>Ga0208375_1000039_pt1 | contig 225960 bp, 203 predicted proteins | sample RifOxyD1_FD_184038 | JGI IMG/M metagenome (GOLD analysis project Ga0208375, IMG submission 184038) | Soil microbial communities from Rifle, Colorado - Rifle Oxygen_injection D1 (SPAdes) | ecosystem: Environmental > Terrestrial > Deep subsurface > Rock core/Sediment | place: Rifle, Colorado... | reverse complement strand
ATATAAAATATTTAGCTTTCACTTTTTAACTAAAATCCCACGTACCTGGTTATCTTTTGTTACTACTTGCCAAAACCAATGTAGAGACTAAATCCTGCTTGTTGTAACTATTAACACTAGAAAATTCTAACTCGACAAACCTCTAGTAACATGCCTATCATATATTTGGAGGTGATAAATTAATTAAATAAATTATGACTGATTCAAATAGTGACGAAAAGAAAACTAAAGATAGTTTAGCGCTTATTGTCGGAGGTATATTTATTCTTGCTCTAGTATTTACAGCTTATAATTATTTCAATAACAACAACGCAACTAACACAACCGGTGAAGAAAACGGTTCCATTGTAGATAGAGTACGGGACATTCTTACAAACGATGAAGATAAATCTAAGGATCTAAATGGAAACGGTGCGATGGATGTAAAACAAGGTTCCGAACTTACAACAGAAACTAAAACTGATCCAACAAATGCCGAATGGGTTGCGACTGATTATCAAGAAGGTGACATCGATGGAAATTCTTATACTGTAGTACGAGGAGACACTTTGTGGGAAATTGCTGAAGCAGTCTACGGAGATGGATCACAATGGGTCAAGATTCTCGCTGCAAACTCAAACGATGTTGGATTTTTAGCAAATGGACAACAGGCCCTGATTGTTCCGGGTCAAGTTCTGGTTCTTCCCTAAGCTTTAGCTGACTCATTAAGTCGATTCCTGCCCCACTACAACTATGGTATTCTATCTCTGTTAAGAGAGAGATGCAATCTCATCTCTGAGCGCAAGTAGTTGTGAATGTTGCGGGTGTGGCTTAGTGGTAAAGCATCTCCTTCCCAAGGAGAAGATCGCGAGTTCGAATCTCGTCACCCGCTCCAGACACGCACAACAATACTGTACATATTGACGTTGTTCCTTTTAAGTAATTAAATAGACATATGGTAAACACTTTTGAACACCCCCGTGAAGTAATAAACCAGCTTGTTGACGACGCATATGTAAGGCAAGAAACTGCTGCACAAGCAAGAGAGCTTTCGGTCTCCTTGAACCGAAATTTAAATAACGTGATTAATGAGGTTCCTCCGGAAGGGAGAGGGATTATCGCGGACGGCATTCAAAATTATAGAGAAGGAATTTCATCCGGTGAGATACCTCTTAGTGCCAAAACGCACGAACAGGCAAGAGAAAGGTTAAGGACTTTTTTTAATGTGGAGAAACTCGACGAGCAGACAAGAGAAACAGTTAATGAATTTATTAACAGATGGCATCAAGGCGGTCCCGAGGAGTATCAGTTTAGACAGCAACAAAAAGATACGGGGTTAGGAAAAATCGCTTCGTTGGAATTGACGCTTTCGGCAGACACAAGGCGACAGGAAAAATCCGGTATTACAGAACCGGCCGATCTGGCAAGCATTGTTGAAAAAGCATTGAGAGATTCAGTGAATCAACAAGAAGTCCAGCAATAACAAATTTATATGATTTATATCTTTATTGGGTGCTAGTTTGTGCCTGAGCCTTTTTATTCGCATCAATCAACGCGAGATTTCTCAGATAAATCATGGTGTTTAATACTGACGCTGTTGTAAAAACAATATCCTGTTGTTTTATCGAGTAAACCAGAATCATTAATGATCCGGCAATGCTCAAGTACCAAAATGCCACCGGTATAACACTCTGTTTTTTCTTTTCGGATACCCACCACTGGACTACAAATCTCAAAAAGAAGACAAATTGTGCTGTAAAACCAAATAATACCCACGGATCAAGTATCATTTTAATAAAATCTGCCATATCTATAGATATTAGCATACAAGGCTCGAACCTTAAAAATTGCCAGGCGGTAGATATTTAATATCAAATTGTCTTATATATAGTAAAATAACAGCTGTATGCCGGTATAGCTCAGTTGGTAGAGCAGTCCCTTCGTAAGGGAAAGATCACAGGTTCGATTCCTGTTACCGGCTCCATTAACCACGATTTGATGTTAATATTAATTACTACTAATTTAACCACCTAGGATTAACACAATGAAAAATTTCAAAAAAATTACAAAAGCAGTAATTGCGGTTGCCGGTTACGGTACTCGTTTTTTGCCGGCTACAAAAAATCAGCCAAAGCAGATGCTTCCTATCATAGATAAGCCCATAATTCATTACTTGGTCGAAGAGGCGGTTGCCGCAGGAATTAAGGACGTTATCTTGGTTACACAAGCCGGCCAACATGCACTCGAAGATTATTTTGACAGCCATTTTGAAATAGAAAAAGTTTTGGAAGAATCCGGAAAAACTGAATATTTAAAAATTGTAAAAGATATACCTCAACTTGCTAATTTTATATACGTTCGTCAAAAGAAACATCTACCGTATGGAAACGGCTCTCCCCTTTTAGCCGTTGAGAACTTAATCGATGATGAAGAATCGTTTATTTATATGTTTGGTGATGATTTAACAATTGCTGAAACTCCTGTAACAAAACAGATTATAGATATTCATGAAAAATATAGGCCTGCCGCAGTTCTGGCAGTACATCAGGTAGCGGATAACGAAGTACACAGATACGGAACTGTTAAATATAAGGAGAATCCAAAGATACCTAATGAAATAGACTACATCGTTGAAAAAGCTCCAAAAGGTACTGCACCATCAAATATGGCAAACGACGGACGTTTTGTACTATCCTACAAAGTTATTGAGGAAGCTCTGCATACCGAAACAGGGGCTGGGGGCGAGCTTTGGCTTGTAGATATACTGAATAACTTGAGCAAAAAGGGACAAACTGTAATTGCGCATCCGCTTGAAGGTGAGTGGATGACAACGGGCGATCCTCTCAACTACATTAAAACTACTTTGAGATTTGTTATGGAAAGGGACGACATTAAAACTGAAGTAGTTGAATATTTTAGCGAACTACTGGAACAGAAAGCGCACGACTTGAAAAGAAGTAAAAAGGACTAATATTTGTTAGAATAGTAACGTAATGGCGACCACAAGAAGAACATCGCAACTAAAACAAGAAGAAGTCGAATTGCAAAAAAGACTGCTCCTATCTTTGATGGGAATAATAACAATTGCGTTTTTGTTAATTATTGGAGTAAGTTTTTTTGCACCACAGATTGGTTCGTTTTTTGGCTTATTTTCGATGCACAGAAATGATGCAGACGATCAAGCAATAATTAAGCCCGGACCGCCTACTTTTTCCAATGTCCCGAATGCTACAAAAGAAGAGGCTATAAACATAAACGGCTTTTCACAACCCGGTATGAATGTAGTTTTATATGTAAATGGACCGGAGGTAGAAAGGGCATTGGTTGGTGGAGACGGTCTTTTTACTTTCAGCGGAATTAAACTAAATAAAGGTAAGAACACTATTTATGCAAAAGTTGTAGATTCCAAAGGGACTGAGAGCGACACCTCAAAAGTCTACATAATTAGCTACGACAACGAAAAACCTAAAATAGATGTAATAGAACCAAAATCAGGCTCTACTGTTAAAAACCTTGATAAAAGAATCAAGATAACAGGAAAAGTAAATGAGAAATCATCAATTAAAATTAATGGCAGGTTGGCAATTATGAAACCCGATTTATCGTTTGAATTTCTTTTAGGCGTCGAGGAAGGTAATGTGAAAATAAAAGTTGAAGCTACAGATGAGGCCGGTAACGTCGCTACAGAGGAATTTGAGGTCAGGTACGTGAAGGAGAGTTAACAGCAAGCAACGTCATCCACAAAAACATAATCTGCGGATAAAAAAGTGAGTTTATAAACAGCGACTCTACCATTAGAGAGGTGATCAATGCGACCAATAAAATGTTTTGTTGATTTTTATCCAAGCTCCTGACAAACACATAAAGAAACCCGACTGTGAATATTAAAATACCCAAAATTCCTGTAGTTGCAAAAATAAACATCAGACTTGAGTCAGAACCCGCGCCTGAGTGCACGTACAGAGTATCCCAGTTTAAAAAGCCATAATCCTTTTGGACATAGCGCATAGTATTAAAGCCTACGCCTGCAAACCAATTATCTTTAATGATCTCGGAGGTATTTACCCAAGAAACATACCTGAATCTGGCAGAATCAGCAGGATCAGTCACCCCGGCAATTCTGGTTTGTATTCTAGGTACTGCATAGTAGGCACCAAACGCTAAAAATAATGACAAAAACAGCAACAATCTGGAACGATAAATTCCATAGATAAAAATAATTACTGCTAACATCGCCCAAGCGCTTCGGGAGAAAGTTAGAAAGACTGCATAAAAAAGAATCAGGAGTATAGAAAAAAGTCCGAGTAAATTTAGTTTTGATGAAACTTTTAAATTATGTAGTGAAAGCCCTTTTTTACTAAAAAGCTTTTCAAATATAATAGTGATGCATATGACAAGGTATGCGCCGGTAAAGTTCGGGTCAAAGAAAGTGGAAGCTAAACGATTTTTGTGCGGATCCCAACCAAGAGCTGGATCTAAAGTTTCAAAGTCCGGTAATACAACAAGCTGAATTAGTCCAATGGCTACTATAAATAGCCCGGATGCGACAATAAATTTATACAGAATCTCCAGAGTGAGCAATTTAGCTTCAAGTAAATTAAAGATAACTATAGATGCCGTCAGGTAACCAACAAGCCTTACAAAATAAAACAAAGCCACTACAAATTTGTCTAAAGGGTACGCGCTAAATCTATAAAGTAACGAAAGCCCTGCAATAAGCGTAAAAACACAAATCAGCAAAAGCAATTTCGGCAGCTTAAAACTTCTTCTAACTGAAATAAAATAAATAAAATATCCAAAAGAAAAGATTAGAATGAAAAGATCAAATAAATATATGCTGGTTTCACCTGTCTTTACTACAGAAACCAACTGCCCGAGGGACAGCACAAGAATTAACAAAAAAACATTAAACTTATGCATATTTCTGCTTCCAAGCTTTTCGGGCAACAAAAATTAACATAAATAAGATTAATAATTCCGAGGTATGTGTAATGAACGCCGATGCATAAAATGAATATTTTGGAATAAAGAAAATATTTGCTGATAGATTAAATATCGCACCTATCAAATACACATACGGGAGATATATCTGTTTATCAAGCGTAACAATTAGCCAGGCAATAGGCTGAGTTATAAAATATAAAAAGATTCCGGACAGAAGTATTTGCAGCACCAAAGCAGACTGGTGAAACTCACTTCCACCTAACACATCAATAATATACGGTGCCATTAAAACTCCGGCAATTCCTCCAACTACACCGGACACAGCTAAAAAGACGATTGTTTTATAAAAAAGTTTTAGAAGCTGCTCTCTACCTTCAGTCATTTTTCGTACTAATACAGGAAAAACCGAGTTCATCAAAAAAGTGGGGACTACCATTCCCACTTCAAAGACTTTATAAGGCAAAGAGTATACCGCAACACTTTCGGTGTTATTAAGACCAATGTTTTTCGGAAGATCCATAATAGAAATCAACAATGAATCGGATTTGAAGTTTACCTGGCTAAATAAAAACATTAAACCCAAAGGCAGTGCCTGAATAATCAAGTACTTTGACAACTGAGCATCAAACATCGGAGCAATCCCTATTCCTAGTCCACTAATAAATTTAAGGTTAATTAAAAACGTGATTAAACCACCGATAACGTAAGCAAAGCTAATCCATAATACATCGGCCTTAACGTAAGCAAGACCCAAAATAAATAGAAAAATAACACCGTACCCAAACATGTAACTTATGGTCGATAAATCGTAACGCAGGTTAACTTGAAAGATAATGTTTGCTGTCGCGTAAAAAGCCTGAGTAAGAATTAAAAACAAACTTAAGAAAATTCCATATTTTAGCCAGCCTGAATACGGCAGGAATTGAATCAGAATCGCGAGAGCTACAATCAATACAAGCGAAACTAAACTTCTTAAGTACAGTATCGACCAAAAGTATCTATTTGCGTTTTCATAATTTTTGGACAATTCCTTTGTGGCAATGGCGTTTAAACCAAAATCGATGACGATAAAGAAAAGTGCCGGCCAGTTCTGCATTAAACTAAACGAACCATAATCTTCCAATCCATAAGTACGGGCAATAATTAGAGTTGTTAAAACCGTTATTCCTAAACTAAAGATTTTTCCGAATATCTGATAAATTGTGTTTTGGGCAATAATTTTGGTTGTATTGGTGTTACTCATCTTCGGCGCATCTTCTCAAATTAATTGTGGCAGATTGCAAAACAGGCGGCTCTCCTTTAACCTTTTTAATTTTTCGAAGTTCATCATAATGCTTATAGGGCACTTTGTCTTTATTTATCCACGAAAAGTGGTCAAACGGCGGATCATATCTTATTGTAAAAGGTGTGACTGCCCTCACACGATCGTCTTTGAGCCAAACTTCTTCGTAAGCAATCCTAAAGTATTCCGCAATGGTTTCTACCGGTAAAAATTGGTCGTTATAAGCATCGCCTTCGGCGTGCGCCCAACCTGTTTCAGTTATAAAAACCGGGAGCCCTTTTTCCACATCTAATGACTTCTTCAAGTAATCCAGCTCCAGATCATATGCTCGAATGCTCCATCTTCCTGAAACATACGGACTTCCAGAAAAATTAGGCTGCGGATACGAATGTGAAGCCCAAGCATCTAATTTTTCAAAAATCCCCGGTACTGCATCATTCATGGCTCTCATGTAGGCAAAGGCGTCCATACTAGAATTATTTGACGGTGCGCTTGTGTTCAAAGCACCGTTCATTAGCACAAAATCTGCGTTTTCAGCTTTAAATGAGTCGATGGTGTATTCCAATATCTCGGCATATTCCTTTGGGTCAACCCTGCCGTACCAAAACTTCTCGTCATTTGGCTCATTATAGACACTTATATATCTAAATCTTATCGGCCATTTGAAAGAATTGAGAAACTCGGCCGCTCTGTCGGTCTGTCTTTTATAATCCGAAACTTCGACATCCCAAAGTTGGATAATTGGAATTAATTGTTTGCTGTTCAGTTGCTCAAAAACACGTGTCCATTTATCTACATCGTTATCTTTTACGTTATAAGGAATTAATACGTAGCCCCATTTACCACCGTTGGAATTAACTAACTTCTGTGCAATCTCAAAAAAATCGGCATTTTCAGCATAAACATATATCCCGAATTTATTGTTTTTTTCCCAAAGTGGATTGTCTCCGGTGAAATAATAATAATCCAGCTTGTCGGAATAGCTACACAGTATATTGATGGGAGGAACCAAGGACTTAAAACCCTCAACACGCCTGGTTAAGTTTTCCTTCGTGTTATTATCTAAAAACTTGTAACCGGCACCTGCTGCGGCAAGCAATACGATAATAATTAAAATCGATATTTTTCTTATCACCATAATATTTTATCACTATAGAATTAGTGTCACATTTTGAGTAAGATGGATAGTGTGAAACTAGCTAGAATTCTTATCGGGCTGGTCTTAATCTCCGCCAGCGCATTTATATTGTATGGAACTTACCTTGTAAAAGCAGGCACATTTGAGTCTTACACGGTACTTTCACCTATAAGCAAATCTGCAAACATCTTTTCTTTTTTCAAGAAAACAACCCGCCCTGAAAAGATTGTATACGGTTATTTACCGTACTGGGCACTAGATGACGCCGAATATATTCAGATGGATAAAATTACCGATATTGCTTATTTTGGTGTGTATCTGAACGAAGATGGTACATTTATGACAACGTTAGATGACGGTACCGCCGAACCCGGATATAACAACTGGAGAAATAATGAGGACCTGACCGCATTAATTAGCACAGCGCAAAGCAGCGGCGTCAGGGTTTCTTTAACTGTTATTTCCCACGTTGATGAAAAGTCTGATAAATTTTTGGACTGCAAAGCGTGCTGGAGTACGTTCGCTGCCAATTTAAAATCAGAATTAAATTACCATAAAATTAAAGACGTTAATCTCAACTTTGAATATGTTGAGTTAACTGAGGACGCTAAAGCAAACCAATATACTGAGTTTGTTAAATTTCTATCCGAAGACCTCGATAGAACATACGGCAATTCCTTTTTAGTTGTCTCTACATTTGCGGACTCATTAGTAAAGCCAAGAGTTACAAAAATAGCTGATCTCGGAAAAGTGTCTGATGCGCTGTTTATTATGGGATATGACTTCCACAGACCTTCTTCCGACAATGCAGGCCCTGTTGCACCCATTGACGGTATTGATGTTCACGCCGAATACGATATAAGAACCATGATTAAAGATTATTTGGCCAACTCCCCGTCAAACAAATTGATTCTTGGCGTACCTTACTACGGCTACAACTGGGTTGTAGAGAGTTCTCAGGAGTATGCAAAGAGAATTGAAGGAAATGACAACATTGGGTATTCACAATCACAAACTTATGCGGCAATTATGGATACTATTTTGGAAACCGGACCTGAGATTAAATGGGACGAGTTGGGCAAGACACCTTACTTTGTGTATCAGAGCCCTGAAACAGGCTCTACAAGACAAGTTTACTTCGAAAACGTAGATTCATTAAGCGAGAAGTATGACTTAGTATTACAAAATGATTTAGCCGGTGTCGGCATCTGGGCTTTGGGGTACGACGGCGGGTATCAAGAGCTGTGGGACCTGTTACAGATCTCATTTGGACTTAATTAATGGTAAATAAAGTTCTAAAAGCACTATTTTTATATAACGGTCTTTTTGTACTTGCCGGAAGTTTACTTGGGCCACTTTACGCTCTGTATGTAGAACGGCTGGAGGCGGGAATACTTCCAGTTAGCATAAGTTGGGCAGTTTTCCTTTTCTCCACTACCCTAGTCACATACATTCTTTCTAAAAAAGGCGACGGGTTGAAACACAAAAGGTATTTACTCGCTGCCGGCTACCTCATAAGAGCTTTTAGTTGGTTCTGTATGGCGCTGGTAACAAATATTGAACAACTGATTGTTCTGCAGTTTATATTAGGCATCGGTGAAGGTATCGGGACTCCCTCTTTTGATGCAATCTTTGCAGAACATTTAGATAAAAACAAACATATAATGGATTACTCGGACTGGAAAGTTATTTCAAACTCTGTTTTGGTTGTGGGTACGCTACTTGGTGGGTATGTTGTTTCGAATTATGGGTTTCACTACGTTTTGTTTGGGATGTCAGGTCTTGCGTTGGTCTCTTTTTTTGGCGTTGTTCTCAATCGCCGAATTGATTATAGGAAAAGCGATTAGTATTTGGTGGGCTTGCCTGGGATCGAAGACGCTTCGCTTGGTTCGATCTGGTGTAATTCCGATGCGATATTGGTGGGCTTGCCTGGGATCGAACCAGGGACCTCTGCGATGTGAACACAGCGCTCTAACCGACTGAGCTACAAGCCCGAGCGAAGCGAAGGGATTGAGCGTGTACTCACGCCACAAGCCCGAGTGAAACGAGGGATTGTATGAGGAAGCGCAGGCACAAAGTGCCGAGCAAGCTCATCCAAGCCCCGAGCTAGGCAATAATACTACAGCAACAACTTTGAAACAATTTAGATAAACTTTCTGTAGGCTGAAAACTCCTCGGCCAAAGTAGAACCCTTAAAACTAGCGTAAACATAATAAAAAATCGGTGAGCCGAATATGTAATCCGCTAACCACTGAAAATTATCTTTTAGAAAGGCGTTTAACTGAAAGTGCAAAGTATAAACAGTACCGGAAATAAACGGAGTATTAATTGCTGCAAGTGAAAAAACGATCAATAAAGCTAATGTCATAACTCTTAGATTAGACATTTTCTTGATGTCACCGCCGAAATATTTGTACTTCCCAAGTGTAAACATATAGAAAAACTTTGATGCAAACAACAAAAAAGTGATAAACATAAAAACAAGAAATGCGTTCACAGCAAGTAAAAATGCAAAGTCCTTAGTAATGTACGACAGCAGTCCCGAGTATGTCTGATAGTTATTTAGTTCTTGCTGAGTCTTAACAAAAGTAACAGGTGTGTACCTTAACATTGTGGAAATAAACAAAACTGTAAAAGTATGGCAAAACAAAAAGTACAAAATCTCAAGTTTAAATTTTCCAAAGGGTGACAAATTATTTATCGAGTGATTTCTGCCAAACACAAATTTTCGAGAAACATAGCTTATTGCCCATAGAATCAGCGAAAATAACAAAATCTTGATCCCAATTACATTTTGACCGGCATCAGAAAAGATTTTTATAATGTTTTCGAATAAGAGTACCAGTCCCAAAGCGTAGCCAATATACACTAAGCCGTTTTCCATCATGTGAACAGTCTTCTGCATAGTTAAATTAAACATCACATGAAGTGGATGCGCAACAACTGAGATTGTTGTTGAAAATCGAATGATAAACTACAATAAATAACGTGAATTCAGCGCAATTAAAAAAATATCTGGGTTTTTACATGGATTTTCTTGAAGTTACCTTAATAATTGTAGGTGTAATCATGATTTCGTATCTATTTTTAGGGCAGTTACTTGAAATCACAGGCGAATCGATGGATCCGACCCTCTTGGACAAAGAACAAATAGTTGCAGAGAAAGTTTCACTTCTGTACTCGCCGCTTAAGAGAGGCGACATTGTAATTTTTAGACACCCGCATCAAACTAGAAGGCTAATTGTTAAAAGAATTATTGGACTACCTGGTGAAAGAATTAAGATTACTGCCGGCAAGGTTTACATTAATGACGAGGTGCTGGATGAATATTATGTTAAGAATCTCCACGGTACAGTTGGTGGAGACGTAATCCGCGAAAACGTGGAATACAAAATAGCCGATGACTCATATGTAGCTATGGGCGATAATCGCGAAAAAAGCACCGACTCACGTGAATGGGGTGGTGTAACGAGAGAATTAATAATTGGGAGAGGATTTTTGGTCTTTAAACCGCTGTCGAACCTTCGATTTATTCAGCCTTAATTGGCTCTACGTCTATTCTTTTCTTCTTCTTAGTGTCCCAAACAAAAGTGACTGTTCCAACTATTTTTGAAAATATTGTGAAATCGCTGCCCATACCTGTGTTTTTACCGGATTTGAAGTTACGACCTCTTTGTCTAACAATAATCTGGCCACCCTTTACTAAGCTGCCTCCTGAAGATTTCACACCCAGCCTTTTACCTGCAACATTTCCTCTTTGACGTGCTTTTGAGCCACCTGCTTTTTTATGTGCCATTGATTATTTTTCCTTTTTCTTTAAATTCTTACTTGATGTTGCAGCCTTTTTTGTTACTTTAGCGCTCTTTTTCTCAGCTTTTTTAACCTCTGGTTTTGCTTTAGTTTCCGCTTTTTCTGTTGGTTCAACTTCCTTTTCACCTTTTAGGCTTATTTTATCGATTTTCAAAACGGTTAGAACGTCTCTCTGACCGCTAACCTTGTGATATCTGGATTTTGACTTAAACCTGCCTACTTTAAGTTTTCTGGATCTCTTCTGTTCTTGAACTGTAGCTTTTACAACAATGTCTTCAAGTAAAGGTGTTCCTACCATGCTAGTTTTACCGTCGGAATAATATAAAACACCGATCTCCAAAGGAGTAAGAAGTGAATTCACGGTTAATACCGCTCCTTCTTGAATATTAAACTGTCTAGATCCAATCTTTATAATAGCTTGCTTCATATACAACCTGGTATTATACGTACTAACAGCACAGTTGGCAAGTTAAATGCCTTTAACTATATCTTGTGCTAGAATCGGCAATTTTTCTACCAAATCAAACGAGTCGTCCCCTGCCACTCGGTTTGCCCTGATAAAGCCGCATTTCACGCATTTATGCACTAAAACCTCTTCCCCATCCTTTTTCAAGTATTTACCTATAGGCTCCATTGAACCGTGGCAATTTGACTTTCTATCGCCGGTGAAATTGTCTATATGTACGGAATAAAGACAAAAAGGACAGTGGTTTCTATTGCGTGTCCCCGGAGCTGAAATACGTACTTTTTTGCTGCAGTTGGAACAGATGAACGTGTTCATTAGGAGAATATACCTCAATTAGAAGTGTTATTCTAGCTCAACATTGGTTCCTACGATGATTAACAGGTCGTAGGTTGCAGTCTCTTCTAAAGTGTCCTCTACCTTTGCGTCTGGATAAATATCCTTAGAATCAGCAACTAAAAGGTCTTTATAGGCAATTTTGCTCTTCTTGAAGCGTAAAACGGTTGTATCTTCATTTTGGGCCGCTGTGTCAATCTCGAGTACTTTATAGCCAAATTTCTCGAGGGAAGTCTTGGATTTGGCAGCAATACCGTTTATTCCCGAACCATTCTCCACTCTAATACTAAGTTCCTCTTTTTTAAGTACCGGCGCGACTACTTGCTCTGAAGCCGTTGCTTCAGTCGGTTCGTCCACACTACTTAACACAGAAGTTTGATCAGCGACCAAATCTGGTTGAGGTTGGCCGTTTACACCCTTTAGATACATAAAACCGCCAATTAAAACACCAACGATGATAAACGCACCTATAGCTGAACCGACTTGAACAAGCGACAGTGATTTCTTTTCAACAACAGGCACTGGTATTAACGTCAGTAAGTTCGTTTGAGAGTTAATCAGATCAGGTGCAAAGTCCAACATATAATTTGCGAGAATATTTATTTCAAACCCGGGCTGAACTTCTCCAAGATTTGGAACATCTACAGGTCTGACGGAATAGCCCATCGCCAAACTGAATGTTTCATAATTGAGGGTATAAATTATGTCTATAGGCTTTGCTCTTTTATAAACCGAAAGCTCTTGTACAAGTTTCTGGAGTTCTTCAGTATTTTTTTCAACTTCATATACACCGGTAAAGTAAATTCCACCAAGCTCTGAAAGCGCGACGACTTGATCATCTTCAGTTTTGGATATAAAGATCGCGGAGTCATTAGTGTTTACATACTTCGGTAAAAGCAAAACCCACGGAATAACTGCTTTCAACGGAATTCCTAATATATTAGAAAGTTGAATATAAGTCTCAAGAACTTCTTTTTTTATTGCAGCTACTTGATAAACAAATGGCGCTATCTTCTCATAAGAAAAGTACATGTCTTCAAGATTTTCACCTCTAAGTTTAGTTTTAAACTCGTTAACGATTTGTTCCTCAATTTCGGTGCCATTTTTATTTACTGTTACAAACGATAAAAACACATCCTGAGGCTCGACTATAAAACTTAAACTGAATTTCTTTTTTGTGACTTTTATTGAATCCGAGATAAACTTGCCGAGTAATTCAGCTGCTTGTTCAACATTAACTATTTTTGAATCATTAATTGAATCTTTAGGAGTTTCGATCGAAAAACTTTGAAGTGAGTCATTTATGATAGCTGTGAGCTTAAGTACATTTTTATTAATAGAAACAACTAAGTCATTCATATGATAAATATATCATAAATCAGGTTTTTACTCTCCTGTTCATCCATACATTTCCGACAACTCCCAAAAGCAAAAAAGACCCCAAAAGCGAGCTTCCGCCGTGTGAAAAAATAGGCAATGTAACACCTGTGACTGGCAATAATCCCAAGTTCATTCCAACATTAATAATAAATTGGATGAAAAATACAAAAAACACACCAATACCAAGCAGTTCCGCAAAAGAATTTTGAGTAGAGTAAACACAAAATAAAATAACTGCTAAAAATAAAAAGTAGATTACGAAAAGCATAATTAATCCAAACAATCCCCATTCTTCGGCAAATGCGGCAACAATAAAATCAGTCCAGTAAACAGGTAGAAAATTTAGATGAGTTTGTGTACCTCTGCCAAATCCCTTACCCAAAAGTCCTCCGGAACCCACTGCAATAAGTGCCTGTATTATGTTGTAACCACGGCCTAAAACGTCTAGTGACGGATTTATAAAGACAAGAATTCTAAACTTTTGATATTCATGAAGAAGATTCCACAATGGAGTAGAAAAAACTCCAAATAATGCCAAACCGCCCAAAATGTAAAACTTACTTAATCCTGCGTAAAATAAAATCCCTGCCGCAACTGTAAAAAGTACTATTGTCGAACCTAAGTCCGGTTGAATCAAAACAAGTGCAAATAATGGAATCAACAATAATACAAGTCTTAAAAAAATCTTTATATTCTTAAAAACATCTTGATGTTCACTTATAAAACCTGCAAGCATAAACACCAATCCTATTTTGGCTACCTCAGAAGTTTGCAATGAGATAAAACCAAGATTAAGCCATCTTGTTGCACCCAGTCTTGTTTCTCCAAAAAACAGCGTTAGTACAAGTGTAAACAGTGTAAGAGCATAAATGTGTTTCCAGAAGAATTTATAAAAGTTGTAGTCGATGAAAGTTACGGCAACAAAAAGTACATAACCTATACCAAAGAAGAGAAGTTGTTCTCTAGCTCTTTCGGGTGCTGTGGAAACTAAAACCGCGTAACTTAATGAAAAAATCAAAATAGGAAATAACAGCAAGAAAAAATTTAGTTTCTTGGTATAAGACATTAAACGCTATCTTTTAATAGAAAATGTGTCGCCTGCTATTAAAGAATTCGCAGACACTTTTTTCTTAATTTCGTCAGCATACTTATCTACAATAGCTTTATTCTGATCGTTTGATTCATAAACAACACCTACAATATCGCTTACGGACAGTCCAGATTCTTTTCTAAGTTCTTGAATTTTTCTGACAAATTCCCTTAGTTTTCCTTCCAGCTCAAGCTCTGCGGATATTTCTGTAAACAAACCGATTTTTACTCCGTTTGCTTCTGATACAACCCAACTATCGCTTTCAAATTTAAAGTTTTGGTCAAATAAAATTTCTTTTACATTAAGTTCGTCTTTCAATATGTCCAGATATTCGCCGTCTAAGGTCTTTTCTCCAATTACTAAAATCTTCTGCAAAGGCTGACGAACGGCTATTCCGGCAGTTACGCGGGAGGCGTGACCGATTGAAACATAATCTCTCAAGACTTGCATGAGTTTTAACATTTCCGCGGACTCATCAATTAATTTCTCGTCGAATAACGGATAATCGCATAAATGTACAGATTCGCCAGTGTCTTTTTCAGTTTTTAATGTCTGATAAATTGTTTCGGTAATAAATGGTATGAGTGGCGCAGCTGCCTGGCTAAAAGTTTTTAACACAGAATAAAATGTCGAAAGGGCTGCATTATCTCCGGATGAGATTCGATCTCTGGATCTTCTTACATACCACCTCGAGAGATCGTCAACAAAACCTTCGACTGCCGAAACTGCTGCAGGCACCGAGTATGCTTCAATGCTCGCAGAAAATGTTTTTATAGTTTCGTGAAGTCTGGCAACGATCCATTTGTCGAGCGGGTTTGTTGATATTTCGGAGTTTTCGGGTTTCCAATCAAACTGAACAGCGTAAATCAGAAAGAATTTTACTGAGTTCCAAAGTGGGTTTAAAACATTTCTTAGCTTAGTCCTTAGCTCATCGTCATCAAAATTGGCGTTTTCACCAACCATTAACGGCGATCCCATCAAGTAAAGTCTGGTTGCGTCACCGCCAATTTTTTCCAAAACCAATTTAGGATCAGTGTAGTTTCCGTAAGTCTTGCTCATCTTCCTACCGTCGCTGCCGGCCATTACACCTGTGGATATAACGTTTTTAAATGAACTCGTCCCAAAAAGTCCTGTTGAGAGAGCGTGCATAAAGAAGAACCAAGCTCTAGTCTGCGCAATATATTCAACTATGTAATCGCCCGGAAAGTTCTTTTCAAATATTTCCTGATTTTCCATCGGATAATGAAGCTGCGCATAGGGCATTGAACCGGCTTCGAACCATGAATCTAAGACTTCGGGAATTCTCCTAAAAGTTTTCCCATTCTTACTCAGAGTAATCTCATCTATATATGGTCTGTGCAGATCCTTTACCTGCTTACCTGAAAGCTCTTCGAGTTCCTTTAACGAACCGACAACAATTATCTCTCCATCTTCAGATTTCCAAACTGGCATTGGTGTTGCCCAAAAACGTGTTCTGGATACACACCAGTCAGGTGCTTGAACAATCCCAATTTTAAATCTTCCTTCTTTCAGGTGTTCGGGTACCCAATTAATTTCCTCGTTATTCTTGAGCATGTCGTCCTTCATTTTATCGATGTTTACAAACCAAGAATTTTGGGCACGCTGGATTAAAATTGTGTTGCACCTATCGTGGTAAGGAACTCTGTGAGTTATGGTTTCTCCTCTAAAAAGAAGTTTTTTATCAGCTAAATCCTGCGTGATTATAGGATTTGCTTTGGTGTAAAACATCCCTTCGAACGGATTATTTTCGGAAGTTCCTGGCTCAAATTTACCTTCGTCGTTTAAGCTCAGCATTATGTTTAGATCGTAATGACGGCCCATAGCCGTGTCTACTTCACCAAAACCCGGCGCGGAGTGTACGACACCTGTACCATCCTCCATGTTCACCATGCCTTCAAACGAGTAAACCTGATATTCCCCTTGTTTTGAAGTATAAAAGTTATAAGGTGGGTTATACGATAAACCAATTAACTTCTTACCCGTAAATTCACTTATTATCTTGTATTCAGCGCCGCGTACGATTGAATCAATGCGCTTTTTAGCCGCAATGTATTTATTTTGTTCAAATTCAAATAAAACATAAGTTTCGTTCTCATCTACTACTAGTGCTCTATTTGATGGAATTGTCCAAGGAGTTGTGGTCCACGCCAGAATTGAAGCTCCTTCAAACTCTCCTGCAGTTGTGACAGGAAATTTAACTGTAATAGCAGGATCTTCAAAATCTTTGTATGTATTGTCCATTGCGATTTCAAAGTTTGAAACCGGAGTACCGCATGTTGTGCAAAAAAGAGATGTGTATACACCTTCGTATACCAGACCCTTCTCATAGAGCCTCTTGAAGGCCCACATGACACTTTCCATGTACGTCTGATCAATTGTCTTATAGGCATGATCCATATCTACCCATCTACCTATTTTATCTATATACCATACCCACTCTGCTGATATTTCTGAGGTATATTTGTAACACTCTTGAACAAATTTTTCTAAACCAAATGCCTCAATATCTCTTCTTCCTTTTATACCTAACCTTGCCTGAACTTTGTTTTCAACTGTTAACCCGTGGGCATCCCACCCCCAAACTCTTTCTACTCTTTTACCTTTCATGGTCCAGTATCTTGGGATTATATCTTTAGCTATCGAGCCTAATAAGTGGCCGTAGTGAGGTAAACCGGATATAAACGGCGGCCCGTCGTAAAAAACGTATCTATTTTCTTTTGGCCTGGAATCAACACTTTTTTCGAAAATCTTACCCGATTTCCAAAATGCTGATACATCAGACTCCATTTCCTGTATTGACTTGTTTTCAGGGACTTTAAACATAGCTTAAACTGTGTTTGATTGTAGCAAAGACGGGGTGTTTTTGAAACCTGATTACTAGAGGGTCGCAGTTGAGTATTATATCCCACCTACAGTTGTTCTGTATTCACCTGATGAAAAAAGGTTATCGGCTTCAACGGCTCTTTCGACCAAGCGTACTACAACTACAAAAATCACAACCATAAGTAGAACTAGTAGAATAATGTATTTTTTCATACCTATCACTCAATTAATTAGTTGTATCAAATTTTACTATATTAACGGCAACTAACAAGCTGAATAGCCGCAATTGTATGGTTTCACCATCAACTTCAGGTTAAATCAACACGCGGAATAACCACAGTTGTTACGCTTCGCGTGCAACTTTGCAAGTGGAATTAACAAGCGGAATAACCACAGTTGTAGCACTTGGAACAACCCTCTTCTTGAACGAGCGTTGAGTTTCCGCACTCTGGGCACATGTCAGTATAAGAGAATACGGTTACCTCTGGTTTCTTCTCCTCGACAACGTTTGCTCCATTTGTTCTTATCTCAACACCAATGTCTTCGGCCAAAACCTTGGCTACAGCATCCGGTATGGAACCGATTCTGTTTTTACCAAAGCCTACTGATTTAGCCCCGCCGATGCCAACAAGTTGAGAAACTATTTCCTTTGCAGTCATGTCGGGATCTCTGGAAACTGTTAACCAACCTGACATTAGACGGCCCAGTGCTTCGGAAAGTGCTGCAACGTCGGTCCCGGCTTTACCTACATTCACAAACACCTCTACAGGTCGGCTATCCTCATCTTTGTTTATAGTGATAAAGGCTTTTCCTTGAGGTGTCTGGACTTTGTAGGTTGATCCTGACAATTTGTATCCCCTTTCAGGAGCTTTCAGAGCAACATGCTGTTCGGTAACGCCATCCTTTTTATCTTTAGTCTCTTTTGTCTCAAGAACAACTTCCGAGCGACTCCCGGCTACATAAACAGTTAGTCCTTTTGCGCCAAGTTCCCAGCCCATCATATATGCTTTGGCTACATCCTCTTTAGTTGCTGTTTCCGGAAAGTTGCAGGTTTTTGAGATCGAGTTATCGATAAATGCCTGAATGGAGGTCTGCATAAGTATATGTTCTTCTGGTGTAATGTCAGAAGAAACTACAAATACTTCCCTGATCTCATTGGGCAATTCTTCGATACTCTGACAAGAGCCTGTGACGACAACTTTATCTATTATTTCTTTTTTCAGAGTCGGATCCAAAACCTGAGTGTCTAGTGCCTTCTGGAAAATTGAACTGACGTAGGTTAAAGTCATTCTTTCTTGATCACCGGCAGCCTGATAAACATTTCTATTGTATGCAAGAGCAAATACCGGTTCGCAACCATAACCTTCTATGCCGGCGACTGTAGATATAGTTCCTGTGGGGGCCACTGTCGTTTGGGCAGCATTTCTTATTCCGTATTGTTTGATACCAGAAATGATCTCATCCCAGTTCATTGTGGGTCTGCCAAAGTCTCTTCTAAATGGTTTAAGTGGCTGCGGTGTGGTCCATTTCAGATTTTCAGGATCATAGATACTTCCCTTTATCATTAAGAACGGGCCGCGTTCTCGCGCGAGCTCGATAGATGTTTTCATTGAGTGAAATCTCATGAACTCAGTAACTTGAGCAGCAAACTCCTGACCTTCGTCGCTGCCGTATCTAATTCCCATTGAAAACATTACATCTGCGAGTCCCATGAAACCTAAACCGATTCTTCTAGCATTTTCAGCAGCTTCTCTCAATTCAGGCACTTCAGGAACGTATCCGTTTGCACTTACTACGTTATCCAAAAATCTTGTTGAAAGAATAACTGACTCTTTAAGTTGCTCCCAATCTAATTGACCTGCCTCATTTAAGTGCTCAGCAAGATTCAGTGAACCTAAACAGCAATTCTCGTAAGGCCCTAGCCATTGTTCGCCGCAAGGATTAGTCGCTTCCAATGTGTACAGTTGCGGAACAGGATTCGATCTGTTTGCAGCATCAATAAATAAGACTCCCGGCTCGCCGTTCTTGTAAGCATGATCTATTATTAAATCGAAGATTTCTCTTGCCCTGGGGCTTTCGACAACTTCATTTGTATGCGGATCTATTAAATCGTAAGTAGTGTCTTTCTTAACAGCCTCCATAAATTCATCCGTAACTGCTACCGAGATATTAAAGTTTGAAATGCTCCCTTCATCTCCTTTGCATTTTATAAATTCCCTTACATCCGGATGGTTTACTCTCAAAACTCCCATATTTGCACCACGTCTTACTCCGCCCTGTGCAACCTCACCGAAAGCTGAGTCATAAACTTCAAGAAAGCCAACCGGTCCGGTTGCTTTTCCTCGGCTAGTTGCAACAATGGAACCTTTTGGTCTCAACTTTGAAAATGAAAATCCGTTACCTCCTCCGGTCTGTTGTATAAGTGCCGCTACGCGCAGAGTTTCAAAAATACTTCCGCGAGTTCTACCTAAATCATCGTCGATTGGCAAAACAAAACAGGCAGCGAGTTGTCCAAGCGGTGTTCCTGCACCGGTAAAAGTTGGGGAGTTAGGAAAAAATTTCTTTAGTGACAGTAAATTATAAAATTCAATCTTAGAAACTTCTACATCACGATAAGGACGATCGGGTTCGGCAACAGTCGTAGCTATTCGGTCGAACATCTGTTCAACTGTTTCTGCGGGAGCACCGTCATCTTTTTTCCTCAAATATCTTTTTTCCAGAATCTTCTGGGCATTTGGGGTAAAAGTTATTTCAGTATTTTTTACCAATTTTGTGATTTGCGTTGCCGGACTAGAGTTTGGAGATAATGAACTCATGGACAGCCATATTTCATGTGACAGCAACCTTTCACTGCCAGTAAAGATTGTCGGCGCATGAAACAACATTATTAAATTTTTACTATTTTTCGGACCGTAAGGTCACTATTTTTTTTGGACCGAGAGGTCACTATTTTTTTGGACCGCTAGGTCTGCTGACGGAAATTAAAAATTCAGTTGGACTGAAATACATCAAAACTTAACCCCCGTTCAGTTAATAGAAACATATTAAAAGTTTATGTACAAGTAAAATATTTAAATTTCGCATAGGATTCTTATTGAAAAATCAGGTGTGGATAACTTTTAAGGTTGAAGCCACGCAAAAAGAAAATTTGTTTTGAAAATAGCAATAGTTCGGACGAATAAAATTACTTGCCTCTTAAGAATGCAGGGATGTCGTATTTACTGTCGTAGTCACTTTCGAAATCATCGGGTTTCCAAGGTTCTTTCTTTTCTTCTTCGGATTTTTCTTCCTTTTCTTCCTCTTGAGTTTCACGCCCAGGGAATTGAATTCTTTGAACAGGTGCGGCCGGTATTCCAAGTTGCGATTTCACATCAGCTGTATCGAAACCGGTTGCAATTACCGTGATCTTAATCTGACCGCTGTATCTATCGTCAATGGTTGTACCAAAGATAATATTTGCATCCGGTGACGCGACTTCGTTGATGATACTTGCGGCTCTATCCACTTCGCGCATTGTAACGTCAGATCCACCAATTACATTAAACAAAATTCCGCTTGCGCCTTTGATAGATTGCTCGAGTAAAGGTGAGGAAACTGCGGCTTTAGCAGCGTTTTCAGCACGATTCTCACCGGTACCAATTCCTATTCCCATTAAAGCTGTTCCTGCATCCTTCATTATCGTTCTAACATCTGCAAAGTCGACATTTATTAAGCCCGGCATGACAATCAAATCGGAAATACCTTGAACACCTTGGTTTAACACACTATCCGACATCTTGAACGCGTCAATAATGGACATGTTCTCGTCAGCGATATCTAGTAATTTTTGATTGGGAATTGTAATCAGTGCGTCAACTTCACGTCTCAATTGTTCTATGCCAACCTCGGCGTTTCGTGTTCTTTGAGCTCCTTCGAAATTGAATGGTTTCGTCACTACACCTATGGTTAATGCACCGAGATCTTTTGCAATGGCAGCAATTACCGGCGAAGCTCCTGTACCGGTTCCGCCTCCCATACCCGCAGTTATAAAAACCATATCTGCGCCTTCAAGGTTTGCTTTAATAATGTCAATTGACTCTTCTGCGGCCTTACGACCGATTTCCGGATCTGCTCCAGCTCCAAGTCCGTTAGTTAGTTCTTGTCCGATTGGAATTTTTACAAATGCTTTGTTTACTGATAAATCTTGGGCGTCTGTATTAACTGCGATAAACTCAACACCATTAATTTGTTGAGAATTAATCATGGAGTTAATAACATTTCCACCAGCTCCGCCAACTCCAACTACTCTTATTTTTGCAAATCTTTCTATCTCAGGTTTAACATGCATATTGAAGACTCCGTCTTCTTTTACTGTAAGTCAGATATCCCACACACAGCGTAGAATACACTTGCACAGCAAAATAAATAGTTTAGGGCAGGAAGGATTTTATTCTATCAAATATTTTGGTAAAAGCTTTATTCATATTACCTCTACCGGAATCAAAAGACAACATTCTACCTGTACGCATTGTGTTTACACCGTACAGAACTGTTCCAACACTTACAGATGAGGTCGGTCCCTGGATTTCATCTATTAATCCGGTGATTCCTCTGGGAGTTCCGATACGAACGGGCAGTTTAAGTGTCATTTTTGCAACACGTTCTACACCCGATGTGGAGGCTCCGCCACCTGTTACAACAACTCCTGCAGGTAGTTTACCTGACAAGTTTACTTTGGATAATTCTAAAGCTATTAATCTGAAAATTTCCTCGAGTCTGGAATCAACGATTTTATACAAAAGGGATCTGGAAACTGTATCAGTTTCTACACCAAACTCCGATAAATCAAAGTCATCGTTTTTTCTTCCGGTAACATCGCCGGATTTAAACATACTTGCTTCATTACTTAATTTAAGTTTTATTTTTTCGGCGTCTTCTAATCTTGTTCGCAGTCCGATTGCTAAATCACTTGTAATCAATTTTCCACCAATCGGTAAAACAGCCGAGTGAACAGGGCTACCGTCTATAAAAGCAATCATGGAGGTTGTCCCCCCTCCAATATCTACCAACAACGTGCCTAATTCTTTTTCGGTATCAGTTAAAACTGCTTCAGCAGCCGCTATACCGGTATAAACAAGATCTTCTACACCAACACCAACCTGGGATACACATTTAATCAAATTTTTCATTGCTGTAGATGATCCGTGAATGATATTAGTTTCAACCTCCAGCCTTACACCTGACATGCCGATAGGATCCTTGATACCTTCTTGTGAGTCTACGATAAAATCTCTTGGTATTACGTGGATTACTTCCCTAGTTGAAGGTAAAGAGACCGCCTGAGCTGCTTCTATTACTCTGACAACATCTTCTTGTGAAATTTCGGATGACTGGGTTGGGGAAACTGCGACAACACCGTGTGAATTTAAGGTTTCTATATGGCTACCGTTAATTGAAACAAAAGCTGATGAGACCGAGACACCGGCCATACGCTCTGCACGTTCCAAACTAGACGAAATAGCCTCTACTGCAGCATCAATATCGATAACATTCCCTTTTTTTATACCTTTGGATACTACGTTTCCAGATACACCTATAACGGATACTTTGTTATCTGATACGGCAGCAACAGTGGTGCTGATTTTTGTGGAACCCACATCAATTCCGGTAATGATTTTTTCCTTAGCCATATATAATGTTCAGAAAAAAAGAAGAATTTAGCAAATAATCGCCTTCTAAATCCTTCAATGCAACTCAGTCATATAATACTATTACTTTATCATATCGTAAATCTATTTTCTTAATACTTTTACCTTCAGTCTGAGATTTTTTAATTAACTCTGAAACAATGTTCATAGATTTTTTAACACTGACGTTGAAATCAAGCAGAGTTTCGATACTTCCGTTTGTAAAAAAGGTTGTATCTTTGCCTTTAAAACTCATGCTGCTTAACTCCAATTGCTCGGTTTTAGAATAGTTAATAATGTCTAGGGCGAGCGGCACGATATTAAAATCAATAAAATTCCCTACCCTGATTTCTCCTTCATAGTTAATTAAAGGTAGTGCGTTTGCAGAATCATCGCTAATTCCAAGCACATACCCGTCCTCATCAATTAAATATTTGTCTGAGTCTGCTTTAACTTGAATTTGAGCAATTGGCACTCGCTCGACCAAACTAATTGTTACCTTATCAGGATATTTTTTTTCTACATCGATATCTTTTATCCCTAAAAAGTTCTTCTTTAATAAAGTTTCAATATCCTTGTTCTCTTGAGTAAGGATATTTTGCCCCACTAGTTTATTTGATGCGATACTATGCACGTCATCAAAGTTCACGTAAGAGTAAGCGCCGGTTATTAAAACCTCTTTTATAGTGAAAAAGTTTGAGCGATAAGCAAAAAAATATAAAGTGTAAAAGACTGTACAAACAATTGCTACCGGAGTTAGCCATCTTATGAAACTGAGAATTTTCTTAAATAAAATCTTTAATTTTAAGGAAAGGTCCGTCTTTTTTTCATATCTCTCCTTTAGAAATACTTTGGAAATTTGAAAATCGAACGAACTATTCCTTTTTCTTGTAGGTAAGGATCTCATTAGTAATTATTTTAACCGAGTTTAGTGAATCTTCGGCAAAGGTGTTGCTGACATCTGTTTGTTCTGTAGATGTGTGCATTCTATTTTCAATAGCAGATAATAAGTTTTCTGAGGTTAACTCTGTCTCCTGAACAATCTGTGCAAGTCCCCTTTCTTTTAGTATCTGCGCATTCTTAAATTGCTCGTTATGAGAAACCCATGAGATCGGGATTAAAACACATTTCTTATTTAGCGCGTTTAATTCGGCAATAGTGTGCGCCCCGGCTCTGGAAACAACTACACTTGCTCTACCGTACGCCTCGCCTATTTCATCTTCAAATATAAATTTTTTCAGAAAGTACTGGCCTGGAAATTTATCTTTTATTCTTGAGTATTTTTCAGATAGTGCATCGTAGCTCTTAAATTCTGAATGATCGCCACATTGATGAATAACATTATATTTTCCTAGCAATGTCTCAAGTAAGTCAAAGATCACGTCGTTTATCATCACCGAACCGGTCTTTCCGGCGATTATTAGAATGTAAGGTAGTTCGTTTGATGATGAAAAGTTACTGGTAGTAATATTGAAAATACTTTCTCTAAGCGGGATTCCTGAAAAAATTACTTTCTCTCTTGGAAAAAAAGCCACCGACTCGTGCCAAGAAACAAATATTTTATCGGCAAACTTACCGATAAGATTGTTTGCATAGCCTGTTGTTACAGTTTGCTCGTGCGTTAAAAAAGGAATATTGAGGACTTTACCGGCGATTACTACTGGGACGGCCAAATATCCTCCAAATGACATTATCAGGTCCGGTTTAAGTTTTAGTAGTAGATAAAGTGCCTGAAAAAACCCAAACGGTATTTTTAACCAATGGATTAAGCTAAATGTCCTGTAGAATTTACCGGCCTTGAGCTCGTAAAAAGGAATGCCTGAAGTAGTAATCTCCCTGTATTCCAGAGTGTAGTTTTTGTCTCCTTTCATTGAGTGTTTGTGACCAAGCCAAAACATCTGCACCTCAGGGTTGTTTTCCTGCAAAAATTTTATTATCGGCATAGCAGAACTGTGATGTCCGCCTGTTAAAACTAATTTCATCAACGTTATTATATATTTTTATTGAGGATGACGCACTTATTCGGTGCTGGTTCTATCAATATTGGCAAGCAAACCCAGCCCCATAAGTGTAAACAGCAAAGAAGAACCTCCGTATGAAATAAGCGGCAAAGTTACGCCGGTATAAGGGATCATGCCTGTATTTGAAGTAACGTGGATTAACAGCTGAAGTCCGATCCAAGAAGTAACACCGACAGCAATTAATGATTCTTCCGAACTTACCGCTCTTTTTGCAATTGTTAGACCTTTAAATATCAGGAGACCGTAACAAAACAAAAGTACCGAAACTCCCACAAAGCCGAACTCCTCGCCTACAATAGCAAAAGTGGCATCGGAAGCAATTTCAGGAGTATACCCATATTTCTGCCGTGACTGGCCCAATCCTTTGCCAAAAAAACCTCCGGAACCAAGAGCTATCTTGGCCTGTTTAATTTGATAATCTTCTTCCTGATTCAGAGTCGTTTGATTGCTCTTGAAGAAAGTCATTAATCTTTCTCGACGGTATGGCGTAGTCATAATGAATAAAAACGCCATGAAAAGCATAATAGGAAAGAGCAAAAACAACGGTTTAAGCGTGGCTCCCGAAGTAATATACATTAACGTCCCTATAATAAAGACTGTTACCGACGTGGACATGTTTGGTTGAAGAATTATAAGAGCTGAAAAAAACCCTGCGCCGAGCAGATAGTACCAAAATGGCTGATATTTCTTTTTGAAGCTCCTGGAGAGTTGAACTGCTAAAAATATTGTCAAAGTAAGTTTAGCTAACTCCGACGGCTGAAATCCTAACTCCCCTATTATCGGGATTTGCGGAAACGGTGGTGGGTTGAAATAAAACCATCTGTTGGCTGCATTCTCACACCTTGCAAAAATAATTGCGTTTTCACAGGGAAGGAAACTGGCAATCATTAATATAAATAGAAAAACAGCTGTAACAATGTAAAAAAACTTATTTAATTTTAAAAAACGTAAAATATCAAATTTGTAAGTTATAAAAAAACCAACTAACCCAACAACAGTCCATGCAATGTGATATAAGAAAAACCTACTTGCGTCACCATAAATTTTAAGAGATTGTACAGTAGTCGAGTTAAAAATTACTATTATTCCAAAAAGTAGAAAGCCGGCTATTAAAAAAATTAGGGACTTATCTTCATTATGAGATATTGATATAATTTTTTGGGCTGGTTTCTTTTTGTACATTTGAAAAGACTACAACAAAGCGATAAACAATCCAAATAATCCAAATATCATCCCAAATATCCAAAATCTCAACGCGACCTTGGATTCAGGCCAACCCAATTGCTCAAAGTGGTGGTGAATTGGGGCCATCCTAAATAGTCTTTTCCTAGTCAATTTGACACTGAACTGTTGGAGCGGGCTTGTAACACCATCGACAAGAAATACTAACCCGATGAAAATAAAAGCAACTTCTCTGTGTGTAACAACCGCAAGAACAGCTAAAACTGCGCCTAACACATGGGAGCCTACATTACCCATCATAATTCTGGCCGGAAAAACATTAAAGTATAAAAACGGCAATAAAGCTCCTACAAACGAAGCACAAAATCCTGCGAGCGAGTTGTAACCGAGCGAACGTGATATTGCCCAAAAAGTTAAAAACGCAATAAGTGCTAAACCACCTGCCAGCCCATCCAAGCCATCTGTAAATGCAACTGCATTCAATACTGCAATAAAAAACAGAAATATAAATATAGGATAAAGAAAACCTAAATGTATGTTTCCAAGTAAAGGCATCCAGATATAATCCCAACCCAACTTGAAATATGCCCAATAGGCCATGAAGCCGCCTATTAAACCTTGGATGATAAATTTCTGATATGTTTCCAATCCGGACCCTCCGGCACTTCCAACAACTCTCGAAAATTCTTTGAACGCTGCCCAAGGTCTGAAAGCTTTTAGGAAATTGAGAATACCCCAAGACTTTGTCACATTTATTTTGAACTCAAATAACGCGGGAAGACCGGATTTTTTATATACTTTCGTGAAGTCTTCCAGTAAACCCAACAGCCCGGAAACCAATGCAATAAAAATTGGAAGTAAAGTCTGAGTTCTAGAACGGTTTAATACTAATGTAATTACTGCAACAGCTAGCACAAAAACCAAACCACCCATTGTAGGTATTCCCTGCTTATGTTCGTGTACGCGACTAACTTCGCCCATATTGAATTTATAAACGAAATTTATCCAAAAGGGGTACAGTCCAAAACTTATAAAGAAAGTTAAAAATAATAATAAAAGGTCTATTCTAATTCCTAAATAGTCCATATCAATTTATTCGCAAATTTGCTCCCAAACTGATCAACTTATCAAAAAAGGCTTCTATACTTTCGTACCCTGTTTCGTAGCCATGTATTTCGGTTCGGCCTTCTGCAGCAATACCGGCTATAACCATCATGTTGAAAAACCTATAATCTATTATATGCATTTTTTCACCTTTTAGCTTAGTGGGTCCAATGATTCGAGCAATCGTTGACGGCTCGCCCATTTTTTCAAAATCATAAGAATCGTCGCTTATTACCGGTAAAACTCCGATCGAAGACGGCTTGATTAGTTCGATTTTCGCACCGATTCTATTAAGATCTTTTGTAAATTCCAACCTATCAACATAAACTGTATCGTGAATCAAGCTTGTTCCTTCCGCCTGTGTAAGAAGCAGTGTTGCGTACGACATCCAGTCGGGAACAAAACCCGGACTTGGTGAAATATTTAATTCAGTTGCCTGAAAGTTTCCTCCGCTGTGCCAAATTCGCAACTCATCCCGAGAAAACTCGAAATTAGCACCTATTTTCGTCAAAAAGTTAACAAATGCTGTGAGCGCAAATTTATCAATTTTCTTAATAACAATATTTCCATTAGTTAATAGAGCTGCGGCTGTAAAAGCAGCCACCTCGGCTTTATCTGACATAACTTCATAGCGCGTGCTCTTAAAAATATTTGTTCCCGTAACTTTTATTTTCCTCGGCTCTACTCTCTCAACATTCGCTCCCATCTGATTGCAGAATTTTATTAAGTCGTCAATTTCCGGCTCTTCTGAAGCATTGTTAATTGATGTCTCGCCTTGAACAAACAATGAAGAAAGAATCGCATTGTCTGTGCCCATATGTGTCGTAGTTCTAAATGCAATATCCGACGCATGTATTTTATCTGTAGAAAGGTGGAGGTAGTTTTCATCCTCTTCCACGTTAATTCCTAAGGACTTCCATGTCGTAACAATTCTATTTGTCGGTGATGGTGTAAAAGCGGATGATTTATATTTTGGGATTGAAGCTTTCCCGAATCTAAATAAAAGTGGTCCGGCCAGTAAAAATGTAGACCTATATCTAGAACCTATATCATGAGGGATTATATAAGTGTTTAGATTGGCACCATTAACCATTAAAGAGTTATGTCTGACCCAATCTGCCTTTCCGCCGATACTTCTAATCATTTCAAGGTCAACATAGATACTTTCCAATCTGGGTACGTTTTCTATATAAATGTCTTCGTTTGAAAAAAGTGAGGCAAAAATGATCTTTAAAGCAGAATTCCTAGCCCCAGAAGCTGTTACTGAGCCAAAGAGTGGTTTACATCCGTCTATTAAAATAGGCATACTAGGATAGGATTACTATAAGCAGGGAATTTGTTATAAGAAGCGCTGAAAAGACTATTGTTAGTATAAAAACTAGCTTCTCCACACCCCTTCTTGACCTATACGCAGTAAATGCGCTACCAACACCTGCAGCAAGTCCTTTGCCTTTTGACTGTATCAGAATCAGCACAACTATCGCCAAGGTTAAAATGATTTGTGTTGTCTTTGATATTAATAGTAAATCCATATTATTTCTTGCTGGCCAACCATTCAAAAAAGTTGAATATGACTGTCAACAACAACGTTCCTACTGCCCCAGCCCATAGAGCTGTTAAGTTTTTTGATGGTAACACAAAACCGAAAATTATCAAATTGGGCGTTACGGCACTTTGAATAGAAAATTGAGGAATAATCACGGCAATAATGTTAAATGTAATGAAGTTCATCACAAAAAAGATGAGTAAATAAACGAACCCATCGTTGGGTAGTGAAAGCATCTGCAACAGAGATCTCAAGTATCTATTTAGAATGGATAAAGCGAGGGCAACTAATATAAAGTCTCTTACAGGATCTTCAAAGCTAAAAGGCTCTAAAAAGTATTGGATAACATATAGCGTGATGTAAGTGAAAACAAAAGATCTTAAGAATGCTTTAAGCATAATATAATTATACAATTTTCTGTTCGATGCGTATTTTTTGAAGTCTTAATTTATGGTGGTAACTTTGTGCAAACCGGTGGGCCTCATCCCTGAGTCTGATAATTAGGTTAAGCCCTGCTGAATCCTTGGGATACTTTAACTCAACATAACCGAATTCATCCTTGAAGACTAATATTTCCTCTTTCTTCGCCAGACCGACCAGAGGAACAGACACATTTAACTGACTCATTACTTCAAGTGCTGCTCCCACTTGTCCTTTACCGCCATCAACGACAATTAAATCAGGTTTTGGCCAAACCTTATCATCTGAACGTTCGAAAGTATTTTTCAATCTTCTAGTTAAGACTTCCTTCATCATTTGAAAATCATCTGGTGTTGCACTTAGTTTTATTTTAAATTTTCTATACTCTTTTTTGTTAATCCTACCGTTTACTGCAACAACCATAGAACCGACTGCTTCTTTGCCGGAAATATTTGAAATATCGTAACACTCTATTCTGTTTGGCACACCATCAAGAACCGGCAATATTACTGCTAAATCGTTGATCGCTCTATCTGCAATATCGTTGATCAAGTAAGGATTATTAATATACTCCTCTGATCTCCTAAATTTTTGGCTTACATACTTGTACTTGGCAATGATATCTCTGATTCTGGCTGCATTTTCATAGTCCTGCTTTTTTGAATAAGCATTCATCTCTATCTCCATATTTTTTACCACTCTTGTACTGCCGCCATTTAACACTTTCTTTATAGTTTCAATGTTCTTTTTGTATCCAAGTAAATCTTTTTCCGAATAATTAATACATGGTGCCGGACATAGTCCCAAGTCTCCAAATAAACACGGACGTCCCAATTTGTGATATCTATTAAATTTTGCCGGATCACAATCTCTAAAAGGAAAAATCTTTCTAAGTGCTCTCACGATATATTTGGCTGTAGTGCCGTTCGGATAAGGTCCAAACAATAAATCGTTTTTTTGAGCATCAGTTTCCCTTATTGTTAGGACTTTCGGTAATAAAACTGTACTATCGCCGATCTTGGCCTTTTCTTTTCTTATTGCGATGTATATGTAGGATTTATCGTCCTTCTGAATTATGTTGTATTTTGGTCTGTGTTTTTTTATTAAAGCAGCCTCTAACACAAACGCTTCAAGTTCCGATTGAACTTCTACGTACTCGATGTCTTCGATTCTTTGTACTAGCGCAAAAGTTTTGGAATTTGGGTCAAGATCGGCATGAAAATAAGAACCTACTCGGTCCCTTAGCCTCTTTGCCTTTCCAACATATATCACAACACCGGAGCTGTTTTTGAAAAGATAAACTCCGGGAGCACTTGGTAAATTTTGAACTGTTTTTATAACCTGATCTTTCACAGTAGTATTTTAGCAGTTTATGGCTATAGGATCATAAAATAGAAGGTGTTTTTCATGTAAAATAAGGAATATGCGTTTAATTAAATATTTCTTCACTTTTGCATTTTTAGTTGTAACTGCGCCTTTAGTAACGCCAAAAGTACATGCAGAAGGGGATTTTTTAACTGAATATGGTATTTCTTACGATATCGGACTTACCGGGGAAACAACAGTTACCCAAGATGTGACAATCACAAATCTAAGAAACGACGTAATTGTCCAAACGTACACCTTAAAGGTGAAACAACTTGATATTTACGATATTAAGATTCATGAGAAGAATAGAGATATTGAGGTTGATAACGAAAAAACTTTAGACGAAACCACAATTAAAGTTACTTTAAATTCATTTAATATCGGGGAAGGTCGACAAAACAAATTCTCAATTATCTATAAGTCAAAAGACATTGCAAATAAAATCGGTGAGGTGTGGAACATAAATATTCCAAGAACGCAGGCAGTTGAAGCAACAACCGGATACAATATTAACTTTAGTGTACCTAATGCTTTTGGAGATAAAATATTTATATCACCTGTTCCCATCTTAGAAGAATCAAAAAATAACCTCCATAGGTATTACTTCACAAAAGAATCGCTTGCTGACAAAAACATAACTGCAGCTTTTGGAAATTATCAATATATAAATTTCAGGCTGAAATATCAGTTACATAATCCGAATTTATTATCCTCAATTTATGAAATACCTTTACCGCCGGACATAAAATCTATTCAACAAGTAAAATACGGTTCTTTTAATGTGATGCCGGATTCTGTAAGAACCGATCCTGATGGAAACGTGATCGCACAGTACAAACTAAAACCGAAACAGAACTTGGAAGTTGAGTTAATCGGGAATGCAAAGATTTCCGGTAGACAGATAAATCTGGAGTCCGGCGGTGCTTTATCCGAAATTCCGGGAAGTGTGATCAGTTTATATACTAGACCACAACCATTCTGGGAAACACGTGCCGCCAACATAAAAGAAATATCGGAAAAACTCTATAACAAAGATCAAAACGTGATTCAAAACGCCAACAACATCTACAACTATATTGTTGAAAACTTCTCATACGATTTTGCTACCTTGAACGAACAATTTGTTGATAGAAAAGGAGCCAGCAAATCACTGGAAAATACTGCTGGTTGGGCGTGTATGGAGTTTACAGACACTTTTATAGCCTTAGCCAGATCCATGGGTATACCGGCACGAGAATTAAATGGCTATGCTCTCTCAGGAACTGATAACACAAGGCCGTTGTCAATAAATCTTAGAGGTGGTGACTTTTTACATGCCTGGCCTGAATTTTACGACCCGAATTACGGATGGATTCAAATAGATCCGACCTGGGGAGACACTTCAAATACCGATTACTTCTCAAAACTGGATACGAATCACTTTGTACTTGTTATAAAAGGTATCGATTCTGATTCACCGCTGCCTCCCGGAACGTACAGATTCGACGAAAACTCCGAAGATAAATTAGTAGAAGTTGAGTTTACTGACAATCCCCAAAATGTTGAGTTTAAACCTGAAGTTGAGATAAACCAAAAAATGAATTTAAACATTCTACAAATGCTTTTTGGAAGAAACAAATATGAGTTGGTAAATACGGGGAAGGTGTTTTTGTACACTGAAGATGGCGAAGCTATTCCGCCGCTAAGTAAGAGAATTTTCTATCGTGAGAAAGACCTGGAAGATTTAAAACTCAAAATCTTTAACGGTCAAGAGATACTATTTAAAATTATGTAGAAGATTCAGTGCACTCAAATGCTCTCGCAGAGCCTCACCGGTATAAGAAACTTTATCCTTTAATATATCCGCAACACTTCCTGAAAATATAACGTGTCCTCCTGCTTCTCCACCATCCGGACCGAGGTCACATATCCAGTCTGCATTTGCTACCACATCCAGATTGTGCTCGATCACTAAAACAGTGTTGCCACGCACTGTTAAGCGTTTAAATATATGGATCAAATTTTCAAGGTCAGCAAAGTGTAATCCGGTTGTCGGCTCATCCAAAATGTACAAAGTACTTCCGGTAGATCTTTTAGATAGCTCCAGCGCAAGTTTTACTCTTTGCGCCTCACCACCAGATAAAGTCGGTGCCGGCTGACCCAGTTTAATATAGCCCAGTCCAACTTCAAATAAAGTCTCAATTTTCTTTCTAATTTGCGGGATATTTTCAAAGAAGGAAAGTGCCTCCTCTACTGTCATGTCTAGAACATCGGCGATATTTTTCTCTTTATAATGTATCTCCAAAGCTTCTCGGTTGTATCTCTTACCGCCACAAACTTCGCAGTTAACATAAACATCCGGCATAAACTGCATCTCAATTTTAATTTGACCCTCTCCTCCGCAAGCTTCGCATCTTCCACCTTTTACATTAAAACTGAACCTACCTGATTGATATCCTCTCAATCTGGATTCCTGTGTCTTGGCAAATAAATCTCTTATATGGTCAAATGCTTTTGTATAAGTTGCCGGATTTGACTTCGGAGTTCTACCGATAGGACTTTGATCTATGGCAATTATATTTGTAATGTTTTCAACGCCGTCTAAATCTGTGTATTCTTCCGGCATTTCTTCTAACTTTAATCCAAATCGCTGTCGTAAAGCTTTATATAAAGTATCCATGACCAGAGTGGACTTTCCAGAACCCGACACGCCTGTGACACAAATAAATTTACCTAAAGGCACTTCAAAGTTTACCTTTTTCAAATTCCTTCCTGCTGCGCCTTTTAAAGTAAGCGACTTCCCATTAATTTTCTTAAGATTCTTTTGATTAGTTTCTAAATCTAACTGCTCAATCAGCTGATCTTGTGGTTTTATCCCATTTCTACCTACAATTAATTTTCCTGATAGATATTTACCAGTTAAAGAATTGGGGTTTGCAACAATTTCCTCAGGAGTACCTTCCGCCATGACTTTGCCGCCATGCTCACCTGCTCCCGGACCAAAGTCAAAAATATAGTCTGACTTAAGCATAGTTTCTGCGTCGTGCTCAACCACTAGAACAGTGTTTCCAAGATCCCGAAGATGGTGCAAAGTATTTATCAGCTGACTTTGATCTTTTTGGTGTAGACCGATAGAAGGCTCATCCAATACATAAAGTACTCCCGATAGACCTGACCCGATTTGCGATGCCAATCGAATTCTTTGCGCCTCGCCTCCTGAAAGATGCGATGAAGATCTCCCTAAAGTTAGATAGCCTAAACCAACGTCGACCAAAAACTTTAGTCTATAATCAATCTCTTTCAATATAGTGTTGGATATTTTATTTTCACGTTCTGTAAAATGTTTTTCCAAAGATTTACACCACTCGCTTGTTGCAAAGATAGACAATTGAGTTATTTCCCAAATATTTTTCCCGTCAATTACAACCGAGAGCGACTCTTTTTTTAGTCTTGAATTGTGACATTCAGGGCAGTCCTCTAGAACCATAAACTTTTCGATTTCATTTCTAATGTAATCTGACTCAGTTTCTTTGTATCGTCTTTCAAGATTTGGAATAACGCCTTCAAATGAAGTATCGTAAGTGTGCTGCCTGCCTTCTTTTGTAACATAAGTCACTCTAAACTTTTTACCTTCGATTCCGTATAAAATTAAATGTTGGTGTTCTTTGGACAACTCGCCAAATGCCTCATCTAAATCGATCTTGTATTTTTCGGCAACCGACTCAACTATCTTCTGTGTCCAACTATAGTGTTCCATTAGGCGTGCCCATGGCAAAACGCCGCCTTCAGAGATAGACAGCCTTGGGTTCACAACCAAACTTTCATCCACATGTAATCTTGTACCTAAACCATCGCAAACAGGGCATGCTCCGTGCGGTGAGTTGAATGAAAAAGTTCGAGGCTCGATTTCGGGAAGTGAAATGTTGCAGACTGGACAAGCAAAATTTTCCGAGAATAGATGGTCTTCGGTTTCTTTAGGGTTTTCACTAAAATCAAAAGATTTATCTTTAACTATGGTTAAAATTAAATTGCCATTTCCCAATCTAAGTGCTGATTCCATAGATTGTGTAAGGTTACTCATGAACGACTTCTTGTCTTCCTCGTTTGCTAAGGTATTCTTGGACAAGATAAGTCTGGAAATTAACCCGTCGATTGTATGTTTATTTGTTTTAATAAGCTCGAAATTGTCGGTTAAGCTTCGCAACTCGCCGTCAATTCTCGCTCTGATGATTCCCTGTTTCTTTAAGTTTTCAAAAAGTGAGGAATACTCGCCTTTTCGGTCCTTGATGATTGGGGCAAAAATAAAAAATCTCACGCCTCGAGCAGTCTTATATTCAGGCTCCTCGGATAGCTGTGAAAGTACTTTTCCCACTATTTCATCAACACTTTGTCTTTGAATCTCTCTTCCGCAGTTAGGACAATGAGGGTGACCTACTCGCGCATAGAGCAGTCTTAAATAATCATAAACTTCTGTGATCGTACCAACAGTGGATCTGGGATTTCTGGAAGTTGTTTTCTGATCTATTGCTATGGCCGGAGACAGTCCGTCAATTTTATCAACGTCCGGTTTGTCCATTACACCTAGAAATTGTCTGGCATAGGCCGACAAGCTCTCAACATAGCGTCTTTGACCCTCGGCATAAATAGTGTCCATTGCAAGCGAAGATTTACCTGAACCGGATACGCCTGTAAAAACGACCATCTTATTCTTTGGAATCTCCATGTCGATATTTTTGAGGTTGTGTTGGCGCGCACCTTTAATAATAATGTGATCCAGTGAGTTTTTCATAATTTGCAAGCAAGGAATATTTTACGGTATTTGTTCGGGTTTGTGAAGTACTGAAACTTGGTCTGATTTAACTTCCGCACCAGCGTCATTTTCTTGAACCACCAGAGACATGATTTTGTTCCAAATTGGCGCGGCCCCGCTTAATCCAGAGGCTAGATTTCTATTCATAGGATCGTTGTCATTGTTGCCTACCCAAACACCTACTACATAAGAATCTGTATAACCAAAGGTCCAGTTGTCCCTTTTTTCGTCAGTTGTGCCTGTTTTTACCGCTACTTTATTGTTAGAAATTGTTAAGAAATTACTTGTACCAAATGCAGGTAAGCGCGCCTTGTTGTCAGACAAAATATCCCAGATATATTCGGTCACCTTGCTATCCAATACTTTTTTACCGTCTTGATTTTCACTTTCGTAAATCTTGTATCCGAGGGAATCCTCTATATAAAGTATGCTTTCAAGATCTTTATAAACTCCTTTTCTCGCTAAAGTAGAATAAACATTTGCTAAATCAATTAATCTAACTTCTTTTCCACCTAGAGTAACAGACAAACCGTAACTTCCGTCAGCTTCCCAATTTGCCAAGCCCATATCTTTACCTAGTTTTACAATATTGTCCGGACCCACCATGTTAGCCAATTTTACTGCCGGCACATTGTAAGAATTTGCTAATGCGTCTTTCAAAGTCATCTCGCCATGAAATTTACCATCGTAGTTAACAGGTTTATATGGTTTAGATCCCTTCATAGCAAATGTGGCCGGTTGATCTGTAATTTTTGTTGTGGGCTTCATGCCTTTGGAAAATGCTAGAGAGTAGGTTAACACTTTTATGGACGAGCCCGGCTGCCTTAATGCTGTAACTACGTCGTAGCTTCCCCAATTCTCTTTGAAATAATCTACTGAACCCACGTAAGCTAAAATTTCCGAATTGTTCACGTCTAATACAATTGCTGAGCCATTCGAAATGTTTAGTTTAAGATTCTTCTCTACCTCGGAACTTACAATCACCTGCGCTTGATTTTGAACATCCAGATCAAGTGTGGTCACAATGGTCAGCCCACCATAGTCTACAAATCTATTCCCATACATTTGCTGAACTTGATTTCTGATAAATTCAACAAAATGCGGAGCTTGAATATATTCGATACTTGGTTTTACTGATAACTCTGACTGATAAGCAATATCAGCCTCATCCTGAGTTATGTAACTTAGCTCGACCATTCTGTCTAAAACATACTTTTGTCTGGTTTTGGCCACTTCAAAATTTGAATATGGCGAGTATCTGGTGGGCGCGGGCGGAAGGCCTGCAAGCAAAGCGCTTTCGGCTAAATTCAGGTCCTTAACATCTTTTCCAAAATATTTTTGGGATGCCGATTGAACTCCCCAAGCATTACCACCGTACGGCACGTTATTAAAATAAAGCTCTAAAATTTGCTCTTTTGAATATTTTGTTTCTATGACTAACGCTAAAACAGCCTCTTTAATTTTTCTTGTAAGCGTTTGTTCGGGGGTTAACAAAACATTTTTCACCAGTTGTTGCGTAATTGTCGAACCACCTTGGATATTTTCATCAAACAAAGTTTCTTTAGCAGCCCTCAACATACTTAGCGGGCGTATACCCATGTGGCTGAAAAAATCAGCGTCTTCTATTGCCAACGTGGCTTCAACCATGTGTTGAGGAATCGTTTCTAGACTGACAAACTCATACTTCTTATCTATATAAATTTCGTACAGCAGTCTGCCGTTTCTATCTAAAATTTTTGTGGGTTTAGGAACTTCTTCTAAAGCCACTTTCTCCGGATTTGGCAACAGTCTGTACCATCTATAGAATTCAAAAGGCAGATAAAGCGCAAGCGAAAAAACTATGCCGTAAACAAAATAAGCATAACTAGGTCTGGTTGTTTTTGCCGCTTTTTTCTTTTTTGCTCGAACGGTTCTAATGCCTAAAAATTTAGAATTTATTTTCAGTTTTTTTGAAAAGCTTTTTAATGTCTTGGCTAACTTTTTAGATCCGTAGTTTACTAAAGATAATTTGTTAACTATAAGTCCCGATGTAAGTCGGATTTTTGCTATAGCTACAACAAAAAAATCTCTGAGGAAAATAAAGACAATTCTAAACAGGTTAATTATTGTTGTTCCGATTAATATTGTTGGACCAATAAAAAACCTGTGCATAACTTAAATGTAATGGTGCTCTATCTGAAGTATAAGTACTTAAAATATTTTTTTCAATGGGATTTTAAAACGTAGTGATATCTCTCTATAGGTTTATTGTAAAAACCTTTTAATCTCGCGGATTTTGTCTCTAAGTTGAGCAGCTTTTTCGAAATTCAACATCTCGGCTTCGTATTTCATTTCTTTTTCAATCGCTTTGACTTCTTTTTTAAGATGCTCCGGTGGAAGTTGCCTGTAATCAACGTCAGCAACAGAACCTTTTTTACCTGTTCTTTTTTCAATTTCAGTTTCAATCTCTTCATCTATAAGTTTTTCTCTGATGGGTTTAGTTATTTGTACAGGAGTTATATTATGTTCAAGATTGTATTTGAGTTGGATATCTCTTCGTCTATCAACCTCGGCAATTGCCCTTTTCATACTGTCAGTTGTATGATCTGCGTACATTACGACTTCTCCTAAGATATGTCTTGCAGCGCGTCCCATGGTCTGAATTAGAGATGTATCTGACCTCAAGAAACCTTCCTTATCCGCATCCAATATTGCCACTAAAGAAACCTCAGGGAGATCTAAACCTTCTCTAAGCAAATTTATACCTACTAAAACATCGTAATTTCCCTTGCGCAGGTCATCCAAAATATTGGTTCTTTCCAAAGTGTCGATGTCAGAGTGAAGATAGGTAACCTTAACACCCTTATCTTTCAAGAACGTTGCGAGCTCTTCTGCCATTCTTTTTGTTAAAGTTGTAACTAAAACTCGCTCTTTTCGCGCAGTTCTAACTTTGATACGCTCAAAAAGATCCTGGACCTGATTCTGTGAAGGCAAAATTTCTATCTTCGGGTCAATAATACCTGTTGGCCTAATTAATATCTCAGCCACTTTACCTTTTGCTTTGTCTATCTCCCATTGATTCGGTGTGGCACTAACATAAATGGTCTGATTAACTTTTGACATAAACTCGTCAAAGTTCATCGGTCTGTTATCCATAGCAGATGGAAGTCTAAAACCGTAATCCACGAGTGTCTGTTTACGTGATCGATCGCCGTTGTACATACCTCGCACCTGAGGAACAGTAATGTGTGATTCATCGATTACGACCAGATAATCTTTAGGAAAGAAATCCATTAAGGTATAGGGGGTTGCACCTGATTCTCGGTTGTCAAAGTAGATTGAATAATTTTCAATACCTTTGCAATAACCGATTTCTTTGATCATCTCGATATCATAGTTAGTACGCTGCTCCAATCTATAAGCTTCTAATACTTTTCCTGAATCTCTAAGAATTTTTAATTGAGTTTGTAGATCGGCCTGAATTCTTTCCAAAGCGCGATCGCGTTTATCTTCTGCAGTCACATAATGTCTGGCAGGAAATATAATTACTGAATTACCTTCCGCAGCTCGGTGCTCTGTGTATTCTTTTTCATCCTGAGTAATCTTTCTGGTATTACTGCCGCGTCGCTGTTCCGGAAATCCACTATTGTAGATTGTATTACCGGTAAGCGGATCAAAGAAACTGATTGCCACTAAACTATTATCAAATAACTCCAGTCTAACAGCGTAATCTAAATAGGCCGGATATACATCCACAACATCGCCTACGATTCTGTATGTACCTCGTTTGAAATCAAAATCTGCTCGATCGTAATTTATTTGCGACAGTCTTACTAATAAGTCATTTAGTCTAAGTTTCATTCCGGTTTTAAGCTCAATTGCCATCTCTGAGTATGTTGTAGGCGATCCGATGTTATAGATGCATGAAACAGAGGCTACCACCAGCACATCGCGTCGGGTCATAAGTGACGTAGTTGCTGCAAGTCGAAGTTTGTCTATTTTTTCGTTAATATCGGAATCTTTTTCAATATACGTATCAGTTGAAGGCATGTAGCTCTCCGGCTGAAAATAGTCGTAATAACTTACAAAATACTCAACAGCGTTATCCGGAAAGAAATCTCTAAACTCCTGGTATAACTGCGCTGCTAAAGTCTTATTGTGAGATATAACCAAAGTGGGCCTCTGAATCTTTTGAACTAAGTTAGCTATAGCAAAAGTTTTTCCGCTTCCGGTAACGCCCAAAAGCACCTGATCTTTGGTACCTTCCTGGATATTCTTATAAAGGTAATCGATGGCGCTAGGTTGATCTCCTGTAGGTTTAAAATCTGCTTTAAGATTAAACATCGCTAAAATTTTAACACACTTTTTGGGTTTTGTTTGGAAAAAATTGTTGACTTGTTCGGGTAATGTTTGGTAATCTATACGTAGTTTCAAATTAAGGAAAAAGATGAGCCCAATTACACTATATAAAAAACAGAAGCAGATCTTAGAGTTTATTTCACAATATATTCAAAAAAATAGCTACTCCCCGACTTTGCAGGAAATCGCTGATGCTATGGGACTTTCCTCACTTGCAACCGTTCACGAACACCTCCAATCGCTTGAAAAAAAGAACGTAATAAGAAGATTTGACGGATCAGTTAGAGGTATTGAAGTTGTAGACGACCATTACGGCGCAAGCCTTAGCGGCATCGAACTTCCCTTGGTAGGATTTATTGCTGCAGGAGAACCGATTGAAGCAATTGAAAACCCTTTAGATACTGTTTTAGTTTCACAAGACATGGTGTCCAAAACAAGAAGGTGCTACGTACTCCAAGTAAAAGGAGATTCGATGATCCAAGACGGAATTTTTGATGGGGATCATGTAGTATTGCAGAGCCAGGAAACTGCTGAAAACGGAGATATTATTGTGGCATTAATAGACAATACTTACGCCACGCTAAAAAGATTCTATAAGGAAAGCGGCGGAAGAGTAAGGCTTCAGCCTGCAAACGATAAGATGGATCCGATTTACGTAGATTCAGAGGATTTGCAGATTCAAGGTAAGGTAACCGGAGTTATAAGAAGATACAACTAAATTTTATACTTAAAGAAATGAACAACCCTTTCTTTAAGCTTTTCTAATGCTGATTTCTTCTGCTCCTTATACATGTGGTACAAAGGTGGAATTACCGAAGCAAAAATAATCAGCAAAATAATTGGCAATAAGTATTTATCTACCTCTTCAGGACCGATGATGCTTCCCAAAAAGTATCCGCCTAAAACCATTCCCCAAGTCCAAATAGTTCCCCCGACAAAGTTGTAAAAAGTAAATCTTTTATGGTCCATGTGACCTATTCCAGCCACAATAGGAGCAAAAGTTCGTATTACAGGCATAAATCTAGCTATCGTTATAGCCTTGCCACCGTGTTTCTCGTAAAACTCTTCGGCTTTCATTAAATTTTCTGGATTAAATAAAAATGACTTTTCGCGTTTGAATAGTCTGCGACCCACTCTTTTCCCAAATTCATATCCAACATTATCGCCAACTATTGCAGCAACCCAAGAGCCCAGTAAAAGTGGCCAAAAAGGTAAAAAGTTAAACGCCGGAGACGCAAGTAAGCCAGCGGTGAATAACAAAGAGTCGCCGGGTAAGAAAAAACCAATTAACAAACCGGATTCAGCAAAAACCACAAGAAAAATTCCAAATAATCCTATGCTCTCTATAAATGCCTTAAGATCGTGGCTCATAAAAGCCGAAATAATTTCACTCATTCAAATATCATAACATAAATGTGCTAATCTTAATGTATGCCTATAGACTCGGCCCTGTTTGATAAATACCCAAAAGAAAAAATTGAGGAGGCGCTACATTTATTGACTTATAAAAATGTTCAACCTCTGCCAAAAGACGAAAACCCGGACTTTCCAATTATGTATGTTTTTAGACACGGGCAAACAACTGACAATGCAGATTTTATATTTAGCGGATGGCGAGATTCTGATTTAACCGAAAAAGGTATTCAACAAGCCGAGGTGCTTTCGGATAAACTAAAGGACAAAAAAATCCACATGTTGGTCGCGTCTGACCAAATCAGAGCAATTAAAACAATGCAGATTGCCATATCAAAAAACGAGATGGCAAGAAATTTAGAGATTATCAAGGACCCGAGAATAAAAGAAAGATCCTATGGGGACCTGCAAGGCCAAAGTAAACTTTTGATGCAGCTGGAAGACCCGGAACTCTTACTTAAATACAGACGCGGTTACACGAACATGCCGCCAAATGGTGAGAGTTTAGAGATGGTTGTGAAACGTGTCTATGATTTTCTGCAAGAAATAATGCCGAAAATGGTGTCTTTTAAAATGAACGTAGCTGTCTCTTGTCACGGAAACTCTATTAGAGGAATTAGAAAATATTTTGAGAAACTAACGGATAAACAAACCGAGGATATTGAAACACCTCTTGGTCAGGATTACGCCGCTTATTCTATAAAATAGTTAATCTTCGGGATTATTAATTGCTAAAATTTCCAACAGCCTGTTGTATTTGGCTACTCTTTCTCCACGAACCGGAGCGCCGGACTTAATAAACTGCGCTCCTACGGCTACGGCCAGATCTGCTATAAAAGTATCTTCAGCAGTATCACCGCTTCTATGTGAAAGTATTATGTCCATCTTGGCTTCCTGCGCCATCCTAACAAAATCAAATGTTTCTGTTAATGTCCCTACTTGATTAGGTTTTACAATAACAGCGTTAATCATCTTTCGTTCAATAGCTTTTTTTAAATATTTGGTGTTTGTAACTACTAAATCGTCTCCGACAATCATGCAGTTGTTGCCCAGCTTCTTATAAACAGCTTCCCACGCTTGATAATCTCTTTCATAAAAAGGATCTTCCAGATATATGATTTCAAACTTTTTAAATAGTTTTTCGTAATATTCAATAAGTTTGTCGTCGTTAAGTTCCAGATTTTCTTCTCTAATCTTGTAGTGACCTTCCGAATAAAACGATTCGGCTGCCACGTCCATCCCAAAGAACACATCTTTACCAGGTTTATACTGCTCAGAAGCTGCAGCTTTCAAAAACTCTAAAGCTTTTGGTACTGTAAGATTGTTCGGAGCAAAGCCTCCTTCGTCGCCTACATCTACGTCCAAGTGTTCTTCGATCAGTTTTGTTTTTAAACTATGGTAAATATTCGTACCTATCTCGATTGCTTTATCAATAGAATATGCCCTTGAGGGAATCACCATAAACTCCTGAAAGGAAAGGCCGTTATGCGCGTGCTTGCCGCCATTTAAAACATTGAAAACCGGTGTGGGAAATTGCAAACTAGCCTTGGAAAATGGTTTTTTGTAAAACTGTGCCGACAAGTATTCGTACAGCTCTATCCCTTTTGAATTACTAACGGCCGAGGCTACGGCTAAAGAAACGGATAACAAACTGTTACCTCCGAAATGGTGTTTATTAGCAGTACCGTCCATTTCTATCAGCATTCTGTCTATTCCCTCCTGATCTTCGGGATTTTCACCGCGGATTGCATCGTCGATTACTGTGGAAACAATATGTACAGACTTGTCTACAGGAAGCGACACAGCTTCCCGTTCGCCTTTTGATGCGCCTTCGGGAATTGCTTGAATCCCCACTGCTCCGTCGTCCAGCTCAACATGGGTTTCGATAGTCCAATCACCTCTGGAATTGAGAATTTTGTGGCAAGAAATAGCTTTAATTTTAGACATGTGCCTCACTATCTCCTAGACAATAAAACTCGTGTAGTGTCACATCTCTCTGAGAAGGAAGCGCACTGAGTTTCATTTCTTTTTACCGAGAACCTTCTTTTCGGCATCGTAAACAATCTGCCTTGTCTTTTCGATAACGTCGGGGCTTACAGATACGGATGTTACTCCCCACTCAACCAGCATTTCTACCAACTCAGGAAAGACTGAAGGAGCTTGACCGCACACCGAACAGGTTACTTTTCTTTTGCGGCAAGTCGTAACAATTTTTTCAAGCGACTGAAGGACCGCCGGATTCATTTCGCTGTATACTTCGGCAACTTTTTCGTTATCTCTGTCTACACCGAGGATTAACATTGTTAGGTCGTTTGTACCAATTGAGATACCATCGATACCTTCATCTATAAACTCGTCCAATAAAATTACGTTTGAAGGTATTTCTGCCATCATCCAGAATTTGAACAGTCCGCTTCTCCTTAATCCTAACGATCCCATCAATTTCTTAACATCGCGTAGCTGTTCTACGGTTCTTACAAATGGCATCATAACCCACAGGTTTCTATATCCTAGCTTGTTTCTTACATATTGAATGGCTTCCACTTCCATTTTAAATACGTCGGGATTTGTAAGATAACGGTGAGTTCCTCTATAACCAATCATTGGATTTGGTTCTTCCTGTTCGAACTCCTTTCCGCCCTTCATATTTGCGTATTCATTTGATTTAAAGTCGTTGAATCTATAAACAACCGGTCTTGGGCTGAATGCTTTTGCAAACTTCTCTAAACCTTCTGCTAATTGCTTAATAAATTCCTTTCTCTTGCCTTCTTTGATAAACATTTGAGGGTGTTTACCAAGCTGTGCCATGATAAATTCCGCACGAAGGAGACCGACACCATCTACATTTCTTTGAGCCATGTCTGCGGCTAGTTCCGGTTCGGCTAGATTCATGTATACCTTAGTCGCTGTTTTAACTTTTGTTGCGTCAATCCCGCCCTTTGTTTCTTTTACGGCTACCTCCTTTGTAATATCTCCTTCGTACACCTTACCTTCAGCGCCATCTACGGTAATCAGCTCTCCGACCGCAAGTATTTTTGTAGCATTTGTCGTACCTACAACAGCAGGTACTCCTAATTCCCTACTTACAATTGCGGCATGGCTTGTTCTACCACCTAAATCAGTAACAATTGCGGCAGCCCTCTTCATAGCCGGGACGTAGTCTGGATTAGTCATCTCTGCAACTAAGATGTCGCCTTCTTTAACCTTTGTAATTTCCCTAGGGTGCTTAATAATGATTACTTTTCCAGTTGCCACACCTGGAGATGCGGCCAATCCTTCCAAAATTGCTTTGTGGGATTTCCCGGTATCTACTACTAAGGTGTTCTCCTGTTTTCTAACTAGAGTTGTTACTGGCCTAGATTGTACGATGTATACCTTTCCGTTTTCGATTCCCCACTCAATATCTTGGGGATGTTTGTAATGCTTCTCAATCTGCATTCCAACATTTGCTAACTCAACTACAAACTTGTTTGGGATCTTCTGGACCTCTTGATATTTTTTAGATACCGGAGTGTTTCCAGCTAGAGTGAGCTGCCAAGTTTGTTTGGAAACATATCTGTAAGTAATTTTTCCTGATTTTTTGTCAACTATGTATTGGTCTGGAGTAACTTCACCTGAAACTACCGGTTGGCCAAGTCCATACGCGGCTTCGACCGAAACTTCGTTAGTATTATTTGTCAGCGGATTAACCGTGAACATTATTCCAGAAAAGTCTGATTGAACCATCAGCTGGACCGGCACTGCTATTCCAACTTTCAAGTGCGAATAGTTGTTAGTTTCTCTATAAAAAATTGCTCGGGCTTCAAATAATGATGCCCAACATTTCTGCACATGCTTAACTACACTCTGCCAACCTTTAATGTTGAGATAAGTTTCCTGCTGACCTGCAAAAGATGCATCAGGTAAATCTTCGGCAGTTGCGGACGACCTTACCGCTACGTATCTGTCGGTTTCTCCGCAAAGTTCGTGATAATAAGTCTTTATTTGCTGTGCAAGTTCATCGGGCAACTCAGCAGCCATAATTGCAGTTTCAATGTTTTTTGAAGCTCTTTGAAGAGCTGCCGAATCGTCCACGTCTAGTTTGGCTAACTCAGTCATAATTTTCTTTTTTATGGATGTGGAATTAATAAAATCGTAGTAAGCGTTAGCGGTAACGACAAAACCATTGGGTACTGGTATATCGGCATACACCATCTCTCCAAGATTTGCTCCTTTACCACCTACTACAGGGATATCGGTCTTGCGAATATTTTTAAACCATAGAATTTGGGCAGTTTTTTTATTCATGATTTTAGTATAGCACCTACATATAGCACTATAAACCCTAGGGAGAAACTTATTTCAAATTTGTTAGATCCAAATAATCGTAATTTCTCAAAATCTTAAGCAAATCCTGCATAATTGAGGAAACTTCAGAAGAATTAGTGCCTTCAATTCGCATACTTAGGTAAGGTGAGGTATTAGATGCTCGAATCAGAAACCAACCATGCTCGGAAACCGACACCCTGACGCCATCGATATCTAAAACCTTTAAATAGGAAGCATTATTCTTAACATACTTTGTAAATTCTTCTATAAAAACAAATTTCTTATCGTCCGGGCAGGGAATTCTAATTTCAGGAGTGTTTACCGCCTGCGGAAATTCACTCATTATTTCAGAAAGTAGTTTGCCGGATCTGTCTAAAATATCTATTAATCTGCAGGCTGCGTAGAGCGCGTCGTCAAATCCAAAATAATCATCCTTAAAATAAAAATGTCCGGAAAGCTCTCCACCTAGTACTGAATTTCCATTTAATACCTCACGTAGAACGTAGGCTCTGCCGGTTTTAATCATCTCAGGTACTCCGGAATATTGTTTAATAACATCCTCCAGCAAAGCAGTACATTTAACATCATAGACGATCTTTCCACCTTTATTTTTAGAAAGAATGTCTCTGGCAAACAGCATTAAAAGTCTGTCTGCGCTATAGGAAGTTCCTCGTTCATCTACAACGCCTAATCTGTCACCGTCACCGTCGAATCCAAAGCCTAAAATCGCCCCATTGTCGGTAACGCTGGACTTCAATTCAGCAAGAAATGAGGGGTTTTCCGGATCCGGAACCTCGTTTGGAAAATCACTGTCGTACTTACAATAAACATCAGTTACGTCCATTCCCAATTTTCTCATTAAAATAGGAGCTAACTCACTGGTGGCACCGCTTCCGCAATCAACGACCACTTTTAGTTTGTTTTTAAAACTAAAGCGCTCTGCAAGATGATCAATATAGATTCCGTTATAATCTTTTTCTCTAAATGTACCTTCGCCGTTTATGAAATTTCCGGCTTTAACAACTTCGTATAACTCGTCCAGCGCTTCTCCGTAAAATGGTTGAGCGTCATTTAAATCAATTTTTATTCCATTGTATTTTTTAGGGTTATGGCTGGCCGTAACATTTATACCTGCTTCGAAATCGTCTAAAAATGTCAGGAAGTGAATTATTGGTTGTGTTGTAATTCCGGTATAGGTAACATTGCATCCTGTAGATAAAACTCCTTCAATCAAATTTGGGCAAAGCGAGTATGAGCTGGGCCTATTGTCTCTTCCTATTACAATGTTTTTAATAGACTTTTTTTGAAAAATGGTTCCAATACCTTTACCGATAGCTTTTGCTATATCGTTATTTATTTGATCCGGAAATACACCTCGGATATCGTATGCTCTAAAGATTTCCTTATTAATTTCCATGGTTTAAGCCTGTCTTAAGGGAAGCGTAAAAACAAATTTCGAGCCTTTGGGGTTGTTGTCTTCAATCCAGATATTTCCTCCGTGTGCCTCAACTATACCTTTAGCTATAACTAAACCTAACCCCGTACCTCTTTCTTTTGTGTGATTATGATTATTTAGCTGAACAAATTTGTGAAATAGTTTGTGCTTCATGTCGTCAGTAATCCCGTCTCCGGTATCACAGACGCACACTGTCACCATGTCGCCACGCAATTCTGACCTTAATTCAATACTGCCATTTTCAGCAGTAAACTTAACGGCGTTTGAAAGCAAATTCTTCAGGACCTGGCGCACTCTATCAGGATCAAATTCAAATTCTGGAAGTTTTTCATCAACATTATTATTAATTTTAATTTGTTTGGAATTAGCCATTGGCACGTAGTAAGCGCTCTCTTCAATAAGTATCTGGTTTATATTTCCCTTAACTTTGACTATTTCAAATTTTCCCGACTCCAACTTGGAAATGTCTAGAATATCATTTACGATATTTAGCATTCCTGAAGAAGAGCTTTTTATCTGATTGAGTAAAGTCTCGATCTGCTCCTTAGACAAATTCTGCGCGTCTTTAAGCATAAGATCTGAGGCTCCTTTCATAACAGACAAGGGGGATCTAAGCTCGTGCACAAGCATTGCTAGAAAATCATCACGTTCTCGTTGGACCTGATTTTGTTTTTCACTATTTCTTCTAAGCAAGATGACTTCGTTTATTAAGTGGGACAGTTTAACGGATTTATAGATGAAAAAGATTAACAAAACAAGCAGCAGAAGTGATTCTATTATTATCAGAGTAACAGCATAGGCAGACATTCATTTTTAACTGATAAATTTGACTTCTGAGTCTTTTGACTCTCCTAGAAGGGAAGCGACTTTATCAGGCAGTTCGGACGGAACAACATTATACTTCATCAGGTAATCGTCGGCGCCAAGCTCAACAGCTTTGTTAACATTGCTGTCGGTACCAAAATTTGTGAGCATTACAACTTTAATCGTTTTGGTATCTTCTGTTTCTTTAAGCTCCTTTAGAATATCAAGGCCGCTCATACCCGGTAAGATAATATCAAGAAGTATAAGGTCAGGTTTCTCTACTTTTACCTTCTCTACAGCCTGAGAACCGTCAACAACGTGGATAATCTCATACCCACGCATGCTTAAGGCAGCAGAAAAAAGGTTGAAAAAGCCCTCATCGTCTTCTACAAATAGTATCTTTTTACCCATGGTTAAATAGTACATAATCAACCGCCCCACTTCAATAGTCTTTATCTTATTGACTTTAATTTCCATAATGAAATATCCTATTGAAGTGTTTGCTAAAAAATTGGTAATTCTCATTTCTCTGCTGCTCCTTATAACTATAGGTGCTCTTGTTTATGTCACGTGGATAAAAACGGTTAATACGAATATTTCCGAGATACTTAATCCTTTTGCTATTTTGAATAAGAAGGACCAACAAACTCCTCCAAAAGAGCCGATAAACATATTTTCATCTAGTTTAACTGACAAGGAAATAAATATTGCACTCCTAGGAATTGACAGACGAAGTAAGTTTGAATCGGCCTATAGGACCGACACTATGGTTATCCTATCTATTAATGTTACCAAAAACAGAATTCTACTTATTTCCATACCCCGCGATCTGTGGGTAGAAAATTCCAGAGTGAACGCGCTTTATATTCAAGGTGGTTGGGAGTCACTTCAGAGTGCCTTCAAAGAGATTACTGGACTTGAAGTTGATAACTACATACTTACTGACTTTGAAGACTTCGCATGGATTATTGACAGTTTCGGTGGAGTAGAAGTGGCGGTTGAGAACAGTTTTGTGGACAGCCAGTATCCTGTAGACGTGACGAAAACATACCAAACTGTAGCATTTGAGCAAGGGACAGAAGTAATGGACGGTCAGCGCGCACTTATTTTCTCAAGATCCAGAAAAGGTACTAACGGAGAGGGAAGTGACTGGGCAAGAATGAAAAGACAACATCTTCTTCTCAAAGGAATGGTTGGGGCGGTTCTACAACCCAAGAGTATTTTTAATCCAATGAATGTGGAGCAAGCTTATAAAATGATTACAGATGGCCGTATGGACACATCTCTTACATTGTCAGACGCATATTATCTTTGGGATATGTATAAGGATAAGGACAAGTATACTTATGTGTCCTTGTTTCTCGACTCTGACTACGTCTTCAATCCTCCAATGGAGGATTACGGCGGAGCTTGGGTTCTGGCGCCAATCGATCCTACCTACGCAGCTTTCCATAACAAAGTTAAGGAAGTCGTAAATCAACCCGTGCCTAGTACATTGCAATAGTGCTGAATCCAAAATCTCTGTTCATCTTGAGTTATACAAACTAAATCTGCTCTCCACTTAAACACCTTACTACGATACTTATTCAAAAAAATTCTTATCGCTCTTTGAAACTTAGCTCTTTTTCTGTAGTTGAATAAATCTTCAGGTCTACAATAATTTACATTCGTTACAAATTTAACTTCCGTAAATATTAAAATCGAGTTGTATGTGAAGATATGATCAATTTCACCATAATTGCAGTACCAGTTACTTGTAACGTGTCTATAACCTTTGAGCTCAAGGTACCTTCTGCCTATTATTTCACCAACTTTACCTTTTTGTCTTGTGGATACCGGGATCACACAACTAAATTAACACAGAAGTTTATATTTTTAAGAAGGTTATATCTAGTTTAATTAGAATTAACGGCTGCTTCTTCAAATCTATCGGGCGTAATTCCGTAGAACTTAACCAACTCATCGGTTATATCCATCCATAAAGGTACAGCAGTTTCTGAAGCGAAAATCTTAGCACGCGGTTCTTCAAGTTTCACGATCATTGAAAATTTCCTGTCCGCAATCAGATAGCCGGCAAAAGTCGCATTGGTTTTAGTTGGATCGTATGCTCCGTCAACATAAATCTGCGCAGTACCGGTTTTACCGGCAATTCTATATTTCTTGGAAACATAGTAGGTTGCCTCTCCTCCGGAAGCTGCCTTTTCCAACATATCAGTCATTATTTCTGATGTTTCTTTAGAGACCACTTGTCTTACAATTTTAGTCGGAATTACAATTTCTTTTCCGTTGTCGATAATCTTGGAAATAATTTTCGGTTGCAACAAATGGCCTCCGTTTGCCAAAGCGTTAAAACCTGTTAAAACTTGAAGTGGTGTAGCTGAAATGCCCTGACCAAAAGAAATGTTTGCTAAATCAATATCTGTCCAATCTCTGTAAGCTCGTAAAACTCCTGAATCTTCTCCCTCCAGCTCAATCTTTGTTTTTGAACCAAACCCGAAATTTGTTAAATATTTAGACATATTTTTGGGTCCAACCTGATGGCCCACCCACGCAGCACCGATATTGTTAGATTTTTGTAATAACTGAACAATTGTTTGAGTACCGTGATGCTTGCCGTCCCAGTTATCTATCTTTTTTTCTGAATACCACACAGGTCCTTCATCTTCGAATGTTGTATCTTTAGTTACCATGTTCAGATCAATTGCTGCCGCCACGGTAAAGGGTTTCATTACTGATCCCGGCTCATACATCTGCGCAATTGCTAAGTTTCTTCTCTCAAGCGATTTTCTATGAGGTGAAATTTCTAAATCAACAGCTTCTTTGTTATAGCTCTCTGGGTAATATGTTGGGTAATTGGCAAGTGCGATTATCTCGCCGGTATTTGGATCCATAATTATTACAGTGCCGGACACCGCATCGTATTCTTCTACACCTCGCTTAAGTTCTTTTTCCACCATATATTGAATAGAACGATTAATTGTTAGAACAATGTCTCTACCTTCAATAGATGGTATTCTCTTGTGTCCGCCAATTAAGATTGGCGTACCAAATGCGTCTTTTTCTTCAACGATTTTTCCGGCGCGTCCTTTAAGCTCCTCGTTAAAATTACCTTCTATCCCGTAATAACCCTGACTCTCCCCTTCTTCATTTTTTCCTACAAAACCTAACACGTGCGCCGCCAGAGTATTCTCAGGGTAAAAACGGGCAGGTTCTTCCTCAAAACCTACACCTTTTAGTTTTAATTCCTCAATTTTAGTTTTTTGATTCTCAGTAATACCTCCGTGCAGCGCAACCCACACTCTGTCCAGTTTTAATAGATTAGAGTATTTATCATACAAATCCAGAAAGATCTTATTTTTATCGCGCGTCTCGTCTAAGTCTTCTGAGGCAGTGCTTTCAGCGGTTTGCTCTGCATATACGAACTCGGAAATTGTTTCAGCAAGTGTTTCGGCTGTTTTTGGTATATCGGTAATTAATTTTGGCTCACCGTAAACCATATACTTTGACTGCACACCGGCTAAAATGTATCCGTCTGAACTTAAGATATCCCCACGAGATGCCGGAAGTTCCTGCAAACCCCAATACTGATCATTGGCCATGGAAGAGTAAGATGCGTAACTTAAAACTTGAATTTTAAAAAGATTAAAAAGTACAACCGCCAAACAAAAGGTAAAAAAGGCAATAATTAAATTTATTCTGGTGTTATGCACATCTTTTGTACTGCTGCGTTTCATGTATTCTTGGTTAATTATCGGCTTGAAATAGCGGCTATAGTTGTTGAAGAGTCGATTTCTAGAGAAAGCAGATTATCCTGAATTGAGCTGAATCCCAATGCTACTGCGCGATCTTCCAGTACTGAGATAGAAGACAAACCGGAATTTTCATAATTTAATTTGGCAATTTCCTGCTCCAAAGTAATCTTTTTGTCGATTAACTCGGACATCTCAACAGTGCTCGCAGTTAACTTACTTGAAATGTACATACGTACCATCAGTGTAAGTAAAAACACGGCAAACGTCATAGCGCAAAGTGACTTAGAGTTTAATTTAGTTCTTGGCTTGTACCTTTTAATTCTCATGCTTTTTCAAAAATTCTCATTTTCGCACTTCTGGATCTCGGGTTCAGTGCAACCTCCTGCTCTTCGGGCTCCAACGGTTTTTCTACAACCTTTATTAATTGGGGCTGCGCACCTCGTCCAAACTGTTTGACCACCCTGTCTTCCAGCGAATGGAAGCTTATAACTATCATTCGCCCGCTTGGCAGTAGCAGTTGCGCAGCCCGAGGCAGTGAAAGCTCCAGATTACCGATTTCGTCGTTTACAAGGATTCGTAAAGCCTGAAATGTTCTGGTGGCAGGATGTATTCTGCCTTTTTCGTAATCTGGAGGAGTCTCAGACTTAATTAGCTCTGCAAGTTCCTTTGTTGTCTGAATCTTCTTCAAATCACGATTTGTTACTATGGCTTTTGCAATTCTATTTGCAAATCTTTCATCTGAATATTCTCGTATCACATTAGCCAGATTTTTTTCAGATATCGAATTAACAATGTCCGCTGCGGTTACTCCAAGCTCCTTGGAAAGCCTCATATCAAGCGGAGCTTCACTTTGGAAGCTAAGCCCGATAGCTGTCTCATCCAGTTGGTACGAACTGTAACCAAGATCGTACAAAATGCCATTCACCTTGGCGAATTCAGTTGAATTCACAAGTTTATCTATGTCTCTAAAATTACCTAAACAAGGTGTGAAGTTTTTTTCTAAACCTTCTTCACTTATCCTTGCCTGTGCTCGTCTTAAGGCATCTTCATTTATCTCTATACCTAAGACTTTCCCGCCTTTTTTTAAAATTTCCAAAGTATGACCGGCGTCACCAAGCGTCATATCAATGTACTTACCTTCTTCTACAACTTTTAAATGTGCTAATGTTTCGTCCAACATTACCGGCTTGTGGTATTTCATAGTGTTACCCAGCTAAGTCGGCAGAAATTTTCTCAAGATGTTTGGACCAAGTATCTAAATCCCAGATTTCTATGTGATCTCCGGCGCCAATTACTGCTGTTGCTTTGCTAACGGACGCGTAATCTTTCAAATTTGTTGGCACGACAAGTCTGCCTTGAGCGTCAATTGCTACTTCGATTGAACCTGCGTACATATAACGCTTCAGGTCTCTCGTTTTCGCATCGGAAATCGGATTTTCAACTTGCTTTTGGGCTTCCATCACCCAATCCTCCTTGTCATAAACAAAGATACATTTCTCAAACCCGCGCGACATAACAACTTCATCGCCACGAATTTGATCCCGAAGTTTCTTGGGCAGGGCAATGCGCGAACCTTCGGTAATATTAGGTTGATATTCCCCAAGAAACATTTTCATATCATTTTTCACCATTTATCACCAGACTATATCCAATATCCACCATCACATATCCATTGTCAATACAAATAAAACCCGAAATTGTGATAAATTAGGCCAATCTGAACATCAAGACATTTCATCTAATGTCAGCATAAAATTTTGAAGAAAATATTTAGTTTTAAAGGGAATTTTTTACTTCTTTAGATAGTTATTAATCTGATCTATGTTCACTCGATCCTGTTTTGTTGTATCTCTGTCCCTAATCGTAACGGTATTATCTTCCAAAGTGGTGTAGTCAACGGTAATACAATAGGGCGTGCCTATCTCGTCCTGCGAGTAATATCTTTTACCTACGTTACCTCTATCATCCCAAGCCGTGTTAACGCCTGCTGAAACTAGTGCGTTATAAATTTCTTTGGCCTTTGATACAAGCTCCTCTTTGTTGCGCATTAGCGGAAATACAGCAACTTCGTAAGGCGCCACTTTCTTATCCAACTTCAAAACGACCCTATCCCCGTCCTCGTAGTATGCGTCCATCAGAAGCACGAATAGCAGCCTGGATAGACCAATGGAATACTCCACAATGTGAGGGATATACTTCTCGCCGGTTTCGTCATCAGTATAAGTAAAGTCTTCGCCCGAAAATTCTCCGTGTCTCTTAAGATCCCAATCGCTTCTGTAGTGGATACCCTGAAATTCCTTCCAACCAAATGGAAATTCATATTCAACATCTGTTGCGACTTTATTGTAATGAGCTCTTTCTTTAAATTCCTGATCACGTAATCTCATCTTTGACTCAGTTATACCTAAACCTTTTAACCAATCTATGCTCCATGTCTTAAATTTTTCAAAGTATTGCGTGGCATCCTTTTGGTTTACAAACATTTCCAACTCCATTTGTTCAAACTCACGTGTTCTGTAGAAAAACGGACCCACTTTAATTTCGTTTCTAAATGCTTTACCAATCTGGGCAATACCAAACGGTAGTTTCAAACGCATCGCGTCTTTAACTAATTTATAATTGTAAAAAATCGGCTGACATGTTTCACCACGCAGGTATGCCTTAGTCTTCTCATCTTCCAAAGTTCCTACTTGAGCTTCAACAAGATTATTAAATCTTTTTGCTTTGGACAATTTATTTCCGTCGGGACTTAAAAGTTTATTGTCTTCGATAATTTTATTAATTTCTTCTGGAGTTGAACCATCTGCATTTATACCTAAAGCTTCCTCAATTAAGTGGTCTGCTCTATATCGCTTTCTAGTTTCAAGGTCTTCCACCATTACATCTGCGAAGGATTCTACGTGACCGCTGGCTTCCCAAACTCTCGGATGAGAAATAATAGCACCGTCGAGACCCACTATATCGGGCTGTCTGTGTACAAACTCGCGCCACCACAAATTTCTCAACTTCATCAACATTTCGGCACCTAAAGGTCCGTAGTCATACGTAGCTTCCCACCCTCCATATATATCCGAGGAAGGAAACACAAAACCTCTTCTTTTGCATAATGATATTATTTTTTGTAAATCAACACCCGTCATATCGCTTAAAGTATACTATATACGATAACAATCACAAATTCTAGCAGTTTTGAGAGGTCGCTAACTAATGCTAACTAAAGGTTCGTCAATCCCCGAAGTTTGGAGTACCTCATGGCATCATCTGAAACCAAATGCATGTAATTCTTAATTATTTTGTCTGCTATTTGTATCGTATTTTTTGAATCAGCGTATACGTAATCTTGAAAAGTATTTCGTTCAAGGTCACTTAACAAGTGAGCTGTCTTCTTATCAAGTGGCAATCCCGTTTCCCTGCACGTGTCACAAACAAATCCACCCAAAGCATAGTTAAATTTAACTTTTTCCCATGTATCATCCAAAGGTCGCGAACAGACATTACATTTTGTAAGATACATCTGAAATCCTAGTAGACTCATTAATTTAATTTCAAAATGAGCTATTACTAAATCCGGAATTGAATCCTTTTTGGGAAGTTCGTTGAGAGTTTTTAACAGTTCTACAAAAATTTCTACTGTCTCATGATCTGACTCCTGAAATCTATTCAATAATTCCAAGATGTAAAGAGACTTAAAAGCCAAGGCTAAATCTCCTTTTATTTCCTTGAATGCGTTTATCGTATTAACTTCCTGTATCGACCTATACCCCTTGTGATCTTCGTGAATCTTTACTTTGACGTGATTTAGAGTATCCAAATTACCTGCACGGCGCGACTGAAGCTTTCGGACTCCTCTAGCTATTGCAGATATTTTTCCATACTCTTTTGAATATAGGGTGTATATTTTGTTGGAATCACCGTAGTTGATGTTCTTCAACACTACTGCTTCAGTAATGTACTGCTTCATACAATTAAAGCTTGGAACTGACCTTGGTGTCTTTGTTCAACAGAATCTCCTGTGATTTACCGTTTACTATTACAACATGTGTCTCTGAGTCAATTCCGGGTTGCTTCTGGATCGTCAAAGTGTATGTTCCGTTAGTAATAAGGTTATCGGGCAGAGCATACTTGAATGTCATTGACTTGGTTTCGTTAGGACCGAGTTCAATATAACCGGTAAAGTATGTTCTGTTGCGTTCCTGATCGGTTGAAGTTCCATCTTCCGAACCCTCTACGCTTATAAAGCTGGATCCAATAGGTGCGTACACTCTTACCCAATCCTTAAATCTTTTAACAAAGGGGGCGTACTCATCTGAAGGCTGAGTGTAAGTGTAATCAATCTTGACCGTCCTTACCCATTTATTATTTTCCTTGGCAATGGTGTGCGTTACTTTTTTGTGAGTAAACCAATTTGTTTTGTCTCCGCCCAAATTTGTGGAAACAACCATGGAGTAGTCGCCTTCAGTCTTGTCAAAAACTCGGCCAGCAAAGTTGTATTTTTCGATTAACGCCTGAGCTTCGGGATCAAACATGTAAACAAGGATGTGTTTGCGTGTAGCAAGATTAATAGCCTTATCAATCATTTTTGGCCACAGATTCTTATCTGCCTCGAATACATTTATAAGCATTGCTTCCATTAAGTCTCCTAATACTTTCTTTCTGTTTAGCTGTTCGCGTAACTCAAGTGAAGCAATCTTTTCAAGTTCCAAGACCACATTCTCCGATGTGTAAGTTACGCCATTAACAGTTGCTGGACCTGTTACTTCAAGTAACTCCTTTACCACTTGAGTGTCAATGGCAACAATACCGTCTACCGGTTTGATCTCATAAGGATTAAGTCTTCCGGCCAAGGTGTAGAACTTCAGAAACTGATCCATGGAGGTTATAAAGTCAGGAGATGCGTTCATGTCTCTGGCATACCATCTCTCTACTAATAGATACTTTGTGTAAGCAGCAGGTGGGTCCGGAAAGTCGTATGTTGCGTCTATCGCGTCTAAAGCAAGATCGATGCTGTACATATCTTTGGAGGAAAAGTCCGACTGTAAAAGACCGTTATTAATCTTAAATGTAGCGTAATTGGTCATAAATCCACCTGTTGGTCTGAGCTCTTTATCGTTCTGCATTATTATCATGTATCTCTTCTCAGGGGTATCTACAGCTAATAGTTTAGGGAAAAGGGATAAAGCAACTTTAATGTCAGGGCCGTATTCACCGGATTTTGAAAGGGTATTCTTTATAAATTCCAGATTTGATCTTACAGCTACGCCGTTTATCTCTTCAGGGTATTTAGCGGTATTTATAGATTCAAACTCTTTACCAATCTTAGATACTTTTTCAATTACACCGTCCATCTGACCGGCCACTTCAGGCATGATAGAAACCCATGACTGAAATGCTTCCATAAGTCCCTGTTCCTCTGGAACTTCTTGACCCTCTTCGATTTTTAATCCTGCAGCATCTGCAAACGGCAACACAATTACTGAAGCTTCCCTCATGGCGTCAATTCCGTAGAAACCGGCATTTATAAATTTATCTGAATCTGAATAAAATTCATTTAGCTTAAACAGCCCCATGTTTTTAGCCCAACCAAAGTTATCTTCTCTACTTTTGCGCAGAGCTGTTAAATCTTTTTCAGTTTGTTTAAGATTTTTTTCCAATGCAACTAAATCTCTATCTTTAAGCGAAGTTCCAATAGAGTCTGCGTCTCTCTGTACCGTCTTTACTGCAGCTAAAACTGAATAAGCAGGTCTGATTAAAAATAAGTAACCAAGTGTAATTAAAACACCAAGTATTGCGATCATAACTATTCCTGTGACACCAAGCTTCATTGATAATTTATTTTTCATAGGGAGTTTATTATTAATGTTCAGTTTACCAATATCGTTTGATTGGGTTAAACCACCATCATTTTTTTTATTCCAAAATTTTGCGTTATTCATAACAACTTAAAATTATAAAAGAAATGCGCAACTAATTAAAGTAGATGCTATTTCCAGTTTACAATGCTCCTTTACCACTAAGAACCGCAAAGGGTGTCTTTAGGATTAGTAGTATATCAAACCAAATAGACTTTGTTTTGGCGTATTTAGCGTCAAGTTTCACCCTGTCCATAAATCCAACATTGGATCTTCCGCTAACTTGCCAAAGCCCTGTAATACCAGGTTTTACCTTCAATGCTTCTTCCAAGTAAGGTGCTGCTTCAGGATATTTCTGCAACTGTTCCTCGATTTCGTAAAAGTAATAGGCACGCGGACCTACAATACTCATTGTACCGAGCAGCACATTAAAAAACTGAGGCATCTCATCGATACTTAGTTTCCTAATAATCTTAGCACCTTTTAGAAGTCTCGGGTCTTCGTCTGCACTTAATTTATAGCTATTCTCCATGTACTTTTTATGGAGTTCTGGATAGTTGTCTTTTAAGAAATCATAGCCGTTTACAACCATTGATCTGAGTTTAAACATTTTGAAAGGTCTCTTATCTTTTCCTACCCTATCTTTTATATCTGCAAAAACAGGACCTTCCGGAGAAACAAGTTTAACCCATAACGCGCCGCCTATTAAAAGTGGTGAAAAAAGTATTATCCCGCAGATTGAACCTATAATATCCATTAATCTCTTAGTTATGTCGTATAAACTCATATATGTTTAGCAGGGAGCTGTATCACCATAATAATATCAAATATTTTTGCTCGTCAAATCATTAACGAGTTTTTTGATTTTTCCATTGAAGACATCTTTGCTAAATTCTTTTGCTCTCGAAATACAGTCTTCCTCAGAAAATTTACCGAGATCAAAGTTTTTAAGAGTCTCGCATAACGATTCTACAGTCTGTTCTTCAAAGAAAACGCCGGTTTTACCCTCTATTATAGTTTCAGTCACTCCCCCTTTCCCGTAGGCTATAACAGCTTTGCCCATTGCCATAGCCTCTAGTGGAACAATTCCAAAATCCTCCAATTGTGTGTTTATCAAAGCCTTACATTTTCTAACTGTATCCACTTTGATGTCATCTGCGTATCCCAAAAACTCGATATTTTCGTTCGCAATGCTTTTTAGTCTTTCCATATCTGTACCAACCCCGATTATTTTCAGCTTTAAATTCAATCTTTTACAAGCTTCGATTGCTAAGTCAACTTTTTTCCATGCCACTAAACGAGTTATCACTAAATAGTAGTCTGAGGCTGCAGAGCTATTATTCGCCGTCTCTTTGAAGTTATTCATATCTACAAACGGGTAAATGATTGTCGACTCCCTGTTCAAATATTTTTTTATGCGCCTTTGAGCGTTGCGCGAGTTTGCTATCAAGAAATCTACTCTTCTTGCCGCAGTATAATCGGCCATTCTAAAATAGCTTAAGAAATAAGAAAGAAATCTTTTTAATCTGGGACTAAAGTAGCTATCCGGCTCCCAAAACATTCTCCCAGGTGAATTCATGTAACAAATGTGGATTTGATCGGCACGGGTAATGGCGTGATGCGCATATCTTGAAGAAATTGAGAAAACTAACTCGTAGTCCTCAAGCTTAAATGACTCGATCCCCAATATATGAAACAAAAAAACCGAATAGAACCTGTTCAGTTTAACCTTAAAAGGCAGTACCTGCATAAAAGAAGTAATTACTTTAACACCACGTTTCTTAAACCTGTTGACCCAAAATTCAGTTGCTACGGGAGTAAACACATCTGCCTCAGGCCAAAGCTCCGAAACAGCTTCAACAACGTTTTCCTGACCTCCTCTTTGTATTAAATCGTCGCATACAATAGCTATTTTCATATCTTTATAACCCAATCACTTGCGTTGTTTTATGCAAGTGAAATAATAGTAACATTATGATTATAGGCTTAAATGGTCAAAAGTTACTTACTAAATCGCCGGCCGGACCGGAGAGGTATACCTTAAGCCTCTACAAAGCTCTCGCCGGTCTCGACAAGACTAATCAGTATATTATCTATCTTGAAAACGATCCGACTGAATTTCCGGAAGTTAAATACTTCGAACAATTTCCAAACTTTAGACTCAAACAGTTAACAAAGATTGTTTCATGGACACATATTAGTCTTCTGCTAGAACTACTTAGAAACCCTGTAGATGTATTTTTTTCACCGGTGCACACATTGCCGTTTATAAAAACATTTGGAACTAAATACGTTTCAATGATTCACGGGCTGGAATATAAAAGTAATGAGATTTATAGCACACTTTCAGCTCGAGGCTTACTTCATCCGTTTGTTCTTTGGTACACCATGTTAATTGCCGATTTAATTATTGTTCCATCGAGGTTTACAAAAAAGGCTGTAAAAACAAGTCGGTTATTACAAAATATGGAAAAGGTTAAAGTTATTTACGAAGGTGTAAACGATACTTTTTATAAAAGAAATGAACTTGAGATAAGCGAAATTAAATCCAAGTACGGTCTCTCAGGAAAAAATTACGTTATCTTTGTTTCAACGATTCAACCAAGAAAGAATATTCCAAATCTTGTTAAGGGTTTTAGTATGGCATTGGAGTCGAAAAATGAATTGAAAGAAACTATTCTGGTTATAGTAGGTGAAAAAGGCTGGTCCTTCGAGGAATCTATTGCTGCACCAACTAAATATAATGTTGTGAATAATGTTAAGTTTTTAGGCTGGGTAGATCAGAGTGATCTACCTACGTTGATGTCAGGTGCCGCAGCATACGTTATGCCGTCTTTTGAAGAAGGCTTTAGTCTTACAATTCTCGAGGCCATGGCTTCAGAAGTTCCTGTTATAGCTTCGGATATTGAAACTCACAAAGAAATAGGAAACAATTATTGTAATTTCGTAAATCCAAACAGTCCTGAGGAAATTAAAAAAGCATTAATCAAAGTTCTTACTGGTCAAGTGGAGGCAAACAGAATTGAAAATGCAAAAAATTATGCGAGAAGTTTTACATGGAAAGAAACTGCTATGAGAACTCTGTCTGCTTTTGAATCTTTGTTAGCTTAGTGTCTTATCGAAAACCTCTTTTGTAATTTCGGCTGTTTTTAACCAATTATATTTCTTAACTTGAGCGTATCCTTTTTGTCTCAACATCTCTTTTAACTCTGAGTATTTTACAGTTTCACTAATTTTTTGGGCAATATCGTCAACTGATTGCGGGTTAAAATAAACAACTGAGTCGTCGAAGACTTCTCTGTGACAAGGTATATCTGAAATCACACACGGCAAACCTACGGACTGTGCTTCAAGCGGCGTTAAACTAAAACCTTCCTTTAGAGATGGGAAAACGTACAGATCCGCCGTTTTCCTGAGAGCGACTATCTCGTGGTCGGTAATGTAACGAATATTCCCCGGTAACACAACGTCCTTCTCCAATCCTTTAGATTTAACATAATCTAAAACATCTTCAGAAAACTTATCTTTTTTTCCAACTAATACCATTTGACCTAAGTAAGTTCCCTCCGTTTTCATTTGTTCAAAAGCGTCGATCAGCCGTTTAACATTTTTGTGCTCATACATGCTACTAATATATAAAAGGAAATTCCTGTTAATTCCAAGCTGAGTAAGATCTAACTCGACATCGTTTGCCGTAGTAAATACGGGATCAACCCCTTCGTATGCAAGTACAAATTTACTGTCACTTAAAAATCCATAATATTTCATCATGTCGTTCTTAACATCGTTTGATGGAACAATTACATACTTGGATCTGATAAGTGCCCAAGTTAGAACTAATTTATAAATAAACTTTTTAAAACGAAAATATGGTTTTGGTAATGTTGTACCCCTTTCAGTACTGTATGTGTGCATGATTATGTCGGGAATTGCCGTTACTAATTTAAACGGATATAAAACAGGAATATTAAAATGAGGAACATAAAGCAAATCCAGTGGGTATTTTAAAACGTAGTATAAAAAAACAAATTGTTCGTACCACGTATACCATTTAACGTCTGCCAAAACTTTAATAAAATTATGATTTTCCGGCTCGTAGCTTTTAAAGCCTTTTTCTCTCAGGAAAATATAATATTTATTGGAGGAATCCACTTTTTCAAGATGCTCGACAATATTCTTAACATATCGACCCGGGCCGGCCTCACCGTAAAACCTTGCATCTATGCCAATTATTTTGGGTTTCATAACTTACTAAAGTTTATAGAAACGAGCTTTAAGCGTCAATTTGACATATTTCTTTGCTAAACTCAAAATTAAAACAATGTTAAAGTCGTACAAATCGTTGTTCAAAATATCTCTAATAAGTACGGGTAATATTTTTAACTCCTTAATAGGCTTTGTCTATCTAACTGCCGCGGCAAAGTTTCTTACTCTTGAGGACTTTGGAAGATACAGTTTAATCACAAGTTTATTAGTTTCAATTTCGAAGCTTGTAGATTTTGGGACTAATTCTTTATTTGTTGCCAAATCTATCTCCAATGAAGACAAAGAAATCTCGGACTTTTTTTATACTCTAAAAATTCTGCTGTTTTTTATAACTATTCCTATCTCGCTTCTCGCATTAAACATTCTTAAAGTTTTTGATCTTACAACATTTGTGCTTTTTGTTATCGGTTTAATTGCTTACACAATTAATTACACGTTTTATGCGATTTTTCAAAAAAACGAAAAATATGTTCAACTTATTTTGCTAAACACCATACCTGCAATTATTAAAGCTTTGTCAGCCGGTGGATTATTCTTAGGTCTGATCAAACCTGAAATAAATACACTTTTTGGAATTTTCGGTATGTCCATTCTGTCCAGTGTTCTGTTGCTACCGTTCATACCCAATAATTTAAGGAAATTTAAATTTCATGTCGGTAACTCAATTAAACTTCTAAGAGAGGCGCTCTCTCCGGGTCTTTCCTTGTTAATATATGAGGCCTGGCCGGCAATAAATAACGCTATTGCAAAGCTTTCAAGCGGTTTTGCAGATGTTGGTGTATTTTCTTTGGCAAGTAAAATATCCAACGTGTTTTCCTTAATTTCTCTCTCGATATTTACAGTTCTGCTTCCAAAAAACGCTGAACGTAAAAGGGATAAACTTAGATATGACTTCAAAGAAACCATTTTATTATCAGTTCTTCTTTTAGTTCTTTCTTTTGCTGCAATTGTTGTCTCTGAATTGTTTATTCAAATTGTTTTTGGAAATAAATTTGAAGGCTCGCTTGGTTTGCTTGATATGTTAATTTTTGCAAGTGCGGTGACGGCAATTCAAAACTTTGTGGAAAATTACTTTTATGTGGAGCAGCAGACAAAATATCTCGGTGGCATTAACACAACAAGATTACTTATGTTCCTTGTTTTTGCATTAGTACTAATTCCATCGTTACATTTAAAAGGACTTGCGCTTTCAAATCTTCTTTCAGCAATCATAGGAGTTGCAATCACCTCGCTAGTAATAAGGAAGTTAGAATCGAACCAACCCGCGATTTAGAATTTCACACCTGGGATTTTACCGGCTGCCTCTAATTCGGAAGGTAAATACCACAAAACCCAATCTCCATCTTCTTTTATAACAATCGGTTTATAACCATATCCCTCAACCTTTTCACTATATCTGCCTTTCTTGGTCACTAGAATCAATCGCTCTGTTTCTTTAGCAACTTCCGGCACTCTCGATCCCACATCTGGTACAAAATCGATAATCGTAAACGGGCTGTCAGTATAGAAAAGTGCCAACGGAACTTCAATTCTGTCTAGAAATACCTGTTCTTTAGTTCCAAAAACCTTGTCTTTATGTACCATTAGTCTGGCCTGTGAACCGGTTAAATCTGAGGTATAAACAAGCTTCCTATTCAAGAATAAGTAAAACAACGAAGAAACAGTAATCACATAAATCAACAGTGCTTTTACAACAACAGAATCATACTTTGGATATCTTCTGAAAAACCAACTCATTGAGTCCGTAATAAATCTTCCAATAATAATAGCTGCTACCGGATATATCGGCGTGATGTACCACACAAGCTTGGATTGCGCAGCTGAGAAAAATGTAAAGACAAATATTAACCAGACTGCTAAGAATATTGAAACGCGCTCTTTGTACTTTACGATCTTATAGAATAAGTAGACCAACGAAGGAATTAAAATTACAAACCATACTCTCATACTTACTTTCAACACAATCAAATACCAATAAAACGGCCTGCCCTTATCTTCTATGGCACTAAATGCTCTGTCGAAAACGTGGTAGCCGATATAGTTATCTACAAAACTTACTCCGTAAAGCTGATACATTCTAATATGCCAAGGAAGTGCGATTGCTAAACTTCCGAGCAAAAATATGAGTAGTCCGTTAACGGCTGATCTATCAAACTTTTTGTTAATGATAATTTGTACTAACTCAAATACAAAAACAACCGCAAATGGAATAAATCCGACTACGCCTTTTGTCATAACCGCTAATCCCATGAACAGACCTGATATTAGATACGCTACCCACGCGCGCGACGGTTTCCAACAATAATACAAATAAAGTGCTGTTAGTATAAAAAAGCCGCAAGTTACGTCCAACATTGAAGCCCGTGAGTAATATAAAAATTGAGCTGTTGTTGCAATCGATAAAGCCGCAAGAAACGCCGATGTTTTATTAAAAATGCGTTTTGCGAAGATATAAGTAAAAACAATCGTTAAAATACCGAAAATTGCAGAAGGTAGCCTTACCGCTAAACTAGTGTATCCAAGCAGCTTCATAGATCCGGCAGCCATCCACATATATAAAGGAGGCTTCTCGTACCATACCTTATCCGTCCACCATCTCTGAGTAATATAATCGCCCGTCGTGATCATGTTTTTGGCAATTTTTGAGTAGATTGCCTCATCCCAAGGTATGAGATGTGTGGAATTTAGCCCGATACCAATCAAAGTAACTGAGATAATCAAAATAGTAATGACTGCAAGTTTATTAGACCTTATGAATACAGATAAAACCTCTCTCAACGAAGATTGGGATTTCACAACGTTTAAGCCGTAAAGATAAAAAAGAACTATAACAATCCAAAAAAACTCTGAGTTAAATGAATAAAATATTCCACCTATCATCCAGCCTATCAGAACAGAGAACATCGCAGTCGATAGAAGAGATTTTTCCAAGGTCTGACCGTGAAGCGCACCGTATAACAAAACTGCACTTAACACAAAAATTAAGAGGGCGTACGTGGACAGTCCTAAGATACCTGTTTCTGCAATCAACTCTCCCCAAATTGTATGGGCAGGCACTCTTGTATTTAATCCGGCAGGATCTCTACTAAAATAAACTGGAGCAATTTTAGTTTTATTAAAATGTTCAAAAAAACCTCCGTACCCACCGCCCAAAATTGGATATGCTTCAAATATTTGGTATGTGCCGGTAAGTAACAAAATATGTGAATCAAAAGAATCAAGTCGATAGTGGAAATATTGTTTTACTTTCGCTCTAAAAGGACTAGCCTTATTCATGTACTCAATAACAAGAGGAGTACTCATCAAAATCAGGGAGAGAATCACAAGACCGATACCTTTTAAGCCAATCTTCCTGTACAAAAATAAAGACACAAAGACAATTAGAGCAACGGCGTCGATGATCCAAGCGGTTCTGGAATTTGTAAGAAGCAGGCTAACTACAAAAGATACCGAAACTACAGCAAAAAAAAGCTTGCTCTTAACCTTCCTTTCTGTAAGAACAAGAACACAGGCAATAGGTAATAAGGCAGCTAACAACGATCCGTAGTGATTAACATCCCAGAAAGTCGAGCCTATCCTTGGAATGTTACCAGGAATATTCCACAACGCGCCAATTATTTTTCCTGTCGTTTCGTATAAGAAATATTGGAAGTAACCGAACAAAGTCAGCAAAAATACAATGACTATATAAAACTTCAGATGTTTGAGAATAAGTTCCTGTCTTTCAGAATAAAAGTTTTTTAGATATACGGCTAAAACAACAACTGTAGAAAAAAACCCATATAATAGAACAGATGATTTGAGATTCCACGAAAAAAATATTGAAAGTCCCCGAATTGCCCACAGTAAAATTAGTAAAATCAAAACCGGGTCGTTCAACAGCTCTTTAACTTTGGCGATGTCTTTTTTTATAAAAAGTAAATACACCAACGTAGCAACTCCTGCGGCCAGAAGTGAAAACATAAAGGCTCTAATTGGCATAAGATCCCAAATAAAGAAACTAAACAGCTCTTTGTGAAGTAAAACCGAAAGAACAAACAAAACTAAAACAGCAATATCAAATCTTTTAACAATCAGAATATAAGAGATGATGAATATTAGGGCTATTGAAACAATTTCTAGGTTCATCTGGTAGATAATAACTTATTATATATTTCTAACGTCTTTTGGGCAGCATTTTCCCATGTATATTCTTGCTTAGTGTGTTCATCTACAACCGGTCGCGGCGCGTAAAACTCTCTCTTCAATGCGGTTTTAATAGAATCAATGTCCCCGGGGTCGCAATATGACGCCATTTCACCTAGATACTCTCGAGCTCTATCCCCTGAAGCGACCGCGTTCGCACCGCTTAGAATAGCTTCAAGACTTGTCAAACCGGTTGTTTCAAACCAACTGGCGGAAACACCGACTTTAGCAAAATGGTAGAAAGATGGCATATCCGCGTAAGGAACTGAATGTATATGTGTAATCCACGGATTAGAAGATAAAGCTAAGTTAAATTTCCAATTATACTCAAAATGTTTATTTCCCGATTTGCTCCCTATAATAACTAACCTCAGGTCCTCTTTAGTCTCTTTTCTGAGTCTGGACACCGCTTCTATAATACTGAGCTGATTTTTTCTCGGCTCTACCCTACCGACACATATTATGTAATTCGAAAAACCAAGAGTATTCGCATACTCACTTGAAGTTAAAAAGTTCTTGGAGACACCGTTACACACTTTAGCCCAGGAAAAATCTACGTTATAAGTATTTTTAAGATCTTCCGCTTCTCTAGTTGTTTGAACCAAAACGTAATCGGCCATTTGCAAAGTCTTCCTATGCATATTTTTAAAACCCAAAAAAATAGTTTTGAGAGTTGTGATGAATAATTTGGGTTCAAATATTGATCTGTAGACGTCTTTAAAAACATCTCTGTGAAATTGATCTTTGAACAAAACTTTTGAAATTCTTCTAAAATCAAAAACGTACTCATTATCAAATCGCTGTACTTCTCTGACGCTGTGATGTATTGGGGACAAAACTAACGGTTTGCCGACTTTTTTAGCTCTCTGCGCCTGAAAATACGAGTCCGGATTCCAATCCAGCTGAAAAATATGAACTAGATCGTAACCTGAATAATCTACCTTGCTGTCATTTCCCAAACTTATATCTACACCGATACGTAACTTTCTCAACTCTTCGGCAGTGTTCTCAATCTGTATTCTATCTCCGCCAAGTCTATTTAATAGACCGCTGCGGCCTAGCAATAGCACTTTCATGATTTATTGAGCCTCCCTATATAACATCTCGTATTTATCAACAAATTTTTCCAAAGAATATTCATTCTTAACTCTATTATAAGCTTCATCTAAAACATAATTTTGAGATTTGAAAAGCTTGTATGTTTCGACAATTTTTATATAGAGATCGTCCATATCGCCGGTTTTAAAATATTTAACGGTATTTCCGGCGACCTCTTTTAATACTTCTAAGTCGCTACACACAACCGGATGTCTGGAGCTCATAGCCTCCACAAGCACGTAACCGAAACCTTCCGCAAGTGTAGGGAAAACAAACAGATCAATTGTTGCGTAAAATTTAACGTGATCCTCCTCATTAAATACTCCGGTAATAATTACTTTGTCGGCAATTCCTAAATTCTTAGTTAAATCTCTAAGTTCATTTTCCAAAACACCTCCACCTGCTAGTAACAAATAAAAATTATCTGAAATGTCACCGGACTTAACAAGTTTTGCAAAGGCGTTGATCAATATACTGTGTCCTTTCTCTTGCGACATGCGACTAACATTTCCTAAGATAAACGCACTGGATGGTACTTTGTAGCGTTGTAAAATTTCTTGTCGATACTCTCCAGAGCGCGATTGAAGATCCTCATATTTTCTTAGATCTATCCCGTTATGAATAACTCTTAGTTTTTTTGGACGTATGCCTTCTTTTATTTTTACTGTTTTTCTTGATTCTGTTAAGGCAATTTCCGAAAAAGATAAAAGATTCACTAAAAAGGAGTACCAGAAAATAACAAAAGGTCTGATTAATCTCTTTACTGGAACGGACTCTTCCCACTCGGAAATTGGTGTGTGCACATGAGTAATTCTGGCCCTAACTCCGGCAATTGAAGCTGCTAATAAAGCGTTAGAAGCCGCCTTCAGCTCGTGCGAATGTACAACTTGTATCTTATGTTTCTTCAAAAAAATTATAAGCTCAAGAATATAAAACGGGTCGATATCAAAATGTAATTTCTTAATAAAAACTCTGGCACCTTTACTTTTGTACGCATCAACAAGCTCTCCTTCTCGGCACCACACAAAGACAAAATGTCCTTTTGCCACCATACCCTCGACCAAATCAAGAACATGCTTTTCCATGCCGCCAAAATTACCTGAGTCTAATGTATATAAAATATTCACTTTTTCTTAAACTCCAAATCTATAAGTTCGAGAAGATTGCTAACTTTTCCGGTCCAACTATTTTCTTTTGCAACTTTTTGACGTTCCTTTATTCGGACATCATTATCCTCCTCTAAGGCTAGTCGAATATTTTGCACAAACTCATTATGACTCTTCGAGATATAGCAAACATCTTCAAACGGTTGGTAGGCAGGGAGGTCTGTGACAACCACCGGAAGTCCGGCGGCCAATCCTTCGTGGAATTTAACCGGAAAACATCCTCCCACGGTATAGTCATTCAATTGATAAGGAATAATGTAAACGTCAAAGCCTGCAAAGTAGTCCGGCATCTTTTTGTAGGGCTTGGTTCCCAAAAAATATACGTTACCAAGATCTGCCATACCGATCTCCTCGATAGTTCCCTCTCTATCTTTTAGCGCAATGGGGCCAATAATCACAATCGAGTAGTTTGGATATGCTGAAGCAACTTTACGCATCAACGATCGATCAAACTTGTACTCATCTATTGCACCGGTAAATGCGATCACGGGTTTTGGAATTGACTTCAAATCATCCGGAATATTTTGTTTGTTATTTCTCGAATTTTGAAATAGTTCATAATCACCGACATTTGGCGTGTAATGTATGTTGGTATTATATTTAGAAAGTTTATCGACCAAACCCGGAGCGGTTGCAAAAACAATATCTGCACGTCGGGCCAGTATTTCCTCTTGTTTATTAACAGCAGCTTTTTTTTCTTTCGTATCGTATTTTGGAAAACCCGCGTAGTTATCTACACAATCATAAATTAATAGATCGTGCTGAATACTTTTAATATAGTTGTCTATTCCAGGAATTTCAACATTGTAAATCCACATAACTGTTCTTTGTTTTTTGGTAAACCATCTGCCTGATATCTGTCTTATTTTCCAGGCATGAATTTTTGAAAGAAAATTGTAAAATGGCAAAAAGTTTAATGGAGAAATTATTTTTACTGTCCCTTCTGAATATTCCCAAGTAAGAAGACGCCTTAAACTCCATTTTTTGTTAAGGACCTGTCTCAAAAAAAGTCTACCTGTATTTATCGGGGGGTCCACAAATACAACGCTATGTCCCTGTTCTGCTAATCTGGTCATAACGTGCTTTTTGTTCGTCCATAAAGGATAATCCCACAGTTGATTTGAAAAACATATTATGTTGTACTTCTCATTTTGGTTGTCCATACAATAAAAACGTTGTTATTCTAGCTCGCACCAGCTGCCTACATACGCCTTTTTCCCAATTATAGAGTATAACGGAGAGAAATACATTTGGTTATACCTAAGCTCTTTTAAGTGTTTTTTAATCCTTTTGTCATCGATTAGTTTCTTGGCTTCATAGACTTTGGGATTTGGTATGAATTTTTCGATGGTCTTCTCAACCAAAATAAGCTGTTTTGTCAAAAACCAAGAGCCGTCGTCGGTGTAAGACTGGATATAACAATCATATTCTAAACCACCCGGAATTGACTGTCCTATTCCTGTAAAATCATTTTGCTTTTTTGCTGCAAAATATTTAGTGTATGTGCCGTCTAGTTGAATCCCCAATACTATTCCGCTGTCTTGCTGAATTTTTAATGCTTGATCCCATCTCAGAGCCTGTACAGTCAGGTATTCGTAATTTAATGCAAGACTAATAAAAATAAGTAAAGCTAGACCGGTGTATGCTAATTTCGTAATTTTGAACTCTAGTTCTTTAGCATAAGTTGCCGAGATAATTAAAACCAGTACAAAAACCGGCAACAAGTATCTGTCGTACAGGTCTTTTGTAACAAGCAGCAGTAGAAACTGCAGAACGAGATTTACTAGATAAAAATTTGATGTTTTCCTGTTTTTTCCTAAGATTTTTGTTCTATTCTTTGTAATCGTATGTATAAGCCCGACGGTTGAAATAATAATCAGCACGATCAAAAAAATTTTGAATGGCGAGTTATCAAAGATACTAAAATTACTCCTAAATCCGGATTTTGAATAAAGTTCCTCAATATAAAATACGTTTCCAAGCGGGAAAATGTCCAACAAGTAGACGTGTCTCCCTAAAACAAACGTTACTAAGGCTGTCACAGCAATATAAACAAGCTGTCTGAATTTCTTGGTTTGTTTAACAATTTCTTTGAAAAATCGCAAATCACCCAAAAACAACGGAAGCGTAAAAAAAATAAGGTATATAAAGCTATATCCAATTTGTTGTAGCCGTGGAACAAAATCGTTAATTTCCAAAAAAAGCGCTCTACTGCTCTCGTCAGTACTACTATATCTTGGCCAAAATACCCAAATCAGTATAAAAATTAATCCGGCTAAAGATTTTACGATTAAATGCTTCCATCGTACCTTCTTTTCACCGGCAAAGTAAAAGTAAATTGCTACCGGAATCATTAAAGCAGCGCTTTGCCTGACAAGAAATGCTGCGCCGTTTAAAAGAACACCTAATAAAAAATGCGTATCAGATTTTTTTTGAAAACCTAGTTGGTAATAATACAACGATACAATTATCAGACACAGAAAATAGATCTCTGTCATAAAGGTAACTGATGAAGCAAGTACAATGGGATTAAATGCGTACAATGCAACCAATAAAGAAATAAGTTTCTTGTTCTCTGTTAAAAGACTTAAAAGTTTAAAAAGGAAAACTACAGAAACTACATATACAACAAACGACAACAGATGAAGAGACTGAAAACTTAGCCCAAATATCTGCGACCAAACGTACCCTAAGAATCCTTGGAAGATGAACGCGGGCTCGATCTGATGATTTATAATTATATTGCCATTTCGGAAGGATTCGACTTGTCTTGCAAACAGCCAATCGTCATTTATTGGAAAGTTACCTCGTCCCAATAAAAGGAACAGGAAAGTTGCTACAACAGCAAATAATGCTATTTTTGGGGTAAACATTGTGCGCACGCCTTTGCTAGTAAACCCAATTTAACCATCACACGTCTGACATTAAATACTAGCTCAGAATCCTTAAGCGACCACAACCAAGAAGTATCGGTAAAACCTTTGTCGTACGCAGCGTGCCAAATTCCGTCAAAAAAGACGATCCCAAGTAGTTGAATGTAGACCGACAAACCTGCAATAACATAAAATACTTTTTTGTATTTTGTAAAATGATCAGACTGAACAAAAGGAACAAGAAGTAATATTAGAAACGGAATTACATCGGAGCTCATGCGATAGCCAAAAGACCAGCCTCCGTACCAATGTTTCCAAAAACTAATTATCAAGGTATGTAGAAATACAGTTATCCCAAAAATCAAATATAAGTCACTTTTGGAATCTCTACGTCTTAGTCCCAGATAAAGTCCGATTAAAGAAAAAACAAACACAGGAGAGTAGGCTAATATTCCTTTACTTGGAGAAAACCAAACGCCAAAGAAACTTTCGGGAAAACCACCTAACCAGTTGGTAGTCAACTGAGATGAATAACCTTGGTTCGAAATATCTCTATAAAATTTTGCGTTATACCAAAAGAAAAATCCTGCAACTAATAACAACCCTATCAAAAATAATATCCCCGGTTTAACAAGTTTCTTAAGGTTTGCGCGATATGTGAACAAGAAATGAGTGACTATTAGTATAATCGGCAGCCCGCCGGTTGGCCTGGAAAGAAAAGCCAAGCCAAAAAACAGTCCGGTAAATAGCATGTGTGACGACCTAGAATCTTTAAGGTAATTTAAATAAAAGTATAGCCCAATAATTAAAAATAACTGTAAAGTACCGTGCTGCCACAAAGCCTGCGACAACAGGGCATAATTTATGGTTCCGAATAGATATATGGCCGTTATAAGAAGAGCGTGGTAGTTGCTAGTTTCAAAGTGCTTCTTAAGCAAAAGGTACATAAAACCGCCCGAAAACCCTACAATCAACGCCGCCGCTACATGCGAAAGAATAATCAAATTTCCCCATATCATGGGCAAATTTAATAACACGGGAAGCAGATAAACCGGAACTGCAAGTATGGGCGTAATAATCGGAAATGCTGAAACGTAATGAGTGTCAACTTTCCTAAGGTAAAACGGAACCATGTTTCTCGTATAGCTCTTATCGTCTGGGTGCGGGTAGCTGCCTAACATAGTGGAATAATAATTGTCTAAATACAGGTCTCCCCTACTAATTATAGAGATAGGCAGGAATATGGCCGGAACTGTGTCTTCGGATTGAACTGCTAGCTTGTTTACACCGATCGAATAAACGAAAGCCCATGAAAGAAAATAAATTACCGATGCTGTGAGTGAAATTGCGAAGAAACGCCTCATATAATTATGATAACACCTAAATTAATGGATTATTCAATCCTTCTATATACATAAGCGGAAGGAAATTCAGCGACATTCTGCAGACTAATATTGTTTGAGAAAAACACACGCGCCTCGGCGGACAGATCTTCTTTGAAGACAACCAAATACTCGCCGCCCAATTCGCTGAACTTCCCAAATCCTGAAGTTGTAGGTAGCTGACTTGTAAATTCACTATAGTCATAGTCAGACACTCGATAATCTACCGGATTTAGTAGAAGCTTATTGTGTTTTGGTAAAGTAAGTAGCGCGACCTCAGACTGAGCTCCCGGATAAACCGCAACTTTAGCGCATATGGGGACATTCTTGGACAAGTAATCATAAACTTCGGAACCGGCTGTTTCTTTATATACAGTTACAGGTACAAATACTTCTGACAAAGTGAACAGCGCTAGAACTAATGTTAAAATTACTGCATTTCTTGGCTTCATCACGGTAAAGAAATAATCAAAAACATATCCGGCCATCACAACAAGCGAAAATAACTGGAGAATAGACAATCTTGCCGTAACTCTAAACATCGGAAAAAGTTTAAATATAAGGTAACCTGGAGTCCAAAACCTGATTCCGGATACGGTGAAGTATGGCGGGAGCATTAGAATAAAAAACAAAATATATAGTATTAAATAAATTTTTGCTTCTTTCCCTAAAATTGTGGGTTTCTTCGCCAAAAGATAAATAACGGTTATGAGTGTTACGAAACTAAAAAGCAGCCCAAAGTAATTTCCTGAATGCTCCTTCGCAAAATAATCATCCGCTAAAAAATAATTAGTCTTGTACCCTATTTCTAGCGCATTTTTCGTAATTGAGCCAAACAACGGATTTTCTAAAGGAGGTAGAACGCTATACCATGGGCGCGCACTGAAAGTTATAAAATCCTCCAGAGGTCTTTGAACTCCTAGCGCAAAAAAACCATTTTGTCTTTCCGTATCATAATCAATGTATGTAGCCTTGAAGTACGGAAACAAAGTAATTAACAGCATAATAATTGACACAAGTATTGAGATGCTGAAACTTTTAATTTCCTTCAACAAATCAGCTTTTGATTTCAATCCAAATGAAACATTTAGAAAGGTATAAAGTGAGTAATAAACAAAGAGAAAGAATCCATAATAATTTGAAATTACACCTACAAGAAATATAAATAGTCCTGTTTTAACACTGTGTAAGTATGGGATCGATCCGTGTTTGTTACTTTTTTGTAGCAATATATACATTGCAGGAAAAACCCACAACTGAGACAGATCCAAATGCTTCCCCATATGTATCCATGCGTACGATGAAAAACTAAATAGAAGTGCTAAAGCTAATCCCGCCTTAAATTTTCTAAGGGCTAAGTAAGTAACAATAAAATTGGCTAGTAAAGTCAATAATACGAAAACATTGAACACGCCTGATCCAAAAATTGTCAGAAGAACCGAGTTAACTAAATTATATAAGGGCTGACTGGTCAAGAGCGGGTGCTGAAACCCCCAAAACATATTTGAATATAAAGGGTAATCCTGTAAACACTCTTCGGTTATTTTAAATAAAGGACCTGATATACCGCCCCAAACGTAATTTGCTAGCTGATCATCCAGCCCACCTATCAGAAAATTCAACATGTTACTCCAGTAAGCTTAATTAACATATTTTGTCAATTTATCCTCGCCTAATTTGGTAATAAATAACTCGATAACAGTAAGTGTAAAAAAGAAAAATATAACAGACCCGGTAGTCTCGGCAGCTGATACATTGCCGCTAGCAATAAAAAGTATTGTAAGGACTATAAAGAACACTTCCATAAAATACGGTACTAATTTTATGTCCTCGTACTTCCTTCTCGTCACAATGTATACGACCGTTAATATTAATTCAATCAACTTCTTCTCCTATAAAGAATATATACAAATAATACACCAGCCAAAACCGAACTACCTGCGAATAAAACAGTGTTTAAAATATCCGGCCAGAATACAATTGCGTAGTAACCACTATCGATCTTTGATAGATCCCAGCCGTTAGAGTAACTTTCAATGTTTACGTGCTCGGCAAAATGCTTGTCACCAAACAAAAGTTTTGCAGAGTAAATGCCTCTGATAAATTCCGGCATTTCTCTATATCTTGTAAGGTCGTCTCTTGAGATTAGCACAAGGCTCCAGTTCGGGTCGTACGCATCTTTAAACTGCAGATACCCTTCCGTTGCACCCTTCTTGTCAATTTCGATCAAACCCATGCTTTGACTAGCTCTGGAATAGTCGACAATATTTGGTTTTGCCGGTTCGCCTTGCGATTCTTTTTGCACCATCATGATCAGTTTTGCAGTTGTCATATCCTTATATGCAAATGCCCTTACCCCCACTTTTGAAGGTTTAAATTCACTTTGTGGATTAATTAAGTAAGGCGAGATTCTTATATAATAATCGGGATCCTCTAACGGGTTGCGTATAACTGCGGAGATATAGTTAAAATGAATTGCATCTGTGCCTGCTGGAATAACTGCGTCGCCGTATGAAGTCTCTACTCCGGAGTCAACATCTCTGTGAATAATACTCAACAAGATATCCAGATTTATTCTTTCACCAAAATCTATTCCAATATCATAAGTCCTAGATGGATCGAACCATGATATCTTATTGTAATATTTTGATACCTTTGTTTTGAACATTAAACTGTTTGGATCTGTTACATCGTCTGAGTCTCTAAATAAACCGGTTTCTGTATATATCCAATTGTTCTTAATATATTCCGGTTTCTTAATTTCATTTGTGTAAACTTCAAGTTTCTTGCAACACTCGGGCTGGTCAAACATAAATGATAATTCTTTTGATGGCTTTTCTAAATTTCCGTCTAATGTTACTGAAGTAAGCTTAATATCCTCAGTGCTTGGAATAATCCTTCCGAAATACTTTCCGGAAGTAAATTTACTTAAATCAAAAACGTACTCGGTTGCTTTCTCAAAATCATAAGTCACTACCGGCTCTATCACTTCTATTTCAAAAGGAGTTTTGGATGTATATGAAAACTTTAAGTCAACACCAAATGTATCTTTCAATATTTCATACTCCTTTGGCGTTAACTGTTTACTTGAAAATATATTGCCGGCAGGTACTATCTCAACGTCAGAAACATCTTTTTCAGTCTCGTGTATTGTTATTTTACCCTTTTCTATTGCCGGCTCGCTTTGGTAAAGATCCTTCAGTTTTTTCATGTAACCTGCAAAACCTGCGTACCCCGCATCGCCCTGAATTATTAGTCCCGACAATTTGTATGTCTGCGCTATGCTATTAAATTTTTCCGGCGATTCTAATAACGACTTATTTATGTACGCGGTGACAGAGTCTATACCCGAATTGCCAAAAATTAACGGTGCCCTTGAAATTATGTTTACTCCTTTAAATAATATATAAGGACTTCCGTTATACCCGGATGGCCATTTAAGATACTCCGATACTTGAAAAGTCGGGTATAGAACATAGTAACCTTTCTTTGGTTCCCAGTTTTCCCTAAGATCTTCCCAGTAATCCGGAACAATTACGGTTTGAGAGCTAATTTTTTTATTTTCAGTCTCGCCTACTACTTCTGCAGACCAATAAGGTCGTCCAAGAGCTACTCCTGAAATTATTAAAATGACAAACAGAAGTATCCGCAAAAAATTACGTGACTTTAATTCAGTGCTGATTTTAATTAAAGTGTATACAAGCAACGTGTCCCCGATAAGAGCGTAGACCGGCATGAACTTTGCATAAGGCTCTCTAAAAAACCAAAAGAGAGGTACGTTATCGTAAAAAAACCCAAAAATCGACCCCCCAAAGCCAGATATACCTTTTGCAAGAAGGATAAAAAGCCAGGCCATGCCGACCAAAAATAAAAGAAATTCACTTTCAGAATTTTTTTCACGTTTCTTTATCTGTTTGATGAGAAAAAACGGAACTCCTGCTATAAGCAAAAAAGGCAGGAATCGCGCCGCAACTAACGGAAAGCGGTCGTAATTTTTATAATAAGGAAAATAGTAAATTTCCTCTGTTGCTTTTTCTCTAAAAGCCCAGCTTCCGAAATAAGTAAGAACATCCTGAGTTTTCGACGCAGCGATAGTTACAAAATTTGATGTGGTCCCTTTTATATCCCCAACGTTTGTTCGTATTTTCATCACAAATGGCACAGCCCACCAAATGTTTAGCAAAGACGACAGTACAATAAAAAACATAAAGTGAAGCAGAAGGTTCCTAAAATTAGTACGGATGAACACATTTTTATAAACTATACCCAATGCAATGACAATGAATATTATCGATCCGTATGGAATATTTACATACAAAGGTGACACAAAAAATGTAATAAGTGATAGTGCTGCAATGATCTTGTAACCACCTTGATCCTGAATAATATATTTGTGGAGCAATGCAAAAATAAGAGGTAAAAACATAAAAAGTATTCTTGGAGGAGTTAGAAGGACTGAAATGTTTAAGAAAAAAGGATTGAAAACATAGAAAATAATTGCAATTACTGCGATTAACGGAGACATTTTTTCCCTATAAACCTGCTTTATAAATAGATAAAAGAAAAGTCCTGTAATTACCCAGGCTAAAACATGCCAAGAGACCAACGCATAATAATAATTTATATTTAGGATCTCGAAAAGATGAAAAAATAGATACTGCAGTTTGAAGGGTAAAAACAGACTAAACTCACCGAAATTTACATTTGGAGCCCATCCCTGTGTATATATTTTTCCCCACATCCCGTAGTCCAGCGCATAAAACTCTTCCCCTGTTATTAGATGCCCGTGAAACCACAATAATGGAGTAAGTCCGGTCAGTAATATTGCACAAAGCGGCAGAATAAATTTACTTATCTTTGTTAGCATTTTCCGATTCAGGTTTATCGAAAATCAACTCACGCGTCCTTTCGATGACCAGAAATATTAAAAAGTAAAAAACTATTACAGAAAAGTTCGCACTGGCAAAGTCTCTTCCTATCATTAAGAAGAAGGGCATAAATAAGACAAAAATAACACCAAATACAATCAGAGCCTTACCTTCAGAATCAATTTTCCTACCGGACAGATACCATAATATAAATAACACTAATTGAACTACTTCCAGAGGTGTCCTAACAAAAACCGACAACGCAATTAAGAAGATGGTCAGAAAAGAAAATATTACAAAATTAAATTTTTCCACTTGTATCTTAGTTTTTGTCAGCATTGTTTTTTCTTAATTTATTAAATACGGTAACCCAGATAAGATATAACGCACTCAAACCAATTATTGCAGTTGAAATTACTATTCCTATGTAAAATAATCTCTGAGCATTAAATTCAACGATTAATTCTAACTTTCCGTCCTTTGCATATTCGTCAGAAATTAGCCAGCCATTAGAAAAGCCGTTGGCAATGTAGTGCTTATCGGACGCAACTTTATCGAGCCCCACAGTCTCAAAGAGTTCCCCTAATATCGACGTCTTACTTAAAATATTTTCTTCATGTCTATATAACTGCCACTCCTTACTAAAACTTTCACTGAAAACTAAGTAGAACGGACTCTGAATATCTGTGATATTTAATTTGTACTTAGTTGGATTTATAGAAATAAACTCTATCTTTGGCGTATGTATCTTAGCTTGGTTACTTGCATTAAATTTTCTTATGATTATTTTTGGATCGGGGACTTTTTGGACTTTAATATTTTTTATCTCTATATCGCTAAAATTATTTTTACCCGAAAAACCATAAATAAACAAATATCCGTTCACAGTATCTTCCGATGATGTAAAAGTTTTTTTATAGGTACTCCAACCATCATTGTTTGGCGAAATGACTGACACATCTCTATCGATAACTGCGTCAAACAAAATCTTTCTCACAGTCGGGATTTGTTCTATATCCAGGATTTTTTTCTCCTTGGATTTCCCGACTATATCCTCGACTAAAGCTATCGCTGCTTTTCCGCTGTTGAGTTTGTAGTCAAAAGATACTGCATATCTGGTATTTGAAATCCAACTGTCAATTCTTTTGTATTTTGACGGCTGGGCCCCAAAAAGCTGAGGTCTTAACTTAATACCACTCGTGTCTTCTTCGAATGTTTTGTACTCTAGCCACTCTTCTCCGATAAGAAGGTTTGGAGTTTCATGGAATTTTATATTTAATCTAACAGGAGTTCCCGGCTCAAATTCAAAACTTCCAATTTGGATAAAATTTCCATTAACTTGACCCAAGGAGTTTAACTCAACAGTACGAACGACTTCGTTACCGTTATTTGTTACCACAGTTAATTTATCAATTGTATGATTAGGAACATTCTTATCGAAACTCTTGTTATCAATGAGAATGTCGTACTTATCTGGTTTATTAACTGTGAATCGGTAACAAAAATCTGAGCAATTTTTATCAGATATCTCGCTAGCCCACTCTTGGAATTTCTTAAGAGAGTTTGCAAAAAGCTCTCTAAGTTTTGGGTCTGTTCCATATTCAGAATAGTGTCTTAATAAGTAGGATTGAGTAGTTGTTACTAATCCTTTGTACATTCTTCCTCTTGCTTCAGTAGGTATCCCAGACAACATCTCTATTGTTTCATCTAAACTCGAGGTGTACGCAGCCACACTTTCATGGCTGTCGATCAAATTATACTTGCTCAATTCGTAGGCACGTTTGTTAAGATGTATAAGTTTTAACTGAATTTTTCTTATCGGGTTCTTCTCCTTTGCTAAAGATAGCTCCTCTTTAATCACCCTTAGCCGGTATTGAATAGTGTATGGGTTGTAGTCAGCGGCAGGTGATTTCCAGTCAGTTGACCAAAATCCTTCTATCGACAGATCCATCGGAGATATCTCCTCGACAGGATAGTAGATATAATCAATGTCAGTTTCATTCAAAACACCTGCTGACTTTCCCAACACAAACTGCTGGTTCACAGAGTAATCATCGAGAGAGAATATATACGGCAAGGCGGCAATCTTTCCGTTGATTACTTTTGTTCTCTCGGGAGCATAAAAAACCGGTAAAGTGTGAGCACTATCTATCTTGTACATTTTAATAAAATCATTTTCAAAATAGCTGTGAATTAGATTCTGACGCTCCAGTTCCTCCATCTTTGAACCTGACTGCACAATAAAACCATCTTCCACATCAAAGTGGTAGATAATGTCCGATACATTAAAGTACGGAAGCATTCTTACATACCAGATCGGAGGAATATTTAGAGTATTTAAGCTTTGAGTCGGGTTAAAATCTTCTAAGACATACATTGAAGAATTCTGGGCTATAGTCGGTCTATTGAAATAATTCTCAGTTGGATTTACACCAATTAACTTCCACTTTGGGTAATTAACCCAGGCTATTGTATTGAGCGGACTATGTGGCAATGCCTGTAACTTAGTTACCGTTGGGTCTGAATTTACAATATCATAGACATCCTTATACGCATCTGGAACTTTCACAAGACCTGAAAAATCGGCGGTCAGATAATCCTCCTTTTTGGCAAAATTGATTGAGTAAACCTTCTGGATACCGCCAATATAAAAAGGAAGCGGAGCAGTTGAAATAAACAAGATAAAAATTAAAAATATCGCACTATTTTTTAAACGTTCCGGGATAAAACCATACAAGGAAGTAAGAAATACGAAGGGCATAAATATGGCAACTTTTTCATAACTCCTTAAAGCCGGAATAAATGGAATTTTGAATAATAGCATGGAGAGATCTCCAAAAGGGGGCTGGCTCTTTTTAAGCAAAAGCATAAAAATTACACCCACCAAAAGTATTGAGATCGAAAGTTTGTGACTCTCGTCTTTTATTTTTCTTTGGGAGGTCAAGAATATAAGTAGCATGGCTATCGGCAGGAATCCAACTACGTACCAGATCTTGAAACCATATTTCACAGGGAAAAAGTCCGGGTAGCGCTGCATTCCCATATAAATCGAGAGTAAATCCGCAGATTGCGAATCAAGCCAGCTCTTAAGGTCAAAAACTCCACTCACAAGACTTGTAATACCCTCATTCACAAATACCAGCGTCGGCATCAACCAGACACAAATTACTAGCAACGACGTAATGCCTAGCGCCAGTAATGAGGCGATAAACTTCTTTGTGACCTTTACCAAACCTGTCAAAAGTAACGCTAGAGTAAAAAGTCCCATAAAGATCACTAATGCGAAGAAAAACGCACTATTACCGAATCCGACCATCGAAACACCTAATAATATAAGGTAGACTGCTAAACTCTTTAAGTTTGGGGACCTTAAATACTTATAAAAATAGGCAATAAGCAAGGGTAAAGGTATATATAAAAAAACCTGATGTGAAAACCCCCAAGTATAAGTAAAAAAATAAAGGGTAGTCAGATTTAACGCGTACAAGAGTGAAAAAAAAGACTGAAGAAGTGGTTTATCTTTACCGAACAGTATCCTCAACATCCAAAAAAACGATACGTAGGATAAAAAAAGGAACATGCTAAAAACAAAGGAAAGTATCTGAGAGTCGGTAAGTCCTGCCATTGACGGTAATAAGTATAAAAATAGGTAGTAGGGCAAAGTCGGATACCAGCTGAAAAAACCTCCCTCGCCGCCTGCGCCTATCCTATTATTCCAAGTGTAATAAATGTGATGGAAAATGTTCTTTATGTTTACCGGCTGAGCGAAATCACCGCTTGTGTAAATGTAGCCCTCAGGAAACGTATTAACAAGCGTTACCCACGCCAATAATAATACCGGAATTAAAATTAACAATTTTTGATATCTTTTTAAGCCCATCTTATTCCGCTTTCCCGAGCTATCTTTTCCAGAACAGGTAAAAAGGCTTTTTTATAGTCCAGCTCTGACGAAAAGTCCAAAACCCCCGATTTCAACCTTTTATATAGGATATCATCTGTAAGGCATCTGACAACAATATCAGCAAGTATTTTAGGGTCATTTTCTCCCATTAAACCGGCGTTTTTGGACTCAATAATTGATCCGACCAAGGGACCGCCTTTAGTCATTAGAACCGGTATTCCAAGTTTTATGTACTCTTTAGGCTTAGAGGGTTCGGAAAATAAAGAAACGTTATCCGCTTCTGGTCTATAAAGCGCTAACCCTAGTTTTGCAGGTAAAAGTAATCTTTGGGCATCTTGCATGTCCGGAACATAGCCAAAAAACTCTACGTTAGCTTCAATTCCTAAGTCTTCTGCCATTTTCTTATATTTTTCTACGGTTAGGGAACCGCCGCCAACCACTAAAAGTCTTATATCAGGGAGCTGTCTTTTAACCTCTTTTACGGTTTGAAGCGACATGTCCATTCCGGCGTTGGAGTCCAGTCTGCCGATATACGCAAGCACATTACCATCTCTATGATATCCAGAGTATTTAATAACTTCTTCACTCTCTAATAATATCGTTGGGGAAACAATAGAATCTCTGTTTTCAAAACCATGATCCAAATCCCATTTTTTACATATCTCACTTGGATACCAAACAAGATCGTTTTTTTCGCCCAGACTTCGTAACAAATACTGTATTCTGATAAAAAATCTGTCGACTTTTAATAGTAATTTCTGAGCCACCTTTTTTCCGAAGCCGGCGTCAGAATTTGGCCCAGAAGATATCTCAAAGTAAAAAGGTTTATTGCTATTTAAAGATGGCAAAGCGTCTCCGTTCATATAAACACTGTACTTAACTATTCCCAGTAATTTTAAGGCATACATTACAGCTGAACCGAACTGAGTCTCACCGATACCAACATCAAATTTTTTGTCATCGCTTTTTAACAGCAAAACAAATAAAAATATAATATTCAAAAAATATTGAAAGGCGAAAACTAAAAATAACGGAAATGGGAACCAAACGGAAAAGTTAAAATCTTTCCTTGTACCATCCGAATTAATAACAAACGATTCCATCAAAAACCGATTTTTCATCGGTCTTACCGATGGTAATTTAAAAATAGTAAAGTTAGCTAATTCGTTTTCCCTTACATATTTTTCAAGGTAGTTTAACGGGGGAGTGCCATAAAAATTTACTAAATATAGAAATGAAGGTTTACGTGACTCTTTTACCTCATGCAGGCTGTCTTTAAGTTCATTTGTCATCCTTCACCGCCTCCATTATGAGATAGATCTCGGCAGCTCCACCAACCCAATAACACCAAAATCTTTCGAAGATTTCCGGTGATACATTTATTAAAGCGTTCATAAAAAGGATGAATGGTTTCAAAATATAACCAACTAAAGGAGGCCAATCGGGTTTTACAATATATTTCATGTACCAATCCTCATTGGGCCATGTGTAAAAGTATCTTATCTTTCTGGTTAAAATATTAAATCTAACGCCGGAATATCCCCACTTTTTATAATCTCGCTGGGCATCGAAAATATCAAATGCGTAAATTGAAAAGGCTTTCTTGTGGGTTATATCTCCCCATGCGTATAAACTTGAAAAATGCGGGACCCTTAAATAAAATATTCCGCCCGGTTTTAGAATCCTATGAAGCTCTTCAATTGCTTTTATTGAATCATCTAAATGCTCTAGCACATGATATAAATGAATTTCATCAGCATAATTGTCTGGAAACGGATATGGATAATTATTTAAATTGTGAACAACATCTACGGTTTCTTTTCTTGGTATTACATCTACACCTATTGAACCTGGAATTCTTGAACCGTTGCAGCCAAAATTTATAATCACCTTGTCTTGTTTATTTTCCATATAAATTTAATTATAAAACAAATGTGGGTACAAATTGTCCAACAATTTTGCTTTATCGAATTTCATAGACCATTCTAATGCATTTTTACTATACTGCACATACCTTTCCCTATCGTTTATTAAGTCTTTTACTGCAGCAATAAATTCCTCCTCATTTTTAACCATAACACCGGCATTTTCCTCTTCTAGCTCGTGACAAGTTGAAACCACGTCATTACAAATTGTCGGCAATCCTGACGCTGCATATTCCCTTATTTTCAGTGAATCTGCATATCTTTCAAATTGGTTCTTGCCCTCGTACCATGCTAAGCCGATGGCACACTTAGATAAAATTTCTATATTCTTTTCGTACGATACCAAACCAAAGCACTTTACGTGATTGGCGTTCTTGTTTTTATTAATTTTTTCTTTTGCAGAGTCAGATACATTTCCTGCCAAGTGTAAAGAGCAGCTTTGATCCACTTTTAACGCTTCCTCGACTACTTTTAACATAAGGTCTATCTCCAGGTCACTGATAAAAGATTTGGTGTAAATTAAATCTCCGGGTTTCTTGTTTTCGATCTTAATTTTTGGAATATTGTTAAATTCAGGGGAATTAGGTAAAAAGTATAAGAATCCTTTTGCTTTTCCATTTGTCATCTCGCCGATCTTTATCTCAGCTTTTCTGCTAACAAAAGTTACAACGTCTGCATTCATGACGGCGAATTTATATAGCTGATTGTAAATAAAATCAAGAGTCGGATTGGAAAATCTACTGTCCGAATAATCAACAGAGTGGAAGTGTATTCGTAATTCAGGTCTAATTACAAGCTTGGTAACCCAAGCACCGAAAAAATTAAGCGGATCGACCGCAAGTATATATGTTAAATCTGATAGCTTGATCAGCTCTAATATATTTACGATTACTTCCTGCGGCCATCTAATTGGGCCGCTACCCAAAAGATTGATTGCCCTTTCTTGGTCCCCGATCCTTACAAATGTTGGACCGCTTGTGTTAAGAGGGTGCTCAACATAAATAGGAGCGTGTCCCTTAGATTCAAGATACCTCACAATGTAATCCGCACCGCCTTTTTTAATTGTAGCTCCGCTATATAGTCGGTGAACGAGAACTGCAAATTTTTCCTTATTTTGATCCATAAGCTCGATTCCAAGATTCTATTAAAAAAATACGCCAAAGTAGATATTCTTTTTGCTGTTGTAATACTTTAAAATCCGTCGGTTCAAATAAATCTTCCAATGCAGAAACAGTCATCAATTTTTGTGAAACCGAATTAGCGCTAAAAGCATAATCGCGTACTTTATCAAGATTTGCTTTTAATACATCGTCCATCGGCATCAAGAAACCTCGCTTTTTTCTTGCAACAATTTCTTCAGGTAAATATTTCTTAGCAACTTCTCTTAATATATATTTTTCATTTATATTTCTCATGCTCTGAACTGAACCTTTGAGCTTGAATTGGCTTGGCAGACTGTAGACAAACTCGACTACTTTATGGTCAAGATATGGAACACGAGCTTCAACAGATGCGGCCATTGTGCCTTTGTCCACTTTCATTAGTAAGTGATTAGACAGTTGAACATTTAACTCTACAGAAGAAATATTTCTGAACATATCCTCGTTATAGTTCTCAATGTATTTCTGGTGCCAGATATCGTAGTAAAATTTTGGATTAAAAGTAATATTTCTGGACAAAGCATAATAATACAGCGCAGACACAACTCTGTTTGGCATCACTGAATAAGGCAATTGAGAAAGACCGAACCATGAGTAACCTCCAAAAATCTCATCAGAACCCTCCCCAAGCAAAACCACTGTCACCCCCTGACGTTTCAATTCAGTACACAAAATCTTAGTTGAAATCAGTCCGCCGTCAAACGAAGTTAGGTCGTCAAAATCCTTAATATAAGCTTCAATATTGTTGTTAATTACACCCGCATCAATTAATATTTCCTGATGCTTGGTTCCCAAATGTTCTGAAACCTGTTTTGCGTACTCACTCTCATTAAACTTGTGATTAAATTTTGCGTTAAACGTAAGTACTTCGCCGTTTGTCTGCTCTTTCATCAAAGCAGTTATTAAAGAAGAGTCTAACCCTCCCGACAGCAAAACACCTAGCGGCACATCCGACATCAAGTGCGATTTTACAGTTTCTTTAAGTAGATTTTCCAACTGACTAACAGCATCCTCAAAAGACAGTCTCTTAACCTGCTCGTTTTCAATTAGCGACCAATATCTGTTTTTTGTGTATTCTCCTGTCTCGGAGTTTACTTCAAGAAAATACCCTGGCTCAAGTTTTAATACTCCGCGGATCATCGTGTGCGCGGAATCCGGGTAGAACATAAATCCAAGCATTTTGTTCACTGCCTCCATATCCAAGTTTCCCCTTAGTGAAAAATCAGGGATATTATCAAAGGCTTTAACTTCTGAAGAATAATACAAGGTTCTATCTTTACTTAAATAGTAAACGGGCTTAATTCCAATCCTATCTCTCACCAAAATGAATTTATGGTTCCTACTGTCGTAGATAGAAATAGCAAACATACCTTGGAGCTTTTCAAAAACACCGGTTCCCCACTCTTCGTATCCGTGCAAAATTGCCTCGGTATCTGAAGAGGATTCAAAATGATAACCTAACTTTTCAAGTTCGACTTTTAATTGTGGGTAGTTGTAAATTTCGCCGTTCTGACAGATAACCAGCGATCTGTCGGCACTATACATGGGCATGTGTCCTTTTGGACTTAGATCTAGGATGCTCAGTCTTCTTGACCCCAAAAAAGCACCACGCTCCTTATCTACGTGCATTCCCCAATCATCGGGACCTCTGTGCTTAATGCTATTAAGCATGCTCTGCAGAATCTCTTCAGATTTTGGGCTTCCATTTATTATTCCTGCAATTCCACACATATTTTATTTACTCCATGATCTTCCGTTTATGATTTAACTCCCACAACTTTTATCATGGGCCAAAATAACGGACTGGTTTCCGCCAAATAGATAAAAAATTTCCTAAGTAATGCAAATGGAACAAACTCGAATAACAATTTTGTAGCAAATTGATCAACATAAACTTCTTTAAAACCTGCCGTTTTGTGCATTCTTTTTATATGGCTGCCCAAAAAGGAAAACTCGTAACCAAATATCATATGTTTTGATTTAAGTAATTTTATGTGGACAAATTCCGCAATTTGTTTAAGGACGGGAAAATTTGGAATGTTACCCCAAACTTGTCTATAAGTTAAAGAGCCGATATTTAAACTTGGAACAGTGTTAAAAGATATTCCTCCTGACTTAAGTACTCTGTAAAGTTCTTTAATCGTTGCTGGTGTATTTTCAATATGTTCGATAACACCGCCGCCATATAAAATATCGATCTGGTTTTCTTTTATTGGCATTTTCTGTATGTCTCCGAGGATTAATAAATAGTTATGAATCCCCATGTCCTCCAGCATTCTTTCACCAAGTTTTAATGCTTCGAGCGAGAAATCTATGCCGACAACTAATTTACATTTATCTGAAAGCGCTCTTGCAAGATACATTGGGCCACATCCAATCTCCAAAAAAATTGTCTCGTTTCCGAATTCCTTATATTTCCTAATTTGATCAAAAACGTTCTGAAAATTGTCATTGAGGTATATTCGATACTGCTCTTCATAAGAAAGTCTGCCTTCTTTGTCAATGTAAAATTCATCCCATTTTTCTTTAGATAAACCCGCGTCTTTCTCGATTTTTTCCGGCAGGAAGTTATAAATATTCCCAATTTTTTGATAAGTTTTTTTACACGACTCCGTTGTGCAGATTAACTCCTCTCCTGATTGGATCAGATCTCCTTTGCACTCTGGACAGCAAAGCATTGGTAATGTATTTAAACCTTCAGTATTTCTTTGTTCCATTCTATGGTCCTTCTTAAGCCTTCTTTAATGTCAATCTTCGGCTCAAAATTAAAATATGTCTTTATTTTACTAATATCAGGCATAACAACGGTAGGGGCATCTTTTATAAAATCTGCTTTTTCCCTGGTCTTGATCTTAACAGGCTCTTTTATATCGCATATTTCGTGAATATAATTTGCTAAATCCAGAATCCTTACTGCGCCCAAATCATTTGAAACATTAAATGCCTCTCCATTAAATTGAGACAGCAATATTTCAAAAAATGCAATTGTTGCGTCAGAAATATAACAAAAAACCCTGGTATCTGAACCATCGCTTAACATTTCAATCGGCTTACCTTCAATTCCGTTTCTTATAAAATCGGCAATAACTCTTCGATCGTTCGTAGTCAATCCCGGTCCGTATGTTGCAAACGACCTGGCAATTTTTACCGGAACTTCGTACTCGCGTTTATAGGTTGCGCATAAAGTTTCTGACAATCTTTTTGACTCCGCATAGCATGCCCTAAGATCAAGCGAAGAGACATTTCCGTTGTAGGTTTCTTTAATTGGTATGTTTTCCGGTGTCGGATGCCCGTATATTTCCCCACTGCTCATATATAAAACACTGGTTGATGCATCTTTTTTGGCAGCTTCAAGTACCCATCTGATTCCATTTACATTTATATCGACAGTTCCCAAAGGGTCTGCCTGAAAAAATGCAGGTGCCGACATGCCTGCCGAATGCACAAAATAATCTATCTTAGTTTCCGGTTCGTATGGATATCTAGCGTCGTGTTTTACAAAAGTTATGTCCTTTCTGTCAGTTAAGTATTTTAATTTTGCTGTTTTTGATGGGTCCGATCTTTGGATGGCAATAACTCTGCAATTCTTTTTAAAAGTAGTTTCGTTTAGATAAGCAATTACATCCAAAAAATAGCTTCCAAATAAACCGGAAGCTCCTGTTACCAACACTGTAGTACCTTCAAGAACATCAAGTTTTTTTGCTAAAACTTTAACAATATACTCAACGTCTTCTGTTACTATTCTGCTTGGACTTTTTGTCATTAGTTTTGCTACTAGGGTAAGTTCTTGGTCTCAGCTTCTTTGTTAACCAGAGGTTTGATATACATATTGTTTGTAAATTCCTCGCGGTCCAAAAAAGGCATCTGATCCTCAATACCGGTGTTCCAGCCTAATCTAGGCTCAAGAACAGTCTTAGTAGGTAATTTAACTACGCAAATTACCGGACCTTTTGCATTGAGCACTTTTTTGATTTTAGACTTAAGCTCGCCGTAATTCTTGATCAACTCAGTCTTTAATCCGTATGCTTTAGCAACTTTTACAAAATCCGGAACTCCGTAGCCCAACCCATGCGATCCTACATATCTGGACTTAAAGTAAGTGTCTTGGAATTGTTTAATAATTCCGTAGGATTCGTTATCCATTATAAATACTTTTAACGGAATATCGTAGTATTTGACAGTTTGAAGCTCCTGAATATTTACCTGCATACCTCCGTCGCCGATTGTACATAAAACGTTCTTTGCTTTTTTACTTTTGCCATAATATGCGCCTAAAGAAGCGGCAAAGGCGTAACCCATCGGAGAGTGTGCCCATGCAGTTACAATTTTTTGACCCTTCTTTACTTTATATGCTTGTGCGAGATTTACGATATTTCCGCCGCAATCTCCGACTATTACATCATTGGGCTCAGTTAAATCAGACAGTACGTCCATAAAAGCGTAGCCGTCTGCTCTTTTCTTTGGACTTCTCATAGCTTCCGTGACTATCGGATATTTTTCCTGCCATTCTTTAGTGCGCTTCAACCACCAGGAAATACTCGTTAGATTTTCTTTTTGAAGTTTTTTAGTTAGTACCGGGATAAAATCTTTCAAGTTTACATTAATGTTTACGTGACCTTTTACTTGTTGATAGGTAAGTTCATTACGATCAATGTCTATGACGTATCTCTTAGCGGCCCTAGCAAAGCTTTCGACCATACCTCCGGTCTGACGACCGTCGTGTCTGGAACCAAGCGAAAGCACCAGATCCGCATTTTGGAAAGTAAAGTTTGCACCACGCTGTCCATATGTCCCGATTCTTCCTCGATAAAGGGGATGGGTTTCTTCAAGAACATCGATAGCAACCCAGGTTACTACTGTTGGAACTTTTAGAACTTTTAATAATTCCTTTAATTCTTCCTGCGCATTAGCGTGCACAACACCGCCACCAATTAATACCACAGGTCTTTCGGCAGCTTTCAAATCTTTTATGAATTCTTCGATTTTTGCGGTAACACTCTTGCCTTCTTCGAGTTTTTCGACATCCTTTTCGTGCTCACGATATCCTACTAAATCTTTCAGAGTAACTTCCGCTTTTTGTAAATCCATTGGAAGATCAATTAAAACCGGTCCGGGTCTGCCACTCAAAGCAATGTGAACTGCCTTGTCTAATTCATATTTTATTTTGTTTGGGTCTGTAACCATTACAGCATATTTTGTAACTGGTTTAACCATACTAACAATATCTGTTTCTTGAAACCCGACTTGTTTAATGGGTAGATCCCCTTTTGTAAATCGACTGTTAACTTGACCTGTAATATATAAAGTTGGGATATGGTCAAACCATGAACAGCATATACCCGTGATTAAATTTGTAGCACCTGGACCACTTGTGGAAATTGCAACTCCAAGACCTTCTGACACTCTTGCGTAAGCATCAGCAGCCATGGCCGCAGCTTGTTCATGTTGAACGCAAATCATTTCTATATCTTTGTTGGCAGCAAATGAATCAAAAACGGGGGCGATAGCAGATCCTGTAATTCCGAAAGTTTTCTTTACTCCTAAGTTCGCGAGATATTGTGCTAAATAGTCAGTTAATTTCATACTTCCTATTTTACATAAGATGAGTTGGTTGTAAAGATGATAGACCAATGTCTATAGTCATAGTTTTGCTAAAGCAGTCTTGATTCTTTTCACACCTTCCTCTAGATTTTCCATAGAAGTGGCGTACGAAATTCTAAGATAACCCTCGCCGTGCGCGCCAAACGATTTACCGCTCAGCAGTGCTACATTAGCCTCATTTAGAAGATAATCAGCAATTTCGTCTGAGCTTTTTCCAAAACTCTTAATATTAGGAAAAACATAAAAGGCCCCTGCCGGAAGTTTGCAAGTTACACCTTTTATCTCATTTAATGCAGCAACCAGATAGTCGCGCCTTTTTTTAAATTCTGACACCATTCTACTAACGCTGGTTTGATCTCCCCTTAGCGCTTCTAATCCCGCATATTGTGTGAAAGTCGCGGTACATCCAACTGAATGCGTGAGAATGTAATCAAACTTTTTTACAAAATCAACCGGAACTATCATGTAGCCGAGCCTCCAGCCAGTCATTGAATATGTTTTAGAAAAACCATCTAGGATAATAGTTCTGCCCTCGTTTCCGTGTTCACTATAAATAGAATTAAATTCTCCGTCATATAAAATTCTCGAATACATTTCATCACTTACTATCCAGCTATTATTTTCCTCGGCTAATTTTCCAATCTCGATTAAATCTTTTTTGGAAATTATGCTTCCGGTTGGATTACTTGGTGAATTTAAGATTATTAATTTTGTATTTTTATTTATCGTCTTTTTAAAGATTTCCATGTCAAAGGAAAAGTCGTTTTCCTCTGTCATAGGCACAGGAGTTTTTACTCCGCCAAAAAAATCCGTCAGTGCTTCGTACGTCGGAAATCCAGGATCTGGATAAATTACCTCATCGCCTGGGTTAACAATTGCAGAATAAGCAGCAAATATTCCCATCTTGCCGCTGGGGGTTATCACTACTTGGCTTGCGTATACTTCGCAATTTCTGGATTTACTAAATTGTTTTGCAATTTCTTGGCGTAGTTCAAATACACCTAACGGGGGATTATATTTGGTCCGGCCCTCTTCTATTGCAGTAATGCCGGCTTTACTAACGTTTCCGGGTGTAGGGAAATCCGGTTGGCCGATTTCTAAGTGAATTATTTTCTTACCTTGTCGCTCGAGCTCCTGAGCCTTTGAAAGAACTGCATAGGCACCTTCAGCATTTAGGTTCAAAGTTCTATCGGCTAATTTCATAACGACAGTCTAGCAAAAACTTGACACTTTTGTAACGAGCAATCAAGATTAATGCCATGAAGATTTTGAAGTTCGGAGGCTCTTCTGTAGGCACCCCGGAGCGAATAAAAAGTGTAATCGACATTGTAAATAAAAGTATCAAAACATACGAAGGTTCACACGTTGTAGTTGTCTCGGCATTCCAAGGAGTTACCGATCAACTTATCGAAATGGCCGAACTAGCCAAAAAGCAGGATAATAAGTATCTTGAGAGTTTTCGTAATCTAAAAGAACGACACGTTGCCGCTGTAAATGATATTGTATCTGAAGAAAAAAGGGTCGAAACAATAGAAAAAATCGAAAGGAAGTTCGGTGACTTGGAGAATATCTTACGGGGAACTTATTTAACAATGGAGCTGACTCCAAAGATGCTAGACTATGTACTAAGCTTTGGTGAAAGACTTTCGGCTTATATTATCAGCAGAGGTTTTGAAGAAGCCACATATCTAGACACCAGAACTCTTATAAAAACCGATGAAAATTTCGGAAATGCCGCAGTCTTATACGAGGACACTTACACAAATATAAAAAATTATTTTCAAAATAGATCGATGTTGCAAGTTGCAACCGGGTTTATCGGTTCAACAAAAGAAAATGTTACAACAACTCTCGGTCGAGGCGGCTCAGACTTTACTGCCGCAATTTTTGGCGCCGCACTCAGCGCAAGCGAGGTAGAGATCTGGACAGACGTAGATGGCGTTATGACGGCAGATCCAAAAAAAGTCTCGGATTCCTTTTCTCTGGATAATATGACTTATGAAGAAGCTTTTGAACTATCGCACTTTGGTGCAAAAGTTATTTACCCTCCCACAATTCAACCTACCCAAGAAAAAGATATTCCTATAATGATAAAAAACACTTTTCATCCTGATTTTTCAGGCACAAGGATAAGTAGCGAGACTGACGCGGAAGGAATGATTAAAGGAGTAACTTCAATCAGTAATATTAGCTTGATTCTTGTTCAGGGTAAGGGCATGTCTAGCGTATCCGGAATAGACGCTCGAATATTTTCGGTACTCGCGAAAAATAAAATTAATAGCGTGTTGATTACTCAAGGTTCTTCTGATCATACAATTTGTATTGCAATAAAACCTGAGTACGGCCAAGTATCTAAAACCGCTATTGATAAAGAATTTGAGTACGAATTATTAACAAAAAAGATGACGGAAGTTGTAATTGAGGAAAATAAATCAATAATTGCTGTGGTTGGCGAAAAAATAACAAAAGATCCAAGAATTGCGGGTAAAATATTTGATACCATTGCAAAGAATAATATACTTATATCGGCGATTGCCCAAGGTTCGTCAGATAGAAACATTTCTATAATAATAGATAAAGAAGACGAAAAGAATGCTTTAACATCACTGCACGCTGCATTCTTTAACGAAAGAAAAATGCCGAAAAGTGGAAAGTTTGAATAATAAGTGAAATCTGAAAATATAACAAAAATAAATGGCGCCGGACTAAAACCTGAAGTGTCTTCTCCTCGAATAAAAGTAGGTATATTAGGAGCAACAGGAACAGTTGGTCAGAAGTTTATAGTATTGCTGCAAAATCACCCCTGGTTTGAAATTAGCGTTCTTGCGGCATCTGAAAATTCGGCCGGCAAAAAATATACGGAGGCGGTCGAAGGCAGGTGGGTGCAAAGTACCCCGATCCCTGATTTGCTAAAAAACGTTGTTGTGAAGGACTTGTACAAAGACATGGCAGATATAGCACATGAGGTTAAAGTTGTTTTTTGCGCGGTTAACATGCCTAAAGATGAAATCAAGAAGTTAGAATCTGACTATGCTGCTGCCGGGGTTGCTGTGGTTTCAAACAACTCGGCCAATCGATGGACTGACGACGTGCCGATGATTATGCCCGAGATAAATCCTCACCATTCTAAATTAATCGATATTCAACGCAAAGCCAGAGGCTGGGATAAAGGCCTGATAGTTGTAAAGCCAAACTGTTCTATACAATCTTATGTACCGGCAATTCAAGCATTACAAAAATTTAATCCGGAAAAAGTAATTGTTACTACTTTTCAAGCAATATCTGGCGCGGGTAAAACCTTTGAAAGCTGGCCGGAAATGCTGGATAACGTAATCCCATTAATAAAAGGCGAAGAAGAAAAATCAGAGAAGGAGCCGCTGAGGATTTGGGGTGAGATCGTTGATAGAAAAATTGTACCTGCTGTTAAACCAGAAATTTCAGCTAACTGCATTAGAGTTCCGGTTTCTGACGGGCACATGGCATTGGTCAATATTTCATTTGCAAAAAAACCTACAAAAGATGAGATTTTGAACGCCTGGAAAAATTATATAAATCCAATTGAAGAACTACATCTGCCTTCGGCACCAAAAGAATTCATAAAATATTTTGAAGAAGAGGACAGACCTCAGACCAAACTTGATAGAGATTTTGAAAACGGCATGGGAATTACCCTTGGCAGACTGCGCGAAGATAATATTATGGACTGGAAATTTGTCTCTCTATCTCACAACACAGTCCGCGGCGCCGCAGGTGGTGCTATTTTAACTGCTGAATTATTGTATAAACAGGGATATATTATCAACTAAGAAACATGGTGACACCTAAATCCAAAATAGTACTTTGTTCCTCAACACACTATAAAAAAACAATTGACGATGTTAGAGCTAGCTGTGCCCTTGAAACCGCAAAAAAAGCAGCTCGATATAGCTTAAATCTATTAGTAGTAGACGATACCGATGTGAATTTTAGAAACCAGCTTAAGGAACTTGGCGCCACCGTATTTGAAGAGAAAGTGCACGGTATGGGGACATGTCGCAGGTTTATCCTGGACAAAGCAGGAGATATTGCCGGAAAAGATGGGGTAGTTATTTGGCTTGAAGCTGAGAAGTATAACCTTGTTGAATTCGCAGAACAACTTGCCGAACCAATTTTAAACGGCAAGGCAGACATGGTAATTCCTAATAGAGATCAAAAATTATTTGAAGAAACATATCCCAAATTTCAAATACAATCTGAAAGCCTTGCAAAACTTTTTGTGCACGATATGGGATTAGATTGGGACGTGTTCTTTGGACCTGTTGCGGTAAATAATGTCGCACTTAACGAATTTCTGAATTATCCCAATAATCTTCCGAAAGAATTTGGAATGACTGTACCGGACACATGGGATGCTACTTATTTACCAAGGTTAATTGCCATGTCAAAAGGGTGCAAAACGGAATTCATTACCGTTCCTTACAGACATCCTTCTGAACAAACGAAACATGAATCGGGTAATTTGGAATATGACCTTAAAAGAATTGCCCAATTGGAGCTTCTGGGATTAATGTACAAATTATGGAAAATTTATCAATGAGTTACGTTCGCAAGATACCACTCATATGTGGCAGTTAAACCTTCTCTGAGCTCAACCTTAGGTTTCCAACCAAGCTGAGTCATTCTAGTTGCGTCCGTCAGCTTTCTGGCTATACCATCAGGTTTCGTAGAATCCCACACAATCTCGCCGTCAAAACCAACAACTTCGGCTACTAACTCGGTCAGTTCCTTGATTGTAATATCTTCTCCCCAACCCAAATTTACATAATCGTAAACTGTTTCTGAATTCATCAAAAACAAGCATCCGTCAGCAACGTCTTCGGTGCTCATAAACTCTCTTCTTGGAGATCCGGTACCCCACGCTGAAACAGTTGGTTGCTTATTTATTTTTGCCTCATGAAACTTTCTGATTAATGCAGGCATTACATGCGAGTTTTCCAAATCAAAGTTATCGTTTACCCCATATAAATTTGTAGGAATACATGAAGTGAAATCGTCGCCATACTGTTGGCGAAGTTTTTCGCACAATTTCATTCCGGAAATTTTGGCCACAGCATATGCTTCGTTAGTAGGTTCCGGCAGTCCGGTCATGATGTATTCTTCTTTCATTGGCTGTGGTGTATCTTTTGGATAAACGCACGTGGAACTTAGAAACAAAAGTTTCTTAACTTTGTTTTCATGTGCAGACCAAATTAAATTATTTTGTATTTGCAAATTCTCGTATAAAAAATCTGCCTGATATGTCATGTTGGCTTTTATTCCTCCAACTTTTGCTGCAGCAATAAATACATATTCGGGTTTTTCAGAGGCAAAGAAATTTTTAACTTTGCTTTGATCAAGAAGATTTAATTCCTCACGTGTTTTAAAAACAAGATTTGTATAACCTTCATTTTGGAGTTTTCGTAATATTGAGGAACCGACCATGCCTTTGTGACCGGCAATAAATATTTTTGAATCTTTATTCATTAGTTATTTACGACTAATTAATCCACTAAGAACGTTGACTTCTTCGTCGGTTAATTCCGGATTATTTGCAAAGTATAAACCATTCTCATGTATGAAATCAGCATTTTCCAGATGACTGTCTCTATTCACATATTTCTTAAAAAACGGCTGTCTGCTGATATTGCCTGCGATTACCGGACGGATCTCGACGTTACGGGACTCAAATTTATCTTTATATTTTCTGAATAGTGTTTTGTCCTTGAAAACTATCGGCATTGCAAAGTTGGAAACCGTATCCATGTGACCAACTTCTAAATGTATTAGATCGTCATTACTTTTAACTGCTTCGTGGAAAATAAAGAAGTTTCTCTCACGCTTTGCAACAATTTCATCCCAAAAACCAACTTGGATATTTCCTAAGAATCCTTGAATTTCGGTAGGTCTGGTGTTGTAAGCTAAATCATAAAAAGTGTATCGGGAATAGAAGTAGTCGATATTATTTTCATTTCTAAGTTTATTTTTATTTTCTTCCGGTAAATTTCTGTCCCATCCGTGTGCTCTAACAAGTCTTAACATCTCTACTAAGTTTTCGTCATTTGTACATACAAATCCACCTTCAATAGTGGATAGGTGATGTCCAACAAAAGTCGAAAAGGTAGAAGCAAGTCCGTAATTTCCTAACAATTTACCGGCAACTTTTGACCCTAACGATTCGCAGTTATCTTCTAAAAGAAGAATATTGTTATCTGCGCAAAACTTACTTAAAACATCGATATCCGCAGAAAAACCCAGAACGTTTGTTAAAAATAAGGCTTTAATGTCACTTTCTTTTTCAAGCGCAGATTTCAGGATCCCTGAGCTTACATTCAGGTTGGATAATTCGCAATCAAGCGGAACCGGCTGCAACCCGAGTTGTATCAAAGGCATGACATTCGTTGCCCAAGTCAGCGCGGAAAAAGCTACTTTATCGCCTTTTCGTAGATACCCTAGATTTAGCATCGCCTGGATCAAAATCAAATTAGCCGCACTACCGCTGGAAACAAAAGCTGAATAGCGACAGCCCTGCTTTTTGGCAAATTCCTCTTCTAATTTTGCGCACTGCTCGCCCATACTTAAAATAGGAGCGTTTCTAATAAATTCTACGAGTTTCTCTTTTGTGTTAACCTCATCGTAAAACGAGGACTTAATTAATTTAATCTGATCTTTTTTTACTTCAGTATAAGTTTGCATATTATTAATAATTTAAATATCCGTTAGCCTTTTTTTCGTTTTCCAGGTCAAACTCAAACATTTCTTTTACCAATGAATCAAAGTTATATTTAGGTTCCCAATGTAGCACTTTTTTAGCCTTTGACGGATCGCCTAACAAACAGTCTACTTCCGCAGGTCTAAAATACAAAGGGTCGACTCTAATTAGTACATCTCCGGACTTGGAATTAATTCCGACTTCCTCGACACCCTCACCTTTCCATTCAATATTAATGTCCGCAAATGAAAAGGCTTTTTCAACAAATTCTTTTACCGAGTGAGTTTCTCCTGAAGCAACCACAAAATCATCCGGCTCATCGTGCTGCATCATTAACCACATTGCCTCTACATAATCCTTAGCGTGTCCCCAATCTCTACTTGAATTCAAGTTACCAAGATATAAAACATCAAGTTTTCCATATAATATATCTGCAATTGCCCTTGTGATTTTTCTGGTTACAAATGTCCTGCCGCGTCTTGGTGATTCGTGATTGAACAAAATTCCATTGCATGCAAAAAGGTTGTAACTTTCACGATAATTTTTGGTCGCCCAGTATGCATAAACTTTTGCTACACCGTATGGAGATCTGGGATAAAACGGGGTTGTTTCTTTTTGAGGTGTTTCCAAAACTTTTCCAAACATCTCACTTGATGCTGCCTGATAAAACTTGGATCTGGGACTAGTTTGCTTTATTGCTTCTAATAATCTGACTGCTCCTAAACCAACTACATCGCCTGTATATTCAGGGATATCAAAACTTACACCAACGTGGCTTTGTGCGCCCAAGTTGTATACTTCGTCAGGTTTTATTGCTTCAATTAATTTAAAAAGTGAAGATGAGTCTGCCAAATCAGCATAGTGCATAAATAATCTCTTTGAGGGACTTTGCGCTTCTTCATATATGTGATCGATTCTTGCGGAGTTAAATAAACTGGATCTGCGGCGTATACCGTGAACTTCGTAACCTTTTTGTATTAAGAGCTCTGCTAAGTAGGAGCCGTCTTGTCCGCCTATGCCTGTGATTAGTGCTTTTTTCATATATCTCTTCTAAGTGAATGACAAAAGTTTAACATATAAACTATAGTAATTTAAACATTATTACTGCAAAAAATTGCTAAGGGGTAAAGCATTGATATGGTTTACCCCTTTTTGTTTGATTTTTGATCAAGAACCCAACGTACCATTCGGAAAAATCCCAAAAGGGCTTGTACAAGGTAACCGACTTTTAGAGGTTTTCCGTTTTTGTTTACTCCGTAAGTAATTGGAACTTCCTTAATAGTGTACCCACTATTCAAGAGCGCCAGTCTTAATTCAGTGTTCTGTAAATGGTAAGGTCCGTATACGACACTGATCCATGTATCGGGTGTGTAGCTCTTAAACAGTTTTTGAACTACATACCGAGACAACCCCTCGTATCCTGATGAGAAATCAGTAATCCTTTTTGACCAGGGCACCAGCAGAATGTTAGCTAAAATCGTAGCAACTCTACTTACTACCCTTCTTTGAAGAGGGTACTTGTTTGCACCGCCCGGTAACACACGACTGGCCAAAACTACCTCATGTCCTCTTGTGAACTCGTGGATAAACTTAGGAATCTCACAAACATCGTGAGCGCCGTCAGAGTCCATACTTATTACAAAGTCGGCCCCTTTTTCTACCGCTACCTGCATACCAAGTAAATACGCTGCAGAAAAAGAGCCACTATCTGCAATTGCCGGAAATATCTTGTCGGGATATTTGTGGCAAAGCTCCATCACCTTATTAGTACCTTCAGGATCAAGCACGCTGTGCGTGCACAGAACCACCAAAGGAATTCCGCCCATGAGTTGCACAACGTCAAAAATTTTCAGAGCCTGGGGTTCGAGGTCATTGTACCCAACTGATAGTGATACGCCAATTCTTGTCATAGTATCCTCCTTTTTATATTTGTTGGTAACTTCAAAATACTACTCATTTGTAATTGAGTAAACTATATTTCTAGAAAAATCTGAAAGAGTTAGAGGGCCAGAAATTTTTTCAAAGAATTGCTGATCTTTTATTTCGGAAGTTTTGATATATTCTTCATAACTGCTTGTAGTGTCTAAGCCAAATAATTCAGCTCTTCGCTTATTAAAAAGTTCTTTATCGGCAGCATTTGCGTACGGATACCAATAAACTTTTAGAAATCCGAAATATTCTTCGGCATCATATTTTAGTAATTTAAGATCTTCTTGCTTTAGATTTTTTAAATATTCGTGTTGAGCATCATCAACTGATTTTTTAATATCTTTCCCTATCAACTTGCTGAATCTTTCAATAAACTCTGTATTAGATAAATCGAGAATTGGAGGAAAACTATCATTTGAATCGTCGCCGATTACCGATGAATGTTCGGCGTCCTGATACTTAAAGTGTGCATTAAGGTTCCACTGGGTAAATGGTGTGTAACTAATTGTAGGTTTTCTGGATAAAATATATTCCCAATGGGCCGAATTTTCATGGCCGATTTTACCGCGTTTTTCTATAGGAAATCTGGCCAAGATTGGGTCGGTTAAAATACTTCCCATTACACTCACATCGGGCCCTGCTGCGTAGCCAAAAAAGCCTATATTCCAATTAACTACCGTAATTGGTAAATCTACAGCCTCGGAAACCTCCTTATAATAGTATCCTCTGTCTTTCCAGCCAAACTCCGGTGTTATTTCCTGCATCAAAAACTGCTTAAATTTCTTGCGCTCGAATTTCACTCCAAAATGCGACCTCTCGTCATTTATATTATTAAGCTGTTTACCTGCTCTTACAGACACGGGTCTTTGAAAAATCGAGACACAGAAAAAAATAATTAATATAAATAGTCCTGAAGCCACATATGGACCGAGTGAATATCCTTTGTAATCAGCAACACTTTCCAATATCAGTTCATAAAAGTCGTTAATAAGGATCATGCTCAAGATAAAAACCATCAACAGAGATCTGCCGTGCATATAATCCCCTCCTGCGTATAAGACGTAAAGCGACAAGAGAAATAACATTAAAAATAAGTGCACCCTGCCTACAAAATACTTATCTTCAACGATTCTCAAAATTCTATTAATTAAGATAGAAATTAAAGTAACAAGGAAAATAATAAAAGTGATTGGGTAAGATTTTGTAAAGTCGCTCAAATAGTTGATTCCTTGTTCAATGTAAAACTCTCCGCCCTTTTTAGCGTAGAAAGTATTTGGCAACAAGGACGCATAATAGCCCATTCTAAATATCTGGTAACCTCCCACAAATATAATTACCGGCAACAAAAATAATACAAACTTTTTTATTGCCTGCGGGTCAAATTTGAGCTTTCGGTTTCGAAAAGTTAGTAGTCCTGCTGTATATATAAAAGCTAGGTACATAAAGATTAGAAAAGATTCTGGTCGGTTTAATATTAAAAGTGAAGAAATCAAGCCAATTACAAATGGATGCTTATTTATTTTTCCATGTTTAATTAATAGAGCTAATATAACTAGTAATATATATGTTTGTGAGGTTTCAAACCCGCTTGTGGCAAAATCTCTAAAAGCAGAGTTTGTGACTAAAAGGACTACACCGATCGGAAAAAATATACGATGTTTATTATCCTTAAAAATAAGCAAAGCGATAGAAATCGTGGATAGCAATACACCAAATAGTATAGCTGTAGGTCTTAAGGGAAAATGTGTAACATATCTAATTCCCGACAACACAAACACCCACAATGGAGAAGTGAAACCTTCCACGCGCTCGTTTAAATTAAACACAAGTCCGTGACCGTTTACAAAATTATCGATATATCGAAAAAAGATAAAGGCATCTTCACCCACCCACGATCTATCAAAAAATAAATTGACAGATAAAAACAACAAAGCAATTTTGCAGAGAAAGACAAATGTAGATTTATTTACTTTATAAATCGGATCACCTGGTATTTTGAAAGAGTGCATACATTAGCTTACTGTTTCCAGTTATTTCTGTTAACTTGTTCTTGCTTAAAAATTCCTCCGATAAAACCTGTCACGTATTGATAAAAAGTAATCTCACAAGCTAGTGGATGAAATGCCCAAGCCTTGTCAGGTTTTTTAAAGTAACCCAAAACAGACTGTAGAACTAACGGGATTACAGTCACACAATAGAGCACAAACTTTATTAGTCCCAAATTTCTCTGACTAATAAGTGAATCCGAAGTCCATTGGTAAGATCTATCGTTGCGGGACTTGTGATAAATGTAATCTTTTACTCTTCTTTTTTGTTTACGACTAAACTTTGAAATATCACTTTCACAAAAAGTGTGAATTATTCCATTTTTAACTTTTATAAATTTTATCTGCTCGTTTTTGGCCAAATAGGTCGCCAGAATATCAATATCAAACAAATAGTCGCCCGATGAATTATCAACTAAAAAGTCTCTTTTAAAAACTGTTCCGTTTGCACCTATTGTGGGAAGTCCGTTTTTTTGGTCGAACTCGGCAATTACATAATTCTTTTTATCTACCTCCGTGTGCGGTATTTTAGTCCAGTTATCGTAGAGTACATTTAGTCGATCGTAGTTTCCTAAGAACATGCAAATTGGGTCGTTCATGCCGATTAACGCACAATATCTGGTAATAAACCCGTCTTCAGCGCGCCAGGTATATTCCCAAGGCTCACTGCCCACTATTTCCGGATTTTCTATTAACGGGAATATCATGGAAGATAGCCAATTATCATCAGGCAAAATATTATCCGAATCTATTAAAGCAACAAACTCCCCTGACGCATATCTTAGTGCGGCCATTTTTCCAGACTCGCCTGTTTTTAAGGGGTTGTTAACTGTCCTCGCCCCATATTTCTGCGCAACTTCTATTGTATCGTCGGTAGAGCCTCCGTCACCAAGGATAATTTCAACTAATTCTTTAGGGTAATTTTGACGGCCGATTGATTCAAGACACGGTCTTATCACACTTCCTGCGTTGAGCGTAGGTATCAAGATGGATACTTTTGGCAACATAAAGTTATTATGAGGGGACAGTTTTGGTTTGGCAACTTATATTACTTACTGTAATTTGGAGCTAGCCTGCATTCTTGCTGCAACTTCGGCCTCGGCGCTTTCTTTGATGGTTTCCTCTACCACTTTGTCTTCTTTTTTGGGCAGTAGGTGCGCCGACAAACTCTTTATGGCGCTAATCCAAAACTTCGGCGAAAGCATACTGACTTTGGTCTGTTCTTTATCAAAATCCAGCAAGTGGCCAACTATTTTCCAACCTGAATACCATAAGAATTTAACGTCATCAAGGTTTCTGACACTTAGGATTTTTCTTAGGATATACTGCGGAGTAAAGAACGAAGAATACAATTCTTGTGTAAGTTCCATTAATTTTTCGTGTGCAAACGGAATCTTCATCACAGGTCCGCGCATATCAAACGCTTCGTACTCATTTTTATCTACTAACAACCAATCGTTTTCAACACATTCCTTATATAAAGGTGTACCAGGATAAGGAATTACTATAGTAGCCTGCATTGTGTCTACATAGCCTTTTTTAAAGAGAAGTTTGGCCAAGGCAATAGTATTTCGCGCCATATCTTCAGTTTCCCAAGGATAGCCGAGCATTATAGTCAAATGTGGTTCTAAACCGGCTTTTTTGGCCATTTTCACGCCCTGCTCGATCTGGTGAACCTTCAAACCTTTGTCTAACTTATCCAAAGTATATTGATTTCCTGATTCCATACCGTACAAAATGAACCTAAAGTTGGCCTTACCCATCAAATCGTAGTATTCCTGAGTCAAAGCGTTTAATCGCATGTTACAGCCGAATACTACTTTCTTGTTGTAGCCCGAATCTATCAGTAAATTGCAGAATTTCTTTAACGGAGGGCCGACAAATAGCGTACCGGCATCGTCAAAAATTTCACGGACGCCATAGCTGTCTACAACGTGCTTAACTTCGGCGAAAAGTCTTTCTGGGGAGAACCTCCTGTATGTACCCATAGGGTTGATAGTGTGATCCCACACACAAAAAGTGCATCTATTCCACCAGCAGTCTTTACCAGAATACATATAAGTAGCGGGGGTGTATTTATAATTGCCGTTGGCATAGGCATAGTATTCCCAATGAGTAAGATCTCTGTCTACAAACGGCAAATCGTCCAAATTATGAGTTTGTCTTAGTGGCCCGGAAACCCAATATGCTGCGGCGCCGTTAATCTCAGAATCCTCGTATTTTATTAATTCAGACAGTTTAACTCGCGTATCTCCGGCCCTTCCCCAAATACCACCCACCAGTACAACATCCTTTGTTATAGAGTCAGCAAGGTCGCTCAACATGAAGTCGTAGTCACCGCCGGTAATTATGTAATCTACAGGTGAATTGTCCATTGTTTCTTTTGGAATAAAAGTCACGTGATCCCCGACCATTACAATAATCATTTGTGGGAATTTTTGCTTTAAGTCCTTTAAAATTATCCAGTGTTGTCGAACTACTGGTGACTTTGTTTCAATCATTAACATATCCGGTTTTTCGGTTTCAAGCTGTGTTATCCATTCTGAATAGGTCTGTTTAGCGCCAATACCGTCCATCCAGACAACATCGTAACCCCTGACTTGCGCTAATGAAGCGGCATAGGCCGGTACCATAGGATATATGTAAGTCGGTGCGTTAAAATATTGAAATTGCCTGTTTTGGGACAATAACGGAACGCCTTTATCTGTCTCGATAGGCGGATAGCCTACAGCTATTTTGAATTTCTTAGGAGTATTTTGATTATTTTCGGCGTTAGTGTCTGAAATCATATTGACTACTACAAATATATCATACGAAATAATTAGTTACGAGTTTGAATCAAAAAAATTTTTTACCACTTCTGTTAAGTTTTTCTCCAACAACTCTTCTGTATAGTATACAAGAACTCCCGTAGAATTTCGCCAAACCGAATATGCAAGAGCATCCTTTAATTCATCTGAGGTTTGTTCAAATGTCGAGACAACCGGAAGTATCGGAACACCTAATTCCCAATAATAATCTATTTTAGATTTTACCCAGTCAACCGGCTTTCCAATTTCTTTATAAAAGAGTTTAGGACTAATTACATCCACATAATTTATTAACGCCGCAAAATCTTGTGCAACTATCCTTTTAATTCCGGATCCATATTCCTTATCTTCCCAAGGCACTGCAAAGATTCCTAGTTTTATATTTTTTCCAGAATTCAAAATAAGATCCTTAATTTCACTCACCATCGAAGATATCTGACCACATTTAAACTCAAGCCACTCAATGTAGTAACTTCCATCGATTAACAAAACTTTATCTTCAAGAGTATCTCCAATAATCTCCTCCCCGATATATTTACCGAACATTTCCATACACCTGTCACAATAACAAGTATCAAGAATTTCCGGCTCAGGCGTCTGCCAAAAAGTAGGATATCTAATGTTACCTAACCAAATCCCGTCAATTTCCGTTTCCAAAATTCTCTTAGCTCGGTCCAATATTTCCTGACGTACGCCGGGGTGGCTTGGACAAAGTCCTGTATATGAACCTGTACGTGTCTCCTTGCCTGTAGCTTCGACTGGCGAAGCGTCTGCAAATTTTACTAAAATGTCTTTGCCTTCAAAAACGTTTAATTCTACGTTAACAGCAATCTCGGGCTTAAGGTTGCTTTTCAATTTAGTAAACTTTTCTGAAAAGTCGGTTGAGTAAGGTATAAAAATTGAGTTTATATTAAAAGCTGCGATTTCAGAGAGGATCTTATCGTCAGTTCCTTTAACGTACAGAGATTTATGCACCTATTTTTACCTCCGGATAAATCTGATTTCCCTGCATATCTTCAATTATAATTGCGGTAGTCGGGCATGATGCTGCGGCATTAATAATTGTCTGCGCCTCGTCCCATGTTCCTTCTTTAACATAGGCTATTCCGTCGTCATCTAAATCAAAGGTGTTTGGCGCTTGAATAATACAGGTTGCGGCACTGATACATAATTCATTTATAACTTTTATCCTAACTTTCGAGTTCTCATTTTTTGTAAATTCATTTTGTCCGTTTTTTAACATATTTACCCTTCATTATAATTTCCTGTCTTTTTATCTATCCCTTTCAACTTTAACTTAGGTTTGTGCAGTAGCCCTACTATGAAGTTTACACCATAGTAAATATGCGTCAGAAATATCCCCACCATTACGTAAAAAGCTGCCTTTAGTGTGTTTTCCTTTATGTAAACTCTTACACCTTCGAGCAGAAGCAATATGAAATATAAGACTAACATAACGAAATATAATTTCAAAAAGAGCGGATGAAGTAGAGAAAATATAGGACCCAGAACTAGTCCGATGACAAAAATAGAGGGAATGAAATAGGACGGTATTCTTGATGTCTCCGGATAAATTCTTGCAAACTGTCCTCGATGTTTTCCATAACGGGAGATTTGTTTAAGATGTGGCGCAAACAGGTTTCTTCTATGGTGGAATACTATCGGCATTGGGTTGTACAGGAATTTTTTGCCAAACTTTTTTACCAAATCTAAACAAAGTTTTGTATCTTCGCCCGGCCAAAATTCCAGAGGAAATCCGCCGACAGAATCAAAAGCACTCTTTCGCACAAAAAGATTTACAGTCGGGTAATCGTCAATTTCTCTTTCAGCCTGAGGCATGTGTCTGTAAATTGTGAAACCACTGGCCAGTGTTGATTCTAATACTCGCCCTGACATTCTTTCTAAAAAGGATGCGTCAAACGGGGTCATGGCAGGTCCTCCCAAAGCATATATCTGGGGATTCTCAAATATTTTCGAGGCCTGAAGAAGCCAGTCAGAGGTTGGATAAGCGTCATCGTCTAGAAACACTAGTATTTCGCCTGAAGCCTCCTTTGCTCCTATATTGCGTTTCTCGCCTGGACCAACAGGACCGGAAACAAGAACTTTAAATCTGCTATCACCGCTAAAATCTGGGTTTTCTGGATTATCTAAAATAATTATTACTTCAAAATTATCGTATTGAAGCTCTCTAATCTTTGAAATATTTTCACGAAGAAAATCGTTAACTGCTCGAACTGCAATAATAATGCTGAACTTGATCATTTTCCGATTTCTCCTGTGTTAACTTTCATCTCTAACTCTGGATCGTATTTCCAAATTCTCTTTTTCTTATCATCGTAATATCTTAATATTTTCAATCGGTAAAATATTGCAGCTGTGTCGACTAACATTAATCTTATATTTCGGTCAAAGATAATTAACGGAGTAAAATTAGTATTCTCATCGTTCCAATTTATTTCTACCGGCGCTTCAAAAATTCTTCTGAATCCAAGGTAGTGCGAAACCGCCAAAATTTCTATATCAAAGGCAAACCGTTTTACCAAAAGTCTAGGGAGAATTTTTTCAAGCACTTCACGTCGGTAAACTTTTAACCCTGTTTGAGTGTCCTTAATTTTTAATCCAAACAAAATTCTTACTAATAAGTGATAGCCCAAACTATATAACCTTCTGATTATCGGATAATTTGTTTTTGAAACCGGATGACCTTTGCTTCCCACAATTACATCAGCGTTGTACCACTCCATATGCTCCATGAGCATGGAAATGCCGTTTGGATCAATATCCATACCTGCATCAATAAATGAGACGTAATCCCCTACTGCGCGCGCCATACCATAACGGACTGCGTAACCCTTACCTTTATTCTCTTTATAGCCAATTACCGTGACTTCTGCCAGATTAACTTTCTTGGCTTCATCAAATGTACCGTCCAAAAAGCCGTCTACTACAACAATAATCTCAAAATCCCAACGAGTTTTGGTCATTACATTGTAAATTCTTCTGACGTCTTCTTTTATGCTTTTTTCCTGCTTAAACGCAGGGATTATTATTGAAACCAACATCCCAAGACCTATTTTACATTGGTACGGCCCTATTAACCACAGTATTCCTAACTAAGCTCTAAAGACTTGAAATTCCTCTTAAAGAGCACGGCTGAGTACAATCCCAGAATGACGGCAATAAGCAGTAATATATAGATATTTATATAAATGACCTGTTCCAGCGAGCCGTGAAACATATTTATAAGTACATATTGCGCGATGACGCCGGGAAGTAGCAGTAGATAAATTCTGGTTTGATCTATTGCCAACATGAACATGACTAGGAAGTTGATAATTACGTAAATTCCTACAAAAACAGAAAACAGCGACAAGTATTTAACCGACTCCATAAATTTTGAACCGAAGAATATAAGTGTAATGTATCTTGGGAATATCAAATATACTAAAACTCCTGCGATAACTGCCATTAACTGAAGAGACAAAAAGAAACCAAATGATTTAATTAATTTCTTGGTGTCATTTTTTACTGAAGAAATTTTCGGAAACATTACAACAGTTATAGTGCCGGCACCGAATAATAATATTTTTCCGAGTGTTACAACACCTGCATAATATCCGGCAGTTTCCGCCTCAAAAAATCTTTTAACTAGAACAAGATCAATGTTATTTAATAACATCATGCATAGATTTACCAACACAATGGGCATGATAAGTTTGAAAACATCGTTCAGCTCCGGTGACATCTTATTAAGCTCATTTCTTACATTTGTTAAATTCTTTTTGAGCAAGACTAGGGAAATAATAAAAGCAAGAATTACACTTAAGCTCAGACCATAAAAAGTACCAATCAGCCCATAACCTACTACGACTAACAGGGCCGGGAAAACAAAGCGCAGCATACTGGAAATGCTAACAAACAAAGCATAAGCTTTATATCTTAAAAGTCCCAATAAATATGCTCCGGGGACTGTAAGCAAAAAACTCAAACCAAGCCACATCCCGAAAATTACAATTAGGAATATGTTGCCAATTTTCAGAGTTTGAGAAATATATCCCCTGAAAAAATATACTGACGCAAAAATAACCAAGCCAATTAATACTGAAAAGTAAAACGACGATACAAACAAACTGCTCAATTTTTTCCATTCATTACCGGACAGCAGTTGAGAAACTTTTTTTATCATTGCTGTACTCAAAACTGTTGCCGGCACTCCTGCTATGTACGCAAGCGATAAAAGTGCATTAAATTCCCCGTACTCGCCTACATTTAAGTATCGCGCCAAAAAAAACTGCAATAGATAACTAAAGAAACTTCCAAACAGGGTACCTGCTGTCACAAAAAAAGTACCTATCAGTTCCTTATTATTAAAATAGTGTATTTTGTGGAATAACCCTTTTATAAACATTGTAAATTGGTACACCTCTAACTTTAATTACATAATAATGCACTAAGTCAACTCTTGTCTCTTTGACTGACAGATCTTCCCAAACCGGATAAACAAAATAATTTGTGTTCTTGGCAAAAGGTCCTAAATCCTCGATTACTGCCCATCCACCCAGCTCCCTAAAAAAAGGCCAGATTTGAGTGTAGTACTTCTCCGGAAACGCTACAGTCAAAACCCTGCCGACCCTTTTAGTATTGATCAACTCCTCAAACGATTCGTCGACATCGGAAAACTCAAATTTTTCTTTTTCTGCTTCCACCTTGAAAAATTCAACTACCTCGGGCGTACCGATCATCCATTTCGGCTCGATTACAAAGATGCCCTTCTTTAATCCGCCGTACATTGGATTGTAGTAGGAAAAGTAATCCGGATGAATAAATGTCAGTAACGCTACTGCAGGAATAAAGAATAACAAATACTTTAACTTGTTCGGCACCTTAACTTTCTGTAAACAATAAAAAAGTGAAAACGAAACTACAAGTGACAAAGCTAACATCGCGGGTAATATATATCTGTCTAGTTTCTTTGAAGGCAGGGTTAACTCAATTGTGTAAAAGAGTGCAAACAGCAGTAAATATCCAATAAGTCTTTTTTCTTTGGTTTGTAATTTTTTAAAGACTGCAAAAAGCAATGCTATACCCACCAAAAGATAAACTGAACTCTTATAAAGTAAAACAACTATGTAAAATAAATATCCCGGATCTTCTACAAGTCTCCCAAAATAGTATTGGATATGTTCTGTGTCTACCCCTATTACAAATATTCCCCTGTACAGCACGTTAAAGACGTCCACCGGAACTGACCACAGTGCCGGCCAAAACAAAATAGAAAAAGTTATTACTGCCGACAACCACAAGAGAAAGTTTTTAACGGAAAATTTAAAAAGCTCTTTAACTTTTTGAAAACGTATGTTGCTGTGAGTAACTAAAACTAGAAATGTAAACGGAATCATGTATAACGCGGATGTTTTTGTAAGAATGGCCAACGAAGCAAATAGTGCGCTAATAAATAACCTGTGTCTTTTATCGGATGAGTCTAAGAAGTAATAGAGCCAAAGTGCTGATGTGAGCATAAAAACCGACATCATACCTTCAAGGTGCATAACTCGTGACAAACCAACAAAGAACGGCTCAAAAGACATCAGAGCTATACTAAAAAGTGCGAATTCGTAACCAAATAACTTTCTGATCACATAAAAAGCGGCGCTCATTCCAAGCGCAATACTGGCAACAATAAACCACTTCTGAACTGCATCTAAGACAAAAATCGATTTAACTGAATCCACAGAAAAATTCTCGATATAAACATTGGCAACCTTAATTCCTAAAGTTCCTAACCACATTAAAGTAACACCGGGATGGTATTTTTGGATGGTAAGTTCGGGTCGAAGATTAAACACGCCTGAACTGAAATCGTAGCTTCTGGTCTTCCATTTCCATACATCTGTGTTAAACGAATCGTGCCCAAGATCCGGCACTCGAGTTAATAAAAAAAATACGAAGACTAAGATTTCTAATTTGTAATTTTTGATAAAACTGATCATTCTTGGTATTTGTAAATTGTAATATCCGGCCCGAGTCTAAATTCATTGTCTATTGTAACTAATGGTTTAAGATTTCCGGAATGTTTTAGAAATGCAAAGGTTTCTCTATAAACATCGTCGTTGTAAGAAAGCACTACATAAGAGGGCTTCTTATCTACAGATATATCGTCAGATTTAGATGTATCGGCAAGCAACTTTTCCATAACCGGTTTTAATTCATTATTGTTATATACAATAGAGTCGCCTTCTTTTACATTTTGTGTAAACCAGTTGTACATATCTACCCTAGTGTCTGAGTTGATAAATGTTAGTGCGTTCTTAGCAGACATATAAAACGGCAAGCCAAACAAGATGGCCATCATCACAATTGAGATATATTTAATCTTTGAGTCTAAATAAACATACAAAGTGTCTACTAAATAACCAAAAGTTATGACAACATACGGGTAAGCAATCATAAAATAATGGGCTCTACTTTTTTCAAACCCAGAGATGTAAAACATAAGAAATAAGCCGCTTAGTGTAAAAAACCACAAATATGTATCCGTTTTTGTAGTCTTTCTCATTAACAGCTTTACTAAAAGTACTGCAAATACCAAGAAAAAACCTAATAATACAGTGTAACCGGTGTTTTCGGATACTTTGTACAGCATGTCGTTAATAAAGCTCGGGATTCTTTCCGAAACAGGTAGCGAGCCTACATTTGAGAATTGCCAAAGCGCTCCCTGGGGTCCGTCAGTTCTGATAAAGGTTTTATAATCTAAGACGGAGTACGGCGTGCCAAGGACAAAACCTATCATTGAAAAGATTAATGCCAACATTAGATACACAAAAGCTTTTGATTGCAGCCACCGCTCCTTATTGCTTATTACTCTAATCAAATGTGCTAAAGGTACAGTAATTAAACTTAATCCGCCGTTGTACTTGGTTGACGCCGCCAGACCAGAGTAAAGACCTGATCCGATGTAATCCTGCACATTTTGCCCTTTTAAGATTCCTGACGCAAAATAACAAGATAAAGCTACTAAAAATGCCGTAGGTACATCAATTAATGCGTAATGTGAGTGCCAGACATGAAAAGGTAAAATTGCCAGTGCCAAAGCTGCGAACGCACCTACCTTGTCATTAAAAAGCCTTTTTCCTGTTGTAAACACCGGAAATACTGTAAGTGCGCCGATTAATGCGGAAAGAACTCTGGAAATTAGATAAAAAACCAGTTCCTGATCCCACAAAATAGGCAAAATTTGGATTAGGGTATTTTTTACACCTAGATTAGTAAGTATTTCTCTTAAGAAAGCGAAGGCTGAATATAGAAAATAGTTCAAATAGATATACAAATGCGGCCAGTCGAAGTGTCCGGGATTAAGATAGAACTTTATACCATAAGCTGAACGGATCAGAGCAGGCTCGTCGGGATGAAAAATAAATGGAAATCCGTGTGTTATTCCTGCCAATCTAAGAGCTAGAGCAATGAAAAAGATTATCAGTACAATGTTTTGGCTATTTTTGTTTGACATACACCTTCCAATATTCTAGGCCATTTATATAAAACGAGAAATCTTTTTCGAATTTTTGTTTGGAATAACTAACAGCCTCGGGCATCTCTTCATTAACTCCAAGAACAATAACATCATAATCACTTGTTCCGTTCACTCGGATGTCAAATACTTTTGAATTTGAATAAATCGCTTTCATGGGTTTTGTGTCTATAAATCCCATGTCTACATCTTCACCATATTTCTCAAGGAGCGCGTTTTTCAGGTCATGAATGCCTACTCCAAATGGTTTTTGAGCTATTACAGAGTTTGCACGTTCAGGAGATCCAAATAAGGGACTGGTATATACAAAATAGAATGGAAACTGCGAAACAATTGGATAAACAATAAACACGCCACAAATAAGACCAATGAGGGTGCTAAAGTTTCGAACATTCTTAATCTTTTTAAGTAAAAGTCCGTACCCAATTACGGCAAGTACAGCTAAATACGGAAAAAGGACCACCATATACCTATCGATTTTTTTCGATGAGATCGTCATAACCACCATGTAGCCTAGGTAAAAAATACCAAAAAAAACAAGCGGATCGTCAAAAATAATAAAATAGCTTTTCAATTTAGATTTGATTCCCGGCATTCCAAAAAATACACCAAGTATTAATCCAAACAACAAAACAGGTGAAAACTTTATTAATAATACTAATGGATAGAAAGAAGCGCCTGCGTCGATTACCGTCTCTCCAAATACAATTTGTTCGTGACCTTTTCTAATTCCTATCCGTTCTGACTCGGAAAATATCTCTGATAAATAATAAATAGGCTTTACCCAAAGTGCAGGAAAGAGTAAAAATACTGTCACTACATAGACAGCTAAAAACAGCACGAATTGCTTGATAGAGAGAAACTTTTTTATCAGACCTAAAATTATAATTAACGAAATATATACTAAAATTCCTATTCCAATGCTTTTTGTTAAAAACGCAAGTGCTCCTAAAATACTTCCTAAGATAAGATATTTATTATTTGATTCTTTTAGGGAAAGGTAAATTAAACTTAGGGAGGAAAACGATAATAACGTGAATAAAACGTCCAAATGATACAAACGAGAGTTGCCGATAAAAAAGGGCTCGAATGTAAAAAGAAACATCGAACTCACTGCGATATTAAATCCAAAAAGCTTGTTCAAATTCCAAAGGATTAACAACGTCAGAACAAACTGAATAATAACTAAACTAGCCTTAGCTACAAAATCAAATGTTTCAAAATTAGTCGTACTGTAAACCTTCTGCCCAATAAGATGTTTTGTTAGCTCAATCGGTACTCCGGTGGCCCACATCAGAGTTACTCCAGGGTGATAATGTTGATAAGTTTTATCAAACTGAGCGTATTTTAATCCGTTTATAAACTGCTCAGACCTATAATGCCAATTTACGCCATCCGGATTAATAATGTCGTTGTTTAATCTTGGTACCCTAGTTAAAAAATATAAAAAGGTAAAAACAATCAACAACAGAGCTTTGTACTTTTGCATATTATTTACTTCGTTTACCTTTAAAAATAATAACGCTCAATAAACTAATTAAAAATCCGGTAACATGATAAAGCAACGCAGCAACAAACGAAACTTCCATCGGAATTCCAATTAATGAGTATAATGCTACATTTAGTAATGCCTGAACTCCTAGCCCGTTCAACGAGGGTATGTGCCCAACAACCAAAGTTATTAAGGATATTGATGCAAATGCAAAGAAAATCGGAATTGTGTAACCGAGCGATGTAAAGAGCACAAATTGTATAACTACATTTACAAGTTGAATCAGCACTGATAAAAATACTGTCTGTACAAAAACGCCTTTTTTGTTCTTATAGTGAGCAAAGTATGAGAATATTTTTTGCAATGAAGCGGTACTTTTGCTAAACCAAACTAAAAGATACGCGCCGGCTATTACCCAAGCAAACACAAGTAAAACCCACGAATGAACTTTGTAACCTATTCCAATTCCCAAGATTGTGAACAATATAATATGATCAAATAACTTTTCAACTGAAATAGCTAATTTGGCAGCCGCCTCAGACTTCAGCTTATTTCCAATCTGATCGAGCACGTTTTCGGGTGACTTTGTAAACAATTTCTGAATGTTATAAAAAGCGCTTGCAAGATAAAGCTTTGTTAAAAATCCGACATCAAGCTTCTCATTATCCTTCGCCGAAACAATCCCTCTAAGTCTATATGCCCTAAATACACTATTTAAAATAATGCATATCATCACAAACGGGATCAACGAATAATCTAAACTTCTAAATACATCCGAAATACCTCCATCTCTAAGTCTTGAAATTACAAGAAAGAGTAATAGAACACTTACAAAAATTTTTAATACTGCGTATCTGATTAGATAAAGTTTTTTAGACATTTTTACGCCTGAGAAATTTTTTAAGGATTAACAAATCGTCCATAGCTATGTATCCGGGAATTTTTGCACTCCACACTGATAAAAATAACAACGGAAGAAATGCAATTGACTTGACTGTTAATGAACTTTGAATACCTGCCCAACCTATTACTGTACTTTGAACCAACAAAACGGCGTGATCTATGTTGAAAAAGTAAAAATTTAAGCTCTTTTTAACCATTACTATTTGATACATAAGAGCAATCAGCGCTCCTGCAGCCATACCGGCTGACATAGCGTTTAGATAACCAAGCTTTGTATTTAAGACTAAAAACGATACTGCGGTGGATAAGAAGAGTAAGAAGAAACTAAACAGCATGTGTCTAATAAGCTTGGCCGGTATCAAAATGCTAGATTTTACAATATCTAATAAAGAATAAACTACAAAAGCCAAAAGGATGGTAGGTATTAATTTGTAAGATCCTGCGTATTTTTCTGAACCTACAACAAGACCTATTATTTCCGGCGCCCAAAAAGCAGCGTAAGTGGCAGCTAATATTATTAGCGCGAATACTTTATCAAAATTTTTAACAAAAGTAGTCTTGAATTCGTGAACGTTTGTTGCAAATTTTTCAGATAAAACCGGAAGACTTACGTCAGTGACAGAATCAGAGATACTTAAAATTTTCCGCGAATATAAAACTGCAAAAGAGAAGATTGCGATTACTTCCGGAGCATTATTCAAACCCAGTAAGTTAGGACCTAACTTTTCCCAGTTTGTAGTTAAAATTTTTACAATATATATACCGATACTGATTGAGAATATTTCTCTAACCAATCTTTTAATATCCGTTTTTGACGGCAGTTTAATATGTGCTTTCAACGGGGAAAGCGCCAAATACGCCAGAATCCCTGAATTTAAGATATTAAATATCATAAAGGCGTAAAAGTAACCGTTAATTCTAAACTTGTATATCAACGGTATATAAATTATCAGGCTAGCAAATGAAATAAGGACTTGGTAAGTAAATAACTGTTTAAATCTTTTAGTCCCGGAAATAACCGAATTAGTAATGCTCTGAACTCCCTGAAAGACAAGTGAAATAGCGTATATCTGTAAAGGGACGATCAACTCAGTTCGGTGGTAAACATCTACGGCGATATTTCGTGAAAAAATGAATAGAAGAAGTGCAATTGGTAGTGTAACCAAATATCTAATAAACAGCGAAGTTACAAAAATTTTAAATACCTCTGAGTCTTCTTTAGCTGCGGATATCTCTCTTGTACTTGCTGATGCTAGACCTAAATGCTGGTAGATACCTAACGCACCGCCGATTGAAACTGCCAACTGCACCAAACCCCACTCAGAAACTGTTAAAATCCTGATGATTGCGAAACTTTGAACTATACCGACAACCATGGACATGCCACGAGAAATAAAGCTAATTATTTGCCATTTTCCTAAGTCTTTCATAATACTTTTATATTACCTAAATAAACACTTCTGGTTTTAACATTATTGCTTGCTCCTACAAATACCCTGTAATCGCCTTCCTCGATGAAATACGGAAGTTTTAGACTGTTGGATTCAACATAGTAATAGTTTTCCTGCCACTCTCCTGGCGTTTTTAGCGCAAATGACGGTAAATTAGCTGCCTGATACATTTCACCGGTATCAATATTCACAAAAGTAGTGAATATAATGTAATCGTTAACAGATGAGTCATCTCGTCTGGAAAAAACAACCTCAAGATTATACTCATCGCCCCTTACAATGGATTTTGGTATCGTGAAATCTACAATCGTCATGCCGGCAAGAATATGAAATTCAAATTTTGCCGGATACTCGTATCTTTCTTGGATCGGAAGAATTTCCTCTTTTTCATGCGGACCTACTTTTTTGAATACGAATAAATTGCCGCAACCTGCATCCAACTGGTAGTTTGGATCTTTTATAAGATCTTCCACAACATTTCGTACAAGATTAGTATCAGTGTCCAGGATTGTTAAAATCTTTCTGGAAAATACATCTACGATAACGTAATCTGCATCAGAGTGAAGTGCCGGAAATATTGCGTAGGTTTCACGCAGTGAAAGATGCGCACCTAAGTAATCCGGTCCCGATACAGACGCACCATCCGGAATCATGTTAATTATTTTTAACGCACACTCTCTATCCTTGTTTTCAAGATCAGATAAACGTACAATGTCGCCAACCTTTAATTCATCTTGCTGCGCTATTTCTAAATCTGTCTTTGCAAAAGCGATAAAACTTGGAAGTCTTTTCCTTAAGGCCTCGTTAACCCACAACGCGACCGGATTATCGTACTTGAACGAATAATGCAGAGATGAATAAACTAAAAGCACTGGAATTACGTATTTTAATACTCGCGTATATTTCCACTTTTGTTCAAGGTTCTTATTGAGAAAATCATTAAGTAACTTAATTGAGAAAATTACACCTAAAAACAAAACCGGAATAATCATAGAGATTCTGTGATTCTTAATTTCAGCAGTACCGACTCCGGAAGCGGTAGTTAAGTAATTTATAAGTAAATCCGGAACGGCCATTATCAAAACGTGCGGAGCGGCAACCGGGAGATATAAAATCGGCTCGAATGTCATTTGCAGATTCTCAATCTTGTCTCCGCCAAACACTACTTTCACAACATCATTCGGGTTTAGCAAGATATTAATAATTATTTCAAAATAACTATCTCCAAAACTTTGATATCTGCTCAAAAAATAATTATCCAGATCTACATCTCTGACTTTTTCCGGATCTATCTCTAACTGTTCTGCAAATTTATTAAATCCCTCAATTCTATAGTGTGCGTAATTTGGAATAATCACAAAGAAAGCAAGTACAAACCAAATAACACTTACTAGCCACATAGCAATTACATTCTTCATGACTGTTGTTGAAAGAAATTCCAAAATGTATTGTTTGGAAAATTTAAATTCTTTTATAAAACGGGTTCTACTAAAAAGTATGAAGACGGCATAAGTAAAAACATAAAGCGGCAATTGCTCCTTACCGGACATCGTTATAACAAGTAGTACCCAAAACAGGATCAACTTACCCTTTGTAAAACTATGAGTGTGGTACATGTGCTCAAAAACTAAAAATGCTCCTAAGAAAAAAGGGATGGCTGCACTGACACCGTGGAAACCAGTTCTGGAGTTAAGATAACCTAATGCCGGATACAAAAGATATGCCAAGCTTATCAGTAGCGAAATTGGTTTGTTTTTCAGGTTTATATCCGCAATAAAGTAGATTAAAAATGACGAAAATATCACTAAAACCAGCTGGGAAAATACTAAAGTCAGTGGATGCATAAAGACTACAAAAATAGGTAAAAAGAGAAGTAAAATCGGATCTACGTGGCTCATTGACCACCTGGGAAGATTGGTCCCAAAATAATCTGTAAGATACATTAAGCGACCTTGGAGGGTATTCCAAAGCATTTGTGACATGTTTCCTAAGTCGAATTTACCAAAATCAAAATTATTGTAACTAAAGACATTCATTCTGACATTTACGGCTAAGTACAATGCAGAAAAAACAAATAAAATAATCAAATAGGAATATTTTGATACAAAAGCTTTGAATCTTAGCATTAGTCAAAAAATCTAAATTTAATTAAAGTGGTTAGTGCGCCAATCCCATCTTTCCATGTTATTTTCTTTCCCTGATTATGTGATCGACCTTTATATGAAATCGGTACTTCTTTAATTCTCAAACCCGCTTTTAAAATTTTGGCTGTAATTTCAGGTTCGAAATCAAAACGAGCAGACTTAATATTCAACGAGCGTACAAAATCGCCCGGCATTAGTTTGTAGCAGGTCTCCATGTCTGTAAGTAAGACTCCGAATAAGAAGTTGGTGACCAGCGTCAGAACCTTATTTCCTAAGTAATGCAGATTGGACATGTCTTCATAATTGCCTGAGAATCTGGAGCCGTACACAACGTCAACTTTCTCTTCTTCTAGAGTCCTCAGAAGCTTCCTGTAATCCTGTGGGTCGTATTCTAAATCAGCATCTTGAACAATCACATAGTCGCCGGTTGTGTGGGAGAAACCAAGTTTTAATGTGTCCCCTTTTCCTTTATTAACGTCCTTATAATAAAATTTTACATCAGGATTCTGAATCTCAAGCTGCTTTAAAATGGCAACGGTCCCGTCCGACGACGCGTCATCCACAACTATTATTTCCTTTTCAATATCTGCAACTTCTTTAACTTTTTCTAAGAGCTGTTCGATTGTATTTTTCTCGTTATAAACCGGTATAACAACTGATAATTTCATATAACTACAGCTTAATTACTACAAGATACTTCTGCTACCTCTTAACCCTAATTATCTTAGTAAAAAACTCACTTCCATTAACATTATATCTGAATTCAGCCATTTCCTGTAAGTATTGTCTTGATTGCAGATCCAATTCCATGGTGGTGTTGTGTTCGTTTGTAATCAATAAATAATCGATGTCCGCTTCCACAAGATTTCCGTATTCAAGTTGCTGTTTTTTTTCAGTGTAATAGTAGAAACCTCGTCTTCCAGGATTTTTATATCTATAGTTGATATACCAATCGGAGACACTACTAACATCGTTATAAGCAATGTTCCCTTTAAGATTTTCGCCGGCATAAACCGCACCGTTTTTTACAGAGATAAAGATATCCTTGTGTATCCAAATTGTTGCTACCGACCAAATACAAGTCGAGATAAATATTAACAAAAGGGTCAAAGAATTTTTTCTAAAATAAACAGTAAACAAAACAACAATCTGAATGATAATTGTCAAAATAAAGATAGGTTTGATTAAAACTAAAAACTGCAATTTGAGAAAGTACTGACTAACTGCATAAAATAAAATGGCCAGTACATTTAAGGCTAACAATTTGTAACTGGGTTTAATCGAGCCTGCCTTAAATATATCTTCGAATACAATGACCGCTAAAATTACAAGAAAGGGAATCGATGGAACAAACAGCCTAGGTATAGCAGCCGGCCACAGTAGGCAAAGGCTCAAATCTGCAGCTAAAAATACAAATAACGATGTATGTTTTTTTAGGAAATTGAGCACTTTATTTAGGCCAAATAGCATCTGCGCCGGAACCAAAGTTGATCCAAAAATAAAAAGTAGGGAAGCAGTGTAAATCCACACCATTTTCAGATCATACGATCTTCCTGCAGGTTCCTCGAAGTAGCTCGAACCAAACGGATTTCTAAACAACAGATTGGGGATTATCATTAGGACAAAAAGAAACAGATAAAGAAGTGCAACTCTTACTGCACTTGGTGTTATTTTCTTGAGCAGCTGTAACGGATTAAAAGTGTTAATTTCAGGTAGTAGTATTCCTGCAAAAATCGATGCCAATAATATATAACCTTCAAATCTAGTCATAACTGCTAAAGTGGATATCGCTGAAAGAGTGATAATTCTCCGTAAATTCAACTCAGACCTCCATTGCATAATTAAAAAAATTCCCAAAAGTGCAAAAAACCCAAACGGGATATCTGCCATCACTCTAATCGACCAATAAAGATAAACAGGATTAAACACAAACAGAATTAAACCTAAAAGCTTAGATTCGAATTTATCAGCAAATTTGTTTAATAGTTTGAGAAAAACGATAAAAGACAAAATACTAAATACTAAAACAACACCTCTACCGAAGGATACTTGGTCTATAAATGCAGGACGCAATGAAATTAAGAGCGAGAATAAAATCGGGCGTTTCTCATCAACAGGATAACTTCCGGCTCGTAAGAATTCTGAGGCTCTCAAAATCCTAAATGAATCTCCCCATTCGGATACATTTATATTAAATAAAACAACGTGTAATAGGATAAAAAAAACTAACGCTACAGAATTTATATTTTTCTTAAAGAAGCCTGTATTTAAGTGCGAATGAATAAACATTTTCAATTTCATTTACCCGTGTTTCCCACGAATATGACTGTTTTAATTTGTTAACATCTACCCACAACTTCTCTTCGACCGCCCTTTGAATTGTTTTTGCAATCGTCTCGGGCTCAAGATTTTCAAGATAGACAATACCATCTAACTCATCCTGCAATCTAAACCCTGAAACAACACACGGAATTCCACACGCGAGACCCTGCATCACAACTTTTGGCAAACCCTCAAAACTAGATGGTAATACAAATACATCCGCAACTTGATAGGCAATCGGTGTTAAGGGGTAAGGAGTATAGCCCACAACAATTACTCTTTCTTTCAGACCTTTGGCGTTTATCTGCTGCATCAACTTCTGTAGGTATACAGGATCGGCCTTACCAACTAAGAGTAATTTATATGAGTGGGGCAGCAAAGTCATGGCTTCAACAATCAAATGAATATTCTTTCTTTCAACCATCAGTCCGTGATTTAAAATGACTTTGTCGTACATATCTAAATCCATTTCTTTACGTGATTTTTCTCTCTCCTCCTGACCTACCGGAAAAAACAAGGAAGCATTAACCCCAGTCTCAACTATAAAACAACGCTTTGGATCGGCTCCGTAGTATTTAATAGCCTCATCCTTATTATCAACACTTACAAAGATGCACGCGGAAGCAACTTTTACTGCAGTTTTATCCGAAAATACTGTAAGAGGCCATTGGATATATCGTGAATGTGGAGCAATATATTTATCTTCCTTTTCAAAACTTTCCCATCTACCTTTAGCAGTGTTGTGGAAATGAACTACTAACGGAATCTTTAGTTCATCTGACCAAGGCATAAACTTGTGAAGTAGAGATCTATAAAAATATACCCAGATGCCGAAATGGCCGTGGGAATGAATAATATCGGGACGGTTATTTCTTCGCCAAAGTAAATACTTAAAAAACATCACCACAGAAGTTGTCAGACTCAGTGTACCCGGCATAGGTTCTCGAAAAAAAGTGCGGTACCTAACGTTTGGAATTTCAATCTGGGGTCCTGCTTTGTACCAGCGGCCACAGAACACATCAATCTCGTGCCCGAGTTTAGATTGGACTTGGGTTATCTCAAAGGGATGCGGTGCAAGCCCGTCCCATGGAGGTGGCATTTCATATACTATTCTACATATTTTCATCTAACTATCTTTCTTATTAAACTTTCGTACTGTTCTATCATTCTATCCTGTGAAAACTCGTTTTGCGCCTTGGTTTTTGCAGCTTGGCCTAATTTTATAACTTGTTCTGGATTATCCATTAGATATTTTAATTTATCCTTGAAAAGTTTGAAGTCTGCAAATGGTATTAAGTACCCAGTCTCTTCGTCAATTACTGCATCTGAGACTCCACCAAGATTAAATCCGACTACGGGTAATCCACCGTACATTGCTTCTACCAAAACCATGGGAAACCCTTCAATTCTTCTGGTTGGAAAAACAAACACGTCGTAAATATTAATGTCGTATATCTCTGCTAATCTGTCATGGGATACTTTTCCAATAATTTTTATCTTATCCTCAAGTTTTTTTTCTTGTACTTTTTTCCTAAACTCCTCCAGATACGCCCCGCCTCCTACTACATCAACCTGGGAGTTTAAGAATCTGGAATCTTCGAAAAGATCAATCAAATAGTCTACGCCCTTTTCTCGTAAGATTTGGCCGACAAACAACATTGAAAACTTAGTCTTTGTCCGTTCTGATATATGTTGTGTTTCTTTTAAACTAATACCGTTATGGATCACGCTCACCCTCTCTTCCGGTACGAAGGTCTCGTCGATTATTTGCTGTTTGACTGCATTTGAAACAGCAACTATATGATCTGAATGTAAAATATAATCCCTCTGTCTACCGAAGAATTGTCTAAGAACGAATTGAAGATTTTTTAGAAACAAAAACAGACTCTTTAAATCGTAAATGTTGTTTAAAGCCGTTTGGATTTCGGCGATAGTAGTTCCGTGGGAAATTGAAATTACTTTTACGGGAACATCATTTTTTCTTTCAATAATTCCTACACCGGCGCTGCTTTGGCTAATAGCAAGTTCGAAAGGTTCTGAATTATGTTGCTTTAGAAAAGCATCAAAAGATTTGTTATACCAGTTCTTCTTATCAAGTTTGGAAAATAAATACCTAAATGTACAGTCAACAAAAACATACTCTACGCCGTTTTGTTCAGCTCTTTCTACTGTCAGCTCTCTTTTTGGCGAAAAAACTACTACTCGATGACCATTCCTTACAAAACCTTCGCAAAGGGCTTTATTCTGAGTTTCTAATCCCCCGTGAACTTTATGTAAAGTTGTAGCTTTAACAAAAACGGCTATTCTCATAATTGCTTGTATTTACAATAACAAATTTTCCAAATTGCGAACATTCTTTGAAAGGTCGAACTTCAAGGTCAACTCACGGTAGGCCCCCTCACCCAAAATATGTGCCATTGCCTTGTCCATCGATAGGATTTTTATAGCTTTTGCCAACTGCTCTGGATTCTTCTGATCTACTAAAATTCCGGTTACGTTGTTTTCCACGAACTCCGGGATACTGCCTGATTTAGTAGATATTATTGGTTTCTTAAAATATGCTGCCTCTAAAATAGTATTCGGTATACCTTCTGCATCTTTATCGGCGGTTTCAATACTTGGCAGGACAAAAATATCGGCTTTAGAAAGCTCCTCCATTGCCTGAATATTTGGTATACCTTTGCCGTCACCTAAAATAAAAAAAGTATTCTGGAGACCGTAGTCCGAGATTTGTTTTTTTAGTTCTTCAAACAAGGGACCTGGTCCGGCAACTTTTATAGTATGTAAAACTCCTTCATCCTTAAGGATTCTGGAAGCTTCTACTAGGTATTTGAATCCTTTTTTCTCAACTAACCTTCCTACTGAGAATATACTAATCCCCGAACGTACTGTTGAAGAATTATCCTCTGCCTTCGGCATTCTCTCAAAATCGATACCATGATAATTCAAATATAATTTTGGCTTATCATTTTCGGAAACTAAAGTCAGACACTCTTCGTAAGCTCTTCTATTGCAAACTGTAATAAATTTGGCCCTCTCGGCCTTTTGTTTTACTAATTCGGAATTAAGTCTGAGATCGCCAGACTTACCAAAAACGTCACGAGCGTGCGCGGATATACCAAACGGAATATCAAGTAAATATGAAACGATTAAAATAATCGTTGACGGCTCGGACAGAAAGTGACACAAAATAAAATCAGGTTTCAACTCTTTAATTATCCATGAGTATCCGATTGATTTTAGAAAAATATATAAATTACCGGTCAAAGATCTGTTCCCGTTTTGTAGAACCACTGCAAACGCCTTAAAAAATCTTAATGGACGAAGTAAACAATTTAATCCCCCTAAGACAGAGGAAAAGAGATTCAATCTTAAGTAATGTGTCTTATTAAGAACATTCGGTGAAATTGTTCCTGTCGATTTTCTGATTGCAAGAACATTGATATCCAGATTATCTAACTGCAGAAGTTTAGATACTTCGCGTTCAATAAACGTCTCGCTGATAACCGGAAAATCCGGTATAAAAAAGAGAACGTTTTTCTTTTTCAGTCCTGCATTTTCATTCATATATTAATGTCCGTTCTTCAAAACAGCTGAAGAATAAACATCATTTTTCTCATGTATAGACTTAACACCGTTGGTATATTTTCCAATTGCAAAATATGTAAATCCGATCCCCTCTACTGCTGACTTATCCAACAGATTGCGTCCATCGAAAATTACCGGATACTTCATATTTTCTTTTAGGCGGAATAAGTCCATTGATTTAAATTGAGACCACTCGGTAAGCACAAAGAGCGCGTCTACACCTGTAGCAGCATCGTATTCACTTTTACAGTATTCTATAGATTCCTCACCTAAAACTTTTTTTGCATTCTCCATAGCCTCCGGATCATATACTTTAAGTTTTGCGCCCAGCCCTCTTAGATGCTCGATAACGTCAATAGAAACTGATTCTCTAATATCATCGGTGTCCCCTTTGAACGACAAACCCAAGCAACCAAAAACTTTTCCATGTATTTCAGATCCGTAATATTTTCTGGCCTTGTTAATAAAGTTGAACTGTTGAATTAAGTTTACTTCCATGACGCTTCTGAGTAATTTAAAGTCGTATGCCTGATCCGTAGATGTCTTATAAAGTGCGGCTACGTCTTTAGGAAAGCAGCTACCTCCGTAACCGATACCTGCATTAAGAAAAGCGCTTCCAATTCTCCTGTCCAAACCCATACCTTTTGCAACAACTGAAACATCCGCCTGTGCACGTTCACAGATTTGTGCAATTTCGTTAATAAATGAGATCTTTGTTGCTAAAAATGCATTTGAGGCATATTTGATCATTTCTGCAGATCTAAGATCGCATTCGATAATCGGCGAACCGAGATGCTCGTAAAGTCTCCTCATTGTTTTAAATGCTTTTTCACTTTCTGAACCTACAATTGTTCTATCCGTGTCTTTCATGTCTTCGACAGAAGAACCCTCTCTCAAAAATTCAGGGTTGGAAGCAACATCAAACTCAACATCTGACTTCAAGTTTTCTAAAATTATTTCTTTAACTTTTTGATTTGTTCCAACCGGAACTGTACTTTTTGTAACAATTACTTTGTAGTCAGTTAAATGGTTACTAATTTCTTTGGCCACTGCCCACACAGCGGATAGATCTGCCGCACCGGTTTCACTTTGAGGTGTTCCGACACAAATAAATATAATTTCTGCATCTTTCATTCCTTCGGCAATCGAGGTGGTAAATTTTAGTCGACCTTCCTTAATGTTGTTTAAAACAATTTCCGATAGACCCGGTTCATAAATCGGCATGTCGCCTTTTTGAATACGGCTTATCTTTTTTTCGTCAATGTCTACACCTGTAACGTGATTACCCCAATCCGAAAAAATTGCTGCGCCTACTAAACCTACATAACCTGTTCCGATTACACATAATTTCATATTTGTTCTCCTATATTGGGCAAGAAAATTATTTTCTGTTGCGCTAACCGCAATGAATGAAGCCTACTTCTGACCTCACTCTACTTTATACAATCCTTTAGCATCATTAAGTCGTATTTTTAAAACATCTCTGGCCATCTTGTACGAGTTTTCGACAAAGTTAAATCTGGTAGTTCTCACATAATGCCAAATTACAGGCACTTCTTTTATCTTATAGCCAAACTTTCGCGCTAGATAAATAACCTCTACGTCAAAAGCGCCAAAAAAGGGTTTCTGAGTAATTTTGGCGTCAGGACCATATACTTTTAGGTTCGCGAATATTCGACGAGCGGAAGGGCTTTTAAGGAGCTTAAAACCGCACTGCGAGTCCTGAATACCGGGTAAGGCTAGTACTTGGACTAACAAGTTGAATATTCTACCTATTATATGTCTATATGAAGGCTCGCCGATTCTCTGAGCGCCCTTTCCCTCTCTACTGCCAATAACCACGTCAAAGTCTTGATCCTTGGCCCAAACGGCAAGTTTCTTCAATTCTGAGATCGGGGTAGACAAATCAGCGTCACAAAGGTAGATCAGATCGCCGTCTGATCTCATAACCCCTGTGTACACTGCGTAACTTTTCCCTTTGTGGGGATTTCTTACAACAACAACTTCCGGATTATTTTTTTGGAATTCTGATACCATTTCCGCTGTATTGTCCCTACTGCCGTCATCCACAACTATAACCTCATAAGAAGGTGAGAATGTTCTCATAAAACTCACTACTTGAGTTAGAGTCGAGGATATTTTGTCAGCTTCGTTGTAAGCCGGTATGACGATCGAATATTCTTTCATTTTGATGTAGAAGCATCTTTAGGACTTTTTTTCTTCCATATAATTCTACTATAAAAAGTGTAGTTCCAAATTAGACCGAACAAGATGCTAACAAACAATGCAACGTTATATATCAAGAAGGATGCGTTAATTGCAGAGGTTAAGTAACCGACAAAAATAAATCTAAAAATAATAGGAACAATAGATCCTAAAACATAAAGTAGAAACATCTTTACTAATGCTTTAGTTTCTTTAATTGTATTTTCCGAAAACGACCACAGGTTATTTAAAATAAAAGTTACCATCATTGCTATCATTGCTGCAGAAGAAGCCGCAATACTTGGATTTGGTATAAAGAGTCTAAAAAGATTTGAGAGAATTATATCTACAAACAAGCCTGTGAATCCTACGATACAGAATTTGAAGAAACTTTTGTTTGATTCGTAACGCAACTTTAAAACCGTAAGTAGCGAGTCCATAAATGTATTTTTCTCTATTTTCGAACTACCGCGGTCCCTTAGGCCAAATTCTATCGGCACTTCTTTTATTCGAGCTCCTAGTTTGAACATTTTGTAGAGAAGATCTATCTTATACGCAAAACTTTTGGAAGATACGGTCGAGAAGTCAATCTTGTCTACGAATCCCCTTACCCTCGAAGCTTTAAACCCGGTGGTGAAATCGTTTACATTGAACATATTTAGTACGATCTTTGAAAACAAGCTGCCCCCAAAACTTAAGAATTTTCTGTACAATGCCCAGTCTTTAGGAATACTTCCGCCTTTTGTAAACCTGGAACCTATTACATAGTCATACCCTTCGTGTATAGCATCAATTAATTTTGGCAAATCGTTTGGATTGTGCTGAAAATCTGCGTCCATTTCTACAACATAATCTGCATCTAACTTTTCCATTGCATATTTAAATCCATAAAAATAAGCTGCGCCGATCCCTGCCTTTTTTTCTTCCATCAGTAAATGTACATATGGGATTGTTTCGGCACTTTTACGTACAACATCGGCCGTACCATCAGGTGAGTTACCTTCAACGACTAATAATGTAAATCTATCTTCGGGAAATTTTGCAAACTGTTCGCCCAACGCACTAATCATTTTGCCAATATTTTCTGCCTCATTATAAGTAGGCATTACAATAACAATATTCATATTATGAGTAGAGGACGAGATAAAAGAGTAGGAAAGCCACTACGCTTAAGAAAACGTATTCAACAACGACTTCTTTCTTCAATCTACCCTCTAGTACGTGATGTATTATACCCCAAAATATATAAAAGATGGAACCCAAAACTGAGATGAGTGTAAGAGCAAATCTGTCATATCTAAAGAAAATAATACATACAAAAAACACTAACATTCCAATCAACAAAACTAGATAAAGTAAAAGATTTTTTTCAGATCGACTCATAACTTATAGAACACTTCCCGGTTTTAACAAAAACCAAATACTCACGATAACAATTAAAAGATATGTAATATGTGCAAGCGTATTTCCATTTATTTTTACAACACCGTATTTCCTTGTATACCAAAAATCCAATCCGAGAAGCACAATTACAAAGCTTCCAAACATTAAACTTAAGCCTTTTGATACGTATGACACATCTAGTGTGGGTAGAACTTCAGCAGGTCCGGAAATAGCAAAAGCAGGCAATTCTGCTTGAGCTGGAGGTGCTACCACAACGCTTGCGTTACTTTCTTCTACTTCTTGCAGGATCTTATTTTCGTCGTAGATCTCAGCTGCCTGACCAGCTCCCCTTGGAGCGCCGAACATCTGGACAACTAATGTAGTTTCGTACCCGTCTAGAACACCGTCAACAACTGCAAAACCTATTTCAGAATAATGGCCGTTTAACAAATTTTCTCTATGAGTAGGAGAGTTGTACCATGCTTCGACAACGTCATCGGAGTTCCCAAAGTTTTTAGCCAGATTTTCTCCTGCATAGACGTAATCGTAACCTTCCCCAAGTATAAAGTCCCAGGGTTCAGTTCCGTCAGGTGCCACGTGTGCCCAATAATTATTCTGGAACATATGTTCGGCCTTTTGCCGCGCTGCCTCTGAAAGTACCGGATTGATTCTCAGATCATTTAGACCTAGTTCTTCCCTTTTCTTATTAGTCTCCACCAATAAGTCCTTAATATTAATGTTGGAAGCGTATCCCAATAAACCCGGCATGAAGCGATGCAAAGAGCTTAACAGTATAACCAAAAGTATTAGAACTGAGATGTATGCTTGAAATGCGCTTAAAGATAGCAGTTTGGCGCGTTTCCCGTGATCGGGGTGGGGTAAAAAATGATATATAAATTGATATTTACGGATAGGGTTTTTCGGTTTCCATTCCCCATTCTTTGCATATAAGTCGGACATTGTATTGATTATAACTCAAGAAGTAAGGTTAAATCCACGTATTTTACTCGACTGAGATTTTTTGAGCCAGCTCTAAAGCGGATAAGACACGCGCGAAAACTTGCTGTGGTGTTCCTAAACCGTTTATTTCAAGTAATATTTTTTCGTTTCGATATTTATCGATTACTTTCTGGGTGTCTCTATAATATATTTCCAAACGCTCATTTACCGCCTCTTCTGTGTCATCTTCGCGCTGCACTAAAGGTCCCTCGCATTTAGCTAACTCTTCCTTTGGTAAAGTGTAGATGTTGTACATCTTGCCGTCGGACTCGCAGTATCTTCTGCCGGAAATTCGCTTTAGTGATTCTTCTCTTGGAATATTTATCAGGATTACCCAATTTGGATGTGGATCGAAAAATTCAAACTGGTCGATATTTCTACCCCAACCGTCTAGTATGTACCCGTTCTTGCAATCTTTTTCCGAAAGTCTTTCGTTGATGATTTGCACTGTTAAGTCGTAGGAAACAAGAACTCCGCTATTTAGTTGGCCTTGCACTTCTTGATATCTTGGGTGTGACTCCGGAATGTCTCGCAACAGCTGACCTACGGAAATTATTGGAAGATTTAACTCTTTACTTAAAAGCTCACCTTGTGTACCTTTTCCGCAAGCCTGCGGACCCATCATTTGTATGATCATATTGGCAGTATTTTCTTTTTCAAAAAATTACAGATTCGGGAAACCTAACTCGCTTAACTGACCCCTCATTTGTTTTTCCACTTTCTTATCAACTTCTTTCATTGAATCGTTTATTAAATCTCTTAAGTTTTTGTTGTCTTCTCCGTCGATAATAAGTTTTTCAATTTTCTTGTCGCCTCTTATTACCAGCTCGACTCCACCTTTTTCATTGGTGACAAATATATTTTCCAGCTGTTTTTTTACCTCAGCTTGCATTTTTCTTAATCTATTTAAATCTTTTAATTTATCAAACATATTTTTATCTCAAGAAACTTTCGTAACTTCTGGAAACACTGTGTGATTCAATTTGACGAATTGTTTCCAATACTACCGACACGACAATTAGTAATCCGGTTCCTCCTACAGTTAACGAGGCAGTCCCTACAAATGATTGTATCAGAAACGGCAAAATTGCAATCGTACCAAGGAACAACGCGCCCGATGAAGTGATTCTATTTACAATCCTTCTTAGATAGGTCGCGGTTGCAGTTCCAGGCCTTATACCTGGGACAAATCCACCACGTTTTTTTATGTCTTCAGCAATTTTATCTGAATTAAATTGAACAGAGGTATAAAAAAAGGTAAAACCTACTACTAACAGGAAATAAAATACGTTATATAAAGCCGAGGATTCCTGAAAGTTTTTAGCCAGGTAAAATCCTATATTCTTGGCTACTTCGTTTGAAGTTGTCTGCAACGGGCCACTTATCATTGCGGGAAGCATGACTATTGCAACGGCAAAGATAATTGGTACTACAGATACCTGATTAACCTTTATTGGCAGATAGTTAACAATTTTTTCCGACCTTATACCTCGTCTTCCGTATTCAATAGTAATGTTTCTAGTTCCTTCGTTAACAATAACAACGGCGGCTATTACGACCAAAGCTAAAGCGATAAAGATCAGTGAATTAAAAACTGTATCCGCGTTTAAGGTGGCGAAAAATGACAATGCTGCGGTCGGTAATCGGCCGATAATGCTTACGAAAATTAAAACAGATATCCCATTTCCGATTCCGTATTCCGTAACAAGCTCTCCCAACCAAACTAGCATCAAAGCACCTGCAGTAAGTGTAAGAATGAAAATAACTAAATCGAAGACATTTAATGATGCCAAAACACCTTGTCTGTTTAATAGGAAGTAAATTCCATAGCTCTGAAGCAGCGCCATAGGTACAGTCAGCAATCTGGTGTACATATTAATCTTTTCGCGGCCGTATTCGCCTTCCTTGGATAATTCTTCTAACGAGGGGATCATCACAGTCAAAAGCTGCATGATTATTGAAACGTTGATGTAAGGCGCCATACCTAAAGTTACGATTGAAAAGTTTTGAAAACCGCCTCCGCTGAATAAGTCAAACAATCCGAAAAAAGCGTTGTTTTGGAGAAAGCCTCTAATAGCATCAACATTTACACCCGGCACAGGAATATGTGCAAAAAGGCGAAACATTACAATAATCAAAAAAGTGAAGAAAATTTTTCTTCTTAAATCGGGGAACTTAAAAACATTTAGCATTAATTTATCCTATTATTTCTGATCCGGATTTTTCAACTATTTCTTGAGCACCCTTAGAGAAAGTAAAACCCTTGAGCTTGAGTTTTCTTGTAAGTTTGCCGTCAGCTAATAGTTTAACACCTCCGTCACTTATTTTAGTGATTACGCCTGACTGGTATAAAACTACTGGACTTACTTCTGTTCCTTCTTCAAAAATGTTCAAACGATTAAGACCTACTGCAAGTGGTTTGGTAGTATTTGGTCTGATGAAACCTCTTATCTGGGGTAATCTTTTAAAAAGTGGAACTTGTCCACCTTCAAAACCCAACCATGGTTTTCTTCCTTTTCTTGCTTTTTGTCCTTTGTTTCCGGTGCCTGTAGTGTGTCCGCCTTTTCCGGAACCAATTCCTCTACCTCTTCTTTTTGAAGGCTTGATGAGATTAGATTGTTTTTCAATATTAGATAGATTCATATGTTTTACTTCGACTTAAATTTCTGAAGGGCTTTTAGTGTACATCTGATATTACAAATTTTATTGTTGGAACCAAGCATCTTTGCAGAAATATCTTTGATACCTGCTAACTCAACAACGGTTCTAACTGAACCACCTGCGATAATTCCTGCACCTTTTGGAGCAGGCTTTAACAAGACATTAGCAGAACCATAAGATTCAAGCACTTCATGAACAATTGTTCCGTCTTTGATAAAGACTGTTACTAATTCCTTCTTAGCTTTGGCTATTGCCTTGGAAATGGCAGTTGTAACATCTTTACCTTTACCATAACCGGTCCCAACAGTACCATTTTTATTTCCAATAACAACTAATGCGGTAAAGCTGACATTGCTTCCACCTTGAGTTTTCTTGGAAACTCTCTTAATTTGAATTACATTCTCAATATATTCAGATATTTTTGATCCAGTTTGCTCTTTTCTCATAAGTTCAATCCTCCTTCGCGCGCTCCGTCTGCCAGGCTCTTTACGCGACCGTGATATCTATAACCTCTTCTGTCAAAAACTACATCCTTAATTTTCTTTGATTTTGCTTTTTCTGCCAAGTGCTTGCCTACTTCTTTTGCAGCCTCTACTTTTGTCTTTTTCTCATGTATTTTTTTAACTTCAGCAGAAACGTCGACCAATACTTTTCCAGATTTGTCGTCAATTAATTGGGCGTAAATATATTTATTAGATCTAAATACACTCAATCTTGGTCTCTCGGCCGTTCCGATTAAGGTTCCATTTATTTTAACTATTCTTCTTTCTCTAGTTGTTTTTCTTAAAATTACTTTACTCATATTAGCCTCTTATTAAACCTTACCGGTCTTACCTTGCTTTCTTCTTATAACTTCGCCGGCGTATTTTATACCTTTGCCTTTGTAGGGTTCGGGTTTTCTTACTTTTCTCATCTTCGAAGCTGTAAGACCTACTAATTGCTTATCAGCACCTTTTACACTTATAAATTGGTTATCGATCACTTCAATTTGAACTCCGTTAGGAGCTTTAAAATCTACGGGATGCGAATAGCCGACACTTAAAACTGCGCCATCGGTACCGTTTTGCTTTGCTCTATAACCAACACCAACCAACTCTAACTTCTTTTCAAAACCTTCAGTTACACCATTTACCATATTATTTAACAAAGCTCTAGTCATTCCCATAAAAGCACTTGTCTTTTTAGAAGGCTTCTTCTCTTCAACATGCAAAATTCCTTCTTTTATGGAAATACCTACCTCAGGGCGTAACTTAATCTCAAGTGTTCCCTTAGGGCCGGTAACCTTTACCACATCATCGGTTTGATTGATGGTAACTCCAGCTTTTATTTCAATTGGTTTATTTCCTATTCTTGACATATTCTTACTTCACTTCACAAATAACTTCACCGCCTAGTTTTCTTTTCTTAGCTTCGTCGCCCGAGAAAATACCTCTGGAGGTTGACACTACTAATGTTCCAAATCCACCTGCAACTCTATGTATCTCACTTACGCCTTTGTACACTCTGCTACCTGGCTTAGAAACTCTCTTTACATCCGTTATGGCATAAGTACCGTCCTCATCGTGTTCGAGCTCTATGTGCAACATCTTAAATGGCTGCTCACTTGGTTTAAAGGTCTTCACAGTTCTCAAGAAGCCCTTGTCTTTTAGAACTTGGGCAACTGCTTCACATTCTCTTGAATAAACCATTTCAACAACAGGCTTTTTGGCCATTGATGCGTTCTTAAGTGTACTTAACATGTTTGCTAATCTATCTATACTCATATTTTTTTTCCTTACCAGCTGGACTTCATAACTCCAGGAAGCACTCCTTTGTGAGCTAATTCTCTAAAACATTTTCTACACATCTTAAATCTTCTGTAGTAACCTCTTGGACTACCACAGATAGGACATCTATTATATTCTCTTACACTAAATTTTTGTCCTCTTTTATGTTTTTGTAATAAACCTTGTTTTGCCATACTAATTTGGTAGTTTCATTGAGCTAGTTGATGAAACTGTTAATTTTCCTCCTTCTTAAAAGGTACTCCGATCTCTTTAAGTAAAAACTTGTTGGCTTCAATATTTTTCCCACTCATTACAACAGTTACCTGCAGGCTTCTTATGCCCTTTGTTGAGTTCTGATTTACTTCAGGAAATATAACATGTTCTTTTATTCCGAACGAGTAGTTACCGTTCTCATCAAAAGACGTGTCGCTCAAGCCTCTGAAGTCCCTAACTCTGGGCAACGCCACATTTAATAATTTATCTAAAAATGCCCACATGTTTTCACCTCTCAGTGTTACAGCATAGCCGACTGTCTCGCCTTGTCTAATCTTAAAACCTGCAATTGAGAGTCTTGCTGTTCTTGCGTAAGGCTTCTGACTTGTAATATTAGCCAAGTCAGTTACAAACGACTCTACTGCTTCTCTGTTTTCTCTAAAATTGCCGATTCCCACATTTACGTTTACTTTTTGTATCTGTGGAACTTCCATAACATTTGAGAATTTAAATACCTCAATAAGTTTTGGAACTATTTTCTTAATGTATTTTTCTCTTAATCGGTTCATTCAATTACCTCTTGGTTCTTCTTATTAATTCTGTACTTTTTACCATCTATGGTCTTGTAACCGACTCTGACGGGTTTGTTCAATTTAGAATCAAAGTACATTACATTAGACATGTGTATTGGTCTTTCCATGCTGATAATTCCACCTTCTTTTGAAAGGGCACCAGGTTTAACGTGTCGTTTTACTATATTTACACCTTCAACCAATACTTTTTCTTTGTCAGGATAGACTCTAAGCACCTTAGCTACTTTTCCTTTATCTTTTCCTGATATTATTTTTACTTTGTCGTCTTTTTGTATTTTCATATATAAACCTTGTAAGAGAAGGTGCTGACACTTGCCAAACAGGCTCTTACCAAACCTCCTTAGCCAATGATGCAATCTTTACAAAACCTCTATCTCTTACTTCTCTGGCGATAGGTCCAAAAATTCTTGTTCCTACTAGACCTTTATCTTTGTTTACTAAAACAGCAGCGTTGTCTGAGAATCTTAAATAGCTGCCATCTTTGCGTCTAATTTCTTTCTTTGTTCTGACTATAACTGCCTTAGCTACGCTGTGGTCTTTTACTACACCTACAGAAGATGCTCCATTAACGGCCACTGTAACTATGTCTCCAACAGAAGCAAATTTTACTCTTGAACCCCCCGGAATACCAATCAACTTAAGTTTCTTGGCACCTGAGTTATCGGCTGAATTTAATTTAGCTCCGACTGGTATCATTTGGCCTCCGTTGTTTCCAATTTTTTAACAACTTTCCAACTAACTTTCTTTGAATAAGGTCTTGTTTCCTCGATAAGAACCATGTCTCCTACTGCAGTATCGAACTCATCTTTTGCCAACATTCTTTTTGTTATCTTAATAGCTTTGGAATATAGATGGTGTTTTGTAGGAACATCTACAGCCACAACTACGGTTTTCTGCATTTTATTAGACACTACTTTTCCTTCAAATATTCTTTTACTCATGTGCTTCCTCACTTAAAATCTTCTTTTCCATCAAGATGCTTTTGATTTTTGCTACTTCTTTTCTAAGCAATCTTGGTTTTTTAACATTTTTTTCTTTTCTTTTCAATATATCAAGTGTAGTTTCGTGTATTTCTTTGCTCAGTTTTACCAACTGCTCATTTAACTCTTGTATATTTTTTTGTCTCATTTCAGCTACTTTTAACATGTTTAATTCTTTGCCAAAAATTTAGTCTTAATAGGCAATTTGGATGCAGCCTTAGCAAATGCTTTCTTAGCAATTGCAGAGGTTACACCTGACATTTCAAATAAAATCTTCCCTGGTTTAACAACTGCAGCATAGTGATCGGTTGCAGCTTTTCCACTTCCCATTCTTGTTTCCGCAGGTTTCTTAGCAATTGGTTTGTCGGGAAAGACTCTTATCCAAAGCTTTCCACCTCTCTTAGTTTCATGAGATATTGCTTTTCTTGCGGCTTCAATTTGTCTAGAAGTCAACAAACATCTATCAACAGCTTTGAGTGCAAATTCACCAAAGGCTATATAACTGCCTCTGACTGCAATTCCTTTGTTGGTCCCTCTTTGTTGTTTTCTAAACTTAACTTTCTTTGGTAGTAACATATTAGTTTCCTTTTATAAAGTGACTTCGCCCTTGTAAATCCATACTTTGATGCCGATAGTTCCAAAAAGCAATTGGCAATCAATTTGTGCATAATCAATATCTGCTCTCAATGTTTGTACAGGTATAGAACCTAAAATGAATTCTTCAGATCTTGAAATTGTATTGCTTCCGCTCAAAACTCCAGACATTCTGATTTTTATACCTTTAGCCCCTTTATCAATTGCTGCATTTGCTGCAAAAACGGCGACTCTTCGATAAGGCATTCTTCTCTTAAGCTGTCTTGCTATGTAGTCACCTACTAATTGGGCCTCAATCTCCGGTATCTTGATCTCTTCTGCAGTTATCTTTATCTTCGAGTTTGTAAGATTTTTAAGTTCTTTCTCCAAAACTTCAACACCTGCACCACCTTTACCAATAACTAGTCCTGGCTTGGAAACCTTAATAAAGATGTTCATCTCGTTCTCAGTTCTTTCAATCTCTACAGCTTTTAGCCCTGCCTGACTTAATTTATCAGTTAAAAACTTGCGTATCTTTAAGTCTTCAAAAGCCTTGTCAGCATAGTTAGATTTATCAGCGAACCATCTTGAGCTCCAGTCCTTTGAAATTCCAAGTCTATAGCCTGTAGGATGTATCTTTTGACCCATTATTTGTTCCTTTCGCTTAAACCGACATAAATATTGCTTGTTCTCTTCATAATCGGGCTTACTCTTGATTTGGCTACTAATCTCATTCTTTTGTAAGTAGGTCCTGGACCTACCCAAACTTCTGATACGAATAGCTTGCTTGAATCAAGTTTCCTGTTATTTGTTGCATTGGCCTCTGCAGATCTTAAAAGTTTGAGCAATAAAACAGCTGCCTTTGTTCTATCAAATGCCAATGTGACTTTAGCTTCTATCAGACCTTTGCCTCTAATCAAATCCATAACAGGGGCAACTTTCTTTGCTGAAATTCTAGCCGTTTTGTGTTTTGCATAAACCTGTGACTTTTCCATATTATTGTTTCTTAGATGAGTGAGCTCTAAATACTCTGGTAGGAGCAAACTCGCCTAATTTGTGACCAACCATTGATTCCTGGACAAAAACCGGAATAAATTTTTTTCCGTTATAAACGTCAAGAGTCAAACCGACCATGTCAGGTATGATTGTTGAACGTCTGGACCATGTCTTTATGGCCTTTCTATCGCCAGTTTCTTTGGCCTTCACTACTTTCATATTCAATTTTTCGTCTATAAAGTAACCTTTTTTTAATGATCTTGACATGTTTTTATAAAACTCCTTTTTTTAAGCCCTACTTCTTACTATGCCTTGACTTAACAATAGTGTGATCTGTATTGCGTCTTCTTCTAGTTCGCACACCCCTTGCAATCTTACCCCAAGGAGTCTTTGGTGAAGACATACCTATACCAGTAGTCTTATACGAGCCTGCATGAGGATGGTCCTTCTTTGGATTGCCCATTGCTACACCACGAACTGTCGGTCTAACACCGAGGTGACGATTTCGTCCGGCTTTACCCAAGCGTACATTTCTCAAATCAGCGTTCCCTAAGACCCCTATTGTAGCATAACAACGGCCAGAAATCTTCTTTACCTCACCACTCGGAAGCTTCAAATTTACCAATTCACCCTCTTTAGCTAAGACTTGGGCGTAACCTCCGGCACCTCTGGCCAATATTCCACCGCCGTTTGGGTTCAACTCAATGTTGTGTATTTGTGTACCCAGTGGTATTGCTGACAACGGCAAGGAATTTCCAAGTACTGGCTCGGCAGTAGGACCTGATATTACAGTCATGCCTACCTGTAACCCTTCCGGGGCCAAGATATAGCGCTTTTCACCGTCTGCATAAAATACCAAGGCAATGTTAGGGCCTCTATTTGGATCGTATTCTATAGTGGCGACCTTTGCCGGGATCTCTCTCTTATCTCTCTTAAAATCGATTATTCTATATAGCTTTCTTGAGCCTCTTTCTTTATGTCTTACAGAAACTCTCCCTTTGTTCCTTCCGGAATGACCGATTAAACTTCTTGTAAGTTTTTTCTCGGGCTCGCCGGTAGTAGTTTCTATTACCAGGGCCTTTCTAAATCTTGTTGACGATGTCGTTGGTTTAAATGTTTTTATCATTTTAATTTTCCTTTGGCACTATATCTAATGATTGGCCGTCTTTTAATGTAACTATCACTCTTTTTCTCTTTGGTGACTTCATAAATTGAGCAGTTTTTCCTTTCCTCATTTTCTTACCAGGTAAGATTGAAGATCTGGCATCTATTGCATCGACGTTGAACAATTTCTTTAACTCATCAACTACCTGACCTTTTGAAACGTCCATCCCTACCTCGAAAACGTACTTATTAGACTCTGCAAAGCCCATTGTTTTCTCTGTTAATACTGGTTTTAGTATCGACTCGTTTAATCTCATTTTTTGGTCTCCTTATATTTTGCTTCTAATACTTTAAGTGCACCTTTATCAAAATAAACTGAATCAGCTTTAAAAACATCAAAAGCGTTCAGAAAAGCCACAGTCTTAATACGAGCCCCGGATATATTTCTGAAACTCTTGTATAGCACAGCATCTGACTTTTCGGCTACAACTAAAACTCTCTTGCCTGCCGAGGTGCTCTTTAAGAAAGCCAACGCTTCTTTTGTATCAGGCTTCTTGAAGTCAAATCCGTCCACAACTGTAAACTTATTTAAAGCGGCTTTTTCTGAAAGGGCCTTGCTTAAGGCAAGTTTTACAACTTTTTTAGGAAGTTGAACATTCCAGACTTTTGGTTTAGGTCCATGAGAAATACCACCGTGTGTCCAAATAGGATTTCTCTTAGATCCAACACGAGCACGCCCGGTTCCTTTTTGTGCCCAAGGTTTTGCACCGCTTCCAGAAACTTCGCCTCTAGTCTTAGTAGAAGAGTTTCCATTTCGTGAATTATTCATGTGCACCTGGATATATTGACTTAACAACTGATTTGACACCTTTGCGCCAAAAACATCTTTTGCAAGAGTAATTTCTTCCAGTATTTTTCCTTTTTTATCGACTAAATTTACTTTCATATTTTATAAAACCTTTATCTTCAAATCTGAATTCCTTGCGCCTGGAACTGGTCCTGATACCAAAAGCTCTTTTCTCTCTGGATAGACCTTAACTATTCTTAATCCCTTAACGGTAATCTGACTATTTCCCATTCTTCCAGCCATCTTTTTACCTTTGAAAACTCTGGAAGGAGTTTGTCCACCGATAGATCCGGCAGCTCTAGGTTTATCGGACTGACCTCTGGTGGCCATCGAGCCTTTAAAGTTCCATTTTTTCATAACACCGCTAAATCCTTTACCTTTGGAAATACCGGTTACTTCAACATTCTTATTTTCTAAATCAGCAGTGACTTCTATGCTGCAGGTAACAAGAGTTACAGGCACCAAAACACCGGTGTCCAGAAAAACTTGAGTCATATTTATTTTTTTACCTTTTATTATCTGCGTTTCCATATAAGCCTTTTTTATTACACTCGAACAAAAAAATTGGCGCCCAAAGGACGCCCACACGAAGCTTCCAAGGTTTGTTTTCCAATCTAAGTTTTATCCACTAGTTTTGACATCAGTTATTATTTTCGCTCATTTGTGTGTAGTATGCGATACGGTGATTTTGGCTCCAGATCAACTCAGTCACTGGGCAAAATCTCTTGGATAAATCCTACTTACTACCGGTCTGACGGCACAAAGGATAATTTATCACATCTTGATCGAAATACCAACACCGGCAGGTAAGCTAAGTCTGGACAGATTCTCTACAGTTGAGCTCGTGGGGTTAAGCACGTCAATAACTCTTTTGTGAGTTCTCAACTCAAACTGCTCTCTGGATCTTTTATCAATATGCGGACCTCTAATTACAGTAAATTTCTCAATTCTGGTAGGTAATGGGATAGGACCTACAACTTGAGCGCCTGTTCTTATAGCTGTATCAACAATCTTGGAACAGCTCAAATCAATGATTCTGCTGTCGTATGACTTAAGTTTTATTCGTATTTTTGATTCTTTTTGTCCTTTTGCCATAATTTCTATCCTACCTATCTCTTCTTTAAGTAAAGATCCCCGCAGTTTCCTGCGGGGCTCAAAGTCTATCTAACTTCTAAGCAGTAATCTTGGTGACTACACCTGCTCCAACTGTATGTCCACCTTCTCTAATAGCAAATCTCAAGCCTTCTTCAAGAGCTACCGGGGTAATCAGTTTAACCTTAAGGTTAACATCATCTCCTGGCATTACCATCTCTACGCCATCGGGTAAAGTAATTTCACCTGTAACGTCAGTGGTTCTGAGATAAAACTGAGGTCTATAGCCACTAAAGAATGCCTTGTGTCTTCCACCTTCTTCTTTTGACAACACGTATACTTGTGCATCAAATTCAGTATGTGGTTTTACAGATCCGGTTTTAGCCAAAACCTGGCCTCTTTCAACACCGGCTCTTTCAATTCCTCTAAGAAGAATTCCAACATTGTCGCCTGCCTGGCCTTCTTGCATAGATTTCTTGAACATTTCAACACCTGTTACAACAGTCTTTGTAGTGTCTTTAATACCGACGATTTCAACTTCATCGTTTACCTTAACGACACCTCTATCGATTCTTCCTGTAACAACTGTTCCTCTACCTGAGATTGAGAAAACGTCCTCAATAGGCATAAGGAATGGTTTGTCTAAGTCTCTTACTGGAGTAGGAACATAGGTATCTACTGCATCCATAAGTTTCATAATGCTTTCAACAGCACCTGCGTCGCCTTCGATGGCTTTTAATGCAGATCCTCTGATTACAGGTACTTCGTCGCCCGGGAATTGGTATTTGGTTAGTAATTCTCTTACTTCCATCTCTACCAAGTCGAGGATTTCAGGATCCTGTACCATATCGCATTTGTTCATAAAAACTACGATAGCGGGAACATTAACTTGTTTTGCCAAGAGAATGTGCTCTCTTGTTTGAGGCATAGGTCCGTCAGGAGCGGATACAACAAGTATTGCACCGTCCATCTGAGCTGCACCGGTTATCATGTTTTTGATATAGTCGGCGTGTCCAGGAGCATCTATGTGAGCATAGTGCCTCTTCTCAGTTTCATACTCGACGTGAGTAATGTTAATTGTAATACCTCTTTCTCTTTCTTCCGGAGCCTTGTCTATATTTTCAAATGCGTAATATTGAGACAAACCCTTAGAAGCTAACACCTTTGTTATAGCAGAGGTCAGTGTGGTCTTTCCGTGATCGACGTGACCAATGGTTCCAATATTAAGGTGCTCTTTGTTTCTTACAAATTCAGCTGCCATAATTAGCCTTTCTTGTGAAGACACTTTGGTCTTCGATTGCAAGCTTAACTTGCAATTGAAATTTATACTTTAAAATCTAATTGATTTAGCAAGAGATAGTTAAACAAATTAAGAGGCAAAAATCAAGGCCTTTGTTCAAAAGAACAAGCTATTTTGAGACTGAACTCTTAATCTGCTCAGCTACGTTTGCCGGAACTTCCTCATAATGACTTGGTTCCATTGTAAACGTTGCTCTACCTTGTGTCATCCCTCTAAGCTCAGTTGCATAACCAAACATCTCAGCTAAAGGCACCTTTGAGGTTATAACACGGGCATTTCCTCTTGACTCTGTTTGTTCAATCTTCCCTCTTTTACTTGATAAATTACCTATGATATCGCCCATAAATTCGTCGGGAGCGACTACTTCTACGTTCATTATTGGTTCCAAAAGGAATGAGTCGGCACTTCTCTGGGCTTGGCGTAATGCTTCTATTGCTGCCATCTTGAAAGCCATTTCCGAGGAGTCAACTTCGTGGTAAGAACCATCGATCAGGGTTACTGCGAAATCAACAAACGGATAACCTGCCAAAATGCCCGTCTCAGCGGCTTCTCTAATACCTTTTTCAACGGCAGGGATATATTCCCTAGGAATAGCTCCGCCAACAACTTTATCAATAAATTCAACGCCTTTTCCACGTTCAAGAGGCTCTATCTTGATCACAACGTGTCCATATTGACCACGACCGCCTGATTGCCTGATATGCTTACCTTCAACAGACATTGTCTTTCTAATGGTTTCTCTGTAAGCCACCTGCGGTTTACCTGTGTTTACTTCAACATTGAACTCTCTTTTCATTCTGTCTACGATAATTTCCAGATGTAACTCGCCCATTCCGTATAAAACGGTCTGTGAGGTTTCGTCGTCTGTTTTAATTTTCAAAGTAGGGTCTTCCTCAAGGAATTTCTTGATAGATTCGGACATCTTGTCACGGTCGCCCTTTGTTTTAGGTTCAAGAACAATTCCGATGACCGGTTCGGCAAAGCTTATGGATTCCAAAACTATCTCGTTACCCTCCGCACAAATTGTATCACCGGTTCTTGCTTCCAAACCCACGGCTGCAGCAATTTCTCCGGCTCTAATTTCCTTAACTTCTTCTCTTCTGTTTGCGTGCATTAACAAAATTCTTCCAATTCTCTCTTTTGAGCCTTTGGTTGAGTTCAAAACATATGACCCTGAAGCCAATTTACCTGAGTAAACTCTTATGTAAGTCAATCTACCAACATATGGATCTGTTTGAATCTTGAAGGCTAAAGCACAAAACGGTCCGTCTTCTTCTGCTCTTAATGTTAGTGGGTCGCCGTCTTTTGTGTGTCCTAAAACATCCGGTACGTCTTTTGGTGAAGGAAGGTAGTTTATAACTCCGTCCAACATTAACTGAACACCCTTGTTACCAAGCGCGGTTCCGCAGAATACTGGATAAAGTTTGGCGGAAATTGTAAGTTTTCTTATGCCTGCCTTTATTTCTTCGATCGACAATTCTTCCCCAGCCAAAAATTTCTCAATTAAAGAATCGTCTGCTTCGGCGACTTTCTCGACTAGTTTGTTTCTAAATTCCTCAACTTTGGCTTTCATATCTTCGGGAACGGGTATTTCAACAACATCTACGCCGTTAACACCTTCGAACTTGTAGGCTTTTCTTTCCACTAAATCGACGATTGCTTCAAAATCATTCTCGATTCCGATTGGCAATTGGAGAGCTACTGCTTTTGGGGTAAGTCTTTCGCTAACTGAATCCAAAGACATGTAGAAATCGCCACCGACCTTGTCTAGTTTATTTGCAAAGAATAGTAGGGGAACGTGATATTTCTCTGCCTGCCTAAAAACAGTTTCGGATTGGGGCTCTACTCCTTGAGATGAGTCTAATAAAATAACGGCTCCGTCCAAAACTCTTAAGGATCTTTCGACTTCGGCAGTAAAATCAACGTGTCCTGGAGTATCAATAATGTTTATTCTGTGATGTAGCCAAAAACAGGTGGTAGCAGCAGAAGTAATTGTTATACCTCTTTCTCTTTCCTGAGCCATCCAGTCCATCTGAGCTTCACCTTCATGAACTTCTCCGATTTTGTGTGACTTACCTGTGTAAAAAAGTACACGCTCGGTAGTTGTTGTTTTTCCGGCATCAATATGGGCAATAATACCTATATTACGTATTTTGTCTAACGGATATGTAATGTTTGTGTTATCAGCCATATAATTTAGTGGAAATTAAAACCTAGCGAAATGTGCGAAAGCTCTGTTAGCCTCGGCCATCTTGTGAGTATCTTCTTTCTTCTTAATTGCATCGCCGGTATTTTGTGAAGCATTTTTAATTTCATCGTGAAGTCTTTCTTCCATAGGTCTACCACTCTTGTTTCTTGCGATTTTAACAATCCATCTCATGGCAAGTGCCTCAGCCCTGTCGTGTTTTAGAGGTACAGGAACTTGGTAGGTAGCACCGCCGACTCTTTTTGATCTAACTTCCTGAATAGGCATTACGTTTTTGATTGCTAATTCAAAGATTCTCAAGGCTTCTTTTCTATCTTCCGCCAATTTTTGTATTGAATCGTATACGATAGATCTCGCTAAAGTCTTCTTACCGTGCATCATCATTATGTTTATCAATCTCTCAACGACCTTGGATTTATACACAGGATCGGCTATTGTTAATCTTTTCTTTGCTTGTTTAGATCTCATATTTATTTCTTAACTTTTACCTTTTTTGTGCCGTAGATCGATCTGGATGACTGGCGTTTTTGAACACCTGCCAAATCGTAAACACCACGTACAATTGTAAACTTAATTCCCGGTAAATCCTTTACTCTTCCGCCTTTTACCATAACTACCGAGTGCTCCTGAAGGTTGTGACCTTCTCCTGGGATATAAGCGGTTACTTCTTTCTTATTTGAAAATCTTACTCTTGCCACTTTTCTTAGTGCTGAGTTAGGTTTCTTAGGGGTCTGAGTCTTTACCGATAAAACAACCGCTCTTTTAAATGGACTTGGAAATTTTACTACTCTTCTTTTAATAGAGTTGTACGACTCCTTCAAACCAGGTGTTTTGGTCTTTTTTGTCTTTGATATTCTCTTTTTTCTAATCAACTGGTTTATAGTTGGCATATTTTCTTTACTTAATTATCTAATCGTACGGCTTCTCCGGTAGGAATTTCACGTCCAATAATGACATTTTCTTTTAACCCTAACAAGTTATCAACTTTACCAGAGGCTGCTGCGTCGGTCAATACATTGCTTGTCTGTATAAACGAAGCTGCTGCTAAGAAACTGTCAGTGTTCAACGAAGCTTTTGTTATGCCCAAAAGTGTGAGTTTGGCTGTTGCAGGAGTTCCTCCGCCGGCTAAAACTTCCTCGTTCTGCTCTTCAAATGTAGCTTTTGTGACTATCTCGCCGCCCATAAATGTAGTATCGCCCTGATCTTCTATTTTAACGTGGTTGAACATCTGTTTTACGATTACTTCAATATGTTTGTCGTTAAGAGCAACACCTTGAGATGCATAAACCTTCTGAACCTCAGAGATTATATACCTTTTTGTCTCATCAACACCAACGGTTCTCAACAGATCGGTTAAATCTAAATGACCTGCAGTTATTCTGTCACCGCGAGCTATTACCTGACCATCTTCTACAACAATTTCCGCTACCGGATCTACGTAATACTCAGCGACCTGTGTCTCTTCTGTTGGATCTGCAGCCATGACCAAGATTTTTCTCTCGTCGCCGGTTTGAACAATCTTAACGGTTCCGGAGATTTCACTCATCGTTGAAAGGAATTTTGGTGATCTAGCTTCAACTAATTCTTCCACTCTTGGCAAACCTTGAGTAATGTCTTTTCCTGCAATACCTCCGGTGTGGAAAGTTCTCATTGTTAGCTGTGTTCCCGGCTCTCCGATTGACTGAGCTGCCGCAACACCTACCGCGGTTCCCATTCCGACAAGCTTGCCTGTCATAAGATCTGTACCGTAGCAAAGTGTACAGACACCTCTTCTAGTTTCACAATGTAATGGAGATCTAATTTCAATGTATTCAACTCCGGCTTTTTCAATAGCCTCGATGTCGGATCTGGTGAGTATAGTGTTTCTCTTGAAAAGCACCTTTTTGCCTGCTTTGACATCGGCCGCTAATACTCTTCCGATTAATCTTTCGACAAATGATTGAAGCATTGTTCCCTCACCAACCTTGATATGGCGGCCTCTCTCGGTATTACAATCATTTTCTCTTACCAAAACATCTTGAACAACATCAACTAATCTTCGGGTTAAGTAACCGGCATCTGCAGTCTTCAAACCTTTATCGACTAATCCTTTTCTAGCACCTCTTGCACCAACAAAGTACTCAAGTGCAGATAAACCGTACTTGTAGTTGCCCAAAATAGGCATTTCTACCGCTTTTCCGGTTGGGTCGACAACAATACCTTTCATACCTGAAATCTGCTTTACCTGGTCTCTGGAGGCTCTTGTGGAACCTGACTTAACAAGTACTTTAACAGGATTGTCTACGGCAAGGTTATCCCAAACAGCGTTATCTAATTCGGCAATAACATTGTTCCATGCATCTTCTGTAAGTCTTTGGGCTTCTGCTCTTGTAATTAATCCACGTTTATAGTTTTTATCAATTTCTGCAACTGTTTCCTTACCTTTGTTCAATAAGCCTTCTCTTGCTGCAGGTACTTCGATATCCGATAGTGAAACTGACTGACCTGCGGCCGTACCGTATTTAAGTCCCATGTCTTTAATATCATCGATTAATTTAACTACGACAGCGTTTGTCTCTTTATCGAAAGCTTTTTCAAGAAGTTTTACAACCTGTTTTTTATCCATGGTCTCGTTCATGTAGCCGAAACTTTCCGGGATGATCTTATTGAATAAGATTCTTCCTGGGGAAGTTTCCAATAATTCACCATTCATTTGGATTGTTATCTTTTGTCTGAGTTCAACTTCTTTTGAAACATACATCGCATATGTCATCTCTGTTTCAGAAGAGAAGATTCTTGGAAATGCAGGGAATTTCTCATCAATGGAAGTCATGAAGTAAACTCCAAACAGCATAATCTTAGTAGGTACTGAGTAAGGTACTCCGTTTGAAGGATTTAACAGATTATTTGTGGAGATAAGGATATCTCTGGCTTCCTGCTTTGCTTCCTCGCCAAGAGGAACGTGTACAGCCATCTGGTCACCGTCAAAGTCTGCGTTAAAACCTGAACAGACACACAAGTGAAGTCTAATCGCATTACCTTCTATAAGTTTTGGATAAAATGCCTGTATACCAAGTCTCCAAAGTGTAGGAGCTCTGTTCAAAAGTACAGGATGATCCTTTACTATTTCTTCTAAAATATCCCAGACTTCATCGCTTCTTTGTTCTACAAAGTATTTTGCGCTTTTAACGTTAGGAGCAAAACCTCTGCCTAAAACTTCTCTCAAAACCATAGGTTTGAAAAGTTCCAAAGCCATTTCCTTTGGGAGTCCGCATTCATTTAATTTCAATTTAGGACCGTTAATGATAACTCCTCTTCCCGAGTAGTCGACTCTTTTACCAAGTAAGTTCAATCTAAAGATACCTTGCTTACCTTTTATCATATCGGCAAGAGATCTTAATTCTTTCTTACCTCTGGTTACTCTGTTTTTCTGTCTCTGTTTTGAAGAGTCAAACAAAGCATCTACAGCTTCCTGAAGCATTCTTTTCTCGTTTCTAACGATGATTTCAGGTGCTCCTAAGTCCAGTAATCTGTTCAAACGATTGTTTCTGTTTATTAATCTTCTGTAGAGTTCATTTAAGTCTGAGCTGGCAAATCTTCCACCTTCGAGTTGGACCATTGGTCTAAGATCGGGCGGAATAACCGGAATTACATTTAAGATCATACGATCCGGTGAAATTGATGCTCTTCTGAATTGTTCTACAACTTTAAGTCTTTTTGAGATTTTAGCTGCTTTTTGTCCTTTTGAAGTGTCTAATTCGTCTCTTAGCTGTTGAGATAGTGCATTTAGATCAAGTTTTCTTAAAATTCCTTGTAAAGCTTCGGCTCCGATTTCTAATTTACAGAATTTCTCAAGATAGACGCTTAAGCTTACATATTCTGCATCAGAGATTACTGAGAAAAGCTCAACACTCTCGATCTTTTTCTGCATGAGTTTGTAAATCTTTTCCTGTTCCTCGAATTTCTTGTCATAAGAATTCTTTAAGGTTTGGATTTTCTGTCTTATCTTTAATTCTTCTTCCTGAGCTTTAAGATCGTCTTTAACTTTAGCAAGTTTGGATATTTCTTTTTCAAATTCCTTTGCCTTCTCATCTAATTCTTTCTGAATGCTGCCTTTGGCTTTTATCAAATCTTTCTCTATTTCGGAAATAGCTTCAGCTTTCTTCTTATTATCTATTTCGGTAATTATGAATGAGGCAAAGTATATAACTGATTCAACGTTTCTGGGTGTTAAATCAAGCAACAAAGCCATCTTCGAAGGTATGCCCTTGAAGAACCAGATGTGTGCTACAGGAGATGCCAGGCCAATGTGACCCATTCTCTCTCTTCTTACTCTTGAGTGTGTTACTTCAACTCCACATTTATCGCAAATAACGCCTTTGTATCTAATACCTCGGTATTTACCGCAATAACACTCAAAGTTCTTAACCGGTCCAAAGATTCTTTCATCAAAGAGACCTTCTCTTTCGGCCTTAAACGTTCGGTAATTGATAGTCTCAGGTTTAGTTACTTCTCCAAACGACCAAGAAAGTATTTCGTCGTTAGATGCCAAATATATTTTAATAGCTTCAAAATCTCTTAACTGATTTAAATCTTTCATTCTTTTGTCTCCAAATCTTCTACTTCTGACAAAGCGCCTTCTTCATAGATCTGTTCGCCCGGCTCAACGCCTTCTGCGATCAAATCAGTTGCAGTTTCTTTTACTTCTGCGGGTGCTTCCTCAGCTTCCGAAGTTAATACTTCCATGCTTAATCCAAGAGCGTTTAATTTTCTGACCAACAACTTAAATGTTTCTGGGATTGTTGAGTCCGGAATAGTCTTTCCTTGAACCATAGCGCTGTATGCTTGAGTTCTGCCCAACATATCGTCTGATTTAATGGTGAGCATTTCTTGAAGAATCTTGGCTGAACCATAAGCTTCGAGTGCCCAGACTTCCATTTCTCCGAATCTCTGACCACCAAACTGTGCTTTACCTCCAAGAGGCTGTTGCGTGATCAATGCGTAAGGACCGGTTGATCTAGCGTGCATTTTCTCTTCGCTCATGTGTATAAGTTTCAAAATGTAGGTATTACCGACCACAATCTCTTCGTGGAAGAACTCACCGGTTCTACCGTCAATCAACTTCATCTTTCCAGATACCGGAAGATCGGCTTTCTTAAGTTCTTCAACGATCAAATCTTCGGGAATTTCCTGTAGTGAAGGAACTTCGTAGTATCTGTTCATCCTTACACCGGATAGACCTAACGAAGCTTCGAGGATCTGACCAACGTTCATTCTTTTCAAAACAGCTTCTGAAGAGAAGATAATATCAACAGGAGTTCCGTCCGGAAGCATCGGCATGTCTACAGCCGGTACGATTGCGGAAATAACACCTTTGTTACCGTGTCTTCCTGCTAGTTTATCTCCAATTTCAATTTTCTTTTGCTGTGCTACATAGACTGTAATTTCTTCCAAAGTACCTGCAGGTAATGTTTCATTTTCATGTTTTGAAACTCTCTTTACACCAATTACCACTCCGTGCTCGCCGTGAGGCATGGTTAATGAGTTATCTCTAACGTCTTTTGCTTTTTCGCCGAAAATAGCTCTCAATAATCTTTCCTCTGCAGTAAGGTCGACCTCGCCCTTTGGAGCTACCTTACCTACTAATATATCGCCGGATTTTACTTTAGAACCGACTGCAACTATACCGTCTTCATCAAGATTTCTTAATGATTCTTCTGAAACATTTGGTATGTCTCTTGTAATTTCTTCGGGACCAAGTTTAGTTTCTAAAATCGGAAGAATGTAGTCTGAAACATGGATTGATGTAAAAACGTCTTCTCTTACTAATCTATCTGAGATTACAATACCGTCTTCAAACTCTAATCCTTCGTAAATCATGTAAGCAACTGTAACGTTTGTTCCGATTGCTATTTCGCCATCATCTACTGCAGGACCTTCCATTAATACGTCGCCTTTTTTGATTTTCTGACCGGTTATAACCTTAACTCTCTGGTTATAGCAGGTATCAGAATTTGTTTGTAAAAATTTAGCAGTCTTGTATTCAACTTTTTTCTTTTCGCCATCGTATAAAACAACAACTTTCTCGCCGTCAGCAAAGTCAACAACACCGGCTTTTTCAGCAACAGTAACTGCGCCTGAGTTTTCAGCAATCTCTTTTTCTATACCTGTTCCAACATAAGGTTTCTTTGGTGAAACAAGTGGAACTGCCTGTGACATCTGCTGTGCTGCAACAAGTGATCTAACAATATCGTCATTTTGAAGGAAGGGAATAAGACCTGCTGAAATGCCAACTGCCTGTCTTGGAACAACCTCTACGTACTCTGCAAGAGACACATCACCCAAAATAAAGGTAGGACCTTTTCTTAGAGGCACTTGTTTGCCTAGGATGTAACCATTTTCATCAATATCGACTGATTGGTCAGTGATATAGACATTGGCTTCGTCATAAGCGGCTAAAAATACGATTTCGTCTGTAAGTTTGATTCTTCCATCTTTCTGTTTTTCAAGTTTTATATAAGGAGTTTCTAAGAAGCCGTATTCGTTAACATGTGCGTACATTGCCAAGTAGTTGATAAGTCCGATGCTAGGACCTTCAGGAGTTCTAACTGGGCAAATTCTACCGAAAGAAGAATAGTGTACGTCTCTGACTGACATGCTTGCTCTTTCTTTGGTAAGTCCGCCCGGACCAAGTACTGATACTCTTCTTAAGTGGTCAAGAGCAGTTAAGGGATTCTGTTGGTCATGCAACTGAGATAACTGGCCTGTTGCAAAAAAGCTATGAATTGATGCGGTTATAGCTCTTGGAGATATTAATGTAGAAGGCTCCGGTAACACTTCTCGTGGCGAGAGACTCATTCTCTCCTTGATATTCTTCTCCATTCTCAAGAAACCGATTCTTACCTGCCACTGTAAAAGCTCTCCGATGCTCTTGATTCTTCTGTTTCCCAAAAAGTCTACGTCACTTTCGCTGGCCAAACCGTTATTAATTTCAATAATTCTGGAGATAATCTTTATAAGATCTTCTAAATGCAGGAGTCTGTGCTCCGGCTCATTTGGAAAGTCTAAACCTAAGGTCTGGTTGAATTTAAATCTTCCAACTGCGCCCAAGCTATATCTTCTTTTGTTAAAAAACATTGCCTCAACAAGAGCTTTTGCATTTTCTAAGACTAAAGGCTCGCCAGGTCTCATTTTTCTGTAAATTTCCATACAGGCTTCTTCATAAGAGCTAGCCGGATCTTTTGCAACGGTACTTTCGATGTAATTTATCTCAGGATTTGTTTCAATTTCTGAAAACGCACCTTGTATGTCTTCGTCAGTTTCCAAACCAAAAATTCTAAGCAAGGTAGTTGCAGTTATTTTCCTCTTTCTGTCTATTCTGACGCTAATAACTCCACTTCTGGACGTCTCAAACTCCAGCCAAACACCGCTTCTTGGCAGAACTTTGGCTCCGGCAAGGAATTGACCGGTGATAGGAGAGAATTCTCCCGTAAAGAGAACACCCTCTGATCTTATTAACTGGTTGATAACAACTCTCTCAACTCCGTTTATAATAAAAGTTCCCCTTTTCGTCATAAGGGGAATATCACCCATGTACATCGTCTGGTGTTTTTTCTGCTTCTTAATTGGATCTTCGATGATAGCTTTAACGTACCAAGGTGCGTCATAAGTTCTTCCGTTCCTTAAAGCATCTTCGACTGTTAAGTTTTCTTTTTCTATTACTGGATCGGTCAGGGTCAAAAGCCAGCCACGGCCTGAATTATCCTCAATGGTACCGAGCTCGTTTAAAATTTCCTGAAGGCCCTCTTTTCGGAGCCACTCATAAGAATCTATCTGAATAGAAAATAGGTTGGGGAGGGGTAATGCAATTTTTCGTTTTGAAAAGCTATATCTCATTTATTTTTCTTAGTAATAATAATCTTTTTTAAATTTAGACCAAACTCTAACAAAAAAACAAGTTCTATCATTTTACAACGCAACCACAATCTTAGTGAAGTAGAACTTCGTTTTTCACAGTCAAAAACCCTTATATTTAAAAGCCCTTTTTAGTGCGCGGAAACGTAGGGAAGGTTAACATAACCTCCTTTTTATGTCAACATCTATTTGACAAAACCTATTTTGTCTACCGGCCAGAAACGAAATATTACTCTGCCAATTATATCCTTTTTCTCTATAAATCCAAAGAAACGTGAGTCTACCGACGAAGGACGGTTGTCTCCAAGCACCAAATACTCTCCATCATCGATCCTTAATGAACGGCCCTCTTTTATCGCTATACCGCCGTTTGTACACAATAAAGGCGATAAGTAAGGCTCGATCAATTTAAACCTGTCTGTACCGTTGGAAATATATACATGACAATCTACTATCTTAATAATGTCGCCAGGTAACCCGATTATTCGCTTAATAAAATGCTTACCATCTTCACCGGGAGGTGTTAACACTACGATTTCTCCTCGCTCGAAAGGTTTGTAATTATCGCTAATTTTGTCTATTAAGATCCTTTCACCTGTGTGAAAGTTTGGCTCCATGCTGGATCCTGAAACAACCTCGATGGAGGCGATTAAGGAGTAGATAAGGTAAATAACCACTGCGGACAGAACCAGAGTTTCTATTAGTTCATAAAGTATGTGTTTAAAACTGTTCATATATCAGGATAATTATAAGTATAATACCTAAGTATAGTTAATAATATGACTTCTAACAAACCGATTCTAAGCCAAAATACACTCGACGAACAGCTGCAATCCGGGTTTAAGGTCAACAACCTGAAGGATATAAAAGTGGTGCTGATGTCTAATATACCCCTTTTTGTACTTTTGGCTGTGTTCATAATAGTACTTTACGGCAACGGACTTGGGGGCCAGTTTCTCACGGCAGACGATATTCCCGGAATTGTAAACAATCCACGAGTTCAAGATCTGCAGGCTTCGTTAAAAACTTGGGAGTTGGAGGCGATTTACCCGGCCGTACTGTTTAAGTTATTTGGGATGACCCCAATTCCCTACCACATAATCTCGCTAATTCTCCATATTATTAATACAATTCTTGTTTTTGTCTTTGTCTTTACTCTCTTTGGCAAAAAAACAGCGACAATATCTTCCTTTATATTTGCAGCGCACCCGGTAAATTCAGAAGCTGTACTTTGGGTTTCTGCGTATGGCTACCTGTTTTTAGCTCTAATCACCTTTCTTATAATCACGTCGTACACCTTATATAAAAGAACTACAGATATCAGATACCTCTATTTTTCTGCAGGAGTATTTGCTGCAAGTCTTGTTTTCTATAGAAAACCATGGGTTTTGGTTGTTCCAATAATGGTATTTCTAATAGATAGACTAATGTTTGAAGATAAACTTCACCTTAAGAAGATTAAAGACCACTTCTTGTACTGGGTTCCGGCCGTTATTTACTCTGCGGTCTGGCTGGTCGGACAATACGCATTCAGAGTTACCTCCCTAGAAACCCTTTATTATATGGATCAGTCAACTCAAACCCCCTATCTGAATAGAGTTTTGTACACTTTTTTAATGACAGCTAAGTTGTTTATTTTCCCAAGTGCGTTAACTATCTACCACGAAGGCGAAGACGTAAAATCACTTGCTTTATTCACTATTCTCACGGCCATAGCCACTATATTAATCGGCTATGTCACGATCTCATTTTTGATCAAAAGTTATAAAGATAAAAGTAAGAAATATCTAAGGACAATAGCGATATGCATAATGATGATCTACATTTCTATTCTTCCTTCCTTCAGTCCAAAAGTTTTGGTGTGGTCTTCTGCAGAACGTTACTTGTACCCTGCATCAGTCTTTTTTGCAGTTATCGTGGCGATTGTTCTAATAAAACTAGATAATAAGTATAAAAATCTCGGCGTACTTCTGGGGATTATTCTGACTCTATACTCAGTAAAAGTAATACTTCGCACCAACGAATGGAAAAATAGTAAAAATCTTTGGATTGCAACGCAGAAAATTTCACCTTACAGCTACCGTGTTTACAACAACCTAGGCGATGTCTACGCACAAGAGAAAAACTACCCAGAGGCAATCAGAAATTTTCAGATTTCCCTGAAGCTAAGCCCGGGATTTGCCGACGCGGTGCACAATTTGGGGTATACGTATTATGAGATGGGAAATATAGATTTGGCCAAACAGTACTTCGTAAAATCTCTCGATATGAATCCATTGCTTTTCCAGTCTCATTACAAATTGGGAGTTATCGAGTACCAGCAAATGAACTTCGATGTGGCTCATGCCCATTTTGTTAAAGCTTTAGAAATAAATGCCGAGTACGAACCTGCGCGCTACGCCATAGACCTGATAAATCAAGTAAGACTTAATAATATGAAATCACTGACTGCGCCGAAATAACCTCAAGCGCGCTTTACAAACTTTGCCACATAAAATCCGTCAAATAGTTCATTGGGTAGTACGCGAAGTGTTTTGGAGAGTGTGGGGTTCAATTCTTTGTTTTTCCAGGCGGTTAGGCCGGGCGTAGTATTTGGGGCGCTGAAATTTAATTCGGCAAGAGCTATATCCGGAAATTTTCTCAAAGCCCAATCTGCAACCTCTTCGTTTTCTTCAGGACTATATGTGCAAGTTGAGTAAACTAACGTGCCGCCGGGTTTTAACATCTGGATCCCTGAGGCCAAGATGCGTTTTTGGAGGTTAGGAAGATGCTTAGCTAATTTCGGGTTCCAGTAGGTGAAATCATAATTATCGAGGTCGCGTATTAAGCCTTCGTTTGAGCAAGGCACGTCTGCCAAAACTTTATCAAATCGGTTTATATACTCAGGATTTCGGGATAATACCGAGGCATCAGACTTTATAAAAGTAACATTTTGAACATTTAGTGCCTGAAGATTTGCCTTTGTGGCGTTTAGGCGGCCAAAATTGTTATCGGCAGCTGTAATATTGGCTTTGTTGTGTGATATGTCAGCCAGTAAAGAGGTCTTACTCCCCGGAGCCGCGCAAAGATCCATAATGTTTTCGCCGGGTTTTGGATCCAGTTCATAGGCCGGAATCATGCTGGATAGTCCTTGGATGTATATTTGGCCTGCTTGGACTGCGTCGTCATGGGAAATGGATTTTTCAGGTAAACTATTCAAAAAGAAACTTTTAAAATATTCCGTATTTTTAACATCGTAACCAAGTTCGAGCAGTTCCTTTGCAGAAATGCTGTTCTGGCACAGACTATTAATTCTAAAGGTCAAGTGCCGGATATGCTGAAGCTCCTGAACAATTTTTTGAAAATGGTCCGGATATACATTTGCAAGATGTTCCAAAAAGACTTGTTTTTTATTTTGAGTGATCTTTTCCATGTTTAATTGTAAATATAAACAGAACGGGCCTGAAAGTCATATAGAATTTCAGGCCCGAACCTAAGTCATTGCATTTATCTTACGGTACTAGTCGACAGAAAGAACCATTGCATAAGTGTAAATGCAGCAATTCCAGTCAGCAGGTACCTCAGGATCAAGGAGAAACGCGAACTGCCCAGGAACCACCCGTAGAGAAAATAGAACTTTCCCCAGAATGGATGCGCGCGCATTCGATCTTCACGATCCTTCAGGACATCTAAACGCCGGTTCAAGTAGTACCAGACGCCAAAGATGACCAGCCACGGTAACAATCTTCCGATTATTGAAAACATAGAATCCTCCTCACGTTTACGGGGTAGCCGGGATCACTACGTCTACACCAGATTCTCCATCTGGCTGCAGAATTGTCATAGGATCAGTACCGGCAGGAAGAATCAGTTTGTCGGTCGCTTTGATAGACGCAGCCCAGGCCAATTTGATGAGCATTTCCCTATATTCAGGGTACTGCGCATATAGTGTGGCCAAAGCCTCGTCCTTGGCAATAATCGCTAAAGCTTGCGCTCGCTCGACCTCCAGTTGCGCCAGTGCGATCTCCAGATCCTTCTGTGCTGTAAGCAGGTCATTGGCCTTCTGCGCCTCGATAACTGCTTTTTCAGCCTCGAGGGCCTGTCTTTCCAAATCGTAAGTCAATGCCTTCTGCTTTTCAAGTTCTTGGATTCGGCCCTGCTCCACACGGATCTTGCCTGACTCCAAGGCCAGCTGCTGATTTGCCAGAGAAGCTTCTTTAAGTGCATCTTGGTTTGCCAGTTCTACATCAAGTCGACTCTGAGTAATATCGTCGAATTTTTGCTGAACCTCCGGCAGTAAGACCACGTTTGGTACTGTCACGTTCTGCACTTTGAGACCGCCGTACGCTGCAGCACGTTCACTGACGTTGTCGTCGATGCACTGCCTCAGCTCGTCGCGCGATCCGCCTACAACAGCCGTATCAAAAGTACGCGCACCTACGCAGACCTTCATTGCCTGGCGAGCCAGCTGATCCATCAGTCCTGCTTGGGTTATAACGTATACAGTGTCCTTGCCATCCTCAGTCGGCTTGGTTTCGTATCTACCAGCCAACAGGCCGTCGTTCAGGTAATACTGCTTGTAGCCGGTCCAATTCTCATTGTTATTCACTTTGTAGAATGTCTCGCCGGTGCCTTCAACCAGATCTCCCAAACCCGGACGACTTACAGTGCCACATACTACAAAACCCAGACGCTGCCTATCTGAAGTGATAACTTCAGGGTCAGTCGCGCACCAAGGCAACTGCTCTAGAGAAACCTCCGTCAGGTCTGCCCAGCGCGCATCATTTGAGTGAATACCGGGGGGAAGAACTGCTGTTACGCGTCCTTCGATGGTTTCCACACCAATGTGTGTTGCGTCGACGCTCACCCAAAAGTAGCCGAAGAACGTGAAAGCGCCGATTACGGCAAACACCACAACCGCGATTACTGCAATCGTCAGATAGAGCCACCACGAACGGTATTGCATTTTAAACATCTCCTTTTTTTCTATTTGTTTTATTGTGCTTTGAGCACACTCGATGGCACGAATAGTACCAAAATTTGCTTATATAGTCAACTTATAGCAATGTCTTAGGGGATTTGTAAAAAAGTTAAGCGCGCTATCGTTATAATTCTTGTGATCAGAATGATCAAGCTTTGCCGTGGCAATTTTTATATTTTTTTCCACTACCGCAGGGGCAGAGGTCATTTCGTCCGACCTTTTCTTTTCCTGACACTACCTTTTCTACTTTTAATTCACGACCAGAAGGATCTACAAACTTCGGCGAGCCTCCGTCTGCGGCACCTGCTGCATACTCTTCGGAAACGCCGGACTCGATCTCACTGTGTTTAAACTCTAGATTCTTGTACACAGGCTCTTTGGCAGGTCGTACCGACACTCTGTCTTTCTGCAAACTCATAAGTCTTTGGCCAATTGTTGAATAAACTCGCGCTACTAAAATGGAAAATCTTTCGTGACCTTCCTTCTTGTACTCAACCATCGGATCTCTTTGTGCATAACCACGCAGTCCTATACCTTCTCTAATCTGGTCCATATCGACCAAATGCTCCATCCACAAAAGGTCAACTACCGGTCTACTGGCCTCAGAAACTATCGCTCCCCAAAGTTGTTCGCCAAATTCCGATTTCTTCTCTTCCCAAATTTTTGGGTCAAAATTAGAGTTCTCCTGCAGTTTCTGGACGAACCACTCTGCGTGTTCGTTGTTACCGTTTGCAATTTCTAAAATCCTTCGGCGAAGTTTATATACAACGTCTCGGTGTACATTCATAACATCGTCCATCTCTACAACATTCTTTCGTCTGTCAAAATTGAAGCCTTCTACCCTTTTTTGGGCGTTCTCGATGGATTTAGTAACAAGTCCTGCCTCCATAGGTACCGAGTCGTCAATTCCGAATCGATCCATGATCTTTTGGATAGACTCGCCGCCGAAAATTCTCATCAACTCGTCCTGAAGTGAAACGTAGAACCGAGACGAACCGGGGTCTCCTTGTCTTCCGGCACGCCCTCTTAATTGATTATCAATTCTTCTTGATTCGTGACGTTCGGTGCCAATAACATGCAAACCACCTACAGATCTCACATCTTCTTGAGCTTTATCGTCAGGAGGATCGCCGCCAAGAATAATGTCGACACCTCTTCCTGCCATATTAGTAGATATTGTAACTGCACCTTTTTTTCCGGCTTGAGCAATAATCAAAGCTTCTCTTTCATGATTTTTCGCGTTTAAGATTTCATGAGCCACACCTCGTCTTTTAAGTAATTCATGAAGAAGTTCACTTTTTTCAACAGAAGTAGTACCGACCAAAACAGGCTGTCCTTGCTTGCTTCTTTCTACTATTTCGTCAGCTACAGCCCTAAATTTACCGGCCTCAGTCTTATAAACCACATCGTTGTAATCAACTCTGGAATTAGTCTTATTGGTGGGGATGACTACAACATCTAAGTTATATATTTTGTAAAATTCTTCTGCTTCAGTGACTGCCGTACCCGTCATACCGGAAAGTTTTGAATACATTCTGAAGTAATTTTGGTATGAGATTTCTCCCAAAGTTTTAGATTCCTGCTGTATTTCTACACCCTCTTTTGCCTCGATAGCTTGATGAAGTCCGTGAGAAAACCTGTTGTTATCAAGGATTCTTCCAGTAAACTGATCGACGATCATTACTTTGCCGTTTTTGACTACATAATCTTTGTCTTTTTCAAAAAGTGCTCTGGAGGTAAGTGCCTGCTCTAAAAGGTGAACCATCTCAAAATCCTCTTCGTACAGGTTGGTTGCCCCGAGAAGTCGCTCTACTCTTCTAATTCCTAGATCAGTTAGCGTTACGTTTCTAAATTTTTCTTCTACTTCGTAATCTGAACCTTTAATTAAGGAGCGTACTATTCTATCGGCTTCAAAGTATCTTTCAGAAGACTTCTCATCACTGGTGGAAATGATCAATGGCGTCCTGGCCATGTCGATCAAAATCGAGTCAACCTCGTCAACAATTGCGAAAAAGTGCTCACCCCAGTTGCCGTTCGGGTTTGTTTGAACCATCTGATCAAGAGAAGCAACCATGTTATCTCTAAGGTAATCAAAGCCAAATTGATGGTTCGTTCCATAAACTATGTCTGCCTTATACGCGTCCTGTTTTTGAACACTCTTTAAATGAACAGCATAGGCATCTTCGAATTCTGTACTTTCGTAGGTTGAATCGTAATTAAACCCTCTTTCGTCCATGATTACGCCAACTTTTAACCCCAAATAGTCATATAGAGGTCCCATCCAACCCGCGCCGTGACGGGAAAGATAGTCATTTGGCGTTACAAGGTGCACGCCCCTGCCTGTCAAACTATTTAGATATAGAGGTAATGTAGCGGTCAATGTTTTACCTTCACCTGTTTTCTGTTCAGAAATTTTCCCTTGGTGTAGCGCTATTCCTGCCATCATTTGGACATCGAAATGACGCATGTTCAAAACCCGTTTACCTGCCTCTCTCACTACGGCAAATGCTTCCGGTAAGATTTTTTCCAGATATTTTTTCTGATCCTCTAAGTCCAGAGGTTTTAATTCTTCTTGCCAAAATCGAGTTTTTTGGAGGATTTCTTCATGAGTTAGTTTTTGGAGATCGTTCTCAAATTTGTTGATCTCTTCAACTACTTTCTTGTAGGACCTGACTTGTTTTTCATTGGAATCAAACAAAAAGTTAAACATATCATTGAGATTATACCATCAGAGGTTAAGTCACTTTTTAATTAATTAGAAACATTAATACAAAAAAGAGCAGTATTCTGTACGCCACGAAAAGGTTTAATGAGTGGCTCTTTACATAAGCTAACAGTACTTTGATCGCTAACAACCCTACCAAAAAACTGCTCATAAAACCACCTAATAAAACCGGGTATGAAACGTCAACTACATTCCAATCTGTGGAAATTAATTTGAAAAATCCTGCTGCAAAGACAATAGGCACGGCCAACAAAAACGAGAATCTTGCGGCCTGCTCTCGTCCCATTCCTGTAATCATGCCTCCCGAAATTGTTGATCCTGATCTGGAAAATCCCGGTAGTAAAGCCAGGGATTGAAAAATACCCACAATGAAACTTGATTTATAACTTGGATTAGAATTAGTTGGTTTGTGAAATCTGTCTGCAAAATACATGAGTAAAGCCCCGGCCATTAAGAACAAGGCCACACTCTCCACACTTCGAAAGGTGGTTTCAAACGTGTCTTCAAACAAAAAACCAATTATTCCGGCAGGAAGGCAGCCAACAAATAGTTTTAAGGCAAAAGAGCCTTCGGTTGAGTATTTGTGAAATTTGACGTTAAATCTTTGAAAATCTTGAAAAAAAGTTAGCGTGATCTTCCAAATGTCTCTCCAAAAAAAGACAAGTAAAGCAAACGCGGTTGCCAAGTGCATCGTAGTATCAAACACCAAGGGCTGTTCCTGCCAATGAAAAAGTGCGGGAAAAATAATAAGATGGCCTGAAGATGAAATAGGAAGAAACTCGGTAAGTCCCTGGACCGCGCCAAGAATAACTGCTTGAACTAAAGTCATATCAAACAGTTGCGTAAATTAATACGTTATCGCTATTGGTATATCCCGCAACTACAAGGTTTTTAACTTTGGGGAAGAAGCTACTGACATATTCAATAAATATATTTACGTCGTCCTGGTGCTCTTCGCGATATATCCTGTTAAAGATAATCACTCCTCCCGGCTTCAAAAGACGTTTCAAAGCACCGATAAAGTTGCCCGAACGGCCCAAATCCGGAAACTTCTCACCAACAAAGATATCAACCAAAAGTCCATCAAATGAATATTCCCGAATACCAAACTTTTCGGGTTCTATCGCAACTCTCAGGGCATCGTCTAGTATAACGTTGTGGTCGGGGATAGAGTCCAAATCAAAGTAATTTTTGGCGATATTCACCATGGTTTCATCAATTTCAACGCTGGTTATTTTAACACCGGGAAAGTTTTTGCTAATAAGGTGAACTAGCGTGCCTCCGCCTAATCCCAAGACCAGCATATCTTTTAATTCCGGCTGGGTTTCTTTGAGTATCTCTATTACCTTACCCCAATAGAGACGCGAGCATGCCGGCGAGAAATGGCTGATTGATTGATCAATGTTATCTACGCGAATTTTGCGCGTACCGTTGCTAAATTCCAGGACTTTGACATGTCCGTTGTACTTGGAATCTGTTTCAAAAATAGTTTGTGGTCCTTGCAAACCAGAAAATATGTTCATCAACCCCGATTATATGACATTTTTATTTATTTGGCTCTATTTTCTCAAATCCGGTGTATTTTCGAAGGACCTCGGGAACCAGAATACTGCCGTCTTTTTGCTGATAGTTCTCGATTACTGCCGCTAAAAGTCTTGGGGTAGCTGCAACTGTATTGTTAATAGTATTTACAAATTTTATCTTACCTTCCCTGTCTTTGTAACGTATATTGAGCCTTCGTGCTTGGAAATCCAGGAAATAAGAGTCGGAATGAGTCTCTCTATAGATTTTCTGTGACGGGAACCATGTCTCTATGTCGTATTTCTTTCTCTGACCGGCGCCCATATCACCGGTGCACATTAATAAAACTCTATATGATAGGTTAAGTCCTTTAAGTATGTCCTCAGCAAAACCAAGCATCTTGTCGTGCCATTCAACAGAAAGCTCCTCTCCCTCGGGTAAAAGAACAACTTGTTCTACTTTTGTAAAGTAGTGAACCCTAAAAACACCTTTAGTATCCTTGCCGTAACCACCGACTTCTCTTCTAAAACAAGGGCTCTGACCGGCCAACATCACAGGTAGTTGAGATTCGTCTAAAACCTCGTCAGCGTAGTAAGAAGTGAGTGAAACCTCTGCCGTACCAACTAAAGCCAGATCATCCTGAGTAACGTAGTGATCCTCACTTCCCCATGGGAAATAGCCTGTACCCACAAAGTATTTCTTATCTAGCATGACTGGAACATTCATGGGCGTAAAACCCTGTGCAACCATATGATCGAGCGCATATCTAAGTATTGCCTGTTCCAATAACATACCCTTGCCTACTAAGAAATAGGATCTAAATCCGCCAAGTTTCGCACCCCTTTTTGTATCAATAATTCCAAGCGCCTCTCCGAGCTCCAGATGGTCCTTAGGCTCAAAACTAAACTCTGGCACTACGCCCTCCTGTTTGATAATCGTATTTCCTTCCTCATTTTCTCCAAACGGAACATCCTTAGCCGGGACATTCGGGACCCATAACATTAGCTCATCAATTTTAGCTTTGAGAACTTTTAACTTCTCTTCCATTTCTTGAAGTTCATCTTTTACGTGCTTAGCTTCTTCGAGCAATTTTTGTTTCTCTTCAGGGGAAACTCTTGAAATGTCTTTGGATATGCTGTTTCTGAGATTTCTATGTATTTCTACCTTTTTTAACAGCTCGGTGTATTCGTCGTAGGTGGCTACTAATAGGTCAATATCTACTGTTCCTTGCAATTGCTTGTCATTTAGGGCTTTCTTGACTATTTCTTTATTTTCTTTTATATATTTAATATCTAGCATATACTTTCAAGTTATAGAGGAAATAGTTGATAATATCAAACACTTATTGCAAATCCTCATTATAATGGTAATATAGATTTCGAATCTTTAAAAGTCAACGAAGTTGTTTGTTTGGGTGTTACGACGGCAAAAAAGCCGACTCCCAAAGTACACATGGCAGTAAATAGGCATAGTCGCGTATTCACCTCATTGACCTATTCTTGAGGTTTTGATAGAATCTTCCGCGTTAAGCTATATTGGAATATATTATCGAAAGATTCGCTAAAACTAATTAATGAGTACAAAGGAAATTATAATAAAAGACGGAAAAGTGACTGAATCCTTGATGGGAGGCATGTTCAAGATTGAGCTTGACGGCGACGAAGAAGTCAAAGAGATTCTAGCTGCACTTTCCGGTAAAATGCGTAAATTTAAGATTAAGATCTTGCCGGGCGATAAAGTAAAAGTCGAATTTTCGCCCCACGATCTTACAAGAGGAAGAATATCTTTTAGATATAGATAAAATATGAAAGTACGTTCGTCAGTAAAACCAATGTGCAGAGAATGCAAAGTTATAAGAAGGAAAGGTGTTCTCAGGGTTATTTGTAAAAGAAACCCTAAGCATAAGCAGAGACAAGGATAAATATGGCAAGACTAGCAGGTATAGACATTCCAAATGAAAAAAGAGTAGAAATTGCTCTGACATATGTAAAAGGAATTGGTTTGACCACTTCTAGAAAAATTCTATCTAAAGCCGGCGTAGATGCAAATACGCGAGTCAAGGATTTGAGCGATACGGACCTTGCCAGCATCCAAAGCACTATAGTACAATCAGAAGTTCCTGTTGAGGGCGAATTAAGAAGAATGGTTAGCCAAAATGTCAGAAGACTTCAGGAAAACGGCAGCTACAGAGGAACAAGACATAAGGTCGGACTTCCGGTCAGAGGCCAGAGAACCCGTTCAAATTCTAGAACCAGAAAGGGTAAAAGAAAGACAGTAGGAGGTCAGAAAAAGAAATTAGCTAAGAAATGATGACTGCGTCATCCATTCACTCTACGAGTGAATGAAAGATAAAAACCATGGCAAAAACAAAAAAGAAAGAAACAAAACAGGTACACAGCGGCAGAGTCTATATTACTGCCGGTTTTAATAACACTTTAATAACAATTACAGACGCCGAAGGTAATACTTTGGTATCCGGAAGCGCAGGTAGAGCCGGGTTTAAGGGCTCAAGAAGAGCTACACCTTACGCTGCTACAAAGGCAACGGAAACAATAGCTCACCAAGCTGCAGCGATGGGATTAAAGGAAGTATCTGTGGTAGTTAAAGGACCCGGGTTAGGTAGAATTTCTTCTATTAAAGCATTGAAAACCGCCGGTCTTAATGTTATATCAATTTCGGATACTACACCTATCCCACATAATGGGTGCAGACCAAAGAAAAAGCGAAGAGTTTAATTTAGAAAATAATTATGGCAAGAACTAGCGGAGCAAAATGTAGATTGTGCAGAAGAGAAGGCATGAAGCTTTACCTCAAAGGAACAAAATGCGAGGGCGAAAAATGCACACTTAATAAGAGACCACATGCACCTGGCCAGCAAGGCTCCAGGAGAAAAAATATTTCTAACTATGGCAAACAGTTACGTGAGAAGCAGAAAGCCAAAAGAATCTACGGAATATTAGAAAGACAGTTTAGAAATTACGTTTTAAACTCTTTGAAAACTAAAGGTGTTACCGGTGAAGTTTTACTTCATAATCTTGAAACAAGATTTGACAATGTGGTTTACAGAAGTGGATTTGCAGTTTCAAGAGGCCAAGCACGCCAGTTGATTAGATACGGAGTATTTTTAGTAAACGACAAAAAAGTTGACATTCCTTCGCAGCAATTAAAGGTCGGAGATATAATTAAACCAGTAAGTTTTGACAAAATTCAATTAAGAGAAGGTTTCGTACTTCCTGAATGGCTACAAGCAAATGTTAAAGAGAAGTATGTGAAGTTTTTAAGACTTCCCACACAAGATGATGTTCAGGAAAAGGTAGATATTCCTTCAATCGTTGAATATTATTCAAGGTAATTATTTATATTTAGAAAGTTTTTAAAAAATATGCAAGTAAACATAGAAAACACAAAAATCTCGGCCATAAAGGAAAGTAAAAATTTAGGTATCTACAGTATTGAACCATTACCTACCGGTTTTGGTGCAACACTGGGCAACTCTCTTAGAAGAATATTGCTCACCTCCATTAAAGGTGCGGCAGTAACGCAGATAAAGGTAAATGGTGTAAATCATCAATTTACCACTATCCCTGGGGTAAAAGAGGATGTTGTTGAGTTGACACTTAACCTAAAGAAATTAAGATTCAGACTTCACGGAGACGAGACTGTAATAGCTACTATAAAGAAAAAAGGTCCTGGTGATGTAACCGGTGCTGATATAACTATTTCTTCAGAAGCCGAAGTAATGAACAAAGATTTACACATCGCTACCTTGGCCAATAACAAGTCTGAATTAAATATGGAATTAGTAATCGAGTCCGGCGTCGGCTACTCCCCTATGGAAGAGAGACAAACTTCAAAGATCGGGGTAATTGTATTAGATGCACTGTTCTCACCTATTGTAAGTTCTACGTATGAAGTAGAACCAACCCGTTTTGGTAGACAGGCTGACCTGGACAAATTGGTACTTTCAGTAGAAACAGACGGAAGTATTTCACCAAAAGAAGCAATCAAGAACAGCGCCAGTATCTTAAGCTCATACTACACTCACATTCTAAAGTGGGAAGCCCCTGTAGAAGCATCTGATGAAGAACCAAAAGAGACCAAAGTGAAACACACTGAGACTATTTCAATTGAAGAGCTTCCTTTACAAACAAGAACTGTAAATGCTCTTAAGAAACACGGAATCGAGACTTTACAACAGTTAGCAAAGAAAACAGATGAAGAAATTTCCGATATCAAGAATCTTGGCGAGAAATCAATAAGTGAGATAAAGAAACTGCTCGAAAAAGAAGGTTATAGATAATATGAGACATAGAGTTAATAAGAAAAGAATCAATAGAGATACGGATCACATGAAATCATTGTTGATGAATTTATCAACTGAATTGATTATTCATGAAAAGATCGAGACTACATTGGCAAAAGCAAAGTTGCTTAAACCTCATATTGAAAAAATGATAACCTACGCAGGAAAAGCCCACAAATCAAACGACAAGATTAAAAAGTTTAATGCAGTAAAAACATTAAACAAAAAGATTGGTCAGTCTGAAGCAATTAAGAAGCTTATCGAGGACATTTCCGCTAGATTTTCTGATACACCCGGCGGATACACCAGAATTGTAAAGGTCGGTAATAGACTTGGGGACAACGCATTACTCGCAAGAATTGAATTTACAAAAAATGCTCCTAAGAAAACAACTGCAAAAACTGAGAAAAAAGCAAAGAAAGAAGAAAAGGTAGAAGTTGCCGAAAAGGAAGAAAATAAGGATGCAGAATAATACAACCGTTCCACAAAAGCATACGATTAAACATAACTGGCATTTCATTGACGCTAAGGATCAGACTTTGGGAAGACTGGCTTCTCGTGTAGCAAAACTTCTTATTGGTAAGAATAAAGCAATCTTTGCATACAACATGACTGTAGGAGATAACGTTGTTATTACAAATGCTGAGAAAATAACAGTAACCGGAAAAAAACTCAAAGACAAAACTTATCAATGGTATACTGGTTATCCAAAAGGCTTAAGAGCGACAACACTTGATAAAAGAATGGATAAAAATCCGGTGAGAGTCGTAGAAGATGCAATAATAGGCATGCTCCCAAATAACAAGCTTAGAAAAGAAATGATGAGAAAATTATTTGTATACAAGGGTAGCGAACATCCACATGCAAGCCAGGTGAAGAAAGTTACCGAATAATATATGGCAAGAACAAAAAAAGAAGAAACAATCGAGCAAGAAACTACAAAAACAAAAGCTAAAGTTAAATCTGGTTTTATAGCCGGAACCGGCAGAAGAAAAACTGCAATTGCCAGAGTATTCTTATGGGAAGAAAAAGGCGAGTTTACAATTAACGGCGTAGATATTGCTGAATATTTCAAAACTGAAGAAGAGCAGGTTCAATGGTTAAGACCTTTCCACTTAGTAGGTGTATCACACCCTAAAGCAAAATACACAGGATCAGTAAAACTCACAGGTTCAGGAAAATCCGCACAACTTGGTGCCTTGGTACATGGAATTTCAAGCGCACTTGCTACAGTCAGCGAAGAATTCAGAAGCATTTTAGCCAAACAAGGGTTACTAACCAGAGATCCAAGAATGGTTGAAAGAAAGAAATACTTCTTGCACAAAGCAAGAAAGAGACCTCAATACTCCAAGAGGTAATCATTCACCAAAAAACAATTGTTCAATATCGTGCATTGCTTTCTTTATTGAATGCAATCGTTCCTCAAATGTATTCTTATTTGCCGTTGTGAGCTGGATAAAATCTGTACTATATTCCTCACTTATCTTCTCTAGTATTTTTAGAGGAGGCACGCATTTCCCAGTTTCATAAGCTGAAATAGTCTTCCCTGACAGTCCTATTTTCTTTCCAAATCTTTCCTGAGACATGTCCAGCTTAACTCGGAGTTTTTTAATTTTTTCGGAAACTGATGCATTATATTGCATGTTCTCTTTTTTATAGAAACACCTTTCTTGTTATAAACTTTGCTGCAATATATATTGCAGTGTACATGACAAATTATCGCATCCGAGACTTAAATAAAGATGAAAAACCGCGAGAAAAAATATTTAAGTCAGGAACATCAGGTCTAAGTAATGAAGAACTTTTGGCTGTAATACTAAGGTCAGGTGGTAGAGATGAGTCCGCGATAGATCTTGCAAGAAAAATTTTAATCAAATCAAACGGTCTGGAAAATATTGCAAATTTAGATATCTCCGAGTTAATCAAAATTAAGAATATAGATTTGGCCAAAGCGGCTGCAGTCAAAGCAGCTTTTGAACTCGGGTTGAGACTATCTTCGCATAAACCGGACAATCAAATAACAATTAAAGGTCCGGAAGAAATTTTCAAGCTTCTGAAAACTGAGTTGTATGGAAAAACAAAAGAATTTTTGTATACGGTTTCCTTAAACTCAAGAAACAAGGTAATATCTTATGATTTAATTTCGATCGGAACTGTTAATGAAACGCTGTTCTCACCACGTGAGATTTTCAAACAAGCTTTAGTTAGGAATGCGGTATCCATCATTCTTGTCCACAACCATCCTTCAAAGGACCCTGAACCAAGCAACGATGATGTTGAGTCAACACAAAAAGCTGTACGAGCCGGCGCTCAGATGGGCATTCCCATACTGGATCACGTGATTGTGTGCAACAACAAATATGTAAGTATGAAGGCGCTTAATCTTCTCGATCCCAAAAAAGTACAAATTTAATAAGAAGGAGGTGATAAAAGTGAAACTAAATGCGAATTTCAGAAGGTATGCTGCATTTGTAATTGTACTAGCAGTAATTGCCGGAGCTGTTTTTGCAGCTTTTGCCGATAAAGGTAAGGTACTAGGTACGACTTTTTCGATCGGAAGTTCTGATATAAAACTCTTAATTGACCTTGCTGGAAGTACCGACTCACAAAACTTAACAGATGAGCTTCAAGGCGCAGGGTTTGTAAATATTAGTGCCAATTGGTCGCAGGATTACATGCTCAAAATATACAATAACGGATCTACTCAGGTACAACTCACTTCTAACGCAAACTATCTGACAGCAAACGATCCGGATGATTTAAGAAGCATTATTTTCGTCGAGTTATTCGACTGGGATGACGCGAACAACAACGGGATTGTGGATACCGGTGAACTTGGTACAAGCTATGGGAAGAAAACATTAGTCAAATGGAAAACTGAGGGCTACAGCCTTGGTACTCTGGGGCAGGGTGCTGTAAAAGGTCTGCTGCTTAAGTTCTCCACGGATACTGTCAGTGACACAAAACAAGGCAAATCGGGCATTTTTGACTTTGAATTCGACTCCATAACTCTTTAGGAAAATCCCCCGTGTACAACGAAAATGTACATGGGGGTAGGTTTTTTTGATATCCTTAATACATTATGAGATCCCTGCTTAAACCACCGCACCTGTTTGTATACTGGTGGGCTATAAAAACTCCCAAACGCATATTTACACTGTTGAAAAGAATCCTGTTAATAATTAATAACCACCTCTCTTTTACCATTAATTTAAGGCTAATTTTCACTCCCCTATTTGGCGACTACACGATAATAGGCAGGAGCATTGGTTTTACCGTTCGAATTTTTGAAATTTTCTTTGGTTCGATTTTTGTAATAGTTATGAGTATTGCAGCTTTAGTGGCGCCGGTAATCTGGTTACTGCTGCCGGCTGCAATTTTTATTCAATATAAGATAGTTTTATTCCCGGTTTTATTATTAACTTACCTTGTTTGGTCCATTTATACACGAGACGCTCCTGAAAAAAGAGTTTCCGAATGTACTGAGGAGGACTGCCTGAAAGCTTTCAGACCCGCAGTTAAAAACATTTACGATAAACTTCAGGACAATCCAAGAACAAGCTTAGAACAGCTACTAAACACAAAAGAAGTTTACTATCTTTTAAGGAAACTTGAGCTTCAAAATGTCGAGTTCGTGGAAAAGTTCCAAAACGCGCCGCATTACAACTTTTCACAACTTCTGCCAAATCTTTACACTTTTGCTAAGGCTACTGGTACAAGATATGTGGAAATCGAGCACCTCTTTGTAGCGTTGATTAAAACTCTTCCTAATTACGAGCTTTTTCTTTCAACATTTGGCACCAAAATTGACTCGATTGAAAGAGGAGTGAGATGGACTCTCGAAGAAAAAGAAGAGCTATCTAAAATGTATATTTGGCAGGACGACTTCGAAAGTCTGATTCTCGGAGGTACCGGAAAAGGCATGACCGGAAGGGTTACGCCGCTTCTTGACTCCATGAGCGAAGATTTTACAAAAATGGCCATAAAAGGCGGTTATACAAGATTTACTGTTAGAGAGAATTCAATAAAAAAACTGGGAGAAATGTTAAGCGGAAGTAACGAGAATATCCTGATAATAGGTGCCCCAGGATGCGGTAAGACCTCTCTGGTGAGAGGTATTGCATATAAGGTAATGCAGGGCACTCAGTTCAAGTCAATTGTAAACAAACGCATTGTGAGCCTTCAGTTGGCAGGTATATTAACGGGTACGCGAACTGTAGGTGAAATTGCTGAAAGATTGAGATACGCAATTTCTGAAGCAAAAAGTTCCGGTGACATAATCCTTTTTATAGATGAGATACATACTTTAGTAACCGGCGGTGGAGACAAAAGCCCCGAAGTAGCCGCGATCTATTCCCTTCTTGAGCCCGAGCTGTCTTCTAACACCATACAGTTTATCGGTGCCACCACAATACAAAATTATCGTAAATATATTGAACCGAATGGGGCGTTTTCAAGATTATTTAATATTCTGGAAATTGACGAAGCTTCCGTAGATGAAACGATTGGAATTCTTAAATATGTAATTAGAGAGATTGAAAAAAAGAAGAAAATTTTAGTTTCGTACAAAGCAGTTGAAAAAACTCTGGAATTATCTAGAAAACTTATTCACGATAGAGTCTTGCCGGATAAAGCAATTATCATAATGGACCGCGCGGCATCCGCAGTTGCGGAGACTTCAAAATACTTGGATTCGCGCGCAGTAGAACACGTAATATCAGAAATTACCCACGTTCCTTCTCAACTTCTAACCGATGAGGAATCAACTAAGCTTTTAAATATTGAAGCCGAAATGAAAAAAATGGTAATTGGCCAAGATCATGCAATTAAACAGGTCGCTTCGGCGCTAAAAAGAGCTCGCGCAGGAATAAGAAACGAAGGTAAGCCGATTGCCAGCTTTTTATTTGTAGGAACGACAGGTGTTGGAAAAACACAGACCTCAAAAGCGTTGGCAAAGTCCTATTTTGGCGATACAAAAAACATGATTAGGCTGGATATGAGCGAATATCAGCAACTTGATAGCATGACCAGATTACTTGGATCACCTGACGGGAGCACTAAAGGCGTACTTACTGAAGCAATTAGATCAAAACCTTTTGCGCTTTTATTATTGGACGAGATTGAAAAAGCTCACCCAAATATTTTGCTCACATTTTTGCAAGTGCTGGACGAGGGAAGATTAACCGATTCTTCGGGATTGGAAATTGATTTTACAAACACTTTGATCATCGCAACCAGCAACGTAGGAACCAGATCAATTCAGGAAATCTTTAACAAAAAAGGCTCTAATCAAGAGATGCAGGATACGGCAATGAAAGATGTACACGCTCACTTTGCACCAGAATTCCTAAATAGATTTTCAGGTATTATCGTCTTTAATCCTCTCACTATGGAAAATGTAAGAGACATCACGAAACTTCTGTTAAAACGTGTTTACGAATCCGCTGAAGCAAAAGGTATTAAGCTAAGCTTTAAAGAAGAGGTTTTGGATGAATTAATGAAACGCGGTTACAGCCCTGAATGGGGAGCGCGGCCTTTAGCGCGCGTAATTGAAGATACTGTTGAGTCGTACTTGGCTGTAAAAATACTGACAAAAGAATTTAAAATGGGAGACGAAGTAGAATTGGGCAATGAAGTTTTTGACGAAGAAAAGCCTGTAAGTACGGCCTAAACGATTTTTCCAGAATCGACATTCGTGATATATTAACCTGTATGCAAAACCCTGAAGAATACAAAGAAAGACTAAGCAACCTAAAAAAAGCCCTGTTTATCGACGAAAAAAGACAGAAAATTAAACAGCTTAAAGAACGTCTTAGCGACGAGAAGTTGTGGGAGGATTGGGAAGAAGGTCAGAAAATTTCTAAAGACGTATCCTCGTTACAAAGGGATATTGAGGATTACGAAATGCTCGAACTCATGTTAGAGGAAGACAAGGTTGCAGAATTCGAAACCGATTTTAAAGTACTCGAGCTTAAAACGTTTCTTTCAGGTAAACATGATATTAATAACGCGCTGATTTCTATTCACTCAGGACAGGGCGGAACTGAAGCGATGGACTGGACAGCAATGCTTTACAGAATGTATTCCCGATACGCAGAAAGTAAAAAATGGGACTTAGAAGAAGATAACAAAATTCCCGGCGACGAAGCTGGATTAAAAAGTGTAACTTTTGAATTAAACGGTCTCTATGCATATGGTTTTTTAAAGAAGGAAGCAGGAGTACACAGACTTGTTAGACAATCCCCTTTTAATGCCGATGGTCTTAGACAAACCTCGTTTGCACTGGTAGAAGTAACCCCAATAATTGAGAATGATGTGGAAATTGAAGTAAAAGAGGAAGAACTTGAGTGGGAATTTTATCGCGCAGGCGGCCACGGCGGACAAAATGTAAATAAAGTTTCAACTGCCGTTAGATTAAAACATATCCCTTCCGGAATTATTATTGAATGTCAGGAGGAAAGATACCAAGGAAAAAATAGGGAAAAAGCCTTAAAACTGTTGAAGTCCAAACTGTACGTGGCCAGATTAGAAGAAATTGAAATGGAGAAAAAAGGACTTAAGGGCACCTATCAAACACCTGGATGGGGAAATCAAATAAGAAACTATGTTTTACATCCATACAAACTTGTTAAAGATTTGAGGACAGATGTAGAGAGCACTAACCCCGAAAAAGTATTAGACGGTGATCTCGACATCTTTATCGACGCCGAAATTAGAGCCTAAAGAATTTGTGAAACCAGTCAACACCAAATCCGGTCTCTTTGAGCACAAATAAAACTCCAATTGAAAAAACAGCAAATATTATATTTTTGATTAAATCTTTTTTTATTTCTTTGACCGGAAGTGTAAATCTTTCGTGTACCTCTGATCCGGCGGCAGTATACTTGCCAATTTCCGATTTTTGCTCACTTGCCGGTTTATTACCCGCAGTCGTTTCACGGGCATACATTTTATTTTGTGCTTTTTTAATTTCTATTAACCTTCTATCATTCTTATTTTTTTGTTTATTTTTTGACATATTTTTAATTTAGGGCAATTCCTCACTCCCGGTGGATTGAGTAGATTCCCCTGCAACTTCTTTTAATACAGGAATTTCTATTTCTTCAGGTCTGAATATAATTGTTCTAACATATTCTGTGGATTTAGCCAACTTATTAACTGATCTGATACTAATTGTATTTAAACCTTCTTTTAACTTTACGGACTCAGCAAACGAACCGTCGGGTCCGAGAATAATTTTTTGATTATTAATATAAACTTCTGAATCTAAATCCGTTTTTCCAGTAATGTCTAAAATGCTTGTTTCAGTAACTAAGTTGTCTGCCGGATAGTAAATATTCAACGCCGGCGCACCTGTAAAATTCTTGTATTGATAATATAAGTAGCCGAAAAAGGCCATTACAGCAACAAAAACGAAGGTAATCAAAATCGCAGTCGGAGTAATAATAAAGTTGGGAGTCTCGATATACTTTTTTTGAAAAAATCTTTCTTCTTTCTTGTCCTCAAACTCATGTTCATACTCTCGTCTCCATAAAGCCATAACTTCTAAGACATTTAGTCCCAAAAAATCAGAGTACAATTTTAAAAAACCTTTAGAATGTACTTTTCCGGAAAAGACTGTGTAATTATCTGTTTCTAGGGCTTTTAAGTATGAAGGGTGAATCTTAATCTGTTTATAAACATCTTCCACACTCATGCGCTTCTTCTCTCTCGCTCTTTTCAAAATTTCTCCAATTGATTTTGTCATGAATGGTACTTGGCACCGGGCAAAAGTGTTTTAAAGTATTTCACTTATTGTATCCGAATTGTCTGGAGTATTTCCACTATTTTCCATTGGATCAAATGTAGACATTCCGTCAATCAAAACTTCACGTGGTTTGCTTCCGTCTGGCGGACCAATAATGCCTTTTGCCTCAAGTAAATCAATTATTCGTGCAGCACGGGCATACCCGATAGATAGCTTTCTCTGAAGTAAAGAGGACGACGCCTTCTGTGCTGAAACTACTAAATCTACTGCCTGATCAAACAGTTCATCGCCATCACCGCCACCGCTAGACGTATTCCCCTTAGGTTGTTCGGAAGCTTGTAATATTTCGTGATTATAATCAGGCGGAACTCCGCGGCTCTTTAAAAATGTAACAAGATCGGCAATCTCTTTGTCGGTTATAAGTGCCGCTTGAAGTCTCACTGGTTTTGAAACATCGGGAGGAATGAATAGCATATCTCCACGTCCGAGTAGCTTTTCGGCTCCCGGCTGATCGATAATTACCCTTGAATCTACTTGGCTCAAAACGTTAAACGCGACTCTACAAGGAATATTTGCTTTGATAAGACCTGTAATGATGTCCGTAGAGGGTCTTTGGAGGGCCAACATCAAGTGTATACCTGTCGCACGTGCTAACTGCGCCAACCTAATAACCGTCTTTTCTACACCTGCTTGATCTACTGCCATAACCTCCGGGAACTCTTCAACGACAATTACAATGTAGTGTAATGCCTGGAATCCGGATTTCTCGTTATAGCCTTCGATATTTCTTACTTTTGCTGCCTCAAATAATTTGTACCTTCGTTCCATTTCCCCTACAGCCCAATTAAGAGAGCCGGCAGCCTTACGTGAATCGGTAACAACTGGGGTCAAAAGATGGGGTATGTCACTATAGTGAGAAAGCTCGACTCTTTTTGGATCTATTAAAATAATTTTAACTTCTTGTGGACTTGCTCTATACAAAATAGAAAACAAAATATTGTGAATAAAGATAGATTTACCTGAACCAGTAGTACCGGCGATAAGCATGTGAGGCATTTTTCCTATGTCGTAAACATGTACCCGACCGCCGACATCTTTACCCAGCACTATTCCCAATTTAGACTTAAGGCTCTTCATAGGCTCAGAAGATATCAACGACTTAAATGAAACTATAGCTCTAGTATTATTAGGAACCTCAATACCAATTAAGGATTTTCCGGGAATTGGCGCCTCGATTCTTACTGAACCTGTAGGCGAAGCTAATGCTAACGCAATATCATTTTGCAAACTTGCAATCTTTGATACTTTGATTCCGGACTCTTCTTTAAGTTTTAAAGCATATTGAGTTACAGACGGGCCGACTTTGGTATCGGCAATGTCCACGTCAATTCCAAAAGCCTTGAGAGTATCCTTAATCTTTTTACCTCTCAAATCGGTATCCCCAGAGTCAGCGACCTTTTCATCCGAATCCATCAAAATATCCAGAGGCGGAGTCTGCCACACCCTATCCATATAAGGCAGTGTCGGGGTTCCGTGCGCAAGTGAGTTAATTGAAGTAGGTAGAGTCCCCTGAGTGCCTGACTGAGGTTCTGACATAGAAGGAACAACTTCAAAGGCAAAATCGTCACCTGACGAATGTTTCTTTTCAAAGCCTGATGTCTCTGTCGAATGTGCTGCCATCGAAGCTTCGTTTTCAGACGTGACCATCCCGGTAGAAATTTCTATGGAATCATCGTCAACGGAACTTCGTGCGTTGCTAAACTTACTGAAAATTTCTGAAAATTTAATATTTCCAAATAAGCTTTGAACAAAACCTAAGATCTGATCTAATGAGATATCAAAAATTATTACAAATGAAAGTAGTATGGCAGTCAAAAGAACAATTACGGCTCCGTAAATACTTATTGTGTTAGTTAATATATCTACAATCTTGTAACCTATTAGTCCTCCACCGCCGCCTTCTTGTGCAACTTCGTATGAATCGTCGCCAGAAACGAAAAGTTGGAACACTCCGGTTAGAGTCATGAACAAGACAAAGATTCCAATAATAAATTTTGGTTCTTTGAGTCTTATCTTTACTGCGTCAACAAATAATAGCGCAAAGATAAAAAGTAGAAACGGCACCATAATTGCCACATTGCCGAAAAGCGTTCTCCAAAGAACCTGGATCTTTTCGTTTAACGTGTAATCCGGTGCAATAAATGAAACCAGAGACAAAACTCCAAACAAAATCAGCATTAACGCAGCAATCGTCTTTGAAGTTTCTGGTTTGATATTCAGACTCAATTTTATTTTCTTTTTTCTACCTCTGGGCATATTTAGATGACAATTGTATGTACAATTATCAAAGGCGACCTACCTGTCTCCTTGAACAGGAACTTATCTAGGTCCCTTTCAACTTTCCTTCTTACGCTGTTCCAATCTTTCTCTTTTTCCAGTTTGTTCAGCTTCTCAGTTATAAACTTGCGGGATTTGTCCATTAGAGCTTGCGAGCTTTTTACATAAATAAACCCACGAGTAACTATTTCCACTTTATTTGGATAAAGTTTTCCTGAAGCGTCAATCGGTATTACAGCAACAAACACACCTTCTTCTGACAACTGCTCTCTGTCTTTTACAACAACAGGGCTCAATTCTTTTTTGAATCTACCGTCGATGTAAACCGGTTTAACTTCTATCCTCTCGCCAAGTTTAGCCTTGCCGTCTCTGAATTCCAAAACGTCGCCTTCCAAAAGTTCAAAAACTCTTTCACGTTCAATTCCTAGATCTTTAGCCATATTTGTGTAGGCTCTCTGTTTTGCGGCAGTTCCGCCGATTGGAATATAATATTTAGCCTTAGATAAAGCGGTTACGGTCATTATATCCCCTTTCAAACCATGTCCTGAAACGTGGAGATTGTCTTGTATTTCGCTGTAAATAACCTCAGAACCTCTAACTGTTAGATTGTGCAATAAACGCTCAACAGGTTCCTGAACTCCTGGGGGATTTGGATCCGCAGAAAAGATCACCAACGCGTCATCCATCAACTGAATGTTTTGATGCTCTCCACGGCTTAGTCTTTCTAAACCTGAACCACTCTGGCCATAACAACCGGCAATTACATAAACCAGTGAATCTTGTTTGTAATTCTCCGCTTCTTTTTCGTCTACAAACTCCGTGTCATCGAACGGAAGGTATCCTAATTCTCTGGCAACTCTTGAGCTCTGCTCCATGGATCTACCTGAGAAAACTACTTTTCTACCGTATTTCTTGGCAGCGTTTATTATTTGGTACATTCTGGAAATGTTAGAGGATATTGTTGTAACAAATATTTGTCTACCTTCCGCCTTTTCAAAGAAATGTCCAAAGGTCTCATTAAGTGTTCTTTCCGATTTTGTAAAACCTTCTGTCGTTACGCCTAAGCAGTCTGACAAAAGACACAAAACTCCGGCATCGCCATAATTGGCGATTTTGCCCAACTCAATTGGTTTATCTAAGACCGGTGTAAAGTCAATTTTATAGTCTGCAATGTGTAAAACTGTCCCCTGAGGAGTTTTTATTGCAAAACCCATGCCGGAGGGTACTGAGTGGTTTATCCCAAACGCCTTAACCTTAAAGTCTCCTACGGTTATTTCGTCGGTTTCAGGCGTAATTAGGTTGAAACTTACATTTTCCACCTGTGCTGTCTGATATTTGTCCTTAAGCCTTTCCTTTATAAATCCCTGAACCAATTTATTTGCGTAAATTGGAACATTTAATTCATCTATTACATAAGGGATTGCTCCCAAATGGTCTTCGTGAGCATGAGTTACAAATAAACCCCTTAACTTATGTTTGTTATCCAACAGATAAGTTACATCCGGGATTACAACATCCACTCCAAATAATTCACTATCCGGAAATCCGATGCCGCAATCTACAATAATTATGTCATTTGCGGTTTCATAAACCGTCATGTTTTTTGTAGCACCGACATCACTTCCCAGTTTTATAATTTTCAACGGATTTCCCGCGAAATTTTCTTCTTTATAAATTGTATTCACTTTATTATTACTATCTTCCATAAATTCATTCTTCTGACACGCAACTACACGTTATATGCCCAAACCCAATTGACCGTCATCTTGGTCAGTTAGATCAGTCGTATCTTTAATATTTTCTCTTTCATTTTCAATTTTTACTAACACTTTTGGAATCCCCATAAAATCATCTAAAAACCCCTGCATCATCGTTGGATTCCTTAACGCTGCAGCCGGGTGGTACACAGGATAGACGTGATATTTACCCGATCGTATAACATTACCACGATCCCGGGAAATCTTTCCATCCGGTATGAAATAATTCATTGAAAACCTACCTAAAGTAACTATTAGCACAGGATTTATGGCTTCTAATTGCATCTCCAAATAAGGTTTACACATCTCGATTTCATCCGGTAAAGGATCCCTGTTTTGAGGAGGTCTGTGCTTTATGATATTGCCGATCCAGACATCCTCCCGTTTATATCCTATTTTTGAAAGTGCTTTTTCCAAGAGTTGCCCTGCGCGACCGACAAAGGGTCTACCTGTCTTATCTTCAGTTTCTCCCGGTGCTTCGCCAATAAACACGATTTTGGCGTTTATATTACCCTCTCCGGGAACTGCGTTTGTTGCCTCTTTACACAACCTACACTTTTGGCAAATTTTAACGTTACGCTCAATCTGTGCTAGGACTTCCTCTTTGTTCAACATACTAGCCAATTAAATCTAAACTCTTAAGCAGTTCTAACGCCTTCATTGTAATTCTACGTTTACCCGGCTGATGAATTTTTTTAGCTAAGAACATTGCCGGTTGAAACTCCAACCAATAATGATCGTCGTATTGAGTTTCGGAAATATTTAGGGTTTCATCTTTTGCTGCAACTGCACAGTAAAAATATTTCTTTCCTAACATTTTGCATTCCTGCCCATCATCAGTTTTCAATTCCTCTAAGTTTTGTTTTTCAGGTAAAAATTCGATCATGTCTTCGCCAAACGCAAAGGCATCGGCACTGTTACAATTTTTGGCAAAGGATTCTCCAAGTTCTTCCCTTATTTCCCTGCCTGCGGCCTCGACCAATTCTTCTTTATTTCTTACGCTGGATTGAGGAAACATCCACATGCTAAATTCTTTCTTGTACAAAAAAAGAACTTTCTTGTCGTGCACACAGCAGCATATTACGCTCGGTCTATATCCGGTTTTTCTTACTTCATCTATTTCTTTGAGTGTTAATGTTTTCATAATTACTTTGGTAAATAATATTTCAAATTCTCTGCAGTTAACGTTACCTGCTTTGTCTTTCCTTCTACTATTTCTTTTGCAACTTTTCTACAAATTGACTCCAAGGTACGTCCTAAACTTCTAATACCCGAGTCGTATCCAAAAGGTCGAACAATTCCCGGCCAAAGATCCGGATCAATGACTAATTCGTCTTCACGTAACCCTGATTTCTCCAGAATTTTTGGCATCAGGTAGTCACGGGCAATTACCAGTTTTTCCTGATCGCTGTATGAAGGCATCTTTATCATTTCCATTCTGTCCATTAGTGCTGTGGAAATTGTCCCTGTATTATTCGCCGAACAAACAAATAGCACATCTGATAAATCTATCGGGTAATCAATGTAGTGATCCCGAAAAGCCGTATTCTGGCTTGGATCCAAAATTTCCAACAAAATAGCCATAATATCTGAACGCAACCCTTGCTCACCACTTGCTTTTTCTATCTCATCCAGAAGAATGAGGGGGTTTCTTACACCCGTTTTTATCAATGCTTTTACAATCTGACCTGGCTCAGACTCAGGAAATGCTTTGCTTCTTCCTCTCAGCTCGTACGAAGAGCCGATACCGCCCATAGCGATTCTTACAAATTTTCTACCAAGAGCCTCTGCCATAGAAATTGCTAAGGTAGTTTTTCCAACACCTTGAAGTCCGACAAATAAAAGGACTGGAGATTTTGCCAGAGCGTCCTTTCCTCTTTGCTTTAACAAGATTATCGTCGACATGTATTCCAAAACTCTTTCTTTAACGTAATCCATGCCGTGATGATATTTATCAAGCATCATCTTTGTATTCTCCAGTTCAAGATTATCTTCAGTTTTATTTTTCCACGGTACTGCAAGAATTGTTTCGATGTATCTTGAGAGGGTGTCAAACTCCGAAGCATAGTGACCGAGTTTAGCCATTCGCTCCAATCTTTGAAGCATCTGAATAATCCTATCCTTAAGATCTTCAGGTAATCCATCAGTCTTATTTACCTTGTCAGATAAAGTTTGAAGTTCCTCAAACATGAATTGTTGTTGTTCGTTAGCCATAATTTTGAGCGAAGCGAAAAAATATATGAGGAGGCACAGCTACGTGAGCAGGCTCATATATTTACGATTCTTAAAAAACCACTACATCGTCAAGGTTGGACTTGCTATATGAGTTTACAACATTACGGAACAAATCCGGAGCTTTGATACTCTTATCCAACTGAGACACAAATTCTTTACCCTTTGGTGTGAGCGCAAGTATATAAAATTGCCCGCTCTTAGGAAGTGCGTTTTTTGAAAGGATATATTTCGGATGCATCTGCAAATTTCTGGAAATTTTTGCTTTTGCTTCATTTACGCTTAAAAGCATAGTTTCGTTATTGGAAATCACGTAAGCACCTTCAACTCTAGCCGCTTTTAACCAACTGTATTCCGAAATATCCAAATTTACCTCACCTGTACTATCAAGAGGTATTAAAACCAAACCCCAGTTAATCTGCCCCTCCGTTTCCTTTGCAAAAATAGCAAAGTGCACCCCAAAATCTTTTTGCAGTGAGTTAACCAAGTCTGTGTAGTATGGATCAGATTCTGATAATAATTCCCCAAGTTTATGTAAATCCTGCCCTTCGACATACAGATCTATGTCGTATGGGATGTACTCGGCTATTTTATCCGTCCCAAAAACGTGACTTTTTAAATTTAGGGATAACTTTAGAGAGTTTTGAGATGCCCCGATACCTGTCAGATCAATGCTATCCGAAACATCACGTTTCAGGTTTAGGCCTTTCCCAAGTTGGAATTTCTCGATTAAAACATACGTCGGAAAACCAATAGCGATAAGTGCCAGCAATACAGCTAAAATCAGCTTGAGATTGATTACGTGAGAAACCTGTTGGAAAACTGGCTTGAGGTTGTTTACAAACTCGGCACCTTTTCTTTTTGGAGGTACAAAGTTTATCACTTTCTTAAATGATGCGTCTGTGTTTAATTGATCGACGGATAACGTCTCACCGCAGTTACTACAGAAATAGTAGTCAAACACTCCTAGCTTATTTTTACAATTAGGGCAGATCCTAGCCATTAGTGAAATTATACTATATTTAACGGCGGTCTCGACCTCTTCTTGAATCTCTGGAGTCTCTTGAGTCTCTGTCTCTAAAGTTTCTTCTTCCACCACTCGATCCTCCTCTGTTCTCATTTGGTACGTAACCGGGTTCCATTGCTCTTCTTGATAAACCAATTTTTCCGTCTTCAGAAGTATTTATTACCTTTACGGTAACTTTATCGCCGACATGTACCCAATCTTCAAGTTTTTCAACATATTCGGTAGTTACTTCGCTAATGTGCATCAAACCCACTCTGCCGGGTAATATTTCTACCAAAGCACCGAAATCTAATAGATCTGTTACGGTACCTTCGTAAACTTCACCTACAGTAATGTCATGGGTTATACCGGACACAATTGCAGCACTTTTTTGAGTGTTTTCAAGGTCAGTACCTGTAATTACTACTGTACCGTCCTGATCAATAAAGATCTCCGTAGAAGTCTTTTCCTGAATTTCCTTGATTGTTTTACCGCCGGAGCCAATGACCATACCAATTTTCTCAGGATTAATCTGAAGAGTTACCATCTTAGGTGCGTATTGTGAAACCAATTCTCTCGGTTTGTCCATTACTCTTTCCATAGAATCCAAAACTTTCATTCTGGCTTCTCGGGACTGTTCAAATATTTTTGGCAACATGTCCATTGGGATACCTGCTAATTTCATGTCTGACTGGATGGCTGTAACACCGGTACGAGTACCTGTCATCTTGAAATCCAAGAACCCGAACGCATCCTCCATGTAGGCCAAATCGGTCATGATCTTATATTTGCTGAAGTCATCGTTTGTGATTAATCCAACTCCAATTCCTCCGACTATGTCTTTAATTGGTACACCTGCATCCATCAAGGCCATCGAAGATGCACATGTAGCTGCCATCGAGGATGATCCGCTTGAAGACAAGGTCTCTGAAACCAATAAAATCATATAAGGAAATTCCTTCTGTGAAGGAATAACCGGGGTTAAGGCTTTTTCAGCCAACATTCCGTGACCTATGTCTCTTGATTTAGGTGATCCCATATTTCCTGTTTCTCCAGAAGCGTAAGGTGGGAAGTTATAGTAATGGATATATCTCTTTGTGCCCTCACCATACATATTTTGAACAATGAGTTCTAATGATGGAGAACCTAAGGTAGCAACTGTCAAAACCTGAGTTACACCTCTGGTGAACAGAGCGCTTCCGTGAGTTCTGGGTAAAAGTCCGACTTGTGAAGAGATATCTCTAATGTCGGTAATTCCTCTTCCGTCAGGTCTTTTGCCTTCATCCAAAATTATGTGTTGTATTGCTTTTTTCTCTAACTCAGAGATTGCCCTTAGCATATCAGCTCTTTTGTATTTACCTTCAAGAGAAGTTAATACATCGTCTTGTATACCATCTTGCAATTTAGACATTTCGGTCTTGTCTAATTCAGATCTCATAAGTTCGTAAATTCGATCCTTGGCGATAGCTGAAACATCGTTCATGATGTCTTCACCCAAAGCTTTTGAAACGAACTCATATTTCTTGTTTTCAGGATTTACTTCAGCGGCAAAATCCGTAATGAGTGACAAAACCGGATCTAAGCTATCTCTTGCAAACTCAATTGCTCCGAGTAACTTTTCTTCGGGAAGTATGTTGGCTCTTGCTTCAATTGCCAAGAATTTCTTATCCTTACCAGCGAAAGACACTACCAAATCTAGCTCACTTTCGTTGTGCAGAATTTCTCTCTCAGGATTTAGCAAATATGCTCCGTCCTTGTATCCCACCTTTGCTGATACCATTGGGCCGCTCCATGGAATATTAGATGAATATAGTGCTGCAGAAACAGCGGTTAAGGCTAAAAATTCCGGATCTGCTGTATCGTCCAATGAAAGAACGGTTGCAACGACTTGTACATCGTCCGCAAAATCTTTTGGAAATAGTGGTCGAATTGCATGATCGATCAATCTTTTTGCAATTATTGCATCGTCAGATGGCCTGCCATCTCTTTTTACAAATCTGGAACTTTTAATAAGTCCGCTTGCGTACAATTTTTCTTCGTAATTTACTGTTAATGGGAAAAAGTCTAAATCAGGGTTTGCCTCTCCGGCAACAACCGTAACTAATATAACTGTATCCCCGTAGGTAGCCTTAATAGCTCTGTTAGCCATAAAGGCAACTTCGCCTGTTTCAAACGATAATTTCTTACCGTTAAATTCAACTTCTTTTCTTATTACTTTATTCTTATTCATTTTTCTTATCGGAGAAACTGCCAAGGGGATTAAGTTCTAAAATATATGGTTATTCCCATATATCCTAATACCTAATCTACTTGATGGTTTCCCGAATCCTCTTAATTATTTACTTCTCACGAGGCAAGTATCCTTGTGAGCTTGTGGACGCCTTACTTAATATCAAGCTTCTCGGTCAAAGAGCTATATCTGTCATCATCCTTTTTTTTGAGATAAGACAAAAGCCTGCGTCTTTTGTTGACCATCTGCAATAACCCTCTTCTGGAGTGATTATCCTTTTTATGAAGCTTCAAGTGATCAGAAAGCTTGGTTATCTTTTCAGAGAGCAGAGCAACCTGTACTTCTGGAGAGCCTGTGTCAGCATCGTGTAAGCGGGACTGTTTTATAATTTTTGCTTTCTTTTCCTTTAATATCGGCATATCTAGTAGAGAATATTAGCATAACAGCAATAAAAAATCAACCCACAATTGGATTTCTGTGCGATATACCGACCAGCAAGGTCTCCGCGGCCTCTTTTGTCACGTTCAGCCCCCACTCTACCGATGAGGTAAGTACGAGCAAACTTAGACTGTCCGCAAAAGGCTCTACCAGGTTAAAATGCCCGAATCTGAAGTTCCTGTCAGTATTGTCCAGATTGATGATTTTCGCAGAATGTAGCTCGTTTTCCAGCTCTCTATAAGTCTGCCCGAAATCCTCCAATACCTGTGCTCCGACAGTAATAAACACCTCGTGCTCCATCCCTTTTAATTCGGTATGGACTCTACTTACTTCGAAATATTTGTTTACCGGACCTACTTTTAGATATAAAACGCCGTGCTCAGTAGAATATTGTACCTTTGCAGCAGGTGTATTTGAATAATCAATAGAAACATGGAGCTCCCTGCCTGTAACGTCTGAAACGATCTCCTCTTTCTTGAGCAGATTTTCACACTTGTCCGGTATTTTACCCGGGTAAATCAAAGAAACATTCTTGTCTTTAGCTTTAAGCATCTGGTACAACCCTACTCCTGCACAATACGCATCAGCACCGCCCACTTTATTGGGTAATATTGCGATACTCTTAGCATTTCCGAGTAATTCGATTATTAAATTATTTTTCTCTTTCTTTTCCATAAGTATAAATCCGGCAATTATATAACAAACATCTTATAGCGTCAATTTATAAGCCTAATTTGTTGTGAGAATAATGAATAACCGGAATAGTTAGCGCATTATCTAACTTCGATCCACATTCCGGGCTGAATAGATTCAAACTGGGGTTTTAACAAAACTCCGCACTCAACATCTTTCCCTACAATAGAAATATCGTCTTTACCTTTTTTTAACTTCTTGATATTACCTGTATAAAGAGGGACAACTTCCTGAGTTACATCTGCAGGATCTCTATCGTAAATAGAAACACGGGCATTCTCCTTTAGAGCACCGGCGATAACTTTCGAGCCGGCCACAATATCGCCAGAGGGTAATTTGAAAATTTTTAGCACTTCGGCTCTGCCTTTTATTTTAGCTTCTGCATCACTGGCAGTGCCTTCGAGAATATCCTGTGCGTCGTCTACAAGCTCGTAGATCGTTTTGTACGTTTTTAACGGTACTTTATACGCCTTAGCTAATTCTTCAATTGCCGGAGGGATACGTACGTTAAAACCGATGACTATTCCTTTCGTGCTTTGAGCCAACATAACATCTGACTCTGTAACATCGCCGGTAGCGGAATGCAGAAATTTCAAGGCAAAACTAGATCCTACAGAAGTACTTATTAACTCCGCAAGACTGCCTTTTACCGCCTCCATCGTGCCCTGTGTGTCTGACTTCAAAACTAGCGCGATAGTCTTTTTTGCATCTTTACCTATAATCTCAACTTTGCCCATATCTCTTGCTAACTCGGCTAACTCACTTCCTTTTCCTACAATTAAGTCACCTACATTAGGTACTTGGCTAAAACCCAAAATTTCAACAGGAGTTCCGGGAACCGCAACTTTTAGACTCATGCCTTTGTCATCTGTTAGGGACTTTACTTTTGCCTCATATCCGCTGGCTGTGACTTCATCTCCGGTGTGCAGCGAACCATTTCTTACGATACATGACACTACTACCCCTTTTTTCATATCTAATCTGGCTTCAATTATCGAAGCTTCCAGCTCAGAAGCAGGATCTGCCTTTAATTCCAAAATCTCAGCTAATGTAGAGATCGCGTCTAATAATTTATCCAGGTTGTGACCGGTCTTTGCCGAAACCTCAACACTAATAACCTCGCCACCCCAGTCTTCGACTAAAACTGATTCCTGAGCCAGTTCCTGTTTAATCTTTTGTGGGTCCGCACCGCCAATGTCGACCTTATTGATAGCTACTATCATAGGAACGTTGCCTGCCCGAGCATGGGAAATAGCCTCTCTTGTCTGAGGTTTTACTCCCGCATCTGCAGCAACAACTAAAACAACAATATCAGCCGCTTTTCCGCCCCTTGCTCTCATCTGAGCAAAAGCAGCGTGTCCGGGTGTATCAATAAAAGTAATTTTTTTGGATTTATATTCGATCTGATAGGCACCGATGTGCTGTGTTATTCCGCCGTATTCTTTTTGTTGGATGTTGGTTTTTCTGATTGCGTCGAGAATAGAGGTCTTTCCATGATCTACATGGCCCATAACGGTAACAATTGGAGGTCTTGTATTGACTTGTATGCTTGCGCTTTTATTTCCTGACATGTTTTCACCAATGTTAAAGCCACTATTTTGGATTTTATAAATAAATGGTCTCTCATGATCGCATCAACTACATAGTTGCATTTAATTATGACTCACTCGAAACCTGCTCTTCAGTTTCATCCGTTTCTGCTTCTTCTGCAGTTTCAGGCTCTACCTTCTCTTCTGACTCTTCGGTCGGTTTGGTCATTTTCTCTTCAGTAGCTCTAATAGCTTCATCCCAAACGCCAACCACATGTTTCTTTTCATCAACTTGCGCACTGGCCGCAGCATCAGAGAAGAATCCTACAGCACCTTTAATATCTATTTTCCATCTTGTAAGTTTATTGGCAAGTCTAGCATTTTGGCCTTCTTTACCTATTGCTAAACTTTGCTGATCCTCCGGTACTGAGACGATAGCTCGTGTATTTTCTCTATCAAGTTCAACTTCTGTGACTTTCGCAGGTGAGAGTGCTGCAGCGATAAACTTTTCTATTGTTGAAGAATGGGGAATAATATCAATCTTTTCGCCAAAAAGTTCAGCGATAATCGATTGAACTCTTACACCTTTTTGACCAACACAGCTTCCAACTGGATCAATTTTCTCGTCTCTAGAAGATACAGCCATTTTAGTTCTGGATCCTGCTTCTCTTGCAATTGCTTCGATCATAACTGTTCCTGAAGCAATCTCCGGAACTTCTTGTTCAAATAATTTCTTTACAAAATCCGGATCTGATCTGCTTACAATTATTTCAGTTCCTTTTGGATTATCTCTAACATCTTTTACTAATACTTTTAATCTTTGGCTTATTCTGTAATTTTCGGTAGGAACTTGCTCTGATTGAGGCATAATTCCGTTTGCGTGCACTTTTCCTAAATCTAAAGTTACCAAACCGTTGTCTACTCTAAAGACTTGACCGGTTACAATAGTACCGATCTTTGACTTAAATTCATCAAAAACAACTTCTTTTTCAGTTTCTCTGATTTTTTGTAATATAACCTGTTTTGCAGTTTGAGCAGCAATTCTTCCAAAACCAGCAGGTGTTACGTCTTTGCCGTCTCTTAAAATTCTAACTTCACCAGTATCTGGGTCAAGATCTACATCAACAGCTTCGATTTCTACTTCTTCGCCGTTCTCTTTTCTATCTTTTTTGTAGGCTGTTGCTAAAGCCGATTTCACCGACTCAAGAACACTCGCAACTGGAATGCCTCTTTCTGTGGCTACTTGGTTTAATGCAGCACTAAATTCTGATATTGCCATTTTTAATAAATACTCCCTCTAACTAAATGAAGGAGACTTCCTTCTTTCTTGCGGATTACCGCTCTAAAGAAAAAGGCGGGTACGCCCCACCTATAACTAAATACCTTTATCGACTGAACTCTGTTATCTTACACCATTTTGTACCGTTCAAGCAAGTCCCGCTGAGCCTTGGACACGCGTTTTGGAAAGATAATATGAATCTGAACGACTATATTTCCTTGGCCTCTACCTCTATATTTTGGCAGTCCTTTGCCTTTAAGCATGTATCTGGAACCGAATTGGGTGCCTTCCGGTATCTTCATCTTCGCAGTACCTAAGCCCGTTTTGCTTGATAAATCGACCACCGGAACTTCTATTGTCGTCCCAAGGACCGCATCGGTAAAGTCTATATCTTTTTTAACTAGAATGTCGTCGCCGTATACTTCAAACTCTTTTGGATACAAAACTCTAATAGTCAGGAAAAGATCCCCGGGAACACCGTCGGCAACCTTGCTTGGCATGCCTTTTCCTGCAAAACGAAGCTCCATGCCATCTCTAACGCCCTCCGGAATCTTAATTGATATTTTGCCGCTTTCAACTGAAACTTGCTTCTCTACGCCAAAAAGTGACTCTACAAAGTTTATTACCAATTCATAGCGCAGACTTTTACCTTTTCTACCGCCCTGTCCTCCAAATCCTCTAAATCCAAAAAACTCTTCAAAAACATCGAAAGGATCGAAATCCCCGTAATTTTGACCATTCGAACTATATGAATATGAAAACGGACCCCATTGACCTTGGTTAAAACCTCCAAAACCCTGTCCGGCCTGTCCTCCTTGCGCACCTCCGGCAAAAGCAGAACTTCCATATTGATCATAGGTGGTTCTTTTCTGGGGGTCGCTCAGCACCTGATAGGCCTCGTTTATTTCCTTAAATCTCTTTTCAGCACCAGCTTTATCGCCATCCTTAGCCACATCCGGATGATGCTCCCTCGCCAACTTTCTATAAGCTTGTTTTATTTGTTCTTGTGTAGCACTTTTCTGCACACCAAGAACTTGATAATAGTCTTTGCCTGTAGACATAGAGAAATTTTAGCACTTAACGTGTGTGCTTGCTAGAACCGTTTTCTAGCGATAATGTTTAACGTGACCCCAAAAGGTAGTCCAAATTTTATAAGCATGCGTGTCTCTAATTCTAATGTTTTTACCATAATATCGTTCAAAAACTTCGGCAGTATTACGTACGAAGTCTTCGGGTAGGCCGATCTGCCAAAAATGTTATTCCAGAATCGATAGAGAATTATTCCCGGGGAGGTAATCGACACAAAATAGGATTTTGACACTATCTCAAAGCCAGAATCTATAAGCTTTTTCTTTAACTCGACAGAGTGGTATCGGCGTTTATGCTCCAAAGCCTCGTCGTGCTCACTCCACAGAAATTTGTGTGCCGGTACGTTTATAAAAAACATACCTCCCGGCGCCAACATATCCCGAACTTTACTCATAACCAGAAGGTCGTCCTGTATATGTTCCAGAACGTCTAAAGCTAGGATTAAGTTAAATTGACCGGCGTACGGCGTGTGATCCATCTGTGAAACATCCTGTACGTGTACGTCATTTAAACCTTTATTTCTGCAAAATTCTATTGCGCTTGGCGAAATGTCGAAACCTTTAACGTTTCCGTACTTTTGCAGCCCGTGAGTAAGATTTCCTGCACCGCAGCCTATTTCCAATATATTTAAATCGTTCTGGTCCTTGTAATAATGACCTATCAACGCATTCACTAGATGGTTTTTTCCTATATGCCACCAGTAAGCGTTTTCCATATCCGCCATTTTTTGAATTTCGATGTTATTCATTGTTTAGTTTATAAAGATATATCTTTGGCTCCACAAATATATTAAGTGGGTACGATATCTCTTTAGTTTCCACCAAGCTATATCTATTACGGTAATCTTCGTTTACCTCCGAGCTATCATACGAAAAATTATATAGATACTCTCTTTCATAGTTTCTGTTGACAAGTTTCCATGCATTTGCCCCTTGAATAAACCTTGGGTCGACTCCCTCTTTTTCTACTAACTCAAGGGAGCGATTCCAAATATATTTATTTACCAGGATAAAATCTGCGCTGAATTGATAGCTCAAAAATCCCAGAAACAGTAGGAATAATACCAAAAAAACTTTAGTATGTATCCTTATTCCCTCAGATATGCTGATTAAATATAAAATGGTGATTGGGATTATTACAGCGATATATCTATCGTAATATGTTTCAGTCACCAACATTAAAAATAGATAAACTGCGATAAACACTCCAAAAATATTATTTTTTAGTTTAAAACTTAGGATGTACAGCAATGTTGTGACTGCAATAAAATTGGACACGAGTCCCCAGTATTTCCACAGGTCATAGCTTCCTGCAAAATAATATTTAGTGCCGTGCACACCTCGTGGATAAAAACCTGTGCGCTCTACAACATTTTCAAAATACGGGAACTCTCCCCAAGAAATTGATTCGGGTTTAAAGAAATGATTCAAAGCAATATAACTTAAGTATGTCAGCGCTAGAAAAATTAAAACTAACATTACTCTTTTAAAACCTTTTTTGATGTCTGAGAAATTGCTAAAAATTTTGCTGAATTCAAAAATATTTATTACAAGTGGAAGGAGACACGCAGTTAAAACAATTAAAGTACCAAAGATAAGCGAATATGAATAATCAAATTCGCTCAGATGGTGAAGTTGTAGTGGAACTTCTTTGATACGGGGTGTTAGCGGAATCACAAATGAATATATTGCATAAAATACAACAAACAAAACAAAATGGAACACTGATTTTAATAAATCGGTTTTGAAATTTCTTGTTCGTAGTGCTTCTAGAAAATAATAAACTGCTGTAGACAACGGGAGAACTAAAATTACTTGTCTAACCAAAAGTGCGCAAAACCCAAAAATAACGTAAAAAAACAAATGCAGGCGCCTCGAACTTTTTTGGTATTTCAACAAAAAATATAGTGATAAAAGAAAAAATGACATAAAAAAATGATTTGTCATAAACCCCCAAAGCTCGTATACATTTAAGGGATTAAGAAATGAAAGTAGTCCCAACAAAATTGCCCACGGCGTTTTGATATTTAAAAACTCGACTAATATTAGTGAAAATACAAAAAAGGAAAAGCATCCTGCAAGAAGAGTTAATATAGGCAGATGGGCTGTACCAAATATAAATGAAAATAACATCCCCAAAAAAGCTTGAAGGTATAAAGTAGGACCTACATATGGATGCAACGTAAAGTCACCGCGCATAAAGTTTTCAACAGTCGCGTAGTAGCACCAGTCATCATTTTGATAAAAGTTTATGTAGTACGATACCGGAAGTAAAACTATAAAAATAAAAAATGCTACTAAAAATAATTTAAATTTAGATAAGTTCCATAGTTTGGCGAACATCAATAAAATTATAGCAACAACCTCCGTTATTAAGGTAAAAATTGGTTTTTAAAAAAGTTCTGGGTGCATAGATCACAAAGTGATTTTTTGCACCCAGTTGCGTAACTTAGCTACAGCCTAATCCTGTTCTACTGAGATCAAATAACCCAGGGCCGTAAGTACGCCAAGACCGGCAATCAGGATTACATCGTCGGCAAAGTCAGCTTGTAAATTCACGGACAATATTCCGAGATTTACGCTGAAAAATGCAGCCAATATCGAAATCCCGATCATAAACCTGCCGCTTTTTTCATTTCTGTAAGCCAGCCCTTGCATCAAAAAGTACATTGCAAGGGCACTCAGAGCATTGATGAGATACAGTCTCCAGAATGTCTCGTCCGAGCCCTTTGAAACGGACACTGTGTAAACGCTGGCGACTGCAATCAATGCAAAGACCGCCAATCTCAGGCCAATACTCGGTAGATCGAGTTTGTGGGCGTGCTCGCCGTCCATTATTTTCTCCTTTCGATTCTTATCGTTCTGATAACGCGAATGCGATTGCGCCGACTGCCCCGAAAATACCAAGCATAAGAAAACTCGGTAGCATCTCCGGCGTTTCCTGCACAAAGGCGTTCACCAAGATAAAAAGTATAGCCAGCGCCGCGACAGCAAATGCCTGCATTACCACTCCTCCTGCATTTCCATAGAATCGGATGGCATACAAGGCACTAATTCCTGCTATACCGCCCAACGTGGTTACAATGACCATGATCCAAAATGCGCCGGAAAATCCGCTATCGTAACGCAGTATTACTGCCAAGGCCGCGAATGCAAATAACAGAGAAATCGTTTGCAATGCTGCCTTCAGCAAGTACCGCTGAGGCTGAGAACTGGAATTTGTTTTACTCATCTTTGTTTCTCCTTTTTGATTTTTTTTTATTTGGAAGTTGGGAGCATTATATCATTTTAAAACGAGAAAGGCGGCCTTACGGCCGCCCTTCGTGTGTCAACTCCTGAAAGTTAGATATTATCTAACGGAATCTTTCAAGCTTTTACCAGCTTTGAAAGCAGGGGTCTTTGTTGCAGGTATGTGAAGAGGAGCACCAGTCTGAGGATTTCTTCCTGTTCTGGCAGCTCTTGATCTTACTTCATAGGTACCGAATCCGGTCCAAGTTACCTTTTCACCCTTTTTCAAGGCTGCGGTTACTACGTCAGCTACTGCATCTACTGCTTTTGCTGCATCTACTTTAGTCATTCCTGCTACATCTGCGACTCTTGCGATTAAATCTGCTTTGGTCATCGATAGGCACCCCCTTTCGAACATCGCCATAAAAATATGGCTAAATTAATTTATCAATTCTTTCAATAGTGATATCTTCTGTGTTTAATAATACACTCCTAAATGCCCTTCTACCAGCACTTTCCCACTCAAATCTTTGATTCCTCGCGGTTTTAAATAAACGAATAATAATATCTTTATTTACTCCGAGAACTGAATCAACAATTCCAGTCATTCCTACATCTGTAACATATAATGTACCTTTTGGTAAAACCATGTTGTCACAAGTAGGAACGTGTGTGTGAGATCCAACAACCGCGGTGACTCTTCCATCAAGGTAAAATCCCATGGCCATTTTTTCACTTGTTGATTCGGCGTGGAAATCAACAATGATTGCAGAATATTTTGTGTCTTCTGTCTGTTCTAAAATATCGTCGACTTTTCTAAACGGATCGTCTAAATAAGAAAATGTGCTACTAAAAGAAGTACGTCCCATTAAGTTTATTAATAAAACTTTTCCGGTTTTACCTGTATCAAGTTCTACAAATCCTTTTCCGGGTGTTCCTTCGGGATAGTTTGCGGGTCTAATTACCGGGAGGTTATCAATAATGTCATCTGTACCTTCTCGCCAAAAAATATGATCGCCACCGGTAAAATAGTTTATGCCGGTATTTTGCATTTCTTGAATGTTGCCTTCGGTAATACCTCTACCGCCTGACATATTTTCTGCATTTGCTATTACAAGATCTGGGGAATGTGTTTTTATAATATCCGGCAAAAACCTGTTTACAGTTCTTCGTCCGGGACCTGCAATTATTTCTCCTACTATCAGTATTTTCATTAATTTTTCTATGAAAAGACTTTTACAGCATTTTCATAATTTCTATAGGCAGGAATCACTCGTTTTCTCATAATAACAATGTCTGATTTAAATTCAAGTGCTTTTTTATCGTAACATCCGCAATAAATAATTATTTGGCTGTTTCGGTAACGCGTGTTTCTCTAATAACTGTAACTTTAACTACACCTGGATATGTTTGTTCGAGCTCGATTTTTTTAGCGATTTCTCTTGCTAAATAAGCCGTACTCGCATCGTCAACTTTTTCAGGTGATACGAACACGCGCACTTCTCTTCCGGCTGAAACAGCGTAAGCTTTATCGATTCCGTCAAAAGATAACGCAGCAGCTTCCAAGTCTTTAAGTCTTTGAACATATGCTTCGTAATCTTCGCTTCTTGCTCCCGGTCGCGCACCACTGATGTGGTCGGATAAGTTTACTATTGCGGATTCAATTGAACTGAATGGCCTGTCTTCATGATGTTCGGCCACACAATTTACTACATCGTCAGAGATCTTATATTTTCTCAACAGATCTACTCCGAGTTGAATATGTGTACCTTCGTCATCTGTAACAACTTTTCCTATGTCATGGAATAAACATCCCATTCTTACAATTTCAACATTTGCATTTAGCTCGTGCGCAATTGCAACACCGAGTCTTGTTTCTTCCAAAGTGTGCTCGATCATATTCTGACCATACGAAAATCTATACTTGAATCTACCTAACATCTGAATTAAATCTTTAGGCAAGTTGTAAGCTCCGATTTTGTGAGCTAAGTTATCACCTTCTTTGTACATTAGGTGTTCAATCTCTGTTTTTGTTTTTTCAACGACTTCTTCGATGTGTGCAGGTTGAATCCTTCCGTCGGTTATTAACTTCTCAAGTGAAACTTTCGCAATTTCTCTACGTACTGGATCAAAACTTGAAATGATTACATCGCCGGGCGAAGAATCTAAGTCTAAATCAACACCTGTTTTTTCTTCGAAAGTTCTAATATTTCTACCTTCTTTACCAATAATTCTTCCTTTTATATCATCGTCGGGAAGTTTAACTTTTGAAGTTGTATATTCTACGATGTAGTCGGTTGCGGCAAATCTCATGGCGCTTACCAGAATTTCTTGGGCTGTCGTTTCAGAATTTTTCTTTATCTCTTCGTCCATTTCTCTAATCCTTCGACCTTTTTCTTCGGCAAGCTCTTTATCTACAGTGCTTAAAAGCATTTGTTTTGCTTCATCTTTGGTAAGATTTGATATTTTTTGAAGTTCTTCCTGTTGTTTAGAATAAAATTTCTCAACGTCTTCCTGTTTTTTGTCCAATAATTCTTTAGCTTGTTTTAGAGTTCTGAGTTTATTCTCAATATCTCTATCTTTTCCTTCGATCTGAGTTTTTTGAACCGCTAATCTCTTTTCAAGCTCCAGCGCGTTTTCTTTAATTCTACGGACCTCATCTTCGGCCTCAGTTCTAATTTTAAGTGCAGCACCTTTAGCCTCAACGATAATCTCTTTGGCTTGAGCACGAGCCTCAAGTGTCGCGGAGTCATCTGAGATCGCCCTTGGTTCTTCGGACTTCTCCGAAGTGCTGGTCAAGACCTTCTTTCTGTTCATGATTTGAACTAAAAGCGCGCTACCTAGTGACGATATAAAAACCAATAATGCTAAAAACATGTTATCCATATAAATCCTCCAGTAAAGCGATACCGGGCATACCTGTATCGACTTCTATCGCTTAACGCGATTTAATCAAATAGCCACAATTAAAAAAATTTGCTGGAAAAACCTGTTTGAAAGGGAATAAATCAGATGTCTAATCTTCAACAAGAGCACAAACGGCGCCAGAGCACCGTAAAAGCCCGGTTAAAAGAATGGCAAGTCCTATTAATTCATATAATCCAACCAAGATATTGTTCATAATCCAGCAAATTTGTTTTCCTGATTCTATTTTACACCTAAATAAGTGTCAACTACATTATATACAACGTCTGAAGGGTACCCTTTGCGGATTAAGTGAGAAGTTAGTTTGTTTCTTAACACAAAACCTTCCAGCTTCTGGAATCTTCTGGACAGCTTCTCAAGATCTTTTTGGGCATTAGCTCCATCGAAACTGCCTGAAACTTGTTGAAGCTCGCTTTCAATAATCTTTTCGGGAATACCCTTTTTATATAGGAACTGCTTGATTTTATATAAACTGCGGGGCTTTGTGGATAGCTGGGAATTTACCACGTAGTCGTGTGCATATCTTGCGTCATCAATAGTACAATCCTGATTTAGCATCTCGAGAGTCTCGGCTATTAAAGTTTCTTTTTCACCCTCATCTAGCTCGATTTTGGATACATATCTCTGTAGCCGTTCCCTCACCTCTTTGTTTGTTCTGGGAATACCTGCCACAAAGTTAAATATCTTTGAGTAAACTTGTTGTTTAATCCTATCTTCTATCACCGGTTTTGATTATGTAACTTCCCAAGCGCGCTTATTCTACGTCCGCCAATTCCTCAACCTCCGCGTCTTCGGAATCTGGATCTCCGCCTATCTTCAATGGTAAATCGTGTTTTTGTTTAACAAACGCGTGGACCTTTTTTTCTATCTCTTCTCTAATTTTCGGATTTTGTTTCAGATATGCTTTGGCAGCATCCCTACCTTGGCCCATCTTCTGGCCCTCGTATTCATACCAAGCGCCGCTTTTCTTAACAATGTCAAATTCTGCCGCGACATCAATGACACTTCCTTCTTTGCTAATACCTTCGTTAAACATAATGTCAAAATCAGCTGTTCTAAATGGAGGAGCCACTTTGTTCTTTACAACTTTTACGCGGACCTTTATTCCTGAGAAATCATTTCCATCTTTTATGGACTGAATTCTTCTGATCTCCAGTCTTACTGACGCGTAGTATTTAAGTGCTTTTCCACCTGCAGTTGTTTCAGGATTTCCAAACATGACCCCGATCTTGGATCTTAATTGGTTGGTGAATATAACAGTACATTGAGATCTGCTTACTGCGCCCGTAATTCTTCTTAAGGCCTGACTCATGAGTCGAGCCTGCATGGCAACATGAGTGTCACCTATGTCGCCTTCGATCTCTGCTCTTGGTACTAACGCTGCTACCGAGTCTATCGCAATGACATCTACAGCATTAGATCTTATTAATGTTTCTGCGATATCTAAAGCTTGTTCACCGGTGTCGGGCTGTGAAACCAAAAGCTCATCAACGTTAACTCCCGTTTTTTCAGCATATGTGGGATCAAATGCATGCTCTGCATCAATCAAGGCTGCCGTTCCTCCTGCGAGCTGTGCTTCGGCAATTATATGTTGGACTAGCGTTGTTTTACCTGAAGATTCGGGGCCAAAAATCTCGATGATTCTTCCTCTTGGTACCCCACCAATACCTAAAGCTATATCAAGCGCAATCGAACCGGTAGAAATAATTGACATCGGTTCGCCACTTCTCTCACCCAACTTCATGATGGAACCTTTTCCAAAATTTTTTTCTATCTGTGTGATCGCTGTTCTAAGAGCCATCTCTCTGTTTTTTCTTATCTCTTCTTTGGGATCTTCTTTAGCATTAGCCATAATATTTCAGAGTTAATTCATAAGGGGCAATTACGAGTAAACTCAGTAAATTTAATTAAACTTTGTAATTCATTCTATCAAGTTATAAGTTATCCTCAACAGTTGAATTCCTATCTAAAATAGAACCAATTATTTTAAAAGGTTTTTCGCATTTTCAATTCTGCTAAGTGTCTTTTCCTGACCTAGAAGTTCGATAATATCAAAGATCGGAGGTGTTGCAGTCTGACCGGTTGAAGCAACTCGCAAAGTCATAAATGATTCTTTGGGTTTATAACCCTTTTCAGAAATTATTCGGTGGCATAGTTCATCAAGAAATTTGGAATGCCAGTTTTCTACGCTTAACTCTTTTAAAAGATTGTAAAAAGTTTCCAAGATTTCTTTTGCGCGACTTTCAGAACCTGATTGAGCAACAAGCAACTCTACCGGACAATCAAAATCTATGTAGAAGTAATTTGTTAGAGGTAAAAAGTCAGCAAAAACGCGCATCCTGTCTTGGACCAAGGACTGCACTTTAATGCTGTACGTATCCTCCATTTTATATTCAGGCTGTTGATCATATTCTGACATCCATTTTTTTAGTCTTTCCCAAAGATCCTGTGCGCTTAACATACGGATATATTGACCGTTATACCAAGCAAGTTTGTCTCTATCAAAAACTACTAAGTCTGTTTTCTGTATCCTTTCAACGGAAAAGTCTTTCACAAACTCATCTAGTGAATAAATTTCTTTTTCCGTACCCGGATTCCACCCTAAAAACATCAAAAAGTTTATAAGAGCCTCCGGCAAGTATCCGTCAAGTAAAAATTCATGCGCGGCTACCGAGCCCATTCTTTTTGAAAGTTTCTTTGTGTCGCCCTTTTCCTTTAATAAAGGTAAATGAGCATAAGTTGGTAATTCCCAGCCAAAAGCCTTATATAGTAAAATATGCTTCGGTGTCGATGGCAGCCATTCTACACCGCGCATTACCCAATTTACTTCCATAAGATGATCGTCAACAACAACACCCAAATGATAAGTTGGAAAACCATCGGACTTTAACAAAACCTGATCGTCAACATCTTTAGAGGGGAAAGTAATATGGCCTAAAACCTTATCATCAAATGAAATCTCCTGATCTGCTTGGACATTTAATCTAATAACATACGACAAACCTGCATCTAGATTTTCTTTAACTTTATCTTTTGGAAGATTCAAACAGTATTTGTCATATTTTGTAGAAGGCATTCCTGCCTTCCTCTGTTCTTCGCGAAGCGTGTCTAATCTTTCTTTTGAACAGAAACAATAATATGCATGGCCGCTTTCTACCAACTGATTAGCATATTCTTTATAAGTTTCCAGCCTCTCGGATTGAATATAAGGAGCATGGGGACCGCCTACTCGCGGACCTTCGTCCCAATTTAGTCCGTAAGCGTTAATTACATCCATTAAACGTTCAGTAGCGCCTTCGACGAATCTTTCACGATCCGTGTCTTCAATTCTTAAAATAAATTGGCCGCCCTCTTTTTTTGCAAGTGCATAGTTGTACAACATCGTACGCATACTTCCTATGTGATATTCGCCTGTCGGACTTGGCGCCATTCTTGTTCTTACACCCATATTCAGATTCTATCACAAACCCTATGTTCTCTAAGTCATATTCTGGTGCTGGAAGCATTTAACAAACAATTGTAATATATAAGGTAATGAGCCTTACGCAATCCGCACACAATTTTAAAAAAGGCGCAAAGATATTCGCAGTTGTACTGGTGGTTTATTACCTCTTCATCCTCTTTATAATACCGAGGGGACAGGATTTAGTAGATCTTTTGACTGCGAATAAAGAACCGCCAAATCCGGAATTCGGCATCTTAGACCCACTTAAGTTTACAAGAAAACCGATAAACGACCCGCCTCCAAGGTATACCTTAAACACAAAAGACGGAAAATTGCCGAGAAAAATACCCAACAAGATGTTGGTTTACAGAATAAAACCTGCTCAATTCTCCTTTCAGGCAGGAAAAGAGGCTATGGAAGATGCGGTATTCATCGGTTTTAGAGAAGATGAATTGACCACGGATTTAAAAGCTGATGTTTATAAGTGGAGAAGCTTAGTTTCAGGTGGAATTTTGGAGATTGATACTAAAACCAGATCGCTAAAAATGGAAACTGATTTATATGGAAGATTTTCTGAATTTAAGGCTGGAAGTTTAAATGAAGATACCGCAAAAAGGTTTTCGAAAGAACTTTTTACCAAAATAAATAGATTTGACGATAAGTTATATGTAGAAGGTGAGCAAGTTGTTCACCTGGGAAGATATATTGGAAATAACATTACTGAGGCAAGAAACTTGCCCGAAGTTCAATTAGCACGTGTCGATTTTTTTAGAGAGATTAATGGATATCCGATCTTAGGGCCCGATCCAACTAAAGGTCTTCTGTCTACAGTGTTGCGCAATCCTGTAAAAACATCGTCCCCGTTTAATTATCCCAGAATCGAGGCATATTACTGGGAAATAAATCCAGAAAGTACTGCAACATATCCGATAATAACAGTGGAAGATGCCTGGGCGCAGGTTCAACAAGGGAACGGAATAATATCAAACGTCACGCCAAAGGGTGCAAATGTATTTGATCCTTACGCAAAGGCACGTGTAGAGAACATCTTGGTCGACAATATATACTTGGCGTATTACGAAACTCCAGAATACATGCCTTATTTACAACCTATGTTCGTTTTTTCAGGAAAGTACACTACTAAAAATACCGAAGGTGGGGATGTAACTCTGTACTATCCGGCTATAAGTGGTGAGTACACAAAAAGTGTCGAAAGCGACCAATAACTATCCGTTCCAGCTGTAACTTGCAAATAACCAATTCAACAAGACCCTGGTATCAGAAAAACGATCGTTACTGCCCATAACAATTATTACAACATCCTTATATTCGTCTCTATATTCATAAATTAGAACTTGTCCTGCCTCGGCCGTAGTTCCCGTTTTAATACCGACTGTTTGGGGAATTTCGTACAACAATTGATTTGTAGTCTGAATAGTTCCGATATAACTTTCATCGACGGATTTGATGATGTAATCTTTAGTGCGAACAATCCCGGCGATTGTTTTATTTTCCATGGCAGCTGAAGATAATTTGTATAGATCTGTTGCATCTGAAAAGTGCGCACTATTATAGCCGTCTAAACCAATAGCGTTAGTGAAGAAAGTACTGCTCATACCCAATTGGTAAGCCTTCTGATTCATTTTATACAAGAACTCGCCTGTGTTAACTTTTGATTCCGCCAAAGCACATGCCGCATCTCCTGCCGAAGAAATAAGCATCACGCTCATTAAATCCTTCATTTTATATTCGCTACCTACAGGCAACCCTGCTTTTGTGCTATCGATTGAGGCACACTCGGGGGATATACTTATCGTGTCTTCAGGATGATAAATTTCTGTGGCAACCAAGGCGGTCATTAACTTTGTGGTAGATGCGGAAGCAAGCCTCTTGCTACTATTATGTTCGTATAAAACCCTTTCAGTACCTTTATCAACAATTAACACAGCGTCTGCGGTAATTTCAGGGAATTTAATATCATTTACCATCACAGGAAAATTTTGGGCCAACGAAGCAGCTCCAAGAACGTCCCGATTGTTAAAATTTAATCTAAAGTCTGATGAATAGTGCGTATCAAAAAATAAACCTTGAGAAACCCAGTGAAAATAATTCGTTGAGTAAGCAGTAACCACAAACATCAAAAACACATTAACAGCCGCAATTGATAGCGCGTAACCTATCGGATAGATAGGAACACGAAAGCCGAAACCGGACACTCCTTCAAGTCCCCATATAAATAGAATTACCGCACGAACTAGCAATATTTGAAATTTCTGTACAATCGACAAACTCATAAACAATATTTATCTAGATATGCGTTTAGGGCAATTATGGTTTCAGTCTTTTTACATCTCTAGGTAAAAACGTGACTTCTTTTACACTTGGAAGGTCCAACAAACGCATAATCATTCTTCCGGGACCCATACCTACGCCACCGTGAGGAGGGCAGCCGTATCTAAAGAAATCAATGTATTCCTTGATACTGCTGAGATCCATCCCTTTTTCTGTTGCCTGTTTTTCCAGCACTTCAACCCGATGCTCTCTTTGCGCACCTGTAGTTATCTCGATTCCCTTGTACAGAAGGTCAAAACTTTTTGTAAGCGAAGGTGCGGTGTCTACACGCATGTGATAAAAAGGACGAACCGCAACCGGATACTCGGTAACAAAAATAAAATCATTGTTAAATTTCTCTTTTACAATTCTGGATAATTCTCTTTCTTCTTCAGGTGAAAGATCTAACTCGCGTTCTACAGAAATTCCCGCTTCTTTTAACATGGACTTAGCATCAGACATTGATATTTTTGGGAACGGGGCAGTCGGTACTTCTATGTCCATGCCTAATTTTTCTTTTAATCTTGTAAAACCTGCAATTATTAACTCTTCCTCAATTTTCATTACGTCGTAGTGCGAATCAATATACGAAACCTCAAAATCCCATCCGGTAAATTCGGTCATGTGTCGGGTTGTAAAGGAAGGTTCCGCTCTAAAAACCGGACCTGTGATAAACACTTTCTCAAATCCTGCTGCCATAGCCATTTGTTTGTAAAACTGCGGTGATTGAGCAAGGTACGCTTTTCTGTCAAAGTAATTTACTTCAAACACATCCGCGCCTGACTCGCTGGGAGTACTCATAAAGGACGGGGCATAAATCTGAATAAAATCATTTTTCAAGAAATAATCTCTAAAGCCTGCTTCGAGCTCAGTCCACACTTTAAATATTTGTAATCTTTCAGCTTTTCTTAGATCCAACCATCTCCAGTCAAATCTTTTAGTTATATCGGTTTCTTCTCCGCTTTTTTCAGTCACTACCGGAATTGCAAGCTCGGGCTCAGCTTTAGATAACATTTTTATAACAAAAGCCTGCAGTTCAAATCCGCCGGGTGCCTGTTTTTCTTCTTTTACTTTACCTTCTAAATGAACTACTGATTCCAATGTAATTTCTTTTACAAATTCAAATGCTTCGGCTTCGGATTTTAATACTACTGCCTGAATCAAACCTGTTGCGTCTCTTACCAGTAAAAACTTAATTCCGCCCTGGTCTCTTATTGCCTGAACAAAACCTTTTATCAAAACTGTTTCGCCTATTTTTGTTTTTAGATCTTTAATGTGTATTCGTTCCATATTTTCCTTAATACTAAATTTATACTGCAAAAAAATATCCCTGGCTACATTTCGCTACGCGAAAGATGAGACAATTGGTCTCATTATGCCAGGGTCCATGGATAAACGTGGACGATACCACCTAGAATTTTTACTCACGTTCATAAGAACGGGCGTGAAACGCCTTTAATGCTGTAACGGGCTTTCCCGCATGGGCATTTCCTCCCACGAGCTCCGGAGTGTCACAAGCTCCTTCATAGCTTTTGTATACCTAACAAATGTACCTTTACCGCGACAAAGTGTCAATATTCTGGCTTTTTCGGAGTTTCCGGACTGTGATAATAGTAATTACTAGAGGTTGACGGGAATGCGGGTTTGTGACATAATATATGTCATCTCCCCCAAATAAGAGCAAAAAGGAAAAAGCGATGATCGTTTTCCTCCGAGCAATCGATGTGCCTGAACTGGAACTCGCCAAAGTGCGAACCTGGTCAGCATATTTCATTGCTCCGCTCAAGCGCAAATTGAATAGCCGAAAGGTATTGGGGAGGGATACAGGTATATTAAAATGCCTTAAATGGCACCGCGCCGTGTTTGGATTTCTGTAACAAGTCCCAACAGGCCCGCTATATCTGCCCCTCCAATTAACGAAGGGAGTGCAATTGCACACGGAGGAACCACGTTCTTCCCCTAATAGCTTTATGCTTATTAGGAAATCCTAAATTTGCCAGAAATGCCGTTGAGCAACATATAAAACGGCCTCTGGCCCTAAAATTACAGTGAGCTTACATCGAAAAATGTAAATTCACTGCGAAGTATGGCGGACAAAGAAAAGTACCTTAACGAAAGTTAAAGTCACAATTCAATGTCCGCCTGATCATTTTAAAGGCTAGAGAATTTTTAAATCTTTGAGTACTAAATCAATATAGGTTTTACCGTTATAAACGTTCTTCTTTATTGTATAAACAATGTCCAACTTATCTCCCATCTGTACAGCCACGTTATTATCTACAGCATTAAAGTAAATAGACTTGTGAATTTCCTGACCATCAAATAGTTTAATAATTAAATGGCTTTTTTCTTTTCCAACTGCATCTACAGAAACAACTCCGAGATTTTCACTCATAAAAACAGGTTCTTCGTTTCCCAAGCCAAAAGGCTGAAGTTCTTCGATTTTTTCCAACAGTTCTAGATCGATAATATTTACAGGAATCTTTACATCAACTTTTAAAACTCTTTCGAATAAACTGTCCTCGATTAAGTTTTCGGCTTCCTCGAGCAATTTATCCTCAAGGATAGAAATATTTTCCTTTTTTATCGTAAAACCTGCTGCCATGGGGTGTCCGCCTAAATTCTCAAATAAATCGTCAAACTTTCTTAACATAGAAATAATATCCACGCCTTGAATAGATCTAACTGAACCTTTACCAAATTCCTCTGAAAGACTAATTACAATCGAAGGACGGTAAAATTTTTGAGTAAGACGCGCGGCTACTAAACCAATAACACCTTCGTGGTAATTTTGATCCGAGGAAAATATTATTTTAGGTAGATCTGCCTTTCCGACACTCGATGCGATCTCAAACATCTCTAAGGTTTTGTCCTGCCGTTCAATATTTACAGCATTTAACTTTAACGCAAGTTCCTCTGCTTTAGTCGCATCTTCTTCCAACAGCAATTGCAATGAATTTGTTGCTTCAAGTAATCTGCCCGAAGCGTTTAATCGCGGTCCGATGATCCACCCTAAATCATAAGTATCAAGTTCGCCTGTTTCTTTGCCTGCTGCCCCTACTAATTTTTTTAAACCGATAATTGGATTTGAGTTAAGTATTTTCAATCCTTTTTTTACAATTTCTCTGTTTAGATCTTTTAACGGCTGTAAGTCGGTTACGGTTGCAATTGCTGCAAGAGACAATGACTGCGGATCGGTTGAGCCCAAAACTCTGCTTAGGATCCAGGAAATAGACGCGCCTACAACTTTGTCGTACCAGACAATCACATTTGCGTTCGGTAATTTATCAGGTTTCTGGTGGTGATCGGTAATGATTATGTCAAAACCCAAGGTTCTCACAAACTCAACGGACCCTGCCGCAGTAATCCCGCTATCAACCGTTATAAATAATCCACCTTTTTTGGTGTCAAATCCCTCTGAATCCAGCATATTTACAACTTCGTTTACAGATTCTGTGGATAAACCATACCCATGATCAAATCTATTAGGAATAAAGTAATAGACAGATTCATACTTCAATTCATTTTTAATCATTTTGTATAGGATTGCAGTAGCACATATACCGTCGGCGTCGTAATCGCCATGAACTACGATGGGCAAATTTTTTGAAGTGTGATTTTTAATTAATTCGGATGCGTCTCTTAAGGATTCTCTAAATTCCCTTGGGAGTTTTTTTACAAGTTCGGAAATTGGCGGTGCGTGTAAAAAATCGTCTATCTCCTGCTTGGTAGAAATCCCACGATTCTCAAGCAACAGTTTAATGATGTCATCGCCTACAACGTACTCTTTTTTGATTTCCCACCTTTTCATTTATTTCTAGATCGCTTTCTGACATAGTCCTCCCATATAACCAGAATCGGACTTGCAGTAAAAATAGAAGAATATGTACCTGAAATAATTCCAATGAGCATTGCAAAAACAAAAGTCTTAATACTTTCACCGCCCAAAAGATACAAGGAAGACAAAGTAAGAACAACCGTAAAAGACGTAGCAAGTGACCTGTTTAAGGTTTCAACGATAGAGAAATTAACTACACTTTCAAAATTAAAACTACTTGGCAATTTACTAAGATTTTCTCTAATTCTGTCAAACACAACTATTGTATCGTGAACCGAAAAACCTATTACCGTAAGAATCGCTGTAATAAAAAGGGAATCTACTTCTGTCCCATAAAAATACCCCAGAATTGAAAATACTCCCAGCACCAGTACTGCGTCATGAAGCATGGCAATTATCGCTGCAGCTCCGAATCTTACACTGGAAAAGGGTTTTGGCACATTTCTAAACGCGTAAGCAATGTACAAAAGAATTCCCAAAGATGCCCACGCCAAAGAAACAAAAGCATTTTGAGTGGTTTCTCTTCCAACAACGGGACCAACGGTTTCAAATGCTACTTGCTTAAGTGATTGATCTTTATGTTTTTCTTCCAGAAGTGTTTTTAACTCCTGATTTTTGTTTACATCAACCGGCTTAGTTCTTACAACTAGTTTGTTGCTACCTTCGATAGAAAAATTCTCAAGTTCAACCGAATTTTCCGAATAAGTCTTTTTGATAGATTCTTCAACTATCTGAGTAGAATTTTCTGAAACTTCATAAGTTGCCAGAGAGCCACCTACAAAATCAATTGATAACCTCAAACCAAAAACAGCCAAAAAGATTATTCCCGGAATAAGAAGAACCAGAGAAAATATTAAAAAATGATATTTGTACTTAATTATTTCCATGTTTATCCTTTCCAACATCAAAGCTTTCAATAAAAGTCTTTACCACAAATATTGAGGAAAATAATGATACTAAAATACCAATAGCAAGTGTTAGAGCAAATCCACGCACAGGACCGTCCCCAAATTTGAATAAGATAAATGACGTGATTAATGATGAGATGTTTGAGTCTTTGATTGAGTTCCACGCTCTTTCAAAGCCTAATTTTATTGCAAGATTTCTCGGTTTCCCCCAGAAAATTTCTTCTTTGATTCTTTCGAATATCAAAATATTTGCATCGGTTGCCATACCGATAGACAATATAAATCCGGCAATTCCGGGCAAAGTAAGAACTACACCAATAACTTTAAAAAGTGCCAAAACTATTGCTGAATAAATTCCAAGTGCAAAACCTGCAAGTAGTCCGAATTTTCCATACTTTACCAGCATGAATATAAAAACCAGCACCAAACCCACAAAACCGGCGTAAAAACTTTTACTAATAGATTCGTTACCAAGTGTTGCGCCAATTGTTTCCTGCTCGAGAATTTCTACCGGGATTGGCAAAGCACCTGCTCTTATCTGAATACTAAGATTATTTGCAGTATCAAAATCAAAATTTCCGCTGATCACCGGATCGTCCGTTAAACCGGTGGCAAGTGATTCATTTACAACCGGCATGGATAACGGGGCTAGATCTTCGTCCAAGAAAAGCCCGATAGGTTTATTAATATTTTCTTTTGCAACTTGTGAAAACTTTTCCCGCCCCTCGTCAGTAAATCTTAATCTAATTTGAGGCTGGCCCGCACTTTGGATGTCACCCTGCTCGCCTACCACAACGTCAACTCCCTTTAAATCTGCGCCTGTTATGCCTGTATCCTCCCATGCGGTAGGATCGATCAAAAAGTCGTAATATTTATCTTCACTCCACTGTTTATCTGCTTTAAGTTTTTTGAAATTTATTTGCGCCGTTTGGCCAATTAAATCGACTGCTTCTTTAACATTATCCAGTCCGGGAATTTCTACAACTATTCTGTAATCATCACCGGCTTTAACGGTAGAAATACTGGGCTCGGTTACACCCAGCAAATTTACTCTTCTGGAAATTACTTGTTTTGCAGACTCGAGTGCATTATCTCTTTCGGCACTTTCTATTTTTGAAACATCCGCCTTAAGAACTATTTTAATTCCGCCGTTTAGATCTAAACCTTTTTTTATCTCCCTCAAATCCAAATTAACTTTTCCGTTGAATAATGAGAAGTTGTATCCGCCAACAGCCGTATCAAGTTTGAAAATTTTACTGTCTATTTTTATTGGAATTCTCGGAAGCACAATTAGTACTGCAAGAGTTGTAATCGACGAGATTAATCCCAGCCTAAAATAAAGATTCTTCCACCACATAGAGTTATCTTAAACCATTGAATAGAATTTTTCTTCATCTCCTACCAGCATTGCACGACTCTGAGTTAAGAATCTCATCACAAACTGGTCATTTGATCTTTTTCTATGTCTAAATTCATCCTCTGTCATTACCGAATAATTTATTTCCCTACCGGTAGTTTGTTGAAAATCTCTAATAATTCCCTCGAGAACTTCCATTTTAATATTTCCTACCAAGAATAGATCTACATCCAAAGGTGACGAAGCTCTTCCTCGCAAAAAAGCTTTTGCCAAAACCGCGTATTCTAATTCACCAAGATTTTTGGTGTTTTTAATAATCTGCTCGCCTATACCATCTTCTTTAGAAAGAAGCGAAAGCAGATCGGAATAGAAGATATGTGAGGTATCTACCGAATAATAAATACGATTAGAACTCTGTCGTTTACGCAATAAGCTAATCTCAAGCAGATTTTGCAGCTCTCTACGAACCGCATTTATCTCTGCGCCAACAGCTCTAACTATCGCCCTTACGTGGAAACTTTTTTCGGGATTAAGAATCAGGAGCTTTAGAATTTTTAACCTAACTTCTGATACAAGTAATTCTTGTAGCATATTTTAATTATTAGGGGCAGAGCTAATAGACAACTTGTTCGATATTTCTGTCTGGTACTATACTAACCCAAATTTGTCCACGATTAAAGAGTATTTCTTGACCGTTTGAATCATAGTATAGGGTCCTGTCATCCCTGCCTGCTTTGGACCAAGTCGCTTTTGTTGCTTTACCGTCAGTAAATATGATAGCTTCGCCACTACCTACAAGTTCGTACTCGAGTCTGTTTTTCTCGTCACCGCCTATTGCGACTTCAGCCACAAACTGAACAATTAAATTTTTTACACTTATTTGCTGCTTGGATTCCTGGTCAATGTGAGGCACCGGACTACCACTGGTATCGTATCCTGTAAACCTTAAATATGTATTTGTATTTCTGTCGTATTTGAAAATTGCTGAATAATCGCCCTCGTACCAAAAGTCTATAGTAATAGGTTTGTCACACTCACCCACCAAACATTGCTGCGATTTATCCACATCCTCTGTATCTTTAAATTTCCATTCTACAAAACTATGTTCACCTTCCCAGCCTAGTTCATGTCCTAGTTCACGTAACTCAGGTCCATTTACATAAGCTGTATGTTCAATGGCAATTCCAGCATCAATTCTAGCCTGATCTCTCCAAAACTGTGCTCCACCGCGTCCCAAACTTCTGACAGGCCATGTTTCTATGGCTTCCAGTGCTTGCGGCGACCAACCAATGTGCATAATCATGGCGTCGCCCAACTCTTTTACTAAAACAAGATAATATTCTCTGGTACTTCTCACAGGACCAATCTTATCCGGCACCTCGCTTAAGAAAAATGCAAGAAATCTGGTAATTCCACCCTCAGCGACTATTTCATAAACTAAATCAGCTTTTTCAAGACCGGACTGAGGTCTGGCATCCGTATAATTATTTATCATAACTGCAATCGGCCTTTCATCTTTCCAAACTGCAGCATCCGTGTCTTTTACCAGCTCGCCGTTAAGTGGATTCGTAACCATGTTTGCATTGGATTTTCCCAAATCGGACACTCTATCCGCAATAGGACTTAGAATAGTAGAGCCTCCGCGTTTAACTAATATAAAAAGGAAAATTGTGATAAGTACTAAAGAGGCAAGTACGCCAAAAGCGATGTATTTTTTATTACTAAACTTATTGGGCAGTTTCACTTGCGATCCGGACTGCGCGTAAAATTTTGCCTGTTGTTCGGGACTGACCGAAAAATTTTCGCTGGATACGTCCATGTAATTTATTATATGCTATTTGTACTGCATATGGAATTGAATATAATAAGGTAGCATATGATTACAAAAGACAAACAGTTACTCTTTATACTCATTTTGCTTTTTGTTTTTGGCTTTGGAATTTTTTACTGGTATTTAACTACACAAGGCATCGATGTCTCCAATTACGAATTGATCAGGCCCAAAGAAAGAGTTGTTGTTTCTTATCCAAATAAATTAAGGGTTTCAAGCTCCGTATTCGCAAACGACTCGGCTATACCTGCAAAATATACATGCAGTGGTGACGACATTAACCCGCCTCTTACTTTTTCTGATGTTCCGGCAGGCACAATGTCCTTAGTTTTGTTTGTGGATGATCCTGACGCACCATTTAAGACCTGGACTCATTGGATTTTATACGATATCGATCCAAAGATAACCGAAATCAGGGAAAATTCCGTGCCAAAGGGTGCTTTTTTGGGAGAAAATGATTTTGGTAAAGGCACTTATGCCGGACCGTGCCCGCCGGTTGGCAAACACAGGTATTTCTTTTACTTGTATGCATTGGATACTGTGCTGGATCTTGATGAAGGTGCTACACGTGAGGAGATTGAGGAAGCAATGGAGGGACATATTCTTGACTCTGCCTTACCGTTAGTAGGGCTTTTCGAGAAGTAATTTCAAAACTTAATTAAAAAACTAAATAAACAAAGGTTTTTAAACGAGAGAGGCGGCCATTGTGCGATTTTAATCATTCACTTTGGCCGCCTCCTTATAGGTTTTTAGCTCTCGAATCTCAATTTCTGAAGAACGGGTTGTTAGATGATGCGTCGGGACGCGCTGGAATTAGGCATGTCGATGCGGAAAGCCCTGTAAAGTGCGTACCCAATTAAGGGTATGCAAATAGGTGACAGCATCATGAACCATATCCAACCAGCGATTGCCCAGACTCCGATGAAGGCCAGGATCAGTACGACCCAAAAGACCAGGTCCGGTGAATCGTCGTGTTCAATATCGAGTCGCCCACCGCCAACTTTGCTGCGTTCTTTGGGAGCTGGGGCTACTGACTTGTCTTCAATTTCGGCACCGCTCGTTCCAACAGTGACTTCCACTGAGGAGGACAGTGCTTGGAACTGCTTCTGTTCCTGGCTGGGGTAGACGTTTACAACTGGGGCCGGCTGGTTTGCCAAGATGTCGTTGCGCTCCTGCTGGATCGCGTTCGCATCTTCCTGGTTGTCCAAGAAGCGCTCGGCGAGCGGCAAAGCAAACTTCTCCATCCAGTCCAGTACCAGCTGAACGCACGCGCATTCAATGTCTGAGCATGGCTCTGCTGCTGCAGCTGCACCGGTTCCCCCGTTGTCCGTCTTGTCACCGTCCCCATCGTCGCTCGGAACCTCTTCAGTTTCTTCCGGTTCCGGAGTCACGATTACGATCGGAGTAGTCGGGGGCGTACCAATAACGGTAGGCTCTGGGACCTTCGTCGCAGGAACCGTCGTAGGTGCGGGTGTTGCAGCAGGTACTTCGACCTCGCAGTTAGTTGCACCGACAGTGTTTGCCGGATCATCCAGCAACGCACTATTGCAACTCACCTCCTGCCAATGCCCATTATGAAACACACAGGCCTTCCCTGATTGGGGGGTCTGGGCATTCACGTCGTCAGGGCAGTTGCCAACACCGGCGTCAGCCTCGTTAATCTGCACAAATGCCGGATAAACCGCAGTCAACGCCAGGCAAACGATCAGGACCATCACGAACTTCGAAAACATGTTGTTCTTCATTTCTTTTTCTCTCCTATTTTTCTGAATGATTTTTTTCTTCATTTAAACCTCAAATGAAGGCAATAGCGAAGGCAACGGCGGTTTACTTGCTTTAGAGGTAAGTTACCGTTGCCCCCACTATAGCCCCCACTTGGGTTCTTAGGGAGAAAATTGAGTGAGCTATTAACCTTTCAAAGTGCAAAAAACCACGCTTTAGACGTGGTTATACATATACTATAAGTATCCCCCTCTAAAGCTTTAAGTTTTTTTGAACACCGTAATACTACCACCAAAACAGCCTTTTGTCAATGCTATGGGTTACTGTATTTAAACGAAAAAGGGCCCTTATTGCTGTTATACAATGAGGGTCCTTTATTTGGGTGGATTACTACTTTCCCTGTGATTATCGCGTCCTTCAGTCATGCCTTTCAGCCTTTTTGAAGCATTGTCCCAATCAAAAACCAGGTACTTCCATAATCCCTTTGCTTCCTTTTCGGTTAGAAGAGCAATAAACGGCAGAACTTCTCGTGACTGCGCTTCTGCAAACTTCTCTCCGGATTCCTGCCAGCACTTAGTGTAAAAGTTTCCAAATACCTCACGACGATACTTGTGGGAATCCCCGTTGAGGTGACTCAGAAACTCCGTAACTAAGGTGCCGCGAGGCGACATCCCGGGAAACTTGGCAAAGGATGTCGTTCTTACGTACTTTATTCCGTACATAGCACACCTCCTATTTTTTGTTTTTCTTTTGGGGTAAACGGTAGAACTGTTATACCAGAACCTATAACGCTTTGCTAATATTCAGCTTGATACACTTCGATCCAAACATCCTTTGAAAACTTGTGTTTCTCAAGCTTGGTGTAGTGCTCATCAAAGTAAGCTTTAACTTTGTCAGAGTTTTCCAGATTAGTAGTTAAGAGCAAATACATTTTTTTGTGGTTTGCCTGCAAAGACTTTACATCATTTGCAACCTTTTCAGAGTCGTACGCAGGAATTCCACCTTTTTTCTTGTTCCAAATCGGAATAGTGGAAACTCTGGCGGTACCTTCGTAATAATACTGAAATGGATAGATGGTGTACGGGGGCGCAAGAATAATTATGTCCCTAGAACTTGTTCTTTCGTTTAGAAAGCTAACTGCAGCCCGATAATCTTCCCTAACAGGGTTATCGGGATGTGTGGCCTGCAGATATAAAGAAAATAGAAGTGTAAGTATAAATAAACTCGTTAAAATTATTCTTTTCTTTCCGACAAGTTCGGTAAAATACCAGGCGAGCAAAATATAATACATTGGAGTTATGGTGATTAAGTAGCGGGTTAAATACATAGGTTTTATCAGCACACTTCCCGAATAAATAATAAACACCGGAATAGTTGCACCCATCAGCGCCAATAAAATTCCCGGTGAAAACGGGTTTTGACGTTTCGTAAGGAAAATAAATCCAAGCAAAATTATTACCGGCCAAATGGAAATTGCCAAAGATGTAAGCGCATCCGGCAAAAATCCGTTTGTAAATTCAAAATAGCTCAAAATTAAATTAAAAGCTGTGGGTTTAGCCAAAACAGGAGCTAAAGTTCCCGAACCATAAGATTTATAAAGCATGTAAACCCAAGGTAAAAAGCTGCCAATAACTAAAAGTCCGCAAACACTTAGAAATGCAAATTGTTTTTTTCTATCGTAAACATCGTATTTTCCCCATTTGACTCTTTTCACTACAAATGAAATTAAAAAGAAAAGCATTTGCACAAATAGCACCAGTGTGAAGAAGTAATGTGTGTAGATTCCGATAACATTAACAAGGGTGTACAAAATATAATCTCGGGATTTGTTATATTTCATGATTCGCACGTATAACAAATACGATATCGTGGTTACTAGAGTCAGCAATGTATACATTCTAATTTCCCGGCTATACCACACCCAAATTGGTGAAATTGCTCCTAAAAACATTGTCAACAACGATCTTTTTCTACCCATTATTTCTTTGGATAGTAAATACAAAGCGGGAACGGTTAGTACACCGGGAATCGCCGACATCGTTCTTACTGATATCTCACTAGTTCCAAATATGGAAATCCAAAAATGTAGCAACGAGTTGTGCAAAGGCAGGTGAACGTTTTTTAACATGTAAGTCTTGATAAATTCCAAGGAGTGGGAAGCCTGCCAAATACTTTGAGCTTCGTCTAGTCGGAGACTAAGCGCGTCAAGATAAAAAAATCGCACAAAAACTGCAACAGCCATTATAAATAGCCACAGCGTCCTTTCATTAACTAACCTATTTAAGACTGTTATCTTCTTTTCTTCCATACTATTTTATTGATTCAAAAAGATCGAAACCTAATTTATCTGCCGAGTAGAATTACTGCAAATAATGTTTTTTGCCACCTTGGTTTGATACTTCTGCGTGTTCCGAACTTCTAGAAATATGAGCAAAATCAAAACGAGGTTTTAACTTAATCTGCCTCTCTTTTGCGATCGAACTAATTCTATTTGGCACAAAGAGGGCAACATACTTTAGCCTGTTATAAAGAGCGGTCCATGGATATGCAACACCTATGAAACCGGACAACAAAGCGGCGTTAAATAAAATCCATGATGCATTTGTAATTAAAGACGGGACAAATCCGTATTTTATGAAACCAAATGTTATCGCAGCAATTCCCAATAGGATATATGAGATATGCGGAACTGCGTACTTAAGAAAGTTCCCTTCCTCGTATGCTTTAGAGGTAACTTTAAATGAAGATTTTGTACCGCGAACTGTATCCATAACTGCCTGTATAAATACAAATGATGAACTCATTGAAAGTTGGATTGCTCTAAATGTAATTGTGTTATCAGTCGAAAGCATCAAAGTATTTATAGTTGAGAAGATAAATGGGAAGAAGTACAACATAAAACTGGATGTTGTATCCACTACCGGCACAAGTCCTGTAAACAAAACAACTATTGGAATGAGCGCGTCCATTAATGCAACAAAGCCGTTAAGATAGTAGCTCGAAGAATACATGTATTGAATCTTTTGCCAGACAGTTAAATTTTTATTAAATAATGGAAAATGTCTAATAATAATTTCTGACGAACCTCTTGCCCACCTAAATTGTTGTTTCACATAATTATCTAAATTATGAGGAGCAAGCCCCTCTGCAAGAATCTCTGCGACATATAGTGTCTTGTAGCCTCTTTCATGGAAGTAAAACGAAGCAAGAAAGTCTTCTGCGATATTGTTTTCCGGAACTCCTCCGATTTCATCAAGCGCTTTTCTTCTTACAACTGCGTTAGTTCCACACCAAAAAGTGGCATTCATTTTATTTTTTCCTCTGCATATTGGACCAAAGAATAATTCTTGTTGTTCCCATGCTGCAGTGGTTAAAAAGTTGTCATTCCTATTTTTATAATATTGAGGTGTTTGCACGAGCACTACTTTAGGATCAGAAAAATGTCCCATCGTTCTTTCCAAAAATTCCGGTGCAGGAACATGGTCGGCATCAAAGATTACAACAAACGGTGCGTGAGAAAGTCTTAGTGCATTGTTAATATTTCCCGCCTTATTGCCTTTGTTGTTATCTCTGGTAATTGGAACGGCTCCGTACTTTTGGGCTACTTTATTTACACCTTTCCATCCTGGTAAGTTTCTGCCCTTGCCGTCGTTAAGCACGTAAACCTTAAAATCAGGGTATTCGATATTCATTGCGGCTTTCACAGTCTTTTCCACTATTTCAACCGGCTCACCACAGACAGTAATAAAGATATCTACAGGATAAATTCTTTGAATTGGTGAATGTTTCTGCTTGCGCTGATCCCAAACTGTTATTGCAAATCCTAGAGCTTGCCAAACATGGTAAATCTCACCAATCAAAAGGACGGCATATAAAAACGGGTTTCCCAAATTGCGAAGGTCAAACCACCAGAGTAAATAGATTATTGAAGCAACAATATTAAGTACTAAAAAAACTTTAGGTACTTGAATATTGGCAGAAACAATTTCATGTGGGGATTTAACTGTTTCTTTATCGTTCATTCGCCCAGCTCCTTTGCGTCAGATAAATTTACTAGTTTATTTTCATAGAACCCGATTCCAAACCACACCCAATTTTGTGCATAATATCCAAGCTCATCTTTAAAATCCTCGATATCTTGGTTATAAAGCGGAGCAATTTTCTTAAAGTAAATTTCTTCTGCAAGTTCCGGGTATAGAATTCTGAAGTAAGGTATAATACCGCCGTATAAACTGTAGGATTCGAAATCGGTAACTTTCTCACCATCGTGCGTGTATGTTGAAAAGATTTTGCCGTTGGTTTTCCATTCATCATTCAAAAAAGAAAGGTTTTCTAGGTAAATCTTAGCGCGATCGTTTTTGTACCAATTCCAGTCCAAAGCAACTCTCCAAATTACCCTGAAGGCGTCGTCACCAAAATGCGTAGTTTTATCCGAATGCACTACCGGAATAATTTCGCCTGTTCGCGGATTTATATTCACCCAATCCGGAGGCAAATTCGCGCTTTTCTTTAACCCTAGTGGATCTAATGTTGTTTTTTCCAGAACCTCGTATGAAGTATCTCTAAGCGCAAGCCACGGATGATCCGGGTCGACCTCTGCAAAGATTGGGTAATATGCAGGAGAAAGATACGAGGGATTGATGGTCGGCAATGCTTCCGTCTTCGCCCAATTACCTGCTAATAAATAATATTTTCCATTAAGTTCCAGAACTTCCTGCCTCCATATGTCCGCCAAAATTTCTTTAGCTTCTTTTAAATAGTGATCTTGATTCCAACGTTTTGATGCAAAAATAAGTGCTAAAGCAATATCTTGATCGGCATCGGCCGCTGAATTCATCCCGCCTTCTTCAATGAGCACGTCCCATTTTCCGGTTGAACTTTGGCCCCACTTCCACGCAAAAAGCTCATCGTTTGGTCTTTTCTGTAGATTGTTGTTCGTCCACTTTAAAACTCTGTCGAAAGTCTCTTTATCGTCCATCCACACTGCCCTTAACATTGAATATGACTGACCTTCCGACGTAGTCAGATAATTTCTGTCTCTATCTATTGTTCTTCCATCTTTTTGAATTTTCTCTCGATAGGCAATCCAAAGATTTTCTAAAGTAACGTACGGGTAGGTCCTGACAAACACATTGTTCTCACCTTCTATTGAGCTTACGCCAATATTCTCTTGAAGTGCCTTAAGACTCGTGTTTTTGTACAAAAGAAACACTCCAACAGCTGCTAATCCAGCGACAGAAGCTATAACTCCCAATGTGGTGACCTTCAGTTTCATAAAAAAATGTATTAAATTTAGAGTCTATAAGTTGTGTTTTCGAAATCATTTAAAACGCAACAATAACCCTCCCCAAAAACATGGGACCAAATTTCAAACATTATACCTAACATATAGAGAAAACCAAAGGACTTTATATTTAGCAAGGTCTATATGAAAGACCTATATTATAAGCTAAACGGCAATTATTTGGATGTTTTCTGTCTTTTTTATAGGTTAGAGTATTAGATTTTCCTCAACTCGCGAGCTGTCTTTTCAGTCTTGGTAAGCAATTGGTCTATCTCGTCTAACCCTTGCAGCCAAAAATCTTTGTCATTTATATCAATTCCCATTTTAAGAAAAATGTTGCGTGGTGAATCGGAAGTCCCTGCAGACAAGAATTCTTTAACTTTGTTTATAAATTCAGGAGAGCTTTTGACGGATTTTTGCAGGGACTTGGAGATTAATAATCCGCTTGCGTAAGAATAGACGTAGAAAAAACTCCTAATGTGGCTCCAATAGACCCACCAGTTTTCACTTCCTTCGGACATCTCCACACTGTCTCCTAAATACGCGCTCATGTGTTTTACAAATAACTCGCCTATCTCGTCCTTGGATAGATATCCTTTTGCTCTAAAACTTGAGTGTAATTCCTGCTCAAATTTGTAACAGGCAACTTGTCTAAAGATCGAGGCTACACAATCATCCAGCCGCATCATCATTAGAGCTAACTTTAATTCATCGTCCGCATCCTTTTCTATCTCATCCAAAACAAAATCTTCCATGAAAGTGCTGGCGACTTCTGCAGTACTTAACGGGGTATCAAAATTTAACGCATTTTGTTTGGGTCGTATTAATTCGTCGTTTATAGCATGCCCCATTTCGTGAGCAATCGCCGTTACGTCCGCCAACTCGTCTGTGTGATTAAGCAAAATATACCCGGGTTGGGATTTCTGTCCGGAAATACTAAATGCTCCGCTCCGCTTTCCCTTTCTTGGATAAACATCCAATCTGCCGTTAGTTATAAGTTTCCAGAAAATATCGTAAAACTCTTTGTCCAAATTTTTAAAAGTTTTTGCCACAAGTTTTACCGCCTGATCGTATGTGTACTTTTTGTTCAACTTGCCATAAGGCATGTTTTTTTCAAAATATCTAAACTTTTCTAAACCCAGCAGTTCTTTTTTCAGTTTGTAATATCTGTGTGGAATATCAAAACGCCCTACGACATTATCCAACATTGCGTCTACGGCCTCAGTGCTAATATCGTCAGATAAGTGGCGTATTTCATCCGGTCGGCTGACTTTTCGCAATTCATCGTTAACTTTCTTGTCTGCCAAAATCGAGTTTATCTCTGCTTCGGCTGTGAAAATGTGCTTATTTAAAATGTCATTTATCGCCTCTGCGGCAGCCTCCCTGTGCGCTAGTTTCTGATCATAAATCATTTTTGAAAGTTCTGAAAAGTTAAATTTGCCTTTTTTTCCTTTAACTTTTCTCTCTTCTTTAGATATAAAACTGGATGTCATTTTGACCCAATTTACATACGAAGTCGCGGATTTCAGGTTCAAAATTTTCTCCTCTTCTTCACTTAACAGGTATTTTGCCTCGTTAAAAATAAGCTCCATCCAATGCCTGTAGTCTTGTAGATCCCCGTATTCCAGGAATTTCGCTTGTTTATCTTGGGGAATCTTGGATATTCTATGTGCAAAAAAGCTCATGTCGTTGCCTGTTTTGACGCTTCTATCGTGAATTTTGTTGTTTTTAGCTTTAAGTACGGGATTATCCTGATCCTGCGAGCTTCTTAGTCCAAAGTAATAACCAACGTCGCCGTCAGTGCCGTACTTGGCGTTAATAAGCTCATACTCGTCCAAAGCTTCTTTCAGAGTCGCCGGGCTTTCAAGATAGTCACTGCGGTCTTTCCATTTGTTGATAAATTCGTAGCACTTGGTTTCTACGACCTTTAACTTTTCTTCTGCCTCCGGAGATTCATCAGAACTTAATAATGGTGAAAGGTCCCAAATTGTAGGGAATTTAGAAGTTTGTTTCATACTCAGGGAATTATAGCAGAGGAGCAACATTTCTCTGAATGCAGACACGTTTTTCCTTGATACTATAGGCAAACTCGCGCGACTTAGTTTGACACGCAGAATAGTTTGTGATAAATATATCTAGTGTTTTAATTAACAACCCCTCTGGACCTGTTCCTTACTAGCTTAGGGGACTATTTTTTTTAAGGCAAGTTACATTCTGCTTTGGTATCTATACAAAAGAAGTAATTGGATTTGCCTGAAAAGAACAAAAATGCAAAAAAACGAAATACTGTACGTAACTAAAGAAGGTCTGGCTAAATTAAAAAATGAGCTCAAAGAGCTTATTGAGGAAAAACGCCCGGAAGTCGCCAGAAGAATACAAAATGCGCGAGAAATGGGCGATATATCGGAAAACGCTGAATATGATGCGGCTAGACAAGAACAATCTTACATCGAAGGCAGAATTGCTGAACTTGAGGAAGTTGTAAAAAGCTCTAAAGTTTCGGATGCTCAAAAATCCGATGGAGTTGGAATTGGCTCAAAAGTTACTGTCCACATTGAGGGCGACGAAGAGACATTTCATATAGTAGGAGCTCCTGAGGCAAACCCTTCCGAAAAGAAAATATCCCACGAATCACCGCTGGGTGTTGCTCTATTTGGTAAGAAGGTCGGCGACCTAGTTGAAGTGGAAGCCCCTGTTGGAAAACTCACCTATACCATAATAAATATTGAACAATAACAGTGTTTCGTGTTATTACTTAAAACATGGCTACACTTGCTGAATTGAGAAATATCCGTTTGGAAAAACTAAATAAACTAAGGGAACTTGGTATTGACCCGTATCCTGCGAGATCTTACGTAAACCAGCCCGCCGTTCAAGTACGCGAATCTTTTGATAAACTCGAGGGTAAAGAGGCTACAGTTGCAGGCAGAATAACAGCAATGCGCCTTCATAGGAACCTAGCCTTTATTGACTTAAAAGACTCCACAGGAAAAATTCAACTGTATATAAAAGAAGATACTCTACAGGAACCCGACTATAAGAAAAGTGAAATTGGTTATGGAGATTTAGGACTTTTAGATATAGGCGATTTTGCCGAAGGTACTGGAATTGTAACCAAAACCAAAACAGGGGAAGTTTCAATTCAAGTGGCAAATATTAGGGTTCTAGCTAAAACTTTACGTCCTTTACCGGACCAATGGGACGGACTAAAAGATAAAGAAACTCGTTTGAGACGTAGATACCTGGATACAAATATTAATGAAGATGTTTACCAAAGATTTATCAGACGGGCAAAATTCTGGGAAGTTCATAGAGAATTTTTTAAAGAACACAAATTTTACGAGATAAATATTCCTGTTTTGGAAATGATTCCCGGCGGTGCAGATTCCAAACCATTTATTACCCACATGGATGCGATAGATCAAGATTTCTATTTAAGAATTTCACAAGAACTGTATTTAAAAAGATTAATCGGCGGCGGGTACGAAAGAGTCTGCGAGATCGGTCCAAGATTTAGAAACGAAGGTTTATCAGATGAACACTTGCCTGAGCATATAGCCATGGAATTTTATTGGGCGTACGCTGACTGGAAAAAAGGAATGGAATTTGTAAAACAGCTGTATGACAGAATTTTAGATGAAGTTTATGACGGGAAAAAAGTTTTTAATATTAGAGGTATGACGGTAGATTTCAGCAAAGGCTGGGAAGAAATAGATTTTGCTGAAGTCATGAACAAGAAATATGGTATAGACGTACATAAAACAACTGCAAAGGAAGTTGGAGAATTGATAAAGAAACACCATGTTAAAGGTGATTTTGATAAAAATGTAACTAGAGGCATTGATATGCTTTGGAAAGAAGTCCGAAAAGAGATTGCCGGTCCGGCATTTTTGATCAATCACCCAAAATACATATCACCGCTTGCTAAAGCCCATTTTGACGCACCACATATTACCGAGAGGTTCCAGCCTATTATTGCAGGATCAGAGCTGGGCAACGGATGGTCTGAAATCAACGATCCTCTTGATCAATTAGCTCGTTTTAGAGAGCAACAGCAGTTGCGCGATGAGGGAGATGATGAGGCACAGTGGTTAGATATTGATTATGTGGAAATGCTTGAATACGGAATGCCTCCAACATTTGGTTTTGGACATAGCGAAAGAGTTTTCTGGTTTTTGGAAGATGTTTCTGCAAGAGAAGGCGTTCCCTTCCCGCAATTAAAGTTCGAAATTGACGAATCTACCAAGAGTATTTACGGTTTGTAGTTTTTCCAATAGTTAAATCTTAAGAGTTGATCATTTAAAATGACTTTCCCGGAAATATTCGTTTTGGTGAATGTTTCCGGGAATTGAATCTGGGCGGGCAGAAATTCTAAGATGTGTTCAACAAGGACTTCGCTACTTACTCTCCTCGTACTTGTAGACCACCTTGATGTGCTCGCTGACTGAATTCTCCGAAATTACGCAAGACACCTGCACCCCGTAGACTTTGGCTTCTTCCCGGTGTGCATATGGCCCAAAAGCGATGTATTCGTAGAAATCTGTGAACGTGAATTCTGAAATGCCGTTCTCGTTGACAACTGAGTACTCTTCGGCGAATCCGACCAGAATATCAGCGCAACGGACCAGGTATGCCGGCGTAATAATTTCCGTAGCGCCACCTTGCGTGGAATTTGTCTGATAACCTGCCGGCGAAGCTGGCGCGCACGCACCAAACAACAACGCAATTATCAGCAAAACACCAGAGAATCCAAACAGACCAGTCGACTTTTTCATTTTTTTCTCCTCTCAGGATAGTTTATTGGATGTGTAACTTATAGCATTTTCAGCCTGTTCGGTCAAACTATAAAGGTAGTACAATAGTAAAATGCAAAATCTCACAAAAGAAACCGCCATAAAACTACTCGAAGTAAACATGAAAAACCAAAACCTGCGCAGACATTGTTACGCTGTAGGCAAGGCTTTATCGGCCTATTTTGATTATTACAAATCACAAAATCTGGATACCGGAAAATTATCAAAGGAACAATGGGAAATTATAGGAATACTCCACGACGCAGATTGGGAAATTACTACAAACAATCCTGAACAACACACACTTATGCTGATGGGTTGGCTTAAAGATTACGACACACCCGAAGAAATGATGAATGTGTTTAGATCACATAACACTAAGATTACCGAGTTGAGAGAACCGGAAACACTTTTGGAATGGACTTTGGAGTGTTGTGATGAACTTACCGGTTTTATAGTAGCAGTTGCACTTGTTATGCCGGAAAGAAAGTTGGACGTAGTTACCACAGAACGTGTTTTGAAAAAATTTAGACAAAAAGAATTTGCAAGACAGGTTGACCGTGAACAGATTCAACAATGTGAATCCAAAGTTGGCATCGATGTTAATACTTTCATAGAAATTACACTCAAAGCGATGCAGGAAAACTCAGAACTACTCGGTCTGTAACATCATATTTTCAAGAATTAATTTAAAAGGTGAAACTAAGGCTTCCTTTTGAGTACAAAAGTGAAGTTACACTTCCTTTTGAGTACAAAAGAAAAGCGGCTCTTATTACAGAACCGCTTTTACATATAAGTATAATCAGTTAAGAAACTATAAAAGAAATTACTTTCTCTTGGACTTTGACTTAGCTTTGGTTGCTTTTCTTTTAGTAGTTTTCTTAGCGGCTTTCTTCTTTTTTACTGGCATTGTTTAATTCACCTCCTAAAAAACAAAAGACACCCCACATCCGTGAAGTGTCATTAAAAATAAATATTGGGCAGGAATAAAATTAATTTACTTTTCATTTCCTACATTAATTGTAGGTAGTTTTATGTAATAAAGTCAATATTTAATATGAAACATTATGTAATCTTTTGTATATTGTTTTCGAAACACTATATAATTAACTAGAACATGCAAGAGTCACAGCCACAAAATATAAATCCGGAACAGGAGAACAACTCAAATATAATTGATGATAGCGGTTTAATCGAGCTAGCAAAGAAACGTGAAGAAGAAATTGAACAAAAGAGAAAGAAGTTTAACAGGATAATGTTCTTCGCAAAAATTGGTTTGCTGATAATTGGAATTTTAATTGCGGCGTACATAATTTACTGGAAGTCTACGCCCACCCCTCCTCCGCCTGATTTTAAAGTTGAGGATAAACCTGAGCCGTTGCCAGAACCCGAGCCGTTAACAGAGTGGACTCAACATAAAGACGAAGGACTTAAAATATTTGTTAAATATCCGCCGGAATCTAGGCTATTTACCTACGACACGCCTTCAAACAAAGTCGAAATAGTTTACGACTCTATGGCCGATGATTTCTCAACTGTAACCGAAGAAAATTTAAAACAAGGGTACATCTTTAGAATTACACCACTTAACATAGGGATTAGAACCATTGATAGAATTACCGAGATTAAAAGAGATAGTTTTAAAAGTAGGTGCCCGACTACAGCAGTGTTCTCTGAAATCACCTCAACACTTGTCGATACAGTTGATGCAAGAACATTTGATATAAGGAACTGTAATTCAGACTACAAAGTTTACTACAGCCCAAGATTTAATATTTATTACGAGATTGCACAAATTTACAAAGGCGACTTTGGAGTTAGACAAAAGTTTAAGAGCACGACCGATGAAATATTTATATCTTTCAAGTTCTTTCCCGAAGGAGAGACTCTGCCGGAAGAACCATTTAAAACTTACATCAACGAGCAGTTAAAATTTCTCTTTATACATCCAAACTTAGATGATACTTGTTGTACTATTCAAGGTCCGCCTATTCAAGAAGCGAGAAAAGAAGTTGTGTTGGTAAAACCAGATACATATGTGGATCAAAACACTATGGACGGACTTGGGGTTTACATCTATAACTTGAGAGCTGCACAAACGTTTGAGGCGTTTATTTCTGCCCAAAAGCAACTGTTAATTGAAGAATACACGGTGGTACGGGGCGTAGCACCTAAAACCGAAGACAGCGCTATTATGGTCGGTCAGTATGAGAGTCAAATGTTAAAGGGGTACTCATGGAGAGGAACTTACTTTGTCTACACATTTATTCCTCAGAAAAACATCGTCATAATATTTAGTATAAAGAGCACTACACCTGAGTTTGAGAAAACAATATTAGAGGAAACGTTAAAAACCTTTGAAACCTTTTAAGATTAGTAAAGACGCGTAGCTGAGTTTGGCCCCCAAAAGAATAATAGCAAATATTTTTATAATCACAAGAATGAGTTTGGCCTCTAAGTGTCTGTGGATATTTACCTAACTAACAGGATAGCATTTGCAACACCTCGCCCCGGACCTACTACATACCCTCCGTTGATGTACAGCGCCGCAGTACCACCGCCGTCCAGATTAAGCGCATGTAAAGCGCCGAGTGCTTTCATAGCATAAGCCGCCTCAGTCACAGTAGCGTTTGTGATATAGGCCAGATAAATATTTTCATTACCAACACCTATAGCCCCTCTTAAAGCACGGACTTTCTGAAACGAAGTTAAAATATCTTCATCGACTACCACTTCCCCATTTTTTAACATTGAAGGAAAATTGGATACTGCCGCATCCACTGAGTCGCCGTCGTATTCCGAAGTTTTTCTATAGAACGAGTATGAATTGCCTCTAAACGTAATCATTCCTGTATCAAACCAGGACAAAGCGTCTTTGTTAAACCATTTTCCATCATTGCTGTCGTACAAAGCGTAATCAAAGGACCATGTTTTTCCCTCGCAGGAAGCGTAGTCTGCGGGACACGCGTAAGAGCCGGTAATTCCTGCAAAGGCACCGTTCTCACTCACATACTGCTGCATAGATTTTGTTGGGCAGTTGTTACTACAATCATCCTCTATTGCTGCAATTGTTTTAACACGCACGCTGTTTAACGGTACTTTAACTAGGTACACACCGTGCGTAGATCCTCTTTCGGTTGTAACAGTTAAATATGAGTAACCTTGCCCGGCATTAGATGCAACGGTCGGTTTAGGTAACGAATCAATGTATTTTTTATATGACTCATCCAATGCAAGAATGTTTTCGTCGATAGCAGTTTCTAAACTCTCAAAATCTTTACTTATCAGCATGTCGCCGAATGCTTCAAGTTTTTCTTTAATACCTGCCGAATCTATCTTAACTGAGTCGTTTCGCTTCAATTTTGCTTGAAGATTGCCGTATTTTTCGTAAATACTGTTTACTTGTACAAACAACGAACCTTCTTCTGTTGCTTTGAGTTTTTCAAGTTCGGTTTCCAATAATGTAAGTTTTGTTTCAATTTCTTGCCTTTGGATAAGTTTTAAGTGTTCTTCAAATAGCTCCTCCGAAAAATTGGCATTGAAATTCTCTTGGGTCTGTTTAATTTGAGTGTAATCTGTGGCAATTTTATCTGATTTGCTCTTTACATCTAAATACCCGAAGAATAAATAAATAATTACAACCGAATAAACAAAGTACACTAAGGCTACAAAAACAACTTTCGCGGATTTTTTGACAACAAATTTATCTCTGAAAAGGTTTCTTATTGAATTCATTATATTATCGGTAAAGTGAAGTGAAATGCGGACCCCTCACCTGTTCGGCTTTCTGCCCAAATTTCGCCATTATGGGCATCAATTATTTTCTTACAAATATATAAACCTAAACCCTGACCGGCTTCCATTTCCAAAGGATCTTTTACTCTGTAAAACTTGGTAAAAAGATTGTGGAGATTATCTGCAGGAATTCCTCTACCCGAGTCTCTTACTATTGTATGTATAAAACCCTCTTCCTTGGCAACAGATATTTCCACCTTCCCTTTGTCGGTAAACTTAACAGCATTATCGACCAGATTCTTCAACACTTCTCTAATTCTTACAAAGTCAGCGTGCATCATAGGAATTTCATATAACGGCGGCACGTAGACGATCTTTAAACCTTTAGTTTCGGCTAGCATTTTATACTCGTTTACAACATTACTGACCAAGCCGGAGTAATTGACGGATGAAACATTAAGCTTAAATTTTCCTTGCTGAAGCTCTGAAAGGTGCAAAACATTTTCGATCATGGTTCCAAGATTATCGGCTCCGGCTATTGCGGATTCGAGATTTGATACTTCTCTTTCGGTTAATTTATTTAAAGTCTCAGGAACTGAAAGTGTGTTTAGAAATCCTTTTAATATAGTAAGAGGTGTCCGTAACAAATGAACTGACATAGATACAAAGTCAACTTTCATCCTCTCCAGTTCGTTTTCTTGTGATACGTTTTCAAGAATTAAGATAGCTCCTAAGCCAATTTTCGATCCCTCTCGCATCTTGCGTGATTCCAGGTTCACAACTCGGATCATGTTTTCCTTAGAAATAAGCTTCAATTTCTCTTTTCGAAAAAACACACCCTCGGTATCTATTTCCCCCAAGGGACAGTAAGAATCGGGATCCACGGGCTGATTTTCTTCATCAAGTAAGTTTAAAAAGCCTTCTGCAGGACGCCCAAGAACGTCAGACAACCCATATCCGGTAAGCTCTTCCGCGGTTTTATTTATCATGGTAACGGATCGTAATGAGTCTAGGATTATAATACCTTCTCTTACTCCTGAGATAAGTACACGAAGTTTTTGACGTTCTAGTTCGATAAGATTATTTTCCATATAGGCAGTATTCACAAATACCTATATATAGTTTAGCAGAAGATAGAGATTAGATAAGTGAAAATTAAATGATTTTACGGGATTAGCTAGAGCGGGGCCATGTTTTGCTACACATGGCCCGAATTGCCCGCTGATATTTTTAACGATTGGTCAGCGGGAGGAATAGATCGAACTTGTATTCGCGAGTAACCCTAAACGCAACGTTCACGGAACGCAGAAACAGGAAGTCGCCTGAATCAATCGGGAAGTATTTTGTACTTTCGCCGATCGTGCCGTAACTATGCAATGTTGTAAATACCTGCGGTTCCGCATAAGGCTCGACCAGCAAGTCAAGGTCTACAACCCGGTTCATGAATACGAAGTCCAATTCATATGGCACGGAATTCACCTCGAAACTACCAAGGTAGTTCCAGCTAGTGTCGAACTCTGGGTACACCCCAATGGATGTGTCCATGTAAAGCTGGTTGCCAACAATCAGTGTCATTGTGCCTAAATACACACCATCTTCGGTTATCTCCACGGTCTTTGAAGCTGTGTAAATCAACGCGTCGTTGAAGTTCATACGAGCACGGACCATAAGCAACCGGGTGGCAGTCTCTTCGGCCATAAACTCACGGCTAGTACTATAGTTAAAGTTCTGGTCCATCTGCCAAACGGTCCAACCTTCGCCTACATTCCAGCTCCATTCTAACGTCTCCTCCGGACCATTCCACACGGCGCGGAACATTCCGGTTTCGTTGACCAGAAGCTCGGTAGGACCGTAAAAGGCCAATACGTCATCAGGCTTAGCAAGAGCCTGGCCGTTCAAGCAAGAGAGCAACACCGCCAAAACAACCCCTAAACATACATACCCTCTCAATTTCTTCATTTGAACCTCCTCTTGGTTCTAAGATTTTTAAATCTCCTAACTGGAGTGACTACATTATATATTATAGGTCTATTTTTTCAATTTTAGGGCCGACAACCAAAACTAAGAGTTCCGCCTCAATAAGTCCAAAACTCAAACAAGTTGACTGATATAATGCTGATGGGTACTAAAAACTTATGAAAAATTTAACAAAAGCACCAAGAAATAGAACAATAGATATTACCACTGAGGAAAAATTAATAACTCAACAAAAATTGCATAAGTTAACAAAAAATACTTCGGTTGAAGAAATCACAAATAAAACAATCAACCAAGATCTGTTTGAGGCAGTAAACTTTCTTCCCGAGAATTTTGTTGATCTTCTGTTTATTGACCCTCCGTACAATCTTACAAAAACATTTAATTCAACAATCTTTAAGGAATCTAATGACTTAGCATACGAAACTTGGTTAAACAGCTGGTTAACCAAAATTATTAAAACACTTAAAAAAACAGCATCGATCTATGTATGCTGTGATTGGAAATCTTCAGCTCCTGTTTATAACGTGCTTAAAAAACACTTTATTGTCAGAAATCGAATCACTTGGGAAAGAGAAAAGGGCAGAGGGTCTAAGACTAATTGGAAAAATTGTACCGAAGATATCTGGTTCGCGACAAATTCAAATGATTATTACTTTAATCCTGAGGCTGTAAAACTTAAAAAGAAAGTCATTGCTCCTTACAAAGATGAGGTAGGAAAACCAAAAGACTGGGAAACTGACTCTGGCGGCAAGTATAGATTAACTTATCCATCTAACATCTGGACGGACATTACGATTCCTTTCTGGTCTATGCCTGAAAACACAGAGCATCCTACACAAAAACCGGAAAAATTAATCGCAAAAATTATTTTAGCTAGTTCAAAACCCGGAGATTTTGTATTTGATCCGTTTTTGGGAACGGGTACTACTTCCGTTACTGCAAAGAAGTTAGGCAGAAAATATTTTGGAATTGAAATTGATGAATATTACTGCCTGCTTGCTGAAAAGAGACTTGGATTAGCGGACAAAGATAGCAAGATCCAAGGTTACTCCGATAACGTTTTTTGGGAAAGAAATTCTCATAATATATAGATATACTTTGGTATGATCTATACGCTTTTTAGCAAGTTTGATATCATAAAATAAACCAATATGATAAAAGTTATATTCTTCGCCATTGTAAATTTTATTAACGGTCTTTTGGGTTATGTTGTCCCACCGTACTACCCAGCAACACCTAATCTGACACCTGACGAATACGTCACCTCATATAAATTGTCGGAAGATTCCTGTATAAAAATCGATTATCTAAGAACTGCGGACGACAAAATTGATATTTTATGTGAAACGACAGAGAGCAAAAAGGTGATAGAAACCGGTTATGTGAACAGGGATCAAGATAACAACATAATAAAAGCAAACAATTCTGTCTATATTAAATCAATTTATGTTGAAAACGAATCAAACGGGACACCTAAATGGAATACTTACTACGAAAACATTGCAGTCATAAAACCGTCTGGTGAAAAAATAACTATCTTCCAAAATAAAGTAATCAATGACTTTACAGTAATGGATGGGATAAATAAACTTTTAGTAATTTACAGTACAGATACTGACAATAATAAAGTTGCAATCGTAGATGACACTACCGGTGAAATATTAAAAGAATACGAATCTGAGGTCTTAGCTTCGTTTTCCCAAGGCGCAGCAAGTTATACTCTGACTGTAGCCGGAAAACGCGAAAAGAATGTTATTTTAGAGCTTGTGAACCACCCTGATGAGACAACAAGAGAAATAAGTATTGATATGGAGTTAAACACTTTAGAGTAACTAAATTCTCACTATAAACTATAAACAATCCGTAGCTTCTAGAGTTTACCTGCGGAGGTACTTTCCAAACACACTATTTACAGGTGTCTTTGTTGGTACTGTAAATACCGGTGTAGTAGGAGATGAAGAAGTAGTTCTAGATGTTGTAGTTGTCGTTACACTAGGTGTCCATGTATTTGTGTAGTAAACACCTCCTACCCTTAAATTGAACGGTGGTAAGAATTTTGAACCGTATTTAATGTCGATTCTGTGTATTTTAATATCCATTTTCGATGTAGGTGAGCATGCCCAAGCGCCACCGGATACTACTGCCTTGCACAATGACTTACCGAACCATGAGAACACTTCAACTTTAGTTCCGTTTGTCTCGCCAGTTCCGTAGAACCACGGTTGAGCATTATTAGTGTAGTAAGTATTCCAAGGTTTAGATGACGAGGTTATCGTTGCGACGCTACTTCCGTTTATCTTAGTCAGGGTGATAGGTCCTGAAGGTGATTTGGAACTAGATTTTTTCTTACTTGAAGATGATCTGGACTTGGACTTAGATTTTGACTTAGAGCTTGATTTGGAACTGCTTGTGCTGCTCTTTGTAATGGTTAAAGCGTTAGAAAACGTACCGGACTGTCCGTTTGGATTTGTGACCACAATGTTTTCTACCCCAAGAGGTCTGCCTTTTATATTTACTGTTGCAGAAATGCTAGTGCTGCTGTGTACCGTTGTTCTATTTGCAGTAATTGAAGCTAACCCGTCCCTAGTTAAACTCAAGACAGCGCCGTCCGCAAAATTTGTTCCGGCAACAGAAAGTACTAACGAAGATTTACCGTCATCGGCACTTGTAGGTGTAATTGCATTTACAGTTGGAGGTGTGGAGACTACAGGGTCCGGATCGGGCTCTGGATCAGGTGTTGGTGCTGGAGCAGGTGCCGGAGGCGGGTTGGTAACTCTAAAAGAATTATTCAATGTATGTGTCTGAGCATCCGGATTTGTAATTACAACCGAATAGTTGCCTGCAGACGCACCTGTTAAGTCAAATGTCCCGGTTAATGAAGTTGAAGATACAACTGACTCGGCAGCTGCGGCTATAATCGTTGAGTTAGCCCTAGTTAAAGTTACTGAAGCTCCGCTAACAAAATCTGTTCCGGTTAATGTAAACTGCACAGAATTTTGACCACTCTCGCCTGTTGTTGGCGATATGCTTGTTATTACTGGCGCAGCGGCAGGAACCGGATCGGGATCGGGAGCTGGTGGTGGCGGAGGAGGTGCAGGTGCCGTCACTATGAAGGCGTTGTTCAAAGTATACGTCTGCGTGTCAGGATTTGTAACAACTAGCGAATAGGTGCCTGCTGTAGCTGATGTCAGATCTAGCGTTCCTGTCAGTGTAGTCGATGAAGATACGCTTTCAGAAGCAGCATTAATATCCGGTGAACCTGTCAAAGTTAGTCTCACTGA
>Ga0208375_1000035_pt1 | contig 232944 bp, 267 predicted proteins | sample RifOxyD1_FD_184038 | JGI IMG/M metagenome (GOLD analysis project Ga0208375, IMG submission 184038) | Soil microbial communities from Rifle, Colorado - Rifle Oxygen_injection D1 (SPAdes) | ecosystem: Environmental > Terrestrial > Deep subsurface > Rock core/Sediment | place: Rifle, Colorado... | reverse complement strand
GCTGTTCAACCCTTAGTTCTCTTAAAGCAGATTTAAAGAAATCGTGGTTCTTGAATTTCTTTCCATCTGAAGTGATAGCAAAATCTTTAATCCCTAAATCAACACCAACCGTTGTATTTAATTTAATTGGTTGTTTTTCAGGTAATTCTTTTTTGTTATCTACTAAAATACTTATATAATATTTATTAGTTACTGATTTACTTACATTTACCGTTTTAATTTCACCTTTAAATTCTCTATGATAATCTATATCTGTGAATTTTAATTTTGGTATGAAAATTTGTTTTTTGGTATCACTTAAATATACACCTTGAGGTAACTGAAATGATTGTTTTGAATATTTATTCTTAAATTTTGGAAAACCTTTTCCTCTAAAAAAGTTTGTATAAGCATTATCAAGATTTCTAATACTCATTTGAAGTGCTTGAGATGGGCTTTCGTTAAGCCATTGGCATTCAGTATCTTTTAATTCTTTAATTTGTTTAGTTAAATTAAACATATCAAGGTGTTTTTTGTTTCCAGTATAAGCACTAATTTTAGTTTCTAAACCTAGATTATATACAAATCTCACTTGACCAAAAATCTTTGAAAGTAATTCTTTTTGATCTTGGTTTGGATAGATTCTATATTTGAATGCTTTTAACATTTATGGTAATTTTTTTTTTCTATAAGTATATATTAAACAAAAAAAGTCACTTTTTCCCATTTTTGAAAGTCAAATTCATCCATTAAACTGAAGATTTAACGGTTTTCTTTGACGGTCAATATAAATAAAAATCAGGATTTTTTTCAAAAAAATCATCTTGAACTTTTTCTAATAAATCATCGAATCTTAATAAAAATTTAAAAGCCATTTTGTTATTTTATATTTTAAATTCATCGAATTTTAAAATAGTAGATTCATTTAATTTATCTACTAATTCAAGGAATTTTTCAGTTTCTCTTCTATTCTTTTCTACACCAATTTCGGATCCTCTAAATCCATCATCAATTATATCATTACCCCTTACTGATGGTCTATAATATAACAATGCTTTTGCATATTTATCTTTAATATTCATAACTCTATACCATTCTTCTAAAATATCTTTTCTTACACTTTTGGATATAAGAGATGTATATAAATCAAAAATATTTTTAGGATCAACACCATTTTTATATATATCAATTAATAATGCTATAATTTCTACATAATCTTTATAAATTCTAGCATTTATTAAAGTTTCTTTAAATTCATTATTTATTGTATTTCTTCTTAATGTTTGTGCTAATGCTACTGTCAAATATGTAGTAGGTTTAATATCTTTTTCAGCTACAAGAACAGGAAATACTTGTTGTAAAATTCCAAATTCAATTAACATTTCAATAAACCTTTTTAACATATAACCATCATTGTTGATTTTAGCTTTTTGTTTTACAGTTATAAATTCTTTAAAAATTCTTTCTTTAGATACATCATCTTCATATGAAATACCAAATAATCTATTATCTCTATGAATTGCACTAGCTGTTTCATTATCAATATCACTACCTGTTGTTGCAGCAAATCTTATTGCCCTAATTATTCTTAATCGATCTTCGCCGAATCTTTTATCAGGATTACCAACCGATCTAACAATTTTATTTCTGATATCATTTAATCCACCTACAACATCAATAATTTCTTGACTTCCTATATCATAATATAACGCATTTATGGTTAAATCCCTTCTTCTAACATCATCTTCAATAGTAATATATTTACCTATTTCTACTTTTTTATCATCACCTTTTGTATTTCTACCTTTAGATATATCTTTTCTGTAAGATGCTATCTCATATCCACCTGGTTCATCTTTTGTAAATACACGAACAATACCAAACTTTACACCTTGTAAATCAGTTTTAAAATCTTTTAAAATTTTCATAGTAACTTCTGGCAATGCATCAGTAACCAAATCATAGTCATGTGGTTTCTTTCTCATTACAAAATCTCTAACAGCTCCACCAACAACAAATAATTTTTGACCTTCTTTATCGAATAAACGATGAAAGACAAGAATATCTTCAGGTAAATCTATTTTTGTTTTAAGTTTTTCTATTAACATATTTTTATATATAAAATTAATATGTAGATATATTTAAACACAAAGATATGAAAATGATTACAAAATTCCAAATATTTATCAATGAAAGTATTATGGATACCCTTAAAGGTAAATCTGATAATGAAATATTAAATTCATTAAAAAGTTTAAACGTATTTGAACAGGTAGAAAAAATTTATGAATTTGGATTGCCTAAAAATTTTCTACCAACCAAAGAAGAATTGATTTTTGCATTAGATGACTTATCAAATGATGAAAAAATATATCAAATTATTAGAAATAAACTAGATTATGATTTATTACCAAGAAACGAACAAGGTATTTGTTTTTATAATAAAACTTTAATAATCAATTCCCTAAATTTATTACACGATGATTTAAAAATAGATAAATTACCAGATAATTTTACAATTAATGGATATTTGTACGCACCAAATAACAATATAACAGAATTCCCAAAAAAATTAAAAGTATTAAAAACAAATTATAATAGTTATGATGGCAGTATTTACTTATCAAATAATAAAATATCTGAAATTCCAAATAATTTTAAAGTAAATAAGAATTTGAATTTAAATAAAAATAATATAACTAAAATTCCAAATAATTTAAGAGTAGAAGGGGATTTGCAATTAAATAATAATGCTATTACTACTATTGGTAAAAAATTATATGTAGGTGGAAATTTATATTGTAATTATCAACGTAGTAGATTTAATTTAGTATTACCAGATGATGCAATAGTAGAAGGAGTTTATTCAAATGAACACAAAAGATAATTAATTATTTAAATTGTTTTGTATTTTTCCCCATAATGTTTCTTTTCCATCATCAGAAATTTCTTTTTTCTTAAATTCTTCTATTTTAGGTTTGGTTTCTATAAAACCATCAGGTGATATAATTGCTTCATTTTTTTTAAGATGTCTATGACTTGCAAAACCATTAACAACATTCTTTTTTGGTATTGTTCCACGTGGAACAATATCAGTTTTTAATTCTTTACCTTTTTTAATGAAATTTTCTCTAATATCATTAATTTCATTTTTATTTAATTTTTTAGATTGTTCAAAAATGCTTCTTTGTAGATTTTCTATTTCTGTTTCATTTGAATTTTTAAATCTAAAAATTTTAAGAAATTTATTTTTTATATTAAGTTTTTTGATTCTTATTTTTTCAGATTTTTGAAGTTTTTCTACTTTTAATTTTTCGGCTTTTTTTATTTTATCCATTTCTTTTTGTTTTTTTCTAGCTTTGTTTATTCTAATTTCTTTTTTTTGTATTTCCATTGATAATCTATAATTAACATTAAGTGGTTTCAATTTATTAAACCAATCAATTAAAGTATTTTTTTTATTAATTTCTTCAATATTTAAATCATCTTTTTTTACAACAGATTTATCTTTAATTATTTTAGTTGATACTTTAGGGTATATTAATTTATATTTAACGTCATATACATTAAATTTATTTTTATATCCTTCTGGAAATTCGAATTCGTTATCTTTTTTTTCTAAATATATTTTACCATTACGTGTTAAAACATAACATTTTATTTCACGTGAATAATCAATGAACATTTTTTTGATATTAAAAAAGTTCGTTTTATCATCATATCTATAAGATTTATCACCATATTCATAAAACAAATTTAATTTTATTTTTCTTTTACTTATAGGATTTTCATCAATATTTTTTTTACCCATTACAACTTTTGTTATCAAATTATAAATGAAATCATCTTTTTCATTTTCATAATGGTTAATGACATCGATTTTAAAATTATTTTTAAAATGTGAAGATAATGATGGAATATTTAAACAACTAACTGTGGAATAAAATTCATTAGGAAATCTTTCTGTAATTCTATTTAATAATTCTTTATAAACATTAAGATGACCATATATACCGCTTTTTCTAAAAGCGGGTAATACTTCAACTCTTCCACCAACTCTATTATTTCTAAAATAATAACCCACAATTAAACTATCATAAACGGCAATATAAAACCAATTATCACTAAAACCATTTACATAAAACCAATGTTTTACATCTTCATAGTTTAAATATTTATCTACATCATTAATAGATACACCTAATCTTCCCGGTTTACGCCAAGATTCAATAACTTTTAATATTTGTAATTGGTTCATATAAATTATTTAATATCGCTAAGATAAAAAATATTTATACAAAAAACAAAAATATTATAATAAATTATTTATGAAATATTAATATTTTTCTAATATTTTATTTATAATTGTATTTCTTACTATATCGTCTATTGTAAATTTAAATATACCTATATCATTAATATCTTTTAAATTTTGAATAGCATGATATAATCCACTTTCTTCCTTATTTTTAAAATTATCAATTTGCATTATATCACCAGATATAATCATTTTACAATTACTACCTATCCTAGTTAATATTGTTAACATTTCTTTTTTTGATATATTCTGAGCTTCATCTACGATAAGTAGACAATTATCTAAATTTTCTCCTCTTATATACCCTAGACCTAAAATTTCAATTATATTTTCTTTTAATAATTTATCACTATTTTCTTTACCAATTATTTTATCGAATAAATTATATACACTATGCATAAACATAGATACTTTATCAGAAAAAGAACCAGGTAAAAAACCTACACCATTTTTAGTTATTTCGACAGTCGGTGTTAAAATATATATTTTATTATATTTTGTATTTTCATCTGTAAGATAACTTAACGATTTCAATATAGATAAATGAGATTTTCCACAACCAGATGGACCATCACATAATATTATTTGATTATTATCGATAAGTTTTATAAATTCTTTTTGTTTCTCGTTTTTACATTTAATTTTTATATTTCTTTTTAAAATTTGATTTGGTGATTTAGTAATTTCTTCTAATTTTATTAACTCCATAACATCACTACCATTTCCATTTCCATTTCCGTTTCTTTTTTTAGGATAAACTCTATTCATAAATTTATTACATTATTTTTTAAATAAAAAATCCATTAAAGTTTAATTAAAAACGATAACGGAATATTTTATTTTTGTGTAAATTTTATTCATCATACATATTATATATTAAAAACAGAAATATTATTTTACTAATAAATCTGCAGCACAACTAGCAGCATATGCATATGGTTTAGAAACGACTTTATAACCCATTCCACTTACCATACCCATAACAGAATTATAAACAATATTAGATTTATTTTGTTTATTTCTACCTGCAATTGGATTTACATCAACATGAACTTCAATTTTTTTAGTTGGTAAATTACCATCATAAGAATTTACTTCAAATTTAGGTGGTGTATATGAATATTTTAACTTTTCATTTAACCATTCAGCAAGATTTAATGAAAATAAGCATTCGTTCATTAACCTTGAAAACATATCTTTATTTTTTTTCAATTTTTGTCTTAAGAATAATACGTGTGCTCCTTTATGCTTTACTTCATCATATAATACAATAGTAATAGCATATAATGTAATTCTTCTTTTTTGTTGTGAATCACATCCTACGACAATTCTGATATTACTCCGGTCTTTAATATAATTCTTGATGTATTCAGCTACATCATCAATTACTTCACCACCAAATTTTTTAAATTTCGCAGTATCATAATCTAATAATTCATTTTTCATATTTTATATTTAATTGATTTTGTGTGATTTTTTATATATTAAAACTAAAAATCCCCGATAAAGAAAAATTCAGGGATTTTTAAATAAGGAAATTATACATATTTAATTTCTACTATATTTCTGTTTTAATTTTTCTAAATCATTTGATTTATCTTTTAATCTATTAACAGTTTCAGTATCATCATCAAATGTTAAATAAATTTTTCTATCGTCCCTTATTATTGAAATAACAACTACTTTAATTTTATCACCACTTAATAATTTTTTATTATTTTTATTAATGTAAGAAGTTTGGATTAAGCCGTTTGTTTCATAATCTAATTCGATAAGAGCACCAAATGGTTTAACTGTTATTACTTTACCTTCAATCGTATCACCTACTCTAATCGTATCCCATAACGAATCAGTAAGAATTTGTGTCAAAATAATTTGGCTACCACCTTTAATAACGTCTTTAATATAAAAATCTATTAAAGTTCCTGGTTCAATTTCATTTATTTTATTTTGATAATCTTCTCTAATATTAGCTTTATGTATCATACCAGTAAGACATTCTTCAAATTGAATAAATATTCCAAAACTTCTAGTTCCAGTTACTCTACCTTCATATACTTTATTTTTATCAAATTTTTTAAGTTCTTTAATTTTTTCTGGAATTAAAGTTTTAAGGTATTTTTTTCTACTAACAACATAAATTCCTTTATCTTGTTGTAATGTTTCTAACATAACATAAACTCGTTGATTTAATAATATATTATTATCGTATAATTTATTTACATCAGCTAATGTATTAGGCATAAATGCATCAATAACTATACCTTCGATTTCGATATCTACTAAATAACCAGCAGGAATTATTTCTTTAATGAAACAAATAATTGGTGTATTTTCTACAAAATAAATTTTCATTTTTTGCTCCACATTATATTTAACTAATTCTGCAACAGAACCTTTAATAAGGTATGGAGATTCATTAACATCTGTAATTAAAACATCAATAAATTGACCTATTTTTAATTGTCTACAAATTTTATCTTCTGATCCTTTTCTATCAATAAAAATATTATCCTTTCCACCTATATCGATTACAACTTCTTTGCTGTTAATTTCTATTATAGCACCATTAATAATCATACCTACATTTATTTGACCGACATTAACATATCTTTCATATAATTTAAATTTGCTCATTGTTTCCGAATTAAATTTACCAACCGAATTATTTAATTCTTCTATGAGATCTTTAAATTTAGGAATACGATTATCTAATATAACATTATCAAAATCAAAATCGTTATTGGATAATTGCCATTCTATTTTTTTTGTAGATTGATCTACAATTTCTTCTTTTATCATTTTTTTTTTGTTTTTAAATTAATACTTATTTAAGGTATATATATTGAAGTAATTTAAAAGTTTAAATTTAACTTAATCTTTTTTTATGTTCTGTTTCTAATCTTTTTGTATCTCTCGGATCTACTTCAACAATTGGAATATCAAATATAGATAAACCATCACTTGGACTTTCTTCATTTAATTCCCAAACTATATCTATCCAGGTATAATTAAATTGAACAGTAAAAACTTGTTCATTAAAATCTGTTTTATAATAAGCCATTCTTAATTCTGATAATGATTTATAAATAATATCTTTAAATATTACTGTATAAATTAAATCACCTTCGTTATTTAATACTTTTATTGATATTGCATCTAAATAATTTGGTTTTTGTAAATAAAAATCATTTAATATTTGTAGAATAATAAAATAATTTAAATGAGAATCTACTGATCGAAAATTGACATCTAATTCATGTTGAAATTTATCTGTAACACTACCCGATTCTCTCCAATTTACTTTTTTACCATGATATATAGTTTGTTCAACTGTATTATATGATAAACTCGGAAAAACTATATCTTTAATTGTAGAATTAATATATGCCATAACATCTGCATATGGTATTAAATTATTATCCATTAATAATTGAAATTGTTCTTCTAATCTACGAGATATAAAATCTTCTGGTAAATTAAATATGAATTGATTATTCTGCGAACTTATTCTCATTTTTTAGATTATTTTAAATTATATATTAAAAAACAATCTTCATAATTTTTTATATATAAGAAAAAACTATATCTATGATTGATGATTATATAACATTACAAATAAATAAATATAATCATAAATATTTTTTGAATAAAGGATATGATGCTAATTTAAAAGATCATATTAGCGTTAAAAGTAAAGATATAAATAAGGGAAGTCATTTAAAAATAGATGCTAAATGTGATATATGTGGTTTAATTAAAAGTATGGAATTCAGAACATATCATAAATTATCAAATGGATTAATAGAAAAATATTATTGTAAAAAATGTTCATATATTAAAAATAAAGAAACAAATTTAGAAAAATATGGTGTTGATCATCCAATGAAAAATATTGAAATTAAAAAGAAAACAAACGAAACTAATTTAGAAAAATATGGTGTAGTTAGGTCGTCTATGATAAACGAATTCGAAAATAAAAAGATAAAAACAAATTTAAAAAGATATGGGGTAAAACATATCATGCAATTAACAGAAACTAAAAATAAATATAAAAAAACAAATTTAGAAAAGTATGGTGTAGAACACCCTAATAAAAATAATAATATAAAAAATAAAATAAAAAAAACTAAATTAGAAAAATATAATGATAGCACATTTAATAATAAACCAAAAACTATAAAAACAAATTTAGAAAAATACGGTTATAATAATCCAATGCAAAATATCAATATTATTAATAAAGTTATTGCTACAAAATCATTAAATTTAATTAAAAAATATCCAAATATATTATCAGTCGATTATAACAATAAACAATTAGAAATGATCTGTGACTGTAAAAAAAATCATACATTTAAAACATCTATGTCTATATTTCAAAATAGAAAAGCAATTAATACTAAACAATGCTTAATATGTAATCCAAATAATGGAACAACATCTGGTAAAGAAATTTTCTTTTATGATTTTATAAAAGAAAATTACGATAAAGAAATTATTACAAATGATAGAAAAATATTAAACGGTAAAGAATTAGATATTTATTTACCTGATTTAAAGTTAGCATTTGAATTTAATGGAGTTTATTGGCACAACGAATTGAATAAACCGAATAACTATCATAAAAATAAATCCGATTTATGTGAAAAAATAGGAATTAATCTTATTCATATATATGAAGATGATTGGATTTATAAACAAGATGTAATCAAATCAATGATTTTAAATAAGTTAGGTAAATCATTAAATAAAATTTATGCAAGAAAAACTGAAGTAAAAGAAGTAGTTGATAATAAATTAGTCAGAGAATTTTTAAATAAAAATCATATTCAAGGATTTGTTGGTTCAAAAGTAAAAATAGGATTATTCTTTCAAAATGAATTGGTATCATTAATGACTTTTGGTAAATTGAGAAAAGCTATGAATTCGACTTCGAGTGAAGGACAATTTGAAATGCTTAGATATTGTAATAAATTAAATACAAATATAATTGGAGGTGCTTCAAAATTATTTAAATATTTTATTAAGAATTACGATTTTGAAGAAATAATCACATATGCAGATAAAAGTCATTCGAATGGTAAATTATATGAAATATTAGGATTCAAATATATACATACATCTAAACCAAATTATTATTATGTTATCGATAATATCAGACATCATAGATTTAATTTTAGAAAAGATATTTTAATTAAAGAAGGATACGATGCTAATAAAACCGAACACCAAATTATGTTAGAAAGAAAGATTTATAGAATTTATAATTCTGGTAATTTAAAATTTAAATACTTAAAAATTCCTGAACAATAATATTTTCATTAAATATTATTATTTTTCATTCTTTTTTGCAATATTAATTTGATTTAATTTATCGTCTATATCACCTGATGGTTTTTTTGGTTTTTTATAAACCGTATCTTTTTCGACTTGTTTTATTTTAGTTGTTTTTCGTTTTTTATTTGATTGACCTAATCCTAATTCTAATCTATAAACAGTATCTATAAATGTTTGTTTTTCTAATTCTACTAAATCTTTAATGTAAATTCTTTCTATATAATACATAATATCATTACGTTTAAATTTAATTTTAAAATTATTATTAACAAAATATTTATTAGCATCCGTTTTAATGTATCCACCTGCTGCCCCGCTCAATGCTTTAATGTAAACAATTGCATTGTAATATCCTTTATCAATTAATTTATCTTCATAATATAAATCCATATTTGTTTTATCATTTGGATTTACATTATCTATACTTTCTGTGTTTATAATTTCTTGATCTCCTTTTGATACCGATTCACTCGTTGTTCCTGTTGTAGACTTATTTACAAATGTAACGTCTTCATAAAATAAAAATTTACCTGAATATACTTGTGTATTAATACCAGATGCACTAACAATAATATAAAAATTATTATAACCTTTATTATAAATCCTTCTTAAAATATTATAATCTTTTTCTTGTAATTTATAATATATATTACCTATTTCGTAATTATTATCACCTTCATAAAATATTTCTTTTTCTAATTTTTCACTATCAGATTTAAAAACTAAAAGTATTTTAGAATTTGTATTTATTTCTGACAAATCATAAGGTATTGGTTCACCTTTTGAATTTATATCTTTTGCTATATTAAAATTAATAACATTATCAAATGATGTTATTAATATTTCTAATAAACCATTAGGAGTATAATCATTAGTTCCTGGTGAAGCATTTGTACTTTTTGTTAAAATTCTATATTTGTCTACCATTATAGGGTATGGTACTTTCATAACATCTATAATTGAATTAATTTGTCCTGAAACACTCATAGTATTTTTAATTTTTAAATTAAAAATTTCTGGATTTAAAACACCTGCATTCATATTTAATTGACTTAATCTTAACCCATATTTATTAATACTATTTGTTATACCTAATGATCCAAATTTAGAAATATAACTACCATCTATTACATTAACAATTTTTAATTCTACATCAATAACAGCAGTAGTATTAGAAAATTGTATAACTGGTCTATAAAACATTTTTTTTGTAAAATTATCTGTTACTTGAAATGTTTGTGTTATTGTTAAAATATTTTCTTCATATAAATTAACAACATATTCTAATTGTATATTATTTCCTTTTGCTTCTTCTTCTGCTATAAATTCATCCATATTTTCATTTGAACCTAAATAAGTAGCATATATTTCAAAAAAATCTCCATTTAAAGATTCTGTTACATTAATACCTAACTCCTTAAATTCTGGTGTTTGTGGTAATGATGCTGAATATGCATCTCCTGTAAAATAATATGGGATATCTAATATTGTTTTTGTTGCTGTTATAAAACGAAAATCAATAAATATTGGAGATGTAGATGATATTCCTTCACCATAAGTTAAATTTTGATTAATGCTATTTGGTATGACAGTATTTGATGTATTAGTAATTAATCTTTGTGATGATACAGTATCAACTGATGGTATATCTAAATCAAAACTTCTAACCCAAAATTTTTCATCATAATAAAAAGGCACTGGTAATTCAAATAATGTTATTGCATTTGTATTTGATTTTAAATAATGAAAATTAGAAAAAGAATATTTTGTATTATCTGAATATCCTTTTATATATATGTTTATATAAAATCCTAAATAATCATCATAAAAATCAAACCCACTTGGAAAATATATTTTTATTTTATCATACGGTACAGGTGATGTAAAATATTTTGTATTTCTTAAATAATTAAAATTTTCAATATCCATTTTAGAATATTTACTTAATACAGAATCTATTAAAAATAAACTATTATCATAATTATTTATATTAGATGTTGATAAAAAACTTTTAGAATGTTCTTTAACATTAGTTAATACATTAAAATTTTCTGATTTAAAATTATTATTATCAAATATATATTCAATTAATACATTTGATTGGATTTTTATTCTTTTTGAGTAAGTTGACATGGTATATAAAACTTATTACTTTTTATCTATATATTAAATATAAATAATCTATCTTAGTCAAACACATTATCTAAAGTATGAACATATTTTATATTTCCCGAATTATAAATTCTATAAATTCCTCTTTCTAACATAATTTCATGTTCTGATTTATTAGCATTATAACCTTCTTTAATCAAAACATCTTTTCTATATTTAAATCTAAATTCTCTTTTTCTATTAACAACATAAAAATAATTGGGTTCTGTTTTATGTATAAAATTAAATCCTAAAATTTCATATAGTTTTCCATTTGATTGACTTCTATCTGCATATGTAGTTATTTCTTTAAAATTATAATTTCTTATAAAATATTTAAATAATTTTGAAGCACCACCTATAACATTAGTATTTAATTTATTACAAAAACGTAACATTTCTAATTCACTATTATTTGAAATCCCATTCATTATTTTACGTTTTTTACCAAAAGTCATTAAACTAACTAATTCATTTTCATAAAACAATCCTAATTTAATTGATGATCCTACAAAACCTTGAATATGATTTTCATTTAAAAATCCCCTAACTAATTTATTATCAGTTATTTCTTTAATTTCAGTTTTTCTTGCATATATTTTATTTATTGTTTTACCTAACTTATTTAAAATCATTGATTTGACTATATCCCTTTTAAATTCCCAATCATCTTCATAAATATGAATTAATTGGATATTTTGCTTTTCACAAGAATCGGTTTTTATAAGATGATAATTTTTATCTTTACTTAATTCATTATGCCAATATAATCCATTAAATTCGAATGCTAACTTTAAATCAGGTATATAAATATCTAATTCATACCCTAATATAATTTTTTTAGAATTTGATACTATTTCACTATCATAATTATTTTTAATAAATAATAATAATTCATTTTCTACTTTAGATGATTTGTGTAATGTTGAATATTTTGATCTTATTTCTTTACTTTGTTGGGGATATTCAACACCATATCTTTCTAAGTTTGTTTCTTTTATTTTTTCTTTAATTAAATTACATTGAAACTGATTTCTAAATCCATATCTTTCTAAATTTGTTGCTTCTGTTTTTTCTTTTATCTTTTTGTTTTGTTGAGGGTTTTCGACACCATATCTTTCTAAATTTGTTTCTTTTATTTTTTCTTTTACATCATTTAATTGAAAAACATTATCTACACCATATTTTTTTCTAATATTTAATGTTCTTTTTATATTCACACATTCTTTATTTTTACAATAATATTCTTCTGTTAATCCGTTTGTTGATCTATAATAATTATTAAATTGCATATCTTTAAGTTTACCGCAATTATCACATTTTATTTGAATAATTTCATGAGATCCAATAGGTAATTCACTAATTAACATTTCTACTACATCACCAACTAATCCTTTAATACCATTTTTATTTAATGAATATAATTGTCTTTTATTTTTAATTTTAACGTTAATTTTTTCTTTTACTAACACAAAACTTTATTATTTTTTTATAATACAATTAATTAATACATATTATATATAAAATTTTTTGATACTCCATCATAACCTTTATCAATATAATATTAAAAAATAACATAAATGTTTATATATGAATAAAATAAAAATTCTTGCTATTAGTAACGACCAAGACGGTGTAGGTTATTACAGGATTAATTCACCTTATTTAGCATTAAATGATCCAGATATTGAAGTTACTTTTTTAAGTAATACTGATTTCACATTTAGATTTACTGAAGAAAATTTAAAAGATTTTAATATTATTGTATATCATAAAGGAATTCCATTTAAAGATCGAACTAATGCAGAGAAATTTCATGGTATAATTAAAAAATATAATATTAAAATAGTATTTGATATTGATGATCATTGGGAAATTCACCCCTCACATATTAATTATAGAAATTGGAAACAAAGTAATTCTAAAGAAACAGTTTTAGCACAATTATCTGCCGCTGATTATGTTACTACAACTACACCTTATTTTGCATCTGATATAATGGAATTTAATAAAAATGTATTAATAGTGGAGAATGCAGTTAACGCTAATGAATTTCAATGGATACCTAAGAAGATAAAATCAGATAAAATAAGATTTATTTGGGGAGGCGGAATTACACATAAACCCGATTTAATGTTATTAAAAGATTCTTTTAAATCATTTAATAAAGAATTTATTTCTAAAACACAAATGGTTATGTGTGGATATGATTTAAGAATGAGAACACAAACAGGGGTTTATATGGATGATCCTAGAAGAAGTGTTTGGACACAATTTGAATCAATATTTACTAATAGTTGGAAATGGATTACTAACAGTGAACATAGTAGTTGGTTGAGAAAACACGATGATATGGGTAGGTTAAATTATGGATATAATGAAAAATTTAAAGACGAATTCTATCAAAGAAGATGGACTAAACCTATTTTAACTTATGGTACTATGTATAATGAAGCCGATGTTGTTATTTCACCTCTTAAATCAGGAATGAAATTTAATATGGTTAAAAGTCAATTAAAAATTATTGAAGCAGGTGCTCATAAAATGCCAGTTATTGCTAGTAATTTTGGACCATATACAATAGATGTGATAGACGGAAAACACGGATTTTTAATTGATGAAAATGATAAAATGGGTTGGGCTAATAAAATGAAATTTTTTGTTGAAAACCCTAGTGCCGTAACAGAAATGGGTGAAGCATTAAATGAATTAGTTTTAGAAAAATATACTCTAGAAAAAATTAATAAAAAAAGAATTGATTTATTTAAATATTTAGTTAGTTAATATGAAATCGTTATTACCAATTGCAAAAAAAATAGCAGATAAATCTATTGATGAAGATTTAATAGGATTAAGACCAGATGAAACTTGGAATCAAGCTGTTCAAAGACATTTATTAGAAAAACGATATAAAAAAATTAATAAAATAATTCACAATATTAAAAATAAATATATATAAATAAAAATTCATAATGATAAATTCTACAGAAACATTAAAAGATAATAAATTATTTGATAAAAAAGGCAAAAAGAAACGTAAATTACATCGTTTAAAATTAACTATGAAAAGTAAAAAAAGACGTAAAAGGTATTATGAAAATTTAAAAAAGGGAAACTAATATTTCCCTTTTTTGTTTTATCTTTTTCTTGAAGAACTTGAACTTTGTGTGGTAGGTGGTTTTGTTGGTATAGTATTTCTTGTTGTTGAACTTCGTGTTGGTGTAATACTTTTTACAGTAGATGTTTGTGGTTTAGAATAAGTTGTAGAATTTATTTTAGGTTTATTACTATTAATATTTGTTGAACTTCGTGTTGGTGTTGTATTATAAGATCTTGTTGTGCTAGGTTTAGTATAGCTAGGATTATAATTATTTTGTCTGTTATTATTTGTTGTACTACTAACTCGTGGTTTACTATAACTTGTAGGTGTAGTATATTTTGGTTTTTCTGATGGTATAGTTCTATTATTAGTAACAGGTTTATTACTAACAATTCTATTAGTAACAGGTTTGTTAGTAATAGAATTAGTTGACCTTACACCATTATTCGTTCTATTAGAACTACCATTTGTAGCTACTCTATTTCTATTACCATAATATTCATTATTAAATGGTTTATTATCATAATTGTAATAAGGATTATAATAATTTCCATAATACCAGTAATTACTGCAATAAGGATTATAATAATTTCCATAATACCAATAATGATTATACCTAGTAGTATAATACCAATAGTTATAATCATAATAATAATCATAATAATAATCATAATAACCTAATGACCAATAATTATAATAAGAAAATGACCATGAATTATATGAAACATATACCCTTGGTGCAAAAAAATAATCTCTGTGAAATCTGTGTATACGGTAATCATATGAATCATAATAATCATAGTCATCTTCAATATAATAATTATTTATAATGGTTGCACTTTTTTCATATATAGTATCGGTATAATTTTGTGTAAATAAATTACTTATAAAAAGAAATAAACTTGCTAATAATAATAATAATTTTTTCATAATTTTAATTTTAATTTTAATTTCTTAATATATTGCAATTTTCATACCAGGTATTAAATATCTATTTAAAAAAAATATATAAAATTTTTATATATAATAAAAATAAATATTATGAATGAAATATAATATGTCTTTTATAGATTATATGGAATATGTTTTTGTATCTGAAAATTATAATGTTAGGAATTATAACGATATGACACATAGTTCATTAAATTTTTCAGATTCAAAAACATTAGTTTCATCGAGTATTCTTAAAGAATATATAACTGCACAAGGTAGATGGGGAAATGTTGGTGCTGGTATTTTACCGTACTGTAAAACGACTAAAAGATTTTTATTATCATATAGATCGAGTTATGTTTTAGAACCTCATACTTGGGGTGTTTGGGGTGGTAAAATTGACGATGAAGATATGATTGATATTCAAAAAACTGCAAAAAGAGAATTTGTAGAAGAAACCGGATATAATAAAGATATAAAAATTATACCATCATATATATTTAGAAGTAAAAATTTCGAATATCATAATTTTATAGGTATAATTGATTCTGAATTTATACCAGAATTAGATTGGGAAACAGAAGATTATAAATGGGTTACATTTGAAGAATTATTAAATATTAATAAAAAACATTTTGGATTACAACATTTATTAGATAACAATTTAGAACAAATTAAATATTTATGAAAAGATTTAAACAATTTATAAATGAATCTTATAATGAAAAAAAATTACCATCAGATGCATTAAGAATGGATTTGATAGAAGAATATATTAATGAATTAGAGAAAGATAAAGAATATAATATAGAAGAAGTCGAATATGATGCTTTATTGGACGGTTATGATGGATATCCCTGGCAAACTTATATTGAAAATTTAGGTAATGGTGAATTTAATTATTGGGAAGGTTGGATAAAAGAATGTTGGATTGGATTATATAATAAAATAGAATACAAAGGATTAAATAAAGAAGAAGCACTTCAAAAATTTTTAGACGAAAGAATTACTCCATTAGCAACAGAATTTAATTTAACAGTATTAGATAAAAAATATTTTTGGCACGAAGCCTGGACTGAAGGAGTTGATAATGGTTACATAATGAGAATAACGTTTAAAATGAACAATTAATTTGTTTTTAATATAAATTTTTAGTATATTTGAAACGAATAGTAAATTAGTTAAAATAATTTTAATATTTTCGTTAAAACGATTAACTGTGATACACTGTTATGAATAATTTACATAGATTTTGGTTTTATTTCCCATACTATTTTACTATTCCCTTTAATTTAAAATTATGGATGAAAAATTAGATGAACTATTCTGGCGAGATATGTCTAGGTTAACCGTTAGAAATGATATATTTATGACTTTATATAATCTTTTAACTAAAATTCACATAAGTGATAATAGTAAAAGATTTGTAGTATACAAATTAAAATTAAATAGTCAAAAATTAGGTTGGGTTTATAATACAGTTACATCTACCGCTATTAAATATGGTGTACCTCGTATCTATATAAAGGAATGTAGTAGTGTTAGAACAAGTTATAAGTTTTATAAAACATATCCACAATTTAATTCTACAGTAAATCTTACGGATATTAAACGTAATATGAATTCAGTATACGAAAAATTAATTGTAGCAACATATCAACTGATATTAGAAAAACAAAGTAGAAAAGAAAAGATCTATAAATTATTAGAAAATATGAAAAATAATTAATTAAAAGAAAAAATACTTTTCATATTTACAAATTCGGTTTTCATAAATAATATATACATATATGAAAACATTTAAAGAATTTAATCAGTATTCAAAATATCTTGATGATGAAGAATTTATGAAATACTTCAATGAAATCAAAAAAAGAGTAACAAATTTATTTCCTGATTATCAACTCAATTTAGAATTAATAATAGACCAGATTTATTTTTACTATGAGTCAAAATGGTTAATTGAAGACACTATCAATCGTTTAAATGCAGACGGTAAATTTTTTCAATACTATTCTGGTATTGGAGATATTTAAAATGAAAACATTTCAAGAATTTGCAAATGAAAGTGTAAAAGATTTATTACAACCTAAATCAGAAGCAGATATTAAAAAAGCTTTATTAAATCTAAATGCACTTGATAAAATAAATAAAATAAGACGTTATAATTTAGATGATAAATTTAAAAGTGATGAAGAAATTAAAAAATTTTTATCTAATGAATATGGTGGAAATACACCAGATTATTATATAAAATTAATAAAAATGGACTTACTTGATATAAATGATCCAAATTATAAAAAATATATATTAGAAGACTATGATTTAACTAATGAAAAATTATTTCATTCAGTTAGAAATAATGATAGCAATACAATTAAAAAATTTGCTGAATGGGGTATTAATTTAAATATATATGAAAATACTTATGAACCACCATCAATATTAATGGCTGCTTTTGAAGAAGACAATTTAGAAATTGCTGAATTATTATTGAAATTAGGAGTAAGTCCTGAAATTGAAAATGTGCATTGGGATTGGAGAACATGTTTAATATGGGCATGTTATAAGGGATATGATGATGTTGTTGAATTATTATTAAATAATGGTGCTGATCCTAATTATATTAAAGGTTCTAAACTTCCATTAATGGTTGCGACTGAATATGGATATGAAGATGTTGTTGAATTATTATTAAATAATGGTGCTGATCCTAATATTAAAATAAATGATTGGACTTCTTTAATGAAAGCAAGTAAATATAATCGTAAAAAAATATCTGAAATATTATTAAATAATGGTGCTGATCCTAATATCCAAAATGGACTATATGGTAAATCATCAATTGATTTTGCACGACCAAAAATGTTAGAAATATTTAAAAAATATATTGGTTAATGAAGAATTTCAAAAATTTTATAAATGGAGTAAATGTAATAGATTATCTTAAACCGAAGTCGGAAGAAGAAATTGAAAAAGTAATATCTAAAATAACAAAGCCTTATGACAAAATTCGTTATATTTATAAATATGATTTGCCAAAAAAACATTTAAGAGAATATACACAAGAATATATTAAGGAAACAGTAAAATATAAGATAAAGCGTCATTTACTTAAAAATTTCAGTAATTCTATTTTTATTTTTGGTGGTTATTTGACTTTTGATTATTTAGAATTAGATGAAAACAAAATGAAAAAAGATAAAATTATTGGATTTGATACAAAAGGTATAATACTAGAGAAACAATCTTTATTCAATATATTTTTTGAAAAACTATATGTTTTACCATATGATTATTTATCTATTGGTGTATTATTAAAAATTTCTGAATTCATTGGTGTAGATAGTTATGATATTAATAACCATCCAAGAACTTAATTATTTATAAAGTAATTTAATTAAATCATTTGCCAATATAGAAATTAATTTCTTACCACCAATTTCAACATCAGGTATGTTTTTAATTACAGAAAATTTATCTTCACCACTTATTTCTAATTTTTCTATAAGTGGTCTTATATTTTCATTTTTCATATAATGTACTTTTAATTCATTGACAAAATCATTAAGATTAAATCCTAATTTATTATTATATTTAATAACTTGTAACCCATTGTCTTCCTTTTCAATAAGAATATACCAAAGTTTCTTTTTAGATACCTTGATGTTCATTAAAAAATCGTGGGCATTTTTAGCCTTAGTATTTTTAGGGAATTTGGCTACTTTACCATAAAAATTTACTTTATCTTCTTTGTTCATATATGTATATATTTAAAAGATTAGTTCTAAAAATGTAAGTTTTTAATTATTATGACGATCATAAAATTTGCTGCAATTATAATTAAACCAGTTTCTGATTATTACATTAGAATCTATCATAAGAGCGACCATATCTTGTAGATTTAACAAGAAACCGTTTGTTATATCATTTTTAAATAATTGTCTTGACATTGAACGTTTTAATATATTATTTTTATAATCGTATCCTTGATGTAATTCATTATCGTTTCTATGATTTAAATCATATAATTCTGGTATATGTATGTTTTTTTCTAAATCCATTTTATATTAATTATTTTCATTTTACAATTTGATTTTTGATTTTTCGGTTGCTTCACGTTTAGATATTCTTTTAACACCACCTAAATACTCAATAAAAGCATTTATATGTCTTTGTGTCGTCACTGAATACCAACCATTAATTTGAAGTTTTTTAGTTTTAAAATTATATTCAGCTACAATAGTATTATAAGATTTTAACATTACAATATCTTTATCTGTAATACTCGGTATTATAGAAGATTTATGATAAAATGATTTTTGAAAATTCTTCATATTTTCTTTATCAAAAACTTCTTTTTTAATTTTTCTGGTTGACGGTAAAAATTTATCATCTAATCCATATTTTTTAATTGTTCGAACCCATACCATTATATCTAATGTAGATAAATAATTTTTTATATCATCATCAGGTGGTAAGAATTTTTTATCTAATTTATAATCACTTATGAATTCTATTTTACTTAATGTATCTAATGTATCTATATAATCATCTATATCATCATCAGGTGGTAAGAATTTTTTATCTAATTTATAATCACTTATGAATTCTATTTTACTTAATGTATCTAATGTATCTAGATAATCATGTATTTCCTCATCTGTTGGGTAATATTCGTTATCTAATTTATGCATATTAATCATACGTATTTTATCACCTACATTTAAACCAGAAATTATATTTTTTATTTCGTCTTCTGATTTAGGTCTAAGTAAATCTTTAACACTTTCATTTATAAATTCTTCATATGTCTTCATAATTAGTTATTTATGTTTTTTTCGGTTACACCAACAAATATGATATTAAGTGAACCCCATCCATCCGAAACAGTTTCATTATAATAAGTACCATTTCTATCCGACCAGCCACCTCTAATAATAGCTAATTCATTGCTTTTAACAACAATATCACCAAGTACTGGATCTAGTCCAATTGTAGTTGTAGTATCATTTGGGTTATTAATATGATATTCTTCGTTAGCTTTAGATAAAAAAGAAACATTAACACTATCAATACTACTAATATCTTCCAATATATTTATAATATCGGATCTTAAAATTCTATCATCTCTATCTAATTCTGATAAATAAGTCGATATAGATGTTGTAATAGTATCTTTAATTGTATCATCAGCATATCCCTGAAATTTTCTAATATAGACATTTAATATGTATTTTGTAATAACTGGTTGTATTATTTCTAATACTGTATTAACTGTTATATTTCCCATTCTTCTTAGATAAGTTATCGTTTTTAATTTTTCATATTCATCTAAATAAAATGCATCTAACGGTAAGTTAAAATAATTTATACTACCACTAAAAAAATTGGATATTTTTGGAATTAAAAATAAATATATTTTATTGTCATTTGTATAATCTGTATCATCTAATTTATTATAAACATTTACTTTAGAAAATAAACTTAATCGTTTTAAATTATAAATATATTGACTTGGAGTTGCTAATACAAAATTTCTTGATATATAAGGCATTATAGATTTTGAAAATTCTGTTGTTTCTCCATCAGACGCAAAACCAATTGGGTTACTAACTATAATATCAAATAAATCTTCTATATTTAATGTATTAAAATTCATATCTTTAATATTATCTAAAAATTGAAAATCATTTATCTGAGGTGAAGTTATAATACCGTTAGTACCATCTGTTAATAAATATGTTATTGTAATTAAAACACCTGCGCTTGGAATAAATCCAAAATCACCATTACCAAAAGTAACATCTAAACCACCATTCATACCAGTTCTAGTAAAACAACTTATTTCATTTGCTAACATATCAAATAATCCATCTTTTAAAGTAACCGATTGATTATTATATTTAACTTCAACTTCAAAATTATCTATCGTAGTAGATAAAGGAATATTTACACTAAATGATTGTATTATTTCACCATTACCAGTATATCTTTGAGTTTCATAAGTTCCTTGAATAATATTAAAAAAAATATTATTAGTTTGACTAACATCATATACTTCTTCGTCTTTACCTAATACAATTGTATAAATTAAGCCGTTTGTTTTATTTTTAAGTCTTCTTTTATTTGGTACTCTAATTTTACCACCATATATATCTTCATCTACATTAACACTAGGTTTTAATTTTAATTGTATTGTACCTGTTGCAGATATTGCTCTAGTTGGATTATGCCCGCCAATTCTAACTAAATTTCTAATTGATTTTTGATTATCAGCTTCGTCAATATTAATATTTTTAACGATATTTTTTTGATACATAACATTCCATTGAAATAAATTCTTTAGTACGTTTACTGTCTGACCAAATGGAGATGCTTCACTAAAAGATTCATCAGATCTATTATATACATTTCTTAAATATGTATTTATTTGTTCATTTAGTTGATCCCATTTTAATTCTATAAAAGTAAAAAATCCCATATTATAAGATATATTTTTTAATCATTTGCCCTACTGTTTGAGGTATAGCTTTTAGACTATCTATTGTAACATTATTAAACCAATCTCCCTCACTAAACGATAATATATATTCATTATCTACAGATTTTTTTATATTCATTCTAATAAATCTAATATCATCGATATTAATATTAAAAGTAAAAGTCATAGATTCACAAGGTATATTATCTACAATAGGATTATATGTTATACTATATATTGATAATTCCTTTATGTTATTTTTAACTAACCAATTATTTATTTTACTATTTAATAACACATTTAAATCTGATAAAATTATTAAATCATCACCGAATTTTCTATTATTAAATATTGAATTTATTTTAGTTTCTAAATCAGCAATATCATTAAATAATATCTTTTTAAATTTACAATTAATATCATATAAATAATAAAAATAATTTCCAATTATTTTTCTTTTTTTATCATCTGTATCAAAAACTATTTTATTATGAATAATATTAGTTTTTTCATAAAATAAATTATTAAGTGTAATAACTAATTTTAATTGACCTTCTTTACTTTTTTCATATGTAGAATTAACAGATGATACTTTTGTATCATTAAATATATTTTGTATTACATCATTAATTTGTGATAATGTTATTACATCATCGTTTGCTTCATTTAATATAAATTCATTAAATTTTTTCATAATTATATAAATGTTTTTTGAATTAAATATCTATTAGCTAATGTAGATGTAGTTGATGCATCTATTCTCATAATTTTTATTTTAAGTCTTTTATAAGAATAAATTGTAGGAATACCAATAGGTGTTAAACCATAAGTATCTAATACTATTGTAGTAGAACCAGTTGTATAACTTGTTGTATCAATAACATAAACACCAGAATAATCGATTATAGTCTCGCCTGATAAAAATTTCAAATCTTTAATATAAACACTTTCATTATAAACAGAATTACCAAATAAACTTGTTCCATTTGTATATAATGTAGTTGTATATGAATTTGAAAATAATGATGATTCTACACTATTTACATATTGATAAATCGAATCAGATAAATATTTATTTTTATTATATGTATTTGCATTTGGTACAAGTATTCCAATATCAGATGGTAAATATACATCGTTCATTAATACAGTTTCTACTGTTCCTAATCCACTTCCATCATTATAATTAATATAAAAATCTAAATTATTATTATAATAGGCTTCATTTGCTTCTAATTCTATTTCTATAATTTGCTTATAAATTAAATCTTTACTAAATAATATAGATAAATTTTGATAATTAATAACATCATCATTAGTTATTCTTAAATATAATTTATTATTATCTGGTACTGTTATTGGATACATTGTATCTATAGAAGCGCTTGTACTATATATTTGAGATGTTGTTAATTGAATAATATCACCATATTCTATACCAATTACATTAAATCCTATTGTTGGATATGTACTACTAAAATCTGTTAAAATCTTAACAGATTCAGTATCTATAAATTGATATTGTGAATATAATTGTAATAATTCTTCTAAATTTTTTAATTTGGATTTTATTAAATTTATATCTGTTTGTGTAAATATTACACTTTTTACACTATTTAATTCTTCATTTAATCTAAGAAATTCATTTATAATATTGATAAATTGTTCGTTTAATTTACCAACATTAGACATTACATTTGAATATAAATCAAATCCAAATAAATTATTAATAGCCATTGAATCAAAAGCTAATGAACTCGTATCATTATCTACAGATGTTGATAAATTAAGTACATATTGATAAGATAAACCATCATGTTCTTCTGTACTTACTAATTTTTCATAAGGATAAATATATGAATTTACCGAGTCATCATCATTATCCGGATTATTTAAAAATTCTATTCCATATAAATTTGTTATTATTTTTCCATCGGTAGCTTCTTTTTCTGAATACCATAAAATTGCATTAAAAGAAAAATCTTCTGGTGGTAAATCATCAATAACTAATTGATTAAATTCATCAAAATTAAACCCAACTTCATCACTTGTTATAGTCATTTTTAAATAATGATTTAAATCAAAATCTAAATTTAAACCATCAATATTATTAGAATTGAAATTAGATAAATATTCTATATAATCATCATCACTAGTATCTATATTACTATTTAATTCTATACCATAATAATCGCCAGAATATCTCAATTTATCTCCTGCACTACTATAATATGTTTTATTAATTGTATCAAATTGACCATAGTATAACCCTGGATAATCACTAGGATTTTGTCTGATTGGTGATGTATAATTTTCAGCACCATTAATTTCTGGTTTAATTTCTTCAGTAAGAATTGGTAATTCTAAACTAGGATAATAATTTAAATCTTCTTCTATACTAAATAATATTGTTGGTGTTCTTCCTGCCTGATGTGACATATAAGCTATAACTTCTGTCTCGTCTTTTGTTGAAGTATGAACTTCACTTTTAGCATTTATTTCACCTATATATTGTACTACTCTTTGATAATCTAATGTTATATCACCATCTGATACTAATATGGTACTAGTACCTATAAATGTTGTTGCATTTATATAAATTTTTGTTAATGTCGATGATTCATCTACTTTTAATACTTCATATGCAGTATCTAATAAAATACCATTCATACCATTTAATGTATTTTCTGTAAATTTTACATAATCACCTACTTTATATTTAGCAACATATTCTACCCAAATCGCTATTATTTTAGTTCCAACTAATTCAGGTGACATATCACCTTTGTATTCTAATGTAGATGTGGCATAAGATGTAGCTTCTCGTTCTTTCCATAAATATTTTCTGAAATAATCAGTATTAGATACTGTATCTGCATTAGGATTATCAAAATCTGTTAAATTTTTATCCCAATCTACTTTATGTACTGCTGGTTCAAAATCAATTGCTCCAAATTTACGTAACCATTTCCAAAATATTTTTTCTGTTGGTGTTTTATCTTCAGCAATATTATAAAAATCAGTACGTGTAGATATTCTACTTTCTCTTACAACTGTATCATAATTAGCTACATAATTTCTTAAAGATTCTACTAATTGATCAGAATATAAGGTAACTGGATTAATATCAGTAGTATATATATCAAAATTACTATACATTGTAGTTTTATTAAAATCTAATATTTTATTATCTACTTTTCCTGGTATATGCAATAACACAAATTTAGAAAAATTTGGATTTGGATCCATTGAAGTACTCGGAAATGTATAAAATGTGGTTCCACGGCTCTTGAATGATTTCAGTAATGGTGTTGACATATGTTATATGTTTATTTTTATTTTTATAATGTATATATTAATTTATTAAACACTTATTTAATATATCATTTATATTTTTTGATTTTGTATATTTTATCCTTAATAGATTTATGTTATTTATCTTTTTTATTGATAATTTTAATATTACTATTACTATATATAAAATAAAAACGTATGAAAATACTATTTAAAAACTATATTTTTTATCTAATTTACACGAAGAATTAAATAATTAGATTTAAAGAATTTTAAAAGAAAAAATTAATGATTTAAAATGCCTAAAAAATTAACAACAGAAGAATTTATAAAAAAATCAAAAGAAAAACATGGTGATAAATATGATTATAATATATCAAATTATATTAATAGGAGAACTAAAATTAAATATATTTGCCCAACACATGGAATAATAGAACAATATCCATATATTCATATTAACGGTATTAGTTGCCCACTATGTTTTAATAATGGTAAAAATAATATTAAAAATTTTATCCAAAAATCTAACGAAATTCATAATAATAAATATAACTATGATAAAGTTGTATATAAGACCGCAAAAACAAAAGTTATTATAAATTGTCCAAAACATGGTGATTTTGAACAAAAACCTAATGATCATTTATCTGGATATGGTTGTATTATATGTAGTGGCAAATATAACAAAAAAGACGAATTTATAATAAATTCTAATAAAATTCATAATAATAAATATAACTACTCAAAAGTGAATTATACAAATAATAAAACAAAAATTATTATAATATGTTCTGAACATGGTGAATTTAAAGTAAGACCAGACAATCACATACAAGGAAATGGTTGTCCTATATGTAGTAGAAGTAGAGGTGAAATAGAAATTAAAAAAATATTAGAACATAATAATATAAAATTTGAAACTCAAAAAAAATTTGATGATTGTAAAAATATTTTTTCTTTATCTTTTGATTTTTATTTACCTGAAAAAAATATATGTATTGAATATGACGGAGAACAGCATTATAAACCTATTGATTTTTTTGGTGGTATTAATAAATTTAATGAACAACAAAAACGAGATAAAATAAAAAATGAATATTGTAAAAATAACAATATTCATTTAATTAGGATTAGATATAATGATAATATTTTAGAAAAATTAAAAATCACCACCTCCACCGTAATGTGCCACTAAATAAGCTGGTGTTTTTTCTAACTTTTTAAACTGCATACCTTTCATAATACATTCTTGCACAAATAACCAATCGTGTCCATAACCAGTACGCCATCTGATCCAATCTACATTTTTATGAGTAATAGATGAAGTTCCTATTGATCCATATCTTGTTTCAACTATTCTTTTTTGTAAAGTTTTAAAATCTTTACTCATAACAAGATAATCATCGTAATAAACTAAATCAACATCATCGGTAAATTGTTCCATAATTGTTTCTAAATGTTTTTTACCTAATACATCATCGTTATCTAAATAAGATATTATTTCACCAGTAGCTATGTTTAATCCAGCATTTCTACATTCTCCTGAATATATTTGTTGTTTAGGTATAGAAACTAATTTTATATTATCATATTGTTTAAAAAATTTTTCATATATTTCTTCTGTTTGCTTACAACCATCGGCTATTATTACAAGTTCTTTATTTTCATATGTTTGTTTTAAAAAACTATTAACTGCTCTTATAAATTTTTTATCTGGATTTGTATTTCTTCCTGGGTAGAACCCGAGATAACTAGCCATTATTACAGATACTTTTTTCATATTTTTTATTGTTTATTTTTTATATATATTATATAATATAAAATTAGTTTAAAAATATGAAATATCTAAAAACATATGAAGGTATTAAAAATTTATTGAAACCTAAATCAGAAGCAGATATTGAAAAAGCTTTATTAAATCTAAATACACTTGATAGATTAAAAAAAATTAATGATGAAAATTTAGATGATAAATTTAAACCAAGTGATGAAGAAATTATTAAAGCTCTTGCTGATTTAATGGATATAAATTTTAATAAATTATCACCACTTGACAAAATAGATAAAATAAGACGTTATAATTTAAATGATAAACTTAAACCAACAGATGAAGAAATACAAAAAAACATTGATAATTTAACTGAAAGAATAATCCGTACTACATATCAAACAATAACACCAGAAAGTGCTGAAAATGGTGATTATGCAGATCAAGGATGGGAAAATGAAGAAGGTGAAAATATGATTCCTGATAATTGGAAATATGATGAACAAACTGTTGTTGAAAAATCCGTTGATTTTTTAGAATATAATGGTGCTTATACTACTTCAAATTCAAAGTTTTGGATAGATACATATTATTCTACATCAAGTCCTGAACTAGATTATTCGACAGGTGAAGAAAAATACTATACTTTTCATTTATACGGTTTTACTGAAATTGAACAAAAAGAAATTTTTGATAGAATAACAAGAAAAATAATAATTAATTAATGTCTTTATTTTTTTTTATTTTCGTCATGTTTTACCATTGTTAAATAGGATTTTTCATTACAAAAATAACATTCTTTATTTTCTTCATCAATTCCACTTGTTGTTAATGGTATATCTTTTGCTGCCCAATAATCATCATTTAAAGTTGATATTTCTCTATACACTAATTGGTGTTCATCAAATTCTAATGGTAATTCTGATAACCATTCTTTTAAATCTTTTATATTCATTTCATTACAATGTTATATTTTAAATCTGTATTAATCCAAATATATTTTTTATAAAAATATCCACCGAATGAATATATTTGTATTTCAGAACCATAAGGATAAATGTTAATATCATTATTAATATATTTAATAGCTTTCTTTAGTAATCGTTTTTTCCAACCAAAAATATTTAAAGTACTAATAGTTGTTCTAACACCAGTATCAAAATTTACTGGTGTTATTTTAACATTATCTAATGATGTAGCATACCCAGCAAGTTTAAGAGCAAATGGTAAATTAGTTTTCATATTTTTATTCTTCTTTTTTGTTTATTACTGAATTAAATAAATCGTTCAGTGAATTTACATTTTCATTATCTTTAACAACAATAGGTTTATTTTCTATATAAACACTATCCCCATTACTTAATTCATATACTATACAATTTTCAGTTTTATGAAAATATGTTCTTTCTACATCAATTTTAAATTTTTCATCATCTAATAATTTACCTTTAAATTCCATTAATTTATTTTGATAATCAATTCCTTTTTCTATACATTCTTCTAAATATTCTGCAATAATAGGTATCATACCTTTATTTATTTCATATGGAAATAACAAACTTTCGATTATATCTTTCCATTTTTTAACTATTCGTCTATCCATTTCCTATTTTTAGTTTTTTCATATTTATCCAAATCTTTAACTTTAATATCACCTTTATCATTTTTGTAAGTATATTTTATTTGTTTAACGTCATCAATTTTTTGATTTATTTCAAGATTACCTAAATTATCTAATGATATATTCATATCTTCATAATTTTTCATTAGGCTTTTAATTTTTTTTCTTGCTTCTTTATAAGATAAATTATTTACGGGTATAATAAATTTTCTATAAGGTAATACCCCTTTATAATCTTCTAATTTCATTTTATTTTTATCACAATATTTTTTTACTCTATTAGCAACAATATTTTCCATTTTCATATGATGTATAGGGAAAATATGGTAAATAATTTTTAATTTTTCGGATAATTCTTCATCAGTATAATCCAAATGATTATCACATAAATTATCTAATTCTTGATATGTATCATCAATTGACTTTTTCATTTTAATTAGTTTTTATTTTTATATTAAAGAAAATGTAAAATGTTTAATTTCGAATTAAACTTAATAACTATTATATATAGATTAAAATAGAAATTATATAATGGATTTAAAAGAATTAGATATAGAGTTAAATGTTAAAATGAAAGAAGCATTTAAAAAAATACTAAAAGAAAGAAATGTTGAAATAATATTTGAATCACCTATAGATGATAGCCCTATAATAGAATCTATTGTAGTTAGGAATAACAATCATTTCTTTTTTATAAGAATTGAAAATGAAATAAAAATAGTAGAAGGATTAAATGAAAAATATTTTCCCTTATTATCAGATAAAATGAAAAATATATTATTAAATTCTTCTCCAAAAGATAAAATTAAAAAATTACGAAGAAAATTTTGGTGGTCTTTTATATTTAGATACAAAAGAGGTAAATTAATAACACAAATAAAACATGAAACGAAAGTTTTTATAATGTCATATAATGCTGTAATTATTAATTTAACAGAAATCGAATATAAAAAATTAGCATATTATAGTAAATATGTTTATAAATTACAGCAGTTATATTCTCTTAATAGAGAATTAGGTATATCTCAAAATTTTAATATTGTATTTGATGATGATATAATCGGTAAGCAAATGCATGATAATCTTTATGAAAGTTTTAAAAGTTTAATAGAACCATTTAATAAAAAAAATAAACGAGATGAAGATGAAGATGAAGATGAAAATATAGAATAATTACCTATGTCCTATCATTTTTTCAGATACTTGCATTGATTTTAAAACATCTTTTTCACAATAAACTTTAATACGATTAATATCCTGGTCATTCCAATACGTTTGGTGTACTTTACTTCCATCTATATCATCTTTTGAACTATCTATACCCAATTCATATGTAGTTTCATCAAATGACGTATAATGACCAAATTTTTGCTTCCATTCATCAGCTAAATCAAATGCTTTTATTTCCCAAGGTTTTACTCCATAGATATCTAATAAATTAGATGGAACTATTTCATATTTATTTAATTTATGTACTATCCAAGGAATATCAAATGATAATATTCTCCAACCAGATAATAACATATGTTTTTGTCCTACTTTTTTTAATAAATTATTAAATTCTTTTACAATAATTTTTTCTTCATTACCATAAAGAGAATTTATTGTATATCCAATTTCGTTTTTATTTGTATAATACCCAAATGATATACATACTATTTTACCAAATGCTGATAAAATAGAAGATGATTGTAAATAAGATTCTTCAATTGTTCCTTTTTCTTGCAACCAAGAGTTAGTATTATATTTTTTAAGAAATAATTTATATCCTCGTTCATCATTAGATTTTAATGTTTCTAAATCTTTATATTTTCCTACTGTTTCTATATCAAAATAGAACAAATTTTTGTGTAACATTATATTTAAAATTTAAATATTAAATAAATTAATATTATTGAAGTAGGTATATACCACAAATGATAATATATTTTATTTTTATCATACCATTCATATAATCCAAAAATTGCTATAAAAAAAGCACCCCAAAGAGGTAATAAACATAGAATTTTTTTTAATAATATCATTTTAATAAGTTCTTATATGTGTTAAATAAATCGTTTGGTGATAATATACCATCTTCATTATAGGCTTTAATTATAAAATAGTTTGAAACATTTTCCATCATTAAGTAAATGTTTTTAACTCTCTCTTGAAATAATATATCGCTTTCATGTATATCTTGCTCACCATCTAAATAATTTCTATCATCACCTATTCTTTCAGTATTTAATCTTTCTTTTATAGTTCCAATTGGTAAATCAAAATATATTGTTAAATCAGGAAAAGGTAAATCTAAAAATCCAAACTCAAATTCTAATATCCAATCAAATAATTTATTTCTTTCTTCATCACTTTTTACTTTTGAACATTGATATGCTAAATTTGACAAAACATATCTATCTAATAATACAATATCAAAATCTTTTATATCTTTTATCAATTGGTCTTTATAACAATACCTATCCATTGCGTAAATATTAGCTACAAATAATGGATCAACTTCATCGTTACTTCCAAATTCACCTTTAAGAAATCTTGCTATCATATCACTAAACTGATTGTGACCATACATAGGAAAATGTAAATGTTTTATTGTTTTTCCTAAAGATTCATAATAATTTTTTATTATTTTTACTTGGGTTGATTTTCCTCCTGAATCACAAGATTCAAGAACTATTAATTTTCCATTTATATTTTCCATACATTATATTTTATTTTATACCTATTTTTTAGTGTAGTAGTATAATATATTTAAAATTTAAAATAAAGTCTGAAAAAAACTTTGAAATCAAAAGTAAAAAAAAAAAAAAAAAAAAAAAAAAAAAAAAAAAAAAATAAAAATAAAAATAAAAATACATATATCATAATCTTGCTCCTTTTTCCTAATTTATTTATAATTAGGAAAATATAAATTATTAAAAATAGGGAATTTAATTAAAAGTGTATTTAGCTTTAATTCTATAGGTATCTAATTCTATAGCATCTGGATCAGAATTTATTAAATTATTATATTTTAATATTTTTTCGATTATTATAAATTTTTCCATACATTTTTTCATTTTCGAAAATGAAACAGGATTATCTCTATTAAATCGATTTTGTATAGATAATATTATTTGTCTATCAGTAAAAACAATATTAAAATCTTTATCTATATTTTTAATAATTTTTGTAATATAATTTTCGTCATCAGTATGTTGATTTATATTTTCATTCATAATATAGTTTTTAAAATTTTGTAAATATAACATATCATTGTTAATTATTTTCATAATATTATATATTATATATTATATATGAAATATTAAACTTTTTAAATATAATAATGTAAAATAAGTAATTATGGTAGATATAGAAAAATATTAGAATTAATGTATAGTTCATTTGATTAGTTAAACAAACTATGAAAAATACTATATATACTGAAATGAAATAAAAAATACAAGAATTTTAAAATATGGTAAAAAAAGTTGAAGATAGATACGTGAAATTAACTCATAAAGAGCATATTTTAAAACGATCAGAAACTTATATAGGGAGTATACAAATGGATACTAAAAATATTTTTGTTGCTACTGATTATGATAATATAAAAGAAGTTAAAATGGAATATAAGACAGTAACTTATAATCCAGGTTTTATTAAAATATTTGATGAAATTATTACTAATGCATCTGACCATGCTATAAGAACAGGTCAAGTATCTTATATTAAAATTAATATAGATGAAGAAATTATTTCTGTTGAAAATGATGGACCTGGGATTCCAGTTGAAATTCACGGTAAAGAAAAAATTTACATTCCAGAAATGGTTTTTGGTCATTTACTTACAGGTGAAAATTATTCAGATGATGAAGAACGGTTTGTAGGTGGACGTAACGGTTATGGTGCAAAACTCACTAATATTTATTCAACTATGTTTGAAGTAGAAACTGCTGATGGTAAAAAAGTATATCGTCAAAAATTTTCTAAAAATATGTCATCCATGACTAAACCAGTCACAAGAAAATCTAAAAAAAGTTTTACTAAAATAACATATAAACCAGATTTTGAAAAATTTGATATGATTACTATCGATGAACAAACAAAATCATTATTAGTAAAACGTGTCATTGATATAGCGGCTTATAATCCTACCGTTAAAGTATTTTTAAATGGTGTAATGATTCCAGTAAGATCATTTAGAGATTATATGAAATTATTTATTGAACCTAATGGTGAAATATTTTATGAAAAAATAAATGATTTTTGGGAAATTGGTGTTGCTAAATCACCATCTGACTTATTTACACATGTTAGTATGGTAAATGGTATATCAACAATTTTTGGTGGAACACATGTTAATTTTGTAACTAGTAATGTAGTTAATGCAGTAAAAGACTTATTAACTAAAACTAATAAGGGTATTAATATAAGACCTAATGATATTAAAAATAGATTTTTAATATTTATTAATTCAAAAATAGTAAATCCAGTATTTGATAATCAAACAAAAGAAAATTTAACATCAAAATTAAATGGACAATTAAAAGATGTTCAATTAAATGATGCTATAATTAAAAGAATATCTAAGTCTGATATGTTAGATGATTTAATTAAATTATCTATGATGAAAGATCAAATTCAATTACAAAAAGAATTAAATAAAGATGTATTTAAAAAAGTTAAAGTAGATAAATTAGTTGATGCAAATAAAGCAGGAACAGTTGAATCTGAAAAATGTCATTTATTTTTAACTGAAGGTGATTGTTTATATGAAGAAACATTAATTACAATATTAAGAGATAGTGAAAAATTAAAAATTAAAATAAAAGATGTTAAATTAGATGATGTTGTAATTACACATAAATCAAATTTTAAATTAATCACAAATATTACAAAAAAAATAGAAAAAAGTGTTACCATAAATTTAAAAAACGGTGAAATATTAATATGTTCAGAAAATCATAAATGGTTTATTTATGATAAAATTAAAAATGATTTTCTTTTTGTAAGAACAAAAGATATAGATATAAAAATACATAAAATGATAATAAATAAAAATATTAATTTTAATGGATTAGTAAAAATTAATGATATAAAAAATATTAAAGATGATAAATTTAATAAAATTATTTATATCGATGGTGATGAAATACTATCTACAAATAATCATAAATTTTCAGTTTTTAATATTAATGATAATTCTATAATTATGTTAGAATGTGATAAAATTGATAAAAATATACATTTTTTAGTTGATTATGATAAAATATAATATACCTTCCATCAAAAACACATTTTCAATAATTAATATATAACGGTATGAATGTATATTACATAATGAACGATAAATATGTTAGAATGTCTATAAAATCATTTATAGATTCTAATAATTATAATAAAAAAAGAATTATACAATCATTAAAATTATCACTTATTAAAAAATTTAATTTTACATTAGATTTTTATTTAATTAATTATTTAAATAAAGAAATAAAAAAATGTGGTTTTTGTGATTCATATTCAGATTATGAATTAGAATACGAATTAGAAAAATATAAAAATGGGTGTTTAATAAAAGATGTTAAAATTATTTACAGTAAATTTTATTGTAGGGGTAAAAATAAAAATTGTTATGGGAAAAAACTAAATCCAAACTCAGTTGAATTTGTATCCAAATCATTAAATTTATCTAAAGATGATGCTTTAGAATTTATTCATAAAAGGAATAAATCTCCATTTTATAAAGAAAACCATAAAGATATAAAAATATATAAAAAATATCAAACAAGAGATATGAATTTTTTTAATGGAGATAAAACTAAGTTTAACAATTTTAAAAATAAATTAAAATATTCACATACTATTAGTTATTATATTGAAAAGTATGGAGAAATAAAAGGAACAAAAATATTTAATGAAATATGCAGTAAGAAAGATAGTTCGTCATTACAACATTTTATAAAAAAAAATAAAGGAAATGAGGAATTAGCATTATTTGAATTCAGAATAAAAACAAATAAATGTAAACAAACATTGAATAGTTTTATATTTAGATATGGTATAGATGGTAATAAAAAGTATAACGATTATATATCACAAAAAAGTTATTATTTATCAGTAGATAATTTCACTAAATTATATGGAGAAATAGATGGTATTATCAGAAGAAATAATTGGCTAAGTAAAATACGAAATAGTAATTTTTATTCAAATGAATCAATAAAAATATTTAAAGATGTTGATAAATATTTAAACATCAATGGTTTGTATGGTAAAAACGAATATTTTTTAAAAAATAATGATAAAGATTTAATATATTTTTATGATTATACTTTATTAGATTATAAAATTATTATTGAATATAATGGTAAAATTTGGCATCCTAATAAAGAAATTTACACTAAAGACGAATGGGATAATTGGGAACATCCGTTTAATAAAGAATTAAATGCAGAAGATGTTTATAATAAAGATATCGATAAATTAAATTTATGTAAAAATAATAATTTTGATGTATTAGTTATATGGGATTTTGAAAAAGATAAAAAAGATAAAATAATAAAATTTATACAAAATAAAATTGAAAATAATGATAGAAAATAATTTTTTGGAATTAGTAGAAATAGATTCTATTGAATATAACGATGAATATGTAAATATGGTTGATATATCGGTAGATGATGAAAGTTTTACATTATCAAATGGTATAATTTCTCACAATTCCGCTAAATCTCTTGCAATTGCTGGATTTTCTGAAACTGGTAGAGATTATTATGGTGCATTTCCATTAAAAGGAAAACCATTAAATGTAAGAGACACTACTTTAAAAAAGATAAAAGAAAATGATGAAATAAAAAATTTAATGCAAATTCTTGGTTTAGAATTTGGTAAAAAATATAAAAATATAAAAACTTTAAGATATGGTAAAGTTGTCATAATGAGTGACGCAGATCTAGATGGTTATCATATAAAAGGATTATTAATTAATTTATTTGATACATTTTGGCCAGAATTATTAAAAATAGATTTTTTATATGAATTTGTAACACCTATATCAAAAGCTAAAAAAGGTAAAATTGAAAAATTCTTTTATAGAGTATCAGAATTTAATCATTGGTTAAAAACTACAGATAATGGTAAAGGTTATTATATAAAATATTATAAAGGTCTTGGTACAATTGAAAGAGGAGTTGGTAAAGTATTTTTTAAAAATATATCTAAACATCTTATTAAATTTAATTATGAAAATCCTGAAAAAACAGAAGATTTAATTGATTTGGCTTTTAGAAATAAAAGAGCCGATGATAGAAAAGAATGGTTATTAAATTATAATCCTAATAATATTGTAGATAAATTTGTTGGTAAAACTACATATGATTCTTTTATGAATGATGAATTTATAGAATATAGTATGGCAGATAATATTCGTAATATATCTTCAGTTATGGATGGATTAAAACCTTCACAGAGAAAAATATTATTCACTTTATTTAAATTAGGAAATAGAGGTGAATTAAATGTCGGTGAATTATTTGGTCATGTTAAAGCTAATGCGGAATACCATCATGGATCTGCTTCATTAGATCAAGGTATTATAAATATGGCTCAAGATTATGTTGGTTCTAACAATATAAGTTTAATTGAACCTATTGGTGGATTTGGTACAAGATTATCTGGTGGTAAAGATAGTTCAGCACCTCGTTATATTCATACTAAATTAAGAGATATAACCAAACTAATTTTTATGCAAGTTGATAATAATATTATAAAATATTCTGAAAATGATGGAAAAATAGTAGAACCAGTTTTTTATATTCCAATTATTCCAAATATATTATTAAATGGTAGCTATGGTGTAGGTACTGGTTGGTCATCCTTTATACCATCTTTTAAAATTGAAGATTTAACTGATTACATTATTAATAAATTAAATAATAAAAAAAAGAACATTGATTTAAATCCATTTTATGAAGGTTTTAAAGGAGATATTATTTATGATAAAGATAATAAGGTTTATATAACTAAAGGTATTATAAATAGAATTAATACCACGACTTTAAATATAACAGAATTACCTATTGGTGTCTGGAATGATAAATATTATTTAACATTAGATAAATTAATTGATGATAAGATAATTAAATCGTATATTAAATATTGTACTGATACAAAAGTTAATATTAAAATTAGAATATCAAGAGAAATTTTACAATCATATACGGATGAAGATTTATATAATATTTTTGAATTAACTTCTAAATTAAATATGTCAAATATGCATTTATTTGATATTGTAGGGAAAATTAAAAAATATGAAAATCAATATGAAATAATAGATGATTTTTATAATAATAGAATAGTATATTATACTGATAGAAAAGAATATATTCTTAATAAATTGGATTTAAAATATAAACGTTTATCTAATATAATGAAATTTATTAAGTTAGTATTGAATGGTACAATTTTAATAAATAACATTCCTATGGATAAAATTTTATTATCTTTAGATACAAATAAATTAGATAAAATAGAAGATTCATATAATTATTTATTATCAATTCCTTTATATAAATTATCAAAAGAAGAATTAGTAAAATTAAAAGAGGAATTTGATGAATTAAAAAAAGAAATTAAAATAATTACTGATATATCTATTGAACAAATGTGGCATAAAGATTTATTAGAACTGAAAAAAGAAGTTCGAAAGTTTAGAAAGGGAGATTAAATATCCCTTTTTTTTGTTTAGAACTGATTCTATGTAATATATATTATATGAACAACGTATCAATTATAATTTCTTATAAAGAATCACATTTTAATAAAAATGTAAATTATAAAAATTATCAAAATTATAGAAAATTCAATATTATTAAGATATTAGAATATATTAATGATAATTTAAAATATAATACCGAAATTGTAATTGTTGAACAAGATAATAAATCTACTATAGATTGGTTAAATAATATAAAATTTAATAAAAATATAGAAATCAATCACATTTTTGTTAAGAATGATGGTGTTTTTAATAAAGGTTGGGGTTATAATATTGGAGTTAATAATTGTAAATACGATAATTTAATATTTCAAGATGGTGATATAGTTGTGCATAAAAAAGCATATGAATATATTGAATTAATTGATAGTAAAGAATTTGATGTAGTAAAGCCATATTCTAGTATAAGTTATTTAAATTACATAAATAGTCATTTATTTTATACAAAAGAATTAGATTTTAATAAATTATCATCTATGAAAACAGTTACTTCGGGAAAAGATTTAGGTGTTTTGACTGGTGGTTCATTTTTTATAAGAAAAAGTGATTATTTAAAAATTAAAGGCTTTGATGAAAATTGTTATGGTTATGCACATGAAGATGATATTGTAGATATAAAAATTAAAAATTTTGGACTAAATATTTTTTATGATGATAAATATAATTGTTTACATTTATATCATTTTTCAGGTAAAAATAAATTTGATGTTTTAAATAATTATTATTCTAGAATAGAGGAAAATAAAAAATTATATGAATCTATTAAAAAAATGAACAATATTGAATTTTTAGAATATATAGAAAAAATTAAAGATTTTGGAAAAATTAAAAATATATGAAAGTATCAATAGTAACAGCATATTATAATAGAAAACAATTATTTTTTAATACATTAAAAACAATTGAAAATTCTAAACATAAAAATGATATAGAAATAATAGTAGTAGATGATGCTAGTGAAGATATTCATAAATTAGACGATTTTATAGATCAATTTGATTTAAATTTAAAAATAATAAGAATAGAAAAAAATAATAAATGGTGGTCTAATCCTTGTGTACCTTTTAATATTGGTTTTAAAGAAGTAAAAGGTGATGTTATAATATTACAAAATCCAGAATGTTTACATTTTGGAGATATTATAGATTATACTATAAATAACATACAAGAAAATATGTATTTAAATTTTGCTTGTTATTCTGTTGATGAAAGAATTACAAAAGAAATTACAAAACATATTAATCAAATTGGAAAAATATTAAATCCTTTAAATAATAGGGCTACTAGAGTTGACGGTGAAACAGCTTGGTATAACCATTCAAAATTTAAACCAGGTATGTTACATTTTTGTTCATCAATAATGAAATCTGATTTAGATGATTTAGGTGGATTTGATGAGAGATTTGCGGATGGTATTGCTTGGGATGATAATGAATTTTTAGAAAGAATAAAAAGAAAAAAAATGAATATACAAATTATAGATAGACCTTTTGTTGTTCATCAATTTCACGGATTAAGTTCATATTATAACGATCCAAAATTTAAAAAAAACTATACATTATATAATCAAATGTTACACGAAATAGATTATAAAGCAAAAAATATAAATAAATAATGATACCAAAAAGAATGTTTTTTTATTGGAGTGGTGAAAAATTATCTTGGATGAGATATATGACATTATTTTCTTTCAAAAAAATGAATCCAGATTGGGATATAATATTATATCATTCTGATAACAAGCATATTAGTAAAGAATGGATTGGACCTGAACAACAGGATTTTTCTAATTATATAGGTGATGATTATTTAGATCATGTAAAAGATTTAGGTATTACAATAATAAATTTTGAAGATATAGATATCCCAGATAATTTAAGAGAAAAATTTAAAAATATATCACCAGTTCATAAAAGTGATATGTTCAGATATTATGATTTATATAAAAATGGTGGTTTTTATTCAGATATGGATATATTATATTTTAGACCATTTGATAATGAATATAATAAAATAATTGAAAATGATTACGATACTATATTATATCAGCAACATAATTATGTTGCTATTGGATTTTTAGGTAGTAAAGAAGGTAATAATTTTTATAAAAAATTATATAAAAGTATATTTAATATAGATGGTTCTAATAATTATCAATCTTATGGAGTTGATGCTATTTATAGTATGTTTGGAAAAAATAGATCAAATGCTAATATTTTTCCGGATTTACAACAAAACTTTCCATTCTTAAAACATTATAGTATTCCAACATCATTAGTTTATCATTATGATTGGAGTAGAATAATTGATAATTATAGAACTGGTTTTGACATTGGTGATTTTAGCGAAGAATCGATTGGTTATCATTGGTATGGTGGTCATGCAGCATCACAAGAAGTTAATAATGGGATAAATGAAGAAAATTATCATAGATATAGAATAACTTTTTCAAATTTAATTAAACATATTTTATAAAAAATGGAAAATAAATTTATTATAATAATACCAGTTTATAATGCTGAACAATATATAGAAAAATGTATGAATTCTGTACTTATGCAAGATTATAATAATTATAATATTATAGTTATTGATGATAATTCAACTGATAGTACATATAAAAAATTAAGTTATTTACACAACAAATATGATTTTGAATTAATAAAAAATGATGTCAGACTTAATACACCATTGGCTAATTTTGTTAAGGGAATTAATTTATATTCTGATGATAAAGAAGATATAATAGTTATGGTTGATGGGGATGATTTTTTATATAATGATAAAGTATTATCATATTTAAACGATGTATATCAAGATGATAATATTTATATGACATATGGTCAATTTATACCATTAAGTGGTTCTTATGGTAAATATTGTAAAGATATTTTAAATTTTAGAACTTATAGAAAAAGTGGAAATTGGTTTGCTGGTCATTTAAGAACATTTAAAAATAAATTATGGAAATTAATTGATGATAAAGATTTAAGAAATGAAAACGGTGAATATTTTAAAGTTGCAAGTGATGCGTCTTATATTTATCCTTTATTAGAATTGTGTGGTAAAAATCATGTAAAATTTATTGATGATATATTATATGTTTATAATGATTTAAATCCCATAAATGATATGAAAATAAATACGATAGAACAATTAAAAACTTCAAAATATATTAGAGATAAACCATTATATGATGAATTAAAAAATAAAATATAATAATGAATAAAGATAGTAGAATTTATATTGCAGGGCATAATGGTTTAGTTGGATCTGCAATGGTCAATAAATTAAAACAAGAAGGTTATAGTAATTTAATAACACTATCTAGTAATGAATTAGATTTAACTGATCAATATAAAACAAAAATGTTTTTTAATAGTATGATGCCTGAATATATTTTTATGTGTGCTGGTTTAGTAGGTGGAATTTATGATAATAATATTCGTAGAGCTGATTACATTTATAATAATATTATGATGCAATCTAATATTATTCATAATTCAAAAGAATTTGGAGTTAAAAAATTATTATTATTAGGAAGTTCTTGTATATATCCTAAAAATTGCCCACAACCAATAAAAGAAGAATATTTATTAACTAGTGAATTAGAGCAAACAAATGAACCATATGCTATTGCAAAAATTGCTGGTTTAAAAATGGCAGAAAGTTATAAAAAACAATATGGGTGTAATTTCATATCAGTTATGCCAACTAATTTATATGGATCAATAAAAGATAATTATGATTTAAATAAATCACACGTATTTGCTGCATTAATTAGAAAATTTTATGAAGCAAAAATAAATAAAAGTGATGTAACATTATGGGGTGATGGTTCTGTTTATAGAGAATTTTTACATGTTGATGATTTATCTGATGCTATGTTATTTTTAATGTTAAATTATGATGGTGTTATTCCGTTAAATGTTGGTACTGGTATAGATTTAACAATAAAAGAATTAGCTACAAAAATAGCATTAGCTTATGATTTTAAAGGTAATATAATATGGGATGATAGTAAACCAAATGGTACATTTAGAAAACAATTAGATACTTCTAAAATAAATAATTTAGGTTGGAAACCTAAAATTAATTTAGATGATGGAATTAAACAGACTATAAAAATTTATGAAGAAAATATAAAATGATAAATATAATAGTATTCAGTAAAGATAGAGCATTGCAATTAGATTTATTTATTAGAAGTTTTATTAAATATGTTAAAGATTATGATAAATATATTATTAATGTATTATATACATATTCAAATGATTCTTTTAAGAATGGATATGATAAATTAATTAATAAATTCCATCATATTAATTTTGTAATAGAAAAGTATTTTAAATTAGATTTAATTAATTTAGTTAATCAATCAAATGAATTTACTACATTTTTTGTTGATGATATTGTTTTTAAAAATGATTTTGATTTCTTTGATAATCAAATGAATATTTTTAAAAATGATAAAGAAATATTATGTAGAAGTTTAAGATTACAACCTGGATTAACTTATTGTTATGCTGCATCTATTCCTATTTCTAATCCAGATTTTGATAATGATAATATATTTTATTGGAGAAATCAAAAAGGAGATTATGGTTATCCTATGTCAGTAGATGGTAATATATTTAGAACTAATGAAATATTACCATATATATTATATATGAATTATACAAATCCTAATTCGTTTGAAGGAAATATGGCAGTTAAACCAATAAATTTACCAAAAATGATATGTTATCAAAAATCAATTATAATTAATAATCCTTGTAATATAGTTCAAAATAATAATCCAAATAAACATGGCAATGAAAATATTGACGAATTAAATGATAAATATTTAGATGATTATATTATAGATATGAAAGATTTTGATAATATTAATAATATATCTTGTCATCAAGAAATAAAAATAAATTTAAAATTGAATGAAAAGTAGTATAAGTGATACAGATAAATATAAAAATATTATTAAACAAATTTTAATTAATCAATCTTTATTTAATAAATTTAAACAATTGCCAGATTATACAGAAATATTAGAACATACATCTGAAAGTCAAGCAAAAGAATATTTAAAAGTAATAGAACGTGATAATAATCAATTGATTAATGATATTAATAAATTTAAAGTTAATGATGAATTTGGTACACCAAATAAAATATTATTTGAAAATATAGGATATATATCACCAAGTACATTAAGATATGTTAAAGTTTTATCTGATTTAATAATATTAGGGGATTTTAATAATAAAAATATAGTTGAAATTGGTGGTGGATATGGTGGACAATGTTTAATTTTTTCTAAATATTTTAAATTTAATTCATATACTTTAATTGATTTAGAAGAATCATTAGATTTATCAAAAAAATATTTAAGTTTAAACAATATAAATAATGTTTTTTTTAAAGACATAACACAATTAAAAGATATTGAAAATTATGATTTGGTTATATCTAATTATGCATTTACAGAGTGTGATAAAAATATTCAAGATATTTATATAAATAAAATATTGAATAATTGTAAAAATGGATATATAACAGCCAATTTTATAAGTGATAAATTTAATATAAATTCTTATAATTTAGACGAATTAATTAATTTAATTAATAATAATATATCAATGAAAGAAGAAGAACCAAAAACACATAAAAATAATTCAATTTTAATATGGTAAATATAAAGATACAAGATAGTATATTTAATCATGTAGAATATAGCACATTATTCAATAAATCATCAAAAATGAAATGGGACAGAACACCATATTCTATTGATGATATAGTTATATTTACTGATAATAATCTTAAAAGTGTTAATTTAAATATAAAAACTAAAATAGCTTGGTTATTAGAATCACCTGTTATTACTAAAAGTTCATACGAATGGATAGCTAATAATTATGATAAATTTGATTTAATTTTAACATTCGATAAAGATTTATTAGATTTAAATGATAAATTTAAATTAAATCCTGTAGGTGGTTGTTGGATAAAACCAGAAGATCATTTAATTTATGATAAAACAAAAAATATATCAATTATATCATCAGATAAAAATTTTACAATTGGTCATAAATTAAGACATGATGTAATTAAAAATTGTAAAGGTTTAGAAATATATGGAAGAGGGTTTAATAACATAGAATATAAGTTAGATGGGTTAAAAGATTATAGATTTTCTGTTGCAATAGAAAATACTAAAAAAGATTATTATTTTACAGAAAAATTAATTGACTGTTTTATGACGGGGACTATACCTATATATTACGGTTGTCCAAGTATTAATGATTTTTTTGATAATAGAGGTATAATTCAAATTGATTCTTATTTAGACTTAAATAATATTATAAATACATTAAATGAAAATAAATATAATGAAGTGTTTGAATATGTTAAAATAAATTTTGAAAAAGCCAAAAAATATTTAATATCAGAAGATAATATTTATAATACTTTAAAAAAATTACAAATTATATAAAATGAAAGTAATAAGTTTTTCTTTATATGGAAATGAATCAAAATATACAATAGGTGCTATAAATAATTCAAAGCTTCATAAAAAACTTTTTACTGATTGGGAAATGAGAGTTTATCATAATAATACCACTTCTATAAATATTTTAAATGAATTAAAAGATAATGGTGTTAATTTGATAAATACTAATGAAGATAGAGGATTTATTAATTCAACTTGGCGATTTTTTCCTTTAAGTGAAAATGTAGATTATTTTATATCAAGGGATTGTGATTCTAGAATAAGTGAAAGAGATGAAATTGCTGTTAGTGAATGGATAGAATCTAATAAATCTTTTCATATAATAAGGGATCATCCAGTTGGTCATAGTTGGGTAATAAATGCTGGTATGTGGGGAGGAAAAGGCAGAATTATTACTAATATAAAGGAATTAATGGACAATTATATTAAAAATTCGGCTAATTATAATAGAAATAGAACGACTGATCAAATGTTTCTAAGAGATATTTTATATCCGATTATTAAAAATGATTGTCTAATACATGATGAATATTATAATTATGAAAATATAGGTATACCCATAAAAAGAGATAGAAAAATAGATAATTTTGCTTTTATTGGAGAAGCAATTGCTGAAAATGATTTACCGTTAGGTGATCAGCGTTCACCTATAATTGAAAAATATTATAAAAAATAAAAATAGATTATGAGCATAACAATAATAATGTCATATTATAATAGGAAAAGTATATTATTTAATACATTAAAATCTATGTCATCATATATGAAATATGATGAAGATATAGAAATTTTAATTATTGATGATGCGAGTTATGAAGATATAACTGAGTTTAAAGATATTTTTGATTTGAATATTAAAATTATTAAAATAGATAAAGATAAAAAACATTGGATGAATCCATGTATACCATATAATATAGGATTTAATCAAATTACAAATGATGTAATTATAATACAGAATCCAGAATGTATTCATATGGGTAATATTATAGAATCTGTTAAAAAAAATATAGAAGGTAATACATATTTAACTTATGCTTGTTATTCAGTAGATAAAAATTTAACTGAATTAATAAATAATGTTGATAAAGAAGAAAATTACGTAGAAAATATTAAAAATGTTATAGAACCTTATAATAATATATCATGTGATAATAGAACTAATGGTTGGTATAACCATTCAATTTATAGACGTAGTATGTTACATTTTTGTTCAGCTATAACAAGATCAGATTTATATGATTTAGGTGGATTTGACGAAAGATATGCTAATGGTTTAGCTTGGGATGATAATGAATTTTTAGAACGTATTCATAAAAAAGGAATGAATATAAAAATAATTGATAATCCATCAGTTATACATCAATGTCATGTTGATGCATATATTGATAAAACAGTACCATATGAAATAACACAAGTAAATTACAGATTATATAATCAGGTTACTAAAAGAACTAATGAATATGATGTTAAAAAATATAATCAATATTATAAATAATGGAAGAATTATACTTATATCATCATATGGGATTAGGTGATAATATCATATGTAACGGAATGGTAAGAGAATTATATAAAAGTTATGATAAAATTCATATATTTTGTTTTAAAGTATATTTAGAAAATGTTAAACAAATGTATTTAGATATAAATGTAGAATTATTCCCAATAGATTTAGATGGTGAATATGTAATAGAACCATTTATAAGAAATAATAAAATTAAAAATTTTAAAAAAATAGGATTTGGTGATTTACAATTAAGTGATGTAAATGCTGATAATTTTGATATGCAATTCTATAAATTAGCAGGAATAGTTTTTAATAAAAAATGGGATAATTTTTATATGGAAAGAAATATAGATAAAGAAAAATTTGTTTTTAATGAATTAGGATTAAATGAAAATGAATATGTTTTTGTACATGATGATATAGATAGAGGGTTTAAAATAAAAGAAGATTTATTGCCTAAAAATATTAAAATAATTAGACCGTTAAAAACATATGGTTTATTTGATTATTCCTATATAATAGAAAATGCTAAAGAAATACATTTAATGGAATCGTCTTATAAATGTTTAGTAGAACATTTAAATTTAAAAACAAATAATTTATATTATCATACATATGTAAGAAATTATCCTAAAAATATAAGAGTTAGTTCAAAATATAATTGGATAGAATACTAAAAAATAAAAATAATAAAATGAAAATGAATTTAGCACAATTAAAAAATAAATATAATATGAATATTAAAGGTGTTATTCATATTGGTGCGCATATAGGTAGTGAATATTCAGTTTATAAAAATTTAAATATAAATAATTTAATGTTTTTTGAACCATTACCACATACTTTTGAAAAATTAAAAATAAATATCAATGATGATAATGTTAATCTATATAATATGGCATTAGGTAATAAAATAGGAAAAGCAGAAATGTATGTTGAATATGATAATGAAAGTCAATCTAGTTCTTTACTAGAACCATTGTTACATGCAACACAATATCCATTTATTGTTTTTAATGATAAAATAGAAATTGATATTCAAAAATTAGATAATATCAAATTTGAAAAAAATAATTATAATTTTATAAATATTGATGTTCAAGGATATGAATTAGAAGTATTTAAAGGTTCTGTTGATACGTTAGAAAATATTGATTATATAATGAGTGAAGTTAATAAAGTAGAATTATATAAAAATTGTGTAATTATTGAAGAATTAGATAGCTTTTTATATAGTTTTGGTTTTAATAGATATGATACATTTTGGCATAGTGATTATACTTGGGGTGATGCATTGTATATAAAAAATAAAATAAAATAAATGAAATATTTAGTTACATTATCAGATATAAAATATATTGATAAAGGATTAGTTTTGTTTGATAGTTTAGAAAGTACATCAAATATAGATTTTAAATTATATTATTTATGTTTAGATGATAAAACATATAATATAATACAAAATATAAATAATCCTAAATTAATACCATATCATGCTAATAATATTATTGAAGACGATGAATTTAAAATTTTAATGAAAAGTAGTAAATCTATTGATGATAATATGAAAGGTAGACCAGATTATGTTTCTACTTATCATTATGCATCTGCGCCTTATATAACTTATCATTTAATGAAAAAATTTGATTTACCAGAATTAATTTATATAGATTCAGATATTAAATTTTATGGCGATTTTAATATTTTATTTGATATTATGATTGGTAAAAGTATAGGATTAATATTACATAGACATAATAATTTTGGTTGTTATGTAGGAGCATATAACGTGGGTATAATATATTTTAGAAATGATGTTCCTGGTATAAATTGTTTAAAATGGTGGAGAGATTGTATGATTGATAAAGATAATCAATGGGCAAAAGAATATGGTACTTGTGGTGATCAAAAATATTTAGAAGCATTTGGGTTGTTATTTGGTGATGAAAATATAAAAATATTTGATGATGATATAGGTCATGGTGCTCCTTGGAATTTAGGATTATATCAATATTTAGGAGATAATAAAATTATATGGAAAAATAAACAACAAAATTTATTATTTAATCATTTTTCTCATTTCGATGAAAATTATGAAAATGATACTTATAAAATAGATAAAGAAGGAGAATGGGGTAGTTGTTTACGTCCATTTTTTAAAGGTGAAATACAAAAATATTATGATGATTATTTTAATCATCTTAAACAAATAAAAGATAAATATAAGATATGAAAATAGCATTTGGTATAATAGTTTTAAATGGAAATTATGTTTTAGAAGAAACATTAAAAAATATTTATCCATTTGCTAATCAAATATTAATAGCAGAAGGACCTGTTACTTGGTGGCAAGAACAAGGTATGACAACATCAGATGATGGAACAAATGAAATTCTTGATAATTTTCCTGATCCAGAAAATAAGATATCAATTGTACATTCTATATACAAAGAGAAAGATGAACAATGTCAAGCATATATGCAATATTTAAAAGATGATAATGATTATATATGGAATTTAGATAGTGATGAAGTATTTAAACCAGAAGATATTCAAAAAATATTAGAATTATTAGAAACACATAGATATACAACCGTTGCTTTTAAAAGTTTATCATTTTATGGTGGATTTGATGATGTTATAAGTGGGTTTGAAGAAAATGCACCATTTATAAGAATTAGAAAAATATATCCAGGGTCGTATTGGGAAAGACATAGACCACCTATAATTGCACATAATCCTAGAGTTGGCGCACATATATTTCCTGAAAAATTATTAGATTTTAATACATTAGCACATACTTATGGTATAAGAATGTATCATTATTCATATGTATTTCCAGATCAAGTATATCAAAAAATAAAATATTATAAAGGAGCGGTTAGTAAAGATATTTGTATAGATAATTATTTTGATACTATATATTTACCTTGGGTTTTAGCAAAAACAAACGAAGATAAATTAAAAATAGAACAGCAATATGCAGGAGTTCATGAATTTAAACCACATAAAAGAACACCAACATTTACTAGGAAATTTAATGGTATTCACCCAAATATAATATTAGAAAATATGAATAATCTTAAATTAAAATTTGATAACCAATTAAAAAAATATATTTAAAATGGAAATAGATACTACAACTTGTTGGTATATCCCAAAAGTTTATGATGAAATGATAAATTCTATTAAAAAACATTTACCATTAAATGAAGTTCAACATGGTAAAGTATTAATTAATTTACTTGATAAAATACAAACAGAATATAGTAGGGTATTAGATTTAGGGTGTGGAGGAGCATTAATAAATACCATAATTAAAGGTGAATATACTGGTTCTGATATGGAACATATAATTAAGTATGTATCTAAAGTATGTTTTAGTGATTTAACTTATGTCATATCTGATGTTATAAATGATGAAGATTTATCATTTATTAGTAATTATGATATTATAATTATGAATGCATTTATTGATATTATGCAATACCCATTAATAATATTAGAAAAAATATTAAGTTATGCTAATAATTATATTATTATACATAGACAAGATATTACAACTGATAATACATCTGTTATATTAAATCCATCTTATGGTGGTTGGACTTATCATTCTATAATAAATATAAATGATTTAAAAATAATTTTAGATAAAACAGGATTTGATTTAATAGAAAATGTAGATGCAGGATTAAATGATATAAAATGGAGAAGTTTAATTTTAAAAAAAACATTAAATTAATATGAAATACATTAAATGGGATAGAAAAGATATTTTAAATTATATAGATGAATTTAACACATTATATTCAAAAAGACCTATTAAAAATAATAATGGAGGAATGACATCATCTCATTTATTTCCAGTATGGTATATTATAAAAAAACTTAAACCTAAATATATTATAGAAAGTGGAGTATGGTATGGTTTAGGTACTTGGTTTTTTGAACAAGCTCATCATTATTCTAAGATAATATCTATAGATCCAGATATGAGTAATTTAAAATATAAAAGTGAAAAAGTTATTTATCAAACAGAAGATTTTTTGGAAAGTAATTGGTCAGATTTGCCAAAAAATGATACGTTAATTTTTTTAGATGACCATCAAGATTCATTAGAAAGAATTAAACATTGTTATAATTTAGGATTTAAAAAAATAATAATAGAAGATAATTATCCAAATCCTAATTGTGGATGTTATTCACCAAAAATAATATTATCAAATGAAAAATATTATTATGGTAAAATGATATATGAACCTATTCAAGAAAATTTTGATTATTTAAATAATATTATAGATATATATCAGGAAATGCCACCTATTTTTAAAGATGAAAAAACTAGATGGAATACTTTATGGGATGAAAAATATCCGACAGTATCACCATTATTGGAAATTGACCAAAAAGATAAATATCCTTTATTTTTCAATGAAAGTAAAGGATATACTTGGTTATGTTATATTGAATTAAAATAATTAAAAGAAAATGAAATTTTTAGATTTAAGTAAAGAATATGAATATTATAAAGATGATATAGTAAATTCATTAAATAATATAGGAAATAAAGGGTGGTTTTTATTTGGAAATGAAACTAGTAAATTAGAAGAAAATTTTACTAAATTGACTAGTAAAAAATATGCTATATCTGTTAAAAATTGTACTGATGCTATAATGTTAGTTTTAAAAAGAGTTTATAAAAATGGTATGACAATAATATTACCAAATTTTGGTGCATATCCAACAGCGGTTGCTTGTAAAAATATAACAGACAAATTATATTATATTGATGTTGATTATAGTATGACTATTAATCCAAAGAAATTACCAGAAAACATTAAAAACGGTATTATAATACCAGTTCATTTATTTGGTAATAATTGTGATATGGAAGCTATAAATGAATATGCACTTAAGAATAATCATATTATTATTGAGGATTGTGCTCAATCTACTGGATCAGGTTCAGGAATATATAGTCAATATTCTGTATTTAGTTTTTATCCAACAAAACCATTAGCAAGTATGGGAGATGGGGGGATGATATGTTGTAATAATATTGATGATTATGAATACTTTAAAAAGTTAAGATTTTATGGTCAATATAATAATAATATAGAATTTATAGGTGTTAATAGTAGAATGGATGAAATACAATCATCTATTTTAAATATAAAATTTAATCAATTTTATAAATTTAATGATATAAGAATTAAAATAGCAAATAGATATAAAAAAATAGTAAAAGGAATAAAAATAAATTCATATTCTGTTTATCATCAATTTGTTATAATGTTTAATAATAGGGATTTTATAATAGAAAAAATGAAAGAAAATAATATTCCATATATGATACATTATCCATATCATGTGAGTGAAATGGATTCTTTAAAAGGAATATATAATAAAGTTGATTTTAGAGTTAATGATAAAATAATATCTATACCTATTCATCCTTTTCTTAAAGAAGAAGATATAAGAAAAATAGAAGAATTTTTAAAAAAATATAGTAATTATGAATGTGAACAAATTTAAATCATTTGATGGTAAATTAGGAAGTTTAATTCCTTTTGAACTAACTGATTTTCAATATTATATAAAACGAGTTTTTTTTGTAAAAGATGTACCAATTAATACAATAAGAGGTAATCATGCACACTATAAAACTAAACAAATACTTTGTTGTATAAGTGGACAAATCGAAGTTATATTATTTGATGGGATAAATGAAGAAAAACAAATATTAAATAAAAACGAATATGTTTATGTGGATAATTTAATATGGGATTCTCAAAAATTTATTACTGATGATGCTATTCTTTTTGTCATGTCAAATACAAATTATGATCCAAATGATTATATATTTGATATAGACGAATTTATTAAAATAAAAAATAAATAATGATAGATATAATAGGAAATATTAAATTAAAATCAACAATAAATGAAAGTATAGATGATAGGTTAAAATATTTATTATTGACAATAGATAGTTATTCATATTTATCAGAAATATCTAAATTTTATTTAAATGTAGAAAATACCGAATATATAGATATTATTAAATCAAAATTAACAGAACATAATTTTGATTTTGAATTAACAAACGAAATAAACTTTTTTAATGAAATTTATATTGAATTTATAAATAAATCAGAAAAGAATTATTTTCAACATTTTGAGGAAGATCATATATCTATATGTAATGATATAAATTATATAAAATATTTAATAAATAAATGTGAACAATATGGTGTTGATATAATAAAAACATCATTTTTTGAAATAGAAAAAAGTGATCATTCGACTGTACCATCTATTTATGAAGATAATAATTGTAAAATAATGAGAATGACATCTAATAATTTTAGATTAATTAATAAAAAATGGATAAGATATTATCTAGGGACAAATTGTATATTTAATAAGCAATATGCATATAAATACTGGGGTAGAAATCTAAATGTTTATTCTCCTCATAAATTTGAATTAATACATTATAGTGATTTTTTTGAATATACATTATTACTACCAAAAAAAGAATTATTATGTCCAATTAATGATGATCACGGTTTACCTAATAGTTGTTATTTAAAAAGAAATTTAGTAAAATAATATGATAGATTTTATACAAGGTGAAAAATTTGTACAGTTAGCAGATTACATATATTTTTACAATCGTAAAGGTACAGAATTTAATATATATACAAATACTTTTAATATAGATAAATTACAAGATAATGATTTAATATATGCTCATACACATCATGTAGAATATTTATTTAATGAATTAAATAATACAAATAAAAAAATAATATTAATATCACATAATAGTGATTATAATATATGTGACGAACCACATAAAAATGTTATTAAATGGTATTCACAAAATGTAAAATTTAAAAGTGATAGAATAGAATCTATTCCTATCGGTTTAGAAAATAATAGATGGTTTAAGGATATAGATAAAAAAAGTAAAATGATTAATAAATTAAATGAAAATAAAAATCATAAAAATTTATTATATATTAATCACCATATTGATACCAATAGGAAAGAAAGATTAAAACCATATGAAATTTTTAAAAATTTAAGTTGGGTTAATTTAGAATATGGTGCAAATGGTACTAATTTTGAAAATTATTTAGATAATATTTACAATCATAAATTTGTAATATGTCCAGAAGGAAATGGAATAGATACACATAGAACATGGGAATGTTTATATCTTAATACAATACCTATTGAAAAAATTAACATAAATAATCAATTTTATACAGATTTACCAATTTGTTTTGTTAATGAATGGGAAGATATTACACAAGATTTTCTTGAAAAAGAATACATAAGAATTAATAATAATAATAACTGGAATATGGATAAATTGTTATTTAATTATTGGGAAAAAAAGTTAAAAATTAGATGAGTGATTTCAAAGAATTATTAGAAAAATCTAATTCAGATAATTGGACAAATTATTTTAATAGATATCCTAATTGGAAAATATTAGAAACATTATATGATAATAATTATTATAATATTATTAATAAAGATAAGGTAGATAAAATACCTAAAATAATACACCAAATTTGGGTAGGTACTAAACCTGTACCTAAATATCATAATAGATTAAAAGAATCCTGGTTAAAATATAATCCAGGTTGGGAATATAAATTATGGACAAATGATGATGTAGATAAATTAGATATGATTAATAGAAACTTATATGAACAAACAAATCATTTTGGACAAAAATCTGATATATTAAGATATGAATTACTATATAAATATGGTGGATTATATATAGATACTGATTTTGAATGTTTAAAATCATTTGATGATTTAATATATTTAGATTTTTTTACAGGTATAGGGTATAATAGTAAATGGATAGAGTTAAATATTGGTATAATAGCAAGTGTTCCAAATCATCCAATATTACATGATTGTATACACAAAATGAATAGAGTTGCATATAGTTATTGGAAAGATGTTTTTGATACTACTGGTACATATTTTTATACTAAAAAATTTTTTGAAAATGTAAATGATAAAACAAATGGTGTTGTATGTTTTCCTGTGGATTATTTTTATCCATTACCACCAGATTCTAGAAAAGAAAAAGATATATCAAAATATATTAAAAATTGTTCATATGCTATACACTATTGGGAAGTAGAATGGGGTGATAGTTAAAAAATAACAATAAATTATGAATCAAAATGAAATTTATGATATTTATAATAAATATATCAAAATAAATGAGACAGAAGAATATAAAAATAGATATGTTCCTTTACCACCACAAAAACCAACTAAAAAATGGAAATGGGAAGGTAAAGATTTTCCAAGAGTTATATCACTTTTAGAATTTGAACGATATATGATAAAATATGGATTTTTTTTCAAAAATGTTTTATCATTTAATGGTTCTTCTGATCCAGAATATGAGTATATGAATTACGAAAATATAACTAATTATAATTATTCGGAAGATATTATTAATAATGATTTACATACTTTAAATTTAGATAAAAAAGATTTTGATTTTTTGATGATAAATCAAACAATAGAACATTTATATAATCCCATATTATGTTTAAAAAATATTTATAACCATTTATGTGATGGTGGTATTTTTTATGCTAATGTTCCAGCTAATAATATTCCACATAGTACACCCGAACATTATTATACTGGTATAACACCATCAGGATTAGGAGTTATGACAAAATTAGCTGGTTTTGAAATATTAGAAATTGGTCAATGGGGAAATAGACAATATTTAAATACTTTATTTACAAGTGGTTGGTCAGATTATAATTATAGTAGTAGACCAGGATTTAATGAAATAGATTGTCCAATAATAACTTGGATATTAGCTAAAAAATAATAAATTAAATGAAAAATGTAGGTATAATATGTGATTTAAATTTCCAAAAACATCCATTATTTCAAAGTTATTATCATTCGATACTGTATCATTATAAAAATTTAACAATAGTTAAAAATATAAATGATTTAAATGATATAGAAATATTGTGTATAGGAGATGAACACCATATACAAAATAAAGAAATATGGAAGAATATAGAATTTATAAATGAATGTAATAATAACAACATAATTGTTATTATATTTAATAATGAACGTATTATGGATTCAGATTATTTTTGGAATGTTGAAAATCAAGAATATGTAAATAAATTTAATAATGTTTATCAATATGTGTCTGATGTAGATGATGTCATAAAATTAAATAAAAGATTTAATAGAATGCCACCATCAAAGTATGTTCAAAGTTTTTTGGGGCAAATTCAAGAACAAGATAAATTAAATAAAGCAATATTTATAGGTAGTGTAGGTTATGAAAAAAGACGTAATCTTTTAAATCATATAAGTAATATTATACCAATAGATATAATTGAAAGTAATAATATGACTTGGATAGAATATATTCATAAATTAGCAAAATATAAATTTGTTATTTCACCTTTTGGTAATGCACATTTTTTTCCAATGAGATTTTATGAAATATTATTAGCTAAATCAATACCTATACAAGAAGTAAAAAATAATACATTAAAATATTATGATATAGAATCACAATTTGATGATTGTATATTTTTTGAAAATATATCTGAATTAAAAAACAAAATAAATAATTGCAAATTAAATAATAGTTATAATATGATATGGCTAGAAGATACAATAGGTAAATTATTAAAAAATGATAATTTGTTATGATAGGAGAAAAAATAGAAGAAGTAATAAAAAATATAGTTCATGAAACATTGAATAATAGTAAAGAAGTTGATTTACCAAACGATTTAATAGAAACTGATAATATAGGAGAAGTAATAGAAAAATTATCTATACTTCATTGTAGAATGTGGTATCTAGAAGATGTTATAGGTGAATCAACAAATGATGAAGATATAGCTAAATATAAAAAGAAAATAGATATTTGTTTTAAACAAAAAAGACCTAAATATGTAGAAGCTATAAATAGAATGATTGATAAATCAATAAAACAAAATAAATCTTTAATTGAAGATTCAGTAAAATTATATAAAGGACATGAAGAATAACTTAGTAATAGGTAATACATCACAATTATCATATTATTTTCCAGATGATTATATAAAAATATCATCACGTAATATAGATTTTGATAAATATAAAAATGATAAATTTGACAGAGTATATATCACTTTTGCAGAGCAAAGAACATTTATAGAAAATGACGATCAATTATTTATTAATATAAATTTTTATTATACTATTAAAGTGATTGATTTTTTTAAAGATAGATGTAATAAGATAGTTTATTATTCTACGTGTGAATTATGGAATAATTGTGAAGGTCCTATTGATTTAAGTCTAAATTATAGTTATAATTATTCACCTTATATAAAATCAAAAGAAATGATTAGTAATTATATAAAAGAAAATTATAATAATGTCATTATAATTTATCCGTTTAATTTCAATAGTCCATATAGAAAAAAAGGATTTTTATTTAGTAAAATTTTTGATTCTATAATTAATGAAAGTTCAATAGAAATAGGCAATACGTATTTTTATAGAGATATAATTCATCCAAAATATATTATAGAAAAATCAATAATAGCATTAGATGATGAAATTGTAGGCTCAGGTAGATTAATATATATTAATGATTTTATTAGAGAATTATATAATAAATTCGATTTAAATTATAATGAATTAGTTACAGAAAATTTTGATCATAATTTATTATTAAAAAGAAAAATATTTTATTTAAATAGTACTAAATATAAATATCAAAAAATAATGGATGATACAATAGATGACATTAAAAAATTTAAATATTCCGCTAGTTAAAGATACAATAGATAAGAAAGATATAAAATTATTAAGAAAGTGGTTAAAAACAAATCCTAAATTGACGAAAGGAAGTTTAACAATAGAATTTGAAAAAAAATGGTCAAAATGGTTAGGAGTTAAATATTCTGTATATTTAAATTCGGGATCATCAGCTAATTTAGCAATGGTATATTCTTTGATTTTATCAAAACGATTAAAAAATAATAAAATCGTAGTTCCTAGTGTATCTTGGGTAACAACGGTTTCCCCGACTATACATTTAGGATTAACCCCGATCTTATGTGAATGTGATAAAGATACACTAGGTATAGATTTAGAACATTTAGAATATTTATGTAAAACAGAAAATCCATCATCGTTAATAATTGTTCATGCATTAGCCTTTCCTAATAAAATGGATGAAATATTAGAAATTTGTAATAAATATGATGTACAATTATTAGAAGATTCTTGTGAAAGTATTGGAACAGAATATAAAGGAAATAAAACAGGAACATTTGGTTTAATGAGTTCTTTTTCTTTTTATTTTGGACATCATATGTCAACTATAGAAGGTGGTATGGTATCTACAAATAATGAAGAATTATATAATATTCTATTATCTATAAGAAGTCATGGTTGGTCTAGAGATTTAGAAGAAAATGAACAAACTAAATTAAAAAACAATTATAATATTACTGATTTTAAATCGTTGTATTCTTTTTTTGTACCTGGTTTTAATCTTAGGTCAACAGATTTACAGGCTTTCATAGGAATTAATCAATTAAATAAAATAGATAAACATAATAAAATTAGAAATAAAAATTATAAATTATATCAAAAAAATATAAAAAATGATTATTGGAAAATAACTGATTATGATTATAATTATATTTCTAATTTTGCTTATCCAATTATATCACCTAAAATTGATGATATTGTAAAAGAATTAAATAATAATAATATTGATAATAGACCTTTAATATGTGGCAATATAGGAAATCAACCATTTTGGATAGATATGTACGGAAAACAATCATTTGATTTTGCTGATAACGTAGATAAATATGGATTGTATTTACCTAATAATCATCAAATAACAAAAGATGAAATATTATTTATATGTGATATTGTAAATAAAAAAATAAATTAAAATATGAGAAATATATGCATAATAAGTAGTAATTATACCTATTGTATGATAATACAAAATTGGTATTATGCAATTATAAATTTGTTTCCAAATGATAATGTATTTATATATGACAAAAATATATCTACATTAGATAAAGTTGATATATTATTTATATTAGATGAACATTTTATTCCTAATAATGAACAATGGAATTATTCAGATTTTATTAAAAGATTAGATAATAGTGATATTCAAGTAGTTATTTTAAATGTCGAAAAAGTTTGGAATTCTGCATTTCCTTGGAATGAAGATTATCAAAGAACTATTGATAATATGAAAAATGTTACACAGTTTTTTATTGATATTGAAGATGCAGCAAGATATAATCATAAATATTTAAATAAATGTTTAATTTCTAAAAATTTTAAAAATAAATTTAATATATCAGAAACAAAAATAAATAAAGCGGTTTTTGTTGGACAATATGAAGCTTCATGGCATAAGGAAAGGAAAGATATTTTAGAAAAAGTTAGTAAAGTTATTGAAGTAGATGTTTTTAAAAGAGATGATAATAAAAGAAGTACAGAAGATTATATTAATTTAATAAGCCAGTACAAATATGTAGTTGCCCCTATTAGTACAGCAATATCTATTCCTCCTAGATTTTGGGAAATTTTATTTGTAGGTTCGATACCAATTCAACAAATAAAACCAGGAATGGAAAGATATTATGAAGAATTGCAATTTGAAGATTGTATTTATTTTAATAATCCAAACGAAATACCAGAAAAAATAGCTAACCATAAATTTGAAAAAACAAATCATGAAATGTGGTATGAAGATAATCTTAAAATGATGATTGGTGATAAATTTAACTTATGAACTATATATCAAAAAAATAAAATATATAAATGAAAAATAAAAGAAAAAAAATAGCGTTGATTACGGGTGTGACAGGTCAAGATGGAAGTTATTTAGCAGAATTACTTCTTAATAAAGGATATGAAGTACACGGTATAATAAGACGTTCTAGTTCATTTAATACAGGTAGGATAAATCATATTTACAATAATCCAAATTTAAAATTACATTACGGTGATATGAGCGATTCGTTATCATTAGATAATATTATATTTAAAACTAAACCAGATGAAATTTATAATCTTGCAGCACAATCACACGTTCATGTATCTTTTTCAATACCTGAATACACTGGTCAAGTAGATGCTTTAGGAACATTGAAATTATTAGAAGCAATGAAAAAACACACACCTAATTGTAAATTTTATAATGCTACGACTTCAGAATTATTTGGTTTAGTACAAGAAATTCCACAAAAAGAAACTACTCCGTTTTATCCAAGAAGTCCTTACGGTGTAGCTAAATTATATTCATATTGGATTTGTAAAAACTATAAAGAAAGTTATAATTTATTTATATCTAATGGAATATTATTCAACCACGAATCAAAACGTAGAGGTGAAACATTTGTAACTAGAAAAATTACTACTACATTATCAAATATACAAAAATCTATTCAAAATAATGAAGAATATAATACATTAAAATTAGGTAATTTGGATTCAAAAAGAGATTGGGGTTATGCACCGGATTATGTAGAAGGTATGTGGCTAATGTTACAACAAGATAAACCTGACGATTTTATTTTAGCAACTAACGAAACACATTCTATAAGAGAATTTATAAAAGAAACAGATAAATATACAATGTTTAATATTGAATGGTTCGGGGAAGGATTAGATGAAAAAGGAATAGATAAAAAAACAGGTAAAATTATTATAGAAATTGACCCTAAATATTTTAGACCAGCAGAAGTAGATATTTTAATCGGTGATTATTCAAAAGCTAAAAATATATTAGGATGGGAACCAAAAGTTAAATTTAAAGAATTAGTTGAAATTATAATGAAATTTGATTTAAAAAATAACTTTTAATGATTTTTCATATATAAACAATATGAAAAAAACTATAATAACAATAACAGGAATAAGACCAGACTTTATTAGAATGTCTACAATCTTTAAAAAATTAGATGATAATTTTAATCATATTTTAATTCATAGTGGACAGCATTATGATAAATTATTATCTGATGTATTCTTTGATGAACTAAAAATTAGAAAACCTGATTATAATTTAGAAATAGGTGGTAAAGGAAAAGAACATTTCCATCAATTAGGTGATTTATCAATTAAAATAATAGAATTAATTAGAAATGAAAATTTAAAACCTGATATGATATTATTTTTAGGTGATTCTAATTCGGCAGCTTGTGCTGTATCTTTGAAAAAAGAAGGATATACTATCGGTCATATTGAAGCTGGTATGAGAAGTTATGATAAAAGAATGTTAGAAGAAATAAATAGAGTTGTTTGTGATCATTGTTCAGATTATTTATTTGTATATCACGAAAATTACAAACAGAAAGCATTACAAGAAAATATAAAAGAAGAACAAATATTCGTTGTCGGTAATACAATTGTGGAAGTAGCAAAACAATATCAAGAAGAAATATTTAAAACACCTAAACGCAATAATCAAATTATATTAGATATTCATAGGCCAGAAAATTTCAAATATCCACATAGATTAATTAATATTATTAATTATGCTAATGATATGTCAAAAACATTTTTTAATTTACCTATTAAAATGTTAAATTTTGGTAGAACTGAACAAATGCTAAAAAAATTTAATATCGATTTAGATAAAAAAAATATAGAACTTGTTCCTTTAATGTCTTTTAAAACCTATTTAGAAGCTGTTTACCATAGTTTATTCATTATATCCGATAGTGGAACTGCACAAGAAGAACCTTCGTTATTTAACACCCCTGTTATCGTACCAAGGGATTTTACTGAAAGACCAGAATCAGTTGAAAATAATTGTTCAGTAATGTTAAATGTTAATAAATATGATGATAGTTGGCCACAAGCTACAATGTATATAATTGATATACTAAATGGTAAAATAAAAATTAATTCTGATTGGTTAGGTAATGGTAATACATCAGACTTAATTATAGAAAAATTAAATCAACTTTTATAATGAATAAAAAAATACTAATTTTAGGTGGGGCAGGTTATATTGGAGGATATACTACCGATTACCTAACAGATAAAGATTATGATGTTACAATTTTTGATAAATTAGTCTATGAAACTAGATATTTAAAAAATGTAAATTTTATATATGGTGATATTAGAGATACTAACAAAATAGTAGAATTATCAGAAAATTTTGAAGTAATAATAATAATGGCCGCATTAGTTGGTGATCCAGCTTGTTCTATTGATTTAGAACTGACAAATGAAATAAACCATGAAGCTGTCAGAAATATATGTGATAATATATCTGATGATAAACATTTAATATTTTTGAGTACTTGTTCTGTTTATGGTGCTCAAAATAATATGTTAGATGAAAATAGTCCTACAAATCCATTATCAGCTTATGCTTCAACTAAATTAAAAGCTGAACAATATATTACCGATAAAAATGGAACAATATTTAGATTAGGAACTGTTTATGGAATTGGAGATACTTATTCTAGAATTAGATTAGATTTGGTAGTTAATGTGATTACTATGAAATCTATATTTGATGGTGAAATAAATATATTTGGTGGAGAACAATGGAGACCATTAATTTGTATAAAAGATATAGCTGGATATATAGAAGAAGCAGTAAGAAAAGATATTAGAGGAACATTTATATTATCTCAAGAAAATACAACTATGAAATCATTAGGTGAAAGAGTAGTTAAAGTAATTCCTGAAACTAAAATAAATTATACTGAAATATCTTTTGAAGATGCAAGAAATTATAAAGTTAGTAATAAAAAATTATTGGATAATTTTGAATATCGACCATTATATACTATTGAATCAGAAGTAAAAAATATGATTAAAATTTTTAAAGAAAAAAGAATAAGTGATGTAAAAGAAAATACATATTATAATGGACAATTTATTAAAAATAAACTAAAATATAAAAACAATTTAAAGAAAATATGAAAGAAATAAAAGGCGCATTATTTACGGATGATAGAGGAACATTAAGATTTGTAAATGATTTTAACTTCGAAGGAGTTAAAAGATTTTATCAAGTAGAAAATCATGAAAAAGGATTTATAAGAGCTTGGCACGGTCATAAAAAAGAAGGAAAATATGTTTATGTTCCAAAAGGTTCTATATCATTAGGTATAGTTAATATGGAAACAGAAGAAATTAATAAATTCGTTTTAAGTGATACATCACCTAAAATATTATGGATTCCACCTGGAAATTATAACGGATTTAAAACATTAGAAGAAGATACAATTGTAATATTCTTTTCAACTGTTACTATGGAAGAAGGTAAAGGCGATGATTTTAGAGAATCATATAATAAATGGGATATATGGGATATTGAATATAGATGAAAAATAAAACAAATAAAATGAAAAAAAGAATTATAGTATTAGGTAAGAATGGAATGTTAGGAAGATATGTTTATAAATATTTTTTAAATAAAGGTATAGATGTTATTGGAACAGATAGAACAATATTAGATGCATCAAAAGACGCTCTAAACGACTTAAAGATAAAATTAGATAATATGAAATTAATAAACACAGATGAAGTTATTGTTATAAATTGTATAGGTACTATAAAACCACAAGTAGATAAATTAGGTGTGAAAAATGCAATTAAAATCAATTCATTATTCCCATACGATTTAAAAGATGCTTGTGATTTTTTAGGTTATAAATTAATTCATATAACTACGGATTGTGTATATAGTGGTAATAACGGTAATTATAAAGAAGATGCTGAACATGATGTAACAGATATTTATGGTAGAACTAAATCATTAGGAGAACCAGCAAATACGACTGTTGTTAGAACTTCTATTATAGGTGAAGAAGTTAATCAAGCTAGATCATTAGTTGAATGGATAAAATCGAATAAAGATAAAAAAGTATTTGGTTATACTAATCATTCATGGAATGGTATTACTTGTCTACAATTTGCAAAAGTATGTGAATATATTATCAAAAATGATTTATATTGGGAAGGTGTTAAACACGTATATTCACCTAATAGTGTAACAAAAGAAGAATTAGTTAATATGATATCGAATATTTATGAACTAAACATAGAAGTAGAACCTAAAGAAGCGTCATCTATGTGTAATAGAACATTAAGTACTCTTAATGAAACTGATATAGATTTAACTATTCCAGAATTAAGTATTCAAATTCAAGAGATGAAAGATTTCTATGATAAGCTTTCTAACTAATTTGATATGAAAAATTATGATAAATTTAAAAAATAATTATTTTAAAATGATAAGAAAATTAAGAAGAATAACCCCAGGAATATTAGGTGGTGTGTGTGAAGGTATAGGTGAATATACAAATACAGATCCTATGATGTGGAGATTGATATTCATATTAGGAACTATATTTACTTGGATTCCTTTTGCATTAACTTATATAATTCTTTGGGCTATTTTACCTACTAAATAATTTTGTTATATTACTATTTTTTATTATATTTGTAAAATGAAAAAATTATATAGAATAGAAAAAAATAGTTGGATAGGTGGTGTATGTGAAGGTATAGGTGAATATACAGATATAGATCCTATTATATGGAGAATACTTTTTGGTGTTATCAACACTATTATATTTCCAATATTTTTTATATATGTCATATTGTGGATAATATTAGAAAAAAAATAATTTAAACCAATGTTTAAAAAATCAATAAATAAAAAATATTTAGTTGATAAATCAAAATTACCTGATTTACAAAATTACAATTTTGTAGAAACTACAATAGGTTATCTTAGTCAATTGCACGATAGTTTATCTGTTTTAGTTAAATCTACTAATGATATGGATTTTCAACTAATATTAGTAGACGAAAATAGTAAATTTAAAAAAGAAGTTATTTATAAAATATCAGAAGATGAATTTAATTTATCAATAGTATTGGCAGGTAGAAAAGTATTAAATAGAAAAATATATACTGTACCTAATTCTATTGATCCTGAACGAATTATGAATGTTATTGTTTATTACGATACTGAATTAATTGTTTGTGAATATGAAGCAGAAACAGAAGTATTAATTGATACGCTACCAATAGAAAAATGGTTTACTGAAGAAATTACAAATAAAAAAGAATATAAAAATACATTTATAGCAATTAATAAAACTTTTAAAATTTAATTAAATGGCAAAATATTTCTTTAAACATTTAGATATTATTGAAAAATATTTTAAAAATCCTGATTTAAGTGATGTTTTATATAATATGTGGACAGAATCACATAGATACTGGCATAGTATATCACATTTAAATTTTTTACTTAAAAATATAGAAGAACATCAATATTATTTAACTAATGATCGATATGAAGCACTTTTAATTGCTGCTTATTTTCACGATGTAATTTATTTTCCAGATAAAAATGATAATGAAGAAGAATCTGTTTATTTTCTTTTAAAACAACCTAATACATTACCTGGAACACTTATAAAAACAATTATTGAAATAATTAAAGGAACAAAACTTAATGTCCATCCACGAGATAAATTATCTGAATTATTTTGGACATTAGATAATAATATATTTTTTAAAGGAAGTTATATTGATTTAATAAATTATGAAAAAGCAATCTTTAAAGAATATCAATATGCTAGTTATGAATTATATAAAAGTGGAAGAATTGAATTTTTAAAAACAAGATTAAATATCGATGTATTTCCTAAAGAAAGAATAGAATTTTTAATAAACTATGTTGAAAATTTTAAACCAAAAATTGGTGTATATGCAGGTAGTTTTAACCCTTTCCATATAGGACATATGAATATTTTGCAACAGGCTGAAAAGTTATTTGATAAAGTAATTATTGCATATGGAAATAATCCTGATAAATTAGAAAGAAAAGTAGAATCAATTGAAGGTTTAAGATTTAGAGAAACTGATACTTACAATGTGTTGATTACCACATATTTAGATAAAATAAAAAATTATGGTGCTGATGTTAGTTTAATTAGAGGATTAAGAAATGGGAATGATTTAAATTATGAATTAGTCCAATCACAATTTATACAAGATTTAAGACCGAATACACAAATAGTTTATTTTACTTGTGACAAACAATTTGAACATATTAGTTCATCTGCAATTAGAAATTTAGCAAAATTTGATATAGAACTATCTAAAAAATATATTATAAAATAACAAAAATAAATTATATGTTTTTAATTAAAAAAATACTAATTAAATGCAAGTGGAAAATATTAAGGTACTTAGTTAAGAATAGAGAAATATCTTTTCATAAGATGTTGATTAGGATGCATCATATTCAACAATTAGAACAATTGGAAAAATATAATAAAAATAAATTGGTTAAGTTTTCTTATATTAAATTAAGAAAAATCTTTATTAAAGAATTTCCAAATGCATATCTCCACGATCCTTATATTTGGTAGTTTAAGAAATTATGTTTACCTTTGTGGTTAATTAAAACTCAGTTTATGAAAACATTAGTAATACATCCAACTGATTATTCAACTCGTTTTTTAACAGAAATTTATGTTGGTAGGGATTGGACTGTAATTAACCATAATCCATCTAATAAAGAATTAAAAGAACAAATAAAAGCACATGATCGAATTGTTATGTTAGGTCACGGCACACCTTCAGGTCTTATTGGATACGGTAGATTTGTCATTAATTCTGAACACGTATATTTATTACGTGATAAAGTTTGTTTTTGTATATGGTGTAATTCTGATCAATTTGTTGAAAAATACGGATTAAAAGGATTTTATACAGGAATGATTATTTCAGAACAGGGGGAAGCTTGGATGGAAAATATTGAAATATCAGATGAAGATTTGTTATACTCAAATGAATTACTTCCTAGAATTGTTAAAGATGTTATTGATAGTGAAGATATTGCAACATTAGTTAAGGAAGCTTATAATAGTGATACTAACCCTGTTATAATTTACAATCATCAAAGAATTTACCAAACAAATAAATAAAAGGCTATGGAATTATCTGATTTTCTAATACGAAGAATCCCTTTTAAAAAGAAACAAATTAGACAAAAAAGAATTGAATTAGCAACTTACCAATCTTAAAAATTAAAATTATGCAAAAATTATTATTGATATTGATTATAGCATTATTTAGTTCCTGTGAAAAAATAATTGAAGATGGGAAAAAAACAAATGATAATGCTAAAGTAGCATATTATATAGAAGTTCTTAACACCGATGATTATATGATGAAATTGCCTGTTTATATTATAGATTCTTGTGAATATATAGGAAATATAACTGGATACAGAGAAGATTATTTAACACATAAAGGAAATTGTAAAAACCCGATACATTATAAATAATTAATAAATAAATTATGACAATAGAAGAATTAAAAACAAGACATGATGAAATATCAACAAGGGTTTGTGATAGGCTTGGTGCATTTCTATATTTTTTAATTATTGATGTTATAAATATATCTAAATTAGAAAAAATTTGTGAAGATGCTGGATATAGAACAGAAAGAAAAACTTTTGCACGTAGTAAATATACCATATATTCAGAAGTTTATAACGATGATAAGTTAATTGCTTCTATTAGTGGTAATGTAGGTTGGCCAACAATTGAATTTTATAAAGGAAATAAAATTAAAAATAAGATTAAAAAAATAGCAGAAAATGATATATTTTTAAAACCAATAAAAGGTTGGCATAGAGTTCTTGATTGGCACAAAGTTGAAGGTAAATTACATATTTTAGCAAATGAAAATAAATCGATAGTTTTACATTCATTATCTGATTCATTATCAGACGAAACAGTAAATGATTTTCTTATAAAAAATAAACTTACACCTGAAATAGTTGAAGAAATTAAAGGGAAAAGTTTAGAAACAGAAACAAAATTACAAAATAAATTTAATAAATAAATTATGGCAAACACGAAAAAAGAATTAGAACCAACAGTTAAACATTTGATTAAATATCTACAAGATAATTTTGATGAAGATGCACCTATTATGTTGGATAGTGGTTGGGGATTAGATTATGATGCTAAAGACGAAATAGAGTTAATTGAAAATAGTGGAGTCTTTCAAAAATGGAAACAATACTTATTCATACAAAATTAATTAAAAAACAAAAAAGGGTTAATATTTTCTATTAACCCTTCCCTTAATCCACTAAATTATCCTACTTACAACATTCTTCACATTTTTTGTACAATTTCTCAACTTCTTTATCAGAAAGTTGTTTAACTGTTTTATTAATACTACCATCTTTTACATAACTTGGTAATTTGCTAATAAAATCTATAATTGTTTTTTTACATTCTTTTTTATCAACACAATCTAGAATATATTTAATTCTATCATCTTTTGAAGTTAAATGATCTTCATTCAATACTTCTTCGGTATTAATATTTTCCATTAATTTATATAATTCGTCAATTTCTAATTTACTAGGATCTTGTAGAAATTGAACTTTTGTTACAAATGATTCAAAAACTTCTTGTTCTTCTATATCTTTTGCATCTTCTCCTTTTTCTTCATCTTCGTTTTCTAATTCTTCTAATTCTTCTTGTTCTTCATCAGGATTTAATTCATTTCTTTTTCTAATTTCTTCATTTCTTTTTTTAATTACTTCATTTCTTTCTTCAACTGATTCTTTAATTTCTTTAAATGTTTCTTCAACTGAACCATCAATAATAGCTTGGTCAACATCTTCAACAGATGCAAGTGCTATACCATCCTGAACATTTTTATCATCTGACTTAAATAAAACATAATTTTTAATTATAGTTTTTTCTGATTCATTTATTTTTTCACAATCACATTCGTCATCACATTTACAATCATCACCACATTTACATTTTGAATGTACTGATTCAGAAACTAATGCACCAACTTCTTCTATATTAGCTACAGCAATTGTACCTTCTGAACCATCTTCATTTATAAATAAAGCATAATTTTTAATTATAGTTTTTTCTAATTCTATTGCTTCGTTTATTTTTAAAAAATTAAATGAATGAGCAGACATTGCTTTAACATTTTCTAAAACTTGAACTTTTGTTTTAGATTCATTTAAATCCATAATAGAATTTAATGTTTTAGCTAAAATATCAATTCCTTTAATTTTTCCTTCTTCGATACTTAATGTTTCATTTATAAGATTTTTTATGAAATCTGCTTTATTTGTAGATTCTTCTACTTTAGTATTTTCTTTGTTTAGTTCAGAGAATTTTTTCATTTTTGTGAATTATTTTTTTTCTTTATATATAAAAATTTAAAAATCATTAAAAATAAACTTTATTAAATTTAATGTATAATATATATTATATATTAATATTAAAAAAATGGATAAATTAAAAGAAATACGATATTATAAAAAAGGATTTTTTAAAGTCATATATGATAATAAAGAAATAATTTTTAATATAGATACATTTGAACTTACTTATGGTAGTACAAGTACTTATTTACATTGGATAAATACATATTTAAGAAAAATAAAAATACAAAAATTAAAAGATAAAAATTTTGATGATGCTATTTATTATGATGATTTAGTTTATAAAGAAGAAATTAGAGATGACATAAATGACGAATGGTTTGATTTGTTTAGTTTAAGTTTAGGTACAACAATGATTGATAAAAAATAAAACATAATGATAGATACAATTACATATTATAAAGATTACAAATTTAAAGTTGGTGATTATAAATATATCGATAAAAAAAACAATATTCTTGAATATAGATATTTAAATATAAAAGAAATCGAAAATGAATACTATAAAGAACTAGGATTACAAGAAATTAGAGCAATTCATATATTTTTAAGAGAATTAAAAATATTTAAATTAATGAATAAGAAATTTATTGATAAAAAATATCAGGGCAAAGTATTATATAACTACTATTGGAAAAATAGTGGAATGTATGGTACATTTAGTGGTAATGTTTTTATAGGATATTATGCTGGTTATTCAACAACAACAGGGAATTATGGTGTATCAATTGGTTATCCAGCCGGATTAACAAGAAGGAAATACAATTTAGCAATTAGAAAAAATAATTATTCAACATCAACAGATCCTAATAATTGCTATACAACTATAACAATTTAATATATAAATAAAAAACAATAATAAAAAATGAACGAAATTCAACAATTAAGAACACAACAAATAAATAATTTTATGGCACAATTTGATAATTTAAATGACGTAACAGTAGATGTTATTTCTGAAGGTCTTAAAACTATTTTAGGTGGTGAAACACCAGGTATAGATTTTGAATATGGTGTTGATTATATGTTAAATGAAGATACAGGTGATGAGGAAAAATTAGAAGGATTAAAGAAAATTCATATTCTTTATACTTATGATAATGGTACAAATGTTCCAGGAATTGGAAAACTTAGTTACATCGTTGGTTGATTTTTTCTATTAAATCTTCTAATTTATCTTTTCTATCTAAGGTTTTTTGGAAATGTGCATATAGTTGTATACATCTTTGATAATTTGAAAAAATAATTAAATAGTGTGTAGCTTCTGAAATCGTGTTAAATTTCATACTATCAGCCGTGCAAAAATATATTTTATTATTTTTGTCTTTTCTTGACCAAATCATATATTAATATCTTATTTTTACAGTATTTTTCATATTATCTGATATATTTTTAGGTAAATATTTTTCATCTAATGTTAATAATATCATATTTCTTTTAATATTTTCTTTGATAATATCTAAATGTGATTTATCTGTAATTTTTCGACTGTAATAAACTACATCAGCGGTTTTTTCAATAAAATCATCAGCATCAAAATTAATTTCATCAGCATTAGTTTCTTTATATAAGTTATATATAGATTCTCCACCAGTAATTCCTATACCTCGTTCTTTTCCATTTTTAGTTTGTGTTATATAAACTGATGGTACATTATCTTTTTTATCACCTGATATTAATTTACAAAATAACGATTTTTCACTTATTACTTCTACTGTTTTAGTTCTAGTATCTAAATATTCTAAAAATTCTAATAAATCATCATCTTCATTCATATCAAATAAATTAGCTGTTGATACTTTAGACATTTCACTTAAAAATATTTGATAATTTTTAGGGAAGTAAGTTTTTTCATCACTTAATTTATAATTATAAATAATATTAATATATTCTTGACTTAAATCGAATTTTAATAATTGATGTAAATCACTATCTGCTGCCATTATGACATTACTTGATCCTAATTTATTAGTTTCTTTTACAATATAAGCAATTACGTCATCACCTTCTGCCCAATCTATTTCATAAGAAAAAAAATTTGGTCTACTTTTTATTTCTTCTTTTAGTTTATCATATTCATTATAAACAAAACCCCAATCTATATTTTCATCATGTTTTCTATTTTGTTTATATTCTTCAAAATAATCTTGTCTCCAACGCATTTTAGAATCGGATACAAAATAGATATTATCGTATGCATACATTTTAGTTAAACGATCTAAATCGTTTCTCATTAAAACTGGTAGGTCAGAATATAATGTCTTTGTATCATATAAAATAAAGACATCTTTGTGTAATAAGTAATTCCCATCAATTATTAAATTTGTTCTCAATATTCAATTTATTATTTTTATATTGGTTCTATATCAAAACCTAATGTTTTTTTACGTTTTTTAAAACGTTTATTTAATTCATTATCAATAAAATCTTTATTAGTTTTAAACCTATTTATACGGTCATCATCAGAGTTTTTAATATCATAGTATATTCCTTCTTCGTCATCACGATAATCCCATATACCACCTAATTTTTCTTCACCATCGTTTTCTTGAACTATTTCTAATGCTAATCCAAGTGGATGTAAAAATTGTCTATTTAATTCTTGTAAATATCCTTTTTCACGAAACTCTTTAATATCAATTTTTTTTATTTGGCTCATTTTAATTTAATTATTTTTATTGTTTATTTATATAATTAATAAAAGTTTATATTATTAATAATATTACTAATTGTTATTATATTGCAGCAAATCTTGAAACAATGGTTAATATAGGTATAGGTAAATCAGAATTAGAATTATCCTTCAATATATTCAGAGTTTGGCAAAGATTATAAATGTATATATTTTTACCTTCTTCGATTTCTTTATTTATACGATTAGTTATTTTTTCTACAATCCTATCAGAAAATACATTATATTTAACAATATCATCAGTTAATTCTAAATACTGTAAATCATTTAAAGTTAAATCACATTTAAACATAACTTCTGAAACTTGAATATATTTTCCTAATATTTCTTGTGCTGGTTTATCCATAAAATAAACTTTAGATAAATCTATTATTTTAGAAATAATTTCAATATTCAATGGAACTAATGTAGTATATCTATTGTTTATTGATGATAATGTATTTACAGTTTCCATAATACTTAAAATTTCTACATAAAACGCTACATTTAAATGATATTTTTCTGGAATATTTTTGGTAATTAAAATAGATTTCCATTTATGTATAAGTTGGTCTGCATTTAATTTTGTTACATTCATTTTTTATTTTATTATTTTTTTTATGAAACATATAGTTTCATATATCTTCTAATTTTATATGATCCCGTCAAAGAAAACCACCAAATCTTCAGTTTAGTGGATGAATTTGACAAAAACAGTCTTTAATTATTTAATATATATAGTAATTAGATAAAAGTTCTTTGAAATGATTTAATAGTTTTGATCTACAAACCTAGATCAAGTAAAATCATTGAGGTTAAACACGTTAAGTTTTTAAAAACGATCTAGTCCGTTTTTGACTAGTGACTTGTTTTTAACAAGTCTTGTTAGTTTAAATATGTTTTTTAACATCTAACACTTGCTTTTATGAACGAGCCTCTGTAAAAAGAGTTTTTCAAATTATTTTGAAAGAAACATATTTAGTCTTTAGCTAATGTGTAGTTCATTCTTTCTATTATATTAAAAGAATATTTATATCCTTTTTTGCTAACACCATATTGTGTTCTATAAATAATTTTCCAAATTTTTTTATCAAATAAAGGGAAAAATGTATCACATTCAAAATTTCCTTTTATAAAAGTTAAATACATTTTATCAGATAAACTTAAAAATTCTAAATATATTTTTCCACCTCCAATTATAAAACAATCTTCATTTTTATATTTATCATAAACTTCTTTAACTGAACGCATAACAATGCAACCTTCGTCTTCTAATGGTTTTACTTTCTCGTCATCAAGAGTTAAAACAATATTTATTCTATTTGGTAACGGTCTTGTTTTTTCAGGCAATGAATAATATGTAGTATCACCCATTATAACTATTTTATTTGTAGTTTGTTTTTTAAACCATTGAAAATCTTCTGGAATATGCCAGGGAATAGAATTGTTTTTGCCTATGCCTCGTTTGGAATCCATAGCAGAAATAATAGAAAATGGCATTATTAATTTATTTTTTCTTTATATATGAAATTAATATAGAAATGTTTAAAAATTTAATAGGCTTTTAATAAATTTTTTAACTCTTTTCGTTATTTTAAATCGTAATCTAATTTGAATTTTGTCAAGATATATTCTGTTATTAAATCATGTGTTCTTAAATTATTTAAATCCCCTAAACTAACTTTTATTGTTTTAGATACAGTTTCATTATAAGTTCCATCTCCTTTTGGTGTAGTTAATTTAAAGTCATTATATTTTAATTCTAGGATGCATATATGATATTGTGATACATTTCCTTTATTTAAAAATAAACTTTTTTGAACGTCAATATTATATCCACTTGATAAAATTATTCCTGTTTCTTCATACAATTCTCTTCTAATAGCATTATTTAATGATTCTCCTTTTTCAACTGTACCTGATATAGCTGTTAAAAAATGTGTAACTCCTTTAAAATCATCAATATTTTTATAAAAATATTGATAAGTAGGAATATATTCATGTCTTAATAAAATATGACTTTCGTCACGTAAATAAGGTAACATTATAACCATATGAGGTTCAAGAACAAATTCTTGATTTTTATAATCAACAATTTTAAGATGATTACCAGTAAAAATTATTTCACTTTTTTCTTCAGGTTTTTGTTCATTTTTTTGAATATTAGAAAATTTTTGTACCATTTTAACAATTCTTTATTTTTATATTATATATAAATATTTGAAATATATAATTTTTGGAAAGATAACTCAATAATTTAAACCTAAAGCTTTCAATGTTTTTTTTGAATATTCATATGAAACTTGTAAAAATATATTAAAAATTATTTTTAGATAAACAAATATATCTTATTAATATATAAAGAAAAAAGATTTAATAATATGGCAGATGAACAAGAACTAGATAAAGCAAAATTATATGATAACGAAACTCAAAAAATTGAAATAGATTTAGAAAAGGAAGTTAATTATTGGAATAATTTAGTTAAAACTATTTCATTTACACTTAAAGGTGATGTAAAAAAACTTGTAGAAGTACAAGCCGATATAATTAGTTATCAACAGATTGTTCTTGAACAGGTTAGAAAATATTCTTTGATTTTGTATAAAAATATGCCATCTATTAAACAAGCAAAAAAGAAAAGATTTGAATTCTACTCAACAAAATACCAGATAAAGGTAACTAGTGGATCAGATAAAAACGGATTAATTGAAGCAGATATAGCAAAATTTCAATATAGAATAGATTTATTAGATAATCATATAAAATTTTTAAGAGATACATCAAGTAATTTTATTACAATGAATTATGCTGTTAAAAACAGAATTCAATTAATGGATATTTTAGGAACGAATTAATATGAAATTAGTAATAACAGACGACAAAAATAAGATAATAATTAAAGAATCTACTCATGAAGAATATCATCAATTAAAATTACATCTTACTAGAAAAGTAGAAGGATATCATTTTAAAAAACGACATAAATTAGGAGTTTGGGATGGTTCTATTGATCATTTTCATAATGGTATTATAAGATACGGTCTTTGGAAAGAAGTATATAAATGTTGTCGGAATCATGATTATAAATTTGATGTCGATAAGACATCATTTCCATTTGATTTAAATATCAAATTAGAAGATGTTAAAGAATTTGTTGAAGAATTTTTTAAAAATTATAGAGTTCCTCCAACTAAAGATAATCCATTAGGATTATTTATGCCTTATGAACATCAAATAGATGCTGTATTTCAAATGTTGAAATATAAATTTGGTTTAATTGAAGTAGCAACTGCTGGTGGAAAATCTCTTATATTTTCAACGTTTATATTTTACATAATGAAGTTTATCAATCCTGATATTAAAGTTCTATTAATTGTACCTAGAATGAGTTTAGTAACTCAATTTTACGATGAAATATTAGATTATAATTTAGGATTTAATAAAGAACAAACAAATCCATTTAATTTGAAAATAGAAGAAGTATTTTCTGATAAGCCAAGAAAAGTAAGAGATGGTGAAGAACCTAATATTTATATTGGAACTTATCAAAGTTTATCATCGGATAAATATGATATCAATTATTTCAAAAAATTTGATATTGTTGTCACAGATGAATGTTTACACCCTAATACTTTAATAGAAATGGGATCTGGTAATAAAGAAATGATAAAAAATATTAATATAGGAGATGAAGTATGGACATTTAATGAATTAACAAAAGAAAAAGAAATAAAACAGGTTGATTATGTTTACAAAAACTTATCTAAATTTGAAAATATGTATGAATTAGAATTAGAAAATGGTGAATTTATCTATATTACAGGAAATCATAAAGTTTTATTAAAAAATGGTATATGGAAAAGAGTAGACAATTTATTAGAAAATGATGATATTATAGATTTTAATATGTAAAAATAAAAATGATAAAAAATTATAATGAAAATTAAATCAATTAAAAAAATAGATTATACTGGTGACGTTTATAATATAAGAATAAAAGAAGGAAATGATATAAATAATAATTATTTTGCTAATGGAATATGTGTTAGTAATTGCCACGTAGCAAAAGCAAAAAGTTTAGATACAATACTATCTAAAACATTTGGTAATGCTATTTATAGATTGGGGTTATCTGGAACATATCCACCGAATAGTTCAGCCGAAATTCTTACTATTCAATCTTTAATGGGACCTAAATTAATGACTGTTAAAGCTAAAGAATTAATGGATAAAGGTCTAGTATCTAAGGTAAAAATTAATGCTATGATATTAAATCATGATGAAGAAGATTTCTCACAAAAAATGTATGCTATTAAAAAAAGAGGTCAAGGAAAAGAAGCATATTTATTAGAAAAAGAATTTGCTCAAAAATCATTAAGAAGGAAAATGTTCTTCAAAAAATTAGTAGATAAGTTTACAAGCAATTCATTAATATTATTTCATAATATAATATATGGTACAGAATTATATGAATATCTTAGAGATAATATTACAGATAAATTCTTTTATTATATTGACGGTGGTACTAATAAAGATAAAAGAGAAAAAATTAAAAAAATAATGGAGATATCGGATAATAAACCAAAAATATTAATTGCGTCATTTGGAACATTTTCAACAGGTATAAATGTTAAAAATTTAATGAATGTTGTTTTTGCTGACAGTTTTAAATCAGATCAAATAATTAGACAATCAATTGGTCGTGGATTAAGATTACATGCAGATAAAGAAAAGTTAGTTGTGTTTGATATAGTTGATCAATATCATCCATCTTATAAAAATATTATATATAATCAATATATATCAAGAAGAGAAAAAATTTATAAACCACAAGAATTTCCATTAACAGAATTTAAAATAAAAATATAATATTATGATTATTACAAAAGAAGTAAAAATTAATAATAGAAAATTAAAAAAACATTATGAACAATTAGGGTATGATGTTTTATTAAAATATTCATTGGTAAAACCAACAGATTTATCAAAAAATAGTCATGTTGAAATTAAAGTAAAATGTGATATATGTGGATTAGAAAAAAAATTAAAATATTTCCAATATATCAAAAATACTAATAATTTAACAGAAGAATATTGTTGCTCTAAAAAATGTTCTAATGATAAATGTATTAGAAGATTAAATGATAAATATAATGTTGAAAATATTTTTCAATTAGATAAAATAAAAGAAAAATCTAAAAATACATTATTAAAAAAATATGGTGTTGATCACCCTATGCATTCAAATACAATAATTAAAAAACTTCAAAATACTAATTTAAGTAAATACGGAAAGAAATATGGTTTAGAAACAGAAGAAGTATGGGATAAAATTAAAATAACAAATTTAGAAAAATATGGAGTTGAATATAGATTAAAATCTAAAGAAATACAACAAGAATTATATAAAAAAATACAAAATATTAAAAATAAAAATTCCATCAAATACTATAAAGATAAATATAATATTATAGTTATAAATTATAATAATCCGGATTATTTTATTAAATGTAATAATTGTAACCAAATTTTTAAAATAAATAAAGGATTATTAAAAAATCGATTAATTTTAAATTCTACGTTATGTACTAAGTGTAATTCAATAGGTTTCAATTTTAAATCTGATTCTGAAATAAAAATATCAGATTTTATAAAAGAAAACTATAAAGAAGAAATTATTACAAATGATAGGAATATAATAAATCCTTATGAATTAGATATTTATTTACCTGATTTAAAATTAGCATTTGAATTTAATGGAGTTTATTGGCATAATGAATTATATAAATCAAACGATTATCATAAAATAAAATCTGATTTATGTGATGAAAAAAAAATTCAATTAATACACATTTATGAAGATGATTGGATTTATAAACAAGATATAGTTAAATCAATGATTTTAAATAAGTTAGGTAAAACATCAAATAAAATATATGCAAGAAAAACAGAAGTAAAAGAAATAACAGATAATAAATTAGTCAGAAACTTTTTGGCTGAAAATCATATTCAAGGATTTATGGGATCATCTATTAAAATAGGATTATTTTATAAAGATGAATTAGTTAGTTTAATGACTTTTGGTGGATTAAGAAAAATGATGAATTCAGTTTCAAAAGAAAAGCAGTTCGAAATGTTAAGATTTTGTAATAAATTAAATACTAATGTAATAGGTGGTGCTTCAAAATTATTTAAATATTTTATAAGAAATTATGAATTTAAAGAAATAACTACGTATGCAGATAGAAGCCATTCAACTGGAAAATTATATGAATATTTAGGATTCATATATTCACATACATCTAAACCAAATTATTATTATGTCGTTGATGGTATTAGATATCACAGGTTTGGATTTAGAAAAGATGTTTTAATTAAAGAAGGTTATGATGCTAATAAATCAGAACATCAAATTATGTTAGAAAGAAAAATTTATAGAATTTATAATTCTGGTAATTTAAAATTTAAATATTTAAAGAATTTAAAATAAAAATATAATGGTAGAAAAATATTATTGGATTTATGATGAATATAAATTCGAATTAGTAATCGGTTTTGAAAGTAGTAGATTTGATGACGAGGGTATATTCCAACAAGTTATATTATTTTTAAATAATAAAATAATTGCTAATAGTAGTTTTGGAAGATTACATATGTTAAAATTATTAACAAATAGTATATACTCAATAAGCGATGAATTTATTGATGTAGATAGTGTTTATATTGATGCTAATAAAAGATATATGAATATTAAACATAATTCACCTGAAATTCAATTAACTATTAAAAATAACGATTTTGTTAAATTTTATCTATGGTTAGTTGAATCGTTAACTCCATTAAATATAAAAAGAATAAAAAAAATAAATAATATTCAAAAAAATATTAAACTTTTAGGAAATAAAGTATAATATATATTCAAAAAATATAAATTATGAGTTATAAATATAAATTTGCAATACCAGCTTACATAACATTTTGTATAGACGAATCAAATGTATCATTAGAAAGTATAAAAGATTTAAAAAAATTACAGAAAAAATATAGTATAGATTTACAATATGTTATAGATGAGTATGAATATAAAATGGAAACGGAACACGAATTAGAAGACGAAGATGATGATTATATCGCTTTAAATAGTATTGAGGTTTTTGATAGTGTAATTGAAGATTTGTGGAATGAAATATCAGAATCATTTAAGGTAAATGTAAAATTAGACGAAATTAATCAAGATGATATTTTAAAAATTTATGAAGCTACTAGTAATAATTTTAATTCTATAGAAAAATGGAATAATTCTTTAATATCTAATATTAAAATGATAGATGTTGATGATAAAAATAGTCAATTTATTGTTGAAATTGAAACTTATGATAAAATAACAGATGAACAAATAGAATTAATTAGAAAATATTTAGATAATCAGTGTTCAGATGGTTGGGGCGAAAGTTTCGAAAATGAAGATTTATCTCATCTAATTGATGAAGAAAGAAACGTTTATGTTAAAACATGGGAACCAAAATCAGAAGTAAAATTCATTAAGTAATTTTAATATTTTTAAAAAACCACTAAATTAAAGATTCATATAAATCATTTACTGTCAATTTGTGTATATTATCTTTTAAAATTTCATTATTTTGTATTTTTGCCCATTGTGTTATTAATCTATGAATACTTCGAGCATTTTTTCTATCTCGTAATATCAAACCAGATACCTCAATTTCCCAATCGTCTCCTTTTTTAATAAAATCTATATTAATACCTATTTCGTCATCTATATCTTCTTCTTTAATAGTAATCCAAATTCCTAACCAATCTTTTTCAATACTATATAATTTAATATTTTCTGGAAATACTAGTTCTATTTGATTATCAATGGTTACTTCTGCTGGTTGTATATTTTCTTTAGCGTGTGCATCTAATACATCGGCTCTACTATTGTGTCCTTTTCCTCTTAATTTTTCAGCCGCTCGTGTATAAGTTGAAATATCGAGTTCTTCTTTTATATTATTGTTAAAATTTTCAAATTTTTTAATATGTTTCATTTTAAATATTTTTTTAATAATATATATTAAAAATAATATTTAAAATTTCATATTTTTCATAAGGTGTTTAATTACATCTTTAGTCCATCCATTTCCTAATACTGATATTCTAATATAATCACCACTATTTTGATTATATATTCCTTTTGAATTTAAATATAATTTTTCTATATAAGTATAATCTTTGGGCATAGTTTGTAATGCTTCTACTTCATTAGGAGTCATTTTCCTAATTCGTGGTGTATCAATACCATCTACTAAATCAGATGCTTTTTGTTTCCATATCCATTTAGAATATTTAATCCTATCTTCATCAGTTATACCGACTATTTTTTGATATTCGTCTTTATCTTTAAATACAAATTGTGCCATATTTTTTTGCAATATATCTTCGAAAACCAGATGGAGTATTACAAGCTCTACATGTGCTTTCAGTTATACAATTTGATTTATATCTATTCACATAACCATCTTCTATAATATCTTTTAATAAAATTCCTTTATCTTCCGGAATAGATGCAACTGGAATATTGGTCCAATATAATCTATTTCTATTTTGTGCCGAAACCAAATTAGAATTTATATTCAATGGTTGAATACCTAATAAATTTGTAATTTGTTCTTCATATTCCTTTTTCATTTTAACATTTTCTAATAGGAAATATTTAGGTTTTAATTTTTGTAATAATTCATAATATTTAAAAAATAATCTTGATTTACTACCTTTTAAACCTTCGCCTTCTCGCATTAGAGTTGATAAATCTTGGCAAGGACTTCCACCAATAACTAAATCTATATCATGATTAAAACTTTCTTTTGTAATTTCTTCTATATCGCCTAATTGTATTATATCAGGATGATTTTTCATAGCAATGGCAATAGAATTTGGTTCTATTTCTGATGCATAATAATTGCAATCATAACCTAATTCTTTTAAGACTTGGTATCCAGTTCCTATTCCATCAAATGCGGAAAATACATTTAGTTTTCTATTCATATTTTATTTTGTATTTTTTTAATTTTTTTAAATCGTTCTTTTAATATAAAATCATTGTTAGATGAACTATACACAAACTATTAAATTCTATATTGTTATTATATTCGTCTACTAATATCCACTTTTTTGAATATTCATATTAATGGTTAAACAGTTATTTCTATTGATATGATTAAATTAGAATTATCAGAAGATACTAATAAAAACGTATCAAATACATATACTTTTACATTTTCTTTATCTATATTAATAGTTTTAAAATACTTTTTTGGAAATGCTAGTGTTCTTTCTTCTTTTAGATCTATTTGATCTAATGTTAAGTTCCAATTAGTTTCCCCAATAGATACAAAATAATCACCATCTTTTTCAAATGTATTCATATAAAAAATATCCATTTCATCATCTGGTAATGCTAATTTTTTAATATTGACAAAATCTTCACTTTTTAAATTAAAATTAAAAGACGAATTATCTACATTAGCAATTTTTTTAATTTGATCTAATGTTATTCTTGTATTTGTTTTAGTAGGATCATTACCATAAAAATTCAATTTTAATTTATTAGTAGATTTAAAATATAAACGATCTGAAAAAAATAGTTTACCTATTTCATCAAAAAATATTTTTCCGTCTACATTATCACCTAAATCTGCCATTATTTTAAGTGTTCTATAAAGATTCTTCATATCCTTTACGACAAAATTTATTGTTTCATCAAATTCATCTATATTTGTAAAAAGTTCTTCTGTTTTAAATACAAAACTTTTAAACACATTTATAACATCACCTTCTCCTATTAAGGAATAAATAAGTACATATTTTTTATTAAATCGTATAACACCTTTTTTATCTATTACGCTTAAATCTCTGACTGTATCTATTATTTTTGTTAAATTATCACTTGTAATTTTATATTTAATTTCTCCCATTTTTTTTAAATTTATTTATAAATTTTTTGAAAGAAAACCAGTAAATCTTTAATTTAGGTGGATTTATTTCAATTATACCTTATATTTCGAAAATAATTATAAGTTTTTCAAAAATGAAAAAATAGATATTTTTTGTTTAATGAACTACATTATCTTCTTGTTGGAAAAATGGGAGGTGCTATTTTACCACCATATCCAACTTGTTTTTGATTTTTAGGATTGTAATTTTTATTATAAATCTTTTTATATGAAATTTGAAACGTTTTAATATCACCAATATCTGCTTGATATTCATCAACAATTTTGTTAAAATCATTATGTATTAGATTTCTATTATCTTTATTTTCTTTCATAAATTCTTCAATACAATTTTTCCATCCTACATGATTAAATATTGTTGCTAAAACAATAACCGTCATTGCCTGGTCATCGTGACCACTTTCTCCTTGATATGTAATTCCACCACTAGGAGTTTCTTTTTTAGTAAATGTACTTAATTCGGTAATAGTATTTAAATGACGAATAACAATATTTCCCTTTTTCGTTTGTATTTGATAATCTTTTATTAATGATAATTTATTCCTATTAACTTTTATTCCCATTCTAGATGTTTTTTGTTCTAAATTATGTTTATATCTTAAAAATACGTGACTAGAATAATTATTGTTATCGTCAAAAACATGTGGCATATGAGCAATAAGTTCATCACCATATACATTTCTTTCAAGTGCTATTCTTACTTTATTATCATTAAATAATTCGAAAGTAATCATATATAATATTAATGATACTTCTTTAACTGAATAAATATTTGATTTAAACATACCGATTTGCTCAAGTTTAAAATAATCATACAATCCATCAATTCGTTTTTTAAAATAATTTAATTCTTCTGATGTTTTTGGCATTACTCTAAATATATTAATAACACTATAATCTTGACCTAATCCTTCACCTAAATCAATTGATATAAAAATATGATAATCTTTTACTTTTTTCATATCAAATAATTCTGGTTGTCCTTTAACAAATGTTAAATTATTATAAGGTATTTTTAATTTTTCATTAAATATAGGAATACTATAATATTCAAATGGTAATTTGTCTTCCATCATTTTTTCTAGAAGAACACTATCAAATAACATTTTATTACCTGTTAAGAAATGAAGATCATATTCTTGTTTAAAACCATCTTCTCCGCCAATCAATTTAGTTTGTTGTTCCTCCCAATTAGTAATCATACCTAATTCAGATAAAGGTAATTCGTTATATCTTAAGTTTCTTATATAATCAATCTGAGTACTTTCTTCATTTGGTTCATAATTTATAAATATACCATTTAAATTATTTTCGTTTTTTTCATAAATGTTATATTTATTTTCAATTAAGAATTGTTTTAATTCAGTTTTATTTAATTTATATTTTCTTAATTTCTTTTCGTTAAAGAATATTTTTGTATCTCTACTATGTTTTACCTGCCACCAGTATACTCTTAAAGAACGATAACCATTCCAATTAGGATCATCTTCTGGTAATTCAGATTCTATTAATAATTTATGAAATAAGTTTAATCCTTTTGGCGTAGATGTGATAATAATTTTTGAATTTTCAATACTAGATACAACTGGTACAACCGCAGTATAATACGGTACAATATAATTCTCAGGTATATGAGCAAATTCATCAAGATAAAGGAGATCTATTGTAAAACCGATTGCAGGTTCCTTAGTTCTTTTTTCCGTTTTAATTTGGCAACCATTGTCAAAAGTAATACTTGATTGATTCCAATTAATAATACCCGCTTTTAAAAAGAATGGTAATAATTTATAAATACTTTTTATTTTTTCTATAATTTCTATTGTTGTTTTTCCTTTATTTGCTACAACCATAACACCTTTATTTTCTTTAAATAAACAAAAATGCAATATTACAATTGCGGCTGAAACTGTATTATGATTTAAGATATTATTAGCAAAATAACTTTTTTCATTAGTATCTACTGTAATATCCATTAAACTAACTTTTCTTTTAAGATTTTTAACTGATTTAACTTTTATACCTTCAATATAATTTTCTCTACATAATACTTTATCATCTGTTGTTAAATTTTTAACAAATTTTTGTTGATGTCCTTCTGTGAATACTATATGATCATCTGCACATTCTAACCAATCTCCATTATCTAATTCTAATCTATATAATGATAATGGCGCAGTTAAATTCATTTCAGTTATAGGAACAAACCCATAATCGGTTTCAATAGAAACATTATCAATAGGAATAGTATTAATAATTTTTTTTAATGGATTATTTTCATCAAATGAATTATTTTTATATTCCATTTTTTCTAATAATTCTATTATTAAATATATTATCTGTTTTATAAATAATTTAATCATAACATTATATATTAAATAAACTAATTCAAATTAAAAATATATGAACTACGCACAAACTGAAGATTTGTGTGTTTCTACGCTACAAGCACAATGCAACCATTCACTTTGTGTAACGCTAGGTTGGTTCCTCAACCCAAAATTTCTTATATTAATTGCAGCATTTATATCTCTATCATGTTCTGTTCCACAGTAATTACATTTCCAGTTTCTGTCTTTTAATGTTAATTCTTTATTTATTTTTCCACAAACAGAACATGTTTTTGATGAAGGATCAAATCTACCAATCACACTTAAATTCTTTCCATACCATTCACATTTATATTCAAGAAATGATTTAAATTTAAACCAACCCATATCACTTATAGCACGACTTAACTTATTGTTTTTCATCATATTAGAAACACCAAGATTTTCTATACAAATTGTATCATAATTATCTACAAGGTATTTAGTTATTTTATGTAAGTAATCTTCTCTTTGGTTTTTAATGTGTTCGTGAAATAATGAAACCTTTAATTTTTGATTTAAATAATGGTTTGATCCTTTTTGTTTTCTACTAAGGGAACGCTGTTCAACTCTTAGTTTCTTTAAAGCAGATTTAAAGAAATCTTGGTTCTTGAATTTCTTTCCATCTGAAGTGATAACAAAATCTTTAATTCCCAAATCGACACCAACGGTTGTTTCTAATTTAATTGGTTGTTTTTCAGGCAATTCTTTTTTGTTATCGACTAAAATACTTATATAATATTTATTTGTTGTTGTTTTTGAAATAGTTATAGTTTTTATATCACCTTTAAATTCTCTGTGTAAATCTATATCAGTAAATTTTAATTTTGGTATGTCAAATTCATCCTTTAAACTAAAGATTTAACGATTTTCTTTGACGGGTCATATAAATAATGATATTTTACACTTTGACCTTTTTATATATAAAATAAAAACTAATAATATGATTATAACTGAACAAGTAAAAATGAATATAAGTACTAGAAATATTACATTTTATAAAAATAAAAATTATGATGCCAAAAAAGGAGATACTATAAATATAAATATAAAAGATTTAATTAAAGGCAGTCCAATTAAAATTGATGTTAAATGTGATATATGTGGAGATATTAAAAATATGGAGTATAGAACATATATTAATAATACATATGATGATGGCTTATATTATTGTAATAAATGTAAATATATTAAAATGAAAAAAACTAAAAAAGAACGATATGGTGATGAAAATTATACAAATAGTAAAAAATATATAAAAACATGTTTAGATAAATATGGTACGACTCACCCATCAAAAACAACAAAACATATTGAAAAAATTAAAAAAACTAAAAAAGAAAAACATGGTGATGAAAATTATAATAATCATAAACAATCGTTAGTTACTAAAAAAGAAAAATATGGTGATGAAAATTATAATAATTTAGAAAAATATAGAGAAACTAATTTAAAATTATATGGTGTTGATAATATATCAAAATTAAAATCTACCCAAGAAAAAAAAACAATTAATAAAAAAAATAAATTAATCCAAAAATATAAAAATAACAATATTATTGATATTGATTATGAAGATTATACTTATATATATCAATGTAATAATCATATAAGTAAAATACCTAAAACAATTTTTTATAATAGATTAGAAACTAATACTACATTATGTACAATATGTAATCCTATTAATGATCCTGGTTCTGACAAAGAAAATAAATTATTAGATTTTATAAAAGAAAATTATAATAATTTAATAATAACAAATGATAGAAAAATATTAGATGGAAAAGAATTAGATATTTATATCCCTGATTTAAAATTAGCATTTGAATTTAATGGTGTTTATTGGCATAATGAATTATATAGACCGAATAATTATCATTTAGATAAAACTGAATTATGTGATAAAAAAAATATTCAATTAATTCATATATATGAAGATGATTGGGTATATAAACAAGATATAGTTAAATCAATGATATTGAATAAGTTAGGTAGAACACCAAACAAAATATACGCTAGAAAAACAGAAGTTAAAGAAATAATTGATAATAAATTAGTTAGAAAATTTCTAGATGAAAATCATATTCAAGGTTTTGTAGGAAGTAAAATTAAATTAGGTTTATTTTATGAAAATGAATTAATTTCATTAATGACTTTTGGAAAATTAAGAAAATCTATGAATTCATCTTCAAAAACCGAAGGACAATATGAAATGTTAAGGTTTTGTAATAAACTTAATACAAATGTAATAGGATGTGCTAGTAAATTATTTAAGTATTTTATTAGAAATTATAAATTTGATAATATAACTACATATGCAGATAGAAGTCATTCTAATGGAAAATTATATGAAGTTTTAGGATTTGATTTTATACATAAAACATCACCTAATTATTATTATATTATTGACCAAATTAGACACCATAGATTTAATTTCAGAAAAGATAAATTAATTAAAGAAGGTTATGATGTTAACAAAACTGAACATCAAATTATGTTAGAAAGAAAAATTTATAGAATATATAATTCTGGTAATTTAAAATATATTTATAATCAAATATTATAGTTTAGATAGTGCTTTATATAGAAAAAGTTTAATTTTTTCTATGATTGTTAGTTTTCTTTCTTGTTGAATGTAAGTATAATATAATTCTCCCATAGTAATTTCATATTCATCACCATTGTCAAATTTTACTAACAATCTGGTTACCAAGGAGTTGCACTTACCTAATTGTCTACTAGTCATTAATATAGAATATCTATTATTAACATATAAATCTATAATATCTCTCTGGTAATCTCTTAGTTGCATTGGTCCAATTGTACCGTCTTCTCTTTTAATGTGGCAATATTTATTTGCAAAGTAATGAACATCCATTTTACATTTGGCATATTCATCTATTTCACCTGTTGTCATAGCAAAATTAAGATTTGCTTTTCTCACACCAAATTGTTTTTCAAACCATATATGTTCATTTAGCGCAAGTTTAAGTCCCTGGCTATTTTTCTTAATTATATCATTAACTTTTGTACTAGTTAATACATTTATATATGTTTCCTTTATTTGCTTATCTGTTAACTTCATTGTTTATTTTATTATTTTATTACAAAATTTACAATAGTATCTTTAATATTAATATTAATATAAAGTATATCCCTAATAGTACCTTTATATAATTCGAGATTTAATGAATATCCCATTATATTTAGCTCTGATATATATTTATTTATTTGATTTTCAATTTCTTTTTTAATTTTTTCAACTGGCACTTTTGTAGACCATAAATAATATTCGATATTAGCGCCAAATTCTGGATCGCTTAAATCATCTCCTTTATTTGTAAATAATAAATTTTCTAATTTTTGTACAACAAATTCAATAGTACGATCTTCTATAACTCTTTTACTGTTATATTTAGGATGTCCTACATATCTAATATTGTAATCTCTTATATCTGCATTAGGCATGAATAACTATATCTTTTTATTATATATAAAATATATTTATCTTTTAAAATCAATTCTTCTTTGATTAGACAAAATCATATTTTCAATATATATTAAATAAAAAGAATCAAATAAAAATGAAAGAATTCATAGATTCAACATTGTTAAGTATATCTGTAATTGATTATCTAGGGCAAATTGGAAATGGTGTGGGAATTTTGTTAAATATGGTTGCAGATGAAACTACATATGAAATAGCATATTGGTTTAATGAAGAAGGACATATAAAAATTGTTCCAGAAGAACGATTATTAGAAAAATTAAATATAGATGATATCTATAAATATGATAAAATAAATGAATTGATTCATTTTATTCATAATAGTTTGCCTGATACTGATAAGATATTAAAAGAATTTTTAAACAAAAAATAGTATTTTTTATATAAATAAAAAAGGTTTTTAAAAAAAATATGAACTATACAAAAAATAAAGCAATAAGGGAATTCGAAATTATTGAAAATACAGAACAAGATTCAATTATTTTACCGTTTAAAGACGAAATTTTAGCATTAATAGATAAGTTTGGTAATAGTGGACAAAGTGGTGGTTCAACTCCTTATACGGCTTCTATAATATCCCAAGCAGTAAAAACATTATGTTTACAAAATACATTGTCACCATTAACAGGCGAAGATGATGAATGGGATATTAATTATACAGTACATAAAACACATGTATATCAAAATAATAGAAATAGTGCTGTATTTAAAGAAGGTAAAGATGGTAAAGCTTATTATATAAATGCTATTATATTTAAAGATAATAATGGTATATGTTCTAATAGCCAAGGTGGTGGTATTAAGTTAAAAAATGGAAAAACATTATCAAGTCGTCAATATATTAGGAATTTTCCATTTACACCTAAATCATTTTATATTGATGTAGTTCAAACTGAAAGGGATAAAACAGATATACATTTAGAAGGTCTTGTGTGGCAACATACATATGATATTAAAGATGAAAATCAACTTAAAGAAGTTTTTGAACTATATGAAAATCCTAATATTTTATTTGAAAGATTAAAAAAAATAAAAAAAATAAAAAAAAATATTTAAAATTATGCCAAAATCAAAAAATAGAAAAAATCATAAGCAAAAAGTAAATGCTTATAAACAGAACGTTAAAATAGCAAATCGTTTAACACGAGAAAAATTAATAAACGATTTCAATGAAAAAATGAGAGCAAATCAAGATTTAAAAAGGCAAGATATTGGTGAAATAATTACGAATTCTGATATTGATGTTGATATTGATTATGATGATTTGAATATCGAAATTAACGAAGATGTTGATGTTGATCCAGATATAGAGTCTATGCTAGAAAATTATACTGATGTAGAAGAAATTAAAGAAGAAAAAGAAGAAAAAGAAGAAAAATAAGATTTAGGATCAATTTTTTAAATATATAAAAATAAAAATTTATATATTTTGGTCAAAATTGGTCCTACTATTTATCTTTTAAAAATTGTTAATGATGATAAAACGCTATATAAAATTGGATATACTGGTGTTTCGGTTCAAAAAAGAATTAAAGAATTACAAACCGGATGTCCGTATGAAATAAAAATAGCAGATACATATTCATCAAAACATAGTAGAAAAATTGAAAAAACTTTACATAACATGTTTTCACATAAACACACCTGGGGGGAATGGTTTGAATTATCTTCAACAGATGAATTCAATTTTAATAAATTATGCGAAAAATATGAAATGATACAGGAAAATTTAGCAAAAAATAATGAAAAAATATGCAAATAATCATAACACCAAATGATATTATACAAAGATGTTTATGGGATAAATACAAAAAATTCTGTTTATATAATAATGATGAAGAAGAAATTAAAAAAATAGTAGAAGATAATAAGCCTATATCTTTGTCAGAAGAAGATGCATTTGCAATTGGTTTATTGAAAGTTATAGAGACTGATAATTTAATTCATAGATTTAATGAAAATGTATTAGATTCATTACAAATAAAAAGTAATGTAATAAAAGATGAACTTTATATAAATAAAAATACTATTCTAAAAGATGTAACAACTTATATGAATAAATTTCCAGAATATTATAAAGCACCATTTAATTATAGACAAGGTATAGATGATTTAATTATTTATATTAAAAACATAGAGAAAAAATTAAATAATATTGAAACGACTAATGTTAAACAACGAGAAAAAATATTTATTTATTTTAAATCTAAAGATATCAAAAAATGTTTAACATTGTAAAACAAAAAACCCCCTTAATTTTTAAGGGGGTTTTCGATTTTTATTGTTTTATACTGACCGTCAAAGAAAACCGTTAAATCTTTAGTTTAATGGATGAATTTGACCAAAACGGGTTTTAATTATTTTGAAAATAGTTAAAAGTTTTAATAAATAATTCAAAAATGGAAAAACAGACATTTTTCTTTTAATATATACTTATGTTAAGAAAAAACTTTGACATAAAAAATGAAAATAATTAGATATACATATAAGTTTAGATTAGAACCAACAGAACAACAACAAGTGTTATTGAATAAACATTTTGGTTCAGTGAGGTTTGTGTATAATTATTTTTTAAATCAAAGAAAAAATGAATATTTAAACAATAAGAAAACTTTAAATTATTATGACCAATCAAAAGAATTAACTCAAATTAAAAAACTTGAAGATAAAAAATGGTTGAAAGAAATTAATAGTCAGACACTTCAATTTTCTTTAAATTGTTTAGATACTGCATATGATGGATTTTTTAAAAAGAGGACAAAATTTCCAAAATTTAAGTCAAGAAAATCAAAAAATTCATTTACCATACCACAATTTGTATCTGTAAAGAAAAATAAACTTTACATACCAAAGTTTAGAAAAGATGGTATTGAAATGATTATGGAACGTAAAATAAATGGTGTTATAAAACACTGTGTTATATCAAAAACACCTACTGGTAAGTATTTTGTTTCTATTTTAACTGAAATGGAATACATATCAATGAATAAAAGTGGATTATCAGTAGGAATAGATTTAGGATTAAAAGATTTTTTAGTGTTATCTAATGGAACGAAAATCAAGAACCATAGATTTTTAAAACACTATCAACATCAATTAAAATTAAATCAACAATCTCTATCAAGAAAAGTAAAACAATCAATTCGTTATGAAAAGCAAAGAATTAAAGTTGCAAGGATACATGAAAAGATAAGTAATTCAAGAATGGATTTAATACATAAAACCGCTTTAGATTTAATAAAACAATTTGATGTGATTTACCTTGAAGACTTAAATGTTAAAGGTATGTCTCATAGGTGTAAATCAAAACAAGATGAAAATGGTAAATATCTTCCAAATGGTCAGTCTGCTAAATCAGGATTAAACAAATCAATTTTAGATGTTGCTTGGTCAACTTTCATTAATATCCTTGAATACAAGGCTGAATGGAATGATAAACAAGTCATACACATAGATAGATTTTTTCCTTCAAGTAAGACTTGTAGTAAGTGCGGGTGGATCAATAATGGTTTAACATTAAAAGACCGAACTTGGGATTGTAAGTGTGGTGAAAAACAAGACAGAGATGTAAATGCAGCAATCAATATCCTCAATGAAGGATATAGAAAAAATATATCAGATGGAACGTCTGATTACGAGCATGGAGCAAAAATAAGACCTAAGAAATTAGGCAACGGCAATGAAGTGCTTAAAGAGATGAATCAGTTCGATTCAGAAACCACTACATCTTTAGTGTAGTTGGTAGTTCATTAATTGTTGTTTTTGATACTGGTGTTGTTTTTCCATTCATTTTTTTATATTTTGTTGTTTTAGGTTTAATAATTTTAATTCTTGATTTTGGTTTAATTTCAGATGCAATTTTAATCGCATCAGGAGATAATTCAGGGATTATTGGACTTTTTTTTTCAACAATATTTTCACTATCATTTTTTATAGTAGTATCAATTATTTTATCATTTTTATCAAGTGGGAATAATTTTTTTCTAATTCTATTTTTTTTAATTTTAAATGCATCTCCACCATTTCTTTTAAATGATTTTTTAATATTTTCGGGTTTTATAATATTTCTATTTTCTAAATAATATGTAAATTCATCATCACTTAATTTATATTTTCTTTTAAAAAATTCAATTTCTAATTTATGTTTTAATTCGGTTAATTCTTCATTATTGTATAAATATAGTCTAAGATTTTTTAAATTAGCTTTTACAAATTTCTTTTTTTCAGTTGTTTTATCATTAATATTTATGGTCGAACCACCATCAGTAGCTATTTTTAAATCGGATGTAAGTTCTACTTTTTGTGAATTTTCAGATCCTTCAACTATAACACGACCATCAACTTTAGTAATTGATATGTTATTTAATCGATTATTATTTAATCGATTATTATTTAATAATATAGTATTGTTCTGTTTATAATCTCTTTCGTCCATTATTATAATTTCATTAAAACTATTATTTTCATCTTTATTTTTAAAATACATAGTAAAATTAACTTTAAAACCAGCTACAATATATTTATTTCTGAATTTTTTTATACCATTCACATAATCACTTAATCCATTAGATAATAATTCACATACCATATTATCAGTATATTCTCCTTCTAACCACATATTACATTTCAAAACTTTTCCTACTGGATAGTCTTTTGTATAAATATCAATAAATGCTTTAGTTTGTGTCATAAAATTTTAATTTGTCATACAAAAATAATTAATATATTTTAAATTACAAAATTAAGATAGTCTATTTCTTATATTCATTTTTCTAAAACTTAAATCATCTAATAAATTATCATTTATAAAATTTGTTATATTGTCTTTTTTAATATCGTAATATTTTTTATTTTGAATATATGCACTATTAGACATATATTTTTCTTCTTTTTCATTATGATATGACCAATTTATTATTTTAAATCCTGCTATAACATATTTAGAAATTTTTTTATGATTATTTTTTTGATAATTATCTAAATTTTCTTTTATTTCATATTCTAATAAACTATCATCATACCATATTATACATCTCAAAATTTGTCCAATAGGAAATTCTTTTATATAAAAATCAAGTTCTACTTTTGTGTATTTCATATTGTTTTTGTTTTATTTGAGAATAATTTTTCTCTTATTTTATTTTTCTTTTCTTTAATATCATCGATACTATTAGTATCTATTTTTTTAGGCATATTACAATCATCAATATATTTTTCTACATATTCAGGAATATGTTTAGGTTTTTCTTCTTTAGTAATATGGAGGTCATAATCTCTTTTGTTTATTATTTTAGTTGAATTTATGATATCACCATCATCAATATTATTATGATAAGTAAATTTTAATATATTAAATCCAAATATTTCATAATAATACATTTTATAATTCATATCTCGACTAAATGTACTTCTAAGATTAATAAGATTACGACAATCATTAAACCATCTACGACACGTAAATATTTTATTATTAGGTGTATCTTTTATATAAAATTCAAATATTACTTTTGTATACATAACACAAAGATAAGTAAAATAAATTAAAATAGAAAATTTTAATTCATTATTTATCATTTTTTATTTTATAAATTGTTTAAATGTTTCATCTCCATTGTTTATTAGGATAATTTGTAGTTTGTAATTTTTTAATTGCATTATCTGCTAATATTAAATGTTGTGCATTTTTTATAATTAATTCGTTAAGAACTACTTGTTTTATGTCAGATCTGACTAAATCATTTAATATTCTAATATTGGTTAAATACATTTTAGAACCATTAACAGATAAATTCATATTGTGTTCAAATGTTAATGGTGTTGTTCCTGATGCGAAATACGTATTCATTTCTTTAAAAGAAGGATTAGATTGTGTTGAAACAATTTCTTCGTTATGAACAGCTCTAAATCCATTTACTTCCATTTCATATTCTATATCAGATATATCTGTTTCTAAATCTAATACCATTTTTTCATAAGTAGTTGGATGGAATAGAGTTACATATACTGTAGAATTTCTTCTTAATAATGACATTTCAACTGTACGTTGTCTTTGGTCAATATTAATTAATACTGCAAACCAAACATCTTTCATAACATCAGCGTTCATACTATGAATTGTATCATTAATCATCAACCATATTTTATCTTGTTGATACCAAATATCATATCCTAAACCATCTTCAGTTCTATTATTTATAAAATAATATTTACTATCGTCTATATCATAATTAGCAATAACTCTTTTAGTTATAGCGTTATTTTCATCAAAATTACTAGGAATATTAAACCATACAATAAATGATCTATTATCCGATTCTAATAATACATTATCAAGTTTTGTATATTCTATTGCTTTTGTTGTTCCAGGTACATTAGCTAAATCATAAACACTTTCAATAATTTTAATATCACCATTATAAACAGCTTCTTTAATTATTACAGTATTTGAGTTTATAATTAATCTATTAAAATCGAATGAATGAGGTTTCATTTGTTCTTTATTAGCTATTTGTTTGAAATCATCTTCTTGTTCTATTCCAAATAATTCATCTATTGTAGTATTACGTGTAAGTTCTTCAATTTTATTTCTTGATTCTTCAATTCTATTAAGAACATTTGATCTTTGTTCGTATTTTTCAAGAATAACATTATAATAAACACCTGCATTCATAACATCTTTATGAATTTGCGCATGTTTAACAATATACATTCTATTAGTTTGACAAAAATATAATATATCTTCTTGTCCAGGTCTTTTATTAATACCGAATGCTTTTTTAAAATCTTCTTTAACTATATGTACTTTAAATGTGTCAAATAAATCTAAATTAAATTGATTTATTACTATTTGATTATCTGGAAATTGATTTTCTGGAACTACAACTTTAATTGTTTTATATGCAACAATATTAAACAATTGTATTTCATTTAATATTTTATCAATACCATTTCCATCTACATCAGCTAAATGATAATCAACAACCATGCCTAACATTTCTGATATTTGTGTAGATAACATATTATGAAAATCAATTATTTTATTAAAATCATAAGGATTCCAAAAATTAGCTTTATTAGATTCATTTTCAGCTTTAAGTAAATCAATTTGTGATATTCCTTCTGGATCAGAATAACAATTCAAACCTTGTGTTAAAAAATTCATTCTTAATTGATATTCAGATGATTCTGTAATTAAACTTAATGTATTTGAATCTGGCGTTTTAGCACTTAATGTTTCATTTTCATTTATTCCACTTGTAATATCTGTTATATTAGCAGGCGGAAATGCGATATTAATACAATTTTCTTTTAAACCAAACATGTTTAATTTAGTAGAATTTAATGTAACGTTTTGAAAATCACCGTATAAAAGAACTTCATAAATTTTAACTGGTGTTGTATATCCAGGATTTAAAATAAATAAATATTGTAAATCAACAAAACGTAATTTATCCCAACGAACAGTTGTAATGTTAGGTTTTGTTAAAGGTTCCCATTCTGTCCAAGTTAATTTATCATTTTGTGAATATCTATATTTAATAGTAAAAGATTCATTTGTTGGATCAGTAGATATAACAGTAAAATCGGTTATTGAAAATATTTTTAAAATATCTCCTACTTCTAAAATTTGTGCAGGATCTCCTGTTACTAAAATAATTTCACTATCAGACATTGTTAAATCATAAGTTCCACTAATGGAAACATTTGATAAAGTTATAGTTACTCCTGAATTAATTCCAGTATTATCTACTCTATAATATCTTAATTCTAATAATAGTGGTTTATCAGAACAAAATTCTAGACTTGTTATTGCTGACATAGGCATAACATCAGACCATACTTGATTAATGCAATTTTTATATCTGAAATATTTTTCTAAATATACATTAGATGTTTCACCAGATATAGTATCAGAATATGATGTTATATCTGTAACTCCACTTATACAAGGTGTTACCAAAATTAAAGTATTTCCAGAATATGTGAATTGTTCTGATCCTATAAAATTAATGGTTAATGTTTCATCATAACTTTTATCTAATAAATAATACATTTAAAAAAATAATTTTTTCTTATATTATATATTAAAAAATAAGATTAAGAATAAGAATATATAGATATAAAAGTATCTTATTTTTATGGACGGTGAAATAGTAAAATATGTTACAAACATTTATACATTAATTGCATTCTTTATAGCTTCAATTGTTTATATAGTACCATTTGTAGTAAATCATAGAAGTCGTAAAAAACAACATAGTGAATTAATAAAACAATTTGATGAACAAAATACCAAATTATTGACAAAAATTGAAGAAATTAATAGGTTTAAAAATGTTCTTGATTTACAAAGTAGTATGGATGTTATAGATATTGCACTAAAAAAATCTAAATTTATAGTGATGATTCAAATTAAAGATATTATTATTAATGATGATATATCAGATACTTATAGAAAATCAATTATATATTCTAAAATAAGAAATGTAATAAATACACAATATGATGACGATATACTTATATTAAGTAGAATATATTTTAATACTAATAAATTATCTAAATATATAAAAGATTTTAATAAAGGTGAAGTAATAAATGATATTTTTAGAAAAATGGAAACTTTAAATACAAATAGAAAAAATTTAGATATTATTATAAAAGATATAATAGAATATATTGAAAATGAATATACACAATCTATTAAATCAGCTCAGTTACAAATGAATTAAAAGGTATAGTTTATGAAAAGTTGAAATAGAAAAAAATTGTTTAAGTTCTTAATGTTCATTTAATGTACCTTTCATATTCGTGTCATTAAACCATCTGTGCGTGTCATTTTCCATTTAGTATTAAATATTTTCTTATTTGTAAAAATGCCATCTAAACCAGTTCTATAAATCATAGTATCCATATATGGATGAAAAATATTTCCCCAAGTATTTAATTGTACTTGTAATAACTCTTTATTATTATAATTAGTATATTCTTTATTAGTAATTCCTGTATTATAATTTGATCTATATAACCAACCGTTTTCTTTAGCATATTCTTGAAACATATCTATCATATAATCACTTATATAATAAACACGATCCATTAATATTGTATTAAATGGTCTATCTAATTTCCATACTAATGCTCTTGTGTGAATTTTGCCGTTATTATCTTGCAATGTCAATAAAGATATTTTTTTCTTATTTCGTTTATATAAACCTATAAATAATTTTTTATTATTCATACAAGATCTAAGCAATGTTCCCATTTTTATATAATAATATCGTGTATTATATCCTTTGGTAACAATTTCACGACCTTTTAATTCTACAAATTTAAATTTATTATTTATATTTGCCCAAGATTTATACGAATTTACTATATTTTCTATTGAATATATTTCACTTTTATCAAGTTTGCGTTTAGTTGAATCTTGTCGTAAACTTGATAAAAATTTACCTAATTTAATTTTTTGTTTTTCATTATCAAATAATAAATAACCATTATCTCCGTTTTTAATTTCACAATTTTTATTATTTTTAAAGAAATTTTTATATACGTTAGGAAAATTCAATTTTAAATAATTATAATCGTCTAATCTATACATAAAATCTACAAAAGTATTAAAAACCGGATTAAATCGATATTTATTTTGAAATTTATTTGTAAAATCAAATAATAATTTTGATGCTGTCATTTATTTAAATATTTAAAAATTAATATAACGATACGGATGATGATATTCAAATTTTTGTATTTTATTAGTCGATTTAAATTATAATTTGTGACCTCAGTAGGATTCGAACCTACAACCTTCGGGGTTAGAACCCGCTATTCTGCACAATTAGAACTATGAGGCCATTTTTCATTTACAAAGATAAATAAAATTTTTTAAAATGCAAGGATATTTTTAAATATCCTTGCATTTTAAATATTATACTTTTATTGTTTTATAAAAATTACCTTTTTCTAATTTGTATTGTTTTAACATTTGATTAGCAATTTTTTGTTGAATCTTCCATTCTTTTCTTAATTTTTGTATTATTTCATGCTTATCACAAACAAATCTTGGTATATTTTCTAATTTTAAAAATCTTTTATATACTAAGTTAAATAAACGATTTATTGATTTTTCTGATTTATATAAAATTGCTTTATTTAAATATCTTTTAAATCTTTTAATATCTCTAATACCCAATTCTTTTAAATTAGAAATATTTATTTCTTTTGGTTCTGTTGTAAAACGATATATTGGTTCTCCTTGATATGTTTTACTTTCCATCGTTTCTTTTAATTCTTCAACAAAATTGTTGAATGCTTTAACTAATTCATTTACATTATTAGATTCTATTTTTTCTGTTTTTATTATTTCCATTGTTTTCATAATTATTTTTTATTTATTTTATTTATACTAATTTTTAATTTTTCATTCTATGTAGAACATTTTTAATAATTATGTTATGGTGGTTGTTTAATCTATGTCATGATTCCCTCCTTTTTTTATTTTTTAATTATTAATTTATTATAACCTTCTTCATATTTTATTTTTTCAAATAAATCTGTTTTAAATATTACATCATGTTCTCCACCACATATTCCTCCTTTTTTACTTAATTTATTTTTCCAATAAAAATTAGTCATATGTAATGGATGTTCATTATTTATTTTTTCAATTATAAATTCACCTTTTTTATAACGTTCTTTTATTTTTTTAGTAAAATTTATTAACGATTTTTTATGAAATTCTCTTGCATTTTCAGCTACTTTTTCAAGATTTTTCCATATATTTTCTATTCTATCTTTTCCATTATTTACATACCCATCATATTCAAATCGTATCTTTTCTTTTACTTTATCCATATCTCCATCTAATTCATAAACTATATCTTCCATATTTTCTGTATGAATATCTACTTTTTGTCCTTTTATACTACTAACAAAAATACCATTTTCATCCATATATTCGTAAGGACCATCCCAATACCCCGGTTTTAATTCTGCACCTATAATTGCACCACCAATTCTAATATATGCTTCTCCACTTGGATCAGTTTTTTGTAACATTTTTATAAAATCTTTAGTTTTCATTTTTATTTTTATTTTTTTTTATATGACCAGTCAAAGAAAACCGTTAAATCTTTAGTTTAAAGGATGAATTTGACAAAAACAGTCTTTAATTATTTAATATATATAATAATTAAATAAAAGTTCTTTGATATATTTGGTTATCACTTTAAATCTTAAGTGATGTAAAATCAATAAAGTAGTTTTCGTCATATTACTGAACTGGTTCAGTTTCAACCAGATAACTTGTTTGACGAACAAGTTTTTTGTAGTTTAAATATGTTTTTAAAAAACATCTACTTTTGCTTCAATGGACGAGCCTCTACGGAGTTTTTGTAAATAAATATACAAAGAAACCATTAAATTTTTAAATTAATGGTAGTTCATTATCTAACTTTGTTTTAATTCATCGGTAATTGTTAACTACAATTAAAAACAAGCTAATGACCATCGTTTTGCATTAGGGAATTTCTTTTTGTACATTTCTTTTACCCTAACACGTATAAGTTTTTGTATTTGTCCATCATTCATCCATTTATATTTTTCTTCATATCTGGTATTGCAAATAATATCCACCTCTTCATTTAAAAGAAATTCGTGTCCGTTTTTAAAATAATAGAACCATTCTTTTAACCGTCTATTTTTAATAGCGACTAACAGTGTGTCATACCCTATTGGTGGTGCATCACTTTTTTCATTATTTTGTAAGTTATTCATCTTTATTTCTTTTAATTAAATAATACCCAACCATTAGACAACATTTTAAATATCAAGAGGTAAATCTTTTATAACTTGATTAGCGACCTTCCTAACTTCATCTTCTGTAAATTCACTATCTTCAAAATTATCAACACAATCTTCAATAAAAGATTGTTGTTCATATTCAATATATCCCATCCAACTATCATTAAAATCTTCTTTCCTTTTCGCAACATCGTTAAGAACAGAGTCTTTCAAACCACTATAAATTTTTTTAATTTGTAAATATATTATATTATGCATAATTAAGTTTGTATATATCAAATAACTTTTTCCAAATTTCAGATGGGTACTTCCAATCTTCATACATATCTTTAGAATATACCCACCATCGGTAATTCAAATTCACAATATCTATCGGTTCTTCTATTTCAGTTTTTTCATTATATCTTGCTGTTGCAATTAATTTTCCATTTTCTTCTTTAATTGATATTGTTCCACTCTTATAAAAATCATCAATTTCATATACAAAACCGATATTTGGAACATATTCACATTTTACTGGAATACCAATTTTAATACTATCTTCAATTATTTTATTAATCATCTTTGTAAATTTAACTATTCATATTTTAAACTTTTGTATTAATAATCCGTGCTGTTAATTAATTTTTAATATACAAATTTAAACATAATTTTTAAAAATAACAAACATATTGTATTAAAACGATATTTCCAGACGTTATATTCAAGTTTATTTTTATTTTGATTTTTCCATATAAAAGTATCTAATGATATTATGAATTTCAGAACCATCTGATACAGATAATCTCTTTGGATTATGATTTAATCCTACAAATAGTAAACTATATATTTCCGTATCATTAGATTCTTCCAACAAATAATAATCAGACGTGCTAAAATATAAAGAAATGTCATATTGAGTTATATCAAACTCCGTATCATTACTATCAAATAAATAATGTTCATTAACTTTTGGTTTGTTGTCCCAAAATACATTGTCAACTCTAAATAACCAAATCATATTTTTTAATGTGTTTCATATTATAAATAATTTTTTTAGGTTTAATTAAATTTTACATCGTAGGTATCCATAACTAATAAATGAGGTATCCAATTTTCATTATTTATATTCCCATTTTTTATTGCTTGTTTTACACCTTCTTCTGTGTAGTATCTATATGCAGTTGCAGCATTTACTTTTATTGGTTTTTTATTATCATCCCAAGCAATAAAACTAATATTAGATGCATTTTCATACCCAACTTGTATAGTTTCTGTTTTTATTATATAAAATTGCATCACAATTAACTATTTATTTTTTTTTAATTTTACACCTTTTAATGCTTTATATAACTTTTTTATTTGTTTTGTATTGTAACAATAACCCATTTCCGAATTAAATAGATTAACTGTGTATAAACCATCTTTTATTTCATCATCTGAATCACTAATAAGACAATCATCGTTTTCATCATTTAATTCTAATGAATAATATCTATATTCATTATCTCCAGATTCTTCTTTTGTAACTACATTCTCTTTAAAACCTAGTTTCAAGAGTTTTTTTAATGTTAAATTTTTTTTCATTTTTTTAATTTTTAATTTTAAATTGTTGTTATATCTAATCCAATATCTTTTAAAAAAAGTTCCGATTTATTCCAATATTTTCCATCATCATAACCATTTTTGATATTGACTACTGTTAATTTATCATCAATAGCTTTAATTGTTAAAGTTAAAGGATTTTGCCAATCACCACCACAAGCAATAGTTATGAAATTATCATTTATTTCTAATATTTCATTATTTTCCATATCTAATTCTTCTTTTATCTTTTCACTATCATCACAATTACAATCTTCACAACCACAACAATATGATACGTCTGGCCAATTATTTACATCATTAAATAATATATAAAATAAATCACCCATATGAAAATTTTCCATATTTCTATTACAAGATTTACTATTGTAATATTTAATTGTTTTTTCTCTTAATATTTCTTTTAAATTTTTCATTTTATAATAAATTAATTGTTTCTGCAACTTGAATAATTTCAACTGATACTATAGTATGAATACCATATTCTCCCAAAGGACAAAAACTATTAAATAATTCAAATCCTTCAAGATGCCCGTATAAATCTTTTGCAGATTTTTCACCTAAATCACTTCTATGCATTTCACCAGTAGGGTAATTACTGTTTTGTTTATGTGACCAATATCCAGGTTTTGTTACGATATAAGGTTCAAATTTAATTTTTTTTATTGCTTCTACAACTGGAATTATTTTTGCAATTTGTTCATCAGTAATTTTGTATCTTTCAGTAATATAATCACCATCGTTTGTATCTGCTGTTATAATTATAAATTTTTCCATATTAATTTTGTTTAATGTTTCAAATTATTATATTTTAAATCTAATATAAGCATAATAAACAACAAAACCAAATATTTAATAGAAATATTTGGTTTTATATTTTCTTTACAATAACGTGTTTTAGTTAATAAGTATTTCATTATTTTCGCGATACCAAATTGCTTCAGTTGTTGTATGTAAAGAACCTCTCATTTTTTTTAATGCTTTAAAATCCATCCAATCAGCTTTAGTATTTTCACAAACAATAATTTGACCATTTCTACTTTTACACCAATCTGATAATTCTGGAAAATTAATTTTAGAATTATTGTGTCTATAATAAATTCCACCAGTTTGATAAGGTGGATCTATAAACCAGGTTGCTTTTTCATTTTTAATATCTCTATAATCACCTTCTATAATTTTCCAATGTTTAATTTTATAAAGATTTTCTGCAATAACAGGTTTAATATTATTCCAAACATTATATTTCATAGTAGTTTTTTTTGGTTGAGATGAACCACCGTTTATATTAAAACCTATTAACCATTTTTCTTCTTTTGATAATTGTGTATGTTGATCAACATTATCATGATATTCCATATCAGGTAATGATAATATATCTTTTGCTGTTGCTTGTTGTAAATAATGCCATAATTCAACAATAACATTATATTTATCAACTAACAATACTTCTTTTTCCCAATTATTTTCATATAACGAATAAACGGCGGTTCCTGCAAAAGGTTCTATTATTTTGTCGTGTATTGGATTAGGGTAATATTTAACTACTTTACTTTTTCTTCCGTAATAACTCCACATTTTAAAAACTTTTTTTTATATGAGCCATCAAAGAAAACACATAAACCTTTAGTTATGTGATGAATTTGACTTTTTTGGCTTTCATTATTTAATATATATAATAATTAAATAAAAGTTCTTTGAAATGATTTAATGGTTTTGATCTACAAACCTAGATCAAGTAAAATCATTGAGGTTCAAGTATGTAAATACTTGATAGTCAAACATTTAACGAAAACCAAGTTAAGTGTCATTAAAAATGTTTAAAAATATTTTTAAACTGTGGGTCAGGGACTGATTTCGTAGTATAAACAAAAAGACGGTGAGGCGTTGACAATAGTCAAGTCTATGAAACGTTGAAACACATTAATATTTATTTGATGTGTAGTTCATTATGTAATTCCATTAGTTTATCAGCTCTTTCGTCAATTCCACCAACTTTATTCCATATTGTATTCTGTAAATAACGTTTAAGTTCATATTTAATTTCATCATCAAACGCTATTTTATATGTATTTTCGTTTATTTCTTTTTCAATGTATAAATCTGGTTCTTTTCTTCTAATCCAATTATTTATTTCAATTTCATTAATATCAAAACCATAATATTCGGGTATTTTAACATCCCATTTATTCTCAATTTTATCAACTCTACCTTTTTCATCAAAGCTAATTTTAATATACATCAAATCATTCTTTTTTGATTTAATTATGATAGGTTTTTTCATCACAACTTGTTCATTCAAAAAATCTTTAATATTAGTTTTAATGAAATTTTTTAGTTTTTTGTCGTGTTCCATATTAATAAATATTTTATTTTATATATAAAATATTTATAATTAAATATTAAATTTTAATTTTAGTAGTTCATAGTCATAATCAATAAAATGAACATAATAGTTAAAAATAAAATTCCTAATGTCACTATAAGTCCCACTATCTCAATGCAAATATTTTTAATTATTTGTGTTAATGATAATTTTGTTTTACTTATATATTTCCCATCATATGTCAAATGTATCCTTATCCAATATAACATTTCTATTGTACCGTTTATGTTGCCTTTTAGTAATTGAATAGTCATCCACCCTATTTCCCAAAATAAATAAACAATCCAATCTAACATACTATATATGAAAGTCGTTAAAGAGTTAAATGTGTTTGTAATTATATTTAACATTTTCATATATCAACAATTAAGTATTTCAAATTTCTTTACAGGTATTATACAAACCTTTATATTTAAAAATTAAAACCGAAAAAAATTAAAAAATCTTTTTTTAAAATCATATTTTTTAATTATTTTAAAATCATAGTTTTTAATTATTTCACTATCAGTAAATCTACTTTTTAATATCTTTGTTGTAAAATCATCATCAACAAAAATATATAAATCTTCTGAAAAAATATCACTAATTATTCTAAAATCTTTAATATGAATATCTTCAATTCTTTTATTTTCATTTTCTTTTAAATCAATTCTACTATAAATAATAGTTTTTAATTCTTTATTTTCCATATAATTATATTTTTTAATTTTAATAAATGTTAATGACAAGTATAGAAAGATACTGTATCACCGACAGTAAATTTACCAACACTATCCACAAACCAAGTAGAGTTTGTTCTAAAATTAATATCTTCTTTTTCAATTGAACAAACATGATAAAAACTTATCTCATTTGTATTTTGTCGAATACGATCAACTACCCACTTAGTAGGTGTTGTTGGATATTTTAATTTTTCTTGTTTTTCATTACAAGAAGAAAGCCCAACTATTAATATTACAATAGTTACTAATGTTATAATTTTAAATTTTTTCATTTTATTTTAATTTTTGATTATGTGCATATATAATTATTAAGATAGCATTTGCATCCAAATGTTTTCTTTATCGTAATCTTTATAATCTTTATATCCTTTACGTTTATACCATTCGTGTATCCAAGTATCTTTTTTTACCCAAAGCATTGTTTCAACTCCAAACATTTTTGCTATTTTTATATGATAGTTCAGTAGTTCTGTAGCAATACCTTTTCCTCGATATTTTTCATCAACACTTAACCAGTCAAAATAAATAGTATCAGTATGGTCAACAAACCAGTATGTTCTTGCAAACGCTTTCCCACTTTTTTCCATAACAAGAACATAACCAAACCCATCATCTTCTGAAATGTGACAAATAAAATATTCACTAACAATATGTAATAAAGCGTTGCTAAGTTCTTGCCAATTTATAAGTTTTTTGTTTTTATTCATTTAAATGTTATATAGTATGAATCATCTTATAATCGTTTTGCTTTATAAATATATGTCAAAGATACTACTTTTATTTCTAATATACAAATTTTAATAACATAATTCATTAAATCTATTATAGAAAAGTATATATTTACACATATTTTCATCTGTTAATTTTAATGTTCTGAATTGTTTTAAAAGATTATCTAATTCTTCATCAATATCAATTTCTTCATCATTTTTATATACTACCATAATTAATTCACCATCAGTAAATTCTGTTTCTTTTACTTCTAACAATTGATATATATCACCATTTATTTCAACTTTATATAAAATTTTACTTTCATTATCATCAGATACATTAAAACTTTCTGATAAATCATTAAACTCATGTGGTGTTTTTAAATGTCTCATAATTTATTTGGTTTTTTAATTATATATAAAAATTAATTACTAATGAATCTTTCGTTATTACGAATTAAATTATTATAAATTTTTCGAATATAATAATAAAGTGATTTATTATCTTGATAAAAATCTAATCTTTTTATTGGTTTATTGTAAATAGAATGAGTATTATCAAACGAAATTGTTCCTCTATATTCTATAATATCTCTTATAACATTTAGAACATAATTAGAATTTTTTTCATCATCATATATTTCGTATTCTGATGTTATATTAATTTCTTTTAAAATATATTCTAATGGGTTATATAAATTTTCAATAAAAATAAATTTTAATTTATCATGTCCATATGATATATGTGTAATAGGAATAAATCCTATTTTTGATTCGTGAATTCTTCTTATTCCCTCACATATTAATGTACAATAATTTATTTCAGAATCATCACAATTACCAAAACCTGGTCGATAAAAACTCATATGTTCATTACCATATACATCTGGAACTATTGCCTGAATTAGAATTAATCCATCTATTTTTTCAATATCTCTTTTCCAATGATTTAATAAAATAATTTTTTTAATATTATTATCTTTAGAATAAGATATAATATCGTCTTGTATTTTTTTATTAAATGATGAATCAATAATATAATCTACTTTTAAATTTATATCATTGATGGTATTATAAGGTATAGGTTTAAGTTTTGAATATCTTTTAAACGATGTATAAATATAATCACTTATAAAATTATCACCAATTATAGCAATTGATGGTGAAGGACTAGGTGTCCTATATTTTCTCTCCATGTATGTTTTTTAATTCTTAAAAATACGTTCTAATTGACGTAATTTATCTAATATTTTATCTTTTTTTTCTAAATGTAATTGTTGTGCATATTCTGTGTAAAATGATAAGTTTTCTATAAATTTAATTTGATTTGGTAAATGATCCTTAAGACTTACTCCAAATTCCTTCGATATGCCTACTAAGTTGTCTTTAAACCAACCTGAAGTATAATTTGATAACATATCACTATCCATGATTATCTTATCTTCTATGGTCGTAGGATTAGGTCTAGAAGGGAACTCTGTATGATTTAATATATTTTTAAATAAATCAGTATCAATATACAAATTAAGTTTTTCGTTACAATAAGAATAAAAATCTAAGAAACCTATATATGCTTCTTTTAAATTTACATCATCATTACCAATTTTACCATTATGATTAAAATCGTGAAATAATGCAACTAATCCTAAATGTATTTTATGATAATCATCTAATTTATAATAATCTGCCATTTCCATAGCAAAATAAAAAACGGTCATTAAATGACCATTATTATGATAAGGATTATTATCACCTTTGTTATTATTAATAATATAAACAAATGCGTTTTGTAATATAGGAAAATCCATTAAATGCTTTAAAATAATTTTCATTAAATATTAGGAATGTTTTTATAATGATATTATATATCCTATATATTAAAAAATGTTTATTTTTTTTAATAAAATATAATATCGTGAATGGATTTGTTTAGGAATATTTGTTAAAAATTATGTTATTTGAATTTATAATTATGATATTTTTGATTCAAAATGTCACAATACCAATCATCATATTCATCACTATAAATAATAATATCACCGAATTTTTCAGTATAAATATCTTTCATTTTTTCAGGTAAAAATTTCTTTTGATAACAAAGATTATATCTATTTATAACAGTTATCATATAACCATTTCTCCAATTTTCTTTACATTTTATCATCATATTTTTTAAATATTTACAAGGATTGGTATAATTTGATCTACATCATATATTTTTACTGTATCTATAAGTATAGGTTCAAGAGAAGGATCATTTGATAATTGCGACCAACAATATAAATCTGGTAAATATCTAAGAACATATTCTGGTTTTTTGTTTTTAGGACTATTTATGATTTCTATATTAGTTTTACATTCTTTATAATCATCTGATGTTCTTCCTCTATCTATATACACTTTATATTTACCTTCGGACAGTTCAAATATATGAAATCTATCATTTATAATTATTTTATTATCTATCATTTTTACTGAATCTATAAGAGAATTTAAACTGTCTGCATGTGGTGTTGGTGAATAATAATTAGGTCTCCAAACACTATCTTTTAATTGTAATAATGTAGTATCTTTGACAATATATTCATGTGTTTTTGTAATACGATCAAATTCAACATTATAAATAAAAATTTCCCAATTTGCTGAATCTAAATAAACGTTATTAGTACTATCTAAATTATCTCGCTGATAATGTGTAGTATAAAATACAAATTTTACAATATGCTGATCACTATTTGCATTTTCGTTTTCTGGTTTATCAAGATAACCATATTTTTCACAACTTGAAAAAACAAACAATATTAATAAAATAGTTAATAAATTTTTCATAATTTTTAAATTAAGTTATATAAATAATAAACACAATTAATTGTTGTTAATTTTGTATCAATATTAAATTTAGTAAGAAAAAAATGTAAGAGTTCCCTTAATTTTAATTCTATTTTATCTGTTTCTTCTTTATCTAAATTTATTGTTAATCCATAATCATTTATAATAGTATTTCTTAAAAAATTTGGAGGAAAGTTTTCATCCAAAAATATCTTAAAATCTTCCTGAGAATTTATTATATATTCTTTCATCTATAAATATCTAACTTTTTGTAATAATTCTGATATTTGACTATTATATTCTAATTTTTTTTGATTTCTTTTAAGTGATTTAATATCAGCATCTGGTAAATCAGTAATATTTTTAATTACTTTTCTTTTCTCACAATCCCAGATACGTGCTGATATAATACCATAAATACGAACACTTGGTATTTTATAAAATTCTGTAATAATATCATTAATCGTAGTATTAGTAGTTTCTATTATTACTTCATCATTTTCATCAACACCCTTAAAAATAATTATATGATTAAGACTATCTACTATATAAGTAGATGATACATAATCACTTACTATACAAAATCTTTTACAATATATTTCGGCAAATCTTTCTTTAGTCATTTTATAAATCAATAATTTATATTAAATTTTATTTTATCTTTTAATTATTTCGACTTTTACTAAATTAGTGAATGGAACTTTAGAACCATCTCTGTAAGCATGAGATGATGAACCATATTTAGTAAACCATTCAGCAGCTAATTCTTCTAATTCTTCTTCATCAGTTTCGTATAGTTCATAATAAGATTCAGTTGTTACTTTAATAATACCACGTTTTTTGTTAACTATTCCATCAATAAATTCTTCTGAAATCTTATTAATATTTTCTAATTCTATGTTAGTTTTTTCCATAAAAATTAAATTTATAATACAAAGATAAAAAATATAATTGATATATTAAAATTTAACATAATTTAATATTGTAAATTTTTTTCCAACTATTTCTTTATGTTCTTTTATTTTAGCTGTGATTGTTATTGTAGTGTCTTTAAGTGTTTCTAAGGCAACATTTAATTCGGTTATGGTTTTAACACTAACTACTTTAATTGTGCGATATTCACTCTTAATATAATCAAACTTGACATCTATTCCCAATAATTTAGCAAGTGCTTTAACACTAGGATAAAATTGAAAACGACCTTCTTCATTTTCTCCTCTAATTTTAAAAGAAGTTTCGCCAAAATAATCTGTACATGTATTAGCACTTGTTATTTTAAGTGTTATTTCTACTTTATCGTTTACTTGACCAACATAATTTTTAGTATCTGTTTCACGATTTGTATCTGCCATTGAACGAAAATAGTCAGTAGTAAGTTCTTTAGCCATTTCTTGTTGTTGAACTTGCTTCTTATTTTTTGGATTCATATTTGTAGATAACCATATAATATATTGTGGATCAACTATATATATTTCACCAATAGTTTTTCCTCTATATTTACCAAATGTGATTACATCTTCGGCTGAACCTTGCATACCTTTAAGATTATCAGTATTTTCAAAAGATATTGGTTGAATTCCAGCAATTTTTTTAGCTTTTTTAGCTGCTTCTATGATATCTGTAGATAGATTACCTAAATAATATAATGGGTTTAAACGATTGTTTGGAGAATATTTCCATAGGGTGTAATAAACGTGATGTTTACCTGTAATACCAATAAACATACAACCAAAATTTGGATTCCAATTTGGATCAACATTAGCTTTTAAAATTTGTTCTGCTTGTTCTTGATAATTAATTGTTTCTAATGTTGCCATATTAATATACTATTAATTTAGCACAAAGGTAGTAATAATTTCCTAAACTACCAAATATTTATTTTTTATCTAATTGATTTTTAATAAACTTTTCTATTAATCTGGATTTTTCACCATAATCATACCCATTTTGTTTCATATATTCGTCTAATAACTCTGATATATTTTTATCTATAGTTACTGTAACAATTAGAAATATTAAAAAAGGTAAAAGAAAAGTAAAGAAAAAAGAGGACTAATGCCATCTTTTCATTTTTCTTTGGTTCTTTCGTTCCAAATCTCTTTTCTTTTTTTCTTTTTTCTTTTCCTTCCAAGAAATTGATTTTCCAATATCCTTTACGTTTAATAATGGTTTAAATGTATAAATAATATCTGCATTTTCAATCATTAAACTTTTTATCAAATCTGCATTTTTATAACAAAAAACCGATTCATCAACCACATGGTTATTCAAGTCACAAACAATTCCTTTCATAGATTTTTGCATTTGTTCTAATGAAAACATAGTTTTAGCTTTACTTCTACTCATGGTTCTCCCGCAACCATGATTTAAACTTTGATTCCAGTCCTTATTCCCTTTTGCTTTTACTAATAAATTCCCATCTTTCATCGAAAGTCCAATAATAGCAAGTTCATCTTTTTTACCTGAAACTGCACCTTTTCTAATCATAAAATCATCAGTGCTAAAATCTAAATAATTATGAATTGTATTAACAACATTATCAAATTTTTTAACACCTAAAATAACTTTAATTTTATTAAGAATTAAAGTTCTATTTAATGTAGCATAATGATTACAAAATAAAGCATCAATTAAATAATTAAACATATATTCACCTTGTAAGTATTCTGTATTTATACCTATTTTCATTTCTTTTTTTAATTCTTGAATTTTAACAGGTATTTGTTTTTTATCAAACGTATTTAAAATTATATTATCTAATTTTTTAGCATATTCGTCTTGTGAAATATTTACTTGTGTTTTTGCTTGATTAACATGATACATACAAACTTTTTGTCCTAAATTTCTACTACCTGTATGAACAGTTAATAAATAATCACCTAATTCATTGATTCCCAATTCTATATAATGATTTCCTCCGCCGAGACTCGATAAACTATTATAAAATCTATTATTATCAATCCCAATTTTATTTATTAAATTTAATAACCATTTATCATTAATTATCGGTGTTTTAAAATTTGTATCAAATTTATTATTATAAGATTTTGTAAAATTATTTACCATTATTTGAACTTCGTCTAATGGATAATTTTTTATTATACAATTTTCATTAATATTAAACCCTAATGGGATTTCTTCTCTTATTTTCTTATTTATTTTATCTAAATCAAACGATTTAATGGATTTAAAAAACCCACCTATGATACCACATGATAAATCAACACCTACCCAATTTGGATTAATCATATTACCTAATGGCATTGTGAAACCAACTGTAGAACCTTTTCCAACATGGCAATCGACCATTATAGCAACTGGTAATCCTTCACTTGCTGGACTATCTATAACTGATTGTATCATTGATAAAGCTTCTGGTTCCACTTCATCAATCATTATTTTTGCTGTTGTATATTTTCCTACTAATTCTAACATTATTTCTATTTCTTTTTTAAATTGGATACAAAGATACGAATAATATTTTATAAAAACAAAAAACCACCAAAAAGAAACTCTTTGGTGGTAAAAAAAATGTAATGGTTAAACCATTACTACTTAATTGTTTGAATATCTTCTATTATTGGTTTTAAATCTCCTGGTTCTATTACTTGAAACATATATGCATATTCACCTGTACCATCTAAATATACAATCGAACCATATCCACTATTTAATATAATATGTTCACCAGTTAATGATTCAAAAACAATTTCTATTTTTTTTGATGGTGTATAAGAAAAACTTTTGATTTTTCTACTAAGTGTTCCATCTTTTGTAATTGGTGGAGAATCTTTTAAAAAACCATCTATACCTTTTAGTCTAATAACATTTGACGGTATTTCTATACCACTTGAATTGGTTGTTTTTAATTTAAATGATACAATTTTTCCTATATATTTTTTTTCTATTTCTTTAAGTTTTGCATTTTTACTTTTAAATAAATCTAAAAATGAATTTTCATTTAATTTTTTTACGTTAAAATCTTTAAATGTATCAATATGTTTTTTCATATCTTTATTTATATTTTTTTACATTATATATAAATATTTGAAATTAAATTTTATTCTAATTTAACATAAACAATATTATAATTTTATAGATTATATAAAAAAACCACCAAAAAGAAAATCTTTGGTGGTAAAAAATGTAATGGTTTAACCATTACTTAATATTTTATTTATTTTCAAATTCTTTTTTAAATATTTCGTATTGTCTTAGACGTTCAGCTTTTGTATCAGCTTCTCTTTTATCTTTTATTTTTGCTGTTCTATCAGAATAAAAAGCTTTAAGATCCATACTAACAGCTTCATTAACTTCAAAAATTTCACAACTTTCTAATGACATATCACCGTGATATTCTTCATCAAGCAATTGTTCCATTTCTTTTTTAGCATCATCCATATTAGTTGCTTTTAAATTAACAACTGTTTCACCACAAGCAATTGTATAATCACAACCATTGCCTTGTTTTAAATAAGCTTTGTACATCATAATTTCTTTAAGTTTTGCATTTTTACTTTCAAATAAATCTAAAAATGAATTTTCATTTAATGTTATTTCTGGTGCTTCATTAGAAATAAAATCTTTTAATGTATTTAAATCATTTTCATTTAATTCAGTATCTATATTTAATATATTTCCATTAGGATCAACTTTAACTAAAATACCTACACTAGCTGTACCACTATATCCTGATTCATATTCAGATAAACCAACGACACTAATATCTATATTATACCACATTTTTTCTTTTCTTTTACCTGGCTTAACATCACAACTTGTAAAAATATATGGATGTCCATATAAAGTTACAGTTCCATATTTTTCAAGATTATGTTTTGCTATTTCGTGTTTACTTTCTTTACTTTTTCTTATTCTATCAAAATGTTCATCTCTTTGATTAATTTGTTCCAAATCAATAGTATTTCCTGGTATATTTTCATCATCATCTACATATTCAAAGTCATCAAATTCTTCGAATAATTTTATATGTTTTAATTTTTTCATATTAATATATTAGTTTTTATTATATATTAATATGAAAAATCCAATTTTCCAAATCCATCATCATCTTTCTGGGTTAAGATATTATCTTTATCTAATGTGTAGTTTATTTAATATTGTGCCAAAAATGTGTACAACCATCTTTACATTTAGTTTCTCTTCGTCTTGTATCAGCTATTTTAAATATAGCAGTTATAAAAATAAATGTTTTTATCAATTCTTTATCAGGAAGATTAGTTAATTTACCAACCAATTCAATAATACTATATTTTCTTAGTAATACAGCCGCCGTAAATGTATCCTTTTGTCCTGATGCAATTATACCCATTTCAATTTCATTTTTAGTAGGTCTTGCTTGCGCAAAATACATCATAATTGTTCTTAATGCAATAGGTTTATTATCATAGTTTTTAAACCAATCAAGTAGTTCTTCACTAGTTAATCTATCTTGTGCAAATAAATTAACTTTAAGTTCTGTTTCTTTTAATTTAATTTCAGTCATTTTTAATTTCTCCTAATTTAACGTAAACAATATTATAATTTTCTTTATCAATTCCATAATAGAAATTTGGACGTATAGGTAAAATATCATCACTTAACATACAGTCTAAAATCCATTTTACAAAATGTTTTGCTTCATCTAATGAATATTTCATTCTTGGTTTAAATCCTTTTGTTTCCATTTCTTCTACACTATAAAACGTTATATCATAAGTATTTACACAAAAGTATTTATCTGATACCGTATCTTTAAAAACAAATATTTCCATTATTTTTAATTTTCTAAATAATTATTATCATAAGTTATTATGTTTTAACCAAGTATTAAAATATTTAATACTTATTATCGCCGATCTGTCTTTTGAATTAACTCTATATTTAATATAATAAAAAAATTTATCATTTTCAATATTATCAATTATTATATTAATATTATCAGTATTATCAGTTTTCAAATATTTTATGTAATCAATTAATAAATCATTCAACTTAATTAAATTATTTTTAATTATATATTAATTAAAAATAATTTAATTTTTATATTAATCGTCAAAGAAAACTCAAAAAAACTTAAAAGAATTTATGTTTATTATTTTTTTAAGTTTCTTTTGTTTTTTCTTTTAGGTGTTAATGTTTTTGTTAAAATATCGGCTGATATAATATCTAAATAACGATTAGTCATATTTCTGAATATATCGTTTTTTATAGTATTATTTAATTGTAGTTTATATTGGTTAATATAATTAACACATACTTGTAATTGTTCTTCTGTTTCAGAAGAATCTACCATTTTAGATAATTTATCTAAGAATTCTTCTAAATAAAATGTTTTTTCTGGCATATATTTATATTGTTTTTTATTTTTATTAAAAAAAATAACTTTTGTTTAAACTTATTCATAAAGATAGTATAAATAAATTAAATAAACAATAATATGGCAAAAAAAATATTAAATATACATTATAATGGTGAAGGATTAGAAAAATTATTATCTAATTTATACCCTTATGATTTTAAAATAGATGGAATTAAATTTGCATCAATGGAAGGATTTTTACAATCATTAAAAACACCAAGTATGATTGAACAACAAAAAATTTGGAAATTACATGGAATTGATGTTTGGAAACACGGTCAGAAATTTAATAATTGGAAAGAAACACAAACATTACATTGGCTTACTAAATCAATAAAAAGAGATTCAGAAGAATATCAACAATTAATTACTATGGCTTATGATTGTTTATTTGAAAATGAGAATTTTAAACAAAATTTGAAAAATTCCATTGGTTATAAATTAATACATAATATAAACAATAAGAATTATGAAAATAAGAATGATATAACGCAAACTGTTTTAACACCAGAAGAATATATAGGAAATTTAGAAAGATTAAGAAAAAAATTAAAATGGTCTAGATTTTTTAATATTTTTAGTTAAATTACAATTCCATTTGTCATTTTAATATTTGTTATTCTATCTCCAGCATCTAAATTAACAACAAAAAAATTAGTTGTTTTAGTGGTATTTTCTGTATATGGATTAGTACCTAAATCATCTGAATTTATCAATTCAAATTGATTATCGTTTTCATTTAGTATATAGAAATAGTGTTTTCCTATATTTGTTCTTATCATTTTAAATTTATACCATTTATTAGTTGTGAATATAACGCTTGATCTTACCATATTTAACGGTGATCCATTTTCAATTTCATACCAAAAAAAACGATTTTGTCCAAACCCAACAGAATATCCTTGATTTGTAGTAGTTTCACTATATCCTACTGTTTCTGTTGCCATATAATGAATATGAACAGCGTTATCACTATTTGCTCTGTACCAATCCCATTCCCAAGTTCCATATGCATGTTTACTTGGTAATGCAATAGTCCCTGCTACTGAACATTCTAAATATTTTGTACCATCTTTAAAATCAAGGAATGGTCTTACTTCTTCTACTTTAAAATTTGAACATTCGAATGTACAATTCGGAGCACCTGCTTCAACTCTAAACCCAATGTAATGATATCCAGTTTCATGAACAAAAGTATAATCTAATTGTGTCAACCCCGTATAATTTATCCATCTTTGATAATACCCTGATATATTGTATTTTGATAATGCTGTATCATTTGATCTACAAAATGGTAATACATTTTGATTAATTATGATATTTAAATCTGCTGTTACTCTATATGTCTTACCAGCTACTAATTTATCGTTAAATAAAGAATATAATACAGCTCTATTAGTTGTATTAACTGCTATAAAATATTGTGATATATCTGTTTGTTGTGATACAGAATCCCAATTATATGTTGGGTTAACATAAATTATTTCATTTGAAGATAAATTACCTTTTCGTTTAGAGTATTCTGAAATTATATATTCTCCAGTTCCATAAGACCAAGTTTTGGGTAATATAGATGATAAAGGAATATTTGAAAAATCTTCTGTTTGATATATTTGTTTTGCCCATTTATTCGAATAAATTATAATATCTATTTCTGATAATTCTCTATTATAGAATTTCATTTCATTATATGTAACCTTACCAAATCCATAAGTACTATCAGATAAATATACCATATATTCTATTATAGTTGGTGTTATAGTATTTATTAAATTTCCGTTTAGGTAATATTTTATATATGTACCATTAGAAGAAAATGTTATAACACATCTTTTCCCATTTGAGATATCACAACTTCCTAATAATATTGTTTCAGTAGATCCAGCTCTATAATACATATTATTAGTAGTAGATAGTAAGTAAAAAGATCCATTTAAACCTATTGGATTATTTCCTACTAATTTATTTATTGTATTTCCTTCATTTGAAAAATTTTCAAGTACAAAATGAAATGTAAAAGGTAAATTATTACCAGAATAATATATATTAGATTCCATAACATCAGTATTTGATTTAATAATACCATTTTTAACAGAATTACATCCTGTTGAAATTGTTATATTATTCCCATTCCCACTAATATAAGGTAATATATTACCAATTGAATTCATATTATATGCAGCAATTAATCCATATTCATAACTTAAATCTTTTGGTTTATTAGTTATAAGATTACGTTTAGATGGTGATATTGGTCGTGAAGAAAGGAATTCTTGATATAATTTATTTCTTTCTTTATCAGATAATGCGTGATTATAAAAAATAGTTCTGATATTTTCTACACTATTATTAAAAGTATCCCACCAAACTAATGCACCAATATACTTTAAAATTATGTCAGTATTTGGAGTTGTTGTATTTCTTAATATGTTATCAACATACGTTTGAACTGTTCCATTATTGGCTATAATAACGATACTTATCCATTGATTTAATTTAGATGAAATATTGATATTATCTGCCCACCAATCACCATTTTGATTAGCTTCAATTTTTAATTCTCCTTCTGCATAATATATCCAGTTATAACTACCTTCATTATTATTAACTAAACCAATATAAGAAGTTTGTATTGGTATTTTAACCCACATTACAATTGAAGATGCATTTTTTGATAATATAAATGTTTGTGGCATGGTTATATAATTTCTAACAGTATTATCAAATTTAAAAGATAATCCTTTATCTGTATGTTTGAATCTAGTACCATTTGTAGCAACCATAGCTGTTTTACTCACACTATCAATCAATGTTCCTTTCCTTGTGTCCCAATCAAATATCTTTGCCATCTTATCCTATATAATCATTTTTAGTTGCATAATAATAATTTATCATATCTTCGGCTGTTAATTCCTGTTGAATTAATTGAAATTCACCAATTTGCCCATCTAATTCATATCTTCCTGTTGCATCAACTCCATCTAAATGACCTAATATAACAGATTGATCGGTTTGGTGCATTTGAACATATGTTCCTAATGAAGTAGATGATGTTGCAACATAAGATCCATTAATATATAACTTCATTCCTGCTACTGTGGCACTTCCATCATACGAACCACCCACCACAAACCATTCTTTATTTTTTCTAGTTGATAGAAAATTGTGTTCTATATAATGATATCCTGTTGTAACATTATCTCTTATAATAAACCAAAATCTATAACCATCTTGAATATCTAACCAATATTCAAGTTTATTACTTGGTGTAAATGTATATTTAGCAAATACTTTTTCATCTCTTCCTGTATTATTTTCAATCTTATCTAATCTAATCCATACTAAAAAACTAAATGGTAAATCACCATCATCATTAGAAAAAGTTAATTTAGATGCATTACCACAATCTATTCTTGCTTGAGTAGTATCATTAAATTTCATTACTGTATTTCTACCAGCTAATTTTTTTAATGGTACATTATAATTTGTGATTGTATTTCCATAAATATCATCTATTACACCTTTTAACGGATTTATATGAAGAACTGTATTTTCAAAAATTGGTTTACGATATAATTTATTTTCATATAATAATTTTATTTCATTAGCTGTTAATTCACCATCGTAAATTTCTACTAATTCTATTTCACCATCAATCGTATTTGCATCACCAGTAATATATGCCCCAATATGAATATCTGAAAAATAAAAATTATCTAATGAAAAAACAACATCCATATCTGTTTTTGGATTTGGTGTAGTACCACCACTTTCATCATCAACATAAATTAAATTTGTATTATAATGTAAATCTAATTCTTTATTACCATCAAGACGACACCATTCAGTATTTTCCATACAAAATAAATATCTATATGTATTAATTATAAGATTTCTTACTTTAATTCTAACAGTCATAGCATTTAATTGTCTTATACCCATAATTTCTTTTGGAATAACAACTCTGCTAGAACCATTATTAGCAAATATACCACGACCATTTTTAAAAGTTATATCAGTAACAATACAACCTTGTTTAATTAAGTCTTCATATGAATTAAATGTAAGTCGTTTAATAACCCTTTTATCGACACTGTTTATTGCTTCTTTGCTCATTTAAATTATGTTAATTCTATTGATTTAAGTGTACCCAATAATTAAATACTAAATGTACTTTTGCTAAATTATCATCTTCATGAAATCCCCAATCACTAGAATTAGGATATTCTGTTAAAGATGCAGGTAAAGATGAGTATGTATAACCTATAAATTGTGATTGATAAAAACTTGGATGTTTAATTATTAATTGATGTAAATTAATTTCTAAATCACCATTTATTCTTAATAATGAATTATCATATTCTCCATATATTAAAGCACTAGATCTATCACTAACCTCATTATTAGTACTATTATTAGTTATAAATAATTTGTTTGAACCAGTTTCTTTATATCCTGCTTTATAACCAAAAAATGTATTTCCACTACCAGTTATAATATCTTTTCCAGATCCAGCCCCTACAAAAGTATTATTATTTCCATCAGTAAGAGCTATACCTGTATTTGATCCAATTGCTACATTATCTGTACCACCAGATAAATTATTTAATGTAAGTACACCTACTGCTGTATTATAACTCCCTGTTATATAGTTTTGCCATGAACCACCTGCTGAATCACCTATAAATACGTTATATTGACCATTCATAATACTTCTTCCGGCAGATTCACCTAAAGCGATATTATTCGTACCTGTCCCTATGACTTCTGGTGGTCAATTATACATAGCACCTGCACCAATAGCGATATTATCACCTCCGTTACTATATCTACCAGCAGATTCACCAATAAATATATTCAAATTTGTATTTGTTGTGCCTGAACCAGACCATTTTCCTAAAAAAATATTTCCTGTACCAGTTGTTAATTCATAACCAAATTGATAACCTAAAAATATATTTTCATTACCACTTGTTAATGTATTTCCTACAGAATCACCTATAGCAATATTATTAGAACCAGATACATTTATTAAAGATGTAGATGTATGATAATTATATGTTGGTGTAAGTAATAATGTACCACCAGAATTAGAAATAGCAGTATCTACATATGCTTTATCAACTAACGATCTATCTGTATAATTAGTAGAATAATCAGCAGAATATATTAATCCTTTGCTATTATCTGTATCTGTTATTTCTATAGCAGTACTATCTATGTAAATATAAGAATTATCTCCTTGTAACAATAATCCTCCATTATTTGTAGCTTCTATAGACACCCCACCACCAGCATCATCTAATATTAAAATTCCACCACCATCATATTCTTTTATGTATATACCACCTGCACCATATGAATCAAGATATATACCACCACCAGTATTGTCTCTAAATAATATACCATTATCTGTATATATAGCTAAATCATATAAATGATTTGCTGCTGTTCCTAAATATAATGAATATGCACCACTATTACCTAATATTGATGTAGTGCTAGTTAATGTTCCACCTAAATCAACAGATAATCCATTAGCTGTAATACCATTACCGTTTTCTAAAGTGATTGCATCTATTTGCATAAATCCTGTTGTTCCAGAAGAATAATATAAATGACCATCTATACCAGTATATATTACACCAATATTTGAACTTGGTGCAGATATACCCGATAAATCAATAAAACCAGATAAATACAAATTTTTAAATGCTGTATCACCTGATCCAATATCATAAGTATTATTTATATTTGGTATTAAATTACCATCAACGTGTTCCCAATCTGGTCTAATATATTTACTTTTTCCTGCCATTACTTCCATATTTTATTTATATAACAATCAGTAATTCCTCCAACTGTTGAACCACTTACTTCTGCCATAATTTGTAATTGTACATAAGGTACTCCATCAGTTTGAAATTTAATAATTTGTAATTGATCTAAATCAGTATTAAATTCTATATATTCTGGTTCTATTTTAACATTACTAGGATTAATTGATTCAATTGAAAAATTAAATTCACTAGTACCGCCAAATTCATATTTACCTAATGCCCTTATTCTTGCACCTTGTGAATCATTTATATCTAATGTTGCAAATATATTCAAATGTGTATAACCTCTCATATCTATTTCACTACATAAATCAACCCAATTACTTGTAAATCCACTAGTTACTGTAACTTGTTCTCCATCAGTATACCAAACTCTAGCTGGTGATATTTCGGACATCAAATTAGCATCTAAATCAGTATCTATTGCTCTTGGTGGTCCTGGTATTGATAAATTAACAGAATCGTATGTTGAATTTAATATAAAATAATTAGTACAATTTGAAATATCTAAAGTAGAACCACTCCAAATTGGTTTATCTAAAATTATATCAATAAATTTTGATTCTGAATAATCATATATTTGTAAATTAGCATTTGCAAATTGTGAAATATCTATTGATTTACCACCTAAATTATTAGTACTTAATACTATAAGTGTTGTACCTGAAATTGTAGTTGTAAAATCACCTGCATCAGTAGAATATATTGTATAATTTCCTGATGGTGTATTGTTATTAGTTATATAAGTACCCATATTAATTTATTATTCTTTTTGTTTATTATATATAAAATTTTTATTTAAACTATTATTCCATCTGTCATTTTAATATTGGTAATTCTATCTCCTGCATCTAAATCTAGTACATAGAAGTTTGATGTTGTATAGGTATTGTCGGTTATTGGGTTAGTACCAAATCCTCCTGTTACATCAACTAAAATATATTCATTACCAAAATTACCACCTTTAATATAATAGGTGAATTCTCCTGATAATGATCTAGTTATTTTAATTTTATACCAAGTGGTATTAGAAGCATATGATGCATTAGTATACATTTTACTATAAGCACCACCATCAATTTTTTCTAGTAACCAAATTCTTTCGCTAGAATCAAATACAAATTGATATCCATTAACAAAATTAATTTTATCACTTATAAAGTAAATAGATAAACTATTTGCAGTATCACCTTTATATAAATTAAACTCACAAGTACCATACGCCTGCTTACTCGGTATCGCCAATGTACCAGCAGTAACACATTCCAAGTACTTCTGTCCAACATTATGCAAATCACTATCAGTTGTTATTTCACCAATCTTAAATACACCAGTACCAGCAATCCAATTAACAGGAAGTATGTTAGTACCATCTGCTGGAGCATTTGAAAAGTCTTCATATAGATATACTTGAGAAGCAAATGAATTGTGATATATTTGAATTTCAGATACTGATAATTCTCTTGAATAAATTCTTAAATCTTTATAAATAGCATCACTATTTCTAGTAGTTGAAGTTAATGAAAAAAGAGTTTTAAAATTTCCACTATTTAAATTACCAACACCTTCATTAATAAAATCTTCTTCTCCATTTATATACGATTTCCAAATTCTATTTCCGTTATTATAATCAAAAATTAATGCTATTGTTACCCATTGATCATAAAAATATATATTACCATTCATCCAAGCAACACCATTAAACCAAGCTATTCTTCCTCCTGACTGAGATATATAGTAAGATGAACTATCAGTAGATGAACCAGCAAGAAAATTTTGTGTAGTAGAATAATCATTCATTTTAACTCTTATTAATATAGTATATTTACTATAATTACCTGTTGTATTATTTAATAATGCATACTCCTTTTTTGAGTCATCAAATATTAACCCTTCTTTATTGGTCAATCCACCATATAATGTTGCATGTCTTCCATTCCCACTAATATCAGGTAATATTCCACCTACTGTTGGTTGCATATTGTAAGCTGCTACTAGACCATTTTCATTACTTAGATTACTTGCTTTAACTTTACCTTTAACATTTTCATTTGGTGTATAAATAGGAGCTGATTTAAGGAATTGTTGGTATAGTTTTGAACGTTCTTGTGATGTTAGAACATGATTATAAATTCTAACCAAATTGCAATATTCTCTAAATCTTAGTGTGCTCTGTCTTTCAAATAACGATGTAATATTTATTGGAATAGATGTTGCAAATGATAACTCTGAACCTACAATATTATCAACATAGATAAATGCCGATGTATTATTTTTTACTATAATCAAATGATGATAAGTACCATCAAATAAATCTGCCCTTATTTCAAAATCATAATTTGTACCGTCATTTATATATATTGCATTATCATTTGGTTTTAATGTACATGGATAAGAACCATTACTTTGTCCTGCTAATGCCTGCCAACTATAAGAGTTGTGTGTAATTTTTACCACACACTCAAAGGAAAATATTGTCCCTAAATTAACAGTATTATTTAATGTTAAATATGCATTAAGTTTTACACCCAACCACGATAACCCCTTTTCAGTCTGCTTAAACACACCATTCGTATTAGTACCAGCTATACCACTGACACTATCAATCAACGTTCCTTTTCTAAAATCTATATCAAATATCTTTGCCATAACTTTTATCCTATATAATAATTTTTAGTTGCATTATAATATTGTGATATTTCCTCTGCGGCGAGTAATCTTTCTATTACCTGTATTTCACCAATTAAACCATTCCAGCTTCTATCAATTGCATTTCTATTTCCTATTATAATATTACTACTACTGATAGCAGGAATACCACTACTGATGCTAGCATTTGATAAAATATCATTTATATAAAAATTTACTGTACCTATTGAATCCCTTGTAATTATAATACAAACCCAATTATTTAACAGATTTACTACACTAGAAAAAGCAAAATTCGAACCATTTGAATACAAATAAAATATAGATGCTCCGCCAATTCGAAAAATTAATTTTTCATTCGTTAAAATATATCCATTAGTTGAATCACCAAAAGTCCAAGCCTTCACCCAGGTTATTATGCTTATATTACCAGTTAAATCATTAAATGTTCCTAAATTTAATCTACTCGTACCACCATTAAATTTCATCACATACTCTTTATCCTTCACTAAAGTAACAGCAGTATTCGTTATACTATTACCATATTTATCTTCTAATACACCTTTTAATGGATTTATTGATAAGATTTCGTTTTGAAATTTTGGTTTGACATATAGATTATTGGTGTATAAGAGTGCTACTTCTTCTGCGGTTAATACATCATTATAAACTTCTATTAAATTAATTTTACCTGTATAATAACTTGATGTAAAAATTGAACCTACACTTGGCAACCAAGATGTTTTTAAAGAAATAGTTGATTGATACGATACATTTTGAACACTATTTTGTTGAACAGAATCTACATACATATAAATATTACCATTTCTATTACAAGTAAATATAATTTCTCTATTTTCATCGTTAAGTGATAGCCCTGGGTTAGAAACTAAGGTATATCTTGTTGTATATGGTTTTATTTCTGCTCTTAATTGACTAGATATAACACCCACACCCCATCCATTATTACCACCTGTTGCACCATTTGTAAAAATGTAATGAAAATTACCATCATCAATATAATTAAATTTAATTCTTATAGAAAAATTACCTAAATGTAAATGATTAAAATCTGGATATAGTATTTTACTACTTGTTCCATTAAATACTCCTTTCCCATTCTCAACCGTCATATCAGTAGGTACACCGCCATTTCTACGAACACTTTCTTCAGAATTAAAAGTTTCTTTAAATATAATTCTACTATCTACACTTGATTGTGATTGTCTTACACTCATTTATTTCCATATTTTATTTATATAACAATCTGTAATTCCGCCAACGGTACTTCCTGGTATTTCTGCCATAATTTGTAATTGTATATAAGGCACACCATTAGTATTAAACGATAATGTTACTAATTGATCATTATCATTACTAAATTCTATGTAAGATGGTTTAATATATGTTACACTATCTGTTTCTGTTTTCTGTACTAAATCAAATTCATCAACGCCGCCAAATTCATATTTACCTAATGCTTTTATTCTAGCATTTTGAGAATCATTTATATCAAGTGTTAAATATAAATTTAATTGTGTAAATTCTCTCATATCTATTTCACTACATAAATCTGTCCAACCACTTGTAAATCCGCTAGTTACAGTAACTTGTTCTCCATCTGTATACCAAGTACTTGCAGGTGATTGTTCTTGTGATTTATTTAAATCTAATCCTAAATCTAATCCTGGCTTTGGTCCATTTAAACCAACAACATATTCATCTCCGGATTGAAACGGTGTTCCTGCACCATATATAGTAATAATATCAGTAGAATTATCATATGAAAAAGTAACACCATATAATCCATTAATATAAATTCTAGATGTAGTTCCACTAATTGCTAATATATATGCAATTTGACCAGAATTTTGAATAGTTATTGGAACACCAGTCAACAATATTATTGAACCTGTAGTATCACCACTTGTAGTACCCGTAAAACTTACATTAAAATCACTAGGACTTTTATATTCTACATTTGGTAATGATATATTTCTTTCATAGGCCATGATATATTATTTATTTTTTTTAACATTTAATTTCTTTCATATGAATTATTAAACATATATAAATCATATTAAATTAAATATAATATGATTTATGCATATTTTCCTAAAAACCACTTCATTAAGTGGAACTCTATAACTCAAATCTAAAGTTTTTATTTGTTTATAAAGTTCTTTCCAATCTTCAGTGAACAAACCAACTTCTTTCTTCCATTGATTCCATTGATTCTTTAAACTAAATTTAGGATAAAACTTATTTTTTAAATACATTTTACTATATTGATATCCTCTTCTAGCAACTTCAATTGATGCATTAATCGGGTCAAAATAATCATATTGTAAATTGCCGATAAAAGTAGTATATGCTGGATGAATTAAATAAACTTTTATGCTATTTATTTTACATCTTTTAATTAAATTATCTTTAACTATTTCTTCATATGATATATAAATATTTTTAGTATCTAATTTAAATGATACAGATATTTTACATTCTTCCATTAAGTTTTGAACTTTATTTAATTCTTTTAAATAATTAATTTTTAATTTTGGTAAATAGATATTTATGTGTGTTTTTCTGTTTAATTTAAATATGATCTTATTTTTATCTAAATCTATCTGAAATTTTCTGTTACCTTTACAAGATTTCTCACCATAATTAATTATCGGTAAATATTTATTTTCTTTAAATTCTTTTTTATCTATTTTATTTTTACTTCGTTTAATGAAATTTGATTTTCTGAAAATTATCTTATTTTCTTTTTGGAATGTTTTTTTATCAATTATCGCATTTTCTACAAATTTTGAATCTAAATCACCAACATTATTTAATGTTTTTAAATATAATCTTATTTCTTTATCAGTAAAACCCTTAATTGATTTATTATAACAAGATTTAATTAATATCGTATATTGTCTCATTAAGTCTGTTAAATCATAATCACTTTTATATGGTAGTTTAATGGTTTTCATACTTCTATATATTAAATATATAATGTAAATTTATTTATTTTTTTAGAATACATTCCAACCAAATTCAGTACTATATACATAACCTTTGGCATCATATTTATAATATATATAATTTTCACTTTCACCATCTATTAAGTTACCATTTCCAATTACTGTTGTTTTATATGTATCACTTGATACTTTTTTGATTAAATATTGCTGTCCTTCATTTGGACTAGCTGGTAATGTTAATTCATGGTCTGCTGTTTCTGAATTAGATAATATCCAGTAATAATTTTCATCTAATGTCGTATTTCCTGTTAATGTAATTATATTATATACAATTCCATTTCCACTATCGTTTAATTCATAAAAATTTCCTATACTTGTTCCATATGCTCTCCATAAACTACCACTATCTTCATTTATATAAATCTCACCTTTAAAATGAGGTGTTATAGTTGTAGGATTACCTGAACCAGATTGCGATACCCTTAATTTATTACTCATAGATATTTTTATTTTATATTTTATATATTAAAAACTAAGAATGATTTCATCTCCCCTTATTATATATTTCTGTTATTTCTGTTGTAGATAAAGCACGATTATAAATTCTTACATCACTCAAATTACCACTAAAATTAAATGCATACATAGTTTGACTTAATCGATATCTTGCGCCTATTGTTACTTTGCCTGTTCCTTCATATATAGTAGATACATAAGATGTTGGTGTTTTTGCTACTGCACTATCAATATACAATCTAATATAATTACCATCATATGTAGATACTATATTATACCAAGTATCATTTAATACAGGATTAGTAGATAATATTTGTTCTTGACTAGTCCATAAACCATCATCAGATATATTAAAAGAAATATAATTACCCGCCGTTTTCATTAATCTATAAGAAAACTTATCATATATTTCACCTAAATCATCACATTTAATAATGATATATTCATTATTTCCTAATGTATCAAATTTAACCCAACAACTTAAAGATAAATAACTTGTATTTAAATCAGTTCCTAAGTCTATATAACTACTACCGTTAAAATATGTATAACCAGTATCAACAAATGTATTTATTGATGAACCATTATTTTCATATGGTGTTTTATCTAATGTTAAAATTTCTTTAATAATAACATTATCAATTTTTAAATTAACATCTGTATCTGCATTAAAATAAAAATCTGTTGAACCAGTACATATACCATCATAAGAATAATGACCATCTTCTGATGTTGTTCCTAAAGATGTTCCAGTACCTAAATTAACAGTACATACTCCACTTGTTCTATCAGATATATTGAATGATACAGAATATCTTTTACCAATTACAATACTATTAAGTTGAGTTAGATTTTCAGTTGCGTTTGTTGCAACTGCTTTTCCATCACTAATTGACCAACCTGTTCCTAAATCCCAATCACTATCAGTATCAAATGTTCCATTGATTATTATATTATCTCCTTTTGTTTCATATTTAGATTTAAGTGGCCAATAACCAATATCTAAAATTGTATTATCTGTAAAAGTAATACTACCTGATATAATATTTATAGCTCTATTAGTTCTATTATATTTATCTGTTGTAAAAGTAGCTAATTTAACACCAGTATTTCCATATCCACTATTATCTGTAAAACCAGATGTTTGAAAATTATAATTATATTGTGATAATTCAACATCTAAAATTAAACCTTTTGTTGTATTTGCCATAATTTTTAACTTATTATTAACGATCCATCAGAATCAGCTTCATAAGTGTGTTCAATTCCTGTACTATCTTGTAAAACTAATTTTGCTTTATTTAATAATTTTACTCTATAAGTATCAACACCACCAGTACCATCTGCTTCAGCATAAATTTTTAAAATATTATTTCCATCAATTTTTATAGTAGCAGACATTTCATCACCTAATGTTGGTGTGCTTGAAACAGGCATATCAAATAAAGTTACTGCACCACTATCTTCGGCTGCTTCTAAACTTCCTACATTAAATGTAGCACCTAATTCTATTTCATCATTTGTATTTATTTTTATTATATTTACTTCTGTTGTTCCTGAATTATTTCTTCCAGTTATCCAAGTATCGTTTTCTATATGAATTTCATGATTTAACCAGGTTTCACCACTTCCTACTCGTATTCCTTCAATACTACCAACATATATTCCACTATCATTAGATAAATATAAATTTCTCCAACCGTATGACGAAGAACCTAAATCAGTTGAATTGTTATAAATAGGTATTGTATTTCCGCTAATTTCAACAGTTGAATTAAATCTTAATAAAGGTGTATCAAATTCACCATAAACTAATGATGTTATTCTACTAATAGCTTCACTTGTATGATTATCATTTGCAATAAATAATTTATTTGATCCTGTTTCATAAAATCCTGCTTTATGACCTATATAAACACCACCGCTTTGTGCATTTTGACCAGCATAATAACCAATAGCCACATTACTACTACCTAAACTTTGATATAATGCACCTTGGCCTAAACCTGTATTATAACTTCCAGTTAAATTATTAAATATCGCATTGTATCCTACTGCTGTATTACTAGACCCGTCTGTAAATTTAAACATAGTACTGTGACCTATGGCTAAATTATTCGAACCTGTTTCTATTACTTTAAGTGCATAATTTCCTATTGCCATACTACCATCAGCAGTTGTAACTCCTTCTACACCTAACCCTGCTTGATAACCAATAAATATTTGATGATGATATCTCTGATATCTTCCTGCCTCAACACCTATTGCTGTACAATTATCCCAACTTTCTATTGATTGCATTGCACGATAACCTATAATTACATTATTATATCCACTACTTGTTAATCCAGTTGCAGCTTCAATACCTATAACTGTAGTAGATATATTAGCAGATCTTATAAAATCAAATCCACTAAACTTTATTAAATCACCACCAATATCAATAGTGTTACTAATTTCAACATCTGCATTTATAGTTAATTCATTAGTACTAAAATCACCATAAATTAAAGTTTGTCCTGTGTTTCCACTCCAATTAGATATGTATAATTTATCATTTCCTGTTTCTTGATAACCAGCTTGATAACCTAAAAATATATTACCATCACCAGTAGTAAGATTATATCCTGCATCAGTACCAATTAAAGTATTATTAGCGCTATTTAATAAATTATAACCAGATGAATAACCAACAGTTACATTATTAGTGCCTGTATTTGTACCACCAGCAAGATGACCTACGGATGTATTATTATAAGTTGTATTAACATTGAATATAGTTTGACCGTTAGGTATTTTGATACTGCCGTTTAAATATAAATCTCGAAATGAATAATTAGTTGTACCTATATCATTTGTACTATTTATATTTGGTATAATAGATTCATTACTTGTATAGAATCTAGCTTCTGTAATACCAGTATTTTTAAAATATAAATTATTATTGGTTTTAGTATAAATATAGGTAAATCCACTAATTACAGAAATACTTGAATCATTTTCTAATTCTTTTAAAACGATTACGGGATATAATTTAGTTCCAATTGCCATATAATTTAATTTACTTTTTATTATATATTAAATTATAATTTTAATAATTAAGATTTAATATATAGAGTATGACAAACAACATAATAATTTATAATAAATACAAAAAAATAAAAAATAAATAAATGAAAATTTATCATTTTAATGAAATGGAAGACTTTTACGGTTCTGATGATTGGAAATTAACTATTAATGTATCAGATATTTGGAATAAATATGTTAATAAGGAAACAACCTTAGAACAATTTAATATTGAATATTATAATCGGTTAGTACAAAATAAAAATAATATTGCTAAATTAGGTAATAATATTTTAAATGATTTAATTCCATTATTAAATAAAATGAAAGAAAAAAAAGAACAGAAAGAATTATTACCAGTTTATGAATCGATATATGATATTGCAGATAAATCAGACATATTAATAAAAACAAAATAAATTATGATAACAAAATTTATAGAATATATAACAGAAAAATATCAAAATACAAAAAGTTATTCAGTTGGAGATAAAGTATTTATAAGATATGATATAACAGGTGATATAGTACCTGTAAAAATAGTTAAGAAATTATCTATAAATAATTTTATAGTTTCACATAATATTGAAGGTTCTCATTTATTTAATGCGCCTAATCATGCAATAACTTTACAAGATATAGTAGGTGGTTATACGGGTGTTAGTGATGATACAGGATTAGATCCGACAGTAAATCCGACAATTAGACCATATGTTGGGGATTCAATACCAACTCAAAGTTCTTGGAGTGGTGATATGTCTTTCTACTAAATAGTGTATATAGTCCAACCTCTATATTTTAACTTTCCTTTATAATATATTGCATCTGAATTTAAAGTAGAATCAACCCATAATTCACCATACCACCAACCAGTATCATATAAATATTTATAATTTAATCCAATTAAAGCACCGTCCATACCATTTCCTTGAATTACTACTTTACAATAATTATTATCAGTAGATGTAAATTTAACATTCCATTCTATTAATTCTAAATCACAATTACTTATACTAAATTTCCAAAATTCTGATGTTACTGGTAAATCTACATGTTGTAAATTTGAATTATCATCTAATTTAATATCAGTATTATAACCACACTCAAAAGGTATTTCAAATGTAGAACCTAAATTACAATAATGTAAATAAAATTTACCTAATGTTCCGTTATTTGAAATTGTTGGAAATGTAACATTAGTAACATTAATATTACTATTCATAATAATATCACCTTCGAAAGTACCCATATTACTTAAATCTATTATTCCAGATAAAACTGTACCACTAAGTCTAAAAGTACTAAATCTATTACTTGTAACTGGCGGAGAAAAATAATATAAAGAATTAGCATTGTTTACAGAAAAATATGTTTTCATATTAGTCATTGAACCAGCACTAAGCAGTTTTAAATTATAACAATTATCAGCACTAAAATAAGTTACTTCTTGTGAACTAGCAGGTAATATTAAAAAATCTAAATTATAATTAAAATCTAATATTATATCACCAGATAGACCTGTAAGAAATGATAAATATAATGTATCTGTTAAATTACAATTTTCGGCATTAAACGATGTTATAAGTTGATTAGATGTTGTTAATTTTACAGTTGTTAATGAAGAACAACCACGTATAAATATTATACCAGCTAAATTTGAAAATCCAGTAAAATCTAACGTTTGTAATGTTGTACAATCAGAAATATACATACCAGTTGTTATTTCTAAATTATTAGTAGGCATAGTTATACTATATAATGTTGGATTTGATGATGCATTTAAATATAATAAACCATTCAAATAATTTATGTATAAAGTATGTATTAATTTACAACTACTTATGTATAAGTGAGTAATTTTTGTTGGATCGTATGTATAAACTTTTATATAAACCCAACTATCAGTAAATGATGATAAATCAATAGATGGACTACTACCAGTATAATAATCATAATTACCTACTTCCCAAGAAGCATAATCAGCACTATTATCACTAGTCGTTATTGTAGGATAAATTATAGATTTAGATGATGTATAAAAACTAAAAGAAGTTGTTAATTCTTTATTATTACCTATAAAAAGTGTTGTTGGTATACTTATCATTTTTTATATTAAATTTTGTGTTAAATTACTATATATCGGTCCTGTTGATGATTCACATATACCTGTCAATATACATACAGTATTAAATGTTAAATCTGTGTTATATCCGTTTGGGAATTTAAAATATCCTTCATAAGTTAAATCATAATTACCTGTATTAGTAATAATCCATAAATACGTTGCACCTGCTTTAAGATTTAATGGATTTTTTAAAGTTGCGTTATGAGCTAAACTCAATTTAAATACGTTACTATTATCACAATCGGTTTGTATATTTGCTGATGATGTTAATGTATATATTTCAGTCCATGATTGACCATATACTCTAACATTTTTAGAAAAAATAACATCATCATAAAATTGAGAAGTACCATCAACTATTAAATTATTTTTAATATTAGTTTCGCCTACAATTGCACCACTAGAACCGTATTGTCCTATAATAACATTACCTTCATAAAGAGTAGTTGTAGAATTATATTTACCCCCACTAATATATACATCGCCACCATTTGCATAACCATAACCACCATATAAATTTAAATCTGCACCATCATTAAAACCTTCACCTGATCGTATAGTTAATTTATAACCAACATTACCATTTTCACCACTTCCCGCAGTAACTACACTTATAATACTATTTGTTGAACCAGATAATGTTATATCACTATTAATTGTTGATGAAAATATTATTGGATTTTGTACATAAGTTTTACCATTTGCTACTGAACCAGTATATCCTATATATACATCACCTTCCGTTCCAGATGTAGTACTACCACCATATATATAAACATGACCACCGATTCCACTAATAGAATTACCTGATCCAATATACAATGCACCACCATTAACAACACCATTACCAGATAATAATTTTAAATTAGTTCCATTTTGACCAGCTACACTATTTTGACTTATAGATATAGTTCTTTGACTACCTCCACCTGATACATAATCTAATTGAACATCACCAACTATATCTAATTTTGTTGTAGGGTTTGTATTTTTACCAATAGCCACATTATTAGAAAAATAAATAGATGATAAATCTGGTGTATATGCCCAATATGAAGAAGAAATTGGTGCTGTATCACCAGAAGTTGTAAAATCTGACCATACACCATTTACACGACCTCTAAATTTATTAGTTGTAGTATTATAAATAATCATACCGTTTGCTGCACTTAAATCTTCTTCTTGTGTATTTGTTAAATTAGATACTTTTAATGCACCAGTAGTTGTTGTCATATTTATAGAACTTATAACATTTCCTCCAAAATCTACATCACCTTGAACAAATAAATCTTTCCAATAATACGTATCAGTTTCATTTAATTTTAAACTAAAATCTGTTGTAGATGTAGTCCACGAACCATCATATTTTAAACCTATACCATCATTATAAACACCAATTGCACCTGACCAATTTATAGAAAATGCCGTAGATGATTGTGTATCTAATACTAATGCATAATATGTACTACTATTTAAATTATAACTTGCAAATGTAAAATTTACAGAATCTGGTTCATACTCTATACTATCTATAGAAACAGTATTCGTACTTGTTGCTAATAATGATAATGGTTCTCCATTTGTTCCACCTGTAACAGAGTATATTTTAGCTACTAAATCACCATTCCATAATCCAACATTTCTATTAAGTAATAAAGTTGCACTTGTTAAATTGAATGCTTTTTTAACTGTAAAAATTTGTGCTAATGTTGCCCAACCACCATCATCCATAGTTTCGTAAGAAGATGATAAAGTTGTTGTTATAATACCAGAACCACTACCTAAATCATAATAATTATGTGTAGATGAATTAATATTTCTAGCATAAGTAGTATTTTGAATATATAATGGAATTTTAATTGTTATATCACCTAAACTATTATTACCTATTACTACACCACCTAATAAATCAGAACTATTAGTATTACCAGCATCTATATAAACGTGACCACCACTTGTTGTTGCAGTTGTATCACCAGCTTGTATAAAAATACTACCACCATAACTTGACACACCATCACCAGCTCTTAAAAAAATAGATCCCCCATTAGTAGAACCACTAGAACCATAAATGTATAAATTATTTGCACTTCCTGATATATCTTCTAATTTAATAGATCTATCCACAGTTCCATCAAATATAGTATTACCTGTTATACTTAATACTGAACCATTAAAGGTTAAATTAGATTCTGCATTAATACCATTAGAAGTACCATCAGATGTTAGAATTCTATTATTTGATGGATTACTAACTGTAATACCTGCTGTTAAACTTTTCCAAGTACTACTATCATATCCTTCAAAATCAGTTCCAGTATATCGAATCATACCATCAGTAGCAGTACCATCAGATGTCCCTATTTTTATATGTTTAGATAATTCTAAACTTTTCCATCTTGTTTCTATTGTTTCTATTGTTGAAAATAAAATATCAAATGCTAAATCATTATCATTTTTTGTAACATATCCACCCCCCTCTGTTGAAATAGCATAACCATTAGCATAAGTATTAGTAGAACTACCCCATACTTTAAATCCACCTAATTGTGCAGTAAAATTACCTTCAATATCAATAATATAATTAGTTGCACCTGATAATGTATATGATGAAAAGTAAAATGTAGTTTGTGTTGGTGATATATTTAAATCATCACTACTCACACTATTTGTACTTGTTGCAAGTAATGTTACAGGATCACCATCTACTACAGTATATAATTTAGCACTAATTGGAATATTATCATCACTTACCCAAGTTATACCCGTTGATAAATATACACTTACACCTGATAATGATAATCCAGTAGAAGTTAAAAATGATTGACCCGCACTTATAGTTGGATTTCCTTGTCCAGTACAATCTAAATCCCAATCTATTATATCAGTAGTTTCTATATTAGTTGTTCCGGTTATAGTTACACTAGTACTTAGAGTATATGTATCATCTATAATAGGTTCCATATTTTCAGCTTTAACTGTTCCATTAAATTGTAATATTGAATTATCAAATTCTCCATAAATTAAAGGAGTAGATGTATCTGAGTTAGATATAAAAAGTTTATTAGAACCTATTGTTTCTAAATTTCCAGATAAATATCCTATAAATACATTATAATCTCCACTAGTACCACCACTACCCGCACCATAACCAACAAATGTATTATAATTACCTACACTTCTATTGAAACCTGCCCAAGCACCTATAAATGTATTTGAAACACCATCACCTAATGTACTACCTGCATAATTACCAATAGATACATTTTCACTAGTTGATGAATATGTAGCATAATAACCAGCAGATCTATAACCTATTCCTATATCATCAGTACTATCTGTATTTTTATATCCTGATTGATATCCTAAAAATATATTTCTACTACCAATAGTTACAGCATTACCTGAATCATTTCCTAAAAAAATATTATTTGCACCACCGCTTAAACTTGATGCTGTACCTGTTCCATCTGAATATATATTTGCACTTCCATCTAAAACCAAATGACCAGAACTACCAGATTCTCCGATTGTTGAATTATTTCTAGCGGTTTCTACCCATATAATACCATTATAAAGTAATGATATTGTATGATTATTTCCTAATGTAATATTACCGTTTAATCTTGTATTTGATCCAGTATTTATTGTTATTGTATTAGTATCACTATTACCTCTTAATGTAACTGTTTGTCCTTCAAATAAACCATCAGATATACTTGTAGTTGAATTTAATGTTATTGCAGTTTCTGCTGATAATATCATATAACTACTTGTTATTGATAATGTTGAATCATCTACGGGTGTTAAAGTTTTAACAGTATAAAATAAATTTTCAATTTCTACGTTATAATAGGTTTCTTTAATATATGTCATTGGTAGGTATAATTATTTTTATATTATATATTAATTAACCAAAGTTGAACTATTACTGATTAGTAATTTTTTGTTTCATAGATATAAGTATTTATTCTAAAATATGTTAAATTAGAAATTAAATCCAATCAATAGGAATATCACCATAATTACTTAAACTAGTTAATGAATTACCCGCTCCTCCAAAACATTGTGTTTTAGTAGGTGTCCCAATAGTACAATTCCATAAATCTGGTGCTTCACCCTGTGTTCCAGTAAATGTTGTTCTATAAAAACATTGATAAAAACTAATTGTTAAACCAGAAAATCTTGTTGTTTGATCACCATCAGCATAAAATATATTTCTATTTAATTGTAATTTTATACAATTATAAAACGTTTGATAAAACGACCTATCCGATGCTGATGTATTATATCTAAATAAATCAGTTGGTATTGTTTCTAATGATGTACAATTATAAAATGTTCGATAAAATCCCCAATTTGATACTAATGTATTATATCTAAACAAATCAGTTGGAATTGTTGTTAATGATGTACAATTATAAAATGTTGAATAAAATCCATCATATGAAACATTTATATTATATCTAAACAAATCAGTTGAAATTGTTGTTAATGATGTACAATTATAAAATGTATAATAAAACCCATAAACTGAAACATTTATATTATATCTAAACAAATCAGTTGGAATTGTTGTTAATGATGTACAATATTCAAATATACTATTAAAAGTTGAAACTAATGTATTATATCTAAACAAATCAGTTGGAATTGTTGTTAATGATGAACAACTATCAAATACATAAATAATTTCAGTCACATTAGTACATCCACTAAATAAATCACTATGTATTGTTGCTAAATCTGTACAATTATAAAATGTACTATCAAAACGTTCAACATTAATATTATTACTAAATAATCCAATTGGTAATTCTGTTAATGACGAACAATTTTGAAATGTATACTCGAATGCTATAACATTTGTATTACTACTAAATAAATCAGTAGGTATTGTTATTAATGATGTACAATCTTGAAATGTAGCATTAAATGTAGTTACATTAGTACACCCACTAAATATATCATCTGAAATTGTTGTTAATGATGTACAATAATAAAACGTTTGTCTAAAATTATTGATATTAGTACAATCACTAAATAATCTACTAGGTAATGTAGCTAAAGCATAACATCTTTCAAATGTTTTATAAAATTGAGTTGCATTAGTATTTATTCCAAATAAATCACTTGGTATTGATGATAATAATTGACAATTATAAAATGTTTGATAAAAACTACTACCTAAAGAACTATTGAAAATATTTCCATTAATTGTTTCTAATTTTGTACAACTATAAAATGTATAATCAAATGAAGTAACCACATTTGTATTAAATAATTCGGATGGCAATGTTACTAAGTTTGTACACTGATAAAATGTTCTATTATAATTAGTAATTCTGATATTATTATTAAATAATTCATTAGGTATTAATGTTAATGCTGTACAATTATAAAATGTATATTCAAATGTTGTAACATTTATATTATCTTTAAATAAATTACTTGGTATTGTTGTTAATTTTGTACAATAATAAAAAGAATATGAAAAATTAGTAACATTAACATTCCCATCAAATATACCACTTGGTATAGATTCTAATTTTGTACAAAAATAAAATAATCTGTAAAAACTAACAACTTCTGTTAATCTACCTTGTTCAGTTGATCCTGATGGTAGCGTAGTTAAATTAGAACATCCGTTAAAATTAATTAATTTAAATCCTAAATCGCCCCATGATTTAATTTCTATTATTTTTGTATCTATTGCTGAAATATTATTTACACAAAAATATTCACAAGTACCATTTATTTTTATATCAAAAGAAGAAGTTGAAGTATATGTATGAACGGCATTTGAATCATTATAAGATTTAACATAAGATTTATTTCCATCTCCCCAATCAACACTATAATCATATTCATAACCATTAACCATAGGTATTGTGAAAATATTTCCAGCAGTAACACTAACACTAAATACAAATGGATCATATTTAATAGATTTAGCACTTTGTCTTTGAGGTAATTGTGTAAATATTCTATCACCTTCATTTTTATTACTAACATTATATTTGTTAACACTTAATAATTGTATATTATCCATATTACCATCTAAATTCCTATCTGCTGATTGTAATCTTTTAAACCAACCTAACCATAAATATGTTCCTTCTAATACAAATGTATTATTTAGTACTTTTTTTCTTAAAATACCATCAATTATAATAAATTGATTGTCGTCTTCATCTCTACTTAATATAATATGATACCAAGTACTTGCACTTAATGACATATATAATTCTATGAAATTCGTTGATGTTCCTACACTATTTGATTGAACTACTCTCATTCCATAAGTTCTAAAAGCAAAATTAAATTCTCTTAAAGGGTGAACACCGTTACTAATATTTAATAATGTTCCTTCTGTGGAAACAGTATTATATTTAGCCCAACATTCAAAATGAAATGTACCAGTTCCTATATCATAAGTTGAACCACTTCCGCCGTCTAAATAATCATTTGTTCCTCCAAAAGTAACACCTTCATTCGGTACTAAAACTGGTCTATTTGATGATGTTATTTGTTCAAAATATTTATCACCTACTAAACTATTCCAATTTAATACACTACCTGTTTCATCTTCTATACTAATATTTTTACTTGATAATGCAAAAGTTACATACTTTTGTAAATTATTAGGTATAATTTGTTTATATGTTGATGGTAAAGAATTACATCTCAATGTTGGTATAAAAATCTGATCGTTTAAATTATAACCTAATGAATTATAAGGAGTTGAACCTGTAATTCCATTATACATTATTAAATCATCAATATTTCCATTTAAATAGGAAGCCGAAAATTCTTTATAAATCCAAAGTCCATCGGCAGTATCTAATGGTTTATAAATAGTATTACCAAATTTAGAAACATATGTAAAATATGTGTCTTTATTTGTATCAGATGTCAATGCATCACCATTAACTTCATAATCACCACCTATTCCAGTTGATACTATTGTAAAAGTTTTAGCAATATTAGTATTAGGATTATATACCCACATACCAGAATTTGTACCTGCATATATGATATTATCTATAACAGATAAATTATAAATTATATTATTAGGTAGTGGATCACCTATAACTTCATAATCACCAATAGGTGAAGTATTTATAACATTATATAATTTTCCTGTATTATTTATTTCACTATAAAACCATATACCACCTGTAGTTGTATCCCAATATCCAACTATAAATACAGAATTTCCGGATAAATCTATATACCAATCACATTTTTCTGCATCAGTATTTGGTGCTGGATCTCCAATTACTTCATAAATTCCACCTATATTTGTATTTGTATAATTTAATTTTTTACCATTTTCTGTTGCTATATCATATAACCAAGCATAATCAGGACTTTCTCCTGCACTTGTTGTTCCAATTTTAGATTTTTGATAATTAAAATTAACTTGATTTGCTGTATGTGGTGTATAAACATCACCACTACTAACTACTATGTTATTAACATCATAAGATATATTTAAATCAAAATACTTTGGCATTCCTTCACCTGAAATAAAAAGACCTGCACCATAATAACAACCATACAATCTATTTATATCTGTATCTATCGAAATACCTTTCCATGAATGTGTTGAAAAATTACTATATGCCATAATATATCCTGTGTTTGTTATATAATCATATTCCCATAATGTATAAGTTTGACCAACATATAATTTTTTTGTAATATGGTTATATGCAAACGACAAAACACTTTTATCTGGTAATGGATCACCATTTACTTGATGAATTCCACCTATTCCTGTTGTTGTATTATCAAAAAGAATTCCTGTATTTGTAGTTATATTATATTCCCAAATTGCACCTTTTGTAATAAAACCATACCATGTTCGTTGTTCTGTATCTGATTCATACTGATATTGAGAATATATAGAACCATAAGTAGAATAAAGAGGAAAAGAATCACCATTTACTACATATGTTTCACCAGATGATGTGGTAGTATTATTTAATAATTTACCTCTTGGTTTCGTAGTGCTTTCTACATATTCATCAGTATCATATTTAGCAAATTGGACTCCATTAATATTAGAATAAATTATATAGTCAGTTGGTAAATCATATTGTTTTCTTAAAATACCATTTATTGTTATATTAATTTGATCACCATTTCTAAAAATTGCGATATGTGTTTCTTTTTTAAACGTTATAAAATTGTTAATATTTTCTAATGTGATTTTTTGATCCCATGTTGAACCATTACTTGATAATGCTAATGTTAATGAATTAGATGGCCATCCTAATATTTCATCTATATACATAATTGCATATGATGTATAGCCAGAATTTACCCTTGAAAATAAAACATTATAACCATACGTTTCATTAATTCTAACCCAAAATTCTATATGGAAATCATTATCTAATAAATTTAATGTACTGTTATAATTACTTATAAGATGTATTGTACTAGAACCGTTTTCGTTATCAAAATTAATTCCTAATTTTTTATCATATTGAGGTTTAGATGTATAACCTGTTTGTTCAAAATAAATATTATTTAATTTTGAATATAATTTTTCAATTCTATTACTATTATCTAATATGGAATTATAAATATATTTACTTGAAAGTTCTAAAATTTTACTCATAGATGTATATATAAAAATTAATTATTCAAGAGATATTTAATTATTTTTTAAAATATTTTCCATACTTTAAGTCCTGTAAAACTTGCACTAACATATATATAATTATCATATATTAAAAACGAATAAGTTCCACCTGGATTTGTTAAAGCATCTACATAAGTTAAAGTCGTTCCATTAAAACTATATCTTTTAATTGTATCAGTGCCTATAGAATCACCGACATAAATATAAGTTCCATCATCATATACACCACTATAACTAACACTTGATCCTTGTTTATTTTCAGTAATATATGTAAAACCAGTTCCATCAAATGTATATACAAATAATCCATCAAGATATCCACCAACATAAATATAAGTTCCATCACTATAAGATGTTACATATCTATCTGCTAATGTATAATTTTCTATTGTTGTTATTCCTGAAATTGTAGTTCCATTAAAAGAAAATGCTGATATCCCATTAGTTCCTGTAACATAAATATAACCACCACTACATAAAACATCTCCGTTTAAAGATAAATAGGTTTGATTGTTATCTTTATATGTAAATGTTGAACCATTAAAAGAGTATGCATCAAAACCTTTATATAATCTACTAACATATATATAAGTACCATCAGTATTTACATCACCATAAGTATCATCACCACCTTGACTTTGTGTTATTTCTGTTATTTTTGTTAATGTAGTTCCGTTAAAAGAATAAGCATATAACCCATTATATTTTGCAGCATTAGGAAAATTTGAACTTGTAACAAAAATATAACTACCATATCCAGTAACCCCGTTAAAATCAACACCTGCACTATCATCATCTGTATCTAATAAAGTTAAACCAGTCCCATTAAAACTATAAACTGATAAACCAGTTACTGATCTTGCTATATAAATATAAGTTCCATCATAATAAAGACCATTATATTCATCTCCGTCGTCTATTGATGCTGCTAATCTATACTAGTTAAAATTCTGAAAATTACTTATTGGAGCAGGTATCATATTTTTTAATTTTTTTTATGTTAAAATTGTCATATACCAAATAGAACCATCATATAAACCAGTAAGAATAGATACAGAACTACCAGTTAAATTTATTGCAGTAGTTGAACCTAAAATAGTAAATGCACTTAAATCTAATGTATTTGTTCCACCTGCATCTTGAACTATTTTCCATATATGTGTTCCTATTTGTGGATTACTCGGTGCTGCTAATATCCTATTATCTGTTAAAGTAACAGTATGGTAATTACCTTTATTACAATCAGTTGTAATTGAAGCAGCATCTGTTAATGTATCCAAATTAAAATAAGTTTGACCACCAAAATTCATATTACCTGCAAAAAAACTTGTACCTGAACTTTGAGAATTAATTGCATATTTAGTAATACCAATATCAATTGAATTATCAATATAAATACCTTGTGATAATGTGACTGTTCCACTATTTGTCCATTTTGATCCTGCTTCTGCTGCACCTACAGATATACCCGTTGCTTCTGATATAGTATTTGTTGTACTTGCATTAGTTATTTTAATATATAATCCTCTTGCTCTTGTAATATTACTAGATGATGTTGATATTGTTTGTACATCTGTAAAATAACCAAACGCGTCATCTATTGTACCTGTCCCATAAGCATAAATTGTAGATGATGTTCCATATAAATTATTAGCTGTTCCGTTATCATATCTATAAACTCTAGAATCTGTTCCTAATCCAAATTCTATCCTAGCACTATTTCTATTAATTGAATAATTAGATGCACCATAATTTACTGTTTGTGTAGTAGTTCCAGAATATTCTGCTTTACTATATAACCCATATCTATAATAATTATTAGAACCAGTAGAAAAATTATGAAAATATGCACCATATGAATGTGAAGAATTATCATTAATATAAAGATCTAATCCTTTAGGATAAGTTGAACCGGATATTCCTATTCCTACACTACCTTCTGTGTAATATAAATCTGTTCCATTTTTTTCCCATCTGTTTGTATATGCTGTATTCCATTGAGTAGATGTTCCGTCTGTGGCTGTAATTACTCCATTAACATCTAAAGCAGTTGTAGCACCTGTGGTTAATATTCCTACTCTACCTGTTGTTCTATCTATACTTATAGCATTAACATCATTTGCAACTAAAGCATCAGAACTTTGATGTACTCCAATATTTAATATATTATTAACACCATCATAATTTATAAACGCCCCTTGGTAATTATCATTTACCTTAGCTTCTGTAAATCTAAAATTTATAGCTTCATTTGCATTATCTGAACTTAGTCTGAATGTTTCATTTGAACCAACTATGTGATTTTTAGCAAATGGTGTAGAAGTTCCTGTTCCAACTTTACCATCTGTATCAATTACTAAACGATCATCTGTATCCAAATCAATACTACTGGCAATCTTAAACTTATCACCATCAGAATTATCCACCCCTACTACCCATCTTTTAAGTCCTGTTAATAAAAATTGAATTACTACATCTCCTGTTCCGTCTTGTTCAATAGTTAAACCTGCACCAGCAGTAGTGGCTGTATCATCTTGATATATATGCAAAGGTGACGTAGCATCTGTAGTTCCTATTCCGACTTTACCATCATAACTAATTCTCATTGCCTCAACTTGTGCATCTGTGCCTGTTGAACTTGGGTGAATAAAAAATGCTAAACCCATTTGATCATCATCAGAAGTTCCTTGAACTCCTGCTATACTTGCTCTTTGTCCAGAAGTATTAGACATCCTAAATCCAATGGCAGAACTAAATAATCCAGAACCACTACTACCACCTCTTAAACTTAATCCTGCATTTTGTGTGGCTGCAACAAAATTAGTATCTGTAATATCAACCATATTATTAGGAGCAGTCATTCCTACACCTAACCTATACGCAACAGCCAATCCTACTGTACTTGCTAATTTAGTCGTAGGGTCATAACCAATAGCAACACCTTCATAATCAGTTATTGTTCCTGTAACAACTGGTTGTAAATGGAGAGTTGAATAATACCCACCTGATGCTGCAACTTGTCTATGTCTTGCCAAAATCCACGCATAACCAGCATTAATGATGTCAGGTGTTCCAAATTCTATCGCATTATTATTTCCTGTGATTAAAAACTGAGAATTACTTCCTGATACAGTAGGAACTACGACACCAGTTCCACCTACAAATAATGTACTAGATGGAGATAGTGCTGTAAGTCCTCTAATATTAACATATCCAGTTGTATCAATAGTTAAGAAATCATTTGTTCCTAATCCAAAATTATTACTGATTTTAAATTTATCACTATCAGAACCATCTACTCCTATAGTCCAACTTGTTGCATCATTTCTAAAAGCAACTGCACCATCAGAATTAGCTGATGTTCTTTCAAATATAGCTTGTAAATTAAAAGAATTATTAAGTACGTGTAAAGCTCTTTCTGGTGCAGTTGTTCCTATACCTACATATCCTCCAATACCTTGTAAAATTAAATTATTTGTAGAAGTAGCTCCAGCATCATAAACTTGAATATTCATATATGTATCACCAGATATTGCACCTGAATAAATTCTTAAACCAGAACCAACACCAGTCGTATAATCACTATTAAAAAATCTAGCCAAATCAGTTGATGCGGTAGATGGTTGAACGTGCAAGGCAGATGATGGAGTTACACTTGGATTAATAGAAACAATTCCTTCAACAGTTAGAGTACCTGTAAATGTATCAGTTTCATTTAATAAATAAGTATTTGTATCTACACTACCATCTGCTTTTAAAAATTCAGTAGACAATCCACCAGTTTTTACAAAAGTAGAACCTGTAATACTACCAGCAAAATAAGAAGTTCCTGTACTAGCTGAATATATAGCATAACTTAAAATATTACCTATATTAGTAGATTCATCAATATAAATAGCATATGAATTATCAACTGTACCACCATTATTTGTCCAATTATGTTCTAATCCAAGTTCAATGCCATAAAGATTTGTTACTGATCCTTTATTAGCATTAAAACTTACTTGAACACCTGAAATATAATCTGCTGTTGCTGACAAACCGTCTTGTTCTATCCAATATTGAGCACCAACAATTCTATTTACAACACCTGAATTATATACGGCAACTTCATGACCTCTAAGATTATTATTAGATGCATTATTACTATTATTATCAACTTTAGCATATATACCTATTAATTCATCTGAATATCCTGTTCCTAAGTTTTTAGCATAAAAATATCCACCAACGGTTGCACCAAGATTTGTTACATTAGATACACCAGATATTTCAGCAGATGCATATATTCCAATTAACCAATTTAAATCTGTATCTTCATTAGTATGTGTTGATCTAATATCTGCTCCATAACTATATATTTCAGAACCAGTTGTATTGTTTTTTATTAAATATAATCCTTTATTAGTAGAAAAATCTACTCCTACACCTAAATTAGTTCCATCAAATGTTAATCCAGTAACACCTTCAATTGTATTATCATCTGTAAATATAGCTAATTGATTATTTATAGGTGTTCCTGTTGTATTAACCCATCCTTGTGAAGTTTGTGCAATTGCATCGACAACAGCACTAGATGTAGGTATATGTGTATTATCGTTTGTTAATATTGTTTCTATTGTATTAATAGTAGAACCTGATACTAATTTAATTCCACCATCTTTTAATTCAACTCCTTCTATTGTAACACCTAATGTATCCGTAGATTCATTAATTATATTTACATTTAAAATGCCTGTTTCATAAACATATTTAAGTCCAGAATGTGTTTCAAAACTAGTAGTGGTCGAATTCCAAAAAGCTACACCAGTATCAGTAGGTGTATCTTGTCTTGTAGCAACAGCTTGAAGACTATCATTAATAGTAACTAACGTTGGTGTAAAAGTTGCATTAGATGTTAAACCAGATATAACATTAGAAGTATCAAAAGTTCCAAAAGTTCCTTTTATCTTTACAAATGTAGATTGATCAGAAGAATAAATGTATCCTCTTGCCCCTGTATTTTCTTGTAAAATTTCTTCTTGAATAGTAAACGGGCCTCCTGTTATTGTACCTGTTGTTAATTGTATATAATATTCACCTAATTCAAATGTATCAGAAGATTCACTAAATCCCCATCTATAAGGTGTTAATGTTCCTCTATCTACTTCCCATCCTGCAAAACCTAATGTAACACCAGCACTAGTTTCACCATAATTAATTACAGCTAAATTGTCTGTTACTAAAAAGGTTTCTGCACTACTTGTAAAATATGTTCCAGTTACTGATATATTTCCAGCTATTGTTAAATTTTGTAATATTGATACATCATTTCCAATAATAATTCCTTGTGAAGCAGTATATTCGTAAATGTAATCTGTTTTTAATCTAGTATGCACATTTACATATTGATTAGTATCTCCATCAATTGAAATAGCAGAACTTCCTACTGCCCCTTGTGTAGTAAATATTAATGGTATATCACCATCATTACCTTCTGCCCTACCTGTATATAAAACTCCTTTTGTAGTAGTAATATTTAATCCAATTCTTTTTGTAGAATTATTCCCAACGGTATCAGTATTTGTCAATGCTTCTAATGATATTGGTTCTTGTGTAGTACCAGCAGGTGCAACCCATAAAGCACCATTAGTAATATTATTATCTTCATCACCTAAAAGAAAAGCAGCTCTAACATATTCATTAACACCTTGTGCTTTAAAACTAACTACATGTCCAGTATCACTATCAACTGATTGAATTAATCCACCACCTGATTTAGTAGATGTTAAATCACCATCTTTTAATTCAACTCCCTCTATTGTAACACCAGAATTAATATCTAATTCATTAATTGTATTTACTCTAATTGGAATTTTAAAATCTACATTTGAAGATCCACTTATATTAATAATTTCAGTGGTTTCATTATATATAGAACCCCCTAAATATAAGTTTAACCAATTTCTTGTTGTTGTGCCTAAATTTAATTGATTTGAAGCATCAGCATAAAAATTTACACTAGCTACTATTTCAGAATTATTAATAGATAATCTTTGAAATGTATTAGTAGTAAAGATTAATGTATCATTTTCACTTTCATAAATTCCAGTATTACCATCACCAAACCATAATCCAGTATTTATACCATAATTTTGATTTTGATCTATTATAATTTTATCACTATATAAATTACCACCGAATGTAATACCAGAACCTATATTAAATTCCGTAATATTATTGACATATGCTATTCCTTCTAAATATAAATCTTTAAAAGCAGTATCACCAGAACCAATATCTATTGTATTACCAGAAGTTGGTATTAAATTTCCATCTACAGCATCCCAACTAACAGAAACAGCAGGATTATCAATTTGTATAAAAGTATCACCAGATGAATAATATAAATGCCCGTCTATATTAGAATATAATCTACCAGCACCTGGTGTTGGTTCAGTTGTTCCAGATAATTCTAAAACACTATTAATATAAGTAAAACCCGTTCCGGATATATTTTCAGTTGATAATGTATCTAAACCACCTGTTAAAATAGATATTTTATCGGTACTAGATTGGCAAATAAAATTACCTTCACCTATTGTACCACCTATTGCTATTTCTGCATTTGCATAAATAGTGCCGAATGATGTAATAGTGCCACCTGCTGATATATTCGTAGTTGCTCTTAATGTACCTAGAAAATAATTATTATAAGTAGCAGTTGGTGTAACATTATAACCTATACCATATTGATTAATTCTTACTGTTTTTGTACCACCAGATAATGATAAATAAATTATATCATCAGCAGCCATATAAAATCCTGTAATATCATTAAACCAAATTCCGTAATCAGTATTATAATTTGTTTCATTATTAATATTTAAACGACCTTTAATATAAATATCTTTAAAAGCAGTATTACCAGAACCAATTACATAAGTAGAATCAGATGTAGGTAAAAAATCAGAATTAACACCACTCCAAACAACACCTAATGAACTAGCAATATTTCCATCTCCACTTAAAGTTGAATCAACTTCTACTGATTTTATAGCTTCATTAATTTTAGTTCTTACACTTAAACCACCCTCGCCATTTACAAATTGGTCTATTTTAGCCATTGATATTATTTTTATTTTTATTATGTGGATATTGTCATTATCCAATTACTACCATTATAAACTGCAATTAATAAACTTATAGCATTTGATACAGTAGATATTGTTTTTGTTGTTCCGATAATTGTAAATGCTGTTAAATTTAATGTATTTGTTCCACCAGCATCTTGCGTAATAATCCATTGATGAACTGAACCAACTAATGAATTTGTTGGTAAATTTAATATACTATTTCCTGTTAAAGTAACTGTATGAATATTACCATTATTACAATTTGTATTAATACCTGTATCATTTAAAGTATCTAACACATAAGTAGTTTGACCACTGAATGTTACCACATCACTAAATCCAACATTTCCACTAATTGTAGGTACTATTAATGGTGCATTTATTCTTAATAGTGGTGTATCAAATTCTCCATAAATTAAAGCACCTGTTGAATCAGCATTTGAATTAGAAATATATAATTTATTATTATAAACTTCATTATATCCTGCTTGATTACCAATAAATACATTTAAATTACCTTCATTATTATAACCAGATTGAAAACCTAACATTACATTATATGTTCCACCTGTATTAAAAAATCCTGATTGATAACCTATTATAGTATTATATGAACCGTCTTCTAATATAGTAGCAGCATAACCACCAAATATTGTGTTCTGTGTTCCTGTTGTTAATGTGTATAATGTATCATAACCGACTGCTGTATTATTATCACCAGTTGTTAACGAATCTACACCTAATCCTGAACGATAACCAATAAAAGTATTATTAGATGCATTAGCATAAGTACCTGCACCATAACCAATTACAACATTATTTGAATAATTATCACATTGACTTAATGTATTTGTACCAATAGCTATATTATTATCACCTTCGTTTAAAATAACACCAGTATTATAACCTATTAAAATAGAATTAGTTGTACCAGTATTAGTTGATATACCATATCCAATTCTAACGGTATTTCCGGCAAATTGTAAATAACCTTCCGTATTAGTTATAGATAAATAATTATTTGCAACTAATGTATCAGTATTTGTTGTTCCAGTGACAATAAATGTAGAACCATTCCATGTCAATCCACTTTGACCTTCTATCGTATTGGTATCAATAAACATTGCAATTTGATTAACTAATGGAGTTCCAGAAGCATTAATCCATCCTAATGTAGATTGTGATATAGCATCAATTACAGCGCCTGATGTTGGTATAGATGTATCTGAATCTGATATAGTTGTTTGTATTGTATTTACAGCAGGTCCTGTACCTAATGTAATTCCACTATCTTTTAATAATACATAATCTATTGTAACACCAAAATCTGTGTTAAATTCCATAATAGTATTAGTGTATGTAGTTCCTGTTAAATATAAGTCTTTCCAAGCATAATTAGATGATCCTATATTATATGTATTATTTATACTCGGTATTATATTACTATTTATAGATAAAAAATCACCACCTGTATCAAGTTGAAAAAATGTATCACCAGAAGAATAATATAAATGTTTATCTGTATCTACATATAATAATCCAGTTTGTGGACTAGGTGCAGTCATTCCAGATATAACAATAGAAGCATTAAATCTCAAAAAATGATTATCAAATTCACCATAAACTAAACTAGTTAAACTTGTTGCTGTTGTAGTTGATTGTGAATGAATATATAATTTATTACTACCAGTTTCATTATAACCTGCATGTTGCCCAATATTAATATTATATGAACCTGTTAAATTAGAATAACCAGTTTTATAACCAAAATTAATATTATTATGTGCAGATGTTGCTAATTTACCTGATTCAGCACCAATAGAAATATTAAATTGACCATTTGTAGTTGTACCATTACCTAATCCAGCTTGATATCCAATAAATATACCATAAGCACTTGCAATAGTATCTCTAGCTGCTGATTCACCAATAGCAATAATTGATGTACTTTTATTTAGAAGTAATGTTTGATATCCAATACCTACACTATAATTTCCACTTACAACAGCAGAACCAGATTGACCACCAATAAAAATATTTCCTATACCATCTCGAATAGCATCACCTGTTTGATAACCTAATAATACATTATTTGTACCATCAGTTAAAGCAACTCCTGCAACATTACCTAAAATAACATTATTTCCACCAGTTCCTGTTAAATTACCTGAATTTAATCCTAAAAAAATATTTGTGTTTGTTACACCGTATGTTAAAAATCTATCATTTCCTATTTTAATATTATCACTAAAATAAATATCTCTAAATCTATAAGTTCCATTACCTAAATCGTATGCATCATCAGTATCTGGGATAAGATTTGATGTTAATGAATCAGACCAATTAACAGTAGATGAATCAAGTTGAACAAAAGAAGTACCACTAGAATAATATAAATGTCTATCAATACCTACATATATTCTACCACCTATTGATGGATTTGATGGTTCGGTTAAACCACTTAAGTCTAAATATTCTACACTTTGATTGTTGACAGAAACATTACTTATACGTGGATAAATTTGCTTTACAAATGACATTCTTAATTATATTTTTTTAATTATATATAAAATATCATAAGATATATTTTAAACACTGCTTTAATAATAGGGTTGTTATTATATTATTCTTTTTAATAATAGGTAAATATTAATTTTACCTGTACCCCAATTATCAGAACTAATGTATAAGTCAGTATTAACTGTATCACTAAAATATAATTGACCTAATGGGATTTCTCCATTATAATTTGCAGTAACAGAAAAATTATCAATTATTTCTGTTGAACCAGTTTGAACTAATCCTAATGAAACATTTCCTGCTGAATTTCCAGATGTTTCTTTAATAACACAAAAATCAATAGCATAACCTGCTGATACATAATCATTTAACTGAGTATTACCTGATATATTTGTTTGTGATATTCTAATTAATTCATCATATTCTTCTGCAGCTACATTAATAAATTTACCAGTAGTAGAATCATAAGATAACATATCACCTTCTTGTAAATTAGATAAGTTATCAGAATTTATAATATTATCAGATAATTTAATATAAGTAGTTCCAGATGAATAATATAAATGTGAATCAGTAGAATTTACATATAATAAACCATTTTCTGCTGTTGGCTCGGAAATTGCTTTTAATTTTAAATGACCATTTATTTTAATAAATAAATTATCAAATTCACCATAAATTAATGATGTATTTGAATCAGAAGAAGATGTACTTTGTGCATGTATGTATAATTTATTTGTTCCTGTTTCATTATAACCTGCATTTGCACCTATAAATATATTATTAGATCCTACTAATGATTCATACCCAGCTTTATAACCAAGTAGTGTATTATAGGATCCACCTGATAATAAGTACGATGTTTGATATCCAATTGCAGTATTATAATTCCCTGTTGTAATACTAGATAATGAATATCCACCAAACGCAGCATTTTGAACACCAGTAGTAAAATTTAATAATGATCTATAACCAAAAGAAGCATTATTAGAACCTGTACTTTGACCATCTACACCTTTTCCAGATTGATACCCAAAAAAATCATTTCTTCCTGAAGCATATGAACCAGCTTCATGACCTACCATTACAGCACCAATATCGGTTGTTAATTTTCTACCAGCATATGCACCTATTATAACATTATCACCACCTGTATTAATAATATCACCTGCAAGTCTACCAATAAGAATATTATTATCTGCTTCTGTAATATCATTTCCAGCATAATAACCTATTACTATATTATGAGTTGCTAATGTTAAATTATTTCCTGCATAATAACCTATTACTATATTATCGGTACCTGTTAGAGTTTCATTTCCTCCTCTTCCAATGAAATAATTATTAGATCCAAAAGCTTGTATTAATGTTCCCGTAGACTCATATTTTATTTTGGGTGTATAAACTATTGAAAATAATTTAGTAGTAGAACCTATTGTATAAGTACTTGTTGTATCTGGTATTATATCACTACTAACATTACCCCAATCAACACCAGGATTATCAATTTGAATAAAAGTACTACCAGAAGAATAATATAAATGTCCATCAACACCAGAATATAATCTACCAACAATAGGGCTTGGTGCTGAAACACCTGATAATTGTAAATATCCTGTATATGTAATACTTGTAGTATCACCCGACCAATGACCAACAAGAGGTGTAGCTACAGTACCATCACCAGTGAAATATCCACTAGTAACTTCTACTGTTTTCATAGCTTCGTTTAATTTAGTTCTTACACTTAATCCACCTTCACCATTCGTAAATTGATCTATTTTTGCCATTGTCTATTTATATTTTATTTATATATTAAATTTAAATATTATATATGATTAGTTCACTTTCTAATACTTCTCTTTGTTCACAATAATTTAATATTTCAAATATACTTGAATAATCATTATCTTCTAAAACTTCTTCAGGTAATATCCACAAATTACCCTGTATTTCAATTGGATCTAATGCTTTCCATTGTCCATAATTACCTTTCACTTGATCTTTTTGTGTTTCGTCTAATATTATCATTTTTTAAAATTTATTTTTTTATTATGTAGATGATAAATATGTATTACAAGCATCTGTTAAAACTGTTATTTCATCAACGGATAAACTAGCTCCTGCACCAGCAAATGCATATCTTTTTCTAGCAAAACTTGTTGCACCAGAAAAATAATGGTGCAAACACCCCACATACAATGTTGTAGCAGGATAATCTGCTGAAGCGGCTGAAGTTGAACCTAATGATGTTTTGTTTCTATATAATGTTGTTGAGTTTGAAGCAGTTCTATTAAGAACAAAAAATCCTGTATACTGTGATGAAGAAACAGTCCAATCTACGTTTGTATTTAATTCAACCCTGGCCATATTATCACTATAAAAATTAGCCGAAATATACCCAGATGATGGTCCTCCTAACACACCAATATCATACATAGATTGTGTTAATGGTTCTGTTACTGTTGTAGGATATACAAACATAGAAGCACTATTTAATGAATAATTTACACGATGTGTACTAGGTGTATAATTAGTGTTTATATAAGAACTACTACCATTTGTCGAAAACCCTGCTAATGATGTAAATATTGGTGAATTAACCAAAGTAGCGTTACGTGTACCTGGAGTTTTCCAATTTATTTGTGCTTCACCTGCAGTATTAATTTCATTTGCAAAATTATAAAATACATCTAATTTATCCCAAACCCCAGCATTTACTAAACTTTCAACTAATGTATTTTGTGCTAATGTAACTGATTCACTAGGTTTAGTTGTCATTGAATTATATACTGTTCTATATTCTTCAATAAGATCGTAAGTATCATCTAACCAAGGACTTGTATCAACCCAAAAACCATCATCATTCCAATAACCCATTTCTACAACATGTGCTAGATTTATAGTTGCATTCCAACCTTTTCCTAATAAATTAGCTATTGCAGTAGTACCATCAAAACCACCTGTACCTGAATCATAACCATCATTAGCACCACTTAAACTAATTGTACCACCAGTCCAAGTCGTTTGATCTAATAATACTAATGTTTCATTTACTTCGGCTGTTGTCATATTATTATCATCCATATTAATAATAATATCATCACAAGTTTGACCTGATAAATCTTCCCAATTTAATACACCAAGAGAACAACCAGATAATTGAATATTAGTAATAACTACATTAGTAGATGGAAATGTTAATCCTGTTAATTCACTATTTCCATAAAACACAAAATCAGTAACATTTGTTAAACCAACTAAATTAACATTTCCAACTAAATATTCATCAGCCATATCAATTGTAGTAATTCCAGTTATATTAGAATTCGATAATTCACCATATAAAGTTGCACCAGATAATCCTGTGAAATTTGCATTATTTGTTAATTGGTCACTAAATCCACTTAAACTCCAATTCACTGTCTGAATAGAAGTTACACTTGGTGTAAATGTACTTGGTGCATTTGTTGTATATGATACTGCTACTTCATAACCTAATCCACCCCAATCAGTAGGTATAAATTCATAATTATATAATTCTATATCAGTTGCAAAACATTCTGTTCCAGTTGCACCTGAATGTGTTATCCATAAATCAGGAGCATCACCAGAAACAATTGCACAAGAGTAAAATGTTCTATAAAAAGTATCAACATTTAAATTTGTATCAAATAAATCTGATGGTATAGTAGTCAATAAATTTGAATCTTGAAATGTTGATTCAAAAGTAGTAACACCTGTTTGACTATTAAATAAGTCTGTTGGTATTATTGATATATTAGTTCCATAAAATGTTGCAGCAAAAGTTGTAACACCAGAACAATTATCAAATAACCCACTTGGAATTGATGTTAATGGACATTCATAAAATGTAGATCCAAAATTTTCTACTAAAGGATTATTATTAAATAATCCAGTTGGAATTGATGTTAATGGTAAATAAAAGAAAGTAGCCACAAAAGTTGTAACTAATGGATTATTATCAAATAAATTAGTAGGTATTGATGTTATACCATTTGCATAATAAAAAGTAGAATCAAAAGTATTAACTAATGGGCAATTATCAAATAATCCAGAAGGGATATTTGTTAAACCTCCACAACTTTGAAATGTTGATGCAAAAGTAGTAACACCTGTACAATAATCAAATAATCCATCAGGAATACTCAATATGCCAATATTTCCATAAAATGTAGATCCAAAACTTTGAACATTAACATTATTATTAAATAATCCTTCTGTAATACCCGTTAAAGCATTACAACTAGTAAAAGTATTATAAAAAGTTGTAACCAATGGATTATTATCAAATAAACCAGAAGGAATCCAATCTATTGCTGTATTATAAAAAGTAAAACTAAAATTAGTAATTAATGGACAATTATCAAATAATCCAGATGGTATTGTTGTAAATGATGAACCATCGTGAAATAAACTAGCAACGTTATTAATTAATGGGCAATTATCAAATAATCCACTAAGAATAGTAGTTAAACTACTATTACTTAATGCATAATAAAAATTAGTAGCTGATACACAATCATCAAGTAATCCACTTGGTAATGATGAAATAGCAGAATTTCTTATTAAATATGAAAAATCAGTTGGTATTGTACATCCACTAAATATTAAATTAGGTATTTCTGTTAATGCATAACAATCTCTAAATAAATTAGTAAATGTTGTAACTTCTGTTAATTTAGCTTCTTCTGTTGTACCACTTGGTAATGTTGCTAAATTACTACATCCATAAAAATTAACTATTTTTAACTGAGTATTTCCCCAATGTGTAATACCTGAAACATAAGTTCTTTCAGTAGCAATATTATTAAAATATAATGTTTCACATGTACCTACTATTTTAATTTCTGTTAAACCACTTTCTGTATAATTATGGCTTGTGCCATCATATGTTGTTATATGTTCTTCTGAACTACCGTCACCCCAATCAATATAATAATCATAATTATACCCATTTAATTGAGGAATAGATACTGATGTTCCAGAAGGTACATTCCAAGTCATTGTTAAAATTTCACTTTCATTTGGTGCATTAATTGTTATTGTCCAACCTTTTGCTACTAAATTATCCCTTGCTGCTAATCCATTAAATCCTCCTGAATTTGTATCAGCACCTTCATTATTGCCATTAATAGTACAAGTACCATTTAACCAACCTGTTTGATCAAGTAAATATAAATTTTCATTTACTTCTGCACTAATCATATTATTATCTTGTAACTGGATATTTATATTATTTGATGTTCCACCAGATAATCTATACCATTGAATTACACCTAAATCACAAGAATATGCATCAAATGTTGTAAATGCCGCAGTTACTACTGGTAAATTAATATCTGTTAATAATGGATTATTATAACATCTAAATGCACTCAGTAAGCCTGTTAATCCACTTAAATCTATTGTTCCTGTTAAATTACAATTATATAAAGATAATAAAGATAAAGACTGGCTTGATGTAGGAAAAGTAATACCTGTTAAATTAGTATTGTTATGAAAATATACAGCACCACCTAATCCTGTCATTGTACTTAAATCTATATTTCCAGTTAAATCACAACCATAAGCATATAGGTTTTGTGTTGTTTCATTTGATATAGGGAATATAACACTATTTAAGTTAATATTATTATTGAATCTAATGAGACCACCTAATCCTGTCATAGTACTTAAATCTAATGTTCCTGTTAAATCACAACTATAAGCATATAAATTTGTAATAACACTAGAACTTATAGGGAATATAATTTCTGTTAAATTTAAATTATTATATAATCTAATATCACCTGCTAATCCTGTCATTCCATCTAAATATAATAATCCTGTTAAATCACAATTATCAATATATAAATTTGTAGTAACACCAGAACTTTCAGGGAAAATAACAGCAGTCATATTACTATTATTTTGTAATCTAATATCACCTGCTAATCCATTTAAATCATTTAAAAATAATGTACTATTTATATCAACATCATTTAAATATAAATATGTAAATGCTTCACTTGAACTAGGAAATGTAACACCTGTTAAATTAGTATTACCTGTTAATATAACAGAACCACCCAATCCTGTTAAATTACTTAAATCTAATAATCTGAAATCACAATTATCAAGATGTAAATTAGTAAATGCTTCTGAACTTGAAGGAAATGTAATACCACTTAAAGTATAATTATTATGTAATCTTACATCACCTCCTAATTTTATTAATGAACTTAAATCTAAAATTTCTAAATTACAATCATTAGCATAATATATTTCAATTGATTGATTATTAGAAGGATTATTTATATTTGTTAAACCAGAATTAAATGATAAATTAAATATTGTAGTATCTGTTAATTTAATTATATCTAATGTATTTATTATATTTTCATTATATAAATCTATTTCTGTTATAGTTGGAAATGCATTAATATATAATGATCCATTTAATTCATCGCCAGTTAAACCAGTAAATGATGCTGTTGAACCTGTTTGTGATGTATAACCACTTAAACCCCAAGTAGATATACTTGAACCACTTATAACAATAGATGGACTAAATGTACCTACTTTATTTGTAGTAAAAGATAATACTGTATTTACAGTTATTGTCCAATTTTTAGTTAATAAATTATTATATGCTATTATTCCATCATAACCACCAGAGAAAGAATCAATAGGATTATTATTTCCACCTAAATTTAATGTTCCACCAGACCATTCTAAAATGTCTAATTTTGTTAATGTTTCATTTACTTCTTCTGATAACATATTATTATTTTGCATACTAATAATAATATCATCATTAGTTGAACCGCTTGATAATATTTCCCAATTTATAATACCTAAATCACAATATGATAAATCAATTGATGTTATAGTTTGTGTAGTAGAAGGTAATGTTAATCCACTTAATGATTCATTTCCAAATAAGTTTATATCACCACTTAAATTAGATAAATTAGATAAATTTAAATTTGTAAAATCACATTGACTTAAATTTAGATTTGTTATTAATTCTGATGATACAGGAAAAATAATATCAATTACATTATTATTAGATATAAATCTTATATCTCCACTTAATCCAGTTAAACCACTTAAATTTATAATACCTGTTGTATTACTACTAATATCTAAATCACCATATAAATTACAATAACTAAAATCAAATAAAGTAATTTGTTGTGTATCATTTGGATATATTACTCTATTTAATTGATTATTATTACCGAAATCAAATAATGATAAATTTGTTAATAATGATAAATCTAAAGTTCCTGATATGTTTTGATTATTTGCTGTTAAACCAGTAATATAACTAAAATCAGATATTTGTATGGCTGAATATAAAAATTGTCCAGTTAAACCAGTAAATGATGGGTTATTAGTTATTTGTGAATTATATCCTTGTAAGAACCAAGTTGCAGTATTAGTAGTACCTGTTGTTATATATGGTGAATATGTTCCGGTTTTTGTAGTATATAGAATTAATGTAGGTATTTCGGCATTAGTATAAACAGTCCAACCTTTTTCTTCTAAATCTATTTTTGCTTGAACACCATTAAAACCACCAGATATAGTATCAATACCAGCATTTGTTCCATCAATATAACAAATTCCACTTAACCAACCAGTTTCATTTAATTTAGCTAAATTACCATTTACTTCAGTAGTAGTCATATTATTGTCTTGTAACTGTATATCTACATAATTACTTGTATCACCTGTTGCTAATACTTCCCAATTTAATAATCCTAAATTACAAGAATATGCCATTATACTTGTAAATGAATTTTCAGTATATGGAAAAATAATATCAGTTAAATTGGGATTACTATATGCATAAAAACTCCCACCTAATCCAGTTAGACCTGATAAATCTAAAGTTCCAGTTAAATTGCAAGAATAGGCAGAATATATTGTAAAAGTTTTTGAACTTACTGGATTAATTATTTGAGTTAAGTTTGGGTTCGAACGTACAGATAATTGACCACCTAATCCAGTTAATCCTGATAAATCTAAAGTTCCAGTTAAATTGCATGAAAATGCATAGTAGTAAGTTATTAGTCTATTACTTACTGGATTAATAATTTCAGTTAGATTAGCATTTGAATAAACTCTAAAATTACCCCCTAATCCAGTTAATCCAGATAAATCTAATGTTCCAGTTAAATTGCATGAAAATGCATAATATATTGTAAAAGTTTTTGAACTTACTGGATTTATAATTTCAGTTAGATTAGCATTTAAATAAACGCTAAAGCTTCCACCTAATCCAGTTAATCCTGATAAATCTAAAGTTCCAGTTAAATTACATGAATATGCATAATAGAATGTAATTAATCCTGAACTAACAGGATTTATTATTTCAGTTAAATTTGGATTTGAATATAGTTTAATATCACCACCTAATCCAGTTAATGTAGATAAATCTAAAGTTCCAGTTAAATTACAAGAATAACCATATAAATAAGTTATAGTAGTGTTTGTTATTGGAAAAGTAACACCAGTTAAATTACTATTACTATAAAAACGATATTGTGATGTATTTGTTAATAAAGAAAAATCTAATTGATTTATTAAATCATCACTATTAACATCAATATAAGTAACTACACTATAATCATCTAATTCCATTATACCATCTAATTCAACACCAGTTAATCCTGTAAATGATGGACTATTTGTTTGATAATATTCATCATTTAAATACCAATTACTAGTATCAGATGTAGTTTGTATTTCTGGTGTAATAGAACCAGTTTTATTTGTTGTAAATTCAAAAAGTATTCTATCAGGATTTATATAAATATTCCAAGATTTTCCACTTAAACTAATTTTAGCAGCTACTCCATCAAATCCACCACTAACAACATCAGGTCCTGCATTGTTTCCATCAATGTATAATGTTCCACCAGTCCAACCTTCTGTATCTAATTTTACTAATGTTTCATTAACTTCATCTTGTGTTAATGAACAATCATTAACTTTAATTAATATATTACTATTATCTGCTGTAAAATTTTCCCATGAAATTACACCTAAACTTGTATATGATAAATCAATTTCAGTAAATACTGCACTATAAGTAGGCATTGTTAAAGTCGATAAACTTGTATTACCAGATAATAATAATTGTCCTCCTAAATTTGTTAAATTACTTAAATTTAATGATGTAAAATTACAATTATATGCACTAAATAAAGAGAATAAATTAGAACTTGAAGGTAATGTTATACCAACTAAATTATTATTTTCGTGAATTTGAAGTATTCCACTTAAATTTTGTAAATTACCTATGTTAATAGTAGTGAAATTACAGTTATCAAGGTCAAATCGTATCACTGACGCTGTTATTGGAGGTAATGTGATAGAAGATAAGTCTGGGTTATTACATAGTCTTAAATCACCTCTAATTGTGGTTAAACTGCTTAAATTTAATTCTTCAAAAGCACAACCATTTAACCAAAATGTAGTAATATTTTGTGAAAGTGTAGGCCAAATTATAGTAGATAATGTTGGGTTATCATTTAATTTTATAGTATCTTGTAAAGCAGTTAAATAAGAAATATCTAATGTTCCTTTAATTGCTTCATCATCCCAAATAATACTTGTTAATCTTGTATAATCTGCAATAGTTAAAGATACTGTTCTATCCACACCATTTAATGTAAATGATGGATTATTAGATGTTTGTGTTCCAACACCAAAAACTTGCCAAGTACCTATACTTGCATCATTTGTAGTAATGACTGGTTCAAAATTACCGAATTTATTAGTTATAAATGTTATTGAATTAGGTGGTGGTGCTACTGCACTTTGTCTTAATGATGGTTCATAAACAAAATCACCTTCTGTTAAACCACTAATATCGTATCTATAATATGGAAATATTGATATTTCATCAATATAACCATTTAATAATCTTACATTTGTACTATCGTGTTTTCCGATTAATAAATTAGTAGTAGAATCATATATTTTTTCTCTATTTATATTACCTGCATAATAACCATTAACAAATATTGATAAATATAATGAATCCCCTTGTACTAATACTTCGTGCCAAGTATCAAGATAAGCTAATTCAGAAGATAAAATATCTGTATATGTTTCCCCACTATAACCGAAACCTAATTTATATCTATCTACATCATTTTGATTTCTAAAATATAAATACCAACCTAAATTATTATTATTTAATTTTTTACTTAATAATGATATATAATCTAATTTTGCAGATGATTTAATATAAAATTTAGTAATTATAGTAAAATCATTTGTACCTAAATTAAAATTATCATTATGTGTAATTGACATAAAATCATTTACACCATCAAATGTTAATCCATTTGTTAAATTATATATTGGTTGATAACCAATTTCGTGTTGAAGCGCCATATTATCATCTTCATCTTTCCATTGGTAAACATAATTTCCAGTTGTATATAAAATATTTTGATTTTTATAAAGTTCTGATTTTAAATCTAATATAGGTACAATTGTTCCCATTCTTAGAGGTGGTGTAAATACTTGTTCACCACCAGAATAATTTAGAGATGAACCATTCCAACCACTAAATATATCTTTATATCCGTTCTTTATAGATATTTGACTAATATAACAATCAGGTCTTTGTGAAGGGGTGCTACTTCTACCAATTTCCAATGGCATTTCAGTTGCATAACCACTAGGTGCAAGTTCATAACAAGCATAAAATTTTCCATCTACAAATAATGTATACGAAACACTATCATATTGAATTAATATATGATACCAATAATCTGGTATAATAGCGAATGCTTGTTGATATCTTACTACTTGTCCTAATACACCTACTTTAAAATAACCAAGTGAAAAATAAAGTAAATCAATATAATTATTTGTATATGGATCATCATATTGCCATATGAATACCATAGTATAACCAGTTTGTTTTAGTTTTATATATCCATCGAATATAAAATTTTGTGAATAATCAAATGATTTATTAGCTCTCAAATATTGTGTAATATCAACATTAAATTCAATTGCTTTTTCTGTATCATTATAAGTAGGTCTATTGGCTTCTGTTTCTTGTTTAAATACCCAACCAGTTTCAATAGAAGACCAAGTGACTACATCAGTACCCCCACTTAATTCAACTCCCCTATTATGTTTTAAAACTATTTCATTTTGATTAGTTGAAATATTATTATTTAATAATACAGCCATTTGTTATTTTATAGTATCTTTTTTATTAACAAATAAATATTAATAATACCATCTCCCCAGGCAGTGCTACTAATATATAAATTTGTAGTATTTACACTACTAAAATATTGTTGTCCTATTGGTACAATTTTATCATCATTAGCATTAATAGTATAATTATTTATTATTTCAGTTGTTCCAACTGATGTACCTAAAGAAATATTACCCGCAGTATAACCAGATGTTTCTACAATAATACATTCATCAATTACATAACCAGCAGGAATAATAATTGTTAATTGTTTATCACTTGAAATATTAGTATCAGATATTCTTAATAAACCATCATATTCAGATGCTGCAACATTAACAAATTTTTGTAAAGTGGCATCAAATCTAATAATATCATTATCAATTAGCCCAGACATTTCGCTATCTAAAGCACTTTGTATACTACCACTAACTAATGATTCTATACCATCAGAATCTTTTAAATATAATCTATTATCTGATTTACTATAAATAAATACATAACCTACTGGTGGTGTAGGTGAAGGTGTATCTGACAAATCTTTTAAATGTATTATAGGATAGGTTTTCTTAGCCATTGGATTTAATTTCTTTTTTATTATATATTAAAATAATAACATCAGTAAATTAAATTATTAATACAGCAAAAAAAATAATAAAAATTTTTATCGGTAAATATTGTCTATTAAATCTTAATCATAGTTTTACTCTACAACTTTTTCAAATTTAAAATAAAGAGATAATTGACCTGATCCAAATGCAGTAGAACTAACATAAATATCCGTATTAGCTACTAATGAGAAGAATTTTTGACCAATCGGTAAATCAATTACATCATCAGCATCAATAGTTTCACTATTTACAATTTCATTTGACCAAGCAGATATACCTATTGATACATTTCCTGCAATAAAACCTATAGTTTCTTCCGCTATAATAGATGTAATTCTATATTTTAATGGACATTGAAATTCTAATATAGTATTACCTGTAATTCCACTTTGTGTTTGGAATATAAATGTATTTAAGCCATCTACATAATCTTTATCGATTAATGATCTATTTGAAAAATAAGGTGAATAATCGGAATCATATTCGATACCTCTTGTATCACTAGTTCTATTATCATATATTTTAAAATTACCACTACCAACAATAAATGACATTGATGTTGTACCAGAACCCGCTGCTAATTCAATAATATTTCTATATAATACTGGGCTATCTTGACGTTCTTGACTAATTACTTGATATTTTGTTTCTTCACCTGTTTCAGTAGTATATGCTAATACTGATAATTCTGGATCATCTGAATGAACACCGCTTATAACATAATTCATTTTAGCTTGATCATTACCACTATCACCTAAAGTAAACGTTGTGGTAAAATTATTTTCTGTATTACAAGTTATAATAAATGTTTCACCTGATGTAATACTTCCCCCTAAATCGATAGTTCTATTATTAGCAGTAGTACCTTTACCATCTAATAAAAATGTTGTTGTTAACCAATTATAATCAACTAAACTTCTTGATGTGTAATTTGCTGAATAATCTATATCATATTTAATACCTTCAAATGAACCATAATCAGAACTAATTATCATAGTTGTATTAGTCATAGCAAAATTAGTTGCAGATGTACTTGTGGCTTTTAATGTAACTCCACTATTATCTAACCATATATTACCAACCATAGTAGTATTTAATGTATACATACTAATACCTGTCAATGGACTTACTGAGTTTCCTAAATATATAAAATCATTATTAATATCATATTTAAATCCACCTATTGTATCATATCTAGATATATCATAATTCCAATAAGGAATACCACCTAATATTGGTAAATCTTCACGTGTTGCAACAGCCTGTGTATCAGTTAAATCAAATGTATTTGGTGTATCTATAGTTGCTTGACCAATTCTAAATGTATCATTTACTTCATTAAATATAAAAATATATGGGTCTAATGAACCTCTATCTACTTGAATACCAGCTTGTGTATAAGTAACACCTGCACCAGTTTCACCACTATTAATAGTTATAATATTATCTGCAACATTTAATTGTTGTGTATTTACAAATGTTGTTGTGCCTGATACATGAAAATCGCCTAATATTGTTACACCTGATAAAAAAGTACCTCCACTTACAGATGATACAGTATTATCTTTAAAAAATCCATAATTAACAGCATCAGTATCATTTGTAGGATTAGCTAAACCAGAAACTTTATCGATAGTTAATGTTTCATTACCTCTACCAGCTAATAATGCATATTGAAAATGGTCATCATCATTTAATCCACCTAATGAACCGTGATCCGATGGTGCAGAAGTTGGTGATAATGATTGACCTAACCAATTTACATAATTATCACCTAAATCTGTTTGTACAATTTTTGCTTTTGGTGTATTAGTATAAGCAGAAGCAGTTTGATATATTACTGTTGCCATTGGTACAAATTCTTGGAATGATAACCCATTTGTAATTAAATTACCCATTTCTACATTAGCTCCTGATCTAGCATCACCTGCGGTTGCGTAAGTTTCTTGACCTAATATTGCAATTATTGGTGTATTAACATCATTAGTTGCAAATATATGTGATAAAACAAATTGATTATTACCTACTTCGACTAATGACCAATCACCAAGAGTATTTAAATTATAAGCTAATAAATTAGCATTATTAAAATCATAATTAATAATAGCAAAAGTATTACCAGTTGCATAAGTTCCACCAGTATATGAATTCCAAGTTGTCCCACTTCTATAAAATACAGGACAATTTAAAGGAAATGATATTTGTTGTGTTGCACTATCTTCTATTATATGTATAATATCTTCGTCCCAAATTTGACCTTGTGATACAGAAAATTGTGCATGTTCATCTAATGAAGCTGCAGCACCAGTAATTGTAAAATCACCAAGACCTAAACCAGATATATAAGTTGTTCCAAATTTATTATGTAAATATGCATGAGTAGTACCGTCCATAACTAATCCATGTCGTTCTTCACCTAAATGAATAACTCTTTGTTCAGATACATTCCAATATAATTCAGCAACATAAGCGTATGTAAAAATAATATCACTATTAAATGTTGTAGTTTGTGTTAAAACGTCATCATTAAAATAAAAGAAATGATTACCTTCAACGTTAGTAATTGTTATAGTATCACCAGTACTTGTAAACTTTTGACCTGCAATATAATAATCAAAAGATTCAGCAATAGGCATAATATAAAAAGTATTACCAGAAACATATATTGTAGATGCTTCCTTTTGACTAACTTGAAAACCAGTTGGTTCATGAGGTATTGCAGCAAATTCTAATATACTTGTATCAACATAATTTTTAGTTGCACCATCTGTAACTCCACTTGGCTCTGATAAATTTATAATTCTATTACTGTTAAAATCAAAATTAGATGATACTAAAATTTGTTTATTTTTAATTCTTTTAGATGACATTGTGAACAACTATTTTTTTATTATATATTAAAAATTATTAACCGAAAAAAATATACAATAATTAAATAAAAATAATTAATTATGTTAATAGAGAAATATATTGTAATGGGAATTAAATACGATGAATTATATGTAAAAAATATACAATCAACATTTTATAAATATTTATTTAATCTGTCAAAGAAAACCGTTAAATCTTCAGTTTAATGGATGAATTTGACACCTAACTCTTTAATTATTTTAAACCATTTTTAAAAATGGAAAAAAGTAATATATTTTTAATTATATATAGTTATGTTAGAATAAAATTTAACATAAAAACAGATGAAAACAATTAAATATACATATAAGTTTAGATTAGAACCAACACAAGAACAGCAAGTGTTATTGAATAAACACTTTGGTTCAGTGAGGTTCGTATATAATTATTTTTTAAATCAAAGAAAAGATGAATATTTAAACAATAAGAAAACTTTAAATTATTATGACCAATCAAAAGAACTAACACAATTAAAAAAAATCGATGATAAGAAATGGTTGAAGGAAATAAACTCACAGACACTTCAATTTTCTTTAAATTGTTTAGATACTGCTTATGATGGTTTTTTTAAAAAAAGAACACAATTTCCAAAGTTTAAATCAAGGAAATCGAAAAATTCATTTACTATACCCCAATTTGTTTCAGTAAAGAAAGATAAACTAATCATACCAAAGTTTAGAAATGGTATTGAAATGATAATGGAAAGAAAAATAAAAGGAACAATCAAACATTGTTCTATATTAAAAAAACCTACTGGAAAATACTTTGTTTCGATTTTAACTGAAATGGAATACAATTCAGTTAATAAAACAGGATTATCAGTAGGAATAGATTTAGGAATAAAAGATTTTTTAGTGTTGTCTAATGGAACGAAAATCAAGAACCATAGATTTCTAAAACATTACGAAAGGATTTTAAAATTAAATCAACAATATCTATCACGAAAGACCATTAAATCAGTTCGTTATGAAAAACAAAGAATTAAAATAGCAAGAATACACGAAAAAATTACTAACTCACGAATGGATTTAATACAAAAAACAACCATTAATTTAATCAAACAATTTGATACAATTTACTTGGAGGACTTAAATATAAAAGGAATGATGAAAAATCATAAACTATCAAAAGCAATTAGTGATGTTAGTTGGGGAACATTCGTTCAAGTTTTAGATTACAAATCATTATGGAATGATAAATCTGTAGTTCATATAGATAGGTTCTTTCCTTCATCTAAAACCTGTTCTAAATGTGGTTGGATAAACAATAATTTAACAATCAAAGATAGATATTGGATTTGTTCCAAATGTGGTGAAAAACACGATAGAGATTTTAACGCAGCAACTAATATTCTCAACGAAGGATATAGAATAAATATATCAGTTGGAACGACTGATTACGAGCGCGGAGACCAAATAAGACTAGAGAAATCTGGCGTAATCTGTGAAACGCTTAAAGAGAAGGAACATTATGTTCCAGAAACTACTACATCTTTAGTGTAGTAGTAGTTCATAAGCAGTTATATTTTCAATATTATAAATAGAGAATTCTTCTAATAAATTATTAGTTCGTCTTTCGTTTAATTTACTATCATCTTTTATAATGCATTTAATTAATTGGTCACTTGCTGTTTCGATATCAAAATCTTTATAATAATATCCTGCTTTTTTAATTCTTGGTGAATTATGAATTAATGGATATTTATTATAAAGAACATCAAAATATAAATAATTTAATTCATTTTCCCATTGTGTAGAAACTACAATATCAGTATATTTAGATAAAATATATGGTGTATTAAATCTATCTTCAAATGTGGCTATGCCATATCTTTTAATATTTAATTTATTTACTAAGGAAACAAATTTTTTATTTTGATTATATTTCATAGAGTTTAATACTCTAACTTTTCCAAATAATTCAGGTCTTTTATTATAAGCCCTTTCTACAATTAACATTGGATAAATAGATGTTTTAATTGCATTTATATTTGGTTCAAAAATAGTTATATTTTTTTTATTTTTTATCCATCCTTCAAATTTGAAAAAAGGATTCATACCATTTTCTTTTAAACTTAAATTATATTTATCGATGAAATATGTATCCCATATCATAGGTAATATTTTAACAGGACATTTATAAATTTCTTCTAAATAAAATTTACTTGTTTTTTCGTGATGTGGTAATGTCCAGATTTCATCATAAATATCACTATAAATTTCGTTATTAGATGGATTAAAAAGAATATCTTCATTATCTAAAATATAAGCATTTCCTATACGATACATAACAATTTTAGTTCCACGTAACCTTAATTCTTTAGTTATTTCTACATTAATTTTTATTCCTGCTTCTATAAATAAATCTACTTTATTTTTAATATCATCCCATTTTGTGAATTCGAATTCATTTATATTAAATATTTCATCTCCATTAAGTTCATCAATTGGAATACCAAAATTAACAAGATAAACATTAATATCTTTAATATTTTTTAATATCATGTATAAGAAAAATACATTTTGTAATGCACCACTACTCCAAACACTAAAATTAGGGTTTGTTACACCAAAAGTTATCGCAACATTCATAATTAGTTTTAAATTTTAATTTATATATTATTTAAGTAGGGTTTTATTTAAAAAAAAAGGGAAGATTAATCTTCCCTTTTTTAAAAATGTTAATATTTAATTATAAATCCATTAAATAACTATATTTTATTACAATATAATCTGTTCCTGCTACTACATCAAATCCTGCTTCGACTGGATTAAACCATAATATGCTTCCTTGTGCTGGAATACCAGTATCGAAATAAAATGGTATATTAGTAGTACTAGATGCTGTTGTAGGATTCACTCTATATTCTATACCATTTATATAAGCTGATACAAAACCAACTGGATCATAATTTAATGCTATACCTGTTGAACCTGCTACACCCGATATAGTAGCACTACTAGTTACTTGCATCCATATAATAGGTGTTGTTAGTCCTGAATTAGTTGTTATTTTAATTGTCCAATCGTCTACTTTTACATTTAATTTTGCATCACCTGATGTATATGTTAAACCAGAACCTGCTACACCACTTAAATCTACTGTTGCACCACTTAATTCTAGAATATCACTTTCATTAATAGTAACTCTACTTTCTATAGAACCTGTCCATCCACTTAAATTAGATATGTTTGTAATATTTGTATTAATAGAACCAGTATTAGATGAAATATTATTTGCATTAATAATAATATCTGCCGCTAAAACACTAGACCATCCACTTAAAGAAATAATATTAGATGCTAAATTTCCTGTCCATCCACTTAAAGCAGCAATATCTATAACATTAGTTTCTACTTGTGTATTAATAGAACCTGTCCATCCACTTAAAGAAACGATATTAGATGCTAAATTTCCTGTCCATCCACTTAATTCTGCAATATCAGAATCATTACTTGTAATATCATTTTCATTAATAGTAACTCTACTTTCTATAGAACCTGTCCATCCACTTAAATTAGATATGTTAGTAATATTAGTTGATATACTTGATGCTAAATTACCTGACCAACCACTTAATGTAACAATATCGGCTGATAAGTTTCCAGTCCAACCACTTAAAGCTGTTGTATAACCACTTACCACTAATATATCACTTGTTAAATCTGGTATGGTATTTATGTCAGATAATATAGATGTTTCAATTTTTAATCCATCCACACCTTGTTGTAAACCAGAATCTCCTAATGTTACTTCATCCAATTCAACATAAAATTGATTACCTAATAATTTTAATGCATTTCCATCTGCTGTATATTGAACACCACTAGAAAATAATTTCCAAGTTTGTTCATCTACATATGGATTAATGTCAGTTATATCAACTGCTGTTGTTGTTGCCAATATCCAAGATGATGCTGTAAGAGTATCACCAGACAAAACAAAAACATAATCGTTTATAGATGTTTCTCCACTAGTTGCATCAGAATCAGTTGCTCTTATTAAAGTTGTACCTGATATTTGAAAAATACCATTTTGTTGTAAATTTGATTGATTTTTTAATAATATTCTACCTGCTTCTGGTAAAGTAGAAGTACTTATACCATCAATAGTTTCTGGTAAATAAGTAAACCCACTATTACCATTCGTATAACCAGTAATATTAACTGTAGATGCTAATGTAACGGGATCTTTAACAGTAATGGCTGCACCTGTTCCAGATGTACTTCCACTTGATAAACCTTTTGTACCCACATATTTATAAAATCGAATTCTAGGTGGAGAAGAATAACCAACAGTAACACTAGGAGTACTATAAAATGTCAAGACACCAGATTCTACATCAACAATCCAATCACCATCACCGAAATAAATAGGTGTTGTTCCATCACTAGCAAATAACGAATAAAAATATGAAGTACCATCACCATAATTAAATGGAATGGCATCTTTTAAATCATCATGATAGAAACCAACATCTGAACCAGAAATACCATTTAATTGTAATAAATCGAAATATTTTACTACTCCTAATGTTACCAAATCTCCTAATACTGGTGCAGTGTTAGGAATACTATCAGCCTGAGCCCATATTTGATCAGGTAATACTTTATAATAACTTTGATACGGTTCTTCATTAAAATTTCTAGTTGTTAATGGATATTCGGTGTCAGCTACTCCTATTAACTTTTTATATAATTTTTCCGCTATTTGTTGTTCTGATATTGCCATTTTATTTTATTATTTTTTATTTTTTATTAACTTATACTTGTAAATTTCTTTGTACTACCTGATTGTAAACCGATTCTAACATATACTGTACCTGTTCTAACTGATCCAAATGTAACTTTTCTTGTTGTTACTGTTGATTCACCAAACACCAACATAGCATCTCCATCACTATCACCAGTAGCACCACCCCAAGCAGCATTAGCATCTAACCAGGCTGTACCAGTTGCACCAACTACTCTTACATATAATTTTATACCAGTTATTATATTTGTTGAACCAAAATTTTCTACACCATTTATAGTAAATGTAAAATTAGTATCATTTGATACTGAACCAACACTAAAACAAGCCCATCTATAATTAAGTGAATCTACATGTGTGTCACCACCAGTAACAGATAAATAATTAGGTCCTCCATAAGCGGAATAATCAATACTACCTGGCCATTGATATTTTCCTTCTTTCATCATTAATTCTCTAACCCAATCTCCTGTGGTTAAATCTGATGAAGATACCCAAGTACCATAATAATAATTAGATAAAGCAGTTGTAGGAAATGGACCTGTACCAGATAATTTTCTACTAGTTTCAACAGATTTTGTATCAATTCTATATGTAGATTTTGTAACTACATCTGTATCAGATGTTCCCTGTATATTTCTTCCATTTAAAGTATACGAAAAACTATTATCATTAAATACATTATTTGCAATATTTACAGATGCGCCTGTTTCATTATATGTTACATTTGCTGCTGGAACACCTGTTGGTACAGACCATCCAGTATCTACTACATATGATCCATTTATTTTCCATATAGTAGGATTATAAAACCATTTAACTGCTCCTGCAATATCAAAATCAACATTTGTAATACTTTGTCCATATGATAAAGTTGGAATACCTGATATATAAGATGACATAGTAGGCATAGTTTCACTATTAGTTGTTACTACTACTGTACTTGCAACTTCATCTACATAAAAACTTTTTGTTTCTGGTGTATCTGTACCAGGATGAGCAAAAGTTAGTGTTCTTAAAGTAGCACTTGGTGTAAATGCACTTGTACTATCAGTTAAACTGAATGCGGTAACACCCGTCCAAAAACCAGCTTGACCTGCTATCCCATAATATGGATCAGCTATTGTATATCTAATCCATCCACTAGATTTAGTAACAGAACTTGTTGTTAAAGTTACTGTTTCTATGGTACTATGAACAGTATCACTTAGAGTAAAAATACCACCATCTCTTGATCTTGCTGCTGATCCTGTTAAACTAATAACACTAACTGATATATCGGGTGTAGTATTTGTTGTTATAGAAGATGTTGTTGTTGTTGTTCCACCAGCTATTTTCATACTTTCGTATAAAGTACCACCAATATTTAAATTACTAAAAACATTATCCCAACTTGTTAAAGGAGGTGAAGGTGCCAATAATAAAAGCATTTCGTTAACAGCATCAGCCATATTAGCAACTGTTGTACCACTAGTCCAATCAGTAAATATACCATCAGAATATGAACCGTCAGTAGGTATACCAAGTATACCACTTGTACTAGTAACTGCTGATATAGCAGTAGTTACATATTCTACTGTTACTGCTGATAACGTATCAGTTATCGTTGGTGTAGTCAATAATATATTTGCTTGATCTATTGTTTTATCTGCTATTTGTTTTCCTTGAATTTTTGGCATTTTGTTTTAATTATTTTTTGTCTTTTTTTATTATATATAAATATTTCATTTCAATTCTTATTTATTAATATAAACAAATGAAATTTTATCAGAAGTTGTTAATTCAAATCCTGCATTTGGAATAGAACCAGTATATTTCCAATATAAACTATCATTTATTGCTTCTTGACCAGGTGTTTTCTCTGTAAATCCATCTGCTGAAAAATAACAATCTGTTCCTATTAACATTTGTACACCATTAACATAAACATTTACTGCTGAACCTGTTACATTAGATTGTAATAATTTTATATCAGTTGCTTTTGGTGCTACTACTGATGTATTTCTTGCTGTCATTCCAATATTTGCACCTGATAATTTTCCATCATTTAAAACAGATACACCATAATTTCCTGTATATTGGAAAAAAGTAGCTTTAATACTACCCCATCCCATATTAGTAGGTGTATAACCTTCTGAAAAATGAATTATTCCAGAATAATAATCTACTGTCCAAGCACCTTGTGTTTGATATATTTCTGTACCATTCCCTTGAAATAATCTTAATTGAAAACCATAACTAGGTTCATTTGTTAATGCTTCTGGTACATCAACTGGAGAAATCCAAGGTCTAATAAATTTACCACCTGTTGTAACTTGACCTCTTTGTTCAACTGGATAAGAATTATCTTTAAATGTACCACCAGATATATAAGTATATGCTTGTCCATTTGATCCATAAATCATATCTAATTCTACTTGAACAAAAGCAGTAACTGCGTAATTAGCACTTGCTTCTGTTATAGCATCTGTATAAGTAAATGCAGGATTAATAGAACTATTCCATACATCATTTAATGAAACATTATGTGATGATTTATATTTACTTTCATATACATTTTGCGTAGCTTCTGTTAAACTTTTGCTTAATGCATGAAAATATGATAATTTTTGTTGTTCGGTTGCTGATAAATTACCCATTGTAATTATTATATATTTTTCTTTATATATTAAAAATTACAAATTAAAAAATAAAAAAAAAGACTAATTTTAAAATTAGTCTTTTTTATAAATTTTTTCAAAATAGGTGTTAATCAAAATTAATCATGAAATCAATTGTTTCTAATTGTTGTGTCGTAATTTCTTGTGGTAAATCTTCAAAATTTAATTTAGATAAAACTAAAGAACAATCTTCATTTAATAACTGATTATATTCATTAATTTGTTTTTCTCTATCTGAAATAATTTCTAAATAATTTGCTTTTAATGAATTTAATTCTTCATCAAATTTATTTAAATCTATTATTTTAAATCTATTATTTTCTATAATTGGTTGTCCATTATCATCTTTTTCACTATGTACATTACATAATTGAATTCTTTGATTTTCGTATGATGTAAATTCTTCTGATGCTTTAATTGCTTCTTCTAAATTTTTTAATTCCTCTTCCAATTTCTTTTTATTTTTAATAACAGTAAATGCGAATTTCACCCCTTTTAATTCTGATACAGAATTTAATGCTTCAAGATATTCGTATAAATTTCTATTTTTCATAATTTTTTAATTTGTTTTTTATTTATATATTATATAAATGTGGTCTAAAATAAAAAAAAGTGTACTTTTATTAAAAAAATACACATTTTATAAGAATAAAATTATTTTTATGTTAATTTATCAATTGTAAATAATAATGTATCAACTCCTGATCCATCATATGTAATAGTATAATCGGAACCTTGGATTGTAACACTTGTAGATTCAGTTTCTGTAGTAAATGTATATTCATATAGTCCACCTAAATCCCAAACAAAACTTCCACCAGAGTTAGATGCAATTACATTAGTTTCTCCACTTATTATTATAGTAGCAGTATCACCAGTATTAGGTGCATTAAATATAAATGACGTACCAGTAATAGCCATACCTAATGTATAAGTTTCTCCACTATTTATTACAATAGAACCTGTTACTACCATAGTCTTATCATATGTTGTTGTATTATTAGAAGCATCAGTAACAGAATAATTTATACTATATTGACCAGGTTCAAATACATATGTTATACCTGTATCACCTGATATAATTATACTAACAGAAGAATTTGGTATTGTACCATCTACTGCATCATATACTGAATCAATTGTTTCTCTAATAATATCATCAATAGTTATACCAGATGCTGGTATTTGTGTATCATCTGGAATAGTCATATCAAATGTTACACCACTACCTTTACTTGTAAATGTAATAATTGGTCCAATATCATCTACTAAAATTATATAATTTTCTAATGTTTTATTTGTTGCGTTATCACTTATATAAACTATTATATCATATGTACCAGTTTCAATTATTTCAGTTAATGGTAAAACCAACCCAGATTCTCTTATTTGTATTGTTGCGTCAGATATAGCTAAAATACCATCTCTATTATCTGTAATTCCACTGATAAACCAGTATAATACTGTTGATGATGATATATTAACATTACCACTACCATCCCTAGTTACTGGAAATACATAAGTACTTCCACTAGGAGTAGTAGGTGTAGCACCACTATTCATAGTAAATACAGGTGGTATTAAATCCAATGTAGGTTCAGTAGATGTTAAATATCTAATTGTTGGATTATCTTGTACCCATAATATTCTACTATGTGCTTGATACATTTCAAATTCTGATAAGAAATCTAATGTTATAGTTTTACCAGTAGTTGTAATTAATATATCAAAATTAGTAGTATCTAATGTATATGTAAGAATATCAGTATATGGTATACTAACTTGTATTTCATCAGTAATATCAGTAATTGTAAACATTGTAGAACCACTAATACTTTCTCCAGTATTCCAAAATGTATCTGAAATAACATTACTAAAATAAAGTCCAGTAATATTAACAATTTCATTAGTAACATCTTCAAATGAAATATCAGATTGTGTTAAATTAGCCATTAGAACATCTATATAAATAGTATAGTCAGAAGGGTTATTTAAATATATTTGAGGAACTCTATTTGTAGAATTTCCAGTTAATAATAATAATTTATGTGCATATCTAATAATATTTGGTTCACCTTCCATCCAATAACTAATATATTGTTCTTCTTCAATTTGACATTTTGGATCAGTTTCATCATAAGTAATTTTTAATAATATAAAAGTAACATTATTTCCTAAACTACCATATAAAATTGGTTGATTTACAGATTGTGGATTTAATATCATTCTAGCAGTTGCTTGAGATTCATATAAAATATTTATATTTGCTAAATCTATTTTTCCTAAAATGTTTGGTCCTTCTGTTGCTAAAAAGCTACATTTAAATGGTCTAATTACTCTTGATGAATTACTTAACATTTTGTTTGGTTGGATGTACATATTTACATTTTATTTTTTAATATATACTTATATATTAAAATTAATTTTCAATATATGAAAAGATTAAATGAAATAGATTTTATTTACAAATGTTCTAAGATCCACAATAATAAATACAATTATGATTTAACAAAATATATTAATATGAGAACAAAAATAATTGTTATTTGTTCTATACATGGAAGTTTTGAACAAAAAGCACAATGTCATATAGGTGGTCAAGGTTGTCCAAAATGTGCAATAAAATATAAAGCAAGTAAATTAGCATTAACTAAAAAAGTATTTATAAAAAAAGCTAAAGAAATTCATGGTAATAAATATGATTATTCATTAATAAAAGAACATAAAAATAATCATACCAAACTTAAAATTATATGTCCTATTCATGGTATATTTGAACAAATATCAAATTCACATTTAAATGGTAATGGTTGTCCTGATTGCGGTGGAGTTGGTAAATATGATACTAAATCGTTTATAAAAAAAGCTAACGAAAAACAAGGATTTAAATATGACTATTCGTTAGTTAATTACATAAATATTATAACTAAAATTAAAATTATATGCCCAGAACACGGTGAATTTGAACAAAAACCAACAAAACATTTAAATAATCATGGATGCCCAGATTGTCAAAAATCTATAGGTGAATTAAAAATAAAATTATTATTAGAAAAAAACAATATAAAGTATGAAGTTCAAAAAACATTTAATAATTGTAGAAATATAAATGTTTTACCTTTTGATTTTTATTTACCAGAAAATAATTTATGTATAGAATTTGATGGATTACAACATTTCAAACCTATAGAATTCTTTGGTGGTTTAAAAACATTTAAGAAATTAAAAATAAATGATAAAATTAAAACTGATTATTGTAAAAATAATGATATTAAATTAATTAGAATCCGGTATAATGAAAATATTAAAGATAAATTATCAAAAATCTCTATTTTATAAAATACTATTATTAAATGTGTCTGTTAATAAATCGGCATCTACCATTTCACCAAGATTAACTAAATATATAGGATTTATATTTGTAAATCTTAAATCAATTTTTGGATTTTCTTCAATATTATTCCATACATCATTAATTTGAAAAATTATCTGTAATATCACTTATATTTACATATGTATTTTTATATTCTATATATTAAATATAATTATATTATAATTTTTATTTTATACCGCTTTTGTTCCTGTATAATAATACCAATCAGTACCATCAGATACAACAAAATATGTCAATGATGTACCTGTATTATCTTTAAGAGTTGCTTTAAAACCTGCACCTTTAGATGAAGCTGTTCCTAATACTGCTACTATTTCTGCATTTGTTGGAATATCATCTGTAAATCCAGATATATAATAACTATCTACATAAGATTTATCTACTAAACTTCTATTTGTATAATTAGCAGAATAATCTGATGAATACGTCAATCCCGAAAAAGTAGGATTACCACTATTAACAATAATAGAACTAGAATTTATATTCGTAGTTAAATAACTAGTATAATTATTACCAAATTGTATCTGGTTATTGTTTATTTGAATATTATAATTATTACTTTGTACATAAAATCCTAATATATTATGTACTGCTTTAAGTGATTCATCATCAGACGATACATCAATTTCACCAGCTCTAAACTTGGTATAATACTGATCTACTATAGTATGTATTATTAATGTATACTCATTTCCCGTTAATTCTATTATAGTATTTGCTGTTAAATCACCACCCAAATTAATAGTTGTTCCTGTTACTGTAATTCCATTTCCACTAGTATATGAAGTTCCACCAGAATTAAAAATAGCAGTATCTACATAAGATTTATCTACTAAAGATCTGTTTGTATAATTATCAGAATAATCATATAGATATTTTATACCACCGAATGTAGTACCACTATTAGTATATATATCTAGACTAGTTTCATGAAAAGCTAAAGTAACTCTATTTTCTGATGTTAAATTACTTACTGATAATGTTAATTCATCAATTAGCATTTCCAAGCTAGATTTTTTATCATTAAAATTTATATTATTTCCAGATTTAACATAAAATGATTCAGCATTTTCATCTGTTCCAAAATCAACATATAAATCACCACCAACTAAAGTTCCATAAAAATTAAAATTTCTAAATCTAGTGCTAGATGAAGACTCACCAATTTGAAAATTAGGTTTAATTCCTATTATTTTAGATGTATTTGCATAAATTCCGTGATCTTTAACTGTTAACCGACTATATTCATCACTAGATAAATCTATATCTGTTAATTTAACACCAGATTCATCTAGAGTTAATTTTTGATAACTAATATCATTTTGATCAGTAATTACATTAAAATAACTTAACCTTTGACTTGCATTTATTTCATCACCTATAATTAAAGAACTATTAAAAGATTGTCCTAATATATATGTTGATCCTTCATCTAATGTGCCACCCAAATTAATAGTTGTTCCTGTTACTGTAATTCCATTTCCACTAGTATATGTTGTTCCGCCAGATACAGTTAATACATTATCTATATAAGATTTTGTATAAGAATCCGCCGTAAGTGTATTTCCACTAGTCCCATCTCCTGATAAAACATCACCAGATATTTCGACAGTTTTCATTGCTTCATTTATTTTAGATAATATAGATGAACCTATTTCACCATCTACGAATTGATTTATTTTTGCCATTTTATTTTATTTTTTTTTATATTATTTTTAATTTGGTTGTAGTTTAAGCACTAATCCAATATTCGTCACTATCCCAAATTTTAGAACTATCCCAATAACCAGAACTCAATAACCAGTCAGTAATCATTTTTAAATTAAATACTAAACTACCATATCCATTCCAAGTAATAGTATAGTTTATACTAGAAATAGTAACTATTATAGTTTCTCCGATATATGTAAATATATGTTGATCAATACCACCTAAATCCCAAACAAAACTACCACCAGAATTAGATATTATTATTGTTGTTCCACTTATAACTAAATTAGATGTTGTATTTTCACTACCACTATATATAACACTTAATTCAGTATTTTCAGTAGGTAATATATATGTTTCGTTTTCTACAATAATAACATATGCACCTACTTTTAAAATATAATTTACTAATATGATATTATTAGCATTATCTTTTATATAAATTATAATATTATAATCACCACTTTCTGTAATGCCAGTTAATGAAACCATATTACTATCATAAATTTCAACAGTACATCCACTTATATTTATAATACCATCTCTATTATCTATAATTCCGCTTATAAAGTGGAATAATATATCGTCTTTAATTATTGTAGTTCCTGTAATATATTGATAAATATATGTATTACCAGTTAAATCTAATGGAGTTATATTATTATTTAAAATAAATGTAGGTTCAATAATATCTAATGTAGGATTAGTTTTAGATAAATATCTAATATATTCTTCTTCCATAACCCATAACATTCTACTATTTGCTTGATACATTTCAAATTCATTAACAAAATCTAAAATATATGTTGTACCTGTTAATATTATAGTAATTTTTTTACCACTTAAATTGAATGTTGGTAAATCTAAATAAGGTAATGATAATAATCTAACATCATCTAAATCATATATTTCAAATTGTGACGATCCACTAACATTTGCGGTTGCATTCCAATATGTATTTGAACGAATGGAATTATAATATAATCCTGAATATGTAATAATTTTATTAGGGAATGTTAAAATATCTATATCTGATTGTGATAAATTAGCCATTAAAATATCAATATCAACTTTTAATCCACTAGTATTTTTTAAATAAATTTGTGGAATTCTATGTGTTGAATTTCCTGTAAAAAGTAATAGTTTATGTGCTTTTCTTATTATTGTTGGTTCATCTTCAAACCAATATTCTATATTTTGATTTTCTTCAATTATGGAAAACGGATTTTGATCATCATAAGTAATTTTTAATAATAAGAATGTTATATCATCACCTAAAAATCCATATTTTATAGTTCTTGTTGTTGTAGTTGTATTTAATTTCAACTTTGTTAAAGAATATGAATCATATGGTATATTTACATTTGATAAATTAAGGTTTTTAAGTATCTCTGCTATCCTAATTGTTTGATTTGACATTTAAAATATTTTAAATTTATTTCTATATATTAAATTTAAAATTAGCATAAACAAAAAAGGTCAGAATTGAACTGACCTTTTTAAAATTGTTCCACGTGGAACAATTTAAATAAAATTTTTATAACTTATAAATTCTTCTTCATCTGTTAATTTACAAATGTTTTCTATCGTATATACATTAATATTATCTAAATGGGTATTATAGTACTAAATCAAAATATATTGAAAATTTAATAAAAGATGATTTGATTAAAAGGGGTATTAACTTAAAAGATAATTTTTAAAATTATCATTTTTTTTCCCACTTACCTTTCTTTCCCTTTTTACTTGTTTCAGTTTCTTGTTCATCTTCAAATTCGACCGAAATATCTGGATATATGGTTCCCGAAGCATCTTTATCAAATTTTAAATCAAAGTAATCCCTAAAGTTCAGCAAATCAATCTGTTGGAAGCGGTAATCTCTGTATATTTTAAGTTGTTCTTCTAAATATTTATTAATTTCTTCAACTTTTTTGTTAAGTAATTCAACAGTTTTTTCTGTAAAGACACCCATAATCTTATTCTCATTACGATACCTATTAAAATTTCCAAGAATTATTTTAAAAAGATATTCTATTTTTTCACTAGATTGAACATATTCTTTTGTTATTTTATTTCTAATTAAATTTGTATTTAATTTAAATTTATCATCTTTAATAAATTTAGGAATAGATATTTCCCAATCTTTAATATCATCTTTAATATTATCCATATATTCATTAAAAATTATAGATATTAAATTAATATACATTTCATCTTTTGTTAATCCTTTTGGTTTATATTTTTTAATATTTTTTAATTGTAAAAATTCTAAAAAGTTAACAATAATTAAACTAAATATTTGTGCATATTCAGTTGCATTATCACTTAAATTTTTCTTAAATAACGGGTTCAATATTTCAAATGAAAATCTATCATCACCGTCAATTCTAATAATAATTTTTTCTAAATTATCATTAAAATTATTATCCATTAAAAAAGAATTTTCTATTTTAACATTTAAAATATTATAGAAAAATTTTGCAAAATTATCATCACCAAATACAAATTTTAAATCTTCTACACTTGATTTTAAAAATAATGCAATAACTTCTAATTGTTTTGGTAATAGTTCACCTTTAAAAATTACAGGTAATGGTTCAACATCAAATAAATTAGAATATTCTACTATTTCATCATAATTAAATTTATGTTTACTACCTTTTACTATTGATGTTAATATTAAATTATTTTTAGGTATTTTATTATATTTAGTATGGCTTCCAGATTCATCGTAAAGATACTGAAAGCAGAACCACCAGTTTCTATTTATAATATCTGTAATATATCGTGGAAGTGAATGGAAGAACGCGAAAATCATATTATAATAGCGTTGTACTGCTAAATCTACAAAATTTAATTCTTCATTTTTAAAACTTCGTGGTTTTATAATAAATCTATCTCCATCAAACTTCACGTAAACTTTCGATCCCTGGATATCTTCATAGATGATAAGTTCTTTATCAGATAAACTTTGTATAAATTCTTCTTCTGTTATTTTGTTATCTAATTTAATCATTTTACTCATTTTTTATCTTTTTTGTTTTTTTTGTTTTTAAAACAATATTTAATTTTTCTTTTATATTTTCATCATATTTAATTCTTAAAAGATTTATATTATTATCTTTACAATATTTTTTATTATTATATATTAAAAAATGTAGATTAAATGAATTATTAATATTATCGTTTATGAATTATTTAATTTTTGCATCCTAGTAACATAATCTATCGCATCACTTAATGTATTATATCCATTCCAAGTAGTGCTACCACCTTTATATTTATCATATGTTTTATGTTTAAACCATAAATTACCAAGTGTATCTGTGTTATCATATAGATATCCATTTTTAAAAAGATAAAATACTACTTTTTCTAATTCTTCAAATGCATTTTCTCTGTTATTACCTTTCATAATGTTAAATAAACGTTTTGTAATACTTTTTAATCCTTTTTTAATTTCTTCATCAGAAACTATTTTAGATAAATCATCATAATCATATTTTAAATCTAAAATTAATTCTTCAGGATTATATATAAGCGCAGATTTAATAGCATCTTTTTCATCGACATCTGATAATTTAAATTCATATTTTTTTGCTAATTTTAATTTTTCATAAGAACTTAAATTAATTATATTTTTATTTATTTCTTCTTCTGTTTTACCTTTAAGTAAATCTTTAATATTTTCATTTATGAATTGTTTAAACTTTTTCATTTTCTTTTTTAATTTATATCCACTAAAGATAAAAAACAATCAATTACTTTTTGTTCTTCATTATTTAAAATAAAATCATCTAAAGTAGTAGATCGTAAGGGAATAGGTATGTCAGTTATGTCACTATGAAAAAATGTACTTTCTACTCCATCATATTTTAATATCATTTCTTCACCATGTATATTAACATATTTTATTTCTAATTTATTACTTGTGCTTAATCCTTCATTTAAGAAATTATTAAATTTTTTTATGCTTTTCATTTATTTTTCATTTATTTTTAAGTTATACTTATTATATTTTAAATTTTCATTTATAAATTATTTAAACTTTTTCATTTTCTTTTTTTAATTTCCATTGATCATTTTCATTTTTTTCAAGTAATTCAATTACATAATGAACTCTACCTACTTTTCCAAAATTTATATCTTTACGTTTTTTGTGGTCATATCCAAATTTTTCTCTATTTACATCTAGATATATTTTTACTTTACTATCTTTAAAAATCCAAGCATTTAAATAAATTGACCAAATACATTTTTTCTTTGGAAAATGTTTATCATAATTAATATCAGGAATATATGATCTAACAACATCAGGATGTACAGGAATAGAATAAATTCTATTAGTCCCATCTGGATTTGTTACTAATCCCGCATTAAATACTCTTTTGGCTACTGATGTATGAACCCAATCATCTCCATAATAACAATATACTGCGGTTCTTCGAAGTATATCTTCCCCTTCATATTTACTAAATATATAAGTATCATCTTCATTTTCATAATAATCACTATTTGTTGAACTTGAACCATCTTGTGATTGCAGATATAGTCGTAAATTATTTGATTTATTAGATAAAATTCCAAGTTCCGGACTATAATAACACATAGTATCCATCCAAGGATAATAACTATAATCGTCTTTAGTTGTACGAACCATTAAATTCGTATTAATAGTTTGATTTGTTAATGAATCAACAATATCAGTATTATTCCAACCTTGTGATGATCTAAATAACCAACCATTTTCTTTAGCATAATCAATAAATACTTGTTCATCTGAACTATCATTTGTATAAATTCTATCCATATATTTTCTACCATTTTCTGGTTCATATAATGTCCAAACTAAGGCTCTTCCAGATATATATGATTTAGAATTATCAGAATATAATATTAATAATTGTATAGTATTTGGATTATTAACATATATTTCAAAATATTCTTCATATACACTTGCCATACAAGAACTACCTAATGATCCAGAATCACTACTATCATAATTATTACAATCATACCAGTATGATATATTATCACCATTTACCAAATCTAATAATTTAAATCTTTCGTTTTGAAAAACAATAGATTTATACATTCTAACAAAATTTTCAATATCTTTTGATTTTTTGGTAATATCTGTTGGTGAAGCACTAGGAAATCTATTAGGAAATAAATAATTAATTAAACGACCTACTCTTACGGATATTCTATGTTTATTATATACATCATGATCAGATTTTAATTTTTTATATCGCTGTATTGAATAAGGATTATTATCTAAATATTCTTGATTATCTATTTTTAATATTTCAGTAGCTTTATTTGCTTGAATTAATGTTAAAGTTTCATCATCTCTTTCATTAATATCTATAAACGTTTTTTTACTTTTATAATCATCATCATTATGTAATGCTAGTAATGCATCAGATATTTCACTATTTATATTTTTTAATATATTTTTTAAACGACCTGATAAAATAAATTTAAATTCATTTAATGATTCTAAAAGTAATTTGTCAATCATAAAATCATTATATTTTTTAAGTAACATAATATTTAAATTATTTTTTTAATTTTTTCAATATCATAATCTTTAAATTTTTTTTCATAATATTTTAATTTATCTAAACCATTTGCGTTTATATACCATTTAGCATTATTTCCTTTACCTGTTTTATTTAATAAATTAGTATTAGAAAAGAAACTACTATAAAACCTAGAATGTTTACTTGTATCATAAGTTATTAAAGTGTCTTCGTATTTTATATCAAATATCATTTTTATTAAATCTTTACGTCTAATACCTTCTGGATGTTCACTAACGAATTTTAATATTCTATATGTCATATATCCTATAGGTTTTTTAATGATTTCATCGTTTGGTTTAGACGTTAATAAATTAGTAATACTTTCACTTATAAATTTGTCAAAGTTTTTGATATTTTTCATTAAAACACAATTATTTTTTATTTATATATTAATTATGTTTTACCGAATTTTCTTTCGTGTTTCTTAACATATTTTCTTTCTATCTCCCAACCATGTAAATTTGACCAATATGGTGAAGTTATATCACTAAATTTATAGTTAATTGAATTAATATCTATTCTAATTTGACTTTTTGTATATTTTTTATAGGCATCATTTACTTCTATATGACCGTTTTGCAATAATAAATCTCTATTAAAAATTTTTTTTGCTAATTTAAAAATATCAAATCCGTTTTCCTTATAAACAGGTTTAAATATATATTCAGATTCCAAATGATTTAAAATTACACCAAAAACTCTAATAACATGTGTATTAGGTGCAAATTCAAATATTTTTTTTTCGGTGTTACATATTACTTTAATATAATCAACTATTAATTGATATAACTGAAAATATTCTACATCATTCATTCTTACTTTACTAAATTTGATTTTTTTATCATCTATTATATCTTTATAAACTTGTTCATAATTTTCAAATGGTTTATTTATTACATCATATAATTTTTTTTTAGATGGATATCTAAAAATTTTTTCTAAATCTGGTGTATTTTTAATTGTATATATTTTAGAATAAATATTTTTACCTTTCATTGCATCTTTAATTTTATCAATTGATTTAGGTAGAAGAACATTTTTTACACTTTCATATACTTTATAAGTTGTTTTAAAGAATGTTTTACCTCCAATTATTGTATCATCTTTTAATTTAGTTATATCTGTATCTAAACACCATAAATCATCTCTAACTATTAAACCATCTGGTAATTCTTTTATTGAAGAATATGATATATCTAACATACCATTAACAGTAAAATTATCCGGTAATATTTCAATATTTGAAGAAGCATAATAAAGATTTTTATTAATAACACATCTACCTTCTTCATTTCTAGGTAAAAATTCATATGGCAATTTATATTTTATTATATATCTTATTAAATCATCATTATTTGTAAATCTTTGTAATGCTTTACCAATTTCTTCTTTACTTTTAGGTAAAAGAACATCTCTTATATTTTCATTAAATTGTTTAAATGTATTCATTAACTATACTAATATTTTAATTTATTTAAACCTTTTATAGTTTATCATTATTTCCTTTTACTTCTTTATTATTTTCTATATATCTCATTAAATCATCATATTTGTCTTCGTCAAGTAATATATATTTATTACATTTACTACAATTACATAATGTTTGATAAACATTTCCTATCATTTGTCTGTCTATAAAACAATTTTTTAATTCGGTAACTTCATCACAACTTTTACATTTTGGAATATAAATATTCCAATATGGTGTTTTAACTTTAAGTGTTTCAGTATTAAAATATCCTTTTGACCATTTATCGCTATATGAATTATATTTTTCTTCATGTGCTTTTGCAATTTCTTCTTTTGATGGTAAATATTCTGGTGATAAATTATTTTTAGTAATAACTTCTATTCTATCGTATACATCTAATTTAGATAATTCTTTTTTAATTTCATCATCTGATTTAGGTAGAAGAACATTTTTTACATTTTCATTAATTGTATTTAAATATTGATTTGGTATTTTATCTAATTTTTCTTTATCAAAAAATTCTTTAAATATTTTTATATGTTTCATTTATATTATATTTTTTTAAAACTTCTATTTTTATAAATTTTGATTTACTATAATCAACACTAACTTGCCCTGGATTATGTTTATCGGTCTTAGTAACGTTTTTTCTTTCTGTATAGACTACTTTAACTAATCCTTTTCCTTTTGCCTTAGAATTATAAATAGCTAATCTAGAAGCTTCTAAAATAACTTTGTTTGGTGTTTCTTGATTTTCCTTAACTTTTATTACAACATGTGAACCAGGGTATCCACTAACATGAAACCATAAATCATTATCATTAGCATATTCAAATGTTAATATATCATTGACCTGACTATTACGACCAATTCTAATTTCGTAATCATCAAACATAACATTTTTATATATTTTACTTGGTTTTGTTTCCTCATTTAATCTTTCAAATTCACTAAATTTATAAATCATTGCAAAAAATCTATTTTTAATATATATTAAAAATAGATTTTTAAAAAAATTAATAAATATTTTCGTTAACTTGTTAAATCTATTCCACTATATCATTCCAACTAGTTTTTTTCAAATCTTCTATAAAATGATTATATGTGTTACTATCAATATAAAAAATACCATTACCAACAAATTCTATTAGTAAATCAGAATCCATAAAATTTAGTTTTTCTTGATCAGATTTAATATGTGAATATGGATTAGGTTCATGGTCAGAATAATCTTCTATGTGAGTATTAACAATATCTATTATATATTTATAATAATTTTTACAAGTAGTAAATTGATCAATAAAATTTAAAAAAAATCCTGTTGATTCATAATTATCGTCAGCATCAATATATATTTGCAATATATTTTTAATATCATTAGGTATATTTTCCATAAATGTATTTAAATCTTTTTTTGTAGGTTCAAATTTTTTAGAAATACATCCTCTTGATATAAATTCTAATAATTTCGAAGGTTTTAATTTTTTAATTTCTTCATCAGTTGGCATAAATTTTTTAGGTAAATTTAAATAATGTATTTTATCAATAATTTGATATGTGCTGAATTTATTTAAATAATTTTTAATTTCCTTATCAGATGGCATAAATTTATCAGATAAATCATATTTTTGAATATATCTTAATTTATCTTGTATTTTTAATTTATCTAATTCTTTACTAATAACATCATCAGATTTTCCTGTTAGTAAATCTTTTACATTTTCATTAATAAATTGTTTAAATGTTTTCATATTCTATAATATATGTTCTTCATCAGATTTTGGGTTAAAATAATTTAACTTATAATCAGAATATATAGCTTCCCAAATTACTGCTGTTTTAGGTATTTTAGTTATTTTAGTACCAGTTATATCTAAATATCCGTGTACTATTGTATCATCTGGAAATTCGGTTAAATTATTATAACTTGCTTTTAAATTTCCAAATACTTCTAATCCTTTTGGTAATTCAGTTAATTGATTACTACTACAATTCAAATCACCATAAATAACTAAATTATCTGGCAATTTAGTTATATTTTTATAACTTACATCTAACTCTGTACTACAAATAATTTTATTTTTATTCCCTTTATAAATTGTTTTTAATTTACTCGGTTCTTTTCTTATAGGTAATAAATCAAATGGTAATTCTAATATAATTATATGATAAATTTTTAAATCTGTACTATGTATACTATTACCCCAATTATCAAATTCTTTTTTAATTTCATCTTTTGATGGCATATATTTTTTATCTAAACCATATTGTTTTATTTTAACAATTTTACTTATAGTAGATGAACTACACACAAACTGAAGATTTGTGTGTTTCTACGCCACAAGCACAATGCAACCATTCACTTTGTGTGACGCTAGGTTGGTTCCTCAACCCAAAATTTCTTATATTTATTGCAGCATTAATATCCCTATCGTGTTTAACACCACACTCTTTACAAACCCATTCTCTATCTTTTAATGTTAATTCTTTATTTATTGTCCCACAAGAACTACATGATTTACTTGACGGATCAAATCTACCAATCACACTTAAATTTTTACCATACCATTCACATTTATAATCAAGCATAGATTTAAATTTATTCCATCCCATATCTGATATTGCTTTAGATAATTTATGATTTTTAATCATATTAGATACACCAAGATTTTCAATACATATAGTGTCATAATTATCAACTAAATATTTACTGATTTTATGTAAATAATCTTCTCTTTGATTTTTAATGTGTTCGTGTATTAAAGCGACTTTCATTTTTTGTTGATTGTAATGGTTTGATCCTTTCTTTTTCCTACTAAGAGATCGCTGTTCAACCCTTAGTTCTCTTAAAGCAGATTTAAAGAAATCGTGGTTCTTGAATTTCTTTCCATCTGAAGTGATAGCAAAATCTTTAATCCCTAAATCAATTCCAATTGTTGTATTTAACTTAATTGGTTTTTTTTCTGGTTTAGGTTGTAAATTATCTGTTAAAATTGATATATAATATTTATTAGTTATTGATTTACTTACTGTTACAGTTTTAATATCGCCTTTAAATTCACGATGTAAATCTATATCGGTGAATTTTAATTTCGGTATAAAAATTTGTTTATTATTATCTGATAACCAAACACCTTGTGGTAGTTGAAATGATTGTTTTGAATATTTATTCTTAAATTTTGGAAAACCTTTTCCTCTAAAGAAATTTGTATAAGCATTATCTAGATTAGACATACTCATTTGAAGTGCTTGTGATGGGCTTTCTTTTAACCATTCACATTCATTATCTTTTAATTCTTTAATTTGCTTATTTAAATCAAACACATCAATATTTTTTTTGTTTCCTGTATATGCTGTTATTTTAGTTTCTAAACCAAGATTATATACAAATCTTACTTGACCAAAAATCTTTGAAAGAAGTTCTTTTTGGGCTTGATTTGGGTATATTCTGTATTTATATGATTTTAACATTTTTAAAGATATTTTATTTTTCCTTTAAATTATATATTAAAAGTTAAAAGTCTGTTTTTTCCGTTTTTGGAAGTCAAATTCATCCACCAAACTGAAGATTTGGTGGTTTTCTTTGACAAGATGTATAAAATATATGGGTATAAATATAATTCGTCTTGTAAATCAAAATCATTTAAAAAATTTAAAACATTATTAAACTGTTTTAATTTGCTTTTAATACCATTTATAAGTATTTTTTTAATATCGTTATAATTATTTGGTAAATATTCTTTTGGTAAATCGTGTTCTTCTATTTTTATAATTCTTTCTAAATCCGATAAACCAATTAATTGTTTTTCAACATCTTCATATGATTTTGCTTTTAATAAATCTTTAACACTTTCATATAATTTATGTTCTAAATTTCCTGATCCAATTGCCCATTCTATTGTTTCTTTTATTTCACTTAATTGATAATAATTTAATTCTTCATATGGTGCTTCATATGTTCTATTTTTAGTAAAATCAGTTAATAGATATTCCTCTACCCATACATAATCAGTAGTTAATACAGATATTGCATAATAATGTGTTTCACCTTCATAATCAATACTTTCTACACCCAAATCATATACAGTAATATTACCACCATATTCTTTAACAAGTTCTTTTATTTCTTTAATAATATCTTTTACTAATTTATCATAATTTTTAGGTAAATATTTAAGTGGTAAATTATAACTAAACACACCACGAGCTATATTTTCGTCAGAACTTACTTTTAATTTTTTTTCAATTTCATCATCTGATTTACCTTTAAGTAAATCTTTTATATTTTCTATTATTAATTTTTTACCTTTAATACTATGATAATATTTTCCACTTAATTGTATATCATGTGGTAATTTTAATTCTTTAGGATAATCAAAAAAATACATATCACCATTAACGATTAATCCTTTAGGCAATTCAGTTAATTCTGGGTTATTATTACAAATCAGATTACCATGAACTGTTAAATTATCAGGTAATTTTTTTATCCCATAACCAGTTAGATTACAACTATAAGCACCATATTCATCTTCATTATTATGATAAATACATCTACCATTTTTATCTCTTGGTAATAAATCATAATCTAATTGATATGCAATTATATATTCTATTTTCTTATTATTTGATAAACCTTCTAATGCTTTAATCATTTCATCATTAGATTTTCCTTTAAGTAAACTAGTTATATTTTCATTTATAAAAATATTAAACTTTTTTATTACCATTTTTTTCTTTATTAAATGTTTTCCAATCTTGAATTACATTTCCAGATTTTATATATTTTTCTGAATATTTAGAAGTGTAAAATTTATCTATTTGTGCTCCTTTTTCAGAATTAGTTTTTTTCTTTTTTTCTTTTTTCTTCTTTCTTGTATTAGGAAATGATTTAGTAAATGGTTTTAAAGTTTGTCCAATATCACCTGATCCTTTAGTACTACCAGCAACATCACCTGGTGTATCAGATGGTTGAGCAGAAACAACATCTCCCATACCAGATACATTGCCTAATGTAGATACACCACTACTCCCTTGTGTTGAATGCCCACCGTCTATGCTAACTCCTGCAACAGATACACTTGAAAAAGATGGACCACTTACGGCAGTTCCTGATCCTACAACAGCAGTTGTGGAACCATCTTCATTTAAAAATTGATTAAAACCTTTTATATTTTTCATACCTTCTTTTTATTTTTTTGAATAATCTTTTTAATATCTATAATTGTATCTTCTGTTGGTTCTAAATAATGTGGTATTTGTTGTTGTTCATAGCCATATCTTTCAATATCTTCAATTTCATTATCTAATTGATTATAAATAAAAAATCCCCAACCATATTCCATAGTATAATCTTTAAATTCTATTTTCCATCTACCATTATCTAAATTAGTTAACTTAATAAATTCTAACTCGTTTTCTCGTGGTTCAGAATATATTGAACCTTTTGGTGGATTTTCAATTATTCTAATTATGTTTTTTCTTTTAAACGGGTTATTAAAATTATCATTAATAAATTGTTCAAATTGTTTTATATTTTTCATAATTATTATAAACTTAATTTTTTTTAATTATTGGTGAATTATTATTAAATAATAATTGTTCAATAACATTATCTTGTTTAATATTCACCCATTCGGCTGTTTGTTTAGCTTGATATGCTATGACTAATGCCCAAATTGCAATTGCAAGTGTTAAAATTCGTAATATCATTTTAAGTATGCTATAATGTTCTACTTTCTTTCTTTCTTGTTTTTTCATAAAAATATTATTTTTTTTAAGTCTATTTTTTTTATATATAAATTAATGAAATACAATTTTATATATATAATCAAACAAAAATATTAATAAATGAAAAATATAAAAAAATATTCTGAATTCCTTAATGAGAAATATATTGAAACACCTGATTATATGATTCAATCTTTCTTTAAAGAATTAACGAAAAATATTAATGATTGGTTTATAAATGGATCATTATCACTTAATGGAGCTACACTAGGGGATATTAATATTAGTAATTTAAATGAACCAGATAAAAATTTAGTGTTTGATTTTGATGATGATCAATTTCATTATCAAGTATATATAATTATTTCATTAAAAGATGTAGCACAAGACCAATTAACAGATTGCTACATTAAAGTTAAAAAATATGATAGCGATGGAAATCTTTATAGAACACTAGGAAAAGATGTTAATGTAAAAGATATAAACGAAGATAAAATTCTTGAATTATTTTCTGAATTAGACTCAGAAACAAGTGAGGAAGCAACAGCTAAAACATTACCAGATTCTGATAGTGATTTAGAAGACTCATCAACATTTTAAAAATATAATAAATTACATATGATAATAGTATCAAGTACTTACTTTCTGAGAAATCTTCGTGGATTGGATTTCTTTACATTAGATTTTGGTAAATCCCGAAAAATAGTAGGATCCACAAAAGACGAGTTTAGGAAATTAGACGATTTCACAATTAAATATAAAAGATTATTTAATCGTGATATATTAAAATTCGGTAGAATAGGAGATAGAATAAATTTTTATGAAGATGTAAGAATGGAAAATGATTCATATATTATATTTAAAGATGATGATATTTATGAAATTACTTTTAAAAAAGAAGATATTGTGGATTTAAAAAATTATATCTTAGAAACTCTTAGAAAAATAGATGACTTTGAAACTGAAGAAAAACAAACAGAAGACAAAAATCAAAATATTATTAACGAACAATTAAAAAATGAAGAAAATTGGATTGCTACTGATGAAAAAAATAATGGCAAAAGATATTCTATTGATCAAACATTATCAAGAGAAGAATATCGTAAACAAATAAAAAAGAAATTCTTACAAAAAAATAATTAAAAATTAAGTGTCAAAAAAATTAACTACAAAAGAAATTGTAGAAAGAGCTAAAAATATACATAGTAATAAATATGATTACTCATTAGTAAATTATAAAAATAACGAAACTAAAATTAAAATTATATGTAAAGAACATGGAGAATTTGAACAAACTCCAAATAGTCATTTAAATAGATCAGGATGCCCTATATGTAATGAAAGTAAGGGAGAAAGAGAAATAAAAAATTTATTAAATAATAATAACATTCTATTTGAAACACAAAAAAAATTTGGTAAATGTAAATATAAAAGAATATTACCGTTTGATTTTTATTTACCAAAAGATAATTTGTGTATAGAATTTGACGGAGAACAACATTTTAAACCTATAAAACATTGGGGAGGTCAAAAAGATTTTAAATATAGAAAAAAATTAGATAATATTAAAAATAATTTTTGTAAAGATAATAATATTAAATTAATTAGAATTAAATATAATGAAAATATAAAAGAAAAATTATCTAAATTTAAGATAATATAAAAAATAATTAAAATATAATGAGCATATTAGATAAAATTGTAAGTGTGGATTATCCTGAAGAACAATATTATAAAGAAAGAACAGAAAAAAAACAAATTGTTTTGCATCATACGGTTAGTTATAGAGGAGTACAAGGTGATATAAATTGGTGGTTAAGTGATGATGCTAGAGTATCAACACATATTATTATTGATTGGAAAGGTATTCCATACCAATGTTATTCTACAAATTCGGCATGGGCTCATCATTTAGGTGTAAAAGTTCCTGTATTTCAAGCTAATGATATTGATTTTATATTTAAAACAAATAGTAACGGAAGACAGTATATTGCTAATAATGAAATACTTAATCAAGCATCTATTGGTGTTGAATTAGATTCATTAGGACCACTTGTATTAAAAGATGATGGTAAATATTATGATGCATATAATAAAGAATATAAAGATATTAATAATATTCAAATATATGATAAACCATTTAGAGGTTTTAAATATTTTGAAAAATATACAGATGAACAAATTGAAACTACAAGACAATTATTATTGTTTTGGAAAGATAAATTTAATATTCCTTTAACTTATAATGATGATATGTGGGATATTTCAAGAGATGCTCTTTTAGGAAAATCTGGTGTTTGGGGACATACTTCTTACAGATCAGATAAATCAGATTGCCATCCACAACCTGAATTAATAAAAATGTTAAAAGAATTAGAAAAATAATTAAAAAATCCTCTTTAATAATAACGGGGATTTTCTTTTTCTTCTATTCCACATTTTCTAAGAATAGTATATCTATCAAATTTAATATATGATTTTTTCCTAAAAAATATATAATTATAAGGTCCATCTGATTCGTAATTAATAATATCATTATCTAAAAAAAGATTTATAATTTTTTCTACTTCACTTTCTTTTACATAAAAAGTATCAGTATCGATATAGATATAATCAACTTCTTCACTAATTTTTTTGAATAATTTATTATAATAATCAGATACTTCTAATCCTAAATCTATATTTGAATATATTTTTGATTTTTTAGATATTATTAAACCATAAGTATAATTAATAAATAATTTTCTTAATATACCATAATTAGTGTGTTCATATAATATATGATAAATATATTTTAATTTTTTATCACTAAACCATAATTTATTTTCCTTTATCAATTTATTTATCCTCTGTGGATATGAAGTTATAATATATACTTCATATACATCTTTTATAAATCTTTCTTTATATTTATCAGATAATGCTACAAACCCCCCACTATATGTTACTGCTGAATTATAATAAAAATCATCTATAACATCTTCTATATTGTAGTATCTATCTAATATAGCACTCATTGTTTGTAACATATCATACCAATGTATTGAATTGAACATTGATGGATTATTATAAGTTTTGAATTTTAATTCTAAGTAATTGTTTATATCTTCTATTAAAAGATTAAAGGATTTTTTGTTGTGTTTAAGTTGACTTTGTTAATTGTTTTCATATTGAAGTTATCTTTTTTTAAATTATTTGGATTGAAATTATCGCATTTAAATAATTAAATTTTATATTATCAAAATAATATAAAGTTTTTTAATTTAATATATAATATTAAAATAATAATATTAATATGAAAAGAGGATTAGTAATCTCAGGGGGAGGGGTAAAAGGTTCATTTGCAGGTGGTTGTGTAGAATATCTTATGAAAGAAAAAAATATGGATTGGGATGTATTGGTTGGGACAAGTACGGGAGCGTTATTAATTCCTCTTATATCACTTGGAAAAATAGATGAATTAAAAGATAAATATACAAATGTTACTAATAGTGATATTTTTAGTGTAGTGCCTTACAATTCAAAAGGTAAATTAAAAGTTTTCAATGCAATAAAAAGAATAATTTTAGGTAAAACATCATTAGGTGATGCATCTAATTTATTAAAAGAAATAAAAAAAATATTAACCGTAAAAGATTATTATAGTTTAAATAGTAAAGATGTGTTTATTACGGTATCTAATATGACTAAATCGATAGTAGAATATAAAAAATTAGGACGTGAAACATATTTTGATTTTTGTGAATGGATGTTAGCATCAGCAAGTGTTCCTATTGCTTTTGATATTGTTGTAAAAAATGAATGTGAATATTTAGATGGTGGGATATTAGAACCTATACCAGTTCAAAAAGCAATAGATGAAAAATGTGATGTAATCGACATTTTTATTTTATCATCAGAATATAGAGAAGATACCAAAAAATCTAAAAATATATTTGATATTGCAAGTAAAACAATATCATTAATGAATTTTGAAATAAATAACAATGATATATCAATAAGTAAATTAGAAGGAACACAAAGAAATATACAATTAAATATTTATCGTATTCCATATATTCCAAATTTAAATTCATTAAATTTTAATAAAAAAGAAATGACTAAATTATGGAAAGATGGATATGAATTTGCTAAAAATAATGCACCAATTTGTAATATATTAGAAAAAACTAAAAAAGGATATAGATTAAAATGATAGTTAAATATAAACAATTTTGTATGCTTATTATTTTTTACTATCTTTGCAATATATAAATATAATATTATGATACCATCACATAAGTCAAAAAAGAAAGAATGAAATATAAGTACAATGTAGTAATTTATAAACCAAGAGATTACGATGATTTTCAAGATATTAAAACGTATCTTATAAATAAAGGATATCGTTTTACTTCTAATTATGAATCTAATAATGATTATTTAGTAATTTTTTTACAAATTAAAATAGTTAAAAAAATATCGATATATTATCCAATATATGGATATTTTTTACGAAATAATAAAATTTCAACATTTAATGACGAACATGGAAATATTATATATTATAATATAGATCCTACTGTTTATAAAAAAATTAATAAAAAAAATAATTTAAGCATTTTAAAAAACATAATAAATTTAGGTATTAAAATTGCTACTCCTGATTATAGACCAAGAAGTAAAAGAAAATGAAATTTAAATATGATGTTATAGTATATAATGTTATAGATATAATCGATTATAATTATATTAAAAACATTCTCGTAGATAATAATATATCAGTTATGTTAAGTACTCCATATGTACTTCCAATTTATTTATTAATTTATTTAAATAAAAAAGTTGTTACATATCACGTCATGCAAGGTAGTTCTTTTAAAAATATAGGAGAATATATAAATTTCAGAAATAGAAATAATAATTATTTTATAAATACTTTTATATATGATAAAAATAATATTAATATTCTTAAACATATATTGAAATATGGTACTGAAGTACCAAATTATATACCAAGATATAAGATATGATATATAAATATGAATATGGATCAATTGCAGTTGTGTGTTTTAATGAATATGAATATTATGAACTACAAAAATATCTTATTAATAAGGGTTTTTATTGGCTTGGTTTTTCCGGAAATAGAGCAAATTCTTACTATCCTGTATGTATATTTATAAGTTTAAATTATAAAAGATTAACATATATTCAAAGAGATTTTGTATATATACAAAAATATATTACAACTAAATTTGATACTGATAATACTTTATATAAATTTAATAATCCGATATATAAATCAATTATAGAATATGGTATAAAAGAACCATCTTATATACCAAGAAAAAAATTAAATCAATAATTTATGCTTAAATAAATTAAAATTAGATATAGTATTTTCTTTTAATTGGAATATATTATTAACTATATTTTTAAGTTTTCTTTTTCTATCATTATCATTAATATAATCTATTTTATAAGCATTTAAATATTCTAATAATTTAAAGTCTAACATTCTTAGGATTATTAAATTTTAAATTATATATAAAGTTATCATAATTGGTCATTATACTTTCATTTATTATAGGAATATATTTATTAAATATATCATTTATTATTTTTGTTCTATCTTTATTATCATTCCAAATATTTATTCGATATAATGTTGATATTGTTTTTTTTAATTCTTTTTTACCCATTGTTATTCCATCTGTGAATTCAAATAATAATTTATCTAATTCCATATTTGTTTTAGGAATACTTTTATAATATGGTGAATTTATATATTTTCTATCATTACATAAATATTCTACAACTTGTGCAATGTTATAAAATCTATATGTCATTTTTATTTCTTTTGTTCCGATTTTTTTATCAGAGTATGATATCCAATAACTATCTTTACGAAAATAATTCATTTTTTTCTTTTTAGTTCTTTGTAAATAATCATTCCATCTTTTTTTATCAAGAAGATAATAAGCTAATTGTAATTCTGGTTCTTGTTGTTCTTTATTTTCAATAGTTGGCCATACATAATTCATTATCCAAGTATATATTTTACTTATTTGATTTTTTGTTAATTCGTCTGTTTCTCTAAATTTTGAATATGATTTTGTAACATTTGCACCTAATATAGTTCTAACTAAATAAGATAAATATACTTTATAATTATCTAAACTATCACCAACATTAGTTGTATTATCTCCCCAATCCCATTGTGGTAATTTATATAAACTTTCCCAATCATCATTTAATGCTAAAATTATTATTGTTGCTACATATGCTAAATATTCATTTTCACCTTTCATTTCATTTTTCCAATTTAAGTTTAATGCATAATCTTTGCGTTCAGTATCCCAATCACCAAAATCATCATATTGTGAACCTATAGCCAAATATCCTGCTTGACGTAATGTATGTTTAATAAATATAGCTTTTTTTTGTTTATCTTCAATAATTTCCCATTTATCTGGGTATTTTTCGCTTAGAAGATTTTTAGCGGTATCAAATTCACGTGGATCAATTACATCGTTATTTTCAAGATAAAATATCATTAATTCTGGATAAAAATTTATACCAGCTTCTATGCCACTTTTAAATAGTTCTTTTTTATCAACATTAATATGTATAATTTTAAGTAAAAAATTTTTAATTTCTTGTTCAGTATAAGAATATTCTTGTTCTATTAAAAAGTTAACAACTCTTGGAACCGCCAAATGTGATATTCCATTTAACACATATTCTAATTTTTCTAATGATATATCATCTGGTGTAATATTATATATTTTTAATTTTTTTATAGTATGATCTAAATAAAATGTATTCGAACTATATATTCTATATTCGTTCGTTTTCGTTTCTTCTTTTGGTTTATAACAATGTTTTTTATAAAAATCTCGATCAATATCAATTAATTTTTCATAAAGATTCTTTATTTGTTGTAAATCGTTTAAATTTAAACCAGCATTAATTAATTTAAATAAATATATTGATTTTGGTTCTAATCTATTTATAATTTTATAAATTTCACCAGTTTTAATATATTTTTTTAATTCATCTACACTAATTGTATAACCATCTAATCTTACTTTATTATTTAAATCATATTTTTTTATTTGTTCTTGATTAAAACTATCTAATTCTGATTCAACATATACTTGTTTATTATTTAAAATTTCTTCTTTTGTAAACATATGTAATAAACTATGAACATATAAAGTATCGAAATTTATATATTTCATTATAAATTCTTTTGATAATTTAGCTTCTATAAATTCTTCAATATTTTTTTGTTTTAAATTAGGTACCAACTCTTCTATTTCTTCTTCTGTAAATCCAACTTTTTTTATATCTTCTAATGGATCTCTAAAATGAGAATATTCTTTAATTTCATCTTTTGTAAACCCCATTTCTTTTAATAATAAAATTTGCATTCCAGTTAAATATTCTTTACCTTTTTTATTTATAATTTCATCTTTTGTAAATCCTAATTTAAATAAACCATATGGATTAACATTTTTAATATTATGTTCATTTATTTCACTTTTTTTAATTTTAAATATTTTTTTATCAACTTTTCTTTGTTCAAACAATTCATTAAGTTTTGATTCAGTTAAATATGCATCATCTTTATAATGTGCAGTATAATAAGAATTTAATTTAAAAGTAACACCAATAATACTTTCATTATCTGTTGGTGGTTTATCAGTTAAATAAATAATATATTGTCTATCTAAATCGTTCTTTATATAATTACTATAAGTATTAGAATCTCTTGCTATACACCAAGATGTTTCAGCACCTACTATTGAACATTGTTGGTAGTTAAATATTTTAGCAATAATAATATTATCTTTTTCACTCTGGTGAACAATTTCTAATTTATTATTTTTTAAATATTTTATTTTATTATTAAAATTATCATCGATTACTTCATTAATAAATGCAGTTATTCTAGATATTAAATTTTTTCTATCATGATACGATGATATTTTTTTAATAAATATTTTTTTATTTTTTTTATCATGTAATTGTTTTAATAATTTATAATCAATGTTTATATTAATTAATTTCTTTTGCTCAGCAGGAAATTCATCATAAATTCTTTTAGCTTTAAGTTTATCTTCAGCAATTATAAAGGCATCAACAAATTGTTCGAATGTTTCATATTCAATTACAGGTTTTTCTAATTTATCTATAACTTCTTTTTCAGATAAATAATCAAGTAATATATCAAACTGTCTTTTAGCGCGATTTAAAGTATTATTAATAATATTACTACTATTAACTGTACTATCAATCAAAGAATTTTTATCAAGTGCCAAATATTTTCCGTTAGATTCAAAAGCTAACATACGATATATTAATTTAGTAATCCAACCGACATAACCTTCTTTACCTTTAAATGATTTTCTTACTAATTGGTATAATGAATCGGTTTCAGGAATATTATTTTGTCTTAAAAAAGACTTAGCCTGAGCAACATTTTCGAATAATTTAAAGTCTAACATTTAATGTTTTTATTTTTACATCTATATATAAAATATTTTATAAAATATTTGGTTTTTATTATTTTTTAGTTTATCTTTATAATTAAAGAAACAATAATATGAATAAATACATATCCGCAGTAAAAATAAGAATAGTGCCATTAAATAAAAATACATTTGATTATATAAATAATTTAATGTATCAAACAAATAAAATATATAATGATGCATATTCACACGAATGGGTATTTATAAAACAAAAATTGTCAGAAAGTATTATTCCAGTAAAATCTGCAAAAACAACAAAAGTATATCACTCTGTAAGAGATTTGCATCCAACATTCCCAACAGCTATATTATCTAATATATGTCATAGGGTTAAGAAAGATTTTTCTAATGACATAAAAAACGGATTATTTAAAGGTAAACGAACACCTAGATTATATAAATATGGAGCACCTATTATATACCAATTTAATAGTGGTGGGATTAATCCAAATTTTCATAATGTAAATGATGATATCATATTAAGAATAAAAAATGGATTAGATTTTAAACTATTATTTGGTAAAGATAAAAGTGGTAACAAAAAACTATTAGAAAGATTAATGGATAAAAATGATAAATCACTAAATATTAATAGAGTTTTTAACGTAACATACAATAAAAGAGACAAACATTATTATATAATATTTACATATGAAACAGAATCTGAAGATTACGAAAAAGTAAAAGGTAGAGTATGTGGCATCGATTTAGGTGTTAGACGATTTGTATCAATAAGATTAAATGATAATATACATGTACAAAAATCAATTCATTCTGATGATTTAATCCGTGTAAAGATGGATATTAATAAGAAAAGAAGAGAATACCAGAAATCTATGGTTATGGCAAAAGGTGGACACGGTAGAAATAGAAAATTAAAATATTTAGACACTATCAGAAAAAAAGAAATTAATTTTACTAATACTGCTTTACATAAATTAAGTAAACAGGTTATTGATTTTTGTATAAAGTATAAAGTAGAACAGATTAATATGGAATTATTAAATAGAAATATTGATAAGAATTCATTTTTTTCTAGATATTGGCCAATTTCTAATTTTATAGACAAGTTAAAATATAAAGTAGATTCTTATGGAATAAACTTGAAATTTGTCGATCCTTATCATACTAGTCAAATATGTTCTATATGTGGGGAAATAGGGGAAAGAAATGGGGATACATTTATATGTCAAAATGATAAGTGTAAAATACACAATGAAAATATAGATTCTGATTATAATGCAGCATATAATATTGCCAAATCAAAATTATATGTTGATAAATATGAAAATACACAATATTATAAATTAAAAAATAAAGAAAAAGTTCTTTGATAATATTTAGATGGGGCAATTGTATGCCCTTACGGTGAGGTAGAAATTAAAAAATAAAGAGACTTATGTTTCATTTGTATTTTTATTATATATTTTAATTTCAGTAAGCACTCACTAACTATCTTTAAACTAAGTATTTAAATGGTCATAGGTTGGATATAACCTTGGAATGATAGGTAGATACAACAAGTTCATAGGTATATTAAAAATATCATTTGTTGGATATAACCTTGGAATGATAGGTAGATACAACTGATAAAGAACAAAAAGTATCACATAATACGTTGGATATAACCTTGGAATGATAGGTAGATACAACGAACCTGCTAATAGTTCACCTTCCCAATATGTTGGATATAACCTTGGAATGATAGGTAGATACAACGAGGGAGTAATATTCCATTATTAGATTATGGTTGGATATAACCTTGGAATGATAGGTAGATACAACTCTAATACCGTTTAAGGCATTTACCATCGAGTTGGATATAACCTTGGAATGATAGGTAGATACAACGCTTCAGACGGAATACCATAAATATTCAGTGTTGGATATAACCTTGGAATGATAGGTAGATACAACCCTTACATTATCTTTTCATTTTTATAATTAGTTGGATATAACCTTGGAATGATAGGTAGATACAACAGTGTCTGTAATTCAGAAAAAACTTGTTTCGTTGGATATAACCTTGGAATGATAGGTAGATACAACATAACAATCATCCCTATTTATACTACCAATGTTGGATATAACCTTGGAATGATAGGTAGATACAACTAATAATTTAAATTAAATCAAATTGTCCAGTTTCCACAAATTTTACTAAGACTGATTTTATATATGAATAGAATTCATCTGATATTTCATAAATAGCATTTTCTCTATCAGTATATGGATTTTCTTCTTTTAAATCTGTATCTGTAAATTTATCAGTTCCCCTAAATAATTGATTCATAACTCCACCAATATAATGCCATTGGTCATATTTTTTATCATCCCATGTTGCCATTTCCCAATTCAAATTTCTAATAAGATTTCCTGTCATTTCATCATCATGCATAGAAATAAAACTAAATAAATCTACACGACTTAATGAATTATTATTGAAGTATGCTAATAAACCATATAAGAAAAATAGAACATCAGTTTTACTATTATCTTTTAATAAAGTCTCTATGTTATTATAAAAACTTTCTAATGTATCTATTTTATTTAATCCATTAATTATTGGATTATCTTCGACAAATCTTTCTTGTGTTTTTCTTAATTTTTTTCTTTTAATATCTCTTTTAATATTATCTAAATTTTCAAATAAATTAAATAATTTTTTATGTAGTAATTTCTTTTTATCTTTAATATATTGTTGAATTTTATCTATATCAGTCGATGATATATTATCTTCTGTTATTCTTTCTATAAAAGCATCTATATCTTTTTTTAAAAAAGATTTTTTAGCTTTCAACTCAATTGGATTAACTGTACCACCAATGTCTTTAATTAAAGAATATATACTATTAAATTGACGTATATAATCATCATAACCTTCTGTTAATTTTGCTTCCAATATATATTCATTAAACTTTATTATCATTTGATTAATATTATTTTTAAAACTATATATTAATTTTTAAATTCATTTAATGTTTTCTTCATTATGAATTTTTTATATGACATATAAAAGAAAACAGTTAATTCTTCAGTTTAGTGGATAGTTCATATATTAATTTTAAACAATTTGTTTGATTTAAACTATATTTTATAGAAAAATAAAAATATGAAATCTAAAATAAAAAAACAAACTAATTTTAGTAAATCATATATAAGTATTAATCCGTTAAAAAGGATTAAAAAATAATATGTGATTCGGAGATGACGAATAATATCAATTTTGATAAAGTTAATGAAAGTATAATAAATGGTGAAATACCATTAGAATTAAATAAGGTAGTAAGATATTTATCTGTAGAAAAATTACAAGATAAATTAAAAATAGTTTTTAAATCAATACAAAAGAAAAAAATAAAAGTGAATATATTCAAAAATTAGATAGTATATTATATAATAGTGGTCTAGATAAAGATAACATTGAAATTAAATGTAATAATTTTATAGATAGAATAATTTCATACGATAGAATAGATGATTTAACTGAAGCTGATGAAATTATAATGTCAATTTTAATTAAAAACACTAAAAAGCAAAACACTTGTGAAAGTTTTAAAAAATCATTTATAGAATATAACGGTTATAATATTGTAAAATTACCAGATAAAGGAAATGATGCTTTATATTTATGTGATGGTAAATTGATGTATATTAATAACCTTAATTATGATAAATCATTATCAACAAAATCTATAGATTTTAAAATTTCTGGTAATAATAAAATCATATATATTTATGATAAAACAACAGAAGAAGAAGGCGGTGCGCAAGCAAACCAATATAAAGATGCTGTTGATTTTGCTAAACAAGCTATTCAATGTGCAAATGAAAATATAAGATATATATCATTATTAGATGGTGAATATTATAAAAAAAGATGGGATTACTTATCTAAATATAATAGTGATTTTACATATGTATGCAATATAGAATCTATATTTAATATATTAAAAAAATGGAATGTTTAAACATCCCATTTTTCATTTTTAATAATATATGATATTAGTTTATAAGCCATATTAAAACTAATTCTTTTTCTTGAATATGATTTTGTAGAATTTCTATAATTATTTAAAAATAATGAATTATATTCTAATCTATATTTTTCCAATAAAAAATTAAAAATATTACATATATTTTGTTGTTGATTTATATCTATATTACTAAAATCATCTGATAATATTATTGTAGCAAATGTTCTATCTGTATTTTTACCATAAAAATGATTTTTATTTATAGTTAAACTAATCCTACCATCATCTGTTCCAGTATCAGTAGCTCTTAAATATAAATATGTATTTGGTTTTATAACATTATAATTTACTAATCTTGTAATTTTTAATGGATTTTCATGATTTATTATTTTAAAAAAATTTTCACCAAACATATAATTATTAGATAATGTTAATTCTATATTTTTAATTTCTTCAGATGGTAAAAATATAGTATTTATTATTTGTCTATCATTATTTTCTTTTATAAAAGAAAATGCACAAACAGTATATGATGTATCATCGAATACTTGTTCTTCAAATATTTTTAATTTTGTTATTTTATATTGTGATAAAAATTCTTTTCTTATTTTATCATCTTGTCCTGAAAAAAAATTTAATGGTATTATAATTACACCACCTTCACAACCCATTATTGTTTTTAATGCTATTTTATATAAATCATTTAAATCATACTTATCATAAAGAGTTTTATCTTTATTTTTATTTCTTGCTAAATAAGGTGGATTAGTTATAATCCATTTATTAATATAATTTAATGGATTTAATAATGTATCTTGCTTTATAGTATTATCTATTTTAGGATCAATATCATAAATTTCTTTTTCATTTTGTAATAATTTTATTAAATCTCCATATCCAACAAAAGGATCCACAACTATTTTATCATTAGGAATAATATTTATTAAATCTCCAACAATATAATGAGAATTTTTAGTATAAAATTGTCCATATTTCACTTTATTCATTCATAATTTGATTATTTTTTAGTTCTATTAATATAGAATATAATGTCATTTTTGTTTATTTAATTTGTATTTTATGTTTATTTAATTTGTATTTTATAATATCTACTTCGTATTGCGTTTTTATTTCTATTTAATTTTTCCATACAAAAATTTACACCTTTATTTTTATAATTTTCTAATAGAAATAGTTCATCTTCTTTAGTCCATTTAATAATTTTTGATTTCATATGACTACATATTTCACCTAACCATTTATTTTTACTAGCAGATGAATATGCACCATTACCATTATTTTTTATAAATTCACTTTTTGTGTTATATTTTAATGCTTCTTTCTTACATTTATCATATGTCCATTTTAAAATATTTCCTCCTATTGATCCAGTTTTTGCTTTATTCAATATATTCCAACCATTGTTTTTATATAAATTAACATATTCTTTTTCTAATTTTATAGCATTATTAACATTAATATAATCAGTTAATTTAATAAGTTTATAATTTTTCGTTTTATTAATATGTTTATATACTTGGCTATTTTTATCATTTAAGTGTCTATTATGTCTATTTTCTATATAATATGTTAATCCAACATATGCACTATTATCATTAAATTCATATACATAAATACATCTTTTTTTATAATTTCCTTTTTTTATTATATGATAACATATTTCATCTAACCATAAATTTCTTAATGCTGAATCATATGCACCATTTGATTCTTTTTGAAAATCTGTTCTTGTGTTATATTTTAGTGCTTCTTTATGACATCTTTCTTTTGTCCAGTAATTATTCGGCTTATGTTGTAGTTCCATATGATAACATATATCATCTAACCAACCACATCTTAATGAAATACGATATGCACTATGTGAATTGTTTTCAAAGGTTGTTCTGGTATAATATTTTAATGCTTCTTCTTTACATTTTTCTTTAGTCCAATATCCTTTTTGTTTATATACTTTATTTATCATATGATGGCATATATCATTTAACCAATTATTTCTTCTTGCAATTTCATATGCATTATTTGAATTTTTTATAAAATTATTCCTTTTAGTATATTTTAATGCTTCTTCGTGGCATCTTTCTTTTGTCCAATAACCATTTGGTTTTCGCATAGTTATAATTTAATTTTTGATATATCTATTCCAGTATTTTTAAGATATTCTAATAATGCCCTATCTAAATAATTAGAACGATTTGATGTTAAATCATCTAATATATCTATAATGTCTTTATTAATTGATACTGAAATTTTAGTCTTTATTTTTCTCTTTTTCATAACTTTCCTTTATTTTTATATATAAAATATTGAAAGTCAAAAGTAGTGTTTTGTACTACTATTTTTTAATTCATAATCATTCTAAATAATTAAAATAAACATAATTACTATTTTTTTATATAATAATTAAAATGAAATAATTTATATGAAGAAGGAAAATAAGATTAAAGTGTCATTTACTATAAATGAACAGATAAACGAAATAATTGAAAAAATGATTAAAGATGGTGATGTAAAAAATAAATCACAATTTATAGAAAAAGTGTTGAATGAACACTTTGAAAAAAATAATAAGGAAAAATGAAAGAAATTTTAATTTGGCTTATTTCATCTATATTTAGACGTAATATTACAAAAATTGGTATATATTTTTATGATAAAAAATATTTTAATTCAATATCAAAATGGATATTTAAAATGTCTAATATTCCTGATGAAATAATAATTAAGTCTTATTTTGAAAAATACGAAAATAAAATAGATTTAAGCATTGATTTAGATCCAAAATTTGATACAACTTTAAATAGATTGTCTAAAGAACTAGGAATGATATTGTCAAATAAAGTAAATATAAAATATAGTGTTATAGTTTTATGTGATGATAATAAAATTCAAATAAGATTTAAAGAATCTGATTTAATTCAAAAAATAAATCAAAATAATTTAAATTATAATTATTTTTTGCCTTTTAGTACTAAAAAATATGGAACTTATCCACCATCGGTTAAAGATATATTATTGTCATATATAAAAAATAAAGGTGAAAATAAAGAACATTTAAATAAAGATTTAAATGTTATTATTAAAGATATTATACAACCATTTTAAAAAATAATCAAAACAATTAATGTCTAATCCTATTATAATAGCCCACTGCGGAGATATACATATTTTCAATTTACAAAGACATGAAGAATATAGAATCCAATTTCAAAAATTTTATGACAAATTAAATGAGTTGAAGCCCGATCGGATTGTAATCGGTGGAGATTTGTTTGATAATTTTGTTGCTATATCTAATGAAGCGGAAGAATTAGCAGGAGAATTCTTAACTGAACTTGCTAATATCGCTAAGACTATAGTGATTCCGGGTAATCACGACATTATGTCCAAGAACAAAAATCGTGTCAATTCAATCAGACCAATAGTCAAATTACTTAATAATCCTAATATATTATATTTAGAAAAATCTGGTTTTTATGAAGATGGTGATATAATATGGGTAAATTATTCACATATAGAAAAACATATAATTCCTTGGATTGATATTCCACATACAAAAAATAATGATAAAATTTATATCGGACTTTTTCACGACCCAATAAATAATTCTGTTACAGATTTAGGAATGAAATTTACGGATAAAAAATATAAAAATGTAGCATTTTTTGACAAAAACTATTACTGCTTTTTAAATGATATTCACAAATTGCAATATTTTAGGGAAAATAAATCTATGGCTTATAGTTCAAGTTTAATTCAGCAAAATTTTGGGGAAAGTGTTGAAAATCACGGGTTTATAGAGTGGCAAATTGAATCCAAAGATGAATTTAAATCTATATTTCATCATATCCATAATGAACATAATTATATAAATTTCACAATTCCTACTAATACTGATTATAATAATCTTAATTTAACATCTAAACATTTAACTGAACAATCAGAAGTTAAAGTTAAATGGCAAGATATCAGCGCTAATGTTAATAATGAAAATGAAATTAAAATAAGACAATATTTTAAAGATAAATATAATTTACCTAAAATTAAAGTCAAAAGAGAAGCTATTTATACTGATATGTCTGGGGTTGAAATGATTAATGAATCAATCGATTTAACAAATATAGATGTTCAAAAAGAAATATTTATTGAATTTCTTAAATTGAATGGGTATAAAAAAGATTTTATCAATGAAATATTAGATATTGATACTATTATTAATGATAGAATGGATCAATCTAAAAACACTATCGGTGTTAATTGGAGTATAAATAAATTTTGGTTTGAAAATTTTAAATCGTATGGTGATGAAACTATTATAGATTGGGAAAGTAATAATGGAATTTATCAATTAACTGGAATTAATCAGCAAGGAAAAACAACTATTCTTGATGCAATTTGTTATATTATTTATGGGAAAACATTAACTACTTTAAAAAGAGAAAAAAATTCAGACAATCGATATATAAATAACAAAAGAGATTTAGATTATTGTAATGGTGGTGCAATAATTTCTATTAATGAACAAGAATATACTATTTTAAGAAGAACAGAAAGAAAATGGAATAGAAATAAAACAGAAATAACTTCTTGTTCTACTTCTGTTAATTATTACATAGGTCGTGATATAATAGATGATGCTAATTTAACTGATGAACAAAAGAAAGATACTCAAAAAATTATAGAAAATACTATTGGAGATTTTACTGATTTTATAAGATTAGTATTAACTACAGCAGATAATTTAAATGATTTAATTTCTATGGATAGATCAGTATTTATTGATTCTGTTATTAGATATGCTGGTTATGATATTTTTGAAAAAAAATTAGAAGAATTCAAAATATATAAAAAAGAATTAAATAGTAGCAGAATAGATTTCGATTTAACACAATATGAAGAAAATAAAAAAATTCATAACGAAAATATGATGTTATTAGAATCTAAGTTTGTTAATAAAATTATGGAAATAAAAGTTGTTGAAGAAAAAAAGAAACCTCTTATTAAAGAAAAAGATGGATATTTAAGTCAGATGCATCAAATAGATAAATCATTAGAAAATTTCGATTTAATTAATGTTAAAGATAAAATAGAAGTAGTTAAATTAACTATTGAAAAAAGAGAAGAACAATTAACTAAAATTGAACAATTAAAAGAAGAAATTAAAAATTATAATAATGTAGAATTAATTGAAAAAAGAGATAAATTAAATAATTTAAAAGACGAAATAAACGATTTAAACATACAATCCAAGGACTTTGATATTGAGATAGGTAAACTATCATCTGATATAAAAACTATCAATATGGATATTAAAAATATCATCGATCAACATATTAGAACACTTGAAAAAGAAATAGAAACAAATGATAATGAAATATCTAAATTAAAAACAGATTTTAATGATAAAATAATTAAATTAAAATCTGATATCAAAGAAAATGTTCATAAAATAACATTACAGCAAAATAATGTTCAAACAAAAATTGATAATTTAATGAATGATGGCAAATTGTTAAAAGTAGAGAATAATGATTTAGAACATAGTAAAATTTGCATAACTTGCCATAGACCATTAGAAGAAAAAGATATTATTATTATTGGTGAAAAAATAGAAAAAAATAAATCCAGGATGTTAAACATAATGGAAGAAGTTAAATTATTAAAAATAGAATATAATAATTTGAATGAATCAATAAAAAATAAAGAAAGTATATTAATAAAAATATCTGAAAAAGATTATAATTTTGATAATGATTTAAAAGAATCTTACTATGATGTTTTAAATAAAATTTCTAATTATAAAAATAATAATGAAGAAATTAATAAAAACATTACTTTAATTAAGGATGATAATTTATCAAATAATTTAAGATTAAAATTAAAATCATCATATGAACAAAAAGAATATACTATTGATAAAATAAATAATATAGAAAAAGAAAAAGAAAAATTAATTAATCATATTTCTATTAAGAAAAGTAGTTTGGAAACAATAAAAATAGATATTATTATTTTAGAAGAAGAAGAAGTTAAATACCAAAAGAAAAAAGAAGCAATTGCTTTAGAAGATAAAATAAATTTAGATATTATAAAATGTAAATCAGAAATACTTAATCTTGAAAAAGAAATTGAAACTTATAATAATGAATTACATAAAATTCAACACAATAAAGATCTTTTAATTAAAATTAATGATTTAAATATATTACTGGATGAATTAGATATTCAAATTAATGAAAAATCTAATGAAAAATCTAATATAGATGCTAATATGATGTTGATTAATAGTAAGTTAGAAGAATTAGATAAAATTTTAATTAAATTTAAAGAACAACAAAAACGAGATGAAATTTTAACTGTATATTTAAAGTGTGTTCATAGAGATGGAATTCCAACTTATTTATTAAAGAAGTCAATATCAATAATTAATCAAGAATTAAATAATATTTTAACTGATGTAGATTATACAATTTATTTTGATGAAGAATTAAATTTAAAATTATCGAATGATAATCGGTTGGATGTATGTCAAGGAATAGAACAATCAAGTGGTATGGAAAGAACTTTTGCTGCTGTTAGTTTAAAAATAGCGTTAAGATCTGTTAATTCAAAATCAAAATGTTCTATGTTAATGTTAGACGAGATAATGTCAAAACTCGTTGATTCGAGTGTTGAAAAATTTATAGACCTATTAGATAGTATTAAAAACCAAGTAGATAAACTTATCATAATTGAACACGATAAAACTATTAATTACGATTACTTAATTACAGTTGAAAAGGATGAATATGGAATATCAAGTCTAAAAATGTAAAAATAATTGAAATTTATTTAATCTGTCAAAGAAAACCGTTAAATCTTCAGTTTAATGGATGAATTTGACTTTCAAAAATGGAAAAATGTGACTTTTTTTGTTTAATATATACTTATACAAAAAAAACAATTTTGTTTAAGTGAAAATAATTAAATATACGTATAAATTTAGACTGAAACCAACAAAGGAACAAGAAGTTCTTTTAAATAAACATTTTGGTTCAGTTAGGTGGTCATATAATTATTTTCTTAATCAAAGAAAAGAAGAATATTTAAATAGTAAAAAATCAATAACTTATAACAAACAATCAAAATGTTTAACACAATTAAAGCAAGAAAATGAAACAGATTGGTTAAAAGAAGTTAATAGTCAATCACTTCAATATTCATTGAAATGTTTAGATCAGGCATACCAAAATTTCTTTAATAAAAGAACTCAATTTCCTCGTTTTAAGTCAAAAAAATCAAAAAACTCATTTACTTGTCCTCAATTTGTTAGAAATGAAGATGTATTACTTTTCATACCAAAATTTCAAGAAGGAATTAAAATGATAATGGAACGAGAAATTAAAGGAATAATTAAAAAAGCAACATTAAGTAAAACCCCTACTAGTAAATACTTTGTTTCAATTCTAACTGAAAAGGAATATACACCTTTAGTTAAAACAAACCAATCAGTAGGAATAGATTTAGGAATAAAAGATTTTTTAGTGTTATCTAATGGAACGAAAATCAAGAACCATAGATTTCTTAAACACTATGAAAAACTTTTAACCAAAAATCAAAAATATCTATCAAGAAAAACAAAAGGTTCATCAAGGTGTGAAAAACAAAGGATTAAAGTAGCAAAAATTCATGAAAAAATAACTAATTCAAGAATGGATTTAATTCATAAAACTACATTAAACCTTGTAAATCAATACGATAAAATCTATCTTGAAGATTTGAATGTAAAAGGAATGATGAAAAACCATAAATTAGCAAAAGCCATTGGTGATGTTAGTTGGGGTAAATTCATTGATATTCTTACATACAAAGCAGAGTGGAATGAAAAGGAAATAATACATATAGATAGATTTTTTCCTTCAAGTAAAACCTGTCATAAATGTGGTTATATCAATCAACCATTACATTTGAAAGATAGAACTTGGACTTGCCCTGAATGTAGTGAAGTTCATGATAGAGATGTAAATGCAGCAATCAATATCTTTAATGAAGGATATAGAAAAAATATATCGGGAGGGACTTCCGATTACAAACGCAGAGCCAAAATAAGACCATCATTTGATGGCATAAGCAATGAAGCGTTTAAAGAGAAGGAACTTGTTTAAGTTCTGGAAACACATTAATATTTATTTAATGTGTAGTTCATTTTCAATAATATATTCTATTTGTTGGTCATTACTAAATTTTTTAATGTATTCTTTAATTTCTTCATTACTTGGTAAAAATTCTTTATCTAATTTGTAATTTATAATGTATGACATTTTCCCGGGTGTTGTTAATGTTTTAATATATTCTTCTAATTCTTTTTTTGTTGGCATATATTCTGTATCTAAATCATACTTACTAATATTAATTAATCTACTAGGAATATCCATATTACTTAATACATTTTCAATATCATCTTTTGATTTCCCTTTAAGTAAATCTCTTATACTTTCATTAAATTGTTTAAATGTTTTCATATATAGTTATATATTAATTAATAATTTCTCCTATAACAACAGCGCCTTTTGGTAATTTTAGTTTTGCTTTATTATTACCACAATATACATCACCCATCACATATAAGTCATCAGGTAATTCAGTTAATAAATTACTATCACAAAATAAATGTTTATAAACCTTTAAGCCTTTTGGTAATTCTTTTAAATTATTATTACTACAATCTAAATTATTATATACTGTTAAATTATCTGGTAATTTAGTTAAACCAATATTTTGAATATTTAAATCAGTATTATAATATTTATAAAATTTACATATACCATCTTTAGTTCTAGGTAATAAATCATAGGGTAGTCCATTTTCAAATATGAACATTATTTGATCATTATTATCTAATTTTTTAATATGTTCTTTTATTTTATTTAAAATTGGTAATAATTTTTCAGATAATTTAAATGTTCTTACCCATGATATTATACTAGGAACAGAAACATTTTTTAATGCTTCTTTTATATCTTTATCCGAAGGTAAATATTTTTTTGGTAAATCAAATCTATAAATATATCTTATTTTATCTAATGTGTTTACAACATCTAATGATTTAATCATATCATCTTTTGACGGCATTAATTTACTATCTAATTGATATTTTATAATCATATTTGTTTTGTCAAATGCATTTAAATAATTTAAATTCTTTTTAATTTCATCATAAGATTTTGGTTGAAGCAAATCTTTTACACTTTCATACATTGATTCTATAACTTCAATGTTTTGGAATTCTCCAACTTCAGCTCCATCGGGCAATTCTAATACTTTTGCATTATCGTAACATAATAACTTTCCTTTAACATAAATGTCATTTGGTATTTCTGTTAATAAATTATGTTGACAATAAAGTGATCCTAAAACAGTTAAACCTTTTGGTAATTTAGATAATTTATTATGATCACATAATACCCAACCTTTTACTAATAAATTATCTGGTAATTCTGTTATATTCGATTTAGATATTATTAACCAATCATCATATAAACATATTCCATCTTTATTTCGAGGTAATAAATTAAAATCTAATTGATTTATAATTATTTGTTTTATCTTATCTGAATCAGATAAACCTTCTAATGCTTTAATTATTTCATCATCAGATTTTGGTTGAAGTAAATCTTTAATATTTTCATTAATAGAATTAAAAGTTTTAATCGCTTTTTTTAATTTTTTATCGAGCATATCTAAATCAAAAAAATTAAGTTTATCATATGTTGTATAAAACGTTTCATAATCATCTGTATAATTATACCAAACTATAATTTTTATTCTATCTTCGTCTAATTCAGAAATTTCATGAATAATTTCATCTACTTCTAAATCATCATATTGATCTTCAACATTAGAAAAATGTGTATATGCTAATATTATTGTATTAAATATTTCAATATAACTTTCCACGTTAATTACAGGTTTATTTAATATATTTTTTAATTCTTTAACACTATTTTTAATACTTGTAATGTATTCGTTTACTATATCGTAATATTTTTGGGGTAAATATTTTTCTGGTAAATCATATTGAAGTACCATTTTAATTTTTTCTATATCATCTAATCCTTCTAATCTTTTTTCTATATCATCTTCTGATCTACCTTGAAGTAAATCTTTAATATTTTCATTTATAAATTCTTTAAAAGTTTTCATACATTTTATATATTAAAAATTTGTTTTAAAGAATAATATTTACTACCTTAAGTATTGGAAAACTTTTTCTAAAAAATATGATAAAACTGATAGAACCAAGTAAAGAAAGTGTAGCTGAATATTTAAATATTAATGTTGATGATATTGATAGAATATTAATATTTAAATTTAAATTGATTTATTTTTTAGTTTATTTTACTAATGAATATGGTATAAAAATTAAAACATTTAATGAAATAATAAGATATAATGATTATCATATTTGGGAAAGAAGTAAAAAATTAGAAAAAATATTAAATGGAATTAAATAAAAATATTATATCAAAATATTTAAATGTGCAAATAAATGATATTTCTAAAATAAGACCGAATTTAATAAAATTAGATAAATGGAATTTCATATATGTTAATTTTTCTAACAATTATTATAAAAAAAAATAAAATTGCCGATAAATTTGTAAAAAAAGAAGATTTTGATTTATGGTTAAGAAGTAAAAAATTAAACAAAATATTAAATGGAATACGATAATAAACTTATAATTGAATATTTAAATTATTGGTGTAGTAACACACAATATACCGATAAAATGATCGAAACAATAAAAGTAATAGATAAATCGATAATAATTAGAATATTAGATGATTATGTAAAATTAAATAATAGAGATACAAAAGGTTTTGGATTAGATAAATCTGGTTATATTAAATGGTTAAGAAGTAAAAAAATAAAGAAATTAAATGTTCAATAAACAATTATTAGATATTTATCTAGAAACAGAAAAAGGAATAACTGATTATACATATATGACTAAACCACCATTTACTGAAAATTTGGTTTATATAACATATAAACCATATACAAGTAAAAATTATATGATGGTAAATATGGTATTAGTAAATATGTGGGCTAGATATAAAAAATTAAAGAGATTAATAAATGATATTTAATGGATTTTTAATAAAAATAGAAGATAAAATATTTGATTTTTTTAATTCAAAATTTAAATATTCAGAAGATATCAATCACGATATTGTTGAATTGGATTATATTTTAGAATGTAAATTACTACCAAATAGAAAAGATGATTATAATTTATTTAATTTAATAAAATATATGCAGGATGAACATAGACATAAATGTAGTAAAATAAAAATTTTTGATGATACTAAATCACTTATTTTACATGGTATATTCATTAAAGATTATATCTATGATGATGATAATATTATTCTAATAGAATTCAATGTAGATTATTCCATAATACAAATACATACTATGGAATATATTAGAAAATATAAAATTGAAAGATTAATGAAGTGTCAACAATAACCAAAGAATTAGAAAAAATAAATAATATGTTATTTGAAGGATTAGATGTAGATATATCAAAAATAAAATATGTTTTCATTCCAGTATTTGTAAATTATTATGTTAAAAAAATAAACGGTGAACCTAGAGTAATAAATCAAAATGTAAGTGTTAAGTATACTAAATTTAAAAATTTAAATCATTTCATAAATGTTATTAAACAATTACAATATAAGGTTGTTATATACATACCTTTAGAAGAAAAATGCTTTTTTAAAAAGGATATGCATACAGGTGAATATATAATTAGATATGCATATATTGGACAAGAAAATGAGTTTTTACTTTTAAGAAGAATAAAATTAAATCGGATATTACAAAATATAGTTGAAATGGATTATGAGTAAATCAATAGAAACAATAATAGAAGACGGATATTATGATTTAGCTATAACTATGGTTAAATTAGTTGATTTACCTGGTGGGGTAACAAAAGAAGATATAATAAGATATACTGAATGGTTAATTGATAAAGATATATTAAAAAAAAGAAAACAAAAATTAGAAAAAATAATAAATACATTATGATTAATATAAATACAAGTTGTTCAGAATATCTTGCTGAACATATATCACATAATATAAATATAAGTTATTCAGAACATCTTGCTGAACGTATATCACATGGTATAAGTTATTCAGAATATATTGCTGAACGTATATCACATAATATAAGTTATAGTGAATATGAAATACACAATTTAAGAAAAAGAAAGATAAAAAAAATAATGAATTATATAAATGGACGAAAATTGGATAACTAGTAAGAAAACAGGAAAATCTATTCGTTATAATGATTATATCAGAAGGGAAAAGATTAAAAAAATAATGAATAATATAATAAATGAAAAATATTGTAAATGATATCTTGATTAGAGGTGCAATATATACTGTTGTAGATATTCCAGATAAAGAACATGATAATGGTACATTATGGATAAAAATGGATAATAATCTTTTTAGTAAAGAAGAAAAATATGTTCCTTATACCGAAAAAAATATTAATAAAAGATGCTGGGATATAGATATTAAACAAGGTAATATTATTAAAAATTCATTTGTAAAAGGATTTAGTAATATTACAATTAATTTAAATAAAACTATCATTTATGAATGTTATGCAAAAGATTTAGATTATGCTTTTAATAAAGCACGAAGTATTATATATGAATTAGACGAATTAATGGATAAATTAAAATTAACAAATTTTTCTAAATTAAAGTATAAAAAGATATATTTTAAAGGAATGCCAAGTATAATTAGTGGATATAATGATTCAGGTAAAATTTATGTTAAACCAGATTGTAAAAAAGAACAACTAAATAATTGGTGGAAAAGTGTTAAATTTCCATATTTAAAAAATATAATTTTAAAAGATATAGATGACCATGAAAATATAATTAGTGTTGATATATTAGATAAAAGAATAATATGGGAAAGACACGATAGACGAGATAAAATATTAAAATTAATTAAAAATGAATAATTATTTGTATTGTACTAAAAATTTAGGATTTAAAAATGAAATACGTTTCATAAAAGGTAAATATTATAAACAAGATTATAATATGAATAATTCAAAAAATAGTGTTATAGTCACAAATGAATTAAATAATAAAGAAAAATTATCTAATGGACCATATTCTTGGAAGCAATATTTTTTAGATACTATACAATTAAGAAGATTAAAAATTAAAAAATTAATGAAATGTTAAAATATTTATATTGTAAATATACATTATATATGAAAGAACCTTATGATTCTGATTCTGAAAAAATAGATTTTATAAAAGGAAAATATTATAGAATAGTTGATGTTGATTTAGATGGTTATTGTTTAATAGATGAAAATAAAAAAATTCATGCTGTAAGGGGTGGATGGAAAAAATATTTTTTAGATACTAAACAATTACGAAGATATAAACTAAATAGATTAATTACAAAAATATAAATATAATGTTCCACGTGGAACAAATATTAAAAATAATTAAATAAGAAATGGATGAAGAAAATATTAACATAATAAAAGAATTTCTTGAATTAATGAGTGAATTTGATGATAGTTCTAATACATTAAAAGAATTACAGAGTAAAAATATTACAAAATCGTCTGATATTTTAAATAAAGATATAGATAAATTAGAATATTTAATTAATTTACAAACAGAAATAATTGATTTATTTATAAATAATCATGATAATCTTATTAATATTATGCAAATACAAATAGATTTGATAGAAGTTTTAGGTAATAAAGAATTGTTTCTTTTATATGTAAATTTTGTAAAAGCATTAGAAATAGAAGATTATATTGAATGTGATAAAATAAAAAAGGAAATTATAAAATATGAAAAAGATAAAAGTTAATTTAATACCATTTGGATTTAAAAATTTAAATAATAGGATTTATACAAAAGAATCAATTGATTTTAATAAATTAAAAGAAAAAATAGATAATGGAAGATTATATGGTGAATTAGGTATGGGTGAAATGGATATATCTTTATCTAGGGTATCCCATTTAATAACAAATATAGAATTAAAAAATAATTATTTAATGGGTGAAGTAGAAATATTAAATACACCAAATGGTAATATATTAAATGATTTACTTAATACAAATACAATAGTATTTCGTCCACGCGGAATTGGAAATGTTGATGAAAATGGTTATACTATATTAACAAATTTAATTACGTTTGATGCAATTCCAGTTGAAGAAGATTCATTTAAAGAATACACTAATATATTAAAATTAAGATCAAAAAAAATATTAAATATATTAAACAATATAAAAAATTAAATGATAATCGATTCGGATAAATTAATTGATGCCGCTATTTATACATCATATTTTGAACTATTTCATTATTATGATTATAAATTTAATACACAAGATACTAGAAATAAATTAAAATACGATTTAACAAAAAGAATTTTAAATAAAAATATTTATTCAAAAGATTTTTGGGTTAAATGTGATGAAACTAATAACCCACCTGATATAATAGATCAAGGTATTATCATGATAACTATAACTATAACAAATAGATTTAATATATTCGTTCGTAAAGTTATTAATTTGCCAATTGGTAATATAGATATAGATATGGATAAATATGTTGTATATTTAAGATTGTTAAAATTAAATAAAATAATTAATAAGTGAAATGATAAGTGAAATTTTTTTAGAACAACATGGAATATTATCTATTAGTAGTGTATATGACGGTGGAGAAAAAGTAATGATAATATTTAAATTTGCTAATGATAAACAAATAATTAAACAAGTAACACCCAATTTTATAAATGAAAATGAAATTTTTTGGGAAAAATACACTTTAAAAATTATTAAAGAAGAAAATGTTAAACTTAGAAAATTAAAATTAAATAAAATAATTAAAAATTATGAATAGTAGTGATAGTAGATTATTGCAAAAATGGATACCTATATTTGGTAATTTAACTAATATAAATCCTAAAAATTATATAAAAATTGCAAAATATTGTGAAAGAATGTCAGATTATTTTCTTAATGAACATAGTAATCAAAATAACACTATATATGATTTTAATATGTTATCAATGAATTTAATAACATTAAATAAATTGAATAATTTAGATAATGTAAATTTTATAGATTTTATAAAAAATGATACTATAAATTGCCAAAAAATTACAACATCTATCAGTTTATCACACGAACATTTGCAAGAAATGAATATAGCATATTTTTCGTTACAACAACATATAGAACATACTATTATAGAACAAATGTCCATATCTATTAATAATATTATTGAAAAATATGGTGGAATTAATATAGACAAGTTTTATTATAATTGTATACAAATAGAAGATTTTAGTGGATTTAAATTTAATTTCAGTTGTAAATATTTACCTTTGTTAAAATTAAGATATTTAAAAGTAGAAAAAATAATGAATAGCATTGAAAGCATTAATCCAAAAATTTAATGAATATTATAATATTAATATCGATGAATTAAAAAATGAATATAATATAGAAATTAAAATAGAACGTATATTAGTTGGAACACGATATAATTATATTTCAGATTTTCCAAAAAATAATTTTTTCATAACTATTACTGATATAAAATATAATGAAAAAAATTATGAACTTACTGCGAATTTTGAATCTACTTTAGATTCATCTAAATTAAATAAAATTATACAATTCATAGATTTTAAACCAGTTTTAAATTATAAAAATTTTAATTATACCAATAATGATAAAATAAATTTAAATATTACAGATTTTGATTGGAAATTTAACTTTATGGAAAAATTAGAATTAAGATCAAAAAAGATATCTAATATTTTAAAAAAGATGAACCAAAATAATAATGATTAAAAAATGATGGAAAATATGATGAAAACATTTAATGCTACTAATTATGCAGAAGTAATAGTAATAATGAATGAAATGATTGAAAGAAATAAACAAAGACTTTTATTATTAAATAGACTAAAAAAATAAATAAATTAAATAATCTATTTAATATATAATTAAACAAAAAAAGATAAAAAATATGATATATAATTTAAAATCACAAAATGATTTCTCAGGTTTTTACATAGTATTTAATGGTGCGGTTCTTAATGAAACACCTAAGTCGTTTGGGGTGTCGCATATAATTGAACATTTGCTTTGCAAACAATTTGAAGATCTTTATGATGACTTCGATAGATTTGGAATAAATTGGAATGCATTTACGTCAAATAATAACGTTGTATTTCATATGACAGGATTAGATGAATACATTAATATGTATAAAGATAAGTTATTAAATTCATTATTACAATTTAATATAACTGAAGAACAATTTAATACTGAGAAAAATATAATTTTACAAGAATATATTGATCATTTTCAAGATCAAGGTGATGCACATTATTCAAATGTAATGAGATATTATTTGGGTCATTATGGACCAATTGGTAAATATGAATCATTAAATAATTTAACATATACTAATATGTTAAAATTTTATAATATTTATATGAAAAAACCAAGTATAATAATTAATGTATCTAAGTATTCTGAATTCAGTGGATATACAGATTTTGCTAAACTTAATAATAATAATTATAAAACTTCAGATACAAAAATAATAATAGAAAAAAGAGCAGATTTTGATAAATCATCTATTATAGGATATAAATTAATTGTAGAAGATTTTTGTTATATAAAATTTATTATTGCTATATTAAGTGGGTCATTAAAATCACCGTTTTATAATGAATTGCGAGAAAAAAGAGGATTGACTTATGGTGTATCTACTTTTATAAATTCTATATCCGCAAATCAAGGATTATTATCAACAAGTTTAGTAACAGATAATGAAAATGTTGATGAAGTATTAAATGTTTATAAAGAAATATTAACAAATCCTAGTGTATACTTAACAGAAGAAAGATTTAATATAATGAAAGATTTTTATACTGTGTTATTTAGAAAAAATGAAATAAATAGATATAGTAAAATAGGTCATTTAATATCACCAGAAAAGTGGAATATAGAACCTATATTAAACGATATAACATTTGAAGGTATTATGGCAGCATATGAAAAACATTTCAAATATGAAGATTTTAGATGGTCTGTTGATAAGCGAGATTTTAAATAATTTTTAATTTTTAATACATGCTATTTGAAGAAAACCATATTATAGATTTTATTAGTTTATTTGATAAAAATCAAGTTAACGAAATAAAAGATTTAATTAACAAAAATAATTCTTTAGTAAATATAAAACAAAATTATCCTATTGGTTTAGCTTGTGAACATGGTAATTTAGATTTAGTAAAATTTATTTTAAATTTTCCAGAAGTCAATCCATCTGATTATAATAATTATGCTTTTAGTCAAGCAGCAGGTAATGGTTATATTAAAATTCTTAAAATACTTTTATCCGATAAAAGATTAGATTTAGATAATAATTATGAATCTATTGAATTTGCTTATACAAATAAACATTATGATATTGTTGATTTTTTATTTGAAATAGATATATTAAAAAATAATTTAAAGAAATATAATTTAAATTTATATGATAAAATAAATACTACTTTTAGAAAAAAAAAGATTTTAAAAATCTATAAAAAATAATACCTCATCATATTTTATATATATCTAAAATTATCATCAATAAATGGCAGCGCCAATTACTTTATATAAAAGATTTTTAAATAATTGTTTAAGTGGAAATGTAGCATCTATAAAATATCTATTAGAAAGTAATTTAGTTGATCCATCAGAACAAAATAATTATGCTATAATAGTATCTAGTAGAGATAATCAATTAGATATTATAAAAGAATTATTAAAAGATAAAAGAGTAGATGCATCAGATGATAGTAATAAAGCTATAAGACTAGCTTTAAAGAATGAACATTACGATGTTGTTAAATTATTATTTGGAATTGAAAAAGTTAATCGTAAATTATTAAAATACCAACCTAATATTTGGATACACATAAATGAAAAAATTGTACAATAATTTGGTATAATATTTAATTTTGCTTATATTTGTACAAATTATATAAAAATGGAGCATACAAAAAATTTAAATAAAATAGTATTAAAGATAGAACTATTTGGAGATACGAATTTAAGACTTACATTAGTATATCTAGATAATAGATTTCAATCTATTCCTAATGGAAGATTTTTATATTTTAAATCAAAAGTTACAAATTTTTATATTTATTCTAGAAAAACATTAGCAATAACTCCTATATCTTTAAGACTTCCTACTAAAAGTAATTATAAATCTAGTTCAATTATAAAAAATTTTGCTAATGATACTTTAAGAAAAGAATGGTTAAGTAGATTATATAAAGGATTATTAGAGTGGGGTAATGAATGTGACATATTTAAAAATGATAAATCAAAAGTAACGTGTAATTTCAATGGGGATTATTGGATTTTATAATTAAAACGTATAATAATGAAAATTTTAAAAAAAATTTTGAAGATATTATTAAAAGGTGGAAAATATTTATCAAAATATTTTAATGATATACCCGAAAAATGCATATTGGGTGAAATATATAAATCTTTAAAAAAAGGAGAAGAAGATAAAATATTTATCTTTATTGTATATCCAGTTATAAAATTAGTATCACTTTATATAATGGTGACATTTGCATTAACCATTATTATATTATTAACAGGAAATAATGCGATAATAGAAAGAACTAATGATTGGATAATATTATTTAGTAGTAGTTTTATTCTTAGTATTTTTTATTTAACAATATTTGAAATAATTTTACCAATTATTGTTTTATTTAAAAGATGGTTATTAAAAAAATTTTTTAATATAGATACTATACCTAATAGATTTAATATACCTAATAGATTTCATGCACATAATGTTAAAGTTAGTATAGATGGAGAAGAATTAGATGATGATGAATTAGAATAATATTAATTAAACAAATCATTTTATGAATATAAAAATATTAAAAGAATAAAAAATGGCAAAGAAAACAGTTAAAGAATTACCAGTATGTGAGAGTTGTTTACAATCTAAGCAACCCGATGAAGTAGCTTGGTGTCAAAGAGTTGGATATAGTTCATTACATTGTTATGAATGCATTCATTTACAGGATTTAGTAATGACTAATCCATATGAAAAAAAGAAAGGTCGCCCAAAAGGCAGTAAAAATAAACCAAAACAAACTTAGTTATTTAAACTAAGTTTTTTTTATGTTTAAAAACATTTTTTATTTTTAGTACTATAAGATAAAAAATAATTTTTATGCATGAATAAAACTACATTAGAATACGTTTGGTTAGATGGTCAAATACCAACTGCAAAATTAAGAAGTAAAACAAAAATTGTACAAAATTTAGAATTACCAAAAGAAATTCTTCCTCTTTCATTAGAAAATCAGAACGAAATTAAAGTTCCTATGTGGGGATTTGATGGTTCGTCTACTAATCAAGCAACAGGTGATAATTCAGATTGTGTTTTAAAACCAGTAAAACTTTATAACGATCCTTTAAGAAAAAATGGGTATATTGTTTTATGTGAAGTTTATAATGTTGATGGAACACCACACGAAACAAATAAAAGATTTAAATTAAGAGAAGCTTATAAACAATATAAAGATTTTAAACCTTTATTTGGTATAGAACAAGAATACACTTTTATGGTTGGATTAAGACCATTAGGATTTCCAGAAGGTGGATATCCAGCACCACAAGGAAAATATTATTGTGGAGTAGGTGCGGATGAAGTATTTGGTAGAGAAATAGTTGAAGAACATATGGATGTATGTTTAGAAATGAATTTATTATTTGAAGGAATTAATGCCGAAGTAATGCCTGGTCAATGGGAATTTCAAATTGGTACAGGAGATCCTTTAACAGTATCAGATGATTTATGGATTGGTAGATATATGTTATATAGAGTTGCAGCTAAATATAATGTTAGTGCTACATTAGATCCTAAACCAGTAAGAGGTGATTGGAATGGTGCAGGAGCACATGTTAATTTTTCAACAGAAGAAATGAGAAATAATTATGATGCTATAATAAAAGGTATTCAAAAATTAGAAGAAAGACATGATAATCATATTTTATTTTATGGAGAAGATAATGAATATAGATTGACTGGTGAACATGAAACTTGTTCTATAAATGAGTTTAAATATGGTGTATCTGATAGAGGAGCAAGTATTAGAATTCCTTGGCAAGTTCATTTAAATAAAAAAGGGTATTTTGAAGATAGAAGACCTGCAGCTAATATTGACCCTTATAGAGTAACTAGAAAAATTATTAAAACTATTTGTAAAGATTTATAATTTTTTAAAGAAAATCCTTAAATTTTATAGTTTAAAAGTGGTTTGGAAATCATATTACTTCTATTAACTAAATATATTAGCAAAAAATTAATATATTTAGTTAATAGTTATTTTAGATATTTAAATTTTAATATATAAATTTAATATATAAAGAAAAAAAGAATTATAAAAATATGCCAACAATTACTTACCCAACCAATAACGTACTACATTATAATGTAAAAGATGTTTATATTGCAGGAGATGATACATCAGTAGCACAATATTTAATAGATAATGGTTTACCAACAGGAACAACTAGCTACGTTTTAGAAGATCAACGTTTTTCAAATGATGGTGGGATAGCTTACCAATATTATGAATATGATGCTAATTTGTCTGGTAATACATGGAAAACTGAATTTGGATATAGACGAATTGTAACATCTATTACTTATTCCTAAAAATATTGTTCAATAATTTGATAAAAATATTAAAAAATAAACCATCTAAATTAGATGGTTTATTTTTAATTAGAGGGAAAACATTTTCCCTGGATATATAGAGTGTAAACTGTGGACTAAATTACTTATTTTTAAAGATATATAAATATTTTATATCTTATGTTAATGGGTGAATCAAGTCTATATTTATATATTAAAATCAAAAAACCTATTTTTTTCTATTTTTTATTTTAAACTCTTTGAAATCCTACTTTAATTTTCTTTTGAAATCCGTGTATAATAGGTTTAGATTCTTTTTTCATAGCATATAAATCAGCTAATGAAACTTCTTTATCTATTAATTCAGAATTTATACCAATTTTATCACATAAAACTTTTGCATTTTCTATACTAAGATTATTAAATTCTTTTCTAGCAATTAATCTTTCTGGTCTTAATAATGCTTTATCGATATTTTTTAAAGATGTATTAAAAGTAGCTATAATTTGAATATTTAATATATCATTTAATAAACCATCAGTAATATTTAATAAATTAGTTATACCTATATTTCTTGAACTATCTCTTGATTCCAATAAAGGTTCAGCATCTTCTATTAATAAATAATTCTTTCCTTCACTATCAGCAACCCATTCTGATATAAAATTTATAAAACTTGGTTCGGTAATAGAATCTACCATAGTTGGAGGAAAATATAAAACATTATTTTTATTATCATCTTGTTTAATTTTCTTAATTAAATGACGAATAATTGTTGTATTATGACTTAATATACCATTTGTAAAATATCTTTTATCTGAATCTTCATTTAACTGTAAATCAAACATATTACATTTTTCGTTTGTTTTTTCAATATTTATAATATATTGAATACCTTTTTCAGTTAATATACCATCACCTACTTTTAAATTTTCAACAAATATTTCTTCTAAATTTTCGTTAAATAGTATATGTTTATCTGCACATTCTAAAATATAGTCTTTTGTTTTTACTATCCATATATCATATTTAATAGTTTTATGAATTGCGTCAATATCTATCCAACCATTATCAGTAAATACTTCATAATCGTTAATTTTTTTTGTTTCTATAAATTTTTTATTATTCATCATTTTTTTTTATTTTTTAATAAAATTAATACATTTGTTTATCATTTTTTGTTTGTCATTTAATACATCTTGTTGCCATATTATTAATATATCATATCCTAATATAAAAATAATAACCAGGAAAGGGAAAAACTATAAAAGTTTTTCGATATCTATATATTCTATTAGTCCTGTTTTTTTGTTTCTTATTTTAATTTGAGTATTACCTTTTACACATTTGCCTGTTCCTGGTTCACCATGAAATAAAGTTAATCCTTTATTTTCTCTTTTTAATCTTACTAATAATTCTTCCATAAAATCTTCAAAACCATCACCATAATGTAAATCTAAATGATTTAATTCTATAAGATTTTTCATTATATCAAAATCTTTAACATAGAATGTTCCATCATCGATAGATACCATTCCAATAGTTACTGTTTTATTCTCAACTATTTGAGCATTGGCAAATATTTTACTTATAACTTCTTCATCATTAAAATTACCATTATGAAAAAATATACTATTTGAACATATTCTTTTAATATCTTCAACATTATGATTTACTAAATAAAAATCATCTGTTAGTCCACCTTCTATACTAACCATTAATTCATTATCTAATTCCCAAATTTCATTTTTACTATATTTTATTTGTTTTTCGATATCATAATATGTATTAGCATAAATTATTTTTGGATTTTTATAATATTTTTTTAATCCGTTTACTACTATATTCCAATCGTAATAATTGTTATTTTTTGAGTACGGTTGAAATAATTGAGGTTGTTTATTATATGCTTGATAATAAAGATATAATAAATTTGTATCCTCTGGGTGTTTACTTCTACCATTAGATTTGAGAATATTAAATAAATCTGTACTGAATAAATCTGTATTGAATAACTCTGTTTTTTCTGTGTTTAATATAAAATCTTTCATTTATTTGCTTATTTTTAGTTTGTTTTTAAATATTAAAGTTTATATACAATAATTATTAAAAAGACTTAAAAAATTTAGCATATTATTTTTTAAAATTAACACCTTTGGATAATAGTTAAAATAGGATATTGTTAAAAATCCTTGATATATTAGGTTTTAAGATATGAGGTTTTAATTTTCTGGATCACCAAAAGTACCATAATCATTTTTTTCTCCTTTACCTAATTTAATTAATAAATCTCTAACAGCAGCAAACTCAGTCTTATCTAATGTTTGAATTGTGCTAATTATTTTTTTAGCACCTGTAATATTATTAGTATTAAATGCAATTTGTCCTTTTTGGTTTACATCGTTTGTATCTGTTTTTAATTTAATATTTAATTTTTTATAAATTGCGTCACTAAACCATTTTTTTATTTGGTCTGATATTATTTTTATTTTTTCATCTTGTTGAACATTTTTAATTTCAGCTTCATCTTTTTTAATAGGATTATCTTTTTGATTACCTGTTGATTGATTAGTTTGTACTTGAACATTAGGATTTTGTATTTCATTAAGAACACTTTCATTTATTAATTTTTCTGGTAATAATTCTTTGATTTCTTTTTCATTATACTTAGATTTAGCGAACATTATTAATGTATTATATGCAAATGTATTAACATTTGCTTCAAATTTTTTTTCATCTTTATCAAATAATTTTTTAATTCTATCATTCGAATCTATAAAAATATTCTGTAATGAAAATTTACCATCCCCTAATGATGTATCAACTGCTTTAATGGATGCATATATAGCTTTTAAATTATCTTTAATTATTTTATATAAATCTGGTAAAGTAGTAACTTTTGCTAATTCTTTATTTAATGTTTCATTATGAATTTTTAAATAATCTGTCATAATCTTTTTCATATCTTCTTTTTTAGATTTAGCAAGTTTAGCAGTTAAATCTTCTACTGGTTTTTTTAATTCATCTGATATGTTTTGTAATAACTTACCAAACATATTTTTTAATGCACCAAAAAGATTTAGCTCTTCATTTACATATTGATTATATTTAATTATCATTTTATTATATTTATTTTTTAATATATATTAAAAAATAAATATAATAAAATGGGCGCAATGCATGATAATTCTGGAAATTTGAGTTCAATGAGAAAAAATGTAACAACAATAATTTATACTGTTTGTTTTGTATTATTTTGTGTTGGATTATATATTTTAATACGTGCTATAAAAGGAGATGGTATTGATGCCGGAACTTGGGGCGCAATGGGTGCATTTTTTACTGGTTCTGCAACTATTTTTGGTAGTGTATTATTTATGCAACAAAAACAAAAATCATCTGAACTTAAATCAGAAGATAATCAAAAGAAATTAGAAACTGTTAAAAAAATATCAGAAATAGAAAAAATAGAAGATATTGGTTAAATTGGAATCGGTAATGGTTCTACTATTGACGTTATGAATTTAACACCTATTGTAACTATTAAATCTGGTAAAAATTCAGAAATTTTTGCTATTAAATCCGGATTAGCCAATGGAGCTAAAGATTCTAAAAGACTATTTACAAAATCAGACATTTTTGATACATTTGCTAACCCTAATAAATCAGAAAAAAATTCTTTAAATTTTGTGAATGTAGGTAATGGTAATTCTTTTAAAAATTCTATTACTCCTTCCATTAATTTAGTTATTAATGCTATAATAAAATCTATTGGTGCTTTTATTATATTTAAAAATAAATCTATCATTTTTTGTATCCAGGCTGTAGCAGGACTTAAATTTACTAATTCATCATATGTTTCTTTTATTTTATCTTCAATTTGTTTTTTTCTTAAAGTTAAATTACCTGTAAAATTTTTTACAGATGCTAATATTTTGTCTATACCTTCTTGATTTTTAATTAAATCGTCTTGTGGTTGTATCATTTCAGTTAACTTTTCACTTATACTATTTTTTAAAGTTTCAATAGTATCATCAATTTCTGTTGTAACTAATACTATATTTTTATTTGTTATTAACGTAGTTAATGATTCTATTTCATTAGTCAATATAGATGTTAAATCAGATGGTATTTCTATTAATCTTACAATTGTATCATTAAATATTTTTAATCCATCTTTATTTGTGATATTATCTAATTCTGTTTTTATTAATAATATATCATTTGTTCTATTTACAATATCCGTTGATATATATCCAATATTATTATTATTCATATAAATAACAGCTAAATTTTCTTTTTCTAATATTTTTTCATGTAATTGGTAAGATAGTTCATAATATTCATATACAATTTGATATAATATTGCATTTAATTGTGTTTTTAATTCTTGTAAAGATACTAATACATTATCTTGTAATTTGCTTATATTTTCATTAGCCTTATCTTTAATTTGACTTAGTTCTTTTTTTAAATCAGTTATTTTTGTTTTTAATTCACCTGCTTTACCGTCTAATTTTTCTTTATATGTATCTGTATCAAAAAGACCTTTCTTATCAATTTTAGGTAATGTTATATCAACTCCAAGTATAGTTATGGTTATCTCTGGTATTGGAATATTAATATCGGCTAAACCTCCTAATAATGTATCTATGAACCATTGTTTAGTATCTGTTAAAAAAGTAGTTACATCATCAATCATTTTTTTAACATTATCTATAATTTCTTTTATTTTTTCTATAAGAGCTTTTGGATTTGTTAATAATTGAGGTAATTCTAAAGCTGTTTTTATAGGAGTTAAAATATATAATACTTGCTGAAATAAAAAACTTAATGTTTCTGTTTCAAATATAATAAAACTTTTTGTTAAAGATGGCATACCTGGTTCATCAGTAGTTGGCAATCCTGCATCAAAATATGCATTATCATATTCATTCATTTGATTACCATTTGCATCTTTCAATTCAAATAATTTAATCATAGCCTTTCTAACCATTGCATCTACATCAATAGATACAGATGCTGTATCAGATATACCTACTGTCTCAAAATTTTGTGCTATTTGACTCATTATTTGTAATCTTTAAATCTATATATTTTCTTTTCATCAATTCTTATAGGATACTTTATAGGTTCTATTAATTCTATTTTTGTAGTTTCATATTTTTTAATATTATTACTACTTACTAAATTATTAAATAATACTAAATTATTGTTTTTTATTCGTTTAATAATACGATCATAAACTTCATCATCAGTATTTCTTAAATAATTTTCTAATATATCTTGAATTGTATTTGCAATATTGATATTTTGATATTCATCATCATAAAAATATACAGTATCGTATTTATCTTGTTTAATAGGAATAAACTTATCTTTTGAAATTTTAAACCCGATTAAATGTTCTAATAATACATCAGATTTTTTATATCCTATACTATCATTATTTAATTGATTATAAGTTTCAGATACATAATATGATTTATCAATATGTATTCCTATATTCTCTAATTCTTCTCTTAATTTTTTTAATATCTTAGCATCGTTATCTTCATTATATCTTGCACTTAAAATACCAAAATCATAATCGTTATTATTTATTAAATGTCTAACATTCTCTTTATAAATAATTATATCATTATAATAATCTGGATCAGTTTTTTCAATAAAAGAAATTCCTAAATCTTTTTCTTCAATATCTTTTCTTTTTCTTTTAATTCTATTAAACATTTTTTCACTTATCCAATATTGATTACCATTAAATTCTAATATAATATCATCTTTTTTATATGCACCTGATAATATATTATTTAACTCTATATGTGATAATTTAAAAAGTGGTTTTCCAGGTCTTGCTTTTTCAATAATCCAAGCATTAGTTTTTATTCTCCATAATGTTCCATCTAAATCAAAAAAGTGAATTGTTTTTTTCATACTTAAAAATATATTTTTTAATATACTATATATAAATTTAATATATACCATATATGAAAACTTTTAAACAATTCATAAACGAAAGTAATGTAATAGGTCATCTTAAACCTAAATCTGATGAAGAAATTAAAAAAATATTTTTAAATAAATCAACAGCAGATATATTTCGTGCAATTAGAAAATTTGATGTTCCTGAACATTTTTTACCAACTGATGAAGAATTTTATAATATGATAAAGGAAAAAGGAAATTTAAATGAACTATTTTTTGAAATTTTACATCACGATATGAAATATGTAAAAATGTTCATTGATATATATATCTTACCAATGAAAGATGAAATTATAAGACAAAAATATTTAAATTTTTCATTAGAAAAAGCAATTGAAGAAGTAAATCCAGATGCATTTGAATATCTATTAATTTTAGGAGCTGACATAAATTATATAAAAAATACCATTACAAATGTTAGTGGACCATCAAGCAAAAAACAAAAATTAAAAGAAATATATTTAAAATATAAAAATAAAGAAAAATCCGAAGAAAAAGGATAAATTATATTCTAGGAAACGATGTATTATTTCCAAAATTATTCATAAAGGTCGAAGGATTGTATTGTTTCATTACACTTGATGGATTAAATTTACTAGAATTCATCTGTGATGATTGATTTTCCTGTTGTTTCTTTTGTTGTTCAGTTTCTTCTTTATTCTTTTCATTAAGTAATTTGATATACTCTTCATATTCCCAATAATACCACGTATTTGATACTGTTGTTGGACATTTTGTATCTTGTATCATTAATTGAAATTTATTCTTTAATATGTCTTCTATTGGGGTTTGAAATAATGAAAATATTCTACCTATTATTTTATTATTTTCTTCTTCTAAACTTGTCCAAGATGCCAGGGAGTTTAAATAAGGAAGATGCCCCACCTTGAAATGTTAAGTCGGTGCAGACCTCCATACTACACTCAGGACATTTCATTTTTAATCCTTTTATGCCGACTTTCATATTATTTATTATTTCATCTAATCCTTGAAATAATTCTAAATCATTCATATTTTGAAATTCCTTTTGTTTTGCCTTTAATCCTTCATCTGTTATACTTGATCTATCATATAATAAAAATGGAATTATTTTCATAAATGCTACATCAGGTTTTTTATCTGATTGTACATTCCTTTTTATTTCTTCATAAAAATCCTCTTGTATTCCAATTGTTGGTGGTCCTAATTTCCACGATGCTCCGTTATGAATTATTTCATAACATTGTTCTTGTTTATTATAAAAATCTTCAATTAATTCATTAGGTTCATGTAAATTAAATGTACTTGGTGTTTCATTACCAGGGGTTGATCTAAATGGTATTACAAAATCATTTTTACAATGTTCACAACTTACTGAATGTGTTAATGTATTACCACCTTGAAAAGTTAATTCCCTTATCATAAATATTAAAAATATTCTATCAGAATCTTTTACATTCTTATAATTCCCTTGTGTACCATCTGGATGATAAAAACGTATATTTCTAGATAACAATTCATTCATCTTTTCTGTAATATCTACATAATTATCACTTACCATACTATATGCTTGTATCTCACTTACTTTAGCACCTCTAATCATTATTTTTGTGCCTCGTTTATAATATCTTCCGGCTGGTAAAATATCTATATTAATACTAGTATACTCTATACTCGGTGCATCATATGTTTTATCTATTATTGGTTTTGGTGTGGGTTGTTTTACACCAGATACTGTACTACTTGTATTTCCTAGTAAACTTTCCAAATAATCTTGGTTTTTCTTTATATTTTCATCTTTCTTTGTCATTTAAAACTGATTGTTTTTTAATTATATATTATTATAGTATGGGCAATAACATATAATAATAGTCATTTAATTTATTAAATTTGAGTTTTTTAATTTGTTGATATATTTATATAATAATTTATATATTAAAATATTTTATTGGATTTACACCAATTTTGATCTTTCCATAATGGTTGTAGGTTATTTAATGCATTTACTTCACTAACATCAGTATCTTTTGGAAATTTTGTTAATGGAAATATATGATCAATATGCCATTCACCATGATTTTCCCAGGTCATTCCATCAGTAAATTGTTTTTCAATATGATGCTTCAACGTAGCTGCGCTATATCCTAACATTTCTTTTGTATCACCTTTCTTACCTATTTCTAAATATTTTAATGTTCTATGTAAGATATTACGCCAAGCCACAATATGAGGATGTTTTTGTCTATATCTTCTTGAACTATTAGCATATATTTCTTTATTATTTTTCCTATATTTTAATATTTTATCTTTATTATTATCTCTGTATATTTTTTTCTTTTTTAATATTTCTTTTTGATTATCTATATGATGTTGTTTTTTATATTCTAATATTTTTTTTCTATTTTTTATATAAAATTCTTTATCATAAGCATCTCTTTTTTCTTTTGCACCTGGTAAATTTCTTCTTACATCACTATCTAAATTAAAACATACTTTACAAATAGGTTGATATTTTTGTATCCCTTCTTTTGTTTTATATTTTTTAGAAAAATCTGATATATTTTTTTCTTCTTTACATTTATTACAAATTTTAATTTCTACCATAATGTTTTAATATATTAAATGTAACACATCTTTTTGTTAAAGTTTTCCCAAAAATCTTTTTATAATATTAAAAAAAACCTCATCACTAAGATAAGGTTCTATTATAACTACTTAATTATTAGATATTTTAGAAATAGTAATCTTCCCAGTAATCAACAGCCCAGGATGCAGTTAATTTTGCAATATCATTAGTAGACCAATCAAGTCCTTCGTCAGCAGCGAATTTAAAAATTTGGCAATTATGATAAGATATTCTTCTAATAATAAGTCCTTCTCTATCGTGTTGATAAAGGATAATTTCACCTAGCATATTTTTCTTGTAGTTAGAAGAACCATCTTCATTATTCCAAGCAAGATCATACCAGTCTTTAATCATTCTAAAAGTAAACATTTGATTTGAGTCGTTTTGGTTAATATTAAAAGTAAGACCTAAATCATTAATAGAAGTAGTATCAGGTAATCCGACAAATAGTCTAGTAGAATATTTAAATCTTTGATCTTTTATACCTAATGTTGGATAAATAGGTAAACTAACTGATGTAGTATTTTCCAATAATAAGTCTTTACCGAGAGGGTGTTTATCAGCAATAATTTGAGGAAGAAATATTTCTACTTCAAATAAATTTTTCCAAACTGGTTCCCAGTTTTTATTATGACTGTCAATATTTGTAAAATGTGGTAATGCCATTTTTTTTAAATTATTTTTTCTATTACTATATATAAAAAATTTTTTTTATAAAAGTTAATATTATATATTAAATTAAATAAACTAAAAAAAACCACTATTTTTGAATGTTTTTTAAATAATTATATTTTATATTACCAGAATTATAAATTCTATAAATTCCTCTTTCTAACATAATTTCATGTTCTGATTTATTTTTATTAAATCCTTTTTTAACTAAAATGTCTTTTCTAAAATTAAATCTATATTGTTTAATTTTATCGACTATATAATAATAATTTGGTTTAGTTTTATGTATAAAATCAAACCCTAAAATTTCATATAATTTTCCATTTGAATGGTTTCTATCTGCATAAGTAATTATATTTTTAAAATCATATTTTTTAATAAAATATTTAAATAATTTTGAAGCACCACCTATTACATTAGTGTTTAACTTATTACAAAATCTTAATAGTTCTACATTATTATCCCCATTAGACATCATTCTTCTATTTTTACCGAATACTATTAAATTAACCAATTCATCTTTATAAAATAATCCTATTTTAACTTTTGAACCAACAAATCCTTGAATATGATTTCTATTTAAAAATTCTCTAACTAATTTATTATCAGTTATTTCTCTTATTTCTGTTTTTCTAGCATAAATTTTATTTGGTGTTTTACCTAATTTATTTAATATCATTGATTTAACTATATCTTGTTTATAAATCCAATCGTCTTCATAAATATGAATTAATTGAATATCATTTTCTTCACATAAATCTGTTTTATTTTTATGATAATTTTTTGATTTATATAATTCATTATGCCAATATAATCCATTAAATTCGAATGCTAATTTTAAATCAGGTAAGTAAATATCTAATTCTATTTTAATTATATTTCTATCGTTTATGATAATTTCTTTATTATAATTTTCTTTTATAAAATTCAATAATTGTATTTGTAATCCGGATATAGATTTATTAATAGGATTACATATTGTACATATTTCAGTATTTGTTTTTCTTCTTGAATTTAATAATATGTATGTAATATCAAATTTGTGTTTTGCTTTACATTCCATTGTATAAATTCTATCAGTATTATTAATATTTAAAATATTATATTCTTTATAATGTTTAAGTAATTTTTCATTAAGTGTATCATATAATGTATTAATCATTTTATTAGCAATTTTTTTATTTTTCATAGCATGATTAACACCGTATCTTTCAATAAGTGTATTTTGTATCTTTTTTTTAATTTTATCACTTTTTAAAACATTATCTACTTGATATTTTTTTAAATTAGTATTTTTTAATTTATCAAGAATTATTTTTGATTTTAATGGATTATCAACATTATAATTTTTCTTTAATGTATTTTTTGATTTTTCATTAACTTTTTTGTTTTGTAAAGAACAATTATGTCCATATTTTTTAATATTGGTTTGTATTATTTTATTTTTAATTATTTCTGATTCAGATGGGGTTTTTGTTCCAAAATTTTTTATATTTGTGTTTATTCTTTTATTCTTTGTTATATTAGATTTATTCATACATTTTTTTGAACAAAATGTATAATACCCAATTGTACTATTTTTAAATTTTACTTTTTTATCACATTCTTTACATTTAATAATATGATTTATTTCATTTAACCAGTGATAAACTTGTTGTTTAAATGGTAAATCAGTAAGATTATTTTCAATAATATATTGGTTGATATTTTCTAATGTATCTGTATAATATTTGGCTAAA